>BNJV01001868.1_pt1 | contig 214234 bp, 298 predicted proteins | sample 8540591 | NCBI WGS metagenome assembly BNJV01 (sample SAMD00202457, study PRJDB9452) | human saliva metagenome | host: Homo sapiens
AAAGTAAAAACCCTTGTGTATCAAGGGTTTTTCGTGTATTGACTACGCTTTTGACTACGCTTCGAGAAATTTTAATAAGCGATCTGCAACATCTGACCGCTGTCTATCATTTAAGTGCGTGTACATATCGAGAGTTGTTTGAATGTTTGAGTGGCCCAGCCTGTCCGATATGGTTTTAGGCTCTATACCAGCTTCAAAAAGTAGGCTTGCGTGTGTGTGCCTCAGACTATGCACACTAAATTGTTTTAGCTTGTGCTTGCTAATAAATGTTTGCAAATCTTCTCTAAAATTACCAAAATCGAAGTAACCGCCAACGGTATTCGTTATGACTATATTTCTCGACTTGATGCCATTTTTAAAAAATGTTTTTTTCTGCTCTAGCTTCCAATCTTTTAAAATCTGTACCGTACTATCGTCTAGCGAGATCGTCCGTGTGCTACGTTTGGTTTTAGGTGATTGGACGGACAGTCTACCATTGATAGAAACAAGCGTCCTGTTAATTGATATTGTTTTATTTTTAAAATCAATATCAGACCAATCGAGGCCCAATAATTCCCCTCGCCTCAATCCAGTGTAGGCAAGTGTGTGCCATGCAGTATACAGGACAGGCTTGGCATCTTCCTTTGCCAGCGCAAGAAATTGATTCAATTCTTCTTTGGTAAGTGCGATTTTTTCTTTCCGTGCGTTCTGCTGCTTTGGTCGTATGATCCTATCGACTGGATTGGTTTGGATAATATCAAGATGCATAGCATACTTAAATACCCGATTGACGATTGACAGATAGTTCAAATAAGCTACATATTTCTTGCTTAACTCAATGACAATCTTCTGCATCATAGCCACGGACACACTCTCTATTCGGACATCTTTAAAATGATGCTCTATGAGGGCTTCAAGATAATTCTTAGTATTTTGGTATGTTGTAGGCTTCACAGTAGTTTCATAACTCTCTAGCCACATATCAGCTACTTCTTTAAATGTTGGCTTGCTGGAGTTATCTGTAAAACCATTCTCTTCCACAGATAGTAGTAGCTCCCGTTCAGCTTTTTTTGCTTCTTTCTGCGTTTTAAATCCTCTACGGGTCGTGCGCCTTTGCTTTCCTGTAAATGGATCAACACCAAGATATGCTTGGAGCATATAGCGGGCCTCTCCGTCCTTTGTTAAATATTTTTTAATCATGATAATCTACCATTGATATGATATAATCTATATAGATTTCAATATCTTTCCTATCTACCGTCCCATTTTTCGGGGCGGTTTTTTGTTTTACATTAAACTAAAAATAAAATGCAGTAGTGGGATTAGTAGCAAGATAATCATGATTAAACAACCTAGACTACTAAGAGATTGTCCACACCCTTGCAGAGCAGTACCGCAACCGTCGAGAGTATTTCCCACTTGCGTGGCTTTGCTATTCTCTACTTGGCTTTCATAGTCGTAAAAGATTTGTTTCACTTCGTCTGGTTCAAATCTAAACCCACATTTCGGACATCGCTGAGTGTGGAATGTTAAGATAATGTCATTCTTACAGTGTTCACATTTCAATTTTAGTCTTGCATTTTCTAAGTCCATAATAATCTCCTAACTAATTAGTGATATGTAAGCGTAAATAATATGTCAAAACGGAAGCTCTTCGCTCTCTATTTTTTCAATATCCCAAGCTTTTAACAAACCTTGGAAAAAATAGGATGACTTACCTCCACAATCGGGACAGTATCGAGAATTTCCTGCTAATGATTTACCACAACCTTTTTCTAATTGATCTTGTATAGGGATTGAATGCCCCCAGACATCGTAATTATCTCCGCAATTTCCCAAGCAGATATTTCTTACGTAAACACCACAGACATTGCAAAATACACAGCCGTTCAATTCCTCGTTTTCACATCGGGGACAGGAATTTGGAAATCCGTTTTCATCCAAAACATATTTATAATAACGCATACGTTCCTTTTCTCTTTCTCTGTTATCTAAGTAAGCTTCTAGTGTTGTTACTCCTTGATATTGTTCCATTGAACAGATATGGCAGTAGTTGGAGTAGCGGTTTATCTTGCTACTGCAAGACTTGCAGATTCTGGTTGACTGCGTTGTTGTGATGTAAGTTGTGAATTGTTCTTCAACATAATGCCCTTCTTTAACCAAGCCAATGCTTTGCATTGTTCTTAGATTTTTTATAACAAAACTTGCGACAGAGTAAGAAACGTCAAAGACAGACTGGATAAAAGTTGTGTCCATTTCGTGGAAGAACTGAACATAGTTTCCTAAAACTGGGAACGGGACAAGCAAATGTTTTGCGAAAAAATTCGCTTCTTTTTCAAAAGTATTATACTCGTCCTCTGTTAGATTGTATCGAGACAATATGGTTTTTTCTGTTTTCTCGTTATGTTTCAGTACATAATGTCCTAACTCATGAGCAATAGTAAATCTAATTCTTTCTTTATTTGCTATTGTATCATTGTAAAATAGTATATAAGTATCCGTTGCCGTCTGATACCACAAAGCTCCATCTTCGCTTTGCAAAAGTTCACAAACTTCTTTTAATTTAAGTTTCCTATCACGAGCGAACCTTGTGTATTTTATCAAATGGAGATTTTCAATTTTATTTATAATGTCTAAAAGATTTATTGGCAAACGACCATTACTATATCTGTCTAAAAAATCATAGGCTGATTCTTTAATTTCTTTGTAATTGATGTTATTAGAAATTGTGCTCGTCGTCGCCACCTCCATTCAAAACATCTTGGAAAGTTAAGTCCATAATCTGGATCAATCTTTCTTGGTCTGCGACACTTAGAGATTTGGCTTTTCGCTGAATTGCTCTAAATTGTGGAGTTTCAGTTTCTGAATAATAAGAAGATGCACTTGATCCAATTTCGTTTTTTGCTTCATCCTCCCAACCCATAAGGTCAGCGGGTGAAATATTCAATGTTTCAGAAATCTTCTTTAGTACCTCTGGACCAACCTTTTCTATATCCCCTTTTTCATATCTAAATATAGTTGAGCGAGAAACTCCCACACGCTCAGCGAGGGTATCAGCAGAGATCTTTAATTCTTTTCTCCTTAATTTAATTCTTTCTCCGACGTTCATGATTTTTTTCTCCTCTTATATATTACACACTAATTTTACACCTTTAGTCTCATAAATGCAATAAAAAAAGTTTCAAAAATGCGATTTTTTTGTTGACAAACACCTTCTGCAATGTTATACTTAATTCAACAAGTCGCATAAATGCGACAGAAAGAAAGGAGAATACATGGTAAATGTATCAAGATTAAAAGGCAAAATCGTAGAATGCAATACCACGCAAGAAGAACTTGCCACCAAGATTGGTATTGATAAGAGCACGTTTTACCGCAAAATGAAGCAAGACGGCAACTTCTCTATCAAAGAAGTTAACTTGATTGTATCAACGCTTTAATCTTTCAAAAGATGAAGCTATGGCAATTTTTTTTGCCGAGACAGTCGCATAAATGCGACAAAAAGAGAGCCTGATAAAACTAGAAAGGAGTACAGATGAACGAACTCATCAACGTAACATTGAATAAAAACCATGAGCCAGTAGTATTTGGTAGACAACTACACGAAGCTCTGGAAGTAAAAACCAAATATGCCGACTGGTTCAATCGAATGATTGACTATGGCTTCACAGAAAATCAAGATTTTTTGCTTCTCAAAAATGAGCAGCAAACAGGAAGAGGCGGTCACAATAGAGTGGACCACATTATCAAACTTGACATGGCAAAAGAAATTGCAATGATCCAACGAACTGATAGAGGTAAAAAAGTACGGCAGTATTTCATTCAAGTTGAGAAGGATTTCAACAGCCCAGAAAAAATCATGGCGCGTGCATTACTTCTAGCTGACGAGAAAATTCAAAAACTTGAAACACAGATTGAAGCGGATAAACCCAAAGTTCTCTTTGCAGACGCAGTAAGTGCAAGTCATACATCTATCTTGGTAGGCGAACTTGCTAAACTCATTAGCCAAAACGGCTACAAAATCGGAGCCAATCGCCTTTTTGCTTGGATGCGTGAAAATGGCTATCTAATTAAGCGCAAGGGTTCAGACTGGAACATGCCGACACAACGCAGTATGGAAATGGGGTTATTTGAGATTAAGGAAACGAATATCCAGCATCCAGATGGTCATGTGACAATTACAAAAACAAGTAAAGTTACTGGGAAAGGCCAGCAATACTTTATTAATAAATTTTTGGATGACGATGTGGCATAAAGCAAAAAAGCACTTCACAAAAAAGTGAAGCGCTCACGAAAAATAACTAAATTGATTATAACACAGAATAGAGAGATAGACAATGATTGAAGAACTAATCAAAGAACAAATCAGAGAAATCTATCTTGAAGCGAAAGAGCAAGCCAAAAAGGAATTGTTACCAGTCAGCCAAGCAGAACTACAGGACATGTTTGGTTTTAGTAACGAATACTTAAAACGCTTGAAACGCAAGGGATTGAAATTTCGCAAACAAGGGAAATATACAATGTACGATTTAAACGATGTACATGAAATTTTGGAGTTAGAGAAGGAGACACAACATGTATAACGATATTTTGGCTTGCATGACAATCGCAGGAACATTTTTTGCAGCAGGATTCGCTGGGGCAGTTTTGGACTTTAAACGTGCGCAACGTAAGAAAGCCCGCAAAGCTAAACAAGATGCGATCATGAAACAGTATGAGGAAGATCTGCAAGAGAAATATAACGAAGGCTATCGAGCATCATTTATCGATCTTGCAGAAGCTCGCAAACACTCGCACTCAGACAACGATTGGAGCATGGCGGAAGCCTAGAAAGGAAGAAAAATGTTTCAATTGAGGTTTGACAGTATCGAAGAAGCTAGTGAGTATGCTTTATCCGATAAAGTGGTAAGTCTGCCACTAAGCACACAAGCGCTATTCCTACATATTGTGCTTAATGGAATGTTTGATGAAGAAAAGGTTTTGAATATTAAAGCCTTGGCCAGAGCAATCGGAGCATCAGAAGGGGATATAAGACTATTAACAGATGAAAAGTTTTATAAAGAAGTGAAAGGGGTAGCGGGTGAAAATAAATGAAGTGAAAAACAATACATTCTATCAACTGCCACAGTGGCTATTTGATCCAGAATACAAAGACATGAGCCTACGGGCCAAAGTGGTGTATGCGTTAATCTTCGATAGACGGTCTTTATCGTTAGAAAATAACTGGTACGACAAAAATGGCGATGTGTATATGTACTTCACAAATCAGCAAATGATGGAAAAGCTGAACTGTTCTGAAAAAACTATCATTTCTTCCAAGAAGGAATTGGAAAAATATGGCTTGATAAAAGAGGTAAGACAGGGTGTAAATAGACCTAATCGCTTGTACATCAACGGAACTGTAAAAATTACAGGTCAAGAACTGGAAAATTTACAGTACGGAACTGTAAAAATTACAGGTCAAGAACTGGAAAATTTACAGTACGGAACTGTAAAAATTACAGGTCAAGAACTGGAAAATTTACAGCCAATCAAGACTAATAATATCAAGACTAATAATAACCAGACTAATATCATCATCAAGGAGGATGATGAAAATCTAATTTTTAAAAAATTAAAAGAAGCCTTCGGTGAAATGCATGTCAATGGCACTATGGTTGAAGAGGTTGAAAGACTACTTCGACAGTACGGGAAAGAACTTGTAGTTTTGGCTTTAGATAAAACAATCCTAAATGCAGGTAAGTCTCTCAGATATACTATGTCAATCCTCCAACGATGGGACGGTCAAGGCTTGAGAACGGCTGAACAGATTAGGGTAGCTGACGAAGAGTACGAACGGAAGAAATCCAACAAGACTCAAGTTGATCCTTATGGAAATATTCCTTCTTGGTCCAATTTAAGACCAGAGAATCAGAAAGAGCCAGAGCCTGAAATGTCTGACGAAGAATATGAAAGACGGTTGAAGGAGTTTTTAGCCAGTGAATAAGATTGATTTTAAGAAAGTTAAGACTGACGGCAACCTATTTCGTGAATTTGAACGGTACATGAAAGGATATTTTAATACGCAGATTACAAAAAGACAGTTTTTGGATTTTGTAGATCTATGCGAGAATAAAAAATTCTATCTTAACCCGTTTCAGATGTGTGCATGGCTGCTCAACAAGTCTGTATGTGTGATTGAGGGCCGATGGTACGAAGCGAGAAGGACAAAATAAATGTTTTTTAGAAAAGCGAAAGAAATCAAAGAATTAAAGTCTTTACTTTCGATCTTTTACGAAAGAAACAAGATCCAGACGAATTTGATTAGAGTACATCTCAATACTAATCAACGACTGAGAGAAGAAATTAAACAACTAAAAAAGGAGAGTAAGCTATGAACGAACGCTTACAGCTAATACTGGCTTGTATCAGAGTAGGTCGGGCTAATGTACTGACCACACGCGACATTGCCAGAATGACGAACTTATCAGTACGAAAGGTTCGAGGGGGAATCGCAGAGCTACGGCTTAACTACTCAGTGCCTATCGTGGCCAGCCGATCACTTCCTCGCGGATATTATTTTGCGGAGAATGACGACGAATACACAGCTTGGGTCTTGCAGTACAAGAAACAGATCAAGACTGAACAGAAGCTACTTAACAGCTTGAAATCTACAAAATGGGATCACTACAAGAAAATCAAAAAGGAGATAAAACATGGCAACACTTTACGAACTAACCGGACAATTTCTTGACATCTACAATATGGACTTGGACGATGAAACGAAGCAGGACACGCTGGACAGCATCGACTGGAACGAAGACTACGAGAATAAGGTAGAGGGGTATATCAAAGTCATTAAGAACCTTGATGCAGATATCGAAGCCCGCAAAAATGAAATGGACCGCTTGAAGAAGTTGAACGATGCGGACAAGGCCAAGAAAGACCGAATGAAAACCACGCTTGAAGAAAGCATGGAACTCACGGGACATGATCGAGTAGATACAACTTTGTTTAAAGTGTCATTCAGACGATCTAAGGCCGTTGAGGTTGACATGGTCTTACTGCCAGATGAGTACAAGAAAGTTGAATACAAGGCCGATAAGACGGCTTTAAAACGACTTCTAGCAGACGGGCAAGAAATTGCTGGGGCTACCTTGGTAGAAAATAAGAATTTGAGTATTAGGTAAGGAAAGATGAATAAATCAGAAACAATAACAGAGTTGAGCAAGGCTTTTGCCAAAACTCAAAAAGAGATGAAACAGCCTTTAAAAGATGCTAACAATCCATTTTTCAAGAGCAAGTATGTACCGCTTGAAAACGTGGTAGAAGCGATCGCGGAGTCAGCAAGTAAGAACGGGCTATCGTTCACACAGTACCCGTCCAGCGACGAAGCCGGAAACGTGACAGTAGGAACGCTGGTTATGCATGAATCGGGCGAATGGATTGAATATGATCCAATCAAGATGAAACCAGTCAAGAACGACCCGCAATCAATCGGGTCAGCGATCACTTACGCGAAACGGTACGCACTATCTGCGATTTGGGATCACAAGCGACCAAGACGACGACGGCAACGAAGCAACGCAAACGAAGAAGCAACCAGCGAAAAAAGCTAATGATCCAGTTATCTCAGTAGAGGAAGCCAACCGCTATTTGAAAGAGATAGCCACTATCGCAGAAGCGAAAGGGAAACAGGATGGCTCAATCGCTAAATGGTTCTTGCAACATCTAAACGTTGCGGATTACAAGCAGATTAAACAATCACAAGTGGAACAAGTAGAAATGCTGTTAGGTAAATTGAAAGGATAAACAATGTTAAACTCAGTAACCCTAGTTGGCCGTATGGCTGGCGATGCAGAATTACGCTACACGCCAAATAATCAAGCAGTGGCCACGTTTAGGCTCGCAGTCAATCGCCCTTTTAAAAATCAAAATGGCGAGCGCGAAGCAGACTTTATTAACTGCGTGATCTGGCGACAACAAGCAGAAAACTTGGCGAACTGGGCCAAGAAAGGGGCTTTGATTGGGATCACAGGACGTATTCAAACACGAAGTTACGAGAACCAGCAAGGCCAGCGGGTATATGTTACGGAAGTAGTCGCAGATAGCTTCCAGTTATTGGAAAGTCGCAAAGACCGCGATGGTGGGCAGTCACAGGGATATAGTCATCCAGACTTTTCACGGCAGACACAAATGAACGCAAACCCTATGGACATCTCAGATGATGATCTCCCGTTCTAAAAAATCAAAGGAGAAAAATAATGCCAAATTGGGCCAAAGGATCTCTTAAATTAAGAGGAAGAAGCAAAAATATTTCATCAGCATTGAAAGAAATGCTATTAAGCAACACTGTAACATTAGAAGAAAAATATGATGGTACTCTACTTGAATTCAACAACACAGCTCCCTATTTTTACATCAATGGTACAAGACGAGCATTTATTGACCAAAAACAAATAGAAGTTTGGCTTGAAGAAGAATTTTGTACCGTTGAACTGGATAATTTTGAGCAAGCATGGAGTGCTACTCCAGAAAATTATCAAGAAATTTCAAGTGAGTTTGATGTTGATATTAAAATTTTTACATTTGAGTGTGGCGTGGAATTTACACAGGAAATTGAAATTTCCAAAGGTAAAATTATCAAAAACGTTTGTAATGAATATGATGATTATCAATGGGAAGTCCCGTTTAGCAATTTGGGAGGATAAAATGACAGAAGGAATCAAATCGGCATTATTATGACTTGGATTGAAGAACATTTTGCCAAGGAATACCCAGAAATCAAATCTATACAAGACGTCTGGGACAAGGATGTTTTAGGTGGATATCAGACACAGCGGTATTCGAGGGAATTGAATAAAGTGATTATCACTAACGACTTGACCGCTATTAGTAACGATCTAAATTCAATCGGGCTTACTTTGGCAGATTTTAAACAGCAACTAACTTTATTTTAAAAAAAGGAGAAATAACATGAAACAACAAAAAGAATTTTACACAATCGCACAAAATGGAACGAACAAATTTTTAACAGGATATAAAAATCGAGAACACGCATTAACGTTTAGTGCTGAATTTACTAATGAGGTTCGCTGTGCATTGATTTTTGAAAAAAGAGATGAAGAAACCAAAGAATCCATGGAAAATCTGGCTAAGGCTGTAGGTGGTCGTCTTGTTAAAATCAAAGCAGAATACGAGATCGCGGAAGAAGATGGATCGGAATTAAAAGAACCAGTTGAAAGCAACGAAGAAAGTGACCACGATGCCCTTGATTGCTTTATCAAAAAAATGTTAGGACTTTAAGATGATCGAACTAACGATACCTATCGAGCCGAAAGCCCAAACCCGCCCAAAATTTGGGCGAGGTGGGGCATACGAAGACCCAAAAATGAAAGCGTGGCGCAGATCTGCTACGTACCTGATTAAAAGTCTGTACAAGGGCGAGAAGCTACAAGGATATCTCAAAACAGAAGTCACGTTTTATCTGAAAGCGCCTCAAGTCGTATCGAAAAAACCTACACCAAAAGCTAAAGCTAAAACATGGGAACGATACGAACGATTTATGAATGAGCGAATATACTGCGCCAAGAAGCCAGATCTTGACAATCTAGAAAAGGCAATATATGACAGCATTTCAGACGCTAACTGCATTTGGTGGGATGATAACCAAGTTGTAGAGCATACAACAAGAAAGGTTTACTCACCAAATCCACGAATTGAAATTAAAATTAAAAAAATTTAGTAAATGGAAAGGCGAAAAAACTTGAATATGCGAGGGTGAATAATGTCACTAGTGGAAGAATTTTTTAAACAATATGACGAGTTGGCTGGTAAATACGAGAAGTACACTGAGGTATTTAAGAATCAGGGCGCAGAACGACCTGCAGAAGTAGCAAAATATATTTCTTTGTCGAGAAGAAAAAACGAGATGCCGTCTCCGATTTATTTGATTTATTTTGACGGATTGCTAAATGATGAATTTCTTTTAGAGTGTATGGACTACTATTTAGAAAATACCAAAAGGAAATCTAGGGCAGCGAAAGAAACAAGGGAACAATTCGCAGAAATGGATGACAATTCTAACAAAAGCATCATACTTAAAAAGCCAAGTAAGAGACGGGTAGCAATAAAGGAATATTACATAGAACGCGCTTTAAAGCTAGGTCTTTAATTCAGGCTGGCAGACTCTAACAGGTCTGCTAGTCATACCTCACAAACAATAAAATAAGACACTGATGCGAAGCGAGTGAGGCGCTTCAAATTGAATCGTGATAAAACTACTGGTTTTATGCCTTAACACACGGTTCAAAAAACTGTATATCAACCGATAAATAATAAAGGAGAGTCCTCTTTTTCACAAATTTACATACAAGTAAGTCTGATATACGCTTACGACCGATCAACATAAATACCATGGCATGGTAATGATGATAGTTCAGAGCAGTGTTGTTGATCCACTGCGGGTTATGACGGTTCGAGGGGTGGAAGTCTCGGAGGGTTCGACTCCTTCCATAATCTTTAGGACGGTTTTAGGACTCCTTATGATTTTTTTACATTTTTATTTCATCGCTATCGACCCGTCCCGATAGCTACCAGATGTTAGACTCCGAAGCGGTGCGATACCGCTTATCTGGTATTGCTCACTATAAATTTAGAAAGGCCCTCTTTCTGTTTTTCTGAACGAGGGGAGCATGAGCAACTCCCCTATTTTAGTAAAGTGGATAGAGATTATTATGGATATTGATTTAATTAAGCGATCAATTCGACTGGATCGACAGCGACTACAGGATACAAGCAGCGACCTGCTTATACAAAAAAATATTGGCAAAACTGCAGTGATTGGAAGATCACGAGCGATTAAAGAAAGGATTAATAAAAAGTTTACGGAATTAGAACACGAATTAGTAACGTTAACTAAGAAATGGTTTATTGACCGTGACCTCTATCACGGTGGACGATTAGACAAGCAGGCTCTTAAATTGAGTGAGGAATTTGGCGAGCTATGCGCTGGATACCTCAAGCAGAATGAGAAGCTGACAAAGGATAGCATCGGTGATTGTGCTGTAGTAATCGTAGGGCTGGCACTCTTAATTAAAGATGATGTACACGCAATCTTTGAAGAGTCTGACAATATTCGAAGAAAAGATGCAATGGAATGTTTTAAATTGTTAAACGCAAATATTTCAGAGTTCCAGCTATCGCAGGATTTGGCAAGTAAAGAAATGTGCAGACATAATCTAGTACGTGCGGTAGCTTATCTTAAATCTATTAGTAAGGCACTTAACTACGACTTTGCGGATTGCTTTGAGGTGGCATATAACGAAATCAAAGACCGCAAAGGTAAATGGATTGATGGAAGTTTTGTGAAAGAAGAGGATTTGCCAAATGAATGAATTAGATTTTTGCGAACACAAAAAATTCACAATTAGTTTTACAAATTTGAACGAAATCAAGTTTGTAGCGAATGATTTTAGTGAAGAAGAGTTGAAGAAAATTATTAGTCAGTTTAATAATGGAAACTTAATGAAGATTAGAAATATTTTTGTAAACCCCAAAAATATTAACTATTTTTAAAATCGATGATTTAGGAGAGGATTTATAAAATGGATGATTGGACTAGAGTTTTACTATATGGAACTTTTGACGGGTTTACTTACTCAACAGATGATTTTCCACGAACCGTTGTGGTTTTGGATAGTGGCGAAAGAGTAGAAGTACCGGAAGAGTGCGTCGTAAGTGCAGATCGAATGATCAATAAAAACAAAATAAAATTGAAAGACGTCATCGCACGAATTAAGGAGCTAGATCTTGGCACTCAGAAAGTATGGCTCAACGAAATTTTAAATGAGCTGGGCAGTGACTATGGAACTTTGAAATATAAGGATGGATACGAGCAAGGAAAACTAGAGGGTGAATGGGTTGGTCGGCAATTAAAAGATGCTGAAAAAATTCGGCAAGAGTTAAATAAGCCAACAGTACCGCAGATCGTTGCAGACTATATCAAATATACTAAAGATGCTGAATGGGATCTGCAAGAAGCGATGGACGACGTGGCTTATGAAGATAATAAAGATCTCAGAAAATGGTTTAACAATAATATAGAACTCTTTGCACGAGCTTGGATTGACGGTTACACGGTCGAAAAAGAACCGAAGTATACAGTTAAGTGTAAAACTACTAAACAATACCTTTCTAATGATGAACTAGGTCCACATTTCGATCCAAATTTTAGATCTAATTTTACAAAATCTGATCTTGAAAAATTAGGTTTAGGTTGGGTGTTCGATTGCGAAGGAATGGAAGTTGATAAGGTGGGAAAATGAATAAACGAGAATTAATTGAACACATTAATAACACATTATTTGATAATTTGAAAGATACATTTTTTACAGAACCTACATTTTCGATCACAAAAAGCGCAAAAGATAATAAAGTGGCAATAACGTTTGAAACCGAGCAGGTCGGTGTCCTTGTGGGCGGTATGTTGAAGAAATTTGAAAAAGTCACGATCCCGCAGTTTGCGGCGGATTTTATCGCAGAACAGAAAAAGCTAGGTCATACGCTGTCCTACTCAATAGATGCATCCATGTCTGATAGAGTTGCAGAATGGTATTGGGATAATTCCGAGCTCTTTGCCCGTGCTTGGTTGGATGGGTATGAAATCGAAAAGGAAAAGCGGTATTTGGTGAAGATTAAAGGTAATGTTTCCGAAAATATTTTGGTTTTTGGTCTTGTAACACAAGTGTATTTTTTCTCAAAAGATAACCGCAATAGTAAATGCAGACAAACAACTCACACCCGCAATGAGTTAGAAAGATCCGGATTTGGTTGGGTGTTTAATTGTCCGGGGGTTGAAGTAAAGGAAATGAAAGAATGATTCCAAAATTTAGAGCGTGGGATAAAGAAACGCAAACGATGCTAGATGTTTCTTTGATAGATTTTAAGAAAAGCGTTTTAGTAGGTGAGCATTGGGAATTTGGTGAAACAATTTTCATAAATTTTGATGATATTCATCTCATGCAATCCACAGGCCTCAAAGACAAGAACGGCAAGGAAATCTTTGAAAAAGATATCCTTGATTATAACGGTAGAAAGGTCATTGTTAAATGGCACGGATCTTATGCTAGTTTTATTTACGAGTTTGTAGATGAGTTGCAAAATAGAACAACAGAATGGCAACCACTATATCTCTCTTATTATCACTTTGAAGTTATCGGCAACATTTACGAAAATTCCAAATTGCTGGAGGTAGAAGAATGACAAAAACTATAGAATTGCCAGAATACTATGCACCATTTGGAGAGAATGCACGTTATGGAACTCTGGAAGAACTGAAAGAACTGTTACTCTATAAACGAATTGTGAAATGGGATAAAGAGTTTCTGCTACTCGAAGATGGCACAAAGGTCACTATTGAAACGTCTGAAAGTGACTGTTGTGCCTCTGCTGGAGGAGAATTCCAAAATGTGAAACTTGACGCAGTAATTACAGATGTCAAAATCGGAGAACAAGCAAGAGAAGAAGACGATTGGGGAACAACTACCAGTACAAACACGGTTACTATTTATCATAACCAGAACCCGATAGCTCTAGCTGAATGCGAAGCTGATGACGGGAATGGTGGCTTTTATTATAGCGTAGGTTCTCTAGTTATCGGAAATATCCATTTTCCAGTAGTTGATGCTTGATAATCAGTTTTTAGGGAAGGAGCAACAGAATGACACGACCAAACAGATATCCATTTACTAAGAATCAGTGGGAAGAAGAAATAACACTAGTGTGTTTTAGTGATAACAGCCATCTTGAAATGAGAAATGAGCGAAATAGAATTACAGGCGAGGTGAAGAAATGAATTACAAAGTAACAGCAAACGGTAAAGAAATAGAGTATGGTGCATTAGTTGAAAAATCACGTTTTTCAGCCGAAGAATGGTCCGCTATTTATGCTGAGATCGTTAAACAAAATCAACCAGAAGTTTTTGAACGTAAAAAGTTAGACAGTGATTACATCGATGCATTTGGTGCTCTAATTGCTCTTGAAGAACGTTATGAAGCGTTGCTTGAATTGTTGCCGCAGGATGAGTTCTCTTACGCTGGCACGCATCCAAAATGGGTAGCTGATGCAGTCGCAGAAAATACCTTAAACAAGTCGGATGTGATCTGCGATGTATCTGATATGATTGAAAGATGCGGAAATATAGAAGAATTGAAAAATGAACTAATAGAGTATTTCGGAGTAGACCAATGACTCTACAAAACTTTATTTATTTACTATTCTCACTGGTCTGGATCTCTGGCTTTATCTGGGCTGGTGTGATTGCTTTTAAGAGTAGAAAGGGGAAGCGATGAGTTTAGATAATGTACATATACCAATACGGGCCAACAGAACTTTATCTATTGCTTCGATAAATGGCAAGTTAGAGATCGCTGTACTCGGTAAGGATGATTTGTTTGTTACTGATTCGTATTTTATTAATCTATATGATGCAGTAAAACCTTTTAATGATATACACGATTTAAAAAATATCGTTGACCAAATTTTAGATGTGGAAGGAATGTTATGAATAAACTATTTTATACAATCCTCGCATCAGTATCGCTGGTATTTCTGATTGTGTGTATTAACTTAAATTCACGGATCAATGAGCTAAATAATAAAGTCAGCGATCTCGAATGGACGGTACAAGAGCATGAGCTGTCTATTCAGCGAATGGCTGAGAAGAATAATGCGCAGGATGTGATATTAAACAAGCTAAATAGCGAGTACCAGATGCGAGAACGGCAACGTGCGGAGGAACTGAAAGAGGCTGCAGAAGAGAACGGAGTTGGTGGATAATATGATTAGAGCGAAACTATTTAAAGATAAAGATAATGTGAGTGATAAGTATTATGATGTCGCTGAAAGAGTAGAAAATTTTATCAATAACAATTCAATCAATGATGTGATTAGTATTGTCAGAATTGCAGAGACAGACCGTGTCCTACTTGGCGGTGCTAAACTTACTTATGCTACCGATATACTACTTATCTATCGTGAGGGTGATGAATGAACATAGCAAGTAGACTATCTGCATTAAAATATATTGATATCAAAATCAAATCGAAACGGCAGGAGATCGAAAACCTCAAGTCTGCTATTTTAAAGGGGCAGGTATATTCTGATGAACCAAAGGGGAGCAAGCGTGGAAATGCTACGGAAGATTTAAATATTAAAATCATAGACGGGGCTGAAAAGATTCGTGCTGAGATTAACCAGCTCATGGAAGAACGCACGCGCCTTATTAATGCCATCGAGGATTTAGATGACCCATTGGAAAATATCGTGTTGAGATTGATGTACGTTAATGGATACTCATGGCAAGAAACCAAGAGAGAATTGAATTATTCTCATGCGACAATCCAAAGAGCAAGAGCGAAAGCGATTGAGCATTTAGTTATTAAAGATGAACCAACCTTTAACAAATGATACACACAACCTGATAATATAGTATACAGAAAGAGATTCGTAAGGCAGCAGAAACGTTCGCAAGCCTAATTGTTTTGTCTCCTTATTTAGTACCAATGATCTGCAATAGTCTTGCGGATCTCTTTTTGTTATTTTAAAAGGTGATAACATGAGACCACAGAAGTTAACAATGTCAAGAGGTAAGCGAGTCTTGTCTGACTATGGATCAAGGCAAGACGAGTACAGGGAATACAATCGTATGCGATGGAAGTACGATCGAGAAGCCAAAGCATTTTACAATTCAAAAGAATGGAAAGCATTGTCTCGATTGGTTCTGTTAGAGAATGATTATGTGTGTGAGTATTGTGGAGACGAAGCAACAATGTCAGATCATGTGATTCCATTGAAAGCAGATTGGAATCGAAGATTAGATAGAACAAACTTAAAAGCAAGTTGCAAAAGATGTAATGATAAGAGAGCAATTCTCTATCGCAACAATCTATTGTGATTGTCATTAGTGTCAACCAACCGAACCCGACTGCGGGTGTTGGGTGAACGAAGATAAAAAGAAATGGGGTTAATATTCGGAATTTACCCCCACTATTTTATGAACGGGGCTATATGGTTCGTGATTCAAAGGACGCGGCCTCTTTTGTACGAAAAATTCCGTTTTTAAAAAGTCATTTGAGTAAAGGAGGTGTCAATATGGGACGCAAAATGAAGCTAGTGGATACGACTAAAAGTCATTTGACGAAAGAAGAAAAGATCGCACGAAAGAAGATTGAGGACAAGGCTTCTGACGGTTTGGAAGCATTGCAGATCACACCGCCAAAACATTTCGATGCGATTGCAAAAGCAGAATACAAGCGTGTGATTAATGATCTGCGAAAGCTACCCCTCAGAAATTTAGATCGAGCGATTTTAGAGACCTATTGCACTTGGTATGCGGTTTATAAGGAAATCTCTCGCGGATTGCAAAAGGAAGGGTACGTATACGAGACTAGCAGTGGTAAAGTCTTACCGAATAAGATGCTATACAGTCTGGAACGTGCGACTACTAACTTAACACGGGCAGCATCCCAGCTTGGTCTGACCGTGGATAGCCGAATGAAGTTATATGTTCCACAAGTGGAAGAGAAGAAAAGCAGTATATTTGATAAATTCGGAGGATAACACCTCCTTTTTATTTTAGGCCGTTAGTGTAGAGGTAACATGACAAGCTCCAACCTTGTAGTCGTGGGTTCGATTCCTACACGGTCTGTATTTTGTCAGAGAGGAGGATAAAAACAATCGTAGATAAGAAATATCAAGATGTAGCTTATAAGTACGCTAAAGAAGTACTGGACGGAAAACGTATTGTCAGCAAGAAAGTCTATAAAGCATGCTTGCGACACATGAGAGATTTGGAAAATATTCCAAATAGCGACTACGACTACTTTCCAGAGATGGCGCAAAACCCGATTGATTTCATTGAAATCCTCCCAGATGTCAAAACTGGCAAGCCTTATCCACTAGCAGAGTTTCAGAAGTTTATTATCGCAAGCCTGTATGGCTGGCGCAGAAAGTCAGATAAGACTATCAGACGTTTTAGGAAAGCGATGATATCGCTGGCTCGTAAGAATGGTAAGACAATTCTTGTAGCGGGTATATTACTTTATGAATTCCTGTTTGGTAGGAATCCAGCAATGTCCAGACAGTTATTTTGTACAGCAAACGATAAAACGCAGGCAAAGATAGCATTCGAGATGGCACGTAAGCAGTTGGATGCCTTGAGGGCGCAAGATGAAGATGTCCGCAAGGCTACTAAACGAGTGCGTGAGGAGCTGAGAAATCTAGTTGATGAATCTTATATACGACCACTTTCCCGCGATACGGGGGCAGTCGATGGATTTGAACCGTATGTGGGTGTGCTGGATGAGTTTGCAGCATCTAAAACGAATGAAATGATCGAGCTACTTGAATCTGGTCAAGGGCAGTTAGATAATCCATTGATTTTGATTATCTCAACCGCTGGATTTGATTTGAATGTACCAATGCATACAATCGAATATCCATACATTGAACGGATTTTAAATGATGAGATCACAGACGATGGTTATTTTGCATTTATCGCAGAACAGGATAATGAAGAAGAAATCAAAGATGAAGCCAACTGGATTAAGTCAAACCCTATTTTAGAAGTTGAAGCGCTCTATGATAACATGATCGATTATTTAAGAACACGTAGGAAAGTATCACTTGAGACTGGCACAGTAAATGAAGTGCTGGTTAAGAACTTTAATATGTGGAGACAATCATCTGAAAGCTCATACATGGATAAAACGAGCTGGCAACAAGCTAAACTCGATGAAAAACCAAATACACGAAAGCGTAGAGTTTGGATTGGTGTCGATGTAGGGAAAGTTAACGACTTATTTGCCATCTCTACGATGGTCCAGATGGACGATTATTGGTTTTGTGATAGCTTTTCTTTTGTAGCTACTAAATATGGTTTGGTGGCTAAAGAGAAACGTGATGGTGTCTCTTATACCAATTTAGAGCGTATGGGAGAATGTGAAATCACTACGCTTGAAAGTGGTGTAATTGATGATGAACGTGTCCTTGAGAAGTTGGAAGAAATGATCTATATGAATGAATGGGAATTACAAGCGATATGCTTCGACCCATACCAATTTAGCTCATTAATCGCGATGATTGAGAAACGGCATCCAGAATGGCCATTAATTGAAGTCAGACAAAACACAATGGTATTAAATATGCCAACCAGACAGCTACGAGATGAAGTCTTAAAAGGAACAATCAAGCACGCTGGGAATCAACTACTTACTATGGCTATCAATAATGCGCGTGTTAAGGTTGATAATAATGGTATGCGTATTGATAAGGATAAGAATAGCAATAAAATTGACCCACTAGATGCTTTACTAGATGCCTATGCAGTATGTTACCTTGAACCATTTGATGGGTCTGGTTACTGGACGAACGAGAAAATATTGGGAGGAGGTAGCCTATTTTGATCTTACTGAAATATATACACACAATCCTATTGCTGATCGGCATAGGATTTTTAATTTATGGTCTATTCTTGGTTAATCCAATAGTTGGATTTATTTCAACTGGATTGATCCTAATTATTTTAGCCGTCTATATTGATCGAGGAGGTGCGCAATGAAGAAACGAATCAAGAAGAAATATGAGCTACTAGAACGTATTGAGTATTTAGAAAATGATCTTTTTAAATTTACTCAAGACACAGTAGATGTCATTGAAGTTTTAGCAGATCGAATTAAACGACTTGAACACAAGCATAAGAAGCATTGATTTCAATGGATAGAAAGGAGGTGAGATTATATGAGTTTCTTTCAGCCATTGGGATCAACCAAGCCCTCTTACGATGATTATATTTCTTCCGTGTTATCTGGCAACTACTCCCCAGAGTACACAGGGATTTCTGCTTTAAAGAATAGCGATATTCTGACCGCAGTAACCATCATCGCTGGGGATATCGCACGATTCCCGCTATTAAAGAAAGACTTTACTGGGAACATCGAGCAAGATGCAGATTTGAACTATCTCTTAAATGTTAAATCGACTGGGAATGTGTCAGCACGAACATGGAAATTTGCTATGACGGTTAATGCGATTTTAACAGGTAATTCATTCTCACGTATTCTGCGCGATCCAAAGACTAGCAAAGCACTTCAATTTCAGTTCTACAGGCCCTCAGAAACGACTGTAGAGGAAACAAACGACCACAGACTGATATATACCTTCCGTGACCGATTAACGGGTAAGGCGATTGAATGTAAAGCAGAAGATGTCATTCACTGGAAGTTTTTCAGCCATGACACTATTTTGGGACGATCACCACTGCTATCGCTTGGTAGTGAAATCAGTCTGCAAGATGGTGGACTGAATACCTTGATTAAATTCTTCCGTGATGGATTCTCTAGCGGAATTATTAAATTAAAAGGCGCTCAGTTGAATGGTGAAGCACGTAAGAAAGCCCGTATGGACTTTGAAAAGATGCGTGAGGGTTCGACTGGGGGCAGTCCTTTAGTATTTGACGATACACAGGAATACACACCACTTGAAATTGATACGAATGTCTTGCAACTAATTACATCCAATAACTTTACGACCGCACAAATTGCGAAAGCCTTGCGTGTGCCAAGTTATAAATTGGGTGTGAATAGTCCTAACCAGTCTGTAGCACAGTTGGCGGAGGATTATGTCGCGAATGACTTGCCGTTTTATTTTGATGCTATCACGAGTGAACTGGCCCTTAAAGTGCTTGGCGATGAAGAACGCAAACTATTTAAGATTGAGTTTGACACTCGAAGCGTAACTGGTCGAAACGTAGACGAGATCACGAAGTTGATTATCAACCAAGTTATCACACCCAATGAGGGACGTGTGGAGCTTGGGAAAGAGCGTTCGTCTGATCCAAACATGGATCGTTACCAATCCAGCTTGAACTATGTCTTTTTGGATAAGAAAGAAGAGTACCAAGCAATGAAAGGGGGTGAGAATGAAGATGGCAAAGAGAATCAAGATGAAAGGGCCACTAATTCCGAATAATAGCCAAGAAGCCTACGACTACTTTGGCTTGGAAGCGGTAAGTGCTAAATCTATCACAGATGCTTTCCCAGAAGACAATGGCGACATCGTTTTGGAAGTTAATTCAAATGGTGGACTTGTCACAGTTGGTAGTGAAATCTATACAGCTTTAAAAAGCTATTCTGGGAATGTAACTGTAGAAGTGACTGGAATGGCTGCGAGTGCTGCGAGTGTGGCAATTATGGGTGCTGATAAAGTTCTTATCAGTCCAACAGCACAGATCATGATCCACAAGGCGCTTTATGGTTATGTATCTGGCAATAGTGATGATCTGGATAAAGCATCTAATGCGCTAAAATCAAGCGATCGAGCTATCGTTAACGCTTATGTAGCTAAAACTGGCTTATCAGAAGAAGAAATTCTTGACATGATGAGAAATGAAACCTATATGTCAGCTAGTGAAGCGGTTGAAAAGGGTTTTGCGGATGAAGTGATGTCCTTTGATGATGTTGGAGCAGTAGCAAGCCTTGAAAATGGATTGTTACCGCAAGCGGTTATTGATGACTTCTACGCTAACCGTAGCAAGCGTAAGTCAGAAATTCAAGATATGCTACGAGAAATCGAAAAAGAAGAATTACTCAGAGGGCTTAAGCTCTTTCTTTAATACCGAAAGGAGAAATAAAGGTATGTATACAGAAAAAATGAAACAGATTAAAGCGCTAATTGCAAAAGCTAGCGCAGAAATCACTGCTAAGACAGAAGAATTGAAATCTGCCTTGAATACTGAAGATCTTGAAAAAGCGCGTGCGCTTCGCGTTGACATCGATGCTTTGAAATCTCAAAAAGAAGAAGCTGAAAATGACTTGAAGTCTTATGAACTTGCAGAAGCTGGTAACGTTGAAAGCGAAGCTGGTAAAGCTCATAAAGTAAAAGCAGAAACTAAATCTTACCGTGAAGCGGTAAATGAGTACATCCGTACTAAAGGTGCAAAAGCTGATGCGCAGTTGAAACTTGAAGGCAAAGACCTTCTTATTCCTATTAATGAAGCAGTAAATCCAACACAAGATGGATTGAAAAAAGCAAACACTGAAAAAGTAACTAGCAAGGAAATTGTTACTACTCCAATGCGTGAAGTTAAAACAGTCCTTGACCTTAAACAGTTTGCCACTATTCACAAAGCATCTAAAGGCGAAGGTTCTTACCCAATCTTGAAGAAAGCTACATCTAAAATGGCAAGCGTTGAAGAATTGGAAAAGAACCCAGCTCTTGCTAAACCAGAATTCACAGGAGTTGATTGGAAAGTTAAGACTTACCGCGGTGCTATTCCATTGTCTCAAGAATCTATTGACGATGCAGATGTTGACCTTTTGGCAATTGTTGCAGAAGCAGCACAACAAATCAAAGTTAATACTACAAACGATGCGATCGCTACTGTATTGAAAGATTTTGAAGCTAAAAGCGCTGCTGATTTGGATGCAATCAAGGAAATCTTGAATGTGAACCTTGACCCAGCTTATAACGTGTCATTTGTTGTTTCTCAATCGTTCTACCAAAAATTGGACACTTTGAAAGACAAGAACGGTCGTTACCTTCTTCAAGATTCAATCGTTTCTGCGTCTGGTAAAGTTTTCCTTGGACATCCAGTATTTGTAGTATCAGATGAAGCGTTTGGTAACGCTGGTGAAGCTCATGCGTTTGTCGGTGACATCCAACGTGCTGTACTCTTCGCTGATCGTCAAGAGCTTGGATTGCGCTGGACTGATAACGAAATCTACGGTCAATACTTGCAAGCAGTTGTGCGCTTTGACGTGAAGAAAGCAGATGCGAAAGCTGGTTACTTTGTAACTATGCCCTAATGTTCCCCCAACTAGCGGGGGTGTCTCACGGTCCGCGGTTACTCTAGCAGTACCAACCGCAAGTAGCACCAAAGCCGACATCATGGCTTATCTCGATAGCAAAGGAATCACATACAGTTCGTCACAAACCAAAGAGCAATTACTTGCATTGATTGGAGCGTGATCGTATGGCTGTAACGGATTTAGAAGATGTAAAACTATACTGTAAGATCGATTTTGACTTCGAGGATCAAATGCTTGAAGAGATGATCGATGCTGCAGAAGATGAAATCTGTTTTGCTATTGGAAATGATGTAACTCCTAAAGATTTAGCAAAGTATGCTAAGTTTAAGCTTGCCGTTAAAAAGCAGGTAAAAGAGGAATACGAGCATCGTGGCTTGTCTGCTGACACACAACGTCATGGACTAGCAAACGGTGTACTTAATATTATCCATCAACTACGCACACGGAGGGAACTCGATGATTACAAGAAAAATGAATCACAGAATAACGTTCTTCCGTGAGGTTGGAGGTCAAAATGAAGATGGTGAGGTTGTCTCTCCATCTCGAAAAAACCTCTACACTTGCTGGGCAGAGGTTGCTAAGGCTTCCTTGAAAGACTTTCAAGAGGGAGCGAACCAAACTGCCAACAAGAAAGCTAAAGGAATTGTTTCTTCGAGCGAATTAAAAACCTTGTATATTCGTCACAATCCAGAACGACCATTTGATAGCTCAGATCATGTTGAATTTAACGGGTTTGAATATGATATCGTATCGGTCGATGTGGATGAATCATCATTTGACATGGATAAGATCAGCATCAAGAGGCGGACATGACGAAGGGTCTGGATCAGATTTTATCACGACTAAACGAACTGCAAGTGAAAGCTCCAAAAGCTGCAAGAGCAGCAGTAGGAGAAGCTGCAGATGAGGTCGAAAAAATTCTTAAAGTAAACACACCAGAATATTACGTGTTGAAGAAGAAACACGCTAGAGACGATACGATGGTAACAGGCTTTAAGGGTGCGGATCATGGATTGATCTCAAAAGAGATCGGTTACAGTCGCGTAACTGGTTGGCGGATACACTTCCCAGATGGTGGTACAAAATACCAAGGTTCGCAAGGTTTTGAAGAAAGAACGATTAACGAAGCGACACCAATTGTTAAAGAAATATACGCAACTAAAGTAAAGGAGGGATTGGGATTGTGACAATAGAAACAATAGCTTATAAGTTATTAAGTAACAATGAAGAACTGAATAGCTTACTCGACAAGCTACGAGGGAAGAAATTTGGCCTTGGATTTAAGCAAGGCATCTTTACTTACGATATCCCAGAGCGACCTACGAACGCTTTAAGTAAGGAACTTGCTCCCTTTATGCGTATCTATCCAACCTACGAGAATGACGTTGAGTTTGCAGATGATAAAGCCATCTCGACTGAACACAGGATCACGATTAATTATTGGTGTTTAAATGCAAAGCAGTCTGAACAGATTGCTGAATTGATGGATAAGATTTTAGAAAGTAACGGTTTTGACCGCTACACAACAAACGAACTGCCAAGATACAGAGATAACGATATTGACTTACTGGTTAATGTAAGAAAGTATCGTTTTTTTGATTGGCAATTGGAAAAATTAAGAAACGAGGATTAATGAATGTCTAAAGTTAAATTTGGATTGCGTGGATTTGAATTTGGTGAAGTAACATCAGAAAACAAAGTCCCAACAACTATGAAATTGACTGGTATGAAATCTGCTAAGATTGATATCACGAACGAACTTGTAACAATTGCTGCTGATGATGGACCATACGTAGTATTATCATCTGGTATCACAGGTACACAATTGGAAATTTCAGTGCTTGACTTGCCAACAGAAGCACGTAAAGTGTTGTACGGTATCGAAGTTAAAGACGGTATGGAAGTCTACAACAAGAACCTCACTCCTAAGGACGTGGCTTGTTGCTTCCGTACATCTACAGAAGATGGTAAAGCTATCTGGATCGGTCTTCTCAAAGGTAAATTCTCATTGCCCGGAATGGAAACTGAAACTAAAGATGGTTCACCATCTCCAAAAGAAGACAGCGTAACAGGTAACTTTGTTGCCCGCGGTGACGACGAAAACGGTGATGTAATGATCATTGCTCGCGAAGATAACCCAGCGTTTAACTTGGAAAAATTCCGTGCTGCAGTCTTCCCAAAGTCGTAAGCGCCACACCAGCTTCGCCTGTAGGCGCAGGATAACAACTTTCTAAGCATGGAATCTATTTCCATGCTTTTTATTTTTATTTGAAGGAGTAGGAAATGTATACAATCAAGCTGAAAATCGGTGGAATTGATAAAGAATTTACCAAAGAATATATCAATGTAGAGGATAACCTCCTTGCAACTGAGCAAAACGTGCGACAATCAGCACTTATCCAAGACCCTAAGAAAGCGAATGATCCAAAAGAAAATCGCAAACTAAATGAAGCATATCTCAAGATGTTCGTGGATATGTTTGGCGGTCAATTTAAAGTTGAAGATTTGAAGCAAGCAGATATCGCGATTTTAAAAACACTTGAAAAAATCTATCTCGCAGCGCTTGGAATTAAAGAAGAAGTGATCGAAGATCTTGAGGGTGAAGACGAAAAAAAGGGATAAGTCCAGAAGAAGCGCGTGACAATCTCTTAATCTGGTTTCAGGAGCTGATGCAGCAAGGATATACAATCCTTGAAATTAAACAAATGCGACTATCTGACTTTGATTTAATGGTCAAAGCCTTTGAAACAAAGAAAGAAGAATCGGAGAAAGAGACCACGCTTGATAAAGCGTTTCCGCTTTTATTCGGTTAAGAAAGGAGGGTAAATGGCTAGTAATTTAGGTGAATTAGTAGCAACAGCATCGCTGGATATCCAACCATTTGTAGGAACGACTAGACAACTTTCTATGTATATGCGTGGTCTTGACAAGTCTTTATCTGCGATGGAAATCCTTTAAGAACGCTGGTAAGGGTGCTAAGAACATAGCGGGAATGAAAACCGTACTAGGTGAAACTGCGAACAGCATTAAAGCCTATGAAAACCTATTAAAAGATCAAACTGCCCACTACAACAATCTAAAATCTGAAATCGGTGACCTAAGCAAAGCAAGTTCGAAGAATAAGGAAGACTTGCTTGGAGCGCGTAATGCGATGTTGCAGACCGCTACGACTTTATCAGATTTGAGGGGGCGATATGCCGACCTCACAAGAGAAATCAATATCCAGTCTAGTAAATGGACACAAGTTGGTGATAGTTTGCATTCATTCGGTTCGAAGATGCAGGGCATTGGCAAGAATATGCAAAGTGTTGGATCGACACTTACCAAGGGTCTGACTGTACCACTACTTGCTGGCGCTGGGGTTGCGGTTAAGGCTGCGATTGACTATGAAAGTGCCTTCGCGGGCGTTAAGAAAACAGTGGACGGAACTCCGCAGCAATTCGCACAACTATCTACTAGTATTCGTGAGATGGCAAAAGAAATGCCATCTAGTGCGGTTGAAATTGCCCATGTAGCAGAAGCGGCAGGGCAATTAGGTGTACCTATTGGCGCGATCAAAGACTTTTCGAAGACCATGATCAATTTGGGAGTGTCTACTAACCTAAGCTCGGAAGAGGCTGCATCATCGATCGCTAAAATTGGTAACATCATGCAAGTGTCTGGAAAGGATCTCGGTACATGGTCTGGGCACTTTGGCTCTGCCGTGGTGGATTTGGGGAACCATTTTGCCACAACTGAACGCGATATTGTCGAAATGACAAACCGTTTAGCAGCGGGCGGTAAGCTAGCTGGTTTGACTACACCAGAAATTCTTGGCCTTGCGACTGCGATGAGTAGTGTAGGTATTGAAGCTGAGGCAGGGGGAACTGCGATGAACCAGACCCTTACTGGTATCGGTAAGGCAGTGGCTGGTGTAGGTAAGGGCGCAAGCTCTAAACTAAAACTTATCGCACAGACTGCAGGTATGACCGCAGAAGAATTCTCTCAGGCTTGGAAACAGAAACCAGCGGAAGCATTGCAAGCATTTATTAAAGGCTTACAACGTGCGCACGATGAAGGCAAGAACATGGACGGTATTCTTTCAGATTTAGGCATGAAAGGTATTCGTCAAGGGAATATGCTGAAATCTCTTGCTTCTGCATCAGACAAGATGAGTGAGGCAGTGAACCGCTCAAACTTAGCTTGGAAAGAAAACAACGCACTTACTAATGAAGCAAGTAAACGCTACGAAACCACAGAATCACAACTTAAAATTTTTAAAAACAAACTTACTGACATCGCTATCGAATTCGGCGGGCCACTCTTAAAAGCGTTAAACAGTGGTTTGGATGCTGCGAAACCGTGGCTACAAACACTATCAGACATGGCTAAAAAATTTAGTGAAATGTCAACTGAGCAACAACAAAGCATCATTAAATGGGGTGCTATGGCTGCCGCAATTGGTCCAGCTTTGAAATTCTTTGGTAAAGGCGCAAGTATTATCGGTGGATTTGCTAAAGGATTAGGAACAATTGCTAAAGGTATCGGTACATTTAGCGGCACACTTAAAACAATTTCAAACGGCGGTGGATTTATCAACGGTCTAAAACAGATGGCCACTGGTATGACTGCTACTGGGACTGCTGCAGAGAGTGCGGCTGCAAGTACAGGATTGTGGAGTACAGCCGTTGGAATATTAGGAAGTGGCGCGACGTGGGGTGTACTTTTAGGCGGTGCTGCATTAGTAACTATCGGCATCATTGCCCATGAGATCGCAGAAGCCAACGAACGTACTCAAACATGGGGTACAAGCGTAAGCAAGCTACAAGACCAAGAACTATCACGGTTAAAATCCAAAGTCGATGAAGTGCATCAAGCTACAATCGGCTTTGGACAAGGTGGAGCGCAAGCGGTTGAAAATGTTCGTAAGAGCGTGCAAGGCCTTGCTGATGATATCCAAAAAGCGATCGACAAAGATCTTGAGAAGACTCTTAAAGGTCTTGAAAAAGTCGGTGCAGATGAAACAATCCAGAAGCGCGCTGTAGCGCAAGCAGAACAGCAAAAAAAGAATGTGCAATCCATGACAGATGAGATTGTGCAGATTTATCAAAACGCATCCGATCAACACAGAAAGATCACTCGCGAAGAACAAGCGATTATCTACGACTACGAAAATCAATTTATTGATAAACAATTGTCGTTGCAGAAATATTCTGCCGATGAACGCACTGCCATCATGAAAGCCATGAATGGCCAGATTAGTGATCTAAATGAAACTCAACTACGCAAAGGTACAGGGGTTGTAGCTAAATGGCTCAAAGAGGAACAGAAGCTCTATGATGAGCAAGTGACTGCATTGAAAGATGCTCACGAAAAGGGGATTTATAGCCAGTCCGAATACAACAAGGAAATGGAAAAACTAAATGCCCAACACAAGTCCAAGATGGAAGCATTTGGCCGTGAGTATGCTGCTCTTCAAAAGGAATGGAGTAAGAAAGTACCTCTTAATTTCGGTAACGACGAACAACGTAAGATGTATTTTGATCAGATGCGCAAGGATTGGGCAGAACTTGGACTCGACTATGACAAGATGATGGCCAAGGCAGACCAATTTGCTGACATCGTGGGTCGTTCGTCTGGTATGGTTGCTAAGAGCGTGCAGAATATGTCGCAGGAGACCAAAGATGCCAACAATATCTGGAATGGATTAGTATTTGACCCTAAGACGGGACAAGTTAAAACCAACGCGCAAGAGGAAGTAACTAAAGCGCTCCAAGCCGAAATGGCTGGGAGAATATGCAGTTTATCCTCAAACACGCAAACCTTGAAACCAACGCCAAGATGACAATCGGACAAGCGTTGGTTGAGGTTGGCAAGTGGGATAGCTTTAACCCCACAAGAGAAAGAGCTGGTCGTAGGCAACAATCAAGGAATGAAAGCGGTCCTTGATAGTAAGACATTGCTGGAACAGTACAATGCGATGCCAGCGGCAGTCAAGGAACTCTTGATGAAGAACACTGACTTTCTCTCATCTGGTGAACGTGCTACAGCAATCATTGAACGCTGGAATACACTCACGCCAGAGCAGAAAGAACTGATCTTAAAGGATGCTGCAAGTGATAAAGCCGAACGTGTACGACTAGCAGTTGACTCACTAACTGGTATGGCTCACGTAGTTAATTTAGATGCAGAAGACAAGACCAAGAGTGCTATTGCTAGTGCTATGTCTGGCATCTTAACGTTACCAACTGACCACAAGACGGACTTGATTGCAACTCCAGACGGGGTAACGCTTGGAACTAACCAAGCTATGGGCGCTTTGGGATTGTATAACGGATTCGCAGTACCTACAAAACAATTTACTGCCGATGCAAGTAACGCAACTAACGCTGCTAACCAAGCAATTGCTAAACAGCAAGAGTGGAATAGTACACCTAGTCCAGTTAAACCGCAGTTGGGTGATCCAACTGGTGCGATAACTGCTGCACGGCAAGCTATTGAAAATCAAAACGCTTGGAATAGCACTCCAAGTCCTATCAAGGGCATCAATGCACAAGATAATACTGCAGGCCCTGTTTGGAGCGCTCAAGCCAATATCAATAGTGTGCAAGGTAAAACAGTATACATTGATGTCGTAAGGCGGATGATTGGTGGAGTAGCAGCCGCGATTGGTTTTAAAGATGGTACAGACTACCACGATGGTGGTCTTGCAATGGTCAACGACCAACGCGGTACGCTCTACAAGGAAATGGTCACACTACCAGATGGATCATCATTTATCCCTCAAGGTCGTAACGTGATCCTTGATCTTCCAAGAGGTTCGAAAGTCATGCGTGCAGGTTTGACTAAGAATTTCATGCGTGAATTAGGTATACCGAACTTTGCAGACGGTGTAGGTTGGAAACATTCGGAAGTTGCGAACGTTACACAACGAATCAAGAATGTTAATGAATGGAAACGGAACAATGAACAGCGTGATTTAGTACCGTTTATCCAAGAGTTGATCGACCAAGTTAAACGTGGTAACAATCGTGACGAAAGGCCAAACCAAAACTACACATTGAATGTGCATGGAAATAGCACTGGACAAGATTTGACACCAGAGTTTATGAAGCGTTTAATGCGTGAACTAGCATACTATACTAATCAGGAAGGAAGGGGATTAGCTTGACGACATTTACTTTTAATGGAAAGAGTAATACTGAATTTGGCTTACGAGTAGCAGAAGGCAAGAAGATCACTACTTCCAGCCTTGATGTGGAGCGCGTGACAGTAGCAGGACGGGACGGTGATTTGCTCATCAGTAATAACCGTCTTAATTCTGCTGAGTTGAGCTTTCCTGTTAATTTTGTAAAAGAAAAGGGATTGATCGCTACAGAAGTTTATAAAATCTCAGAGTGGTTGAATGTGGCAGGTTATAAGGATTTGACAATCTCTTACGATCCAGATTTCATCTATCGTGCTGCATATCTTGAGACATTTAGCATCGAGGAAACCATGCGACAGTTTGGTAAAACAACCATTAATTTTGTGTGCTATCCTGTTAAATTTTATAAGCAAGGTCGTACCACGCAGAAACTAATGAATGGTGCGACACTTAACGGTCTAGGCAATGTAAACGCAAAACCTATCATCACGCTAGTGGGATCGGGCGATTGCACTCTTACTATTAACGGACGCAAGACTAAACTAAAGATATCCAAGGCAAAATCACACTGGATATGCAAGCCAACCAAGTATTTAAGGATAACTTGCCAGCGTGGGATAAGGTAGTAAGAAGCTCACAATTCCAGATGCCGTACCTTGACTATGGTCGTAACTTGATTTCGTGGGACGGTAACTTTGAAGTGTTTACAATCCCGAACTGGGGGGTTAAGCTATGAGGCCTATTTTATTTAATAAAAATGAGACGGCTTTCGACACTTACGGTCTGGGTGAGCTTAACGTGACCAAGGGAACAGTCACACGGGAACGAAACGGAAATTATACGTTATACGCTGAGATTCCCGTGAATGATCCAGCAACAGCGACTCTTGAGAAAGAAATGAAGCTGAAAGCTGACGCTGGACTTCGTACCAAAAATCAGACCTTTGAAATCTCTCGGATCGTAAAAGATAGCAGTAACATTGTTAAAATTTACGGTCAGCATATCAGTCATAAGCTGGAATACATGGCAATGGTTAATGGCAGGACCTTTAGTGGTTCTGCCTTTACTGCGCTTGCAATCTGGCACAATGCTACGATTGGTGATCTACGTTTTGATGTTTGGTCTGATATTCAGACAACTGGTAATGGTGTGTTTGACATCTCTAAGATGGAGAATGCAAGACAAGCCCTTGGTGGTGTCGAGGGATCAATCCTCGACATCTATGGTGGTGAGTATGAGTTTGACAATATGACCGTGCGACTGCATAAGCAGTTAGGTCGTACTGCTCCAACCGTGTTAGAGTACGGTCGCAACATCCTATCGGCTGAATCAGACGAAACAATCGAAAGTGCGTATACTAGCGTGCTACCGTTTGCGACTTACACACCAGATAAGCCAGAGGGCGACACTAGCGATAGTCAACCAGATCCAGTAACCGTGACGCTTCCAGAAAACTATGTAGATAGTAAATACAAGGCGCTCTACGCACATCGCAGAATTAAAGTCGTGGACTTTCCAGCGAATTTAAGAGCGACAGCAAGAGTAAGGATATCCCAACACCCGATAAATTGCGTAAAATCGCTAATGATTATATGGAGCGCAATGAAATTGGTAAGCCTAAGATCAACATCAAAATCGAGTATGCTGATCTAGCACGCACACTTGACTATGCGGATCGAGGCTGGATCGAAGAAGTCGAATTATGCGATATTGTACCCGTCTATTATCCACAGATCGGGCTGACCGATGAAACTTTGAAAATAACCACGATCACTTACGATTTTGTAAACGAACGAAATGAGAGCGTGGAGTTTGGTGATATCGGAACGAACGTAAGAGCGACCATGCAGAGTGGTCTAGCTGGACGAGTTGATGATATCGCTAAGGCACAGCAGGACTTTGAGAATAGCTTGCCAGACTATCTCTTAAACGCTCAAGGTAACAAGGTTTGGTACAACAAACCAGACGATAAAGAACATAAGATCGGTGACATCTGGTTTGAGAAGAACGGTCTCTATGACCGTATGTATGTCTGGAACGGCTCTCAGTGGGAAAAGCGTATTGACACGGAAGATGTCGATAAGATTAAAAAAGAGGTTGATAAACAGCTTGAACAAGCCAAGCAGTCAACTGCTATCGAGATTGAAAAGGCAAACGCAAAAGCTCAAGAAGCTCTTGTAAAAGCTGGTACAATCCCAGACACGGCCACGCTATCGGATCAAATTAAAACGCTGATTTTGAATAGTCCAGATCTTAGCCGTAAGGTTACGGAAACATTTAATAATGCGGATAATGGTGACACGATCTATAGCAAAGTGTATTCAAAGGTAGCAAAGAATTTTGCATCACGAGATCAATTTGAAAATATAGACCGTATCCAGAACGACATGGGTCAAGATTTAATTGGCCTGTCTAAAAAAATTGAAACGCAAACCGTAGAATTTAACAAGCTAACTGAAAGCAACAAGCTATACGAGCGTATTCTCGGCACGTCTGAAACAGGCGCACCAGACCAGCTCTCACGGTTGGTTATGAGTAGCCAGATATTCCAGACCGAGGTTGGGAAGTATGTCACTGACGATAATAATCTGATCGTTAATTCAATGACTATGGCGACTAATACCCTTGTCAATGCGAATAGAAACGGCGTAGAAATTACCCTAAATAATGGGGTTTAGCATTAAAGCGCGTGGCCTAACTAGCTATAATTTTAGCGGGTTTACGCTTCCTATCTATGTCAAGAAAATTTATCGCGGTGAAACCTATACACTAGGTTTTAAATATAGGATAAGGGAGAAGGTGGACACAAACTTTGTTTTTGTGGTCAAAAACCACAAACTAAATAAAGGACTTTTGTCCGCTGATTTAGCAAATCCCAATACACCAGCTTCAGACGAATGGCGAGAATTTCAAAGAACGTTTACCGTTCAGGAAGATTTCCTTTTCGGTGAGGATCTGAATTATCCGTTTTATATCTATATGGCTAAAAATGGCTGGGTAGAATTTAAGGAACCTATTTTGGTGAGAGGAAGCAGAACCGGCCCTTATAAACCTAGCCAATTTGACGACGCGTTTGCTGAAACAAAAGCAGTACGGACACAAATGAGCCTGCTCTCTGGGTCGTGGGCAGTGCGGAACCTTAACAGTAACAGTGATGTACTTAACTCAATCAACGTACTGGCAGATGGCACGAACCGAATAGACGGACGGTTAACTCATATTACAGGCCAGACCAAGATTGATAATGCAGTCATTAAGGACGGTATGATAGCCAACCTCAACGCTGACAAGATCACGGGTGGCACGATTGATGCTAGTCAGATCAACGTTATCAATGTCAATGCTGGTAACGTGCTTGCTGGTACGTTAACTGGTATGACCGTTCGAGGTGGTCGGATCGAAGGTCTAAATGGCAAGATGTATATTGACTTACAGAATAGTCAATATAACGTTTTAAACAACGAAGCCACAATCAGACGGATTGACGATACCAATTCCTCGCAATTTATTAAATTAACAAAGAGTGGATTTATCGCAGAACGATTCAGAGATAGCAATGCTGCACTCATGGTTTTAGGCACGAATCACAACAAAGACCCTAAAGAGGTAGAACGGCATGACAATGAAACGTTCGCAGGTATTCGGCTTTGGTCTGGTAAAGGAAACGGCACGGAAGAAAGCCTTACAGAATTCGTGGGTGACCGTGTACTGATCTATAATAATGGTCGCTATCGTAGCCCTTGGAACTTCCATGGGAATACGAATGACGGAAATGCCTATCTGATACCGATGAACCAAAATAATGTTAAGCATTACATTGGCCGTGGTGACTTCTTTGTCGAGGGTATTTACTCACGTCATTTTTATATGAGTGGTGGTCGAGATATAGGTCAGTATCTCTGGGATCTTTTGACTTGCTTTGGTATCATGAAGCGTTATGGACAGATTAGTGGTTCTGCTGGTGGACACGTACAAGGTGTACTTGATAAATACGGTTTTAAATAAGAGGTAATGCATGAATACAACAGACAAAATTATCAACGATGTCGCACTCCAACTTGCGAATAAGATTATTGAGTGCGCTAACTATAAGGCGTACTACGAACAAACCAATGAATTGCTAACTAAATTTAACGATGTTTTAGCTAGTGACTCAGCACTCAAGGACCTCTTTGATGAGGCCTCTCAAAAATCAGAAGAAGGTAAATAGTATATGGAATTTAAAGTAGTTAACAAATTTTTGCAAGAAAAAGGTAAAACATTCGTAGCAATCCGCTGTCAAGACCCATACACAGCATACGACCGTGTGTTAGAGGGTGATCGCACAACCGAAAGCGATGAAAGTTTGATCCAAGCGGTCATCGGGCTTGTGACTACAGAACTCAATCCGGCAGAAGGTGTTAAGGCTCTTAACGTGGAATTGGTTAAACAGAAAGAAAAATTTAACAGCGATCTTGCTGAGAAAGATACCAAAATTGCAGAAACTAAATCAGTGGCAGACTGGGCAGTTTTGGCAGCAGTCACTAACACAGAAAGTCCACTTGATCCTACGTTATATGCGCGTGGTTTGGAATTGGTCGAAGCTGGACAAGCTGGTAAAACATACAAGCCTTATGAAATCTTCACGGTCACTAACCCATCTTACACTCCGAAATTCGGAGAAGGCCAACGTGTGCTGGTGCAAGTAAATCAAGAATTCACTTATAACAACGAAACAGTGGCAGACCTTGAAGGTGCTTTGTCACAAAATGGTAAGCTGGCAGTTTGGAAATGGACAGAGCCAAAGGAGAACGCACCTAAACCAGCGGGAGAGCTTGAAACTCAGCCAGTACAATAACAGAGAGGTGGTTGAGTGGGATTGTCAGAATTAATAGCCCACCTTGCTCCCACTTTGGGAGTGATCGCAACTGGCTGGTTCGGTATGAAAGCTAGTAAATCTGCTAACTTAAATAAAGAGCAATTCAACGAGTTGAAAGATGAACTAGGCACGATCCAGAAGTCAGTAGAAACAGTCAAAGTTGTGGGCGAGGATAATAATAGGAAGATCGATGAAGTGAATGAGAAACTGGCAGTACACGATGAAGCACATTTAGTAACTATGTACTTACGTTTAGAACGTGATATTTCTACAGCTATCAAGCGTGGATATACTACGGTACACGAATCAGATATCATTCACAAGATGCACAAAAGCTACAAGAAACTTGGTGGCAACGGGTACATAGATGCCCTGTATAGTAAATATGTAAATTTAGAAGTGAGGAATTAATATGAATAAAATTAACTGGTCAGTACGTTTAAAAAATAAAAACTTTTGGCTTGCAATCGTTCCAGCGCTTGCATTGCTATTTCAAGCGTTTGCGGATATCTTTGGCATCAAGCTAGAATTTGGACAAACCATTGATAAATCTTGGTATTCGTCAATGTGTTGTTTGCATTCTTCGTGCTTATCGGAGTGGTCAATGATCCAACTACTGCTGGACTAAGCGATAGCGAACGTGCGTTAGGTTATGAAGAGCCTAACGAAGATTAAACTATTCTTACTAGCGACTATCTATTTCTGGGTAGTCGCTTTTGAATTCAGAAAGGAGCAGTAATGGCTACTTTAAATGATATTTTAGGATATGCCGAAGGCTTGGCAAACCAAGGTGTTGGAGCTGATGCTGATGGAGCGTATGGTACGCAGTGCGTAGACTTACCTAACTCTATCTCTATCAATTTCTTCGGTCGTGCGCTCTGGGGAAATGCGATTGATCTGCTTAATTCTGCCCGTGACCTTGGATATGATGTGGAATACAACCAAGAGGGAAATCTCGATAGCAAGCCACGGGCTGGTGCTGTATTTGTCCAAGAGACGATTTATCTATACGGTCATCCTTACGGTCACACAGGTCTAGTCATCGAAGATAGTGACGGATACACCATGCGCACTATTGAACAAAACATTGATGGCAACGCAGATGCTCTTTATGTCGGTGGTCCAGCACGATACAATACCCGTGATTTCAACGGTATTGTAGGCTGGTTTTACTTCCCAGTTGATGGACAACCAGCACAAGTTACTAATGTCGAACAGTCAGAGCCTCTTACAGTCGATTCTAGCGCATTTAATGAGGAGACCGGTACATTTACAGTCGAAGTATCTGCGCTCAATGTACGGGCTTCTGCAGGCCTCTCTGGCGAGATTGTGGCAGTATACACAGCAGGTCAAGCTATCAATTATGACGGATGGATTGATAATGATGGTTATATCTGGATCACATACATCGCAGGATCTGGTAATCGCAGATATGTCGCAGTCGGACAATCGGAGAATGGTAAGCGTATCAATAGTTTTGGATCGTTTACGTAAGGCGGTGAACCATGCGTATTAATTCGACGAATTTAAGACAATTCGAGGGGGGCGATATTGTCAAACAAGGCGACACAGCTTCCCTCTTTGGTTATGAGTTACTCGACGAAAACTACAATCCAGTAACCGAACTAGAAGGTCAGGAAGCCACGATCACGCTTGCTAATCGTAATGGTAAGATCAGTTTAACCAGCACGGTCACAGACCATAAGGTTAAATTTAACATTAATAAGGTCTTACCAGTCGGTATCTATCAAGTAGAAATCACTTGTGGTAATTATGTATTTCCATCTGATAAGTCTACTGTTATCAAGGTGACGCAATCAACCAAGGAGTACCAGCCGACAGAAGTGCTCGAACTTGGTAAGGTCAGCTTGCGCGATGAGATCGCAAACTATCTTTCCGGCCGCACTGTACAAGCGTACAATGACGGCCCACTAGTCGCACGGATCGAAGCACTCGAAGCACGGCCACAAGCTAAAACGGTTGATCTTGGGCCATTAGAAAGTCGAGTACAATCATTGGTCCTATCAGTCCGAGCGCTGGAAAGTAAGCCAGCTCCAACGGTTCAAACGCTCGATTTAGGACCGCTAGAAAAGCGCGTGAAGGCTTTGGAAGATAGACCAACACCAACAACACCAGCGGTAGACTTGAGCGCGTATATGACCTCAGAAATGGCTTATCAGACGTTTGCGACGTATACCACGTTACAAACTCAAATGACAAACAACATTAAAAATAAACACTTAGAGCTGGGCCTTGACGCGCTGATCGACGAGAAATTGCGGAATGGTGGGGATAACTTTCTTACCAGCCACCAAGCGTCCACGGCTTACGTTTCAAAAGAAGTGTTTCAAAATTTGCTAAAACGTGTCGAAGCTCTCGAAAGCGTTCCTATATAATGTATTTTCCCTCCCGTTTAGGGAGGGCTTTTTTTGTGTGCTGAAACTAGTTTCAGAATTAAAAAATAAAAAAATATTTTAAAAAGTACTTGACGAACGTAAAGTATAGTGATATAATTAAGTCAAGATAAAGGAAAGAGGAAATCAAAAATGAAAAACGTTATAATAAAAGTAGACCACATACAAGAAACATTCGAAACTCTATCGGCAGATCAAGCTCTGGATGAGATCATATTCAATGGCCTTGACATAGAACCTATTATCTGCAGTTCAATTTTTGAAGGATTCCTGAAATTTGAAACAAACGAAGGGGACATCACTTACGAAATCTACCGTGGCAATTATGCTTATCAATTCGAGGAAGTAGGAAAACGACTTTCTACGCTTGAGGATTGCGGATATTTTGAAGTAAAATATTAACAAAATACTCATTATTTTTTTAGCCATATTGCTTGACGAACGTCAAGCAATATGGTATACTATAATCAAGATAAGGAAAGAGGAAATAAAAATGACAGTCGAAGAAATCTTAAAAACTATCAAAGAAAACGAATACGAATTTTACGGCATCCGTGGTTGGAACGAACAATACCAAATTGGAGAAGTTTTACCAGAGTCAGTTGAGTGGGACTACGAATACGACCAACCAACAGACAATGAGGTTGGTGGAACTTGTACAACTCTGATTGACTTTTACCAAGGAGTTGACGAAGATGAAGAAATCATTGAAGCAATCGAAAAAGCATTAGAAATTCAAGACAGATGTTACTGCTACACTAATCTTTACTTGATTGGTAGCAACAATAGAAACCCATACAACGCTTACGAAGCAGATGAAGACGAAGCGATTCTAGCCGATGCGATAGTGATCACAAAGATTAAATAACAGGAGAAAAGAAAATGGCTTACGGAAAAAGTAAATATAACGCATATCGGAAACGCAGTTTTAACCGTAGCGACAAACAACGCAGAGAGTACGCTCAAGCGATGGATGAATTAGAACAAGCATTTAATGAATTAGACGGCTGGTCTTTATCTAGTATGAAAGATAGTGCTTATAAAGATTTTGGCAAGTATGAAATCCGCTTGATTGTTAACGTGAAAGCAAGTAAACTTAATTTTGTAGATATCATCAACAATCATTTAGAAAAAATAATTGAAAAAGTCGAAAATCTTGATCTTGATAAATACAGATTTATCAACGCTACGAGCTTAGACTATGAATTAAAATGTTACTACAAAGGTTTTAAAACCAAAAAAGATGTTATTTAAGGAGATTTCAAATGATTATCAACACAGAACGTGTCAGAATGGTCTTGATGAACAAGGCCATCTCTGGCTATGCTCTCTGGAAAACGACAGGAGTTTCAGAGGGTTCTATCTCAAAATTAAGGAACGGTAAGAAACGATTTGAAGATTTGTCACTTGAAACTATCGAGAAAATTCAAAAATGGATAGACGCTGGAAATTATACATTTACCTATGATTATAGTGACTTGCTAAATGAATTGACATCAGATATTGAAGAGGGTCTAACAGGCCAGTATCTCTATGTCGTGCGAGGTGATTATAATGAAATCATGGAAAAACGCATGATTATCGACTACTACTATACTCATGAAGAAATTGAAGAAGGCGATCTCGCTGAGAAAATGCTGACCGCTGCAGTCGTAGAAGAAATGAAAAGAGATAGCAGTATTTTTTAAAATGTGCTATAATATATACGATAATCGAATACTATCACTCACTTGAAACCACTAACTGCAATTAGTGGTTTTTTTGTGTTTATAACGGCAATTTTTAAAATTGTCTATTGTAATAGACAATAAAAAGACAGCTTTAAACTGTCTTTTACTCTTTATTAATTGATTGAGCGAATGAAAATAATTTTTCGGCAGTCAATAGCGCCATCTTATCTAAGTTAGTTTTTCCTTTTCGTAAATCCGATACAGTTGACCAAGGAACGTCCGCCCCTTTTGAAATGGCACTGGTACTTATTCCGCTATTTAATAGATCTGTAATTTCTTTACGCATTGTTATTTTTCCTTATTGATTTTAAACCATAAATAAACGTTAATGGTAATTATGAAAGTAGCGATTATATAAACCATTGTATAACTTCTTTCTATATGATAAAATGGAGAAGTAGGAAAGGGCTTTTTCCTACTCTCCAAGCGTTCACCTTTTTCCTTTGCGGGTTTTCGGTTTACGCTTTTTTGTTTGCCTGTAAACTGTTAAAGCAGTTATTAGGCTAGCTATAGCGGTTACTGTTTCAGGTATGTCGTCTATGACCTTTTCAAGTAACCTTAACCAATCTTCTTTATTCATTGGTCTTACCTCCTTTCTTAATTATATTATATCACGGTTTACCGTGATTGTCAATAAAAAAAGTAATAAAAAGAACTTTTTTAGTTCATTTTTTTAAACTGTACAGGCAATCGAATGACTACGTTATTGACTACGTTTTTATCCGTTTGAGCAATATCTGACCATATCTAAAATATAGTAAAATCAACTGATCACATCTAACGGATATCCAATGGTAATCGTATTTAAATTTTGCTATAATGAAAGGTATGAAATCCTACAATACCTTGAATGATTATTATCGAACCTTATTTGGAGAAAAGACCTTTAAAGTCCCAATTGATGCAGGCTTTGATTGTCCTAATCGAGACGGAACAGTCGCCCACGGTGGCTGTACTTTTTGTACGGTCTCGGGTTCAGGAGATGCCATTGTGGCCCCAGAAGCTCCAATTCGAGAACAGTTTTACAAAGAGATTGATTTTATGCATCGGAAATGGCCAGATGTGAAGAAGTACCTGGTCTATTTTCAAAATTTCACCAATACCCACGATAAAGTGGAAGTCATTCGAGAGCGGTATGAACAGGCCATCAATGAACCAGGAGTGGTAGGAATCAACATTGGTACGCGTCCGGACTGTTTACCAGATGAGACCTTGGCCTACCTAGCAGAGCTGACAGAGCGCATGCATGTGACGATTGAGTTGGGGCTTCAGACGACTTATGAAGCGACTTCTGAATTGATCAATCGGGCCCATAGTTATGATCTCTATGTTGAAACAGTCAAGCGTATTCGCAAACAGGTGCCCAAGGCAGAGATCGTCTCCCATTTGATCAATGGCCTTCCTGGGGAGACGCATGAGATGATGGTGGAAAATGTTCGCCGTTGTGTGACTGATAATGAAATTGATGGCATCAAGTTGCACCTCTTGCATTTGATGACCAATACACGGATGCAACGGGACTATCATGAAGGACGACTTCAACTCATGAGCCAGGAGGAGTATGTCAAGGTCATCTGTGACCAGTTGGAGATCATCCCCAAACACATTGTCATCCACCGGATTACAGGGGACGCGCCACGGGATATGTTGATTGGCCCTATGTGGAGCCTCAACAAATGGGAAGTCCTAAACGCCATTGAAACTGAAATGCGTCGGCGTGGAAGTACCCAAGGATGTAAGCTAGAAGAAAAGGAGACTGCTGATGCTTCGACCACTTGAAATGGCCCATCAATTTTTAGCAGAAGTCATCACCAAAGAAGATGTGGTGGTGGATGCGACCATGGGAAATGGACATGATACGGCCTTTTTAGCCCAACTAGCAGGTCAGGTCTATGCCTTTGATATTCAAGAGCAGGCACTTGTCAATACCCAAGAAAGATTGGAAAAGTTGGGACTTCAACATGTCCGGTTGATTTTGGATGGCCACCAGCATGTGGACCAATATGTGGAGACCCTCAAAGCAGCTATTTTTAATCTGGGTTATCTGCCATCTGCGGATAAATCGGTCATTACTCTTCCAGCTACCACGATTGAAGCGATGGAGAAAATCTGTGCTCGCCTAGAAAAAGGTGGGCGAATGGCTATTATGATCTATTATGGTCATGAGGGAGGAGACATCGAGCGTGATGCAGTGCTGGACTTTGTCAGTCAGCTCCCTCAAAAAGACTATACAGCGACCATCTACCGGACACTGAATCAAGTGAATCAGCCACCGTTTTTGGTCATGATCGAAAAATTAGAAAGCTACCGTCATGGATAAAGAATATTTAAAGAATAAAATCGAAGGATTGAGACATCATTTTGTTGAATCAACCATCCACGAGCGTGCAATGGGTTTTTATGATGAAGCCCATATGACCAAAAAGATGCTCAAAATAAAAAAGAAATTGGTTTCGCTTGAGATGGAACGGTGCCAAAAGAAGATTGAGCACAAGGATGTAACCAAGACAGACCAAAAGATTGCGGAGTTAAAACAGCAATTTGAGACCTGCTGCCAAGAACGCTAAGGAGGGAGTGATATGGAACTACTCCTTTATGCAGTGATCTTTTCGATGATTTTGATCGTCTCAAATGCCACGAATAAACTTGTGCCGAGCCTTCCTCTGCCCTTGATTCAAATTTTACTAGGGATTGGTTGGGCTCTCTTTGTGCCAGAAGAAAATTTTCATCTGGATACCGAGCTCTTTCTGGCCTTGGTCATTGGCCCTCTCTTATTTCGAGAGGCAGAAGAAGCAGATATTACTTCTGTCTTGAAAGCACTGGCGGATCATCCTCTATTTGATTTTTTTCCCAGTGATTTTTATCTCCACCATTAGTTTGGGCTGGGCAGCTCACTCCTTGTGGCTGAGCCTTCCTTTAGCAGCCTGTATGGCTGTAGGGGCAGCTCTAGGTCCAACAGACTTAGTAGCCTTTGCTTCCCTGTCTGAGCGCTTTACCTTTCCAAAGCGGGTTTCGAATATCTTAAAAGGAGAAGGGTTACTAAATGATGCCTCAGGTCTAGTTGCCTTTCGAGTGGCCTTGGCAGCTCTTGCGACCGGAAGTTTCTCTCTTGGAGAGGCAGGGGTTTCCTTAGGAATCTCCATTATTGGAGGATTTGCAGTGGGGATCTTGACGGCCTTTGTGAACCGGTGGCTGCAAACCTTGCTCTTGAGTGTTCGCGCTAGTGATATTGCCAGTGAATTGTTATTAGAATTGAGTCTCCCGTTATTGACTTTTTTCTTAGCAGAAGAACTCCATGTGTCTGGTATAATCGCTGTGGTCGTGTCAGGGATCCTCAAAGCCAGTCGCTTTAAGCACATTACCCTTCTTGAAGCGCGGGTGGATACTGTGAGCCATACTGTCTGGAATACGGTCAACTTTATCTTAAATGGGTCGGTCTTTGTCATTTAGGGAATGGAATTGGAAATGATCTCTAAGCCCATCTTAAGTAGTCCCATTTACAATAATCTTCTTTTAGTTCTTTCTGTCTTTCTGTTGACAGCCTTGCTCTTTTTGATTCGTTTTGTCATGGTTTACCTCTTTTTATTGGTTCCGAACGGTTCGACTAAAAAAATCGTTGAGAAATTATCTAAAAGATGCCTTATTGCTGACCTTTTTCGGGTGTGAAGGGAACGGTTTCGATTGCGACGATTCTTTTGATTCCAACCAAGATCGAAAAAGAATACCCCTATCCTACTCTTTTTAGTGGCAGGAGTTACCCTTGTCAGCTTTATTGCTGGCTTAGTGGTACTTCCAAAATTATCAGAAGAAAAGGAAGAAACCAATGACTACCTGATGCAGATCGCGATTTTAAATGATGTCGTCATGGAATTAGAAGCAGACCTAAAGAATAGCAAGCACAAGGGTCCCTTGTATGCGGCAGATTGATAACTACCATGGTCGCATAGAAAACTTGATTCTAGGCCAAGAAAACAGGCTCATTCAAAAGGACTGGGAACAGTTGAAGCTCCTGATTTTGAGTATTGAAAGTGACGGCTTGGAACAAGCCTATGAAGAAGGGGAAGATTCGAGAGCGGGGCTACCGCGTCTACCAACGCTATCTTCGCAATATGGAGCAACGTGTCAATCGCAATCTTTCGTCTCGCTTAACCTATTACCTCTTGGTGTCTTTCCGCCTTTTGCGTTTATTAGTTCATGAGATCTTAACTTTTGGGTCTGGCTTGCGAAACTGGTGGACCCGAGAAGACAGCAAGTTAGAGGCCATTGATTATGACCAGATTGCGGCCCTTTATCTGGCCAATACGGAAATCATTATCGAAAGTTTGGAAGACCTCAAGGGGGTTTATCGGAGCAGTTTGATCTCTTTCCTACAAGAATCTCGTCTGAGAGAGACGGCCATTATTACCAGTGGGGCCTTTGTGGAGCGGGTTATTAATCGCGTGAAACCAAATAATATCGATGAAATGTTGAGAGGCTATTATTTGGAGCGGAAGATTATTTTTGAATATGAAGCGCAACACCTGATTACCGCCAAGCAAGCGCGCCGTATGCGACAAAATGTCAATGAATTAGAAAGCTATTCCCTAAGAGAAAGTGCCAATACGCTTCCATACGATTTGATCGAGTATGCAAGGAAATCGTTGAGATAAGAGTAAAAGAGGCTGGGACAAAAGTCCTAGCCTCTCAATTATTTTTGGATTGTCGATCAAGACGCAGTGGTTGAGTGGGATCTACTACGCTGATTTCATCAGCTTTTACAGCCCTACTAAACTGTGCGGAGGTGGGACGACGAAATCGAATTCTAACGAATTACCGATTTCTGTCCCACTCTCTTTTGCTTTATTCACTTTCTTTTCAGTGTGCGATTTCTGGTTTGACAAAGAGTCGCTCGTCACCAAGATCAATAAGGGATACTGGAGCTTCGTAAAAATGGCTGAGAACATGGGGAGTTAGGATCTTTTCCTTTGGTCCTTGCTCAACCACTTGGCCATGTTTGAGTAAGAGGACATGGGTCATGTCTGTTGTAATTTCCTCAGCATGGTGGGTGACGTAGATCATGGTTGGCGCGTGATCCAGTTGTTTGATATGATGGATCTGGCGGAGGAGCTTTTCTCTGGCAAAGAGATCCAATCCACTAGAAGCTTCGTCAAAAATGATCAGATCTGGCTGGTCCATGAGGCTTCGTGCAATGAGAACGGTCTGCTTTTCTCCCTGGGAGAGCTCACGGTATTTGCGACCGATCAAAGAGCTAGCTCCAATTGAAGTTAGCATATCCCGTGCCCAGTTTAGTTCTTCCTCCCCGTATGCAGCATATAAAATACTACTCTTGTATTGACCAGTTAGGACAATTTGTTCTGTCAAAAAGATGCTCTGGCAGTCTTTCTGAAATAAAGGAGCTAACGATCCCAATACGCTTACGCAACTCAGGAATGCCCCCTTCTCCAAAGCGGGTTCCAAGGACCGTTACTTGGCCAGAACTAGCCCAATATTCAGACATGAGCAGTTTGAGGAGGGTCGATTTTCCTGCTCCATTTAGGCCTAAAATGGCCCAGCATTCATTTTCTTTTACTTGCCAGTTAATCTCTTTTCAAAAGAGCTTTTCCATTACGGATCAAATTGACGTCTTGTAGTTCAATCAAATTATTCATAACTTCATCCTTTTGATTAAAATCTCCTTTATTCTAACATAAAATATGGTAGAATAGAAAACAGGAGGTAAGGAATGTTTCGAAATAGTAAATTGTTATTCTGGACATGTGAGATCTTATTATTGACGGTGATTTTCTATATTTGGAAATCAATGGGGACTTTGATTTCTCCATTTGTATCTGTTCTGAATACCATCCTCTTACCATTTTTAATTGCAGGTTTTTTATATTACATTACCAATCCGATTGTTGAATTGTTGGAAAAACACTTAAAAATCAAGCGTGTGTTTGGGATTTTGATCACCTTAGTACTCTTGTTTGGGATCATTGGCTTAGGGATCTTTTATCTGCTCCCTATCTTGATCAATCAGTTAACCAGCTTTGATCAATTCAACTCAAGGACTTTACTGGGAAGTTCAAAGTTTGGTTCGAAAACTCTCGACCAATCCTTTGTTCCAGAATGTGAATATCCAGTCGACGATTCAGCAGTTGAATCTCTCTTATATGGATATCCTACAAAATCTCTTGAATAGTGTGACCAACAGTTTAGGAAGTGTGGTTAACACCATTGTCAATACGGTCTTTATCTTGATCATGACCCCTGTCTTCTTGGTTTATTTCTTGGTCGATGGGAAGAAGTTATTACCGATGTTGGAGCGGACCATTTTACGCAATGACAAACTCCACATTTCAAGCCTCTTGATTAGTTTGAATGAAACGGTCTCTCGCTATATTAGTGGGATTTCGATCGATGCCTTTATCATTGGAACCCTAGCCTACATTGGCTATAGTTTTATTGGATTGAAGTACGCTTTGGTCTTTGCCATATTTTTTCTGGATTGGCCAACCTCATTCCATATGTAGGACCAACCATCGGCGTTGATTCCGATGATCATCACCTATGCCTTCACAGATATGGATATGATGATCAAAGCAGTCATTTACATGTTGATTATCCAGCAGATCGATGGGAATATTCTTTATCCGCGTATCGTTGGAGGCGTGATGAAGGTTCACCCGATTACCATTATGGTTCTCTTATTGCTCTCAAGTAATATCTACGGCATTATCGGGATGGTCGTTGCGATTCCAGTCTATTCGATTGGAAAAGAAATTGTAAAATTCTTGGTAAATCTTTATGATAACCACCGTGCTGCTAAGGAGCAGAAGAAAAAAGAAGAATTTGGTATCATTAATAAATCATAGACTCTAGCGCCTATATGGGCCTTGGAGTCTTTTTTGTACAGTTTTTTGAAAAAATGCTGGAAAAAAGTCAACAAGTGCTATGAAATGTGTTAAAATATAAGTGATTTTGAAAGAAAATATGAAAAGGTAGGAAAAGATGAGACTGCTCTTATCCGAAAAAACAGAGACGCCAATTGCAATTATTGGAAATCTTGATTAAGGAAAAAAGATGGTTCCACTTGAAAAGAGTTGGCCAAGCGTTTGGATTGTACAGAACGTTCGTTAAAAGAAGATTTGTCTAATCTTCGTAGTACATTTGATGACTTTTTAATTGAATCCTCTACCAATGGGATCAAGATCAGTTATGAGGATTCGGTTGGGCTAGAAGTGATCTATCATCACTTTTTTTAAAAGAATCACAAGCCTTCGCTTTGATTGAATATCTCTTTTTCAACAAGGATGTTTCCAATGAATATATTTGCAGAAAGTTTGATCTGAGTTACCAATCTTTCTACCGCTTGATTCGGACGATCAATCAGAAGCTTCAAACCAAATACAATGTAAAGATTGATTTGAAACCCTTGAATCTTGTCGGAGATGAGATTGACGTTCGTTTCTTTTATGCCCAGTATTTTGCGGAACGTTATTACTATATGGAGTGGCCTTTCCCAGAATTTAAGGAAGAGGCGGTGACCGATTTGATCACCTTCTTCTTCAAACTCTATGGCTATCCATTGACCTTCTCTGTACTCAGGTCTTATAAAGTTCTCTTGACAGTCTACTTGTCACGGATTAAGCAGGGCTATTTTATTGACATGCCAACGAACTATGATGTGTATAAGGACCAGTATCAAGGGGTGACCAATGTCGAGGAGATGTTGCGCTACTTTAGCTTGCAGTTGGGTGTCGAGTTGAATGAAAAAGTGCTGGAGCAGTTCTTTATTATCTTTATTCAAGAGAATTTCTATTTCAGTCCAGAAAGCTTGATCGAAGCTGCAGAAACAGATCCTTATGCCAAAGAATCAACGACGCTCATCAGAGATATGTTCAAGGATCTATGCTATACCTATGATTTAGACATTGAAAATCTTGATGAGATGTTGATGCACGTTCACAATACGGCTCACTTAGGTCGGAAGGAATTATTCTCCGAGTTCCTCTTATTTGATACCAAGACCAATACCAACGAAGATTTCATGAGCATCTTCCCAGCCTTCTATGATGATTTGAAGGAGCATATCATCACTTATATGAAGACCATGAAGCATGATCTGAACGAAGAGATCATCAAGCACATGATCTACACGGTCTACACTCACTGGGAACGTCTCTTACCGCAGTTGTTGCGCCGTCGGAAGTCTATTAAGGTCTTGATTATCAGTCGTTTTGACGATCACCATGCCAAAATCCATGATCGATTTTCCTAGATTTCTACTGTACGGATAACTTTGAATTTACGCAGATGATCAAGTACAATCTGACAGTGGATGATATCGAAGCTTCGGATGCAGATGTGGTGGTAGCCAACTTTATGATGCCCTGAATTAAAGAAAAAACCTTTTATCTGTACAAGTAGTCTCTCATCGCTTGAGCTGGTTGAAAAACTCAATGCCTTCTTTTATGATTTTACCAGTGCAGAACACTAAAATCAGGACCTGGTCCTGATTTTTTGATGGTAAAAAAAGAAAATTTTATAGAAGAATGCAGGCTCTCCTATTTTGTGGTATAATATACAATATTATATACTGGAGGAAATTATCCATGGAAGACCCTGGCAGTCAGGAAATTTTACTGGAAGTTATTTTATTGATTGTTTTGACATTATTGAACGCCTTTTTCTCGGCGACTGAAATGTCAATGGTATCGTTGAATCGCTCTCGTGTAGAGCAAAAGGCTGAAGAAGGAGATAAAAAATACATTCGTCTTCTTAGCGTATTGGAGCAACCGAACCATTTCTTATCCACTATTCAGGTGGGGATCACCTTGATTACCATCTTATCTGGGGCGAGTCTTGCGGATAGCCTTGGACATGTCATTGCTGGATGGATGGGCAATACCAAAACGGCTCTGGCAACTGGAAGCTTTTTATCTCTAGCATTTTTGACTTATATTTCGATCGTGTTTGGCGAACTCTATCCGAAACGAATCGCTATGAACCTAAAAGATGAGTTGGCTGTTCGAACAGCTCCGATTGTGATTCTATTAGGAAAAATTGTCAGCCCCTTTGTTTGGTTGCTTTCAGCATCGACCAACCTTTTGAGCCGTATCACGCCAATGGAATTCGATGATCCGGATGAAAAGATGACGCGGGATGAAATCGAGTATATGCTGACCAATAGTGAAGCAACACTAGATGCGGACGAGATTGAGATGCTCCAAGGGATCTTTTCATTAGATGAAATGGTAGCGCGTGAAGTCATGGTGCCACGGACAGATGCCTTCATGGTTGATATCAATGATGATACCAAAGTAATTATTGAAAGTATCCTTAAGCAAAACTTTTCACGGATTCCTGTCTATGATGATGACAAGGACAATGTCATCGGTCTCATCCATACCAAACGTCTCTTGAACGAAGGATTTATCAATGGCTTTGATAATATTGTCTTAAGAAAGATTTTACAAGAACCTTTGTTTGTTCCAGAGACCATTTTTGTGGATGATCTTTTGAAGGAATTGCGCAATACGCAAAATCAAATGGCCATTCTACTCGATGAATATGGTGGGATGTCTGGGCTTGGTCACTCTTGAAGACCTCTTGGAAGAAATCGTCGGTGAAATTGACGATGAGACTGACAAAGCGGAAATTGATGTCTTTGAAATTGCGGACAATACCTATGTCGTACAAGGAGCCATGTCACTAAATGACTTTAATGAATATTTTGACGTTGAGTTGGAAAGTGATGATGTGGATACTATTGCAGGGTATTATTTGACTGAAGTTGGGCGGATTCCATCCTTGAAAGAACGCCTCAGCTGTGAAGTCGATAGTCAAAAGAAACACTTGATCTTGACTAATGACAAGGTGAAAAATGGTCGTGTGACCAAGGTGAAAGTTGAAATTTCTGAAATCGTCGAAGAAGATGAAGAAACCAAATCAAAAGAAGATTAGAAAATAGAGGCCTGGACGTGTTCCAGCCTCTGTTTTTTTCTTGTCAGGGCTAGTTGAATTTTCAAAAAATTTTAAAAATTTCTGAAATAGTCTTGACAGCCAAAAAAAATTAAGGTAAGATAATACCCATAAATAAAGAAAGCAGAAAATAAACATGAAGCAACAAGCCATTTCAACTCAAAAATTTTACTTTAGCTACTTTAGATAGTGTTTGTAGACATGATCTCATGGATGCAAACAACCCAAGCAATTTGTTTGTATCTATGTGGCTAAGATTTTTGATGATGGTCCATAGAGCTAGTATCTAAATGGACCGAGGTTTTGTAACTTGTTGGAGAATTTCAAGCATCCGTTTAGAGAATGATCTAAGCGGATTTTTTGTTTATTTTGCAGAAGAGGAGTCAAAAAATGAAAGTAGTGAAGAAATTACTAGCACCTGTCCTGGTTGTAGGACTTCTGTTAACATCATTGGTGACCTTACACCATCTGAAGGATGCTAAAAAAGACAATGTCTTTCGAATTGGGATTTCCCAGTACATCACCCATAAGTCGCTCGATGCAACACGAAAAGGCTTTATCGAAGAGTTGAAGAAAGAGGGCTATGTGGATGGGAAAAATATCCAAATTGATTTCCAAAATGCTCAAGGGGAGCAACGAAATCTGAAAAACATTTCCAAACAATTGGCGGAAGAAAGTGATCTCGTCTTTGCGATTGCAACACCCTTCGGCTCAAAGTTTGGCTAATACGACGAAAACAACACCGGTTGTCTTCTCAGCTGTGACCGATCCCATTGGCAGCGAAATTGGTGAAAAACTTGAAAGAGCCTGGTGGCAATATCACAGGGACAAGTGACCAGTCAGAAGATGCGATCTCTACACAGGTAGACATGATTAAGCAAGTCCTTCCAACGGCGAAAACAGTTGGGATCCTCTATACGCAAAGTGAGCCTAACTCAGTCGTCCAAAAAGACAATGCGAAGAAGATCCTTGAAGCTAAAGGCTATCAAGTGGTTGAAAAACAATTCTCGATAGTAACAATGTGAAAGCTGCAGCAGACAGTATCATGTCAGAAGCAGATATCGTCTTTGTTCCGACGGACAATATTATCTCTTCTACAATGGACACTGTAAAACAGGTTTCCCTCAGCCATAAGGTGCCCGTTTTTGGTGGGTCTGCTGAAATGGTGGCTACTGGTGGATTGTACAACTTCGGTACCGATTATGAGGAATTGGGAAGACAAGCTGCTCGGATGGCCGTTCGCATCATGAAGGGTGAGAAACCTGGCAAAGTTGCAGTTGAAACACCTGAAAAATTAGAATTGCATACCAATAAAGAGATGGCGAAAGAGCTTGGAATTGATATTAGCTCGTTGAAGGTAGAAAAATAGGAGGTTTGAGATGAATTTCGTTTTATCAAGTTTATCAGAAGGTTTATTGTGGTCGATCATGGCGATCGGTGTTTACTTAACATTTCGAATTTTAGATATTGCCGATATGACGGCAGAAGGAGCCTTTCCACTTGGGGCAGCAGTTGTAGCCTCCCAAATTCAAGCAGGAAGAAACCCTTGGCTTGCAACTTTGATGGGCTTCCTAGCAGGAATGATCGCAGGATTGGTTTCTGGGGTTCTCCATACAAAAATGAAAATTCCAGCCCTCTTGACAGGGATTGTCACTTTGACCGGTCTTTACTCTATCAATATTAAAATCATGGGGGGAGTACCCAACCTCTCTATTGGCGATGCTAGTACCATTTTCAAAAGTGTCATGAAATTGGGCTTGTCCAATGAAGAAGCTGTCTTTTTGATTAGTATTTCTTGCTTGATCATCGTCTGTATCTTGTTGACCCTCTTAATGAAGACGCAACTTGGCTTGGTTTTGCGCTCGACTGGTGATAACATTCCAATGAGTGAGGCCAATGGGGTCAATGTAGATAACATGAAGATGTTGGGCTACATGATTTCCAATGGTTTGATTGCCCTTTGTGGAGCCATGTTTGCACAAAATGATGGTTTCTCAGATGTGACTTCTGGTACAGGGACGATCGTAGTCGGTTTGAGTGCGGTGATTATCGCTGAAGTTTGATCCACGAATTGACCATTGGTTGGCGCTTGCTTTCCATCGGGGTTGGAGCTATTGTGTACCGTTTGATTATCTTAAATATTTACGAGATCCCAAATCTCGATCAAAATATGGTTCGTCTCTTCAATGCGATCTTGCTCGCGATTGTCTTGTTCGCTCCTGAGGCGCAAAAACGTCTTCGTGTTCGCGGATTGAAGTTAGGAAATAAGTAGGAGAAAAGTATGGCAACATTATTATCAATTGAAGGTATTCATAAGACATTTGAAGCAGGAACAGTCAATGAAAACCATGTCTTAAAAGGCTTGGATCTCCAAGTAGAAGAAGGGGACTTCATTTCGGTCATCGGTGGAAATGGAGCTGGGAAATCAACCTTGATGAACATCTTGGCAGGAAATCTGGTCGTAGATGAAGGAGATATCTTGCTAGAAGGTAACTCTATCAAAAATACGAGTGTTCGTAAGCGTGCGAAAGATATTGCGCGTGTCTTCCAAGATCCTAAAATGGGGACAGCTTCCCGTTTGACCATTGAAGAAAATATGGCCATTGCCCAACGTCGGGGGGAAATCTCGTGGTTTGAGCTGGGGAGTTCGAGAGAAAGATCGCGAATTATTCCGTGAAGCCTTGAAGGAACTGAATATCGGTTTAGAAAACCGTCTCAAGGTGGATACCCAATATTTGTCTGGTGGGCAACGTCAAGCCTTGACCTTGGTCATGGCAGCCTTGGTCAAACCGAAAACTCTTGCTTCTGGATGAACATACCGCAGCGCTCGATCCTAAGACTAGTGAAATGGTCATGGAATTGACACAAAAGATCGTGGAAAGCCATGATTTGACAACCTTGATGATTACGCATGATATGAACCATGCAATTGAATACGGCAACCGCTTTGATCATGCTCTACCAAGGCAAGATCGTTGTCGACGTCAAAGGAGAAGAAAAGAAAAATCTAACAGTTGAAGATTTGATGCGCCTCTTCCAACAAAACAGTGGCGAAACCCTGGTTAGTGATGAATTGGTATTAGGATAAAATGAGAGTGGGACAGAAATCGGTAATTCGTTAGAATTCGATTTCGTCGTCCCACCTCCGCACAGTTGAGTAGGGCTGTAAAAGCTGATGAAATCAGCGTAGTAGAGCCCACTCAACCACTGCGTCTTGCTCGACAATCCAAAAATAATTGAGAGGCTAGGACTTTTGTCCCAGCCTCCTTTATTTCCTCCGCTCTGCATAGTCGACAAAATGAAACTTTGTCTAATTTGTGCCGGCTTTCGGTGAATTGGAATTGCCGTCCGTCTGCTAGGTGAACTTGGGAACGGACCGTCACCACGTGTTGGTCTTTTCCAAGATCCAGTAAGATTTTGTCACGATTATCGATTGGTGAAATCAAAGATTTCTTTTTTGCATAGCCAATCTGCAATTTCAAGTCTTCTTCTATATATTGGTAGATAGAGTGCTGGGCAATTTCCTTGGTCAGGCCAGGGATCAGCTCTCTGTCTAGGTAATCAATATCTAAGACAGAAGCGACACCATCCACCACCCGTTGCCGGGTTACTTTCCAAACCAAACGGTGAAGGGGGAAACCTGTCTTTTTAGCGCCTTTTTCATCGATACTGATCTTTTCCAAACGAATGACATTGGTTTCTGAGCGAAGACCAGAAGCTTTGACGATTTCTTGGTAGCTGGTTAATTGGGAAACGGGGAAGTCAAAGTGTGCTTGCCTACAAATTTGCGACCCCATCCCTTGAACAGTCTCGATAAAGCCTTCTTCCTGCAAGAGCTCAAGCGTCTCTATCATACTTGGGGCAAGGAAATGAGTGAACGTGGTGGTTGGAGTGCTCTTTTCTGGAATAACCATGACCAACCTCGTGCCTTGAATCGCTTTGTAGATATCAAGAACTTCCGCAATGAAGGAGCGACCATGCTGGCAGCTAGCATTCACTTGTCACGTGGAACTCCCTATATCTACATGGGCGAAGAAATTGGCATGATTGATCCCAGACTATGATTCGATGGCAGATTATGTGGATGTCGAGTCCATCAATGCTTACCAAATGCTTTTGGATCAAGGCAAGTCTCCTGAGCAAGCCTTTAAGATTATCCAAGCTAAGTCCCGTGATAATTCTCGTACGCCCATGCAATGGGATGCTTCTGCAAAATGCAGGTTTTTCAACAGGGACGCCATGGTTGAAAGTTGGGAAGTCCTATAAAGACATCAACGTTGAAAAGGAAATGGATGGTCCCAATCTTTACCTTCTATAAAGAATTGATTCGCTTGCGCAAAGAAATGCGGATCATTTCAGAAGGAAGCTATCTGCCAGCACTGGAAGATAGTCAAGAAGTCTACGCTTTTGAACGCCACTTAGACGGTCAAAAACTCTTGGTACTCAATCATTTCTATGGAAGTGAAGTCGAAGTAGCGATTCCAAAAGACTACCAAGCAGGGCGCGTGCTCTTGTCCAACTATGAGAATGTAGAGCTTTGCTGAAAAAGTAATTCTGAAACCGTATCAGACACTGGCAATTTTAGCTTAAGTTCTTGACACTTCGATCTTTTTGGGTCGAAGTGTTTTTCTTTTTGAAAAATATTTTTGAAAGCGCTTGAAAATACAAAGTTCATTCCCTTATAATAAAAGAGGAAAACTTTTTAGGGATGGAGAAACGCATGAGAAAAAACGGTAAAAAGATTCGCATACTGGGAGTAGCCACCTTATTGGCTAGTCAGTTGGGGGTCTTTAGCAGTGCCCTCACGGTAGTTGCAGACGAGACCACAGCTTCGACTTCAGAGCCAGCGCTTGTGACGAACACTAGCAGCGAGGAAAGCTCGACAAATAGTTCGACTTCTGCTACAACAACAACTACAGAAGCTACGACGAGAGCTTCGAGTGATAAAGAAGAGACATCTAGCAGTTCCTCAGACGATACTGAGGAGAAAACGGTTAAGATCGGGGACATTCAAGGGGAATCACAACGCTCTCCACTGGAAGGCCAAAAGGTAGCTATCAAAAATGCAGTGGTGACGAAAACAGACCGCTATGGTTTTTATGCTCAAGATATTGAATCGGATGGCAATAGCCGTACTTCAGATGGGATTTATGTTGTTTCCAAATACAAGGTGAAAGTCGGCGACAAGGTAAAAATCACCGGTACCGTCAAGGAAGGCTATATGGAGGAAGTCACTTTGGGAGCCGGGAAGACCTTTAAGGAACCGACGAATAGTTTAACGGTGACCATGTTGGTTGACACTTGGATCACCAAAGATGGGTCAGCCCCTCTTCCAGAAGCTGTGAATATCACTGCGGAGATGCCAGCAGAGGTGAAGCCTAATCCGACTGCTTATGCTCCAGAAACCGATGCCCTCGATTATTGGGAAAGCCTGGAAGGAATGCTCACGGTGGTGAAGAAACCGCATGTCCTTGGTCCCCAGTACAAAGGAGATATCTATGTCTTGGGAGAAGATTTTCACAGGCCTTCCTTTAAACAATATTGGAGGTCTGAATCTACGGCCACATGCGCAAAATACAGCGACGATCCCGATTTATGTTGGGAATCAGTTTGTCGCAAAAGCCAAGGATTACTTTACAGAAGACGTAACAGGAGTGGTAACGTATCGGAATAGCTTTTATAAGTTAGAACCCTACTCAACAGTTGACGAGTCCAAGATGGTGGTTTGCAGCGTCAAGCAGCTCAAACCCAACCAAGTGAGGACAAGCTGACCATCGCTTCCTACAATATTGAAAATTTCTCGGCCAACAATGCCAAAAATGAAACCCCAGAGGATAAGGTGACGCTGATTGCCAATTCCTTTATCCATGAAATTCACAATCCAGACATCATTACTTTGATCGAAGTGCAGGACAATAATGGTAGTGTGGATGACGGAACGACCAGTGGTGTTGAAAGTGGACGCAAACTAGCCAATCGGATCAAGGAATTGGGGGTAAGAGCTATGAGTATACGGAGGTTGCTCCAGTAGATGGCGCTGACGGAGGAAAGCCTGGTTCCAATATTCGTTTGGGAATCCTCTACAATCCAGAACGCGTAACCTTAGCCAAAAAAGAGGCAGCAACTAGCAACGAGGCAGCGCAATTTGACAAGGGACACCTGGTTAAAAATCCAGCTCGTATTGCCCCAAATGACCCATCGTTTGATCATACTCGCAAGTCTTTAGCTGTTGAGTTTGAATTCAAGGGCCAACCAGTTGTGGTGATTGCCAATCACTTGAAATCAAAAATCGGAGATGATGCTATTTATGGTGCAAGTCAACCAGCAGTGGAACATACCTTGCCAACTCGTGAAGCACAAGCCAGTGTCATCCATCAATTCGTTCAAGAAGGCTTGAAGCAAAATCCTAAGACCACCTTTGTTTTGACGGGTGATTTTAATGACTACGATTTCTCAACCACGGCACAGATCCTTGCGGGTAGTGAACTAACCAACTTAATGGCTCAACATGATGTAGGCGATCGCTATTCTTATTTCTACCGTGGAAGCAATCAAGTTTTGGATAACATTTTTATCTCAAACAACATGGCAGCCAAAGCAAGGTTTGAACCCGTCCATATCAATGCTTCCTTTATGAAGGAACATGGTCGTGCATCAGACCATGATCCTGTCTTGGTCCAAATCGACTTTAGTGGAGCACAAACTCCAGGAACGCCGACGGATGATCAACAAGGGAATACAGGACAACCAACGGATCAAACCATCCCTTCTTCATCGAATACAGGATCTCAACTAGTCCCTCATCAGGCTCAAGCCAATGAACAAAAGAGTTCACCATCTGAAAGCAAAGAGAAGGGCAAGAACGAAGATGAGAAGCAAGACGACAAGGAAGAGGCAACAACAGAAACCAAGACACCAGGCAAGCGGAAAATCCTTCCATCTACTGGACAAGAAACAAGCTATCTAGCTCTTTTTGGAGTGGCAGTAGCTACGATGAGTCTTGTCTGGTATAAGAAGAAAAAGACTACTCACTAACGTGTTTTCATAAGAAAGATCTAAAAAAGGAGTCGCTGGCTCCTTTTTTTCTCCTAAAATACAGGACAGATAGTCCCATATTGGAAACTGTACTAGGACAATGAAAACTACTGAAAAGAACAGTTTCTTTTCAAAAAGAAGCTTAAACTCTTTAAAATAGATGGAATCGTGTTATAATAAAACCATAAAACGTTTTCAAGAGAAGAGGTTCCTCAATGGAAAATGAAACAGTTGACTATGGAAAAGTAACAGGAATGGTACACTCAACAGAAAGTTTTGGGGCAGTAGACGGGCCTGGGATCCGCTTTATTGTCTTCCTTCAAGGGCTGTCAAATGCGGTGTCAATACTGCCACAATCCAGATACTTGGGCAATGGAAACCAACAAGTCCCGTGAACGGACGGTGGATGATGTCCTAGAAGAAGCCCTCCGTTATCGTGGATTTTGGGGCGAAAAAGGGGGAATCACTGTCAGTGGTGGAGAAGCCCTCTTGCAGATTGACTTTTTGATTGCTCTTTTTCACCAAGGCTCAAGAGTTGGGCATTCATTGTACTTTGGATACCTGTGCTCTTCCTTTCCGGAATACGCCTCGTTATTTGGAAAAAAATTTGACCGCTTGATGGCAGTGACAGACTTGGTGCTTCTGGATATCAAGGAAATCAATGATGAACGACACAAAAATTGTGACCAGCCATACCAATAAAAACGATTTCTAGCTTGTGCCAAGTACTTATCTGATATTGGAAAACCAGTCTGGATTCGTCACGTTTTGGTACCTGGGCTTACAGACCGAGATGACGACTTGATCGAGCTTGGAAAATTTGTTAAAACCCTTAAAAATGTTGATAAATTTGAGATCCTTCCATACCATACTATGGGGGAATTCAAATGGCGTGAATTGGGAATTCCGTACAAATTGGAGGGTGTGAAACCACCGACAAAAGAACGGGTCCAAAATGCAAAAGATTTGATGGAAACAGAAAGTTACCAAGATTACCTGAAACGGGTCAAAGGATAAAAAGTATAGACAGATGGGCCTTCCAGCTGTCTTTTCTATTGAAATGCACAACTATTCCCTTTCTTTAAATGGCAAAACGTGCTAAAATAGAGTGAATCTATAAATGAAATAAAGAGGTAGAAACATGTCAAAAATTCTCGTTTTTGGTCACCAAAATCCTGACTCAGATGCTATCGGCTCATCTGTAGCTTTTGCTTATCTTGCAAAAGAAGCTTATGGTTTGGATACAGAAGCAGTGGCTCTTGGAACTCCAAATGAAGAAACAGCTTTCGTATTGGACTATTTTGGTGTGGAAGCACCACGCGTCATCACATCAGCTAAAGCAGAAGGTGCAGAACAAGTCATCTTGACGGACCACAATGAATTCCAACAATCTGTTTCAGATATCGCTGAAGTAGAAGTTTACGGTGTGGTGGATCATCACCGTGTGGCTAACTTTGAAACTGCTAGCCCACTTTACATGCGTTTGGAACCAGTTGGATCAGCATCTTCTATCGTTTACCGCATGTTCAAAGAACACGGTGTAGCAGTGCCAAAAGAATTGGCAGGTTTGATGCTTTCAGGTTTGATTTCAGATACCCTTCTTTTGAAATCTCCAACTACACACCCATCTGATAAAGTGATTGCGCCTGAATTGGCTGAATTGGCTGGTGTCAACTTGGAAGAATACGGTCTTGCCATGCTCAAGGCTGGTACCAACTTGGCAAGCAAATCAGCAGAAGAATTGATCGATATCGATGCTAAGACTTTGAATTGAACGGAAACAACGTTCGTGTGGCTCAAGTGAATACAGTTGATATTGCGGAAGTTTTGGAACGCCAAGCTGAAATCGAAGCAGCTATCCAAGCTGCCAATGCAGCTAACGGCTACTCTGACTTTGTTTTGATGATTACAGATATCGTCAACTCAAACTCAGAAATTTTGGCCCTTGGTGCCAATATGGACAAGGTAGAAGCTGCTTTCAACTTCAAACTTGAAAACAACCACGCTTTCCTTCCAGGTGCCGTTTCACGTAAGAAACAAGTGGTGCCTCAATTGACAGAAAGCTTTAATGCATAATGATAAATGGGGGAACCCATCGTTAAAAAGGAGTTTCGGCTCCTTTTTTGCTAGGAGAAGATCATGTTAGAGACGGGCGATTTGATTTTTGTCAGTGAAAATACAGAAATGGGACAGGCCATCCAGGCATCTACTGGAAACTATAGCCATGTGGCCATCTTTTTGGACGGTTCCATTTATCATGCCACGGTAGAAGGTGGCGTCCTTTCCCAGTCCCCTGAAGATTTCTTTGAAGCTGAGAAAGTCTATGACCTTTATCGCTACCCGAAAATCGATCTCAAAGAAGTCAAGAAGCGGGCAGAAAACCTTTTAGGGACTCCCTACAATGCTTCCTTTTATCCGGATGGAGATGGTTATTACTGTTCCCAGTTCATCGCAGAACTACTCCCTATTTTTGAAACCATTCCCATGAAGTTTGGAGATGAGGAACAGGAGATTAGTCCGTTTTGGGAAGATTACTACAGAGGGCTCGGTCTAGCTGTTCCTCTAGATCAGCCCGGGACCAATCCTGAGTCAGTTAGCCCAATCACCACAGCTACAGTTTAAAGAAAGGTATTTGGATGATTTGGATTCATGAAACAACAATCTGAATCTTTGATACAGTTTATAAGAGTTACATCAAACTAAAGAAATAATATTTTAAAAATATGTTCTACCTTCGAATACAACTTGTAAAAGTTGTATTTTTTTCTAATATCCTCTGGATGTTTCTTGTTTAGACAGATAAAATATGATATACTTCACAAAAAAACTAACCACTGGTTAGTTTTTGCTGGAATTCAAAGGAGGAAGTAAATATGTCTTTCTTGTATCGTTTATTAACACGTACAAAACAAATCAGTCCACATATAAGAAAGTTTGAGTTCGAATTGGGTGTTTTTGTTGTCAGCATATGGCTAGTTGAATCATCTGGTCGCTTTTATGTGATTGATACGGGAATGCGAGGAATGGAGAAGTACGCTGCCCAGTTTTTACTCCCACAAAAAATTGAAGCAATTTTTCTGACCCATGGACATCCAGATCATATCAAAGGTTTGCCCTATCTTAGACAGCACTTTGGGAACATCCAGACTTTAATCAGTGAGAAGGAATTCCCCTATATTTCAGGCAAAGAACCTTTTCCTAATAGAAAAGAGACGGAAAAAGTGATTTTTGATCCGGCTACTTTTATAACTGTTGAGAGTCAAGAAGGTCAAGACTTGATAAGTAGTGCAGGACTAAAACCCCTATTTTCTCCTGGTCATTCCCCTGGTCATGTTGTTTATTACCATGAAGAGGATCAAGTTTTAATTGCTGGAGATCTTTTTACAGCTACGAGAAATGGAAAGTTGCGTCCACCAATGAAAGGATATACAGCAGATATGAGACAGGCTTTAGCTAGTGGTGAAAGAATTCTCAAGGATTATTCACAGGCACTTGTTAGTGTTTGTCATGGTAGTGAGGTAAAAGATGCTGTACGAGATTTTGAGGCATCGGATGGGTTTAAAGGGAGTTTGTAATGGCAAAGGATACAAGATCTAGAATTATCAGGGCAGCCGAGGAACTTTTCCGGACAGAATCTCAGCAAAAAGTAGGAATCAGGCAGATTGCTCAAGCTGCAGGATGTTCACATACAGCTATTTATCAGTATTTTAAAAAGAAAGAGGATATATTATATGCAGTAGCGGAAAAACCGTTAACTCACCTCTATCATACTTGCTTAGAAATCAGTCATTCCAAGCAGAATGATAAGGAACGTCTGCTTCAAATCTGTCAAGTATACGTGGATTTTGGGTTTAGAGAACGTAATTTTTATGAATTATTGATTTTTTACCGTGGAGAGCATGAAGATTCAGGCGATTGTTCGCAACCGTTGATGCAATTGAGAATGAAAAGTTATCGTTTGTTGGAAGAAGCTATTGATGTCTTTTTACCGAAAGACTTATCTGATGCAGAAGCGCTAAATATTCGTAGTGGAATCTTTATTTTTTTACATGGCTTAGTGAGTATCTACAGTAGGGACAATGAAGAATGTCCAGAACGCATTAAGCAACTATTGACGGATTTTATTTCTTTTAAAATACTAGAAATAAAATGAGTTGGAATAACTTATGGGGCTTCTACAGTAAACTTGGATTGAAAAGACTAAGTTCTTTTATTGCCTTATTTTCCCCTCTTGCCTGCCTATCTATAAATTGAAGATTTTGTCCTTTGGTATTGATTTCGCTTAAACTAATTTTTATGTTACAATAAGAACGAACCGATAAAACAGTAAACGAGACCTATTCATGATTACAATCATTAATCCCACACGTTTGACACGTCAGCCATTTTTCAAGGACTTGATCAACTATTTGGATCAGCACGACGATGTGATCCTGCGGCAAATCAAGGCCCAATTTCCAGATCAACCAGTGGATAAGCTGATAGAAGAGTATATCAAAGCGGGCTTCATCCTTCGAGAAAATAAACGCTACACCCTCAACCTGCCCTTCTTGGAGTCAGCTGATCTTGTTGACTTGAATCAAGAGGTCTTTGTCCAAGAGGACAGTGCAGTTTATCAAAAATTAAAAGCAAAGGTCTTCCAAACAGAACTCCGCAATACTACCAACGAAGCGATTCTCATAGAGGAGACGGACTTCGAGCGAAATGCACAGACCCTTTCCAATTACTTCTACAAGGTGAAACACCAATACCCTTTGACAGAGGAGCAAGAAAAGCTCTATGCCATCTTGGGAGATGTCAATCCTGAGTATGCTCTTAAGTATATGACCAGCTTTTTGCTCAAATTTCTCAAAAAAGAAGAAGTCCAGCAAAAGCGCAAGGACATCTTTGTCGATAGTTTAGAAGTCTTAGGTTATATCCGCAAAAATGATGAAGGCAAATATGAATTAGCAGTGGACTTGGATAAGGAAAGACTGATGTTTATCAAACAATAGAAAGAGGCTAGGAAAACTTCCTAGCCTTGTTTTTTTGATTATAGATAACGTTCAGCGATGGCGGCGTCACCTGGATACTCTTCTTTTACGCCATTGACGATTTGGTAGCAGTCCGCTCCTTTTCCAGCGATAATGACAGCATCTTCAGGCTTGCTGGTTGTTGCCATAGCCCAGTTGAATGGCTTGTTCGCGATCTGCGATTTTCTCGACAGGGCGCGTGATGAAACTACTAATCTCTTCAGCGATTGCCAAAGGATCTTCATAGTTGGGATCATCCGCTGTGAGGAAGACTTGGATCTCAGGATGGTCTTCTAAGAGCAAAGCCCAAAGTCCTTGCGACGGCTCTCTCCTTTATTCCCAGTTGATCCAAGGACTAGTGAAATGGTCCCCGTTTGATGGGTTTCGACAACTGAGAGCAGTTTTTTCAAGCTATCACCATTATGGGCGTAGTCGATGAAGACCTTAGCGCCGTTTTGCTGAGTCAAGACTTCCATTCGGCCAGGAACCCGCGTCTTAGCAATCCCTTTTCGGATGTCCTCGAGGCTCGCTCCTAGGCGAAGGCAGGCGAGACCTGCAGCTACAGCATTTTCTTGGTTGAAATGTCCAATCAGTTGGATATCATAGTTTCCAGCTAATTTACCAGTGGCTGAGAAGCTGAAAGCTTTGGAGTTTTCAATTTGATTCTCAGACTGGCTTCCATAAAAATCATGGTCTTGGTTCGCGACTTGGTCCGCTAAAACTTGGAAATGATCCATATCACTATTGATGACAACGGCTTGGCTGTTCTTCATGAGGAGACGTTTGTGGTAGAAATAATCCTCAAAAGTTGGGTGTTCAATCGGTCCAATATGGTCAGGACTGATGTTGAGAAAAACACCAACGTCAAAGGTCAGACCGTAAACCCGTTTCACTAGATAAGCTTGACTGGAAACTTCCATAATGAGGTGGGTCCGATCATTGGCTACTGCCTCAGCCATCATGGCAAAAAGATCTAAACTCTCTGGCGTTGTCAGGGTCGATTTAAAGAAGTTTTTACCATCCAGTGTTGTATTCATGGTAGACAGCATAGCTGGTCGGTGACTTTGTTCCAAAATATGGTAAGCAAAAGTAGGCCGCTGTTGTCTTTCCCTTAGTCCCTGTGAAGGCCAATAGTTTAATTGTTTCTCAGGGTGTCCATAAAACTCCATGGCGATTAAGCTCATGGCCTGTTTGATATCATTGACGAGGATGGCAGGAATACCAACTTCATAATCTTTTTCAGAGACATAAAAGCCGAGTCCATTAGAAATAGCCTGTTCCAGGTATTCTTTTTTGAAGTTGGCCCCTTTGACAAAAAAGAGGGTGCTAGCAGAAACCTTACGGCTATCATAGCTAATAGCATCAAAACTTGTTCCTTCTAGATGGTAGTAGTATTCACCATTTACTAGAACTTCTCGGAAATTTTGGTCATGTTTTAAAATGTTGAGGGTTTGTTCAATTGTAATCATAAAACTATTGTAAACCTAAAGTCCCTATTTTACAAGTGTCATGGAAAAGTTTATAATGAAGAGAAGAAGAAACGAAAGAGGACACCAATGAGTCACGAACAAAATGACCAGCAAGCCCAGATGCTACGCGGGACTGCCTGGATGACAGCCAGCAACTTTATCAGCCGTTTGCTAGGAGCCGCTTATATTATTCCTTGGTATATTTGGATGGGGAATATGGGCCACAAGCCAATGGTCTTTTTACAATGGGCTACAATATCTATGCTTGGTTTCTCTTGATTTCGACAGCCGGAGTACCCGTAGCTGTTGCTAAGCAAGTAGCCAAATACAATACCCGGGACCAAGCCGATCATAGCTTTGCTTTGATTCGGGGCTTCTTGAAATTTATGGGAATTCTAGGCCTTGGATTTGCCATTCTCATGTATCTTTTGTCTCCTGTCTTTGCGAGTCTTTCAGGTGGGGGAAAAGAGTTGATTCCGATCATGCAGAGCCTTTCTTGGGCTGTCTTGATCTTTCCTTCGATGAGTGTCATTCGGGGATTTTTCCAAGGTTTTAACAACATGAAGCCTTACGCCATTAGCCAGATCGCTGAACAAGTCATCCGGGTCATCTGGATGTTGCTCACGACCTTCTTCATTATGAAGATTGGCTCAGGTGATTACGTGCAGGCTGTGACGCAGTCGACCTTTGCGGCCTTTATCGGGATGGGAGCGAGCCTTCTGGTGCTCTTTTATTACCTTGCAAAGACAGGTTTGCTCTCTTCTATTTTTAGAAAGCAAGAGGGAAGTGAAGGGATTGACACTCGGGCTCTCTTGATCGATACGATTCGTGAGGCCATTCCTTTTATTATCACAGGTTCCGCGATTCAGCTCTTCCAAATTGTTGACCAGATGACCTTTATCAATGTCATGTCTTGGTTTACAGACTATAGTCAAAAGCAGCTCTTGGTCATGTTTAGTTATTTCTCTGCTAATCCAAACAAAATTACCATGATCTTGATCGCAGTAGCGACTTCGATTGGGGGAGTTGGGATTCCTCTTTTGACAGAGAATTATGTGAAGGGGGATCTAAAAGCGGCTGGGAAGCTCGTACAGGATAACTTGACCATGTTGCTAGCTTTCTTGCTTCCAGCCACCTTTGGTGCAGTAGCAGTCGCAAAACCACTTTATACGGTATTTCTATGGGCAACCAGATGGCTTAGCCTTAGGACTCTTCATCGTAGCGATGTTGCAGACCGTAATTCTCGGTCTTTACACGGTCTTATCGCCAATGATTCAAGCCCTCTTTCAAAACCGCAAGGCCATTCGCTACTTCCTCTATGGGGTAGTGGTGAAATTGGTCCTACAAATTCCATTTATTTTGGTCTTTCGTTCTTATGGACCACTTTTGTCAACGACCATTGCCTTAATGGTGCCCAATCGTTCTCATGTATCGAGAGATCCAAACCATTACTCAGTTTAATCGCACCATCGTCTTCAAGCGGACCTTGCTTGGTTCTATCCTGACTGTGGTGATGCTACTTGGAGTCTTGATCGCAGGCTTGATTTTGGGCTGGATTTTTCCCACCAAATGGCCGTGTATCGAGCATGATTTATATCATCGTCATTGGCGGATTAGGAGTTGTTATCTATGGAGCCTTAGGATTATGGCTACGGTATTTTGACCGCTTTATCGGAGGTCAAGCTGCACGTCTCAGACAAAAATTCCGCATCAAATAAATCATAGGTTGGGTAAAAAGTGCCCAGCCTTTTCTTATAGTTTGAAACTATAGCTAGGTCTTGAAAATGGGAAAACCGCTCTCCTCATAATAGTGATAAAATAGTAATCAGTTAGATTGAATGTTTATCGGAGGGCAATATGAGTAAAAAACGCAATATCAATACTATTTTGGCACAGGCAGGAATCAAGTCGGATAAAGCAACGGGAGCTTTGACGACTCCTTTGCATTTCTCTACGACTTACCAACACCCAGAATTTGGTCAGTCTACAGGTTTTGACTATACCCGTACGAAAAATCCAACACGCGCAACAGCTGAGAAGACTTTGGCAGCTATCGAAAGTGCAGACTATGCTTTGGCGACAAGCTCTGGAATGTCAGCCATTGTGCTTGCTTTTAGCATTTTCCCTGTTGGTTCAAAAGTCTTAGCCGTTCGTGACCTTTATGGCGGTTCTTTCCGCTGGTTTAACCAACAAGAGCAAGAAGGTCGTTTCTCTTTCACCTATGCCAATACAGAAGAAGAACTGATCCACCATTTAGATCATGATCCGGTGGATGTCCTCTATATTGAAACACCAACCAATCCATTGATGTTGGAATTTGATATTGCTCATTTAGCCAAATTGGCCCATGCAAAAGGTGCCAAAGTCGTGGTGGACAATACCTTCTATAGCCCGATCTATCAACGCCCAATTGAAGAGGGAGCTGATATTGTCCTACATTCAGCAACCAAGTACCTAGCTGGTCACAACGATGTCTTGGCTGGTGTTGTCGTGACAAATGATGCGGACTTGTATGACAAACTCTTTTACAATTTGAACACGACAGGTGCTGTTCTTTCCCCGTTTGACAGCTATCTGCTGATCCGTGGTCTCAAGACGCTTTCTATTCGGATGGAGCGCTCCACAGAGAACGCTCGCAAGGTGGTCGAGTTTTTGAAAACCTCCCCTCAGGTCAAAGAAGTCCTCTACACTGGAAAAGGTGGAATGGTCTCCTTTAAAATTCAAGATGAGAAAAAAATTCCTAACTTGTTGAATTCCCTTCAAGTCTTTACCTTTGCAGAAAGTCTTGGTGGAGTTGAAAGTTTGATCACTTATCCTACCACTCAAACTCATGCGGACATTCCTGCAGAAGTTCGCCATTCATATGGTTTGACAGATGATCTTCTTCGGTTGTCCATCGGAATCGAAGATGCGGATGATTTGATTGAAGATTTGAAACAAGCATTGGAGGCTTAAGATGACCAAATATGATTTCACGACTTTACCGAATCGCTTGACCCACCATACCTACAAGTGGAAAGAAACAGAGACAGATCCAGAAATCATCCCGGCTTGGATCGCGGACATGGATTTAATGTCATTCCAGAAGTACGAGAAGCAGTTATCGGCTATGCAGACCAAATGGTCTATGGCTACACCTATGCATCGGATAGCCTCTACCAGTCTATCCTTGATTGGGAAAAAGAAGAGCATGGCTATTCCTTTGACAAGGAAGCTGTCGTCTTTATCGAAGGTGTTGTTCCAGCCATTTCAACAGCCATTCAAGCCTTCACCAAGGAAGGGGATGCTGTCTTAATCAATACGCCGGTCTATCCTCCATTTGCCAGAAGTGTCAAACTCAATCGTCGAAAATTGATCGAAAATTCATTAGTTGAAAAGGATGGTCTTTTCCAAATTGATTTTGATCAGCTCGAAAAAGACATTGTGGAGCAAGAAGTTAAACTCTATGTTTTGTGTAATCCGCACAATCCTGGAGGCCGTGTATGGGATCGTGAAGTCTTGGAAAAAATCGGCCACCTCTGTCAAAAACATGGTGTCCTTCTCGTTTCAGATGAGATCCACCAAGATTTGGCCTTGTTTGGCCACCGTCATACCAGCTTTAACACGGTTGATCCAATCTTTAAAGACTTCAGTTTGATCTTAACCAGTGCAACCAAGACTTTCAATATTGCAGGAACAAAAAATTCCTATGTGGTCATTGAAAATCCAAAGCTTCGTACGGCTTTTAAACAACGGCAATTGGCCAATAATCAACATGAAATCTCAGGATTGGGCTATATTGCAACAGAAGCGGCTTATCGTCATGGCAAACCTTGGTTGACAGAGCTCAAGCAAGTCTTTGAAAAACACATTGACTATGTCGTAGATGAATTGCATGAAAAGACCAAAATCCGTGTCATGAAGCCCCAAGGAACCTATCTTCTTTGGTTGGACTTTTCAGCCTATCCTTATACCGATGATGAGCTGCATGCTAAAATCCATGACCAAGCCAAATTGATTTTGAACCGTGGAACAGATTTCGGAAAAGAAGGAACCTTGCATGCCCGCCTCAATGTGGCAGCTCCCTTCACCCTCATTGAAGAAATCACCAAACGCTTGGTGGAAACTTTTCACAAATAAGTGTTGACTTTCTGTAAGTGAAGGAGTACAATATACTCGAAATACGGTAGGTGAGGCTACCACAAGGATACGGATGACTACCGCAAAGCAGTGGAGACACTACTCGTTGGTCAACAGTTCTGATCGCAAAGGTCAAGACTAAGTTCATTTCATTGCCTTGTGGAGCTAAGCTTGGACGGTCAGTTTTTTGAGAGTTTTGATTGAAAAATAAATGACGAGTTTCATGAGTCCTACCGATCGAGGGTAGGACTCTTTTTTATGCCTTACCAAGAAAAGAGAAAGGAGAGAGCTATGATACAAATCGACGATCATCCCGAACCGCACCGAACCAGCCAATCGCTGATTTGTGTCGTAGGGACTCCAAAAGTGATTGGCTCCTGATTGAAAAAGGAGATACCAATGCAAACAAATAAAGAAAGACTCATTGCTGCTCTTCAAGAACCACTTGAAAGCACCTTTGCCAACTACAAAACCAGTGCCCTTGGTTTGGTTGACGATCAAGTAGAAGAAAACCGTGATATTTATGGCGAAAATGTCATCACAAAAGGTCAAGAAGATTCCATGATCAAAAAGATCTACGAATCCATCATCAATCCTTTTACAGTGATTTTGTTAGTCATTGCGCTGGTTTCCTTCATTACTAATGTCTGGCTAGCAAAACCAGGTGAACAGGATCCAACGACCTCCATCATCATTGTGACCTTGGTCTTGATCTCTGGTGGTATCCGCTTCATTCAAGAATTGCGGAGCGACAAAGCAGCTAGCAACTTATCACGTATGATTGTCAATACAGCGACCGTTCTGCGTGATGGATCAGAACAAGAAATTCCGATCGATGAAATCGTCGTAGGAGATGTGATCAAACTGAGTGCCGGCGATATGATCCCAGCAGATGTGGTCTTGATTGATTCCCGTGACTTCTTTGTCCAACAATCTGGTCTCACGGGGGAAAGTGATGCTGTTGAAAAGGTTTGTCTCAGAAAAGCCGACAGTCAAAATCTAGATAGTCTCTTGGAGAGTGAAAGTTTGGCCTTTCATGGGGACCAATGTCATCTCCGGACGGGCGACAGCCTTGGTCTTGGTCGTGGGGAGATGAAACCATGATGGGAGCTATTGAGCAAACCATCAACACTTATGACGAACCAACCTCATTTGAGAGAGAAATGAATACCATCTCTTGGCTCTTGATTCGGCTCATGTTAGTGATGGTGCCCGTTGTCTTTGTGATCAATGGCCTCACAGATGGTGACTGGTTAGAAGCGGGTGTCTTTGCCCTCAGCGTTGGGGTTGGTTTGACTCCGGAAATGCTGCCGATGATTATTACAGCGAGTCTTGCTAAGGGCTCCATCATCATGGCAAAAGAAAAAGTCGTTATCAAAAAGCTCAATGCCATCCAAGACCTCGGCGCTATCGATATTTTGTGTACTGATAAGACAGGAACCTTGACCCAAGATGAAATCGTTTTGGAGTATCCGCTTGATATCCATGGCGAGTTGGATCTATCAGTCCTTCGCCGGGCTTACTTGAATTCCTATTTCCAAACCGGGCTAAAAAATTTGATGGACCGAGCGATTATCAATCGGACCCAGAAAGAAGCCAAGAAACATGAAATTGTTCGCGATCTGGATCAAACCTTCCATAAGATTGATGAATTGCCCTTTGATTTTGAACGTCGTCGCATGAGTGTCATTGTCAAAGACGAAGACGGTGTGGTCAGCATGGTGACCAAGGGTGCCTTGGAAGAAATGCTCTCTGTATCGACTTATGTTGAATACAAAGGTGAGATTAAACGCCTGACAGATGAAGTTCGTCAAGAGGTCCTCGCTGAAGTTGCTCAGTTAAATGAACAAGGACTTCGTGTTTTGGGTGTTAGCTACAAAACCGATTTGGACGAAAATGACATCTTTAGTGTTGAAGATGAACGAGACATGATCCTAACTGGTTACCTTGCCTTTCTTGATCCACCAAAACCTTCTGCAGCTCCAGCGATCAAAGCTCTTGCAGAATATGGGGTAACCACCAAGATCTTAACTGGGGACAATGAAAAGGTCACCCAAGCTGTCTGTGAAAAAGTAGGACTAGATGTCGAGCGGATTCTTTTGGGAAGCGAAATCGATACGATGACAGACCAAGAGTTAGCACAAGTTGTGGAAACAACAACGGTCTTTGCCAAATTATCACCAGATCAAAAAGCGCGGATCATCCTCTGCCTCAAGAACAATGGCCACAAGGTGGGTTACATGGGAGATGGTATCAACGATGCTCCATCCATGAAGGTCTCAGACGTTGGGATCTCTGTGGATACTGCTGTGGATATTGCCAAGGAAACGGCAGATGTCATCCTTCTGGATAAGGACTTGATGGTCCTTGAAAAAGGTTTGGTTGAAGGCCGCAAGGTCTATGCCAATATGACCAAGTACATCAAGATGACGGTCTCTTCTAACTTCGGGAACATCTTCTCTCTTCTCTTTGCCAGCATCTTTTTGCCTTTCCTTCCAATGGCTCCCTGTTCATTTGATTGTGCTCAATCTTATCTATGATCTTTCTTGTATCGCCCTTCCTTTTGACAATGTCGATAAAGGAATTTCCTCAAGAAACCTCGTATCTGGGAAGCAAACTCCATCATGCGCTTTCATGGCCTGGATTGGTCCAATTTCATCTGTATTTGATATTATTACCTACATGCTTCTTTACTTCCTTGTTGTCCCTATGATTTTAGGTCATGGCTACAACCATGGAGCAACAGATGCAGCAGCCTTTATCATGGTGTTTCCAAACTGGATGGTTTATCGAATCCATGTGGTCTCAAACCATGGTTATTCATATGTTGCGTTCACCAAAACTGCCATTTATCCAAAGTCGTCCAGCCTTCTCAGTCGTGGTGACGACCCTAGCAGCAGCCTTCTTTGTAACCTCCCTTCCATATAGTCCTTTGGCTTCTATCTTGAAGTTGAGCCAACTAAATGGATTGTACTTTGTTCTATTGTTTGCGATTATCGTCCTCTATATGCTGAGTGTGACGGTTGTCAAACGTATCTATATTAAGAAATACAAAGAATGGTTGTAATTGATTGATAGAAAGAGTGAGTCCGAACTTAAAAAATTAAGTGTAAGGGCTCTTTTTTTGTTAAAATTTGGTATAATAAGAAGAATGTAAAGTTGGAAATGAAGATTTCCATGTGCTGTGAGTATCAAAGAGGGACTGAAAGAAAGAGTAGAGCTTGACTCCGCTTTTATCATAGCTCTTTTTTGAATAATAACAGCTTAGAAAGAAGGATCTCAAAATGGGAAAATTAGAAGTTATTACACATCCACTGATTCAACACAAATTGTCTATTCTTCGTCGTACAGATACCTCTACGAAGGCCTTTCGTGAATTGGTAGATGAGATTGCTATGTTGATGGGCTACGAAGTGTTGCGTGAATTGCCTCTTGAGGATGTTGAAATTGAAACTCCTATTACCAAACCGTTCAAAAACAAATCGCAGGTAAGAAATTGGCTATTGTCCCAATTCTTCGTGCAGGGATTGGGATGGTTGATGGTCTCTTGAGTTTGGTACCAGCTGCTAAGGTTGGCCATATCGGGATGTACCGTGATGAAGAAACCTTGAAACCAGTTGAATACTTGGTGAAATTGCCAGAAGATATTGATCAACGTCGTATCTTTGTAGTAGACCCAATGCTTGCTACGGGTGGATCCGCTATTCTAGCTATTGATTCCTTGAAAAAACGTGGCGCTAGCCATATCAAATTTGTCTGTCTAGTATCAGCGCCAGAAGGGGTGAAAGCTCTTCAAGAAGCTCACCCAGATGTTGATATCTTTACAGCAGCCCTCGATGATCATTTGAATGAACATGGCTACATTGTTCCTGGTCTTGGAGATGCAGGTGACCGTTTATTCGGTACCAAATAAGAAACCATTCATGATTCGTCCGAAAGGTGCTTAAGATTTGACCTTTTTTGACCATTGGTTTATAATAGCACATATACTTTGAACCTCACGAATCGTGAGAATGAATGGATACTAAAGGAGAAGAATAGATGATTCCAGTAGTTATTGAACAAACCAGTCGTGGAGAACGTTCTTACGATATTTATTCCCGTCTGTTGAAAGATCGAATTATCATGGTAACAGGACCAGTTGAGGACCAAATGGCTAACTCCATTATCGCTCAATTGCTCTTCTTGGATGCCCAAGATAATACAAAAGATATCTATATGTATATCAATACCCCAGGTGGCTCTGTCTCTGCAGGTCTTGCCATCGTAGATACTATGAACTTTATCAAGTCAGATGTCCAAACCATTGTTATGGGGATGGCAGCTTCTATGGGAACTATTATCGCTTCAAGCGGTGCGAAGGGCAAACGCTTCATGTTGCCAAATGCCGAGTACATGATTCACCAACCAATGGGTGGTACTGGTGGTGGTACCCAACAAACCGATATGGCGATTGCAGCAGAACACTTGCTCAAAACACGGAATAACTTGGAAAAAATCCTTGCGGAAAATTCAGGTCAATCCATTGAAAAAGTGCATGCTGATGCGGAACGTGACAATTGGATGAGCGCGCAAGAAACACTTGAATATGGCTTTATTGATGAAATCATGGCCAATAATAAATTGGGCTAAACCATCCTGTGGGAAGGTCCGTCAAGAGGCTGGGACAAAAGTCCTAGCCTCTCAATTATTTTTGGATTGTCGAGCAAAACGCAGTGGTTGAGTGGGCTCTACTACGCTGATTTCATCAGCTTTTACAGCCCTACTCAACTGTGCGGAGGTGGGACGACGAAATCGAATTCTAACGAATTACCGATTTCTGTCCCACTCTCTTTTTTGCTCTCATAAAAGAGTAGTTCTTTTTCTTGAAATTTGATATACTAGTAACAGAACGAGAAAGGGATTGACCATGTTTGAGAAACAAGAAAGAACAGGCTTGATTGTTAAATTGTATTACAATCGAGACGGGAAAAAATTACAATCTGTCGGAGATGTCTTGTACCATTCTAAGAAATGCCGTTATGTCCAATTGTATGTGGACAGTGACAAGGCCGATCAAGTCATGGAAGACTTAAAGAAAGAACGTTATGTCAAAAAGGTCTTGCCTTGCCATCTCAAAGATTTAGATACAGATTTTGTGGGGAGTTTGCAACGATTGGAGACCCCATCTGTGGTCACAGAAGTTTAGAAAACGCAATCATTTGATGGATTGCGCTTTTTTTATTGACAATTGTCAGATAATTCGGTATATTCTTAATGTATTTATTTTAAGATTCATTTAAGGAGATCATTACAAATGAAGAAAAAATTTGCTCTTTCATTTTTAACCATTGCAAGTGTCGCTCTTCTTGCTGCTTGTGGTGAAGTTTCTACTTCAGGTTCAAACACAACTGGTAACGAAATCGGCAAAGAACTAAAAGTCGGTTTTAACTTTGAAAAAACTGGTGAAGTAGCAGCCTACGGTAGCGCTGAACAAAAAGGTGCTCAATTAGCCGTTGATGAAATCAACGCTAAGGGTGGAGCTGACGGTAAGAAGATCGTTGTCACAGATAAAGATAACAAATCTGAAACAGCTGAAGCAGCTACAGTCACTACAAACCTTGTCACTCAATCAAAAGTAAATGCTCTTGTAGGACCTGCAACTTCAGGTGCCACTGCAGCAGCGGTTGCCAATGCTGGTAAAGCAGGTGTTCCATTGGTTACACCATCTGCAACTCAAGATGATTTGACAAAAGGTCAAGATTACCTTTTCCGTGCAACCTTCATCGATAGCTTCCAAGGAAAAATCATTGCTAAATACACAACGGATAACTTGAAAGCGAAGAAAGTCGTTCTTTACTACGATAACTCATCTGACTATGCTAAAGGGATTGCTGAAGCCTTCAAGAAATCTTACAAAGGTGAAATCGTAGCAACAGAAACATTCCAATCTAAGGATACAGACTTCCAAGCTGCCCTTACAAAAATCAAAGATAAAGACTTCGATGCGATTGTTCTTCCAGGTTACTACACAGAAACTGGTAAGATCGTAAACCAAGCGCGTGGTATGGGAATCAAACAACCAATCATTGGTGGTGATGGATTTAGCGATGCTAAATTCGTTGAACAAGCAACGCCTGCTGCAGCTACAGACATCTACTACGTAGCTGGATTCTCTACTGAAGGTGAAATGACTGATAAAGCCAAGAAATTCGTAGAAGCCTACAAAGCGAAATACAACGAAGAACCTTCAATGTTTGCAGCTTTGGCTTACGATTCAGTTTACATGGTTGCTGAAGCATCTAAAGGTGCTAAGAACTCTGTCGAATTGAAAGACAACCTTGCGAAGTTGAAAGACTTGGAAGGTGTGACTGGTACAATGTCAATTGACAAGAACCACAACCCGGTTAAATCAGCTCTTATGATTGGCTTGAAAGATGGTAAAGTCAAATCTGTTGAGTCTGTTAAACCATAATTATCATTTGTTGTTTGTACAAGAGGCTGGGAGAATGAAAATTCCTGGCCTCGCTCTTTATTGTTAGAAAGGATGGTTCAAATGCTCCAGCAATTAGTGAACGGTCTAATCTTGGGAAGTGTCTATGCACTCTTGGCCCTTGGTTATACCATGGTGTATGGAATTATCAAATTGATCAACTTTGCCCATGGGGATATCTACATGGTAGGTGCCTTTATGGGATATTTCTTATTGAACTCATTGAAAGTGAACTTCTTTGTAGCCTTGCTTCTAGCCATGGTTGGGACAGCTATTTTAGGGGTTGTGATTGAATACCTGGCTTATCGTCCGCTTCGTCATTCGACTCGGATTGCAGCCTTGATCACAGCCATCGGGGTTTCCTTCTTGCTCGAATATGGGATGGTCTTCTTTGTAGGGGCCAATACCCGTTCCTTCCCGCAAGTGATTAAAACGGTTCGTTACAACTTTGGTCCTATTTCAATCTCCAATATTCAGTTGATGATCTTGGGAGTGTCTGATTTTCTTGATGGTCGCTCTTCAATTTATTATCCAAAAGACAAAGATGGGGAAAGCTATGCGTGCTGTATCTGTCGATAGTGATGCTGCTCAATTGATGGGGATTAACGTAAACCGTACGATCAGCTTTACCTTTGCTTTGGGATCAGCCTTGGCAGGTGCTGGTGGTGTCTTGATCGGTTTGTATTACAACTCGATCGAGCCTTTGATGGGGATGACACCAGGGATCAAAGCCTTTGTCGCAGCCGTTCTTGGAGGGAATCGGAATCATTCCAGGTGCTGCCCTAGGTGGATTTGTTATCGGTTTGTTGGAAACCTTCGCTACAGCGATCGGTCTTTCAGACTTCCGTGATGCCATTGTGTATGCCATCTTGATTGTGATCTTGCTCATCCGTCCAGCAGGTATCCTCGGTAAATGTGAAAGAGAAGGTGTAAGCCATGAAACAAAATTTAAAAGTGAATTTAGTCTGGCTTGGTCTTTTGGTCGCAGGTTTTGCCTTGATCCAAGTCTTGGTTGCAGCGGGTGTGCTCAACCTCTTCTATATCCAAATTTTAGAACAAATCGGGATTAACATTATCCTGGCAGTTGGCTTGAACCTCATTGTTGGTTTCTCAGGTCAATTCTCACTCGGACATGCCGGATTTATGGCGATTGGTGCCTATTCTGCAGCCATTCTCGGTTCCAAATCACCAACCTACGGTGCTTTCTTTGGCGCTATGGTTTTAGGTGCTTTGATTGCTGGTGTCGTTGCCTTGATCGTTGGGGTTCCAACCCTTCGTTTGAAAGGGGACTACCTCGCGATTGCGACACTTGGGGTTTCTGAAATCATCCGGATCTTGATCGTCAATGGTGGTACTCTAACAAATGGTGCTGCTGGGATCCTTGGTTTGCCAGCCTTTACAACTTGGCAATTGGTTTACCTCTTTGTCGTGATTACAACGATCTTTACGATTAACTTCTTACGTAGTCCAATTGGACGCTCTACCCTTTCTGTTCGTGAAGATGAAATCGCAGCAGAATCTGTTGGGATCAATACGACTAAAGTCAAAGTCATCGCCTTGTATTTGGTGCGATCACAGCGGCGATTGCTGGATCTCTCCAAGCTGGCTTTATCGGCTCTGTTGTTCCTAAAGATTACTCTTTCACCAATACCATTAATGTCTTGATCATTGTCGTATTTGGTGGTTTGGGATCAATGTCAGGAACAGTTGTGGCAGCCATCGTCTTGGGTATCTTGAACATGGTGCTTCAAGACTTCTCAAGTGTCCGTATGATCATTTACTCATTGGCTTTGATTCTCGTGATGATCTTCCGTCCAGGTGGTCTTCTTGGAACATGGGAATTCAGCTTGAAAAAACTACTCTCAAAAAAGGAGGCTAACTAATGGCACTTCTTGAAGTAAAAAACTTAACAAAAAACTTTGGTGGTTTGACAGCCGTTGGGGATGTGACCATGGAACTCAATGAAGGGGAATTGGTTGGTTTGATCGGACCCAACGGTGCCGGGAAAACAACCCTCTTCAACCTCCTAACAGGGGTATATGAACCAAGTGAAGGGACCATTACCTTAGATGGTCAGCTACTAAATGGTAAAGCACCTTATAAAATCGCTGCAGGTGGTCTGGGACGGACTTTCCAAAATATTCGTCTCTTTAAAGATTTGAGCGTTTTGGACAATGTCTTTGATTGCCTTTGCTAATCACCACTAAACCACATGTCTTTGCGAGTCTTTTCCGCTTGCCAAGCTATTACAAGAATGAAGAAGCTTTGAAAGCGAAAGCTCTTGAATTGTTAGCGATTTTTGGTTTGGAAAAAGAAGCAGATACCTTGGCCAAAAACTTAGCTTACGGACAACAACGTCACTTGGAGATCGTTCGTGCCCTTGCTACAGAGCCAAAAATCCTCTTCTTGGATGAACCTGCTGCAGGGATGAACCCTCAAGAAACAGCAGAATTGACCCAATTGATCCGTCGCATTCAAAAAGAATTTCAATATTACGATCATGCTGATCGAGCACGATATGAGCTTGGTCATGGAAGTAACAGAACGGATTTATGTATTGGAATATGGTCGCTTGATTGCCCATGGTACGCCAGATGAAATCAAGACCAACAAACGCGTAATCGAAGCCTATCTAGGAGGTGAAGCCTAATGTCTATGTTAAAAGTTGAAAATCTTTCTGTACACTATGGCATGATCCAGGCTGTCCGTGATGTCAGTTTCGAGGTAAACGAAGGGGAAGTTGTTTCTCTTATCGGTGCTAACGGTGCTGGGAAAACATCTATTCTTCGTACCATTTCAGGTTTGGTGCGTCCAAGTGCTGGAAAAATTGAGTTTTTGGGTCAGGAGATTCAAAAGGTTCCGGCTCAAAAGATTGTAGCAGCAGGACTCTCTCAAGTTCCAGAAGGCCGCCACGTCTTTCCAGGCTTAACTGTTATGGAAAACTTGGAGATGGGAGCTTTCTTGAAGAAAGATCGAGAAGAAAACCAAGCTAACTTGAAGAAAGTCTTCTCCCGTTTCCCACGTTTGGAAGAACGGAAGAACCAAGATGCAGCAACCCTATCTGGTGGGGAACAACAAATGCTAGCAATGGGTCGTGCACTTATGTCAACGCCAAAACTCTTGCTTCTGGATGAACCTTCTATGGGATTGGCTCCAATCTTTATCCAAGAAATCTTTGATATCATCCAAGATATCCAAAAACAAGGGACAACTGTTCTCTTGATCGAGCAAAATGCCAACAAGGCTCTTGCCATCGCAGACCGCGGTTATGTTTTGGAAACAGGGAAAGTCGTTCTTACCGGAACAGGAAAAGAACTCTTAGCCTCAGAAGAAGTCCGCAAGGCTTACCTTGGTGGATAAGATTTCTAAAGTTCACTAGAATATTAAAAAGAAAGGTCCTGAAGACCTTTCTTTTTTCATCTCTCTTGTTTGATTTTTCTAAATTTTGAAAACAAGAGAAAACTGCTGAAAGCGTTTGAAATCATTCTTAAAATCAAGTATAATAAAACTAATAAAAGCATAGGAGAACTTGTTATGGCTGTTAAAGATTTTATGACACGTAAAGTGGTTTACATTAGTCCAGATACTACAATTGCCCATGCGGCAGATTTGATGCGCGAACAAGGTTTGCACCGTTTGCCAGTCATTGAAAACGATAAATTGGTTGGTTTGGTGACAGAAGGTACGATTGCAGAAGCAAGTCCATCTAAAGCAACAAGCTTGTCTATTTTCGAGATGAACTATCTGTTGAACAAGACCAAGGTCTAAAGATGTCATGCTTCGCGATGTCATTACCGTCTCTAAATTTGCGAGCTTAGAAGATGCGACCTACCTCATGTATAAGAACAAGGTGGGAATTCTTCCAGTCGTGGACAATGACCAAGTATCCGGTGTCATCACAGACCGTGATATTTTCCGTGCCTTTCCTTGAAGTATCCGGTTATGGAGAAGAAGGAGTTCGTGTTCGCTTTGTGACAGAAGATAAGGTTGGCGTTCTAGAACAAATCATTCACTTGATTGTAGAAGAAGGGATATAACATCGCCAATACAGTCAATATCCCAACCAAAAGACGATCGTGTGGTTATCGAAGTTCAAATTGATGGGGTGACAGATCTAGAAGGAATCCGTAGTAAATTTGAAGCCAACGGTTTGAAAGTCGATGAAATCACTCGAACAACCGCAAAAGCTATTTAATAAAAAATCAGGCTGGATGACAATCCAGTCTGATTTTTCTATTAACGGGTAATGGGTTGTTTTTCTTTATCTAAAGTAAAGCCTTCGCCGAGAATTTCATGGGCTTCAGAAATGGTGATGAAGGCGAATGGATCGATCTGATTGATGATGTCTTTCATTTGTTTCATCTCATTCCGTGAAACGACACAGTAGACGATATCCAGGTCCTTACGGCTGTAATAGCCCATCCCGCGGATAAAGGTAATCCCGCGACCCAGATCGTCGGATACTTTTTTGGCAATTTCTTCTGGTTTAGATGTGACGATAAGGAAGCCTTTTCCAGCAAAACCACCTTCTCCAATCAAGTCGATCACAAGGGTGTCAATCAGGATAAAGAAGAGGGTATACATAGCTGTACGGACATCTTGGAAGACAACGACAACAGTTATCAGAACAATGGCATCTACAATCAACATGAGTTTTCCCCATACTGAGGGAAGTGTATTTGTTAAAGATGCGAGCGAGGATATCTGTTCCTCCAGTGGTTCCTCCAGCATTGAAGATGATCCCTAGCCCCAAACCAAGGACAACCCCTGAGGCGATACAGGCAAGCAGAATATCTCCTTTAAAGGCGTCAAAGATGAAGTGATGGTAGCGGTGACTGAGGGGCATGGCCTCAAAAATCGCCATCCAAGCGGAAACCGAGAAAGTCCCCAGTAAGCTCAGATAAAGAGATTTCTTGCCCAGCAGTTTCCAAGCCAGAACGAAGAGAGGGATATTGATCAGCAAGTTCATCAGGGATACGGGGACTTTTAAGAGGTAATAGGTGATCAAGGTAATCCCTGTCGCTCCTCCTTCATAGAAGTGAAAGGGAATGACCAAAAAATAGATCCCAAATGAAAAAATGCCGGCCCCCAAGATGATAGCCAGAATATCTTTAAATTTAAACATGATAGGTTGTCTCCTAAAACTTTATAAGATCATTGTAACAAAAAAGTGAAAAAATGAAAATGACTTTGAAAAATTTTCTCTCCTAAAATACAAGATTTTTACCCTTATTTTTGGTAAAATAAAAAGAAGAAAACTAGAAAGAGGATACTATGGTAAACGGTACATTAATTTCATTTGAAGGTCCAGAAGGAGCGGGGAAATCATCGGTCCTAGAAGCCGTTTTGCCTCTACTTGAAGAAAAAGGAATTCCTTTTATTACAACCCGTGAACCAGGCGGTGTAGACATTGCAGAAAGATCCGCCAAGTCATTTTAGATCCAGACCATACTAGTATGGATGCCAAGACCGAGTTGCTGCTCTATATTGCTAGTCGCCGGCAGCATTTGGTGGAACGTGTCTTACCGGCCCTTGCAGCTGGGAAAATCGTCTTGATGGACCGCTTTATTGATAGCTCGGTCGCTTATCAAGGGTATGGTCGCGGTCTGAGTGTGGAAGATATCGAGTGGCTCAATCAATTCGCGACAGATGGTCTTAAACCAGATCTCACCCTTTACTTTGATCTGGATGTCGAAGAAGGGCTCGCTCGAATTGCCAAAAACCAAGAGCGGGAAGTCAATCGTTTGGATTTGGAAGGATTGGAGCTTCACCAAAAAGTCAGACAAGGTTATTTGGCCTTGTACGAAAAGGAACCAGAGCGCATTGTGAAAATCGATGCCAGTCAATCCTTTGAAGCAGTCTTTGCGGATGTTTTGGCTGTTTTAGAAAATCGCTTGGGGATATTGAAATGAAGCTAGAAGAGATCCAACAGCTCCAGCCAGAATTGGTGGAGCGCTTCACCCAGATCTTGGAACACAAACAGCTCAGTCATGCTTATCTCTTTACGGGTTCTTTTGCCAGTTTTGAGATGGCCCTCCTGCTAGCTCAAAGTCAATTTTGCGAAGATTTGCAGGGAGTCTGGCCTTGTGGCAAATGCCGTTCCTGCCGCTTGATTGCAGAAGAAGAATTCTCAGACGTAAAGATCGTGCGTCCAGTCAACCAGATCATTAAGACTGACCGCATTCGTTCGCTGGTTCAAGACTTTTTCTCAATCAGGATTTGAAGGCAGTCGGCAGGTCTTTATCGTCCAAGATGCGGATAAGATGCATACCAATGCGGCCAACTCTCTCTTAAAAGTCATGGAAGAGACCCCAGAGTGAGATCTATCTCTTCTTGTTGACATCCGATGAAAACTTGATCTTACCGACCATCAAGAGTCGGGCCCAGCAGGTCCATTTTCCTAAAAAGCAAGCCTACCTAACCGAACTGCTAGAAAAAGAAGGCTTGATCAAATCACAGGCAAATTTAGTAGCTCGTTTTAGTTTTAGTCTCGAAGAAGCAGAGCAGCAAAAAAAGAATGCTACGTTTTTTGAACTGGCTAAAGTTTGTGATCAGTTCATCGAACGTTGTCAATCCAATTTGAATCGTGCCTATTTGGAAGTGACCCGCTTAGTGAGCCTAGCAGATGATAAGGAAAAACAAAGCCAGGCCTTTCGTTTGATGGAGTTGGCTTTAGAAGAGCAGTTGCGCTTGAGTAGATCCCAGCAGTTGCTTGAGAAATTGAGTCTTGCTCGCAGGATGTGGAAGGCCAATGTTTCTTTTCAAAATGCTCTAGAATATATGGTTTTGAGCTTAGAAAGTTAAGGAGTCAGAATGAATAAAAAAGAATTATTTGATGCTTTAGACGGCTTTTCTCAGAATTTGTTGGTCACCTTGGCTGAAGTCGAAGCCATCAAGAAAAATTTGAAACAAGTCATCGAAGAAAATACAGCTCTTCGCTTAGAAAATGATAAATTGAGAGAGCGTTTGGGGGAAGTTGAGAAGACTTCATCCGCAAAGTCCCAACACCATGGTCGTGAAAATTTGCAACGTATTTACAATGATGGTTTTCATATTTGCACTTATTCCTACGGTCAACGCCGTGAGAACGATGAAGAGTGTATGTTTTGTGACGAGTTGTTATTTAGGGAGTAAGCATGCAGATCCAACGAAGTTTTAAAGGGGAAAAGAAAACAGGGGTGCTTTACCTGGTCCCAACACCGATCGGTAACCGTGAGGATATGAGTTACCGCATGGTCCAGACCTTAAAGGATGTGGACTTGATCGCAGCTGAGGATACTAGAAATACAGGCCTCTTGCTCAAGCATTTTGAGATTGCGACACCCCAGACTAGCTTTCATGAGCATAATGCCATGGAGAAAATTCCAGATTTGATCGCCCATTTAGAATCCGGAAAGGATGTGGCGCAAGTCTCAGATGCAGGACTCCCTAGTATCTCTGACCCTGGTCATGATTTGGTCAAGGCAGCGATTGAACGCGAGATTCCTGTCGTAGCTGTGCCTGGTCCTAGTGCAGGTATAACGGGTTTGATTGCCAGTGGCCTAGCCCCTCAACCTCATATTTTTTATGGATTTCTGCCTCGCAAAGAGGGGCAACAGAAGGCTTTTTTCCAAGAAAAAGTGGCCTATCCTGAGACTCAGATCTTTTATGAGTCGCCCCATCGGGTGAAGGCGACCTTAGAGAATATGTTGGCTGTCTATGGGGATCGTTCGGTCGTCCTGGTTCGTGAATTGACCAAGATCTACGAGGAATATACTCGTGGCAGTATTTCTGAGTTAGTCGCATTTCTTGAAGAAAATCCCCTCAAAGGGGAGTGTCTCTTGATCGTCGAAGGAGCCAAGGAAGAAGAGCTAGACCTAGAAGAGGTCGACTTGATTCAAGAGATCGATACCTTGGTCCAAGAGGGCATGAAGAAGAATCAAGCAATTAAACAGGTCGCCAAACAATACGGCCTGCAAAAGAGTGAGCTCTATGCTCGTTACCATCAAGACTAGGAAAGGTTGGAAGCAGGATGGAAATTAGAATGGCTTATCCCAATGAGATTAAGCGAATTATGGAAATCATCCAAGATGCCAAGGAAAGCCTGGCTCAAAGACAGGTCGACCAGTGGCAGGATGGCTATCCAGATGAAGAGATCATTTTTGAGGATATTCTAGAAAGTCGAGGCTATGTGGCCGTTGAAGATCAGGAAGTCGTCGCCTATGCAGCTGTCTACAAGGGCAACGAAGCGGCCTATAATGAGATTTACGATGGCAAGTGGGAGCATGACAACTATATGTATGTCACTTTTCACCGCGTCGCTGTAGCCAAAGAAGCTGCTGGCAAAGGGGTGGCTCAGACCTTCCTTCAAGGTTTAATCGAAGGAGAAAAAGGGCCGGATTTCCGTTGCGATACGCACCCGGATAATCTGGTCATGCAACATTTGCTTGAAAAATTGGGCTACCATTATTGTGGAAAGGTTCCCATTGATGGCGTCCGTCTGGCTTATCAAAAGATCAAACGAAAAGCAGAAACTAGTCTATTCCAAGTGGTCTCAGAAGAAGATCGCTGGGACCAAAGAGCAGAAGCGGCCTACAATGACTCTCTATCTTAAACAATTTTATGAAAGCCCTATGGGGCTTCTTTCGATCATTGTCAGTGAAGAAGGCCTTGTAGAGCTTGATTTTTATGATCCGAAAGAGGAGGCGCCTGATCCCTATGGAGCGCTGAAACAGGTCCATCCCTACCATGAGAAGGTAATGGAGTGGTTGGACCACTATTTTGCGGGGGATCCAATCGCTATCAGCTTTCCACTAGCACCGCAAGGAACAGCCTTTCAAGAGCGGGTGTGGCAGTTATTGCGAGAGATCCCATATGGTGAGACCAAGACCTATGGCCAGCTTGCCCAGGATCTTTCTTGTGGTTCAGCCCAGGCCGTGGGACAGGCTGTTGGACGCAATCCCTTGACGATCTTAGTCCCTTGCCACCGTGTGATGGGAAAAGATGGACAACTGACGGGCTATGCGTCTGGACTCGATCGCAAACGCTGGCTCTTACACCATGAAGGAATTACCTGGAAGGAGAAATAAAATCGATGTATACCTTTATTGAATACCCAAAATGTTCGACTTGTCGAAAGGCTAAATCAGAATTGGACGGTCTCCAATGTGAGTTTCAAAGCCAAAACATTGTCACAGAAACACCGACTAGCCAAGAATTGCAAGACTGGATGGCAGCTTCTGGCCTACCGATCAAGTCTTTCTTCAATACTAGCGGAATGAAATACCGGGAACTCGGTTTGAAAGATAAGGTGGATCAACTGACAGTGAAAGAAGCGGCGGATCTCCTTGCTTCAGACGGTATGCTGATCAAGCGGCCTCTGCTTGTCAAAGACGGAAAAGTGGTTCAAGTGGGCTACCGGAAACCATACGCAGACTTAGGTTTGTAAAAGAAAAGGGAGTTGGGCTCCCTTTTCATTTTGCAGTGAAGATGATATAATCATACGAGTGAAATCAATGAAAGAGAGTCAAGCATGAGTATTTTAGAAGTGAAAAATTTGAGTCACGGTTTTGGGGACCGTGCGATTTTTGAGGATGTGTCCTTCCGTTTGTTAAAGGGAGAGCATATCGGTCTGGTCGGGGCCAATGGTGAAGGGAAAATCGACCTTCATGAGTATCGTGACTGGTAAGATGCAACCTGACGAAGGAAAGGTTGAGTGGTCTAAGTATGTGACGGCAGGTTATCTGGACCAGCATTCGGTCTTAGAAGAAGGACAAACGGTTCGCGATGTCTTACGGACAGCTTTTGATGAGTTGTTCACAGCTGAAGCTCGCATCAATGACCTCTATATGGCCATGGCGGAAGAGGGAGCCGATGTCGATGCTCTGATGGAAGAAGTAGGAGAACTCCAAGAGCGTCTAGAAAGTCGTGATTTTTATACCTTGGATGCCAAGATCGATGAAGTGGCGCGTGCTCTTGGGGTTATGGACTTTGGGATGGACACAGATGTGACCTCCTTGTCAGGTGGGCAACGGACCAAGGTCCTCTTGGCCAAACTCTTACTTGAGAAACCAGATATCCTTCTCTTGGACGAGCCAACCAACTACTTGGATGCAGAGCATATCGATTGGCTCAAACGCTACTTGCAGAATTATGAAAATGCCTTTGTCCTCATTTCCCACGATATTCCTTTCTTGAACGATGTGATCAACATCGTCTACCATGTGGAAAATCAGCAGTTGACCCGCTATTCAGGAGACTACTACCAATTCCTTGAAGTCTATGAAATGAAGAAATCGCAATTGGAAGCGGCTTATGAGCGTCAGCAAAAAGAGATTGCTGATTTGAAAGATTTCGTAGCCCGCAATAAGGCGCGTGTGGCTACACGGAATATGGCCATGTCTCGTCAGAAGAAGCTGGACAAGATGGAACTCATTGAGTTGCAAAGTGAGAAACCAAAAGCCATCCTTTGAATTTAAAAATGCCCGGACTCCTGGACGCTTTATCTTCCAGGCTAAAGGATCTTCAGATTGGGCTATGACCGTCCTTTGACCAAGCCTTTGAACCTAACGTTTGAGCGCAATCAAAAGGTAGCCATCATCGGGAGCTAACGGGATCGGGAAAACCACTCTCTTGAAGAGCTTGCTGGGAATCATCCCACCGATTGCTGGAGAAGTAGAGCGGGGAGATTACTTAGAACTTGGTTACTTCGAGCAAGAGGTCGAAGGTGGCAATCGCCAGACACCGCTTGAAGCAGTCTGGAATGCCTTTCCGGCTCTCAACCAAGCAGAGGTCCGTGCAGCCCTTGCCCGCTGTGGGTTGACGACCAAGCATATCGAGAGCCAAATTCAGGTACTATCCGGTGGGGAGCAAGCCAAAGTACGCTTCTGTCTCCTCATGAATCGTGAAAACAATGTCTTGGTACTAGACGAACCAACCAACCACTTGGATGTGGATGCCAAAGATGAATTGAAACGGGCCCTGAAAGAATACAAGGGATCGATTCTCATGGTTTGCCACGAGCCAGACTTCTATGAAGGCTGGATGGACCAAATCTGGGACTTTAATGAATTGACGTAAAGACAAAAAGAGAACCGCATGGTTCTCTTTTCATTATTTCTTGAAATTGTAGTCTTTTAAGATCTCGATTTTTTCAATCTTGATATCTGTTTTTGGTTTGTCCTTATCATCGGTTTCGGCAGAGGCGATTTTATCCACCACATCCATGCCATCGATCACTTGGCCAAAGACAGTGTAGTTACCACCATCGAGGGTTGGATTTCCACCATTTTTATAAGCATCGATGATCTTAGCCGGGAAGCGGTCAGTTGGGAGTTTACTTGAAATATCATCCTTATTTTGGTTGATATAGAATTGACTACCATTGGTATTTGGACCAGAATTGGCCATGGCAAGGGCTCCACGAAGGTTGTAAAGGTATGGAGAATACTCATTCTCAAAACCAGTACCTGAATCTTTGGATTTGTCTTTGCCCTTCCAGATGGATTCGCCACCAGTACCGTCTCCTTTAGGATCCCCAGTTTGGATCATAAAGTTGTTAATGACACGGTGGAAAAGTAAGCCATTGTAGTAGCCTTCTTTTGCATGGGTCAAGAAGTTTTCAACTGCAAGGGGCGCATATTTAGGGAAGAGCTTCACAGTGATGTCGCCTTCAGTCGTTGTGATTTTAACCTCTGCTTCGTCTTCAGCCACTTCATTTGAGAGCTGTGGGAAGACGGCATTTTCATTGGTCATGGCATCGTTAAAATCTTTGCGCAGTTGTTCTAATTTCTTTTGTTCTTCTTCAATTTTCTTTTGATCTTTTTCACTAGAGCTAGAAGTTGCTGTCTGCTCTGTCTTTTCTTTGCTTGAGCTTGAAGAGTTAGCGTCTGTCTTATTGGACGAACAAGCTGTCAAAGCCAAGCCGGAAAATAATAGTAGTGCGATTAATTTTTTCATATTCTTCCTTTCCAACATAGTTGTCTTTCTCTATTGTACCTTAATTTTGCGATACTTTCAAATTTAGACGGAAATCTCTGTTCACTAGAGTTAGTTTCAAAGATTGACAATGCTTGATAAATCACTAATTAAGAAGGAAGTTGCGTAGAGATGGAAAATTCGGTATGATGGGAGATAAGTTATTTTGTTTGAAAATGAACGAATTCCCTCAAAAACCGTATCATGAATAGGAGGCTACAAATTGGATTATAAAACTCTACGCAAAAACTATAGACTCTATATTAGATCTGCTGGCTTGTTAGCAATGCTTCTGATTGTTTGCATTGGGATTAGTGGTCAGAGATACTCTTCTTCAGACTGCTGGCGTTTTATTGGTCCTTGCATGCTTGATTTTATTCATCCAATTGCTCAAGAAAAGCTACACCAACAAGTGCAGCACCTTGCTCCATGTAGACTTAGATTTAGCTTTTTGGCAGCAATACCTTCAGTTGAACAAGAATGTGAAAAAAGCTATTTCACAGATAGATATTAAGCTGACATCGGTCGCCTATTCTTTTATGATGGGAGATTTTGATACTGTCATAAAAGAAGCTAGGGAAGCACTTAGTCAGACGGATTATCCGCAGAAATATAAGAACTTTTTTGAGAGTTATCTCATGCGATCAATCGTCCTTACAGATCCTGATTTGTCTAGAGAAGAGCTGGAGGCTCAGTTAAATGGATTGACCATCACAGACCCGACTTTAGCTGAAAAAACTAAAAAAGTCTGTCTCGCTCTTTATGATTTAACCATTGCGCACCAAAGCAATGATTATTTCGAAGATTTAAGCAATGACTTCAAGTACCAACAGTTGGAAATTATCTACTACCAAGCCTTGAATGCTACTCTTAAAGGTGATAAGGATAGAGCGAAAGAGCTTTTTCGTAAGTTGATTTCAGAAGATGAGTCACTCTATATCGTTCGAAAGGCTAAACAATACTTGAAGGATGAAGGCAGTCATCTGTAAATCCTCCAATCAAAATAGAGATTAATTGAAAGAGCCTGAAAAAATACAAGGAGTTATTGAAAGGTAAGAATGAAGAAATCAATCTTTAAAGCCAATTTTTATGAGAGTCGTCGTTTGCGTCACGATGGCTTTATCGATTATATGGTCAAGGACACAAATAGTCGCAAAATCTACACAAAGCCATTTAGTATTGCGAGAAAACTATTTTCATTTTTGGGGATGCTGTTCATGTTTGGATTTTCTGCATTAATGGAGTCGCAAATTCATCACCCTGATCCAGATGCACCATTTGAAACCTGGGGGATCAATTTCTATCCACTTTGGCTGTTTTTCTTGTGTTGGTTTTTATGGTTTCTTAGTTGTAGAAAAAATCTACGTAGGAAATATGATGCAAAGATTCCTTATACTAGTATCTTGAATTTGAATCTGTATCTGATTTGGATGGTGCTTGCTCTGAATTTGTTTTTTATCACCATCATAGGTAGATACCTTACGATTTTGGGGTTGGTTTTATTCTATGTTCTTACCGGAATCATATTGTTTATGATTGTCCAATCTAGAATGAAATCGCTAAAAACTCGTCTTTATGGAGTGCAGGATCCTAGTGCAACTGCTAGACAGCAAAAGATCATAGAAGTCATTACTGGACTAGGTGGAATAATTTTAGCAGGTTGGATGGTTCTGAAATTTCTTTTCCCAAAAATTGGAGAAGTAAAAGGTGATTTTTTAGGAACCATCTCATTTATAGGAATGGTATTTTTTGCAAATATTATTGTTTTGAGTATGGAAGTAGTGATGATGTTACCATATTCACTGTATGGTTATTATCGAAATAAATATTCAGAGGAATATCGCGAGTTCGAAGGAAAATCTCTGGAAGAATGGTATGGAAAGAAGTACTTGAACAAACACAAGGAGTTATTGGAAAATGAATAAGAATTTTAACGAGATGTCGTTTGATGAATTGAAATGTTACCGCAGAGAAGGTCTATGGAGATCTTTGGGACTTATTACTGGTCATTATTTTAGTGATTGTGGGAATGGTCTTGATGGAAGTGAACCATGTTTCTCCATCCAATCAGAATCGTTTTCGGGTTATTGGTTTGACAACGGTCATTGCGCTCTTTGGCTACTTGAAGCCTCTGATGGCAGCAAATCGTGTGATGCGAGATCATCCGGATTGGGTCAAGAAATCAGGTTTCGGAGCAAAAATTCCCTTGCCTATGGCTTGGCATGTCAAAAGACTTTGCGTCCTTGGAGCGAGTCTACCGGTGATTGGAGTAGGATTTACCTCACTATATAAACCACAAGTCCAACAGACAAATTTACAAGATCAAATCGATATCATTCAAATGGATCATGACTTGGAAAGAGAGCAAAAATTCGACCAAGTTCTAGATACCATCACACCGGAGGATAAAAAATCTGAGTAAGAACCATTTTGGAATTTGAACATCATTGAATATCGTTCTAAACAGCTCTAAAGAACAGTGCCCACTCGGTGCTGTTTTTCTGCTTTCTGCTACAAATTTATGTAAGAGATTTTACTAGAGAACTAGCTTGGAAATGTGATATAATAAAGGTTATGGCAAACAATAATCAATCAAAAAAAACACGGTCGACGAGACGACTGTCCAAAGCAGAATTAGAAAGAAAAAAAGCGATTCATCGCATGATTGTGACCATTCTGATTAGTCTGGTTTTAGTTTTTGCGGCCTTGAAATTGGGAGCAGTAGGGGTCTTGGCCTACAACTTGATCCGACTACTTTGTTGGGAGTTTGGCTTATTTGGCTATTTTAGCGACCTTTTTCTACCTCTATGCCTTTAAATGGCTGGACAAACACGAAGGGGTGATTTCAGGATTCCTAAGCTTCTTTGCTGGGGTTCTCTTGATGTTTCAGGCCTTCTTTGTATCCTCCCTTCATTTAGACAATAATGGGAATCAAGGTCACCTTTTCAAGAATCATGGCAGACTTGATTCATCTGCGGGTGGAGAGTTTTGCTCGGTGGTGGTATGATCGGTGCCCTTCTTTATGCTCCGATTTCCTTCCTGTCTTTTCAAATATTGGCTCTTATTTTATTGGCCTTCTCTTTATTGGATTGGGGATCCTCTTGATGAGTCCTTACTCCATCTATGATTTGTTTGAAAAGGGATCGGAAGCCTTCCACGCTTCTATGGAAAAACGCAAAGAACGTCGCGAGCAGAAATTCCTTGAAAAGGAAGCGAGAGCTGCTGAGGAAGCTGCTGCAGCTGAAAGAGAGCAAGAAGAAGCAAGTGCAGTTCTTCCAACTCCCCTTTCAATGGAAGGGCATCCTGTAGATCCTGAAACGGGAGAGGTGTTGGCGGAGGAGCCGTTCACAGAGTCCTTCCCAGAAGCCGAAATTGTCGCACCAGCAACACCAGAGATCTACCTGCCAGATGAAGAATGGCCTGAAGAGCCTGAAGCATACGAAGAGCTTCCGGAAGCCGAAGAATTCGAGGACGATGGGGAAGAAGTTCAAGTGGATTTCACACCTAAGGAACTCCTTCAGTACAAACTTCCAACCATTGATCTCTTCGCACCTGATAAGCCCAAAAATCAATCCAAAGAGAAAAACATCGTTCGTCAGAATATCCGCATTTTGGAAGAGACCTTTGCAAGCTTCAATATCAAGGCGACAGTGGAGCGGGCAGAAATCGGTCCTTCTGTTACCAAGTATGAAGTCAAGCCGGCTGTCGGGGTGCGGGTCAACCGCATCTCCAACCTTGCAGATGATTTGGCCCTAGCCCTAGCAGCCAAGGATGTGCGGATCGAAGCGCCGATCCCAGGGAAGTCTCTGGTCGGGATTGAAGTGCCCAACTCAGAGATTGCGACGGTTTCCTTCCGTGAATTGTGGGAGCAGTCCAAAACAGACCCAGCTAAACTCCTTGAGATTCCACTTGGGAAGGCTGTAGATGGCTCAGCTCGGACCTTTGATTTGGCCCGGATGCCCCACCTCTTGGTAGCTGGTTCTACCGGATCTGGTAAGTCAGTAGCGGTTAATGGGATCATTTCGAGTATCTTGATGAAGGCTCGTCCAGACGAAGTCAAATTTATGATGGTCGATCCTAAGATGGTGGAGCTTTCTGTCTACAATGATATTCCTCACCTCTTGATTCCAGTGGTGACCAACCCACGCAAGGCTAGTCGGGCCCTGCAGAAAGGTCGTTGATGAGATGGAAAATCGCTATGAGCTCTTCTCGAAAGTGGGCGCTCGGAATATTGCTGGCTTTAATGCCAAGGTGGCTGAGTACAATGCCCAGTCTGAGATGAAGCAAGTACCACTTCCATTGATTGTGGTCATTGTCGATGAGTTGGCAGACTTGATGATGGTCGCAAGTAAAGAAGTGGAAGATGCCATTATTCGCCTTGGACAAAAGGCGCGTGCAGCTGGGATCCACATGATTCTTGCGACCCAACGGCCATCGGTTGACGTTATCTCAGGTTTGATCAAGGCCAATGTGCCTTCCCGTGTCGCTTTTGCGGTATCATCTGGGACCGACTCACGGACCATCTTGGATGAAAATGGGGCAGAGAAATTGCTCGGTCGCGGAGACATGCTCTTTAAACCGATTGATGAAAACCACCCGATTCGTCTGCAAGGATCCTTTATCTCAGATGACGATGTGGAGCGGATTGTCAACTTTGTCAAGGAGCAGGCAGAAGCCGATTATGATGATGCCTTTGATCCAGGCGAAGTATCCGAGTCGGACTTTGATGGTGGTATGGGTGGCTCTGATGAAGGCGATCCTCTCTTTGAAGAGGCCAAGGCGCTCGTGGTTGAAACTCAAAAAGCCAGTGCTTCGATGATTCAGCGCCGCTTGTCAGTTGGATTTTAACCGAGCGACTCGCCTCATGGAAGAGTTGGAAGCAGCGGTGTGATTGGACCCAGCTGAAGGGACCAAGCCTCGAAAAGTATTGCAACAATCATAAGGATAGGGAAAAAGGGCACTTGCCCCACTCCCTTTTCTTTTTTTATAGAAAAATAGAAAGTAGGACCAGATGAAGTTAGACACGATTCATCATATTGCCATCATTGGACGGGATCGCGATGCTATGCTGCACTTTTATGTGGACCAGTTGGGCTTTGCGATTGTCAGTGAGTATGACCGTCCCGAACGCGGAGATATCTTGATCAATCTCCGTCAGGGGAAGCTGACTTTAGAACTCTTTATCAAACCGTCGGCCCCAGAACGTCCGAAGCTCCCCTTGCCCGAGCATGCGGGACTGCGTCATCTGGCCTTTAAAGTGGAGGATGTAGAGGCCTATCTAGCTAGATTGGATCAGCTAGGTATTGAGAATACAGGCCTTCGCTATGATGATTTTGATGGCAAGAAGATGGCATTTTTCTTCGATCCAGAAGGATTGCCCTTGGAAATACATGAGTGAGGAAAGCAATGGTTAGATTAGAAGGACTCAGTCAGGAAGAAGTAGCGAAAAAGATCCAAGAGGGCAAGCAAAATAAGGTCACGATTAAGACAGAAAAAAGCCTAGGACAGATCATTCGAGACAATGTCTTTACCTACTTTAATCTGATATTTTCGATTTTGGCTATTTTGCTGGTAGCAGTGAAGTCTTGGAACAATCTCTTGTTTGTTCCGATTGTCGTGGTCAACTCCTTAGTTGGCATTGTACAGGAAGTCCGCTCTAGACGGATCTTGCGTCAGATGCAATTTCTACACATGAGTGAGGCGATCGTTCTTCGCGAAGGAAAAGAAGTCGCTCTACCTATCGATCAGCTGGTGGAGGGAGATCTAGTTCGCTTTCAAGCTGGAGACCAGATCTATGCGGATGGGGTCTTGCTGGAGGGCGAGCTAAAAGTCGATGAGTCGCAATTGACAGGTGAAGCTGATGAGGTCAAAAAAGGAGCACAAGATGCGCTCATGTCAGGTAGTTTTGTGATCGCTGGTCAAGGACTAGCGCGATTGGAAAAAGTTGGGAATGACTCCTACATCAACCAATTGAGCCTGGAAGCCAAGCAGGTCAAGTCTCATGAGGAGTCCGATATGGTCCATGCGGTCAACCGAATCGTGGGGATCATTGGTCTTCTTATCATTCCGCTAGGTTCGCTCCTTTTTCTTCGCAGCTATATCAGCCTAGGCGATAGCCTCAAGCTCAGTGTGACTTCAACAGTCGGGGCCTTGATCGGGATGATTCCGGAAGGCTTGTATCTCTTGATGACCTTGGCACTGGCTCTGGGTGCTGTCAGATTAGCCAAGGAAAAGGTCCTGCTCAATAGCATGAAGGGGATTGAGACCTTATCGCGCGTGGATGTCCTTTGTGTCGATAAGACAGGGACCATTACAGAGCCGGGTATGGAAGTAACAGAGATTCGTCCAGTTAAAGACGCTCAAGACTTGGAAGCTCTAGCTCAGTATGTAGAAGCTAGTATGGATCAAAACGATACCATGGATGCGATCCGTAAATTTCACAAGACTCCAGTCAGCCGGCCTTGGAAGGCCCTCGACGTTCAGCCCTTTACGTCCAAGAAAAAGTATGGGGCCATTGCCTTTGAATCTGGAATCTATGTATTAGGCGCACCAGAATTTGTCTTACGAGAAGGCTTTTCTGAGTTTGAAAAAGAGATCAGCCCTACTACGCAGGCAGGCCATCGGGTCTTGGCCTTTGGGAAATATCAGGGAGAACAACTGGGAGAGACTTTAGAGGCTCCTGTAGACTTGGTGGCCTGGATCATTCTCTCCAATCCTTTGAGAAAAAATGCCAAAGAAACCTTCGCCTACTTTAAAGAACAAGGAGTGACCATTAAGGTCATTTCAGGGGACAACCCAGCTACGGTCTCAGCTATTGCACAAAAAGCAGGCATTGAAGGAGCAGAAGATCTAATCGATGCCAGAACCTTACTGACGGAAGAAGATTTGCACCAGGCGGCGAGCCAATATACGGTCTTTGGTCGAGTGACACCAGAGCAAAAGAAAAGCCTTGTAGAAGGCTTGCAGGCAAAGGGGCATAAAGTCGCCATGACCGGAGATGGCGTCAACGATATTCTGGCCCTCAAAACAGCGGATTGTAGTATTGCGATGGAATCTGGAAATGATGCGACCAAAAAGATGGCGCAAGTGGTCTTACTGGATTCCGACTTTGGGAAGATGCCGTCCATCGTGGCGGAAGGTCGGCGGGTGGTCAATAATATTCAACGATCAGCCAGTCTCTTTTTGATCAAGAATATCTTTTCTATTTTGTTAGCCATCTCAGTGACGCTCTTGGCCTTTACCTATCCCATCATGCCGTCGCAGATGTCTTTGATCAGTGGTTTTACGATTGGGATTCCGGGATTCTTCCTAGCGCTTGAGCCCAATAGCGAGCGCATCAAAGGGCGCTTTATCGAAACGGTCTTTAAAAATGCGCTACCTGCTGCCTTGACGGATTTTATACTGATCTTCAGTCTGGTATTGCTCTCTTCAACATTTGGCATGAGGTCGGAAGAACTCTCGAGTGCAGCCATCTGCTTGATGGCCTTCGTTGGCTTTACGATCATCTATCAAGAATCCCAGCCTCTCAATCACTACAAGAGACTGGTTCTTCTAGGAAATATCCTAGCCTTCCTGGTTTCAAGTAGTATCCTAGGTAGATTCTTTAACATGAGCCCCTTGAGGACTTCAAACGCTGGTCATCTGCGCCATCATGGCAGTTCTTGCTCTCATCTTGATTCAAGTCTTCAAGAAACTAGTGGGCTGGTTCTTTCATCGGAAAAAAAAAAAAAAGAGAGTGGGACAGAAATCGGTAATTCGTTAGAATTCGATTTCGTCGTCCCACCTCCGCACAGTTGAGTAGGGCTGTAAAAGCTGATGAAATCAGCGTAGTAGAGCCCACTCAACCACTGCGTCTTGCTCGACAATCTAAAAATAATTGAGAGGCTAGGACTTTTGTCCCAGCCTCCTTTTGGTATTAGATAAACAAACTAGCGGTTAAGATCAGATAGAGCAAGAAGGTGACCAGAAATCCAGCGCGCCAGAAGTATTTGATAAATTTCGGATAATAAAAACTCTTTTTCTTTTTTAAGAAATAAATCGTTAGCCCCAAGGCCAAAAGCGAAAGACTCAAGGCTAGCAGCGGTAAGAGGCTGTGGTAAAAGGCGCTGTCTGAAATCAGGTAGTACTCCAAGGCAAATAAAGGAAAGGCAATATCGGTAGATCGCCATCCTCTTTTTTGGAGTTTAAAGAGGTGAACGATGATGCCGCTCAGAATCAGCGTTAAAAAAATAAATAATACAGAAGCAACTTTGATTAACATAGCTTCATTCTATCATAAAACGAAAAAAAAGTTTACTATATTTTAATTTTTTCTTGCAAAAAAAGAGAAATCGTGTATAATAGAAAGGTATGCACAAAGCATACTTGTGGGAGGTAAAAATCTGTAATTACCGCCAAAACCACAAAGGAGGATTTAAGAAATGGCTAAAAAAGTCGAAAAACTTGTAAAATTGCAAATCCCTGCTGGTAAAGCTACTCCAGCTCCACCGGTTGGTCCAGCGCTTGGTCAAGCAGGTATCAACATCATGGGATTCACTAAAGAGTTTAACGCTCGTACAGCTGATCAAGCTGGTATGATCATCCCAGTTGTTATCACTGTTTATGAAGACAAATCATTCGATTTCGTTACAAAAACACCACCAGCTGCTGTTCTTTTGAAAAAAGCTGCAGGTGTTGAAAAAGGTTCAGGTACACCGAACAAAACGAAAGTTGCAACTGTAACTCGTGCACAAGTACAACAAATCGCTGAAACTAAGATGCCAGATTTGAACGCTGCAAACATTGAGTCTGCAATGCGTATGATCGAAGGTACTGCTCGTTCTATGGGATTCACTGTTACTGACTAATTGTAACAATCCTATTTGCCCGCAATACACTTGATCAAATGACGAGTGACGTGGGAGATGAAAATCGATATGACCACATTACAAGGAGAAAGATAAAATGGCTAAAAAAAGCAAACAACTTCGTGCTGCTCTTGAAAAAATCGACAGCACAAAAGTCTACAGCGTAGAAGAAGCTGTAGCTCTTGCAAAAGAAACTAACTTTGCAAAATTTGACGCAACTGTAGAAGTTGCTTACAACTTGAACATCGACGTGAAAAAAGCTGACCAACAAATCCGTGGTGCAATGGTATTGCCAAACGGAACTGGTAAAACAGCTCGCGTACTTGTATTTGCACGTGGTGCAAAAGCTGAAGAAGCAAAAGCTGCTGGTGCAGACTTCGTAGGTGAAGATGACCTTGTTGCGAAAATCAACGATGGTTGGTTGGACTTCGACGTTGTTATCGCTACACCTGACATGATGGCTCTTGTTGGACGTCTTGGACGTGTCCTTGGACCACGTAACTTGATGCCAAACCCTAAAACTGGTACAGTAACAATGGATGTTGCGAAAGCAGTTGAAGAGTCTAAAGGTGGTAAAATCACTTACCGTGCTGATAAAGCAGGTATCGTTCAAGCGATCATCGGTAAAGTTTCATTCGATGATACTAAATTGGTTGAAAACTTTAAAGCTTTCAACGACACAATCCAAAAAGCAAAACCAGCTACAGCTAAAGGTACTTACGTAACTAGCTTGACTTTGACTACAACTCAAGGTCCTGGTATCAAAGTGGATGTTAACTCACTTTAATTGAAATGAAAAGCTGCCTTCGGGTAGCTTTTTTTGTACTCCATTTTTATTTGCTACAGTTGGTAAAACTAATCGGATGGAAAAAAGAAAATTTTGATGGATATGACTATATAAAAAACGTAATTTATGGTAAAATAATACAGATCAAAAAAGGAGAGAGAAAATGGTAGAACCTAAGTATAAACGTATCTTAATCAAGCTATCTGGTGAGGCTCTTGCCGGCGAACGTGGTGTCGGAATCGATATCAAAACTGTCCAAAATATGGCCCAAGAAATCAAGGAAGTTCATGAACTTGGAATTGAAATTGCCTTGGTGATTGGAGGGGGAAACCTTTGGCGTGGAGAACCTGCTGCTGAAGCAGGGATGGATCGTGTCCAAGCAGACTACACAGGTATGCTCGGTACTGTCATGAACGCTCTTGTGATGGCTGATTCGCTTCAACAAGTTGGCGTGGATACCCGTGTTCAAACTAGCGATTGCTATGCAACAAGTTGCAGAACCATATATCCGTGGTCGTGCCCTTCGTCACCTTGAAAAAGATCGGATCGTGATCTTTGGTGCAGGGATCGGTTCTCCTTACTTCTCAACAGATACGACCGCAGCCCTTCGTGCAGCTGAGATTGAAGCAGATGCCATTCTCATGGCCAAAAATGGGGTCGATGGTGTTTACAATGCCGATCCGAAAAAAGATGCTTCAGCTGTGAAATTTGAGGAATTGACTCACCGTGATGTGATCAACAAAGGTCTTCGCATCATGGACTCAACAGCCTCTACTCTTCCATGGACAACGACATTGACTTGGTTGTCTTTAATATGAATGAACCAGGCAATATCAAACGCGTTGTCTTTGGTGAAAATATCGGTACAACCGTATCGAAATAACGTAGAAAAAAATAATAGAAAATAGAGGAAGATTATGGCAAAACCCAATCGTAGAAAAAAAGCAAAAGAAAGAATGACTCAGTCTCACCAAAGTTTGGGACGTGAATTTGGTAGCATCCGTGCTGGACGTGCAAATGCAAGTCTTTTGGATCGTATTTTTCGTAGAATACTACGGAGTAGAGACACCATTGAACCAATTGGCATCTATCACCATTCCAGAAGCGCGTGTCTTGTTGATCACACCATTTGATAAATCATCTTTGAAAGACATCGAGCACAGCATCAATGCTTCTGACCTTGGTATCACTCCAGCCAACGATGGATCTGTTATCCGTTTGGTTATCCCAGCTTTGACAGAAGAAACTCGTCGTGACTTGGCAAAAGAAGTGAAAAAAGTGGGTGAAAATGCTAAAGTAGCGATCCGTAACATCCGTCGTGATGCTATGGATGAAGCGAAGAAACAAGAAAAAGCAAAAGAAATCACAGAAGATGAATTGAAAGGTCTTGAAAAAGAGATCCAAAAAGTTACGGATGATGCTGTCAAACATGTGGATGAAATGACAGCGCACAAAGAAAAAGAATTGATGGAAGTTTAATCCATCCCAACCATTACAGGAAAGAAAGACTCAGTTGGCACTGCTGGCTGGGTTTTATTTCCATTATTCTTGTGAAGAGGCAAGAGGAAAGAAGGAAACATGAATACGAATCTAGCAAGCTACATCATGGGAATGGTCATCGATGAAAATGATCACTTCTATTTTGTTCAAAAAGATGGCCAGACCTACGCGCTTGATAAAGCAGAAGGCCCACACCAAGTCGGAGAAAGTGTCAAGGGCTTTGCCTATACAGATATGAAGCAAAAACTACGACTCACGACACTTGAAGTCACTGCAACTCAAGAAAGCTTTGGCTGGGGAACGGTCACGGAAGTGCGCAAGGATTTGGGAGTCTTCGTGGATACAGGGCTTCCAGATAAGCAGATTGTTGTCTCACTAGATATCCTACCGGAGATCAAAGATCTATGGCCTAAAAAGGGCGATCGTCTCTATATTCGCTTAGAAGTCGATAAGAAAGATCGGATTTGGGGGATCTTAGCCTACCAGGAAGATTTCCAGCGTTTGGCTCGTCCAGCCTACAACAATATGCAAAACCAAAACTGGCCAGCCATTGTCTACCGCTTGAAATTGTCTGGAACCTTTGTTTACCTTCCAGAGAACAATATGCTGGGCTTTATCCACCCAAGTGAGCGCTATGCAGAACCTCGTTTGGGAGAGGTCGTAAATGCTCGCGTCATCGGTTTTCGTGAGGTGGACCGGACCTTGAATCTATCTTTGAAGCCACGCTCCTTTGAGATGTTGGAAAACGATGCCCAAATGATTTTGACCTATTTGGAAGCCAATGGTGGCTTTATGACCTTGAATGATAAGTCATCTCCAGAAGAGATCAAGGCAACTTTTGGGATTTCAAAAGGCCAGTTCAAAAAGCTTTGGGTGGTTTGATGAAGGCGAAGAAAAATCAAGCAAGACCAGTTTGGAACAGAGTTGATCTAAGAGGAGGCTTATGCGAAAATCGTTTTATACTTGGTTGATGACGGAGCGCAATCCTAAAAGCAATGCTCCTAAAGGCCATTCTAGCAGATCTTGCATTTTCACGAGTCTGCTTTTCCCAAGCATACAGATGACTTCGACGAGGTCAGTCGCTATCTAGAAGAGCATGCCAGCTTTTCCTTTAATCTTGGCGATTTTGATGCGATTTGGGAAGAATACCAAGCCCACTAGAAAAGGACAGGTCGAGGATGGTTTTTTCTCGGCCTCTTTGTTATAATAATAGAAAAACACAGGTAGAGAGGTTCTTTATTTGCAAGAACATTCAGTTGAAATTACATTAACGCATCCAGACGATCTCTTTCATTTGTTTGGATCTAACGAACGCCATCTCCGTTTGATGGAGCAAGAATTTGGGGTAACTATTCATGCCCGGACAGAAATCGTCCAAATCATTGGGGAAGAAGAAACCTGCGAGCAGGTTCGTCAAGTCATCCAGGCTCTTTTGGTCCTCGTTAACCGTGGCATGACCATTGGAACGCCGGATGTGGTGACCGCCATTACCATGGTGAGAAATGGGGAATTGGATAAGTTCATCGCTCTCTATGAAGAAGAGATTATCAAGGATAGTTACGGCAAGCCCATTCGAGTTAAAACGCTTGGTCAAAAGATCTATGTGGATAGTGTCAAGAACCATGATGTCACTTTGGGATTGGACCAGCGGGAACTGGGAAAACCTTCCTAGCAGTGACTTTGGCCGTGACTGCCCTCAAGCGTGGTCAGGTCAAGCGGATCATTTTGACGCGTCCTGCTGTAGAAGCTGGAGAGAGCCTTGGTTTCCTACCAGGGGATCTCAAAGAAAAAGTGGACCCTTATCTACGTCCGGTTTATGATGCTCTTTACCAGATTTTAGGGAAAGACCAAACCACTCGGATGATGGAGCGGGAGATTATCGAGATTGCGCCTTTGGCTTATATGCGGGGGCGGACCTTGGACGATGCCTTTGTCATCCTCGATGAAGCGCAAAATACCACCATCATGCAGATGAAGATGTTTTTGACTCGTCTTGGTTTTAACTCCAAGATGATTGTCAATGGGGATACCAGCCAGATTGACCTTCCTCGAAATGTTAAATCCGGCTTGATTGATGCTCAGGAGAAATTGAAGAACATTTCTCAAATTGACTTTGTGCATTTCTCTGCCAAGGATGTTGTTCGCCATCCTGTAGTAGCAGAAATTATCCGGGCCTACGAGCCCATCCCAAATCCAGTCCTCAAAGAAAAACCGGATGTGGAAGAAGAAGAATAAAAAAAAGGCAAAGATCATCGGATCTTTGCCTTTTTTATGTTAGAAATTAAACCAATTCATCAATTGGTGAGAAGTCACGCTCTAAACCAGTAGCAACGGGTTGACTAGTGATGTGACCTTGGTAAGTGGTGACCCCTTGGCGCAGGCCTTCGTCGAGTGCGATGGCCTTGTGGAAACCATTGTCAGCTAGGGATTCAACATAAGGAAGGGTCACATTGGTAAGGGCGATAGTAGAGGTACGAGCGACAGCCCCTGGGATATTGGCAACGGCATAGTGGAGCACGCCATGTTTTTCGTAAACTGGCTCCGTATGCGTTGTGACACGGTCTGCTGTTTCGATAACCCCACCTTGGTCAACGGCCACATCGACGATGACTGAACCGGGACGCATTTGTTTAACCATATCGTCTGTCACTAATTTAGGAGCTTTAGCACCCAGGAATCAAGACAGCTCCGATGACAACATCGGCATCACGGACGCTGGCTTCAATGTTAAATGGATTGGACATAAGGGTTTGGATTTGATGACCAAAGACATCTTCCAGAACAGCCAAACGTTTAGCGCTGATATCTAAGATGGTCACTTGGGCACCGAGTCCAAGGGCGATACGAGCTGCGTGGGTTCCAACGACCCCGCCTCCGATGATGGTGACTTTTCCTTTGGGAACACCTGGCACCCCACCTAGGAGGACTCCTGATCCACCTTCTTGTTTGGTCAGGAAGTGAGCACCGATTTGCACGGCCATCCGTCCAGCAACCTCACTCATTGGCACCAAGAGGGGTAATTGTCCATCAAGGTCACGCACCGTTTCGTAGGCCACCCCTGTTGTTTTAGCTAAGACCATTGCGTCCGCTAATTCTGGAGCAGCAGCCATATGCAAGTAAGTGAAGAGCAAGAGGTCTTCGCGAAGGAAGCCATATTCTTCAGCGAGGGGTTCTTTGACCTTGACCACCATCTCAGCGGCCCAAGCTTCTGCAGCAGTTGCAACGATGGTTGCCCCTTGCTTCGTGTAATCTTCATCCGCAAAGCCAGAACCAAGTCCAGCATTTGTTTCTACCAAAACGTGATGACCTTTCTTCACCAAGCTTTGTACACCTGCAGGTGTCAAACCGACCCGATTTTCGTTGTTTTTAATTTCTTTAGGAATTCCAATGAGCATTCTTGCCTCCTTGCTCAGATTTAGGTGTAAAAAGGCCATTGGTGTGAGATGGCTCTCTTGACTCAATGACCTTTTCACTCCTTATCTGATTGTTTTGATTGATTTTATTGTATAGAAAAGTGGGTTAAAAAGCAAGAAAAATTTGAGCTTGCCTTCCTTTAGACTATTTGCTAAACTAATCCCTAAAGAAGGAGTGTCAAATGGAAAATTTATATGTGAAGTTAGCGGCTTATCGTGAAGTGGAGACAGAGCGTTTGCACTTGCGTCCGGTCACTCTTGATGATGCACCAGCTATGTTTGAGTATGCTTCTGATGAGACAGTTACGCGCTATACCTTTGCAACCAATCATAGTCTTGAAGAGACGCGTAATAATATTGCCCTCTTTTACCTAGCGAGCCCACTTGGAAAATGGGGGATCGAGCTCAAAGAAAATGAAAAATTTATAGGGACGATTGATTTACTGGATTTGGATCTTTGTCTGAAGAAGGGGAGTATCGGCTATGTTCTGAATAAAGACTATTGGAACCAAGGTCTTGCGACAGAGGCTACCAAGGCAGTCATTGCCTTGGCTTTTGAACAGTTAGGGATGAACAAGCTCATTGCTGTTCATGATCAGGACAACCCAGCTTCTGGACGGGTGATGGCCAAATCAGGGATGAAATATTCTCACGAGGAGCCCTACGCGATGCTAGACCTGCATGAAGAAGGGAGAATGGTGACGAGAGTTCATTATGTCCTCACTAAAGGAAGAATATTTGGCAGAAAAATGAGTCAGGATATTGACAAAAGAGCCTATCTCCATGATATAGTAGATAGGTACTGCTGGTTTAGCTCAGTCGGTAGAGCGCATCCATGGTAAGGATGAGGTCGCCGGTTCAATCCCGGCAACTAGCATAGCAGAAGAGAGAAGCTTAGAGAAGATCTAGGCTTCTTTTTTTGCGAGTCCATCTTTAAAAGTCTGGCCTTTTTTCAACAATTTTCAAAAAAACGTTGACAAGCAAGGAAATCCGTGGTAAAGTTAGAACAACAAAGAGAAAGGAGAAAACCATCATGAACAAAGTAGATGTTTTGATGACACAATTGAATACACAGCTTCTCCAATCTCAGTTGAGTTCGATGTAAACTATAAATGGAACCCAAGATGGAGGAGTCTGTCTTGGGTTTTTTGTATGCATTTTTACCTGCCTTAACTGAATTGGTGATAGGCATCAGAAGGCCCAAGTGTGGACTGAGCACGTACTCAGCTCCTTGCTTGGGTTTTTTCTGTGCCATTTTGAAAAGGAGAATATATGATCAGAGCTATTTGGGAGTATATCAGGGAGCGCAAGTGGCGATATGTGAAGATCGCTATGGTCCTGATTCTTTATGATTACACCTTATTGATCCCGACGCAAGTTATCCAGCGTTTAGTGGATCATTTGAGTCAGCAGACGCTGACGCAATCGAACTTTGTATGGGATATGGTCCTCTTGGTAGGATCAGCCATCCTCAATTACCTGACGGCTTTTTATTGGCAGTTGCGACTCTTTCAGTCGTCAGTCCATTTCAAGGCGACCCTTCAGGAGCAAGCATTTCGTAAGCTAGTAGCCATGCGGCGCCCTTTTTTTGAGAAATTTCGCTCAGGAGATCTCTTGACGCGCTTTACGACAGATGTCGATGGCATGGCCGATATGGCTGGTTACGGGATGATGGTGCTCCTGTTTGGCGGTGGCTTGTTTGCCTTTATTATTCCGACCATGTTTTTCATTTCTTGGCAATTAACCTTGATTTCCTTTATTCCCATGATCTTCCTCGTCGTCTCTACCTATTTTTTGAGTAGAAAGCAGGAGGAGTATGTTGAGCAAAACCGGGAAGCAGTCGCTCAGTTGAACGATGAGGTCTTGGAGTCGATCGAAGGGATCCGGGTCATGCGGGCCTATAGTAGACGGGACCAGCAGGTCAAACAGTTTCAGAAAAAAACAGCCAGTCTATCCAAAACAGGGGACAAAATTGCCTCTATCCAGTATTCTTTTGGACCTTTAGCCCTGTTGTTTATTGGATTCTCGACGGTCTTGCTCCTGCTATTTGGAGGCCAGTCCCTGGCAAGCGGGCAGTTGAGCCTTGGTAAGTTATTGGCTTTACAGCTGTATTTGGTCTTTTTAATTGAGCCTATGTGGATGATGGCGGACCTGATCTTGGTCTACCAGACAGGGCAAATGTCCTATAAAAAATTAAAAGAAGTGATTGATGAAACGGATGATCTGGAGCCAGATGGTCCTCACTACCTAGAGCAGATTGATTTGGTGCAGTTTAAGGACTATTCTTTCAGCTATCCTGGTGTTGAGCGAAAGAGCCTGTCAGGCATTGATTGGACCATTCAGAAAGGACAGACGGTTGGAATTGTTGGTCGTACCGGTGCAGGAAAGACTACCCTGGTTCGACAATTCTTGCGGCAGTACCCAGTTGGTGAGGGAGAATTCTTGGTCAACCAGCAACCGATCGTGGACTACAACCGACACTCCATCGAAGAAAAAATTGGCTATGTTTCCCAAGAACATATTTTATTCTCCAAGTCTATCCGTGAGAATATAGCGCTTGGTAAAAAAGGAGCCAGCCAAGAAGACTTGGTGGAAGCAGTAGCCCAAGCTGCTTTTGCGGATGATCTCGAGCGGATGTCTCATGGAATGGACACCCTGATCGGTGAGAAAGGGGTCTCTGTATCAGGAGGTCAAAAACAACGGATCTCTTTGGCGCGTGCCTTCTTAAGAGATGCAGAGCTCTTGCTGTTAGATGATTCCCTTTCGGCAGTGGATGCGAAGACTGAACAGGCCATCATTGACACGATTCAAAAAGAACGAAAAGACAAGACGACCATCATTGTTTCTCATCGCTTGTCGGCTGTCCATAAGGCGGATTGGATCATCGTCTTGGATCAAGGACAGATTGTCGAAGAAGGCAGGGCTAGTGATTTATTAGCTCAAGAGGGCTGGTATTATGAACAATACCAACGGCAACAAAAACAGGAAGGAGAATAAGATGAAAGTTTTGAAACGATTATTATCGAGGATCACGCTTTATCCAACTGTCTTTCTTGCTGGCTTTATTTGCCTCTTACTAGCCACCATTTTTTCTGAATTGTCACCCTTTCTTCTCCAAAAGATGATCGATGGGCCTTTGACTGCACTGACCCACGGTGGCGGGCGAGGGGACTTGCTTCAGATGGGAGGCTTTTATCTCTTGGTCTTGAGCCTGGGGCAGCTGATTAGCTACATGGGCAATCGGATCTTGCTACATGGAAGTAATCAAGTAACCGCTAGTCTGAGAGACCAAGCCTTTCAAGTTATGCAAGGGCTGCCTATTTCTTATTTTGATGATAAGCCGGCTGGGAAGATCGCGACAAGAATTGTCAATGATACGGAGACCTTGCGGACCCAGTTTTATAACTCTTGTATGATTTTAGTCATCTACTTGGTACGTTTCTCTTTATCCTAGGGATTCTCTTTTACCTGAGTCCTATGATGGGCCTTCTCTTGTGTTTGGTCTTTCCGATTTTCTATGGGATCCAGTATCTCTACAAGGTCATGACGGATCAGCCGATGAAGGATTTCTTCGATGCGAGAAGCGAGGTCAATACCCAGGTCAATGAACTCTTGCATGGTGCCAGTATGATTCAACTCTATCATCAAGAGCCTGGTGTGGTGGAGGAGTTTGAAGCTACTACCCAGAAGATGTTAGGAGCCAATGATCGAATCCTCCTGGCCGATTCCATTGCTTCTTGGACCTTGACGGAATTGCTCAAGTTTTTAGTGATTGCGGGCATTTTGACTATTGCTGGGATTTCTTTCCTACAAGGCAATATCGGTGTGACGGCCGGTTTCTTATTTATCAATATTAACTATGTGATTAATCTATTTGATCTCATGGCCAATCTTAGTCGTCAATTCCCAAATATTCGGCGATCCTTAGAAACAGGGAGCCGCGTCCTTGCTTTCTTAGACCAACCGTTAGAGGCTGATGGTGCATTGGAACTGAAGATAGAAAAGGCAGAAGTCGTGTTTGACGACGTTCAATTTGCTTATGAAGAAGGCAAGCCAGTTCTGCGGGATATTGCCTTTCAGGCTAGCCCTGGGGAAACCATCGCTTTGGTGGGCCATACTGGATCGGGTAAGTCTTCGATTATGAACCTGCTCTATCGTTTTTATGATCCTCAAGAAGGGGCGATTTTGATCGATGGTCAAGATATTCGCCAAGTTTCTCGTGAGAGCCTGCGAAGCCACATGGGGATTGTTCTGCAGGATCCTTATCTATTTACAGGGACTATTGCTAGTAATGTGGCCATGAGTCAGGATCACATTGATCGGGAGGCGGTCCAAGATGCGCTGAAAAAAGTCGGGGCTTGGCCCTTTGTAGAGCGCCTTGAAAAGGGAATCGACCATCCAGTTGTAGAAAAAGGATCCGCCTTTTCAAGTGGTGAGCGCCAATTGATTTCCTTTGCGCGGACGCTCTATATGAATCCGCAAATTCTGATTTTGGATGAGGCAACCTCTCACATCGATACGGAAACAGAAGAAATCATCCAGAAAGCTATGGCAGTCCTGCAAAAGGGACGGACCACCTTTATCATTGCCCATCGCTTGTCCACTATCCAAGATGCGGATCAGATCTTAGTCTTATCTGAAGGACGCATTGTGGAACGTGGTAGACACGAGGAACTGGTCGCACAAGGCGGGATCTATGCCCAGATGAATGCCATCCAGCAAACAGTGGTGTAAGATTGTCCTGCAAAGAAAAAAGATTGAAAACCAGCCTGTATCTAGTATATAGGCTGGTTTTTGTGATATAATAAAGTGATAATAGTGAGGTGATCCAGATGTATATTGAAATGGTAGATGAGACTGGTCAAGTCTCTGACGAAATCTTAAAACAAACGCAAGAAATTTTAGAATTTGCTGCTCAAAAAATTGGGAAAGAAGACAAGGAAATGGCTGTGACTTTTGTAACCAATGAACGCAGTCATGAACTAAATCTTGAATACCGTGATACGGATCGTCCGACGGATGTCATCAGTTTAGAATACAAGCCAGAGATGGAGATTTCTTTGATGAGGAAGACCTTGCAGAAAATCCAGAATTGGCAGAGATGATGGCTGAATTCGATACCTATATTGGTGAGCTCTTTATTTCAATTGATAAGGCGCGTGAACAAGCCGAAGAATATGGCCACAGCTTTGAGCGCGAAATGGGATTTTTAGCAGTGCATGGTTTTCTTCACATCAATGGCTATGATCACTATACGCCGGAGGAAGAAAAGGAAATGTTTGGCTTACAGGAAGAGATTTTGACAGCCTATGGACTCACAAGACAATAAGCGAAAATGGAAAAATCGGGACTTCACTTCAAGCCTGGAGTTTGCGATAACAGGAATTTTTACTTCGATTAAGGAAGAGCGCAATATGCGCAAGCATGCCTTATCAGCCCTTGTAGCAATTCTTGCTGGTTTGGTATTTAGGATTTCTGCGACAGAATGGCTCTTTTTATTGCTCAGCATCACCTTGGTGATTGCTTTTGAGATTATGAATTCAGCCATTGAAAATGTGGTGGATTTAGCTAGTAACTACCATTTCTCCATGTTGGCAAAGAATGCCAAAGACATGGCAGCTGGAGCAGTCCTGGTCGTATCAGGCTTTGCCCTACTGACAGGACTGGTGATTTTTGTGCCCAAATTCTGGGCCTTGGTATTTGGATAAGAGGGAGCATGCCCTCGTGAAAGGATAATATGACATTTAAATCAGGCTTTTGTAGCCATTTTAGGACGTCCCAATGTTGGGAAGTCAACTTTTTTGAACCACGTCATGGGGCAAAAAGATTGCCATCATGAGTGACAAGGCGCAGACAACGCGCAATAAGATTATGGGGATTTATACGACGGATAAGGAACAGATCGTCTTTATCGATACCCCAGGGATTCACAAACCCAAGACAGCGCTTGGAGACTTCATGGTGGAGTCGGCCTATAGCACCCTTCGAGAAGTGGATACCGTTCTCTTTATGGTGCCAGCAGATGAACCGCGTGGGAAGGGCGATGACATGATTATCGAACGCCTCAAGGCTGCTAAGGTGCCGGTTATTCTTGTGGTCAATAAGATCGACAAGGTGCACCCAGACCAACTCTTGGCGCAAATCGATGACTTCCGTAGTCAGATGGATTTCAAGGAAATCGTGCCGATTTCAGCCCTTCAAGGAAACAATGTTTCGCGTTTGATTGATATTTTGAGTGAAAACTTGGAAGAAGGTTTTCCAATATTTCCCTGCTGACCAAATCACTGACCATCCCAGAGCGCTTCTTGGTCTCTGAAATGATCCGTGAAAAGGTCTTGCACTTGACGCGGGAAGAAATTCCCCACTCTGTTGCAGTAGTCGTGGATTCTATGAAGCGGGATGAAGAGACAGATAAGGTCCATATCCGTGCAACCATCATGGTCGAGCGCGATAGCCAAAAAGGTATTGTCATCGGAAAAGGCGGGCGCCATGCTCAAGAAGATCGGAACCCTTGCGCGTAAGGATATCGAGCTCATGCTAGGGGACAAGGTCTTCCTAGAAACCTGGGTCAAGGTCAAAAAAAATTGGCGGGATAAGAAATTGGATCTTGCCGATTTCGGATACAACGAAAAAGAATATTAAGAAGAGGTGGGCAGAAGCCTGCTTCTTGTTTTTGAAAGGAGTTCTATGCCTGAATTACCAGAAGTAGAGACGGTTCGACGCGGTCTTGAGAAATTAATTCTTGAAAAACCATTCAGTCAGTGGAAGTAAAGTATCCTAAGATGATTCATACGGATCTAGATGCTTTTCGACAAGATCTCCCAGGTCAAGAAATTCGGGCCATGGGGCGCCGTGGGAAATACCTTTTGTTTTATTTGACGGATCTGGTCCTCATCTCGCATTTGCGGATGGAAGGCAAGTATTTCTTTTATCCAGACGAAGTCCCTCTTCGCAAGCACGCCCATGTCTTCTTTCATTTTACAGATGGCAGCACCCTGGTCTATGAAGATGTCCGCAAGTTTGGGACCATGGAAGTCCTAGTACCTGAGCTTGTCGACAGCTATTTTTTGGCGAAAAAAATTGGTCCAGAGCCGACAGAAGCGGATTTTAAAGCGCCAGCCTTCCAAGCAGCTCTTAAAAAATCAAAGAAACCCATTAAATCAGCTCTTTTAGATCAAAAATTAGTGGCTGGTCTGGGCAATATCTATGTAGATGAGGTCCTTTATCGAGCCAAGGTTCACCCAGCTCGTTTGGGTCAAAGCTTGACGGCTAGAGAAGTCAAAGCTATCCGCAAAGAAACGATTGCTGTGCTTGCTCAAGCTGTTGAAAAGGGTGGCTCCACCATTCGCTCCTACAGCAATGCTTTTGGAGAAGATGGTACCATGCAGGAAGAACACCAGGTCTATGGGAAAACAGGCCAGCCTTGTTTGCGCTGCGGGACACCGATTGAGAAAATCCAGTTAGGGGGACGCGGAACCCATTTTTGCCCCCACTGCCAAAAGGAGAACTAGATGGCAAGAATCATCGGATTAACAGGAGGGATTGCTTCAGGAAAGTCCACTGTCACCTCCTATTTGAGAGGAAAAAGGGTATCCTGTCATTGATGCGGATCAAGTGGTCCATGATTTGCAAGCACCAGGAGGAGCCCTCTACCGTGTCCTAGTGGATCATTTTGGGAGAGAGATCCTTACCAAAGAAGGAGAGCTGGATCGCGTCGCTTTGGGTCAGCGGATCTTTTCAGACCCTAGTGAAAGAGACTGGTCCAATCGCGTCCAAGGCAGGCTTATTCGTGAGGCTCTAGCTGAGGTAAGAGATAGACAAGCTGCACAATCCGATCTCTTTTTTATGGATATTCCTCTCTTAATCGAGCAGCACTATGAAGGGTGGTTTGAATCTGTCTGGTTGGTAGCTGTATCAAAAGAAACCCAGCTCAAAGCGCCTGATGGAACGCAACCACTTATCAGAACTGCAGGCCCAAGAACGCATCGCGTCTCAAATGCCGCTAGATGAAAAAAAGAGCCCATGCAGATCTGGTCTTAGACAATAATGGCGATCTAACGGCCCTCTATGCCCAATTAGATGCAGCCCTACAACAATTAGAAAGAAGATGATTTTATCACAAGAGAAATCAATTGGCGTAAAAATCTATATATTGCCTGGATCGGGTGCTTTTTTTCATCGGAGCCAGCCTTTCTTTAGTCGTTCCTTTTTATGGCCCTCTTTGTGGAAGAGTTGGGTGTTACGGGCAAGGCTGTTCCCTTTTATGCTGGCATTGCCGTCGCAAGTTCTTCTGTAACCTCTGCGATCATGTCCCCCATATGGGGGAGCTTAGCCGACCGCTATGGTCGAAAACCCATGATGCTTAGAGCTTCCATTGCCATGACGCTGACCATGGGAGGAATTGCCTTTGTCCCATCCGTCTTTTGGCTCTTGGTCCTGCGCTTGCTCAATGGGGTCTTTTCAGGCTTTGTTCCCAATAGTACAGCCCTGATTGCCAGTCAAGTTCCCAAGGACCAATCCGGCTATGCCTTAGGGACCTTGTCGACCGGTGTTGTGGCTGGAACCTTGATGGGCCCTTTGATTGGGGGACTCATTGCTGAAAATTTGGGAATGCGCAATGTCTTTCTCTTGGTCGGTTTTTTCTTATTTTTGGTTTCCCTCTTAACCTTCTGGGGCATCGAGGAAGAGTATGAGCCCCTTCCAAAAGAAGAACAAAAATCCAGTTGGCAGTTGCTCATGTCCATTCAGCAAAAAGATATCCTCTTGGGACTCTTTTTGACCAGCATGACCATTCAAATGATCGCCCAATCTATTTCTCCGATCCTGCCTCTTTATGTGCGAGCTTTGGGACAAAGAAATAACCTGATCTTCGTATCGGGGATGATTGTTTCGGCTATGGGAGTCTCCAGTATGCTCTTTTCAGGTTGGATGGGAAAACTCGGAGACCGAATCGGGAATCACCGGCTCTTATTAATCGCCCTTCTTTATAGTGGCTGTCTCTATATCCTTTGTGCCCAAGCGCAATCACCCCTTCAATTAGGGATTTTACGCTTCCTCTTTGGGATCGGGACAGGAGCCCTACTACCAGGAGTTTCTGCATTATTGAATCGTTTAACCCCTCCTGAAGGGATTTCTCGGATCTTTAGCTACAACCAGCTCTTTTATTACTTAGGTGGCGTATTAGGGCCAATGATGGGATCGAGTATTTTCATGCATTTTGGCTATCATTGGGTATTTTTACGGTACAGCCCTTTTGGCCTTTACCGATTTGATGTTCCTCTTATTCTTATTTAGAAAGTATTTGAAAGTGAGAGACGTACGTGCGAATTAAAGTTCAATTGACCTGCACCAGCTGTGGGAGTCAGAATTATTTGACCAGTAAAAATACCAAAACCCATCCCTGGAAAAGATCGAGGTCTTGAAGTATTGTCCCAAGGAAAGAAAAGTAACCTTACATATTGAATCAAAATGATTTTCATGGTATAATAGTGAAGATTTTAAGGAGTTTTGAATATGAGCGGAGCATTAACAACTATTTTACTAGTATTATCAGTATTGATTATTATCGCAATTTTTATGCAACCAACAAAAAACCAATCGAGCAACGTCTTTGACGCAAGCTCAAATGACTTGTTTGAACGTTCAAAAGCGCGCGGGTTTGAAGCCGTGATGCAGCGTTTAACAGCTATTATGATCTTCTTTTGGTTATTGATCGCGATGATCTTAATGGTACTTTCTAGTAGATAAGATAGGCTCAGACAATGTCTTTGCCTATTTTTATTTTGCAAAACATAGACACAAGTAGATAGAAAAAAGGAGGCTGGATAACCAGCAAATAAATCAATGAAAACAAGTATTAAAGAATATTTACAAGAGCATGACAAAGCCCAGATCAATGATCTGGCAGCAGCTCTAGGAAAAGAAGGGTCTAAGGATTTCCGTGACTTGGTCAAAACCATCTCTCTGATGGAACGCCGTCATGAGTTGAAATTCGAAGATGATGGCTCTCTTCGTTTGGCTCAAAAGAAGGCCCCAGCCATTACCCTCAAGGGGATCTTTCATGCGCATAAAAATGGCTTTGGCTTTTGTCAGTTTAGAAGGCGAAGAAGAGGATCTCTTTGTTGGCCGAAATGATGTCAACCACGCTATCGATGGTGACACCGTTGAGATCGTCATTACCAAGGTGGCAGACCGAAACAAGGGAACGGCAGCAGAAGCTAAGATTATTGATGTCTTGGAACATAGCATCAAAACGGTAGTTGGACAAATTGTCCTGGATGAGGAAAAACCTAAATATGCTGGCTACATTCGTTCGAAAAATCAAAAGATCAGCCAGCTGATCTATGTGAAGAAGCCAGCCATCCAATTGGAAGGGACCGAAATCCTCAAGGTCGAAATTGATCAATACCCGAGCCGCAAGCACAATTATTTTGTGGCGACGGTACGGGATGTAGTCGGGCATGTGACAGATCCAGGAATCGATGTCTTGGAAGTGTTAGAATCCATGGACATTGTCTCAGAATTTCCAGAAGAAGTGCTGAAAGAGGCTGAGCAGGTTCCAGATGCACCATCTAAAAAGGATTTAGAGGGACGCTTGGATCTGCGAGAGGAGATCACCTTTACCATTGATGGGGCAGATGCCAAAGACTTGGACGATGCGGTCCATATCAAGCTACTCAAGAACGGCAACTTTTGAGCTGGGTGTTCACATCGCAGATGTTTCTTATTACGTTACAGAAGGTTCAGCACTCGACAAGGAAGCTCTAAATCGTGCAACCTCTGTCTATGTGACTGACCGAGTAGTACCCATGTTGCCAGAGCGTCTCTCCAATGGGATCTGTTCTTTGAATCCGAATGTGGATCGCCTGACCCAGTCTGCCATCATGGAGATTGATCCTCATGGCAAGGTCGTCAAGCATACCATTACCCAAACAGTGATCAATACAACCTTCCGAATGACCTATAGCGACGTCAATGATATCTTAGCGGGCGACGAAGAAAAGGCTCAAACCTTTAAGAAAAATTGTCCCAAGTATTCATCAAATGGCCACCTTGCATGGCATTCTAGAAAGCATGCGGATTCGCCGCGGAGCCCTCAATTTTGATACCAATGAGGCTAAAAATCCTGGTCAATAAAGAAGGAAAACCGGTCGATATCGTCCTTCGTCAAAGAGGGATTGCCGAACGGATGATTGAGTCCTTTATGTTGATTGCCAATGAAACAGTGGCGGAGCACTTTTACGCGACTGAAACTGCCGTTCATCTACCGGATCCACGAAGATCCAAAAGGCAGAAAAAAAGTACAGAAGTTTATCGATTATGCTTCTAGCTTTTGGAATCCAAATCTACGGAACGGCTAGTGAGATGAGCCAAGAAGCCCTGCAAGAAATTATGCGCAAGGTCGAAGGAGAACCCTATGCAGATGTCCTCTCGATGATGTTGTTGCGCTCGATGCAGCAAGCTCGCTATTCAGAGCACAACCATGGCCACTATGGGCTTGCTGCTGAGTATTATACCCACTTTACCAGTCCCATCCGTCGGTATCCGGACCTGATGGTTCATCGAATGGTGCGCGAATACGGCAAATCCCAAGAAGTGGCAGAGCACTTTGAACAAGTCCTTCCAGACATTGCCAGCCAATCCTCTAGTCGGGAACGCCGAGCTATTGATGCGGAGCGCGAAGTAGAAGCCATGAAGAAGGCTGAATACATGGAAGACTATGTTGGGGAAGAGTACGATGCCGTGGTTTCCAGTGTGGTGAAATTTGGCCTCTTTGTGGAGCTGCCAAATACGGTTGAAGGCTTGATCCATATTACCAATCTCCCTGAATTCTACCATTTTAATGAACGGGATCTAACCCTTCGCGGAGAAAAATCAGGAGTGACCTTCCGTGTCGGTCAGCAAATCCGGATCAAGGTAGAAAGAGCCGACAAGATGACAGGAGAGATTGATTTCTCTTATATTCCAAGTGAATGGGATGTCGTCGAAAAAGGCCTCAAGGCTAAAGGGCGTGACCGAGATGGTAATCGCAGGGATCGCAGACGCAAGGACAAAAAAGTTTCTAAGGGATCAACCGCTAGAAAAAATGACAAGCGGAAAGATTCTTCCTCTAAATCCAAAAAGAAAAAAGGGAAGAAACCATTTTACAAGGAAGTAGCAAAGAAAGGAGCCAAACATGGCAAAGGGCGAAGGAAAGGTAGTCGCGCAAAATAAAAAGGCGAGACATGACTACACCATCGTGGATACGATTGAAGCAGGGATGGTGCTGACGGGGACAGAGATCAAAAGTGTCCGTGCAGCACGCATTAACTTGAAAGATGGCTTTGCACAAGTAAAAAATGGCGAAGTTTGGCTTAGCAATGTCCACATTGCCCCTTATGAGGAAGGCAATATCTGGAACCAAGATCCAGATCGTCGTCGCAAGCTCCTTCTTCATAAAAAGCAAATCCAAAAGCTGGACCAAGACACCAAAGGGACCGGAATGACCTTGGTGCCTTTGAAGGTCTATCTCAAGGATGGCTATGCCAAATTGCTTTTGGGGCTCGCTAAAGGGAAACATGATTATGACAAGCGTGAATCCATCAAAGCGTCGGGAACAAAACCGGGACATCGCACGGGTCATGAAACAATACAATACACGTTAAAGAAAAAGGCAGTTTTGAAACTTGTTTCAGATCTGTCTTTTTGATAGTTTTTACTTGTAATCGCTTGCAAAAGAAATGCTTATATTATATACTAAAATTAGGGTGTTGGTATAGTTGCTTTTCTTAGGCTTGAAAGTTTTTCTAGCCTCTTTTGTAGTCAATAAGGAGAAAGACTATGAAGAAAATCCTATTCAAACTACTGTTTGGGCTCATGCTGATCGCTCTCTTCCCTGTGCAGGTCGCACAAGCCTGTTCCGCCTTCATTGTGGGAAAGGACTTAACCACGGATGGCTCTATGCTGTACGGTCGTACAGAGGACTATCCCTATGCACCAGATGGCGGGCGCCACAATCAAAACTTTGTTGTAGTTCCAGCAAAGGACTACAAGGAAGGAGATAAGATCGAAGATGAGTCCAATGGCTTTACCTATCCTCATTTGAGCCATGAAATGAAGTACACAGCGACCTATGATGCTGCGCGTGGTGATGGTAGCAACGGGAACTTCGGAGCTCATGGTTTTAATGAAGTGGGCGTGTCGATGACAGCGACGGTATCAGCGACTCCGCATGACAAGATTTTGAAAGCCGACCCTTTGGTCAAAGATGGCCTACCAGAAGCTTCCATGATCGACTTGGTCTTGCCTCGTGCAAAAACTGCTCGAGAAGGAATCGAAATTGTTGCCAAGACCTTGGATGAAAAAGGTTCTGCCGAAGGGAACATTATCGTTGTAGCAGATAAAAATGAGCTCTGGTACATGGAAATCCTCTCAGGTCACCAATATGTGGCCATTAAATTCCCACAAGACCGCTATGCTATTTTTGCCAATACCTACTATCTGGGACATGTGGATTTCAAGGACAAGGACAATGTCATTGCTTCAAAAGATGTAGAAGCAGTAGCTAAGAAAGCCGACCATTACAAGACGGATAAGGATGGCAAGTTCCATATTGCGGACTCTTATGGTCCGGACGAATACACCGAACGCAACCGCTCACGGACCTATGCAGGGATTACCCTGATGGATCCAAAAGCGGATGTCAAATATGATGATCAACACTTTGATCTGCTTCGTAAACCAACGGATCCTTCTAAGAAGTATAGTCTAGAAGATGTTTTCGCCGAACAACGGAACCGTTTCGAACACCTCAAACAATTTACAGCAGATGACTTGGCCGAACCAGGTAAAAAGTTGATACCAAGAAATACAAGTATGCTCTAGGAAATGAAAACGTCATTGATGCCCATGTCTATCAAATCAAGAAAGACTTGCCAAGTCCATTTGGTGGAATCGTTTGGTTGGGTCTCGCCCAAAGTCGCAATACCCCATATGTTCCATTCTATGGCTTAGTCAATGACACCTACGGTGCCTTTAAAGTCCGCTCTGCTAAGTATGATCCTACTTCATGGTATTGGGCTGTTTGGCATATCGACCAAATGGTCATGAAATATCCAGACCTCTTTGGCACCAGTATCCAAGATAAATGGAAAGAAATGGAAGCCGGCTGGATCAAGGAACAAGCTGCTTTGGATCAAAAATACAGTGGCCTCACAGATGAGCAAGCCAAAGCCCTTCAAGGTGAAGTCACCAAGGAATCCATGGACCGTGCGGATGTAATCTTCAAACAAATCAAGGCTACTGAAAAGGAAATGGAAGATAAGATCCGTGAGGAAAAGGGCTTGGAAGCTGACTTTGTCTACGATGGCTATAACAAAGCGAATTTAATGGCTGCTGCTGAAAAAGACAGTTCAGACAAGAAGCCAGAAACTTGTCAGGAAGCGCTCGGAGATACCCCTAAAAAGGCTAGCCAGACTCAAGATTCAAGTGTGGTCTTCTCAGTCCTTCTTGGAGTATTGGCTGTTTGTGGATTTAGTTTAGCTGGATTCTTTTATAAAAAATCAAAAAATAAAGAGGATGAATAGATCCTAACAAGGAGGTTTCGCTAGAAAGCGGAGCCTCTTTTTCCAACTTGTAAAAAGGGGCTTTTTTCTGTATGATAAGGGTACAGAAAGAAAAAGGAGAAGCAGCATGACACAAAAATTGATTGCTTACAAGCGCATGCCTATCTGGACCAAGGATACCATGCCAGAAGCTCTTCAAAGAAAGCACAATACCAAGGTAGGAACCTGGGGAAAGATTACAGTTTTAAAGGGTCAGTTACGATTTATTGAATTGACCGAAGAGGGGGAAGAAATCGCGAGCCACCTCTTTGAAGCAGGAGCAGAGAACCCCATGGCCGAGCCCCAGGCCTGGCATCGTGTGGAAGCAGCGACTGACGATGTGGAGTGGTACTTGGAATTTTACTGTGAGCCAAAAGACTATTTCCCCAAAAAATACAACACCAATCCTGTCCATTCAGAAGTGCTAGAAGCAGTGGGAATTGTCCCAGCTGGAAAGGCACTGGATTTAGGATGCGGGCAAGGCCGCAACGCCCTCTTTTTGGCCCAACATGGCTTTGACGTGACAGCTGTGGATCAAAATGAACTGGCTCTTGAGATCTTACAAAGTATTGTCGCTGAGGAAGATCTAGATATGCCAGTGGGACTCTATGATATCAATGCTGCAGCTCTTACCCAAAACTATGATTTCATCGTATCGACAGTGGTCCTCATGTTTTTAGAGGCTGATCGGATTCCGGCGATTATCCGCAATATGCAAGAGCATACCAATCCAGGGGGCTACAATCTCATTGTCTGTGCCATGGATACGGAAGATTATCCTTGCCAGATGCCCTTCTCGTTCACCTTTAAAGAAGGAGAATTGGCGGAGTATTACAAGGATTGGGAATTGGTCAAGTACAATGAAAATCCAGGCCATCTCCATCGTCGAGATGAGAATGGCCATCGGATTCAACTTCGATTTGCAACCATGTTGGCAAAGAAAAAATAAAGAAAAAGCAGGATCCTAGCATCCTGATTTTTTGCTTTCTACAAACAAGTTGAACAAGGTGATCTACATTTTGTTCATTTGCCAAAAAGAAAAACCTTCTCCATAAAGGTAGGAAAAGGTTGGGGGATTTAGTTCCAGCTAGCAAAGTCGCAGACGCTAAGAATGATCGTCCCGATTTCGATTGGCTCTTCCTTGGCACCGGATTCTAACCAGGTCACAATCACAGATTCAATCGTAGCGATGAAAATTTCTAGCCCATACTTGTATGGAACTTGAAAGTCTGAAATGATGTGTTCTTTAGAATGGGGAGTATCGTCTAGTGCATGGAGAGTAAAACTTCTTACCAATTTACGGAAGTCCGAGCAACAGGATTGGGACAATGCATAAATAAAATCATAATTCTCTTTAATAGCAGTCAAGACATTGAGAAAGTTTACCTTGACAGGGCTTCCTTCAACGAAGAGGCTATCCAATTCTTGCATCATGTCCATTTTCATTTGCTCAAACATGTCGTATTTATCGACATAGTGCAAGTAGAAGGTCCCTCGATTGATGCCAGCTGTTTCGGTTAATTGTCGAATAGTGATGCTTTCAAAAGGTTGTTGCAAGAGGAGTTTTGAGAGCGCATTTCGTAAGTCTGACTTGGTTGTTGTTTGTCTTTGGCGTACCATATGTTCCTTTCTGTAGTTGTATAAATTTATTCTTATTTATTTGACGTTAAAATAATTTATCTGTTAAATAATTTCACGACACTAACAAATAGCATTATACTCCAAAAGAATAAATTAGACAACAATTCTAATTTTTGTACAGATAACGGAAAGTGTACAAAAATTTTACAAGTTTATGAATGACGGGCCCTGACAAGATTTTGTGAAAATCTCACAATAATTAGTGATTTAAAATAATTCCCTCCTAAAAAAATGGTCAGGAAATTTTTAGGAAATGGAGGAGCAAGATGGAAAAGGGAGTGTAATAAACCAAAAGAGGCTGGGACAAAAGTCCTAGCCTCTCAATTATTTTTGGATTGTCGAGCAAGACGCAGTGGTTGAGTGGGCTCTACTACACTGATTTCATCAGCTTTTACAGCCCTACTCAACTGTGCGGAGGTGGGACGACGAAATCGAATTCTAACGAATTACCGATTTCTGTCCCACTCTCTCTTTATTTGATAAAAGTTGTCACGATCAAATTGAAATTTAAGATGGTTAAGACAATCGCAACGAGATAGCCTAAGAAAGTGTTCCACTTCGCATTGACATGCTCTCCCATGATTTCCTTGTTGGAGGTGAAATAAACCAGAGGGAAGATGGAGAATGGAAGAGCCGCTGATAGGAAGACTTGAGAATAAACCAGAAGGTCATCAAGGACATGTTCCTGATCTCCAAATAAGATCGCAACGATGATGACAGGAAGAAGGGCAATGATCCGAGTCATGAGACGAACGACCCATTGTGGTAAGCGGAATCTCAAGAAACCTTCCATAACGATTTGACCGGTTAGGGTCCCAGTAATGGTTGAATTTTGACCACTGGCTAACAAAGCGATGGCAAAGAGGGTGGATAAGAAGGGACTAGCGATAGCACCGGCAATATGGTTATCCTTGAGGGCGTTGTACATGCTAGAGAAAGCACCGATCTTATCTCCGTGACCAAGAAGAGGGCCGCTCCAAGAATCAAGAGGAGGGAGTTGACGACAAAGGCCAAGCTCAATTCAATATTTGAATCCCAGGTCATAAAGCGCACTGCCCGTTTGATATCTGCTGGATCCTTGTAATCGACTTTTCGCGTTTGCGAAATGGAAGAGTGGAGATAGAGGTTGTGGGGCATTACGGTTGCCCCGATGATCCCAAGCGCCAAGGTTAAGGCTTCATTTCCTTTTGGAAGCCCAATTCCTAGCACCTCTTTTTGAGGCAGGAAGCCAGCGAAGATTCCTCCGATATCAGGTTTCGATAGGAAAACCAGATAGCCAAAAATTGCAAGGATCGTGAGGATCAAGGTTGATACGATGGCCTCGATCTTTCGAAATCCTAGATGCATGAGCCCCAGTAATAGGAAGACATCAAAGATGGTGATCAGGATAGAAAAGAGCAAGGGCCAGCCAAAAAGAAGGTGGAGGGCAATCCCTGATCCGATGACTTCCGCTAAATCTGTCGCCATCAAGGCAAGCTCAATCACAATCCAAAGGGTATAGCGAAGCCATTTTGGTAAATGATGGGCGGTTGTTTGGGCCAGATCCTTACGATGGACAATCCCTAGTTTACCAGCCATTTGTTGCAACTGCATGGCGATTAAAGACGAGAGAAGAACCACTGATAAGAGGAGGTAGCGGTATTGGGCCCCTCCGACGACACTAGTAATCCAGTTTCCCGGATCCATATAGCCGACAGCTACTAGACTTCCTGGTCCTGAAAAGAGCAGAAGGGTCTTCCAAAAAGGGATCCCTTTTGGCACGTCAATAGATTGGTTGATTTCTTGAAGTGATTTCCTTTCAAACTGTTGTAAACTCACAATGAGCCTTCTTTCTATGAATAATTCAAATTTGTCTCTAATTATAGCATAAAATTTATAATAGTTCATGATAATTTAGGATAACCTTGTTTTCTACTACCTCGATTTCTTTGTAATCTATCAGAAAAGGACTATAATATAGATAGGAAGTAGGAGGGAGGAGAGGAAATGGCCTACATCGAAATGCAGCACTGTTACAGGCGCTATACGAGTGGAGAGACAGAGATTTTCGCTAATCAGGATGTTTCCTTTGAGATTGAAAAAGGCGAGTTGGTCATTATTTTAGGGGCGTCAGGAGCTGGAAAATCAACGGTTCTCAATATCTTAGGAGGGATGGACACCAATGACGAGGGTCAGGTTCTGATTGATGGAGTGGATATTGCAAAACTCAATGCCCATCAACGAACCAATTATCGACGAGATGATGTTGGTTTTGTCTTTCAATTTTATAATTTGGTCCCTAATTTGACAGCTAAGGAGAATGTTGAGTTGGCTTCAGAAATTGTTTCTGATGCTCTGGATCCGGAAGCTGTTTTGAAAGAAGTAGGACTTGGCAATCGTCTTGATAATTTTCCTGCCCAATTGTCAGGGGGAGAGCAACAACGGGTGGCGATCGCTCGGGCAGTGGCTAAAAACCCTAAAATTCTCCTTTGTGATGAGCCAACGGGAGCCTTGGATTACCAGACGGGTAAGCAAGTATTGGGGATTTTACAGGATATGTCTCGAAAAAAGGGAGCGACGGTTGTCATCGTAACCCATAATGGTGCCCTAGCTCCGATTGCAGACCGTGTGATTCGCATGCATGATGCCAAGATCAAGTCAGTAGAAATCAATGAGCTTCCTCAAGATATTGCTACGCTAGAATATTAGAAGAGGTGGTAGCATGAAACGAAAAGTCTATTGGAAGGATCTATTTGCTTCCTTTACACATTCAAAAGGACGTTTTCTCTCCATCTTAACCTTGATGTTATTGGGAAGCTTGGCCTTGGTTGGCTTAAAGGTGACTACTCCAAATATGCACCGAACGGCTAACCAGTTTATTCAGCAACAAAAGATGCTAGATCTTGCTGTCATGGGGGACTTGGGATTAGACCAGGCAGACCAAGAGGAGCTTTTAGGAGTCAAAGGGGCGCGTGTCGAATTTGGTTCACTGCTGGATTTGACAGTGAAAGGAACAGGAGAGGCGATTCGACTTTTTTCTGCTCCAAAAAGTCTTTCTTCCTTTTCGTGTGACCAAGGGGCGCCTGCCCCAAAAAGAAGGGGAACTGGCCCTAGCAAGTTTTTGGGAGGATCGCTATCAGATAGGGGATACCCTCACACTTGAAGAAAAGGCTGGAACGCGCTCTAGTTTAAAGCGAAAGCAATTCACCATTGTTGGTTTTGTTCAATCCTCTGAGATGTGGTCTCAAAAGAATTTAGGCACTGCCATGAGTGGCAGTGGAAATCTAGATGCCTATGCACTAGTTTCAAAAGAGGTCTTTACGACTAAACTTCCCGCGATGGCGCGGATCCAGTTTGATGATCTGAAGTCTTTAGATTCTTTTTCGCAAGTCTACCAAAAAGGGCTCAAAGCTCATCAAGAAGAGTTAGAAAAACTTCTGAAAGACAATGGAAAGGCCCGCTATCAAAGACTCAAGCAGGAGGCGGATGGGCAGATTCAAAAAGGCCAGAAAGAACTCAGTCGTGCCAAGGAAACCCTCCAGTCAGCTAAAAATCAGATCGATCAGGCTCAAAAACAATTAGACTTGCAGGAGGCCCAGTTCAAGAAATTAGCTCCATTTCTGCCAGCTAAAGAGCAAGTAGCCAGTCAAAAAAAGCTCCATCAAGCCAAAGAACAACTGGATCAGAAAAAGAAGGACTGGACTGCAGGTGAAACGGAGCTCGCAAAAAAAGAGGAGGAGCTGAAAAAAGCGCAAAGGGAGCGAGATCAGCTGGAAATTCCAACTTATCATGTCTATGACCGCAAGACCATGCCAGGTGGACAAGGTTACTTGATGTATAGCAATGCTAGTAGTAGTATTTCCGCTGTCGGAAATATTTTTCCGGTTGTTCTTTATCTAGTAGCAGCCATGGTGACCTTTACCACGATGACCCGCTTTGTCGATGAAGAGCGAACCAATGCAGGGATATTTAAGGCGCTGGGCTATCGTACCAGGGACATCATTCTCAAATTTGTCCTCTATGGATTCTTTGCAGGGACGATCGGTACCCTTCTAGGAACCTTGCTGGGCCATTATTTCCTATCGGGGATCATTTCCAACATTATCACGCAAGGGATGGTGATTGGAGAGAGCAGAGAGTATTTTTATGGGGATATGACTCTGATTGCGCTCGGACTGTCTTTCGTCGCGAGTGTGCTTCCAGCTTACTGGGTTTCGCGTAAGGAATTAAAGAAGAAGCCAATCTTTTATTACTGCCCAAACCACCGGTATCTGGTTCGAAGATTTTCCTGGAGCGTCTCCAGTTTATTTGGAAACGTCTGAGTTTCACCCACAAGGTCACTGCTCGTAATCTCTTTCGTTACAAACAACGGATGCTGATGACCATATTTGGAGTGGCAGGTTCTGTTGCTCTTCTCTTCGCAGGGCTAGGGATTCAATCTTCTGTAGGAGGGGTTCCCAAACGCCAATTTCAAGAGATCCTATCATATGAGTTGATTGTAGCCAAAAAAACGAATGCATCAAGCCAAGAAAGCAAGGAACTAACCAATCGTCTGGAAAAATCAGATATCAAAGATTATCGAGCCATCTATAGTAAGGTCATCGAAGCATCTTTAAAGGGTGGACGCGACAAGCAGACCATTACGATGATGGTAACGGATCGTACAGATTTTTCTCCCTTTATCAGCTTACGTTCTCTCAAGCAAGGAGAGCCCTTGTCTCTCAAGAAAGGGGTCATCATCAGTAGTAAGCTAGCACAACTAGCCCAGGTTACAGTCGGTGATCGACTGACCTTAGATGGTCACACTTTTAAGGTGGCGGGAATCACTGAAAATTATGTCGGCCATTTTATCTATATGGGTCAGGCAAGTTACCAAAAAATCTACGGAAAGCGGACTTCAGCAAATAGCTATTTGGTGAAGTTGAAAAATCCTTCCACACGACAAGTGCAGGCTGTCAGTCGGGATATGATGAATCTTGCAGCTGTGAAGGCGGTTAGTCAGAACGCTTCGATGATTTCCCTCTTTAACTCAGTTGCCAAATCCTTGGACACCACTATGATGATTCTAGTAGTCGTATCGATCTTGCTAGCCATCGTGATCTTGTATAATTTAACCAATATCAATGTGGCAGAGCGGATCCGTGAATTATCGACCATTAAGGTCTTAGGATTCCATAATAAGGAAGTGACGCTCTATATTTACCGCGAAACCATCTTATTGTCTATCATAGGGATCCTCATGGGATTAGTGGGTGGTTATTATCTTCATCAATTCCTCATTGCCATGATTGCACCAGATGCCATTCTCTTTTACCCTAAAGTAGGGACTTGGCGTTTTCCTCTTCCCTGTCGGAGGAATGATCCTTCTCTTGATCCTGTTAGGAATTTATGTTGACCATTATCTTCGAAAAGTAGACATGCTCGAAGCCCTCAAATCAGTAGACTAAGATACAAAGCCGTTAAGCAACTCTTTGGAAAAAGATAAATCCAACGACGAAGCGTCCGCTTCTAGCCTGATTTTTCATTTCTGGTAGCATGGAATGTTCATAAAACTTTCACCTTTGGGTGGAAGTTTTTCTTCTCTTTGTTATAATGGAGAGAAGGAGAAGATCATGACTAAAATTGCTTTACTTTCAGATATTCATGGAAATACGACAGCATTGGAAGCTGTCCTAGAGGATAGTCGAAAAGCCAAGGTGGATGAATATTGGCTCTTAGGAGATAGTTTGATGCCTGGGAACAGGGAGACGGGCCCTCTTGGAGCTGTTAGAGGAGTTACCGATTACGGTCAAAGTCCTTGGAAACTGGGAAGATAGTCTTTGGCGGGCCATGAGGGGGATGTTGGATGAGACCAGACCCAGTCATCGCTACCTCATGCGCCAGTGTCAATATATTCTGGAAGAAATCACACCCCAGGAAATTGAAGACATGCAGAAAACGCCCATGCAGGTCCATAGAGAAATCGCAGGTTTAAAGATCGGCATTACCCACCACTTACCTGATAAGAATTGGGGTCGCGAATTGATCCATATTGGTGAGCAGAAGGATTTTGATCGCTTGGTGATAAACCCGTCTTGTGATATTGCAGTCTACGGACACATTCACCAGCAGTTTTTCCGTTACGGGACAGGCGGAGAACTGATCATCAATCCTGGCTCGATCGGTCAGCCTTTCTTTCTGGAAAAGAATCTTCGCAAGGACCTTCGGGCCATGTATGCTATTCTTGAATTTGATCGAATGGGGTTAAAAGATGTCGATTTTAGACGGGTGGACTATGATGTCCAAAAAGAACTGCAACTCGCAAAAGACCTCCATCTTCCTTATTACCAAGTGTATTATGAAAGTTTGGTCAATGGTATTCATCATACCCACAATCATGAGCTTCTTCATGAGATTGAGCAGAGAGAAGGTCATGATCGAGAAATCGATGCTTGGTTAGAGGACTTCTTCCAATAGTGTAACTGTTGACATTACAACTAAAAAGAGTATAATAGGAATAACGAAAGTCGTCCCTTGACGGTTGTTCAATAGACTCTACCTTCAAAAACGGGTAGAAAGGAGTGAAGTTATGCAAATTTCGAGTCGCTTTACCATTGGGACTCATGTCTTGATCATGATTGCTCTACAAGGAGAAAAAACAAAAGTAACCAGTGATTTTTTGGCAGGAAGTGTCGGCGTGAACCCTGTTATTATTCGAAAGACCTTGTCTCAGTTGAAGAAAGCTGGATTGATCCATGTAGCGCGTGGGACAGGCGGAGCTGAGCTCGCAAAAGCAGCCGATGAGATCAGCCTGCTGGATATCTATCAAGCGGTAGAATGCTTAGGTTCGACAGGTCAATTATTTGGTTTTCATGACAATCCGAATCCAGCCTGCCCAATTGGCCACAATATCCACAATGTTTTAGATGGGAAGCTTGAGGACATTCAGACTGCTATGGAAAAAGAAATGTCCCAAACCACTTTAAAAGACGTCGTAGAAGATACGCAGAAAAAGAATGAAATCTAGAATCGGTTTCATAAGAAAAATGAGAGTGGGACAGAAATCGGTAATTCGTTAGAATTCGATTTCGTCGTCCCACCTCCGCACAGATTGAGTAGGGCTGTAAAAGCTGATGAAATCAGCGTAGTAGAGCCCACTCAACCACTGCGTCTTGCTCGACAATCCAAAGATAATTAAGAGGCTAGGACTTTTGTCCCAGCCTCATTTTTTATAGTTATTAACGAAACAAGATGTTTGTTATATATTGAAACGACTATAGGATTAGTCAAAGTAAAGTAAGTCTTTGCTGGTTTCAGTGAAGAGTCCAAATCCGTCTTTTGTGACGTAACCACAATCTTCGATACGGACACCGACTTTACCTGGAATATAGATTCCTGGTTCGACTGAGAAGCACATGCCTTCTTCAAGCACCATGTCATTTCCTTCCATAATAGAAGGAAATTCATGCACGTCCATTCCGATCCCGTGTCCGAGGCGGTGGTTGAAGTACTCACCATAACCAGCTTTTTCGATGACTCTCCGTGCAGCACGGTCTACGTCATGTGCTGTTACACCTGGTTTGATCATGTCAATGGCTGCTTGTTGAGCTTCTAACGTCAAGTGGTAGATTTCTTTTTTGAAATCATCTGGTTTTCCAACTGCAACAGTACGAGTCATATCAGACGCATAACCATTTACCATACAGCCAAGGTCAAAGAGCAAGAGAGCATCGTTTTCGACTTTGTTGTTTCCAGGAATTCCGTGTGGGTTAGCTGCATTATTTCCAGTCAAGACCATGGTTTCAAAGCTCATTTCATAACCCAAGCGTTTGATACCAAAGTCGATTTCTGCTACGATATCAGTTTCTGTTTTATCCAGTGAGATGGCGTCGAATCCCATATTGACAGCCTTATCTGCATATTGACCAGCCACCAACATTTTTTGGATCTCATCAGCAGATTTGATCAAGCGCATCCGGTTAATCCGTGGTGTCAAGTTGGTGAATTGAGCCTTTTCAAAGACAGTACGCAAGCCATTGTATTTGGTAAGGATCAAGTTATCATATTCAAGTGCAACGGTTTTGGCATCTGGTTTTGCGATAGCCCCTTTAATCTTTTCCCATGGGTTTTCAGAATCCACATAGCCAACCACTTGGAAATCGACAACTGCAGTCGCCCGTTCCACTTCAAGTGCAGGAACGAAGAGAAGTGGTTCGTGGTCTGTGTAAACGAACAAGAAGAGTTGACGTTCGTGGGGATCACTGTAAAATCCAGTCAGGTAATTGATGGTGACAGGATCGGATACAACAGCGACATCTGTTTTTTCAGTTTCAAGAAAATCGACGATTTGATCTAATTTAGACATAATGCTACCTTCTTTCTATGGATCTATTTTGTCAAATTTTCCCCAAAAAAGCAAGAGTTTACAAAATTTTACCAAAATACTTGAAAGTGTTTACAATCCATGATAAAATAGGATTAATTAGAGAGTGAAAACGAAATTTTCAATAATGAAAGGAAATCTTATGAATACAGACGATACAGTAACGATTTATGATGTCGCCCGTGAAGCAGGGGTTTCAATGGCAACCGTTAGTCGTGTAGTGAATGGAAATAAGAACGTTAAAGAAAATACACGTAAAAAAGTATTAGAAGTGATCGAACGCTTGGATTACCGTCCAAATGCTGTTGCGCGTGGTCTTGCTAGTAAGAAAACAACAACAGTCGGTGTTGTGATTCCAAACATCACGAACAGCTATTTCTCTACATTGGCTAAGGGGATCGATGATATTGCTGAAATGTACAAGTACAATATTGTTCTTGCAAATAGCGATGAAGACGATGACAAAAGAAGTTTCAGTGGTGAACAACCTCTTTTTCAAAACAAGTGGATGGGATCATTTTTCATGGGCTATCATTTGACTGAAAAAGATTCGCTCAGAATTTTTCACGCTCTCGGACGCCAGTTGTCCTTGCTGGGACAGTGGATGTTGAACACCAATTACCAAGTGTCAATATCGACTACAAGCAAGCGACCGTTGATGCTGTTACACAGTTGGCAAAACACAACAAGAAAAATTGCTTTTTGTAAGTGGCCCATTGGTGGATGATATCAATGGAAAAAAATTCGTTTGACAGGGCTACAAAGAAGCTTTGAAAGCGAAAAAAATTGAGCTATAGCGAAGGACTTGTGTTTGAATCCAAGTACCGTTACGATGAAGGTTATAACTTGGCAGAACGCATCATTGCGTCAAAAAGCAACAGCTGCCTTTTGTAACAGGGGATGAATTGGCTGCAGGTCTCTTGAACGGCTTGTCTGATAAGGGAATCAAAGGTACCAGAAGACTTTGAAATTATCACCAGCGATGATTCACAAGTAACTCGTTACACGCGTCCAAATCTATCAACGATTGGCCAACCTTTGTATGACCTTGGTGCGATCAGTATGCGCATGTTGACCAAGATCATGCATAAAGAAGAGTTGGAAGAACGCGAAGTACTGTTGTCTCATACGATCAACCAACGTGGAACGACCAAAAAATAAGGATTAGTAGACTAGAGTCTCGACTTGGGAAGACGTGTCTACTAGTCTGAGAGGTTAGAACAGAACTGTTCTAGCCTCTTTTTTATACTGCAAACAGGTAGAGACTTGCTGGGCACTCTTTATTTCGGTATAATAGAAGGTATGAAAGTTTTACTGTATTTAGAAGGAAAATCCGTCTTACAAAAATCAGGAATTGGTCGAGCCTTGCAGCATCAAATGCATGCGCTTGATTTGGCTGGGATTCCGTATACGACAGATATTTTAGGGGACTATGATGTGGTGCATATCAATACCTATGGCCCACGGAGTTTCCTTTTGCTCCATGCAGCAAAGCGTCGTGGAAAGAAAGTCATCATGCATGGCCATTCAACCCGTGAGGATTTTGAAAATTCCTTTATCGGGTCTAACTTTTTTGCGCCCTTGTTTGGGAAGTATTTGGCTCACATGTACCAAAAGGCAGACTATGTGATCACGCCATCTGAGTATTCCAAACACCTGATTCAGTCTTATGGGGTGACTACACCGATTATCGCGGTCTCCAATGGGATTGATTTGGAAAAATACAAGAAGGATCCGAAAAAAGAAGAAGTCTTTCGCAAGCATTTTAATATCCAAGAAGGTCAAAAGGTTGTCATCTGTGCAGGGCTTTATTTTAAACGCAAAGGGATTGAAGATTTCGTAGAAGTGGCTCGTCGCATGCCGGATGTTCGCTTTATCTGGCTAGGTTCTATCAACAAATGGATCATTCCGCGTAAGATTCGTCGTATCGTGGAAAAGGATCATCCGAGTAATGTGGAATTCCCTGGCTACTTCAAGGGAGCGGTCTTCCAAGGGGCCATGACGGGTTCAGATGCTTTCTTCTTCCCATCTTATGAAGAAACAGAAGGAATCGTTGTTTTGGAAGCCTTGGCCAGTCATCAGCACACGGTCTTGCGGGATATTCCAGTATACAATGGCTGGATCGACGAGACGTCTTCTGAATTGTGCCATAATGTAGACGAATTTGTGGATTCCTTGAACAAGGTCTTGAACGGACAAGTAGACAAGCGGGAGGCCGGTTACAAGGTCGCTGAAAGTCGTTCGATCGACTTAGTGGCTCATCAACTGGTCGAAGCCTATCAAACAGTTTTGGAGATGTAAGATGCGTGTAGGGATTATTTACAGATACCTATTTCCCGCAAGTTTCGGGAGTGGCGACCAGCATTCGGACGCTCAAAACAGAATTAGAAAAAAATTGGGTCACACGGTCTTTATCTTTACGACAACGGATAAAGATGTCAACCGCTATGAAGATTGGCAGATCATTCGGATTCCAAGTGTGCCTTTCTTCGCCTTTAAGGACCGCCGCGTTGCTTATCGTGGCTTCTCAAAGGCGCTTGCCATTGCCAAGCAATACCAGCTGGATATTATCCATACCCAGACTGAGTTTTCACTGGGCCTTTTGGGAGTGTGGATTGGACGTGAGTTGCGGATTCCAGTCATTCATACCTACCATACCCAGTATGAGGACTATGTCCGCTATATTGCAAGAGGCATGGTCATTCGCCCAAGTATGGTCAAATACATTGTGAGAAGTTATATGAATGATCTGGATGGAGTGATCTGTCCTAGTGAGATCGTCTATGACTTGCTCCAAAAGTACAAGGTCAAGGCAGAAAAACGCATTATTCCGACAGGGATTGATTTGGCCAAGTTTGACCGACCGGAAATCACTCCGACAGAGACAGCAGCCCTTCGTGAAAAATATGAAGTCGCAGAAGATGAAACGCTTTTATTGAGCTTGTCGCGGGTCTCTTATGAAAAAAATATTCAGGCTGTCATTGCGGCCCTTCCTGATGTCCTTCAAGCCAATTCTAAAGTTAAGTTGATTGTGGCTGGGGATGGACCTTATTTGGATGATCTGAAAAAACAAGCGGCGAAACTTGGCGTATCAGATGCTATTGTCTTTACAGGGATGATCCCACCCAATGAAACAGCACTCTACTATAAGGCGGCCGACTTCTTTATTTCAGCTTCAACAAGTGAGACGCAAGGTCTGACCTATTTAGAGAGTATTGCGAGTGGTACCCCGATCATCGCTCATGGCAATCCTTATCTCGATCATGTGATTGATGACCCTATGTTTGGAAAGCTCTTTTATGAGGAGAGCGATCTGGCCCAAGCGATTCTTGAAGCGATTGACGAGATGCCTGCAATCGATGAGACCAAGTGGGCAGAAAGATTGATGATATTTCTGCAGCAACCTTTGGCCGTCGGGTCTACGAATTTTACCTGGATAAAATCATCTCTAAAGACTTTTCAAATGATTTGAATCCTGAGCAAAGTCGGGTCAAGCGGATGTCTAAGACCATTGTGAAAATCCCGACCAAGGTGATTGCTCTTCCGGTCAATGGATCTGTGAAGATGATGAAGGCTTCGGTCAAACAAGTGAAGAAAATCCGTAAAATCACGCATTTCTTTGATTGAAAATGAAACTTTTTCTTGCAAAATTTTTCAATCGTGCTATAATAACTGACAGAGACATATCAAATCTAGGAAATCTGATAGAGAGCGCGTGGGGCTGGAAATCGCGTAGAGGATAGGTTTGGGACTACTCGTGATTCTTTTATGCAAACATAAAACGGTGGCTACGTTAGAGCCAATCAGAGGTGTCCCTCTTTTTTGAGGAACATAAATGAAGGTGGAACCACGTTGCGACGTCCTTTCGAGGAGGTCGCTTTTTTGATTTCTTAATGAAGACATCAAAAGGAGTGCCGATTCCAATGTTCAAAGACACCTCCCACCCATTTAGCTACTAAAAACTTTATAAGGAGAAAATCATGATTAAGATTACTTTCCCAGATGGCGCTGTTCGTGAATTCGAATCTGGCGTTACTACTTTTGAAATTGCCCAATCTATCAGCAATTCTTTGGCTAAAAAAGCTCTTGCTGGTAAATTCAACGGCAAATTGATTGACACAACTCGTGCCATCACTGAAGATGGAAGCATTGAAATCGTGACACCTGATCACGAAGATGCTCTTCCAATCTTGCGTCACTCAGCGGCTCACTTGTTTGCCCAAGCAGCTCGTCGCCTCTTCCCAGATATCCACTTGGGTGTCGGTCCAGCGATCGAAGATGGTTTCTACTACGATACAGACAACCAAGCTGGTCAAATCTCTAACGAAGACCTTCCTCGTATCGAAGAAGAAATGAAGAAAAATCGTCAAAGAAAACTTCCCATCTATTCGTGAAGAAGTGACCAAAGATCAAGCGCGTGAAATCTTCAAAGAAATGATCCCATACAAATTGGAATTGATCGAAGAACACTCTGAAGACGAAGGTGGTTTGACCATCTACCGTCAAGGTGAGTACGTAGACCTTTGCCGTGGCCCACACGTCCCATCAACTGGTCGCATCCAAATCTTCCACCTTCTGAACGTTGCTGGTGCTTACTGGCGTGGGAATAGCGACAATGCGATGATGCAACGGATCTATGGTACAGCTTGGTTTGACAAGAAAGACTTTGAAGAACTACCTTCAAATGCGTGAAGAAGCCAAAGAACGTGACCACCGTAAACTTGGGAAAGAGCTTGATCTCTTCATGATTTCTCAAGAAGTTGGTCAAGGTCTTCCATTCTGGTTGCCAAATGGTGCGACCATCCGTCGTGAGTTGGAACGCTACATCGTTGATAAAGAAGTTGCAGCAGGCTACCAACACGTCTACACTCCACCAATTGCTTCTGTAGAACTTTATAAAACTTCAGGTCACTGGGATCACTACCGTGAAGACATGTTCCCACCAATGGATATGGGGGATGGAGAAGAGTTTGTTCTTCGTCCAATGAACTGCCCTCACCACATTGAAGTCTACAAACACCATGTGCATTCTTACCGTGAATTGCCAATCCGTATCGCTGAAATTGGGATGATGCACCGTTATGAAAAAAATCTGGTGCTCTGACAGGTCTTCAACGTGTCCGTGAAATGTCTCTGAATGATGGTCATACGTTTTGTGGCTCCAGAACAAATCGAGGAAGAATTCAAGAAGATCCTTCAATTGATCATCGATGTGTATGAAGACTTTTAACTTGACGGATTATCGTTTCCGCTTGTCTTACCGTGATCCTGAAGACAAACACAAATACTTTGACAACGATGAGATGTGGGAAAATGCTCAACGCATGTTGAAAGCCGCTGTTGATGATATGGGTGTTGAGTACTATGAAGCTGAAGGTGAAGCAGCCTTCTACGGACCAAAATTGGATATCCAAGTGAAAACAGCTCTTGGTAAAGAAGAAACTCTTTCAACTATCCAATTGGACTTCTTGCTTCCAGAACGCTTTGATCTTCATTACATCGGAGCAGACGGAGAAGAACACCGTCCAGTCATGATCCACCGTGGGGTTATCTCAACGATGGAACGCTTTACTGCGATCTTGATTGAAAACTACAAGGGAGCTTTCCCAACCTGGCTTGCTCCTCACCAAGTAACCCTTATCCCAGTATCGAACGAAAAACACGTGGACTATGCTTGGGAAGTGGCTAAGAAACTTCGTGACTGTGGTGTTCGTGCAGATGTGGATGAACGCAATGAAAAAATGCAGTTCAAGATCCGTGCTTCACAAACTCAAAAAATTCCTTACCAATTGATTGTTGGTGACAAGGAAATGGAAGACAAGGCTGTAAACGTACGTCGTTATGGTCAAAAAGAAACAGAAACCATGTCAGTGGATGCATTTGTAGAATTGATTCTTGCAGATATTGCAAATAAATCCCGTGTTGAGAAATAAAACGATCACAGTCTGAGAAATATTTTTTAGTAAGAAAAAGCAACAACTATTTCAGTTGTTGCTTTTTATATTTTGTTTAACCTGAGCTAGTAGTGATTGGTCAAACCACCACAAATAGTATCCTCATCAACAATCCTTTCTATCCATTAACTTTTGGATATAGGATATCCTCCCAAGATTTGCTTCCATGAGTTAGATAAGTTGACTATCCTCAATCCTTGTCTGCTTTCATTTTCTTTTACGAGATCGTTTTGTGAATCTTTTTCAGAGAGTTTTTGATCGATATACTTGTCAATGTTTTCATAAAATTCCTTGGTCATCTCACTATCTAATTTTTGCGAATTATTGACTTGATTGACTTTCAATTGAACAGATTGAATACCGTAAGAGGCTTGTTTTTGGCGAATTGTTTCTAATTCTTCTTCTGAAATCGGATCTCCAACAACCGTCAAGACCAATTCATTTTTCTTTGACTTGTAAACTTGATTAATGACCGTATAATTGGAGAACTCTTTTCCTACGAACTGTTTGATCTCTTGTTTTCGTTTTTCATTCATCGTCAGAGTGACTGCTGAATAGCTGGCTGGAAGAACCAATAATACAATCAAGGATATCAAGCCAATTTTCATTTTAATGTTTAGCTCTTTAAATGAACTTAAGGCAGATTTTTTCATCATAATTTTTGTTCCAACAATGTTGGTTAGCATGATAAAGACACAGTTGATCAAAAAAAGATAAAGAGCCCCAAATAAAAATCGTACATTTCCACTAGCTAAGCCATAACCCGCAGTGCAGATAGGTGGCATCAGAGCTGTTGCGATGGCTACTCCTGGTACGATATTGTTTGCTTCTTTTTTCCTTGAACCAATGACACCTGCTATCCCACCCGCAATAGCAATGAGAACATCCCAAATGGTTGGAGAGGTTCGTGCAATCAACTGGCTACTTGCATAAGATAAGGGAGAAATCCAGAAATACAGAGCCGATACAAGCAAACTGACCAATACTTGAGTAAATAAAACCTTTAGAGATTGCTCGATTAAACGCGTATCAAAAATAGCTAAACCAAACCCCAGTCCAGCAATCGGTGTCATAAGAGGGGAAATCAGCATAGCTCCAATAACGACAGCTGTTGAATTCATATTTAGGCCTATAGAGGCAATAAAAATCGAACACATTAAAATCAATATATTACTTAATCGAACATGAAGGTCATCATATAATTTCTCACGGTATTCCCTTGTTGAATAGTTTCCGGTCATTGGTTACTCCTTTTATTTCATATAATTTTGTTTCTGCATGGATGATGGTAGAGAGACTTTTTTCCAATCTTACATATTTTTAATCCTCATCTGTCATTCTATTGAAGATTATCCTTTAAATATCCATCAGTCCATCCTACATACTATATCAAGAATTTTACGATCTTTCAAGGAAGAAATTTTTGTATCCTTATCCGAAGAAGAAAAACGATATCTCCTCTGAAAGTAGATACCGTTTTAATGTTTAAACATGATGAGTTTGTAGCAGCAATCCTAGCTGATATCGCCAACAAATCACGTGTTGAGAAATAATGAAAAAATAAAAAGATTGAGGATAAAACAATCTAAAAAACCTTCCTTAGGTGAGTAAGAACGTCAGCGAACTTCTATGAAGTTCCAAAACTCCCACTCTCATTTTTCTCACGACGGAAAGTTTTTAATAAATGATTCATTCCTTCTAGCAAGTAGGAAATTAACTTTTTTTAGAATCACTCAAGTGATTTTATCTTCTACATAACATTCGTTTTTTCTGAGACTGAGATTTTAACTTCTCGGTCTGTTTTTACCCTTTCTTATTGGAAAGTCCAGCAATTGAGGCTCCACATTTCTTCATAAGTTTGATATAATAAGAAGATAGAGATTGATTAGGAAAAGAAGCATTAGAAACAGGTATGTAAGATGAAAAAAATATTAGTAGTTGATGATGAAAAACCAATTTCAGATATTATCAAATTTAACATGGCAAAAGAGGGCTATGAAGTCTTGACAGCCTTTGATGGCCGGGAAGCTTTGGAAGTCTTTGCGGCTGAGAATCCGGATATTATTATTCTAGATTTGATGTTGCCAGAGATTGATGGTCTGGAAGTGGCGCGTACCATTCGCAAGACCAGCAATGTGCCCATCATTGTCCTATCTGCTAAAGATACGGAATTTGATAAGGTTATCGGACTTGAAATCGGTGCGGATGACTATGTGACCAAACCCTTTCTCTAATCGGGAATTGCAAGCGCGTGTGAAAGCCTTGTTGCGTCGTTCCGAGTTTGCAGCTGATCCTCAGCTTGAAAATGAGGCCGATACGGAAATTGTAATTGGTGATCTTCACATCCTTCCAGACGCTTTCTTGGTTCAAAAGGGCAACAAAGAATTGGACTTGACCCATCGTGAGTTTGAATTGCTCTATCACCTTGCGACCCATGTCGGTCAAGTCATGACCCGTGAGCACCTTCTTGAGACGGTGTGGGGCTATGATTACTTTGGTGATGTTCGGACGGTGGATGTGACGGTTCGTCGTTTGCGTGAAAAAAATCGAGGACACACCGGGACGTCCAGAATATATCTTGACCCGCCGTGGTGTCGGATATTATATGAGAAACAATGATTGATCTAATAAAACAATTTGTCATGTCGTCGAACTTTGTCTTTGTTCTGATTACGGTTGGGTTTATCATTGTGGTTGCCTTGCTTTTGCTGGAAAACCGTAGGGACAATATCAAGCTCAGACAATTGAACGCTAAAATTAAGGATCTGATTGCAGGGGATTACTCTGAAGTGGTCGACATGCAAGGAAGCCCAGAGCTGACAGATATGACCAATAGTATCAATGATCTGTCTGAAGTTATTCGTCTGACGCATGAAAACTTGGAACAAGAAACCAAGCGTTTGACCAGTATCCTTTCTTACATGACAGATGGGGTGCTTGCGACTAACAGACGCGGTCAGATCATCATGGTTAATGAAATGGCAGCCAAGCAATTGAATGTTAATCCAGATGAGGTACTCAATACCAGTATTCTAGATTTGCTTTCGCTTGGAGATGACTATGATCTGCGCAGCTTGATTACAGAAGTACCAGAGTTGACTATTGATTCCCAGGATGAAAATGGGGAATACTTAAGTCTTCGTGTGCGCTTTGCCTTGATTCGTCGCGAGTCAGGTTTTATCTCTGGTCTGGTAGCTGTCTTGCACGATACGACAGAGCAGGACAAGGAAGAACGGGAACGTCGCCTCTTTGTCTCCAATGTGAGTCATGAATTACGGACACCTTTGACCAGTGTGAAATCCTATCTGGAAGCCCTAGACGATGGCGCTTTGTCAGAGCCGGTAGCACCAGATTTTGTCAAGGTTTCACTCAATGAAACCAACCGCATGATGCGCATGGTCACAGATCTATTGAGCTTGTCACGAATCGATAATGAAACCAGTCAGTTGGACATCGAGTTGACCAACTTTACGGCCTTTTATTACCTTTATTTTAAACCGGTTTGATAAGATCAAGAGTCAATCGCAAGAAGATACCAAGAAGTATGAACTGATCCGTGAATATCCCGATCACCCCGATCTGGGTTGAAATTGATACGGATAAAATGACCCAGGTGATCGACAATATCTTGAACAATGCCATCAAATACTCACCCTGATGGTGGGAAAAATCAAGGTAGGGATGAAAACAACAGATGCCCAGTTGATTATCTCTATCTCAGATGAGGGCTTGGGAATTCCCAAGAAAGACTTGCCACGCATTTTTGATCGCTTTTACCGAGTGGATAAGGCGCGTAGCCGGGCCCAAGGTGGGACTGGTCTGGGCTTAGCCATTGCTAAGGAGATCGTTAAGCAACACAAAGGCTTTATTTGGGCCAAGAGTGAATATGGTAAGGGATCTACCTTTACCATTGTCTTGCCGTACGACAAAGATGCGATTAAAGACGACTGGGATACAGAAGAGGAAGAATAAGGAGTCAATGACAGAAGAGGGATTTAAGTACAGTATTTTAGCTTCAGGTTCTAGTGGAAATTCTTTCTACCTTGAGACACCAAAGAAAAAACTGCTCATTGATGCAGGTCTATCAGGGAAAAAGATTACGGGACTATTGGCTGAAATTGATCGCAAACCAGAAGACTTAGATGCCATTTTGATTACGCACGAACACTCAGACCATATCCATGGTGTGGGTGTTTTAGCGCGGAAATATGGGATGGATCTCTATGCTAATGAAGCCACTTGGAAGGCTATGGAAGGTACCAAGTATCTAGGAAAGGTCGATGATGCTCAAAAGCATATCTTTGAAATGGGGAAGACCAAAACATTTGGCGATATCGATATCGAAAGTTTTGGGGTCAGTCACGATGCAGCAGCCCCTCAATTTTATCGCTTTATGAAGGATGGCAAGAGCTTTGTCATGCTGACGGATACGGGCTATGTGAGTGATCGCTTGGCAGGAATCGTCGCGGATGCGGATGGCTATCTGATTGAGTCCAACCATGATGTAGAGATCCTTCGAGCAGGTTCGTATGCTTGGCGCTTGAAGCAGCGGATCTTGTCTGACCTAGGCCACCTTTCTAATGAAGATGGGGCAGATGCCATGATCCGAACCTTGGGAAATCGCACCAAGAAGATTTATCTGGGGCATTTGTCAAAAGAGAACAATATCAAAGAATTGGCCCATATGACCATGGAGAATCAACTGGCTCGAGCAGATCTAGCTGTTGGTCATGATTTTGAGGTGCTGGATACCTCGCCAGATACCGCGACCCCTTTGACGAAGCTATAAGATAGAGAACTACCTGCGGGTGGTTTTTTTATTTCTGATTAAAATCCCTTCATCTACTAATGAATTTGCTCTTTGCCCTAAATTTGTGTATGATAAGAAAGAGCGAATTCTGAATGAGAGTCACGTTTTGTACAATCAAAGAAGTGTAGAAATGAAAAATGAAAAAGATGATGTTATTACTGGCAAGTTTAGTTGCTTTAACAGCTTGTAGTCAGTCTAAGCAAGATACGAAAGAGTCAACCTCCACTCAAACGGCGAAGGAAACTAAAGTATCAGAGTCTTCTAAAGAAGAAAAAGAATTGAAATTTGTGGTTGCACCTCAGTATGAAGGTAAAACATCTGTGCTAATTGAGTTAGGAAAAAAATTGGTCAAGGAACATCCTGAACTCGGAAGTGAAGGTAATATGGCGCTCTACTTCACGGGAGCTATTTCTGAAGGAAGAGCGGCACTCATGTTGGTCAATAAGACAGATGTGGATATCAAGAAAGATTTGAATTTTTCGATTACGTGGTCTTATGATAGCAAGACTATTTTTGAGAATCAAAAGGTTAGCTATTTCATCAAAGATAGTGGTGAATTACCCTCTCATACAGCAACTATGATATTATTACCATTGAACGAGGAGCAAATGAAGATTGTCGATGGAATGTCAGACCCATCTAAGATGAAGCTTCAAATGTCAGATGTGAACGCTGTAGAGTGATAGCAAAAATGAATCATACAAAGGAGAAGTAAATGCGCCTTGTTTATCTTACGATTGGTTTTGTGTCTTTGGGATTAGGAATTATTGGGATTCCATTACCGATTTTACCGACGACTCCCTTTTTATTGCTATCGATGGCCTGCTTTGCTAAAAGTTCCAAACGCTTTGAAACTTGGCTCAACCAAACCAAGCTTTATCAAACATATGTAGCGGATTACCGAGAGACCAAATCGATTGCCAAAGAACGGAAGAAATGGATCCTTCTTCAGATCTACATTCTGATGGGGATTTCGATCTATCTGGCACCGATTATTTGGGTGAAGCTTGCTTTAGGGGCTTTGACGATTTTTATCACCTATTATCTCTTAAAAGTGATCCCTAATAAGCCTGAAAATCCAACAGAAGAAAATCCTGATTAAAATTGGAGAATTCAGGCCCTAGAACTAGGAAAAGAAGTGCGTTCGTGCTTCTTTTTTGGTATACTTAAGAGTATGAATTTATTAGAAAGTAGGCTTCCCATGGAGAAATTACAAGCCCTGTTATCGGAACGGTTTCAGATCGTTTTTTCAGATACCAGTTTATTAGATACAGCTTTTACGCACACCTCTTATGCCAATGAGCACCGCCTCTTAAAAATTTCACATAACGAACGTTTGGAATTTTTAGGAGACGCTGTTCTTCAATTAGTTATTTCCGAATATTTGTATAAGGAACACCCCAACAGACCGGAGGGAGATTTGTCTAAATTCCGTTCTATGATTGTTCGTGAAGAAAGTCTGGCTGGTTTTTCTCGGGATTGCCAATTTGATCGTTATATCAAACTAGGCAAGGGCGAAGAAAAATCTGGTGGTCGGGACCGCGATACGATTCTTGGCGATTTATTTGAAGCCTTTTTAGGTGCTCTTTTACTGGATCAAGGAGTGGAAGCAGTCAAACGCTTCATCTACCAGGTCATGATTCCAAAGGTTGAAACGGGTCAATTTTCTCAAGTCATTGACTACAAGACCCGCCTGCAAGAACTGTTGCAGGTTCACGGAGATGTGGAGATCCAATACCAAGTGGTTAGCGAGTCCGGTCCAGCTCATGCCAAAGAGTTTGAAGTAGAAGTGTTCGTGAACGGTCAAACGATGGGACATGGTCATGGTCGTTCCAAGAAGTTAGCGGAGCAGGAAGCAGCCCGCAATGCAGTTGAAACGAGGAATGATGGGCCATGTATCTAAAAGAGATTGAAATCCAAGGCTTTAAATCCTTTGCGGATAAGACAAAAGTCGTGTTTGACAAAGGGGTCACTGCTGTTGTAGGGCCTAATGGATCTGGAAAATCAAATATCACGGAGAGCTTGCGTTGGGCCTTAGGGAGAATCCAGTGTCAAGAGTCTACGTGGGGGCAAAATGCCCGATGTCATCTTTGCAGGGACAGAATCGCGAAAACCGCTGAATTATGCCTGTGTCACAGTTGTCTTAGATAACCAGGATGGTTTTATCCAGCAGGCAGGTAAAGAAATTCGTGTCGAACGCCATATTTATCGCTCGGGAGACAGCGAGTACAAGATCGACGGCAAGAAAGTACGTCTCAGAGATGTGCATGATTTGTTCATGGATACGGGATTGGGACGTGATTCCTTCTCTATTATCTCCCAAGGACGGGTAGAGGAGATCTTTAACTCCAAACCGGAAGAACGTCGGGCAATCTTTGAAGAAGCTGCCGGTGTCTTGAAATTTAAGACACGACGCAAGGAAACCGAGACCAAGCTCAATCAAACCCAGGAAAATTTGGACCGTCTGGAGGACATCCTCTATGAATTAGAAGGACAGATCCAACCTCTTGAAAAGCAAGCGACTGTCGCTCGCCGTTTCTTGGAATTAGACCAAGAACGGCAGGTTCTCTTGCTGGATGTTTAGTTGCTCAAGTCGATCTGACAAAAGAGCTCTACGAAAAAGCTGATCAAGAAGAAAAAGCCATTCAAGAACAGTTGGCTTCTTATTACCAACGTCGTCAGGTCTTAGAAGAAGATAATGTACGCATCAAGAAAGCCCGCCATCAGTTGGATGAGAGCTTAGCTGAGGACCAGGCCAGCTTGCTAGAGGTCACTCGATTGATCAGTGATTTGGAAAAGCAAATCGAAGTAGCTAAGTTGCAATCGAGTCAAGCAGCCCATAGTCGCAGGGAAAATCTTGAGCGGCTGGATGCTGTTTTGGCCCGTCTGGAAGAAGCGAAACAAGAGCTGGCTCAAAAACAAGAGACGCTAGCTGTGCTTCAACAAAGGCTGACAGAGAACCGGCAGCAACAAGAAGAGTTGGAAAAAGAATTAGCCAACTACGAAGAAGATCCGGAACAAGTCATTGAGCATCTACGCGAGCAGTATGTCGCGCTCTTGCGGACGGAGGCTGAAAAATCGAATGAGCGGACAGCTATTGAGAGCCGGATCCAAGCACTATTGCAAGAATCAAGCCATCGTCAAGAGGATTTGACCAAGGCACAAACAAACTTTGAAACTGCCAAGGAAAAAGAAGTCCGACAATTGGAAGAGTTGGATCAGGCACAAGCGACGGTCAAAGGTTTACTAGTAGAATATCAAGAGCAATTGGTAAAAGTGGAGCAGGCCAAAGCTGCCTACCAAGAGGCTCAAGAGGCCATGTTTGACTTGATGGATGAGAGCAAAAACAAACGGGCGCGGATCAATAGCTTGGAAGCCATTCAGAAGAACCATAGTAACTTCTATGCAGGCGTCAAGAGCGTTTTGCAAGAAGCAGAACGGTTAGGAGGCATCTGTGGGGCTGTTAGTGAGAATTTGAGTTTCTCAAAAGACTACCAGACGGCGCTTGAAATTGCTCTGGGAGCTAGCAGCCAACAGATCATTGTCGAGGATGAAAAGGCTGCAACGCGAGCGATTGATTTCTTGAAACGCAATCGCTTGGGACGGGCAACTTTTCCTTCCGCTCACGACCATCTAAAGCTCGTCAACTTTCTCCTCGGAATCTGGAGTTGATTCAAACCAGTGCAGGATTTTCTAGGAATTGCGAGTGACTTAGTGACCTATGAGCATCGTTTTGAACAGATTTTCCAAAACTTGCTTGGCGTAACGGCCATCTTTGACACGACGGAGCATGCGCGTGAGGCGGCTCGTACAGTCAATTATCAAGTTCGGATGGTGACCTTGGATGGGACCGAATTGCGGACCGGAGGATCGTATGCCGGTGGTGCCAATCGCTCTCCAAAATACGGTCTTTGTCAAACCAGAATTGGATAGTTTGAAGCAGGAAATGCAAGCTCTGGATGCTCGTTTGAGAGAAGCTGAGCAGGAGGTAGAGACCAAGGACAATCTGCTCAAGCAGGCGCAAGAATACCTAGCCTCTATTCAAAATCAAGGGTGAGCAAGCGCGTCTAGAGCAACAGCGGGCCCAATTGGCCTACCAACAAAGCCAAGAGCAACTGAAAGAAATTCAGGAACTCTTAGAAGCTTTGAAGTCAGAATTGGCAACAGATGCGACCCAGTCTCTCCAAGAAGAGCTGGAGTCCCTTACTGAGCAATTGGCAGAAATTGAGCTTCAAAAAGAAAACTTAAATCGCGACATTGAAACCATGAAGTCGGACAAAGATGTTCTGCAACAAAAAGTACAAAACTTGCAAGAGCAATTGGCAGAATTGCGACTTCAACAGACGGAATGTAAGAGCCAACAAAGCTACGAGCAAACAGATGCTCGTCGCTTGGAAGAAACGATCTCCCAGTTGGAAGTAGAAGAGCATCAGTTGCAATTGCTGATTGAACAAGGCGAGGCTCAAAGTTCAGACAGTGGATGTGGAGCAGCTAGCCAATCAATTGGCACAGGCCCAAGCTAAGAAAAACGGACTTGGAACAAGGAGTTATTCGGAAACGCTTTTGAGCTGGATGATTTGGAAGGCCAGGCCGAAGATGTGGCAGAACAGATGGAACAAGCTCGCAAGAAAAACGAAGAGTGGATTCGTCAACAAGCCAAGGCTGAAGCGACACGTGAAAAGCATGCGGATCGTTTGAACAAGCTCTTAACGCAAATTACCGATGAATTCATGCAAAGCTTTGACCAAGCCAAAGAGCAGGCCAAACCTGTTGAAAATCTTGCAGCAGCTGAAAACCAGCTCAAGAGCATCGAAAAAGATATTAAGGCACTTGGTCCAGTCAATGTGGATGCGATCGGGCAGTATGACGAGGTGAAGGGACGCTTTGATTTCCTTTCGAGCCAGCGTGAGGATGTCTTGGCTGCGAAAAATATGCTACTGTCTACCATCAACGACATGAATGACGAAGTCAAGGAACGCTTTAAATCAACTTTTGAAGCCATTCGTGAATCCTTTAAAGTTACTTTCCGTCAAATGTTTGGTGGGGGTTCTGCTGATTTGATTCTGACAGAGCCAGATCTTCTGACAGCTGGTGTTGAGATTTCTGTGCAGCCACCTGGTAAAAAGATCCAATCCTTAAACCTCATGAGTGGAGGAGAAAAGGCCTTGTCTGCCTTGGCTCTCTTGTTCTCGATTATTCGTGTCAAGACTATTCCATTTGTCATTCTGGATGAGGTAGAGGCTGCATTGGATGAGGCCAATGTCAAGCGCTTTGGGGATTATCTGAACCGCTTTGATAAGGAAAGCCAATTTATTGTCGTGACGCACCGGAAGGGAACCATGTCAGCTGCAGATTCCATCTATGGTGTGACCATGCAGGAATCAGGGGTTTCTAAAATCGTCTCAGTAAAATTGAAAGACTTAGAAAATGAAGAATAATGAAATTAAATTGATCGCTACGGATATGGATGGAACTTTTTTAAATGACCAACATCAGTATGATCAAGACCTTTTACGCAAGGTATTAGCAAGTTGCAAAGAAAAAGGCATCTATTTTGCTGCTGCAAGTGGCCGTGCCCTCCTTTCTCTCAAATCTCTCTTTAAAGGATTTGAGGACCAGATGATTTTCATTGCTGAAAATGGTAGTGTGGTAGAATTTCATGGAGAAGATCTCTACGAAGCGACTATGTCCAAAGACTTTTATTTGGGTGTTTTTGAAGCTTTGAAATCCTCACCTTATGCAGACCCCAATAAACTGCTTTTGACTGGGAAAAAAGGGAGCTATGTCTTAGAAACAGTAGATCCAGACTATCTGGCCTTGAGTCAACATTACAATGAAAATATTCAAAAAGTGAAAAGCCTAGCAGATATTCAGGATGAAATTTTCAAATTGACCACCAACTTTGATGCAGCTCTTGTACTTGAAGGTGAACAATGGGTCACTGAGAATATCCCCAGGTGTCAAAGCGATGACGACAGGTTTTGAATCGATTGATATTGTCCTCGATTATGTCGATAAGGGAGTGGCCATTACCGCCTTAGCGGATAAACTAGGGATCTCGATGGATCAGGTGATGGCTTTCGGGGATAACTTAAATGACCTCCATATGATGCAAGTCGTGGGCCATCCTGTAGCGCCAGAAAATGCACGTCCTGAAATCTTAGCGATTGCTGAAAACAGTCATCGGCCACCATGCGACTGGTTCTGTCCTACGCTACATGGAGGAAATTGTATGAGTCAGATTTCCTTGATTGCGCTGGATTTAGATGGGACCCTTCTCAATTCAGAAAAAAAAGATCTCCCCTCGCAATAGAGCAGCCCTCGTGCTGCACAGGCCCAAGGTGTCAAGGTGGTTCTAACCACTGGTCGTCCCCTTGAAAGCCATGGATTTTTCCTTTTGGAAGAATTGGGAACAGCAGGCCTCAAAGAAGAGTATACGATTACCTTCAACGGTGGTCTAGTGCAGCGAAATAATGGAGAAATCCTCTCAAAAGTTGTCCTGGCACCAGAAGATGTCGCAACCATTCATGATGAAACAGCCCGTCTAGGCCTTCCGCTGGATGCTATCAGTGAGGGAACGGTTTATGAGATTCATGCAGATCGAAAGTCTCTCTATTCTCTTTACAATCCCTACCTGAACTTTATTAAGACAGATTTTAAAGACCTGCCATCCACGATTTCCTACAACAAGTGTGTGACAGCCGTTGATCAAGACTTTTTAGATGCAGCGATCAAGGAGATCAAGCCGGAGTTATTTCAAGACTATGAAATCTTTAAATCTCGGGAAATGTTGCTAGAATGGTGCCCTAAAAATGTTCACAAGGCGACAGGTTTAGAGGCACTGGCAGCTATTTTGGGTCTTAAGGCAGATCAAGTCATGGCCTGTGGAGATGAAGCCAATGACCTGTCTATGATCCAGTGGGCTGGACTAGGGGTTGCCATGGGCAATGCGATTCCAGCAGTGAAGGAAGTTGCAGCGCTTGTGGCCCCTGTGACCAATGACCAGGATGCCGTCGCATGGGCGATTGAAAATTATGTGCTAAAGGAGAGTGAATAAATGGGATTATTTGATCGTTTATTTGGAAAAAAAGAAGAAACTGAAAAAGTGCTTCCGTCTTCGGAAGAAGTGACGGAAAGTACTGAGGTTGAAGAAACTGTCAAAGAGGAGCCGGCGGCTACCCTGAAATGACAAGGAAGAGCAAAAAATCGCTGATATGGAGGCTTATTACCAAGAGCTCAAAGCGCGAATTGCAGCCACTCATCAACCTGTTTCAACCGTCGCTCAAGAAGAGCCGGCAGAGGAACCTCTTGTTGAAGAAATCGTGACTTCAGAGACTCATGAAGATCAGGAACCAGTAGAGGAGTCTCCAGTTGTCTTTGAACCTGCTCAAACAGAGGCAAGTCCTGAAGAAGTTTCACCACTAGCTGATGAAACGGAGGAGATTGAGCCTCTTGAAGAAGAGAAAATTGAAGCGGAAGAAACTGAAAATGGTGAGGAAGCAGATGGGGATAACGGTTCAGAACTGGAAGAAGAGTCACCGATTGCTTCTCCATCATCTGAAGCTGAGCTAGTAGAAGGGAGCACGACAGAAGAGGAGTCTCCAGAACTAGTAGAAGCTCAGGATGAGGTTTCAGAACCTGAAGTATCAGAAGCGATCGCTCAAGTGGAGGAAACTGCAGAAGTGGCAGAAGCCGAGTCCAGACTTCCTCAAGGAGAAGCTGCATCAGTCGTTGAGGAAAAGACTGTTGAAGAGGCAGAGCAGCCAATTCCAGACGAGGTTGAGCCTCAGCAAGAAACCATTCAGGAAAAATACGATCGTAGCTTGAAAAAGACACGGACTGGATTTGGAGCACGTCTCAATGCTTTCTTTGCTAATTTCCGTTCAGTCGATGAAGAATTCTTTGAAGAATTGGAAGAACTCTTGATCATGAGTGACGTTGGGGTTCAAGTGGCCTCTAATTTAACCGAAGAGTTGCGCTATGAAGCCCGTTTGGAAAATGCCAAAAAACCAGATGCTCTCAAGCGCGTGATCATCGAAAAATTGGTGGACTTGTATGAAAAGGATGGCCAGTTTAATGAAGCCATTCGTTTTCAAGACGGTCTTACGGTCATGCTCTTTGTTGGGGTCAATGGAGTTGGTAAAACAACCTCTATCGGGAAATTAGCCCACCGCTACAAACAAGAAGGCAAGAAAGTCATGTTGGTTGCAGCAGATACTTTCCGTGCAGGAGCAGTGGCTCAACTGGCAGAATGGGGACGCCGCGTAGATGTTCCAGTTGTAACAGGTCCTGAAAAAAATCAGATCCTGCTAGCGTCGTCTTTGATGGAATGGAACGCGCGATCGCTGAAAAACATCGATGTTCTGATGATTGATACGGCTGGGGCGTCTGCAAAACAAGGACAACCTCATGGCGGAGCTTGAAAAAAATCGGCCGGATTATCAAACGTGTGGTACCCTGATGCACCGCATGAAACCTTGCTGGCCCTCGATGCATCAACTGGTCAAAATGCCTTGGTGCAAGCTAAAGAATTTTTCACAAAAATTACACCTGTGACAGGAATTGTATTGACCAAGATCGATGGAACGGCTCGAGGTGGGGTCGTCCTTGCGATCCGTGAAGAGTTGGACATCCCAGTGAAGTTGATTGGATTCGGAGAAAAGATTGATGATATCGGACCATTCCATTCAGAAAACTTCATGAGAGGCCTCTTGGAAGGCTTGATTTAAGAGTCAAATAGAAAAAGACAAATTGTTTAAAAGACAATTTGTCTTTTTGTTTCCTTGCGCTATCAAAAAAACCACCCGAAGGTGGATTTCCTTAATTCTTAGGTTCAGGTTTCCAAACCCATTCGGCTCCGTATTCTGCAAGGAGATCATCGGATGCAGTTGGTCCCATGGATCCAGACTTGTATTCATAGAGCGGTGCTCCATTTTCGGCCCATAGTTTTTCAATCCGGTCAATCAATTGCCATGAAGCACGAACTTCGTGCCAGTGGCTGTAGTTGGTTGAGTCATTGTTCAAAACGTCGAAAATTAATTTTTCATAAGGCTCTGGTGAAGCTCCAGTTGCGGTCGCATCTGTTTCGTAGTCAAAGGAAATTGGTGTGATGCTGAATTTTTCTCCGACCTCTTTCCCGTTGATGCTCAATGAGAAGCCTTCATTTGGTTGGATATAAATGGTCAAGACATTTGGTTGCAAACTATGTCCAAAGATGGAGTCGGTTTGCTTGAAGACCACATTGACCATGGTTCCTTTTTGCGTCAAGCGTTTTCCGGTACGGAAGAAGAAAGGCACACCGCGGAAGCGATCGCTATCAACAAAGAACGTACCAGAAGCATAGGTCTCCGTAGTAGATTCAGGGTCGACATTGGGCTCACTGCGATAAGAGATATCTTTTTTCCCTTCGATCGTACCTGAATGGTATTGACCACGGATAAAGAATTTCTTCAATTCGTCATCTGTTGGATTGTGCAATTGCTCAAAAACTTTAACTTTTTCTGCCCGAATCGCATCCTTGGTAAAGGTAGCTGGTTTATCCATGGCAAGCAAAGACAAAAGCTGAAGGGTATGGTTTTGCACCATATCTCGAAGGGCCCCCGAATGATCATAGTAGCCACCGCGTTCTTCAACTCCCAAGCGTTCAGCAAAGGTAATTTGGATATTGTCAATAAAATCTCGGTTCCAAAGGTTATCAAAAATAAGATTTCCGAAACGAATGGCAAAGATATTTTGGATCATTTCTTTTCCAAGGTAATGGTCGATCCGGAAGATTTGTTCCTCATCAAAGGTTTCTTCCAATTCCTTGTTGAGCTGACTAGCCGTTTCTAGGTCTGTACCAAAAGGTTTTTCAACGATCAAGCGCTCAAAGCCTTGCCCATCCACAATGCCTTCTGATTTGAGGTGTTTGGCAATGGTTCCAAAAAATTGAGGGGCCATGGACAAGAAGAAGACCTTGTTGTGTTCCGTTTGGTATTTTTCATCCAAGCTGTTTTGCAATTCGCGCAGGGCGATGTAATGTTCGGTATCATTGACATCATGACTTTGGTAGTAGAAATGACTGGCGAATTCTTGGGCTTGTTGAGGGCTATCGGCCAGATCTGTGATGGATTCTACTACGACTGATTCAAAGTATTCCTTGCTCCATGGTCTGCGAGCTGTTCCGATAACCGCAAAGTGTTCAGATAGATTTCCTGATTTATAGAGTCTAAAAAGGGATGGGTAGAGTTTGCGCTTGGCTAAATCTCCACTGGCCCCGAAAATGGTTACAATAACTTTTGAAGACATTTAAGTACCTATTTCCTATTTTATTAACCATATTTTACCATAAAATCTACAAGATTTCTTTGATGGAATCGTTGTTCCGAATATTTTCCGCTTGGATTAGAGGATTTGAGAGAAAGCATAGAAAAAGCTAGAACCAATGTGGATTCTAGCTTCAACTGCTATAAGCTGTTTGGATCGACCACCGAAGAAACTTGGTGACTCCATCAGAATACGCGGTAGACATATGGATTGGCCGGTTTCGTAATGGTCTGGCAATCGATAATGTGGAGGACAGGCAAGCTTTGCTTGAGCTGCTTGTGGTATTCAATGGACAAGGTTCCTTTCGCATGGATCCAGGTATTGTTTTCGAAATGCTGCGGAGCACCGGTCGTTAAGAGACCGTAGACTCCGGAATCTGCGATACAGTGGATGATCCCAAAGCGAAAGAGGAATTGGCTGTCCTTGTTATTGGGGTCATTGTATACAAAAGCCGGTCAGCTCGATTGTCTTTCCTGCAAATTGGTCAGGATAATCATAAATAACTTCCATGACTTCCATGTAATTCTCAGTGGTCACCTGGATCACTTTTTTTATCAACATATTTCTTTTGCAGCCTGCTTCATTTCTGACTCATAGGCAGATTTGGTAAAAATAGCTACTAGTATCTGGTTTGAGATACTGGGTTGTTGTCCCTTCGTCCTGCTGGATTTCCTTTGGAAGAACCAGCCGCAACCGGGAAGTGGTAGCCTTTGGCAGAGACTGTTTGGGAATCCAGTGTCACTGTAGGGAAAAATAGCCCGACAAACAAAGGAATACAGAGCAAGAAAATACTCGCTACTTTTGCCCAGAAGCCAGAGAGATGACTGTGGATCTTCATCTGCTTGACCCAGATGATCAGCTGCACAAGAGCTAAAACAAAGGACAAGAACATAGAAATATAAGCCAAGTAAGAATAGTGTAAATTGATGTATTGATTGAGCTTACCAGATAATTGCAGGTACATGGTGAGCTCAAAATAGCCAGCTAATATCAAGAAACGAATCATAGCACTACCCCCACAAACCAAGCATAAAGGAGCACAACTCCACTCACAATTCCGATAAATTGCCAGATAAAACGGGTCTTGAGATAATTTTTCATCATGAGGAGATTTTTGACATCAAGCATAGGCCCAATCACCAGAAAGGCAAGAACAGGCGCTACTCCAAAACTCGTCAGAAGAGAGGAGCCAACAAAGGCGTCCGCCTCGCTACAAAGTGAGAGGAGAAAGGACAAGACCATGAGAAGGAGAATAGCAATAACCGGTGTTGCACTGATCGAAGTGAGGATCCGTGTTGGGACATAGACTTGGACGAGGCTGGCAAAGAGGCAACCAAATACCAGGTAACGTCCCGTATCAAAGAATTCATCAATGGCTTGCACCAGGACTTGGAAGAGCTTTTGACCTTTGCTCAAGTCCCTAAAATCATGTTCATGTACAGCCTTACGATGTTCTTTTTGGATCGAATCTGTCTGAATAAAACCAAGAAAGATCCCTAGCACCGTTGCGACCAATAGGGAACCAAGGGCGCGGTAGAGGGCCATCTTGACAGAATTCCCAAAGGCTGAGTAGGTCGCAAAGAGAACGATGGGATTGATGACCGGTGCTGTCACCAAAAAGGGAACAGCAGTATAACTTGGGACTTTCTTTTCTAGAAAGCGATTGATAATGGGAACAATTCCACATTCACAGGAAGGAAAGATAAAGCCGATAAAGGTCCCAAAGAAGATCCGCCCAAATTTATTTTTGGGAAGAAAGCGGTAGACCCTCTCGGGGGTGATATAGACCTCAATAATCCCTGAAATGATACTTCCGATTAGGACAAAAGGTAGGGCCTCGATAATAATCGAGAGAAAAATAGCCCCAGCCTGCAAGACGCTAGAGGGAAGGTGTTGAAAGAATGTCATTACTTAGCCTTCTTTGCTTCTTTAGTTGTAGCAGTTTCTGCCTTCTTTTTTTCTCTTCAGGGAAATTCGACTTTCTTTTCTACATCCGGAAAACTCGCAAAATTTTCAAACATTTTATCAAGATCATCTGTTTTTGAGAATTTAATAGCCATTGTTGGGCCTCCTTTTTATTTTCTTTCATTATAACAAAAAGGAAAGAGCAAGGGGGAAATGGAGCATAAAAGGAAAGAACCATGAGGGTCCAAAATTATTCTATGAAAAATCCCTGAAACAGAGACCAGAACAGGCGATCTCCCCCTTGATGGCAGCAAAATATGCTATAATAGAAGCTATGGATAAATATGAAAAAATAGCCCAAGAATTGGGTGTTAGCTTAAAACAAATCGATACTGTATTGAGTCTGACCGCAGAAGGCTCAACCATTCCTTTTCATTGCCCGCTATCGAAAAGATATGACGGGAAATTTAGATGAAGTAGCGATCAAGGCCATTATTGACCGGGACAAATCGTTAACGGCTCTAGCCGAACGAAAGGAAACCGTCCTTGCTAAGATTGAGGAACAAGGCAAACTGACAGAGGCACTCAAGCAGGCTATTGAAGCTGCTGAAATTAGCGGATGTCGAAGAGCTCTATCTCCCTTATAAGGAAAAACGGCGGACCAAGGCGACGATTGCCCGTGAGGCAGGACTTTTCCCCTTGGCACGTCTCATTTTGCAAAATAGTCCAGACTTGGAAGCAGAGGCTCGGAAATTTACCTGCGAGGCCTTCCCAACTGAAACCGCAGCATTAGCTGGTGCAGTGGATATTCTGGTAGAGGCTATTTCAGAGGATACCCAATTACGGGCCCTCACCTATCAAGAAATTCATGGGCATTCCCTCATGACATCAACCTTGAAGGATGAAAGTTTAGATCCTAAGAGAACCTTTGAAATCTACTATGATTTTTCTGAAAAGATCAAGAATATGCAAGGCTACCGGACCCTGGCTCTCAATCGTGGGGAAAAATTGGGGGTACTTAAAGTCGGATTTGAGCACCATTTGGATCGAATCATTCGTATCTTTGAGGCTCGTTTCAAAACCAAAAATGCCTATGTCGATGAAGTTATTCAACAAGCGGTTAAGAAAAAAATCGTACCTGCGATTGAACGTCGGATTCGGACAGAGTTGACGGAGGTGGCAGAAGACGGAGCCATTCAATTGTTCTCTGAAAATCTACGGAATCTATTGCTCATTCCTCCATTAAAAGGGCGCGTGGTCCTTGGATTTGACCCAGCCTTTCGGACCGGTGCTAAACTAGCCGTTGTCGATGAGACAGGAAAGATGCTTGCCACCCAGGTCATCTATCCAGTTGCTCCTGCAAAACCAGCTCAGATCGAGCAGGCTAAAAAGGATCTGTCCTCCTTGATCAAGGAGTTTGGAGTAGAAATTATTGCGATTGGAAATGGAACTGCCAGCCGTGAAAGTGAGGCCTTTGTCGCAGAGGTGCTCCATGACCATCCAGGAGTTCGCTATGTTATTGTCAATGAAAGCGGAGCATCTGTCTATTCAGCTAGTGAGTTGGCCCGTCATGAGTTCCCAGAGTTAACCGTTGAAAAACGCTCGGCCATCTCCATTGCCCGTCGCTTGCAAGATCCGCTAGCAGAATTGGTGAAAATCGATGCCAAATCCATCGGTGTCGGGTCAATACCAGCACGATGTCAATCAGAAAAAACTGACAGAAAGCTTGGATTTCGTGGTAGATACTGTCGTCAACCAAGTTGGGGTCAATATCAATACGGCTAGTCCCTCTCTCTTAGCGCATGTAGCAGGACTCAATAAAACCATCTCTGAAATATCGTGAAATACCGGGAAGAAGAAGGAATGATTCTTTCACGATCGCAAATTAAAAAAGTTCCTCGCCTCGGAGTCAAGGCTTTCGAGCAGGCTGCTGGATTCTTACGCATCCCTGAAAGTAAAAACATCTTGGACAATACCGGGGTTCACCCTGAAAGTTATAAGGAAGTTGAAAAACTTTTTCAACTTCTTGAAATTACCGAACTCGATGCATCAGCTCAGGAAAAATTAGAAGCTGTGAACATAAAGGAGATGTCTACTCAGCTGGATCTGGGACCAGAAACCCTGAAAGATATCATTGCCGATCTCCTAAAACCAGGTCGCGATTTGCGGGATTCCTTTGATGCACCTGTGCTCCGTCAGGATGTCTTGGATATTAAAGACCTGCATATTGGCCAAAAATTAGAAGGGGTTGTGCGCAATGTGGTTGACTTTGGAGCCTTTGTCGATATTGGCATTCACGAAGATGGCTTGATTCATATCTCCCATATGAGTAAGCAGTTTATCAAGCATCCAAGCCAGGTCGTCTCAGTAGGTGATTTGGTTACCGTCTGGGTGAAGAAGATTGATGTGGAACGCGAAAAAGTCAATCTCAGTTTGGTAGCTCCGAATGAATCTGACTGAGTATGTGCGCCAAGTATCCCTAGAAGATTTGGGAGAGAATTCCGTCATCGAGCAGAGTGGAATTCACGTCTTCAAACCACTGGGGGTCGTTTCTTTCCCAAGGATCGACACCTTGATTTCAACCCGAAAATATACCAAGCTTTTGGGTTAGAGGTCTTTCGCAAAATCGTCCGCCACGAGCTCTGCCATTACCATCTTTACGATCAAGGTAAAGGCTATCGCCACAAAGATCTAGCCTTTAAGCAACTCCTCCAGCAAGTGGACGGTCTTCGTTTCACACCTCCTCTACCAGATAGAACTGGGCGAGTCAAGCGGATCTATCTCTATCAATGTCCCCATTGTGGCCAAGAGTATAGACGAAAGCGAAAAATCGATCTGAAGAAATATGCCTGCGGTCGCTGTCACAGCCGCCTGCAATTCCTTGAAATGAGACAAGAGTAAGAATCGGTCTTTAGGCGGATCTCTTTCCAGTTCGACTCTGCTAAAATAGGTCTAACTAGAAAGAGGAAAATCAAATGACATCATCATTTTACAAATTAAAACGACATCGCCTGGTTTCAGGTGTGCTAGCTGGCTTAGCTGATAAATTTGGTCTTAGCGTAACTCTCCTACGCTTCTTGTTTATTCTTTTCACAGTTTCTCATGCCTTTATCGGTGTGATTATCTACTTACTTTTAGATTCGACCTTACCTTATAAGGACGAGGAGGAGCAGGAAATGTTTGACTATGGCCCTCGACCTCGTCGAAGAAAAGAGGCTGAACCCATCCATGATCAGAATGATAGTCCATTTTTCTAAAAGGAGATCCGAGTGAAGCAGAAGTTCTATTCCCTTGCTTTTATTCTATATCTCTTCTTCAGTTTTATAGGACAGTTTTTCATTTTAAATCGTGTTTTTGGAGAAGGAGTTGGAACAGTTTTGATCGGAATGCTCCTTTTTCCACTGGGCATTTGGAATAGTCTCTTCTACCTCTTGTTTCTGCCAACAGAAATGGCTAGAAAGCCACAAATTTATCGGTTTTCGATTTTATTTCTGCCGGTTTTGTATCTGGTTTTGTCCTTATTGGGTGGAGGGCCTACCGCTTTTATGATTGGCTTGATCGCATTTCCTTCAAATGCGGTGGTCTATGCGGTCTCTACCGGAATCAAATCTATGATCAAAGATTTTTTGCAAGGCGAAGGCTAGAGCATTCTTCATATGTTCCCATCATTTTCCTAGAGGTTGGAGACCTTTGTCTTGGCCTCTTTTTGCTTGCCTTAAAAAGGAGTTGAAAATGGATCTTTCAAATGACACTTCAGTCTCTCGTCTGAAGAGAAAATCTGCTATAATAGAGAGAGAATTTGAAAAGGGAGAATGATATGGCAGTTACTGTTCGCGATATACAGGAAAAGCTTCGTCTATCGGTTGTTTATGGGGATGATAGCCTCTTAAGCAAGGAAATTACGACTGCGGACATTTCACGTCCAGGTCTTGAAATGACGGGCTATTTCGACTATTACACACCTGAGCGGATTCAGCTTGTAGGAATGAAAGAATGGTCCTACCTGGTGAAGATGAGCTCTCACAACCGTCATCAGGTCCTGCGCAAGATGTTCCAGCCAGAGACACCTGTCATCATTGTCGCGCGGAATTTAGAAATTCCAGAAGAAATGTTGCGTGCTGCTGAAGAGAAGCAACTAGCCATTTTGAAGAGCAATGTTGCAACGAGTCGTTTATCTGGAGAGCTTTCTAGCTATTTGGATAGTCGGCTAGCAGAACGTACGAGTGTACACGGTGTCTTGATGGATATTTATGGGATGGGTGTCTTGATCCAAGGAGATAGCGGAATCGGAAAAAGCGAGACAGGTTTGGAACTTGTCAAGCGGGGTCACCGCCTCGTAGCAGATGACCGAGTCGATATCTATGCGAGAGATGAGATGACCCTTTGGGGAGAGCCAGCTGAAATCCTACGCCACTTACTAGAGATCCGTGGTGTCGGAATTATCGATGTCATGAGTCTCTACGGTGCGAGTGCTGTGAAGGATTCTTCACAAGTCCAAATCGCCGTTTACTTGGAAAATTATGCTAAGGATCAGGTTTATGATCGTCTTGGTAATAATGCAGAAGAGTTGGAAATCGGTGGCGTGACCATTCCTCGTATACGCATCCCTGTGAAGACTGGTCGGAACATTTCGGTCGTGATTGAAGCCGCAGCTATGAATGTTCGGGCTAAAGAAATGGGCTATGATGCCACCAAAACCTTTGAAGAACGTTTGTCCCAGTTGATTAGTCAAAATGAGGTGAAGGAATGAATCCAGTAGCCCTTCAATTAGGTCCGATCAGTATTCGTTGGTACGCAATTTGTATTGTCTCTGGCTTGATTCTAGCCGTTTATCTTTCTATGAAAGAAGCGCCCCGTAAGAAAATTAATCCAGATGATATCATTGATTTCATTTTGATTGCCTTTCCGCTTGCGATTGTGGGGGCCAGACTCTATTACGTTATTTTCGAATGGGGTTACTATAGCCAGCACCTGGGTGAGATATTCGCTATCTGGAACGGAGGAATCGCGATTTATGGTGGCCTCTTGACAGGTGCCCTTGTCCTCTATCTATTCTCTCGTAGACGCTTGATTGAGCCAATTGATTCTTAGATATTGCGGCCCCAAGCGTCATGATTGCACAGAGTATTGGTCGCTGGGGAAACTTCTTTAACCAGGAAGCTTATGGAGCTGCTGTTAAAAGTCTCAACTACCTGCCCTCTTTTATTCGAGACCAAATGTATATAGATGGCAGTTACCGTCAGCCAACGTTCTTATATGAATCCAGTTGGAATCTGTTAGGATTTCTCTTGATCTTGATTCTTCGTAGGAAGCCCCAATTTTTGCGACAAGGTGAGATCACAGCCTTTTACCTTATCTGGTATGGTTTTGGTCGGATGATCATCGAAGGAATGCGGACAGATAGCCTGATGTTTGCGGGCTTACGTGTTTCCCAGTGGTTGTCGATGATCCTGATTCTAGTTGGACTCGCCATCATCATCTACCAACGTCGCAAAAAAGCCCCTTATTATGTAGAAACAAAGGAGTAATATATGTTTATTGAAATTGCATACGGCCTCTTAGGCCTTGCCTTAGTAGCGCTTGTCATTTATATGATTTTTTTCCTCTCAAAGATTGGAAAAGTTGTAGATGAGACGCAAAAAACGATCCAAGTTTTGACATCAGATGTCAATGTCACCTTGCATCAGACCAATGATCTATTGGCAAAAGTCAATGTTTTAACGGATGATTTGAATCAAAAAGTTGCAACGATTGACCCACTCTTTACAGCCGTGGCGGATCTTTCAGAGTCTGTTTCAGATTTGAATGATCAAGCCCGTCAATTGAGTGTCAAAGCGGTGTCAGCTGGTGGAAAAACAGTGAAAGCCTCTATCGGATTAAAAGCGATTAAGATGGCTTCAAAATTATTTAAATAGAATCGAGGAAGAATATGGGACGTTTATCTAGTTTATTAATTGGTGTGATTTCAGGTGCTTCAGCAGCCTACTATTTATCAACAGAGCAAGGAAAGAAAGTCACTAAAAAAGTGGTGCGCTTCGTAAAAGATTATCAAGAAGATCCTCAAGAAGTACATGAATCGGTGAAACAAACTGCTAAGGATGTTTCAAAACAAGCAGCAGAAGTGATCCAACAAACCAAAGAAAAAGTTGGTTCTGGAGAAATTACGACAGGAACTGTTTTGGAATCTGTCAAAGAAAAGACGCAAGATGTGGTTGAAAAATCTCAAGAAGTCTATCACTCATTTAAGGATAAACTTCAAAAAGAAAATCTAAGTGGCAATGACTTGGTTCAATCCATTCGCAAACAAACAGAATCAGAAGACATCGTGTTAGACTTGGATGAAAAAGATTCTGAAGAAGTAGCTGAAGAAGAAACAAAAGAAGCATAAAAAAAGAGGCTCAGAAATGGGGCAAAGTCATTAAAAAAATTTCTGAGTGACGTCCCGACTCAGAAGTTCGAGTGACTGTTTTAAAAACTCGATGAAACAATTTGTTTCAGCACTCCCACGGGTTTTAGATGAGAAAAAATCAAAAAAAATAAATTTTTATGTAGATTTTTTTCAGATTTTTTTAGGGAAAAGTTTGTTAGCAAAATGAGCTAGCTTCTTCAACTGTCAGTATTCCAATTAAAAAAATTCGAGTAAAATAAAAAAATCAGGCAAAACCTGATTTTTATTTTTTTCGTTTATTGTAGTAAATTCGGAACCCTTGAATACTAGCAAAGCTAGAACCAATCGCTAAAGCAAACGCAAAGAAGGTATTCATTTTCGTTGCTAAAAAGATAAAACTAAATACAACCGTCAACACACAGAAAATAGCGATATTTAAAAAATATAGCAATTCACTTAATTGAGGTGCGGGTTCAACTTCAGGAGCATAGTCCTGAATAGGGGTTTCTTGGGTTTGTTTGGTTAATTCGATATAATCGAATTCTTCATCATAGTGTCTTAAATTTCTTACGGGCATTTTCTCTCTCCTAACAGTACTCTATTATTCTATCATGAATTCAGGTATATAAATGTTACAAAAATGTTACAAATTTTACAAAATGAATAAATTTTTCTAGAATATCGGAATTTTTGTTATAATGGTTCTATGAAAAATATTATGATTACAGCAACAGCAGAGAGTGTTGAGCAAGCGCAAGCCCTGATTGATGCAGGGGTTGACCGAATCTATGTCGGTGAAAAAGATTACGGATTACGATTGCCTCAAACTTTAAGCTATGACGAAATAAATCGAATTGCCCAACTGGTCCATGCTGCTGGCAAAGAATTGACAGTAGCTGTAAATGCACTCATGCACCAATCGATGATGGATTCAATCAAGCCTTTCCTAGATTTTCTAAAGGAAATTCAGGCTGATTATATTACTGTCGGAGATGCGGGCGTTTTTTATGTCTTGAAACGAGATGGCTATCCATTCAAAACGATTTACGATGCCTCAACCATGGTCACTTCTAGCCGCCAGATCAATTTCTGGGGAAAACAAGCAGGAGCTTCTGAGGCTGTTTTGGCTCGTGAGATTCCATCTGCCGAATTATTCGTAATGGCTGAGAATCTTCAGATTCCAGCAGAAGTCTTGGTCTATGGTGCTAGCATTATCCACCATTCGAAACGACCTCTTCTTCAGAATTATTACAACTTCATCAAGACAGAGGACTCTGTGACCAAAGATCGCGATCTGTTCTTAGCAGAACCAGGAGATCCAAATTCTCATTATTCAGTCTACGAGGACAAACATGGAACCCATATCTTCTCAAATAATGACTTGAATATGATGACCAAATTGTCTGAGTTGGTAGAACATGGCTTTGATCATTGGAAACTCGATGGTGTCTACTGTCCGGGGAAAACTTTGTCAAGATTACAGAGTACTTTGTCAAGGCCCGTGATTTGATTCAAAAAGGAACATTTACACAGGATCAAGCCTATCTGTTTGATGAAGAAATCCGCAAATTACATCCAGCTAATCGTGGTTTGGATACTGGTTTCTATGATTATGAACCAGATCGTGTAAAATAATAAAAAATACTAGGGCTTCTTCGTTTGTGAGTTTTCCTTTTTCAGGGAACGAAGAGGCTATTCATCATATCGACAATCTTGTAAATTGGAGAAAACATGACAAATACAAAAAAACGTCCAGAGGTTTTGGTACCTGCTGGAACATTAGAAAAAGTTAAAAGTTGCCGTTAATTATGGGGCAGACGCTGTGTTTCGTTGGTGGACAAGCCTATGGTTTGCGTAGCCGTGCCGGAAACTTCACCATGGATGAGCTTCGTGAAGGTATCGAATATGCTCATGCCCGTGGAGTAGATGTGCACGTGGCTTCAAACATGGTGACCCATGAGGGAAATGAACAAGGGGCTGGTGAGTGGTTCCGTGAATTGCGGGATATGGGACTTGATGCCGTGATCGTCTCAGACCCGGCCTTGATTGAAATCTGTGCAACCTATGCACCTGGCCTCAATATTCACTTGTCTACGCAAGCTTCTGCAACCAATGTGGAGACCTTCCATTTCTGGAAAGAATATGGCTTGACCCGTGTCGTCTTGGCCCGTGAGGTATCCATGGAAGAGTTGGCAGAGATCCGTAAGCGTACCGATCTTGAGATCGAAGCCTTCGTTCATGGAGCCATGTGTATTTCTTATTCCGGACGTTGTACCCTTTCTAACCACATGTCTGACCGGGATGCCAACCGTGGTGGCTGTTCTCAATCTTGTCGTTGGAAATACGATCTCTACGATATGCCATTTGGCCAAGAACGCAAGAGTATCAAAGGGACAAGTCCCAGAAGAATACTCTATGTCAGCCGTGGACATGTGTATGATCGAAAATATTCCAGACATGATTGATAATGGGGTTGATAGCTTGAAGATTGAAGGCCGGATGAAATCTGTCCATTACGTATCAACAGTAGCCAACTGTTACAAGGCGGCTTGTGATGCCTATATGGAAAGTCCAGAAGCCTTTTATGCCATCAAGGATGATTTGATCAATGAATTGTGGAAAGTTGCTCAACGTGAATTAGCAACTGGATTCTACTACCAAACACCGACTGAAAATGAACAATTGTTTGGGGCACGTCGTAAGATTCCTCAATACAAATTTGTAGGAGAAGTGGTTGACTTTGATCCATCTACCATGACTGCGACGATTCGCCAACGGAATGTCATCAATGAAGGCGACCAAGTGGAATTCTACGGACCAGGCTTCCGTCATTTGAATGCCAGATCCAAGACTTGCATGATAAGGATGGAGTGAAGATTGATCGCGCACCAAATCCGATGGAACTTCTTACGATCACCGTTCCACAAGAAGTCAAGCCAGGAGATATGATTCGTTCTTGCCAGGAAGGTTTAATCAATCTCTACTCAAAAGATGGGGCAAGTAAAACTGTTCGAGTATAACAAAAAAAGAGAGGGTTAAACCTCTCCTTTTTGTTGGGCGATGCGAATATTATTGGGGACCAAACTGATTTTCTGGATCTCAGAAATCCGAATAATCGTGGACATACTCTTTTTAAAATTTTTCACGATCAGTTGTCGGCGTTCTTGGTCATACTTGACAATATCGCCTGTAAAACTCTTGTTTGAAAAAATAACATGAACCCCTTGTTTTTTTCGCAATGCTTGTTGAATGATTTCAATAATTCTCTCATCTTCTAATGGGGCAGGGGTACTGACTTTTCCATTGAAAAATTCATTTGCTCGGTCTTTAACGATCTCGAGAAATTTTTTCATAGCTAAATTCTCCATAACTTGATACAATATATTATAGATAATTTAAACGATTTTGTAAATGATTTACGAATATTAGAGATGAGAAGGCAAGAAAGGAGTCGTGAAATGGCAGAATTTTCATTCCAAATCGAAGAACATTTGCTGGTCTTGTCAGAAAATGACAAGGGTTGGACCAAAGAATTGAACCGTGTGAGTTTTAATGGTGCTCCTGCTAAGTATGATATCCGGACCTGGAGTCCCGACCATACAAAAGATGGGGAAAAGGCATTACACTCACGAACGAAGAGTTCCAAGTCATGCTCGATGCATTTAAAAATTAAGAAAAGGGGTCCTTCAAGGACTTCTTTTTGTTATAGTCTAAGGCTATATAGATATCAAAGATATTAGATTATCCCAAACCCTTGTTTATCAGGTGTTGGACTGCTATAATGGTTGCATTGATGAATTAATGTAAAACTTATAGGAAAGAGGAATTCATATTGACACATACACATGCACCTTATCGCGTAGACCATGTTGGTTCATTTCTTCGTCCAGCTACTTTGGTTCAGGCTCGTGAAGATTTCGCAGCTGGAAAAATCAGTCAGGCTGACTTAACAAAAGTAGAAGATCAGGCGATTCGTGACCTCGTTGAAAAAGAAATTGCTGCTGGTCTGAAGTCAGTAACAGATGGAGAATTCCGCCGAGCTTATTGGCATTTGGATTTCTTCTGGGGCTTTGGGGGCATTGATCATGTCCAAGCTGCTCAAGGTTATCAATTCCATGATGAAACAACCAAGGCGGACTCAGCACTTGTCGTTGGAAAAATCACAGGAGCCAATCATCCATTTGTAGAGCATTACAAGTTCTTGCGGGATCTTGTGGCAGATGTAGATGGTGTAGAGGCTAAATATACCATTCCAGCACCTGCGCAATTCTATTTTGAATTGATCCGTGATGCAGAACATGTAGAACAATTGAATACCATCTATCCTGATTTTGCGGCTGTTCGTGAAGACATCAAGCAAGCCTATCTTCAAGTGATTCAAGATTTGTATGATGCAGGACTTCGGACTCTTCAAGTAGATGATTGTACTTGGGGTGTCTTGGTAGATGATAATTTCTTGACGGCTTGGGGAGCAGCTCAAGGCAAGTCAAAAGATGAGGTTCGCCGAGAACTCGCTGATCTCTTCTTGACCTTTAACAACGATGTCTACCAAAATGTTCCAGCTGGTTTGACCGTCAATACGCACGTTTGTCGTGGGAACTTCCATTCCACTTGGGCTTCATCAGGTGGCTATGCGCCGATTGCCAAAGAACTCCTTGGAGAAGAAGCCGTCAATGCTTACTTCCTAGAGTTTGATACTGATCGGGCTGGTGGTTTTGAACCACTTGCAGAAGTAACCCCTGGTAAAGGAGTGGTGTTAGGCCTCTTGACATCTAAGAGTGGTCAACTGGAGAACAAGGACGAAGTGATTGCTCGTATTAAAGAAGCGAGTCAGTATGTACCGTTGGAAAATCTTTACCTGTCTACTCAGTGTGGCTTTGCTTCGACAGAAGAAGGAAACATTTTGACAGAAGAAGACCAATGGAAAAAAATCGGTTTGATTAAGGAAATTGTCGCTGAAGTTTGGGGCGAATAAGGAGGAAGAAACATGTCAGATTTACTAAGTATTTATAAAGAATTGCAAGCTAAAAAATGGGTGGACTTGAGTCACCAAATCAATGCGGAAAGTCCACACTTCCCAGCCCTTCCTGCTTTGCAACAAGAAGATCTTTTTCACATTAAAAGATGGTTTCCATGTTCAAAAATTTACAGTGGTTGGTCAATACGGAACGCATATTGATGCACCGATTCACTTTGTAGAAGGTGGTCGTTGGTTGGATGAGATTGACCTCAAAGATCTCCTCTTGCCACTTTATGTTATCGACAAGTCTAAAGAAGTTGCTGCCAATCCAAACTTTATCTTGAGCAAACAAGATATCTTAGACTTTGAGGCAGAGCATGGACAAATTGCTGAGGGTGCTTTTGTTGCCTTCCGCAGTGATTGGTCAAAACGTTGGCCAGATCAAGATGCTATGCGTAACCTAGATGAAAAATGGGTGTTCAACAAAGTCCAGGATGGAGCCGTGAAGCCTTGGAATTCTTGATTCATGAACGCCATGTTAAGGCTGTGGGTCATGAAACCTTTCGATACCGATGCAGGTATTCCAGCAGCAGAGCATGGCTTGGTCAATGAATACTACCTCTTGGAACAAAATATCTACCAAGTTGAAGTCTTGAACCAATTGGACCAAGTTCCAGCTGTAGGTGCCTTTGATTTCGATTGCTTTTCCCTCACTGGGACAAGGCAACTGGTTCACCTGTCCGTGCCATTGCCATCTTACCATAAACAAAGAAAAAGAGAGTGGGACAGAAATCGGTAATTCGTTAGAATTCGATTTCGTCGTCCCACCTCCGCACAGTTGAGTAGGGCTGTAAAAGCTGATGAAATCAGCGTAGTAGAGCCCACTCAACCACTGCGTCTTGCTCGACAATCCAAAAAAACTAATTGAGAGGCTAGGACTTTTGTCCCAGCCTCTTATTTTTTTATCTCATGGTCACAAATTCTTCGGATCCGGTTGGGTGAATGGCGACAGTTGCGTCGAAATCGGCTTTTGTCGCTCCCATCTTGATAGCAACTGCAAATCCTTGGATCATTTCATCGACTCCGTAGCCAAGACCATGAAGGCCAACGACCCTTTCTTCGGGACCAGCAGTGATGAGTTTGAATTTTGCTTGCTGGCGGTGTTGGGTAACAGCAGTGTACATGGAAGCAAATTGAGAAGTATAGACTTTGATATTCTCTTTTCCATAAGTTTGCTGGGCTTCTTCCTCCGTTAGGCCAACGGTTCCAATAGCAGGGTGAGAAAAGACAACGGTTGGGATGTTTGTATAATCCATTTTGGCATTGACTTTTCCATTGAATAGTCGTTCAGAAAGAGTGCGTCCAGCTTTAATAGCGACAGGGGTTAATTCTTTTTCTCCTGTGACATCCCCAAGAGCATAGATTCCTGGAATAACTGTATTCTGGTATTCATCCACTGCAATGAATCCTTTTTCATTTAAGGTGACGCCTGCAGCTTCTAGATTGAGATCCTGGACGTTTGGTTTTCGCCCTGTTGCCCAGATAACATGATCTGCCACGTGGCTGGTCATATCCTCAAAATAAATCTTCACACGACCGTCTTCTAATTTTTCAAGCTTCATGGGAACCTTATGTTTGTGAAGCGGAAGGTTTTGTTTTTCCATTTCTTCCATTAAGCCATCGACAATGTAGGAATCAAACTTTCTTAAGGGACGATCACCGCGAACGAAGAGATCGGTCTGAACACCTAGGGCATGGAGCACACCGGCTAGTTCCACTGCGATGTAGCCAGCTCCAATAATGGCAACAGATGTAGGAAGTTCTTCCCAAGCAAAGACATCATCAGACGTTTCGCCAAATTCAGCTCCAGGAACAGAAGGAATAAAAGGATGGGCACCGGTCGCAATTACGATATGCTTGGCCTTAATGGTTTCTCCATTTACCTCAACCGTATGAGCATCCACAAAACGAGCACGTCCTTCAATTCGTTCAACCCCATTGCGTTTGAAACTGCCATCATAGGAATTACGGGAACGATCAATATAGGCTTCGCGATTTTTTCTTAAGGTTGCAAAATCAAATTTTGTTTGTTCAGAAGTAAATCCATAGTCTGGTCCATAATCGCGAATAGCTTCTGCAATTTGTGCACCATACCACATAATCTTTTTAGGCACACATCCTCTGTTGACACAGGTGCCACCCAATTGTTTTTCTTCAATGACAGCAGCGCGCTCCGTGCTCCCCAGCCCGGTTCATCGTAGCGATTCCTCCACTACCTCCACCGATTGAAATAATATCAAATTCTTTCATGTTTTCCTCCTAAATGGGATTTCAGTTTGATTGTAATATCAACTGTTACAAAAGTCAAGGGTTTAGCATGTTACCAAGCATTTAAATTTCATTTTGCCGTGTCAATTTTAGATAGAAAAGTAAGGAAATATGGTATACTATGGTATAGAATAAAACGCTTTCTTTGATGGAGAAAAACGATGAAGAAATTGAAAAAATGGCAACTATTTGCAGCTGCAGGTGCAGCAATTGTGGTGATTGGAACAGGAAGTGTGATGATGTTTTCGCACCCAAGTACACCTGATCAGGCAATCACGAAAGAAACTCCAATGGTGCAAACGGTCAAGGATGGATCGATCGCTTCTTCAGTCTTGTTAACTGGGAAAGTCACTGCCAACCAGGAACAGTATGTCTATTTTGATGGAACCAAAGGGGATTTGCAGTCGATTTTGGTCAATGTAGGAGATCAAGTGACGGCCGGTCAGCCAATTGTTCAGTATAGCAGTACAGAGGCCCAAACCGCTTATGATGCAGCCGTTCGTGCTGTCAATAAGGCAGATCGTCAGTTAAATGACTTACTGACAAATGGTGTGACCATTGATACGACAGGCGATGAAGAAGCAGATGCCAAATCAGCTTCGCAGACCCAGCGAACAGTCGATTCTCAAGCTAGCGATTTACGAGATGCTAAGTCGGATGCGGTCGATAATATGAACAAGGCTAAGGCTCTTCTGGATGCGACAACAGTTAGGAGTAATACAGATGGTACCGTGGTCGAAGTCAATAAAGATGTTTCAAAATCGACTACAGGGACCAACCAAACTCTGGTTCACATTGTGAGCAACGGAAATTTACAAGTCAAAGGGGAGTTGTCTGAATACAATTTGGCCAATATCTCTGAAGGTCAGGAAGTGGTCCTCACTTCCAAGGTTTATCCAGATAAAACCTGGACAGGAAAGATTTCTTATGTAGCCAACTATCCGACCGACGCGGGTCAAGCAGGTGCCAATGCAGCAGGTGGAACACAAGGAAGCGGTGGAGCCAAGTACCCATTCACAGTGGATATTACCAGTGAGATTGGGGAACTCAAACAAGGCTTTTCTGTCAATATTGAAGTCAAAAGTTCTACTCAACATCCCCTTGTTCCCGTGACAAGTATCATGGCTGATGGGGATACGAGCTATGTATGGACGGTCGAAAATGGCAAGGCTAAGAAAGTAAAAGTGACGCTTGGTAACGCCGATGCTGAAAAATCAGGAAATCTTGTCAGGCTTGAAGAAAGATGCTCAAGTTATTGTGAATCCTAATGAGAAACTGGAAGATGGAAAAGAGATCGGAAAATATGACAAAAATTGATTGAACTAAAAGGAATCAATAAAACCTATAAAAAAATGGGGATCAGGAACTTCGTGTCTTAAAAAGACATCGATTTAGAAGTCGAAGAGGGAGAATTTGTGGCCATTATGGGTCCCATCTGGCTCAGGAAAATCGACCTTGATGAACGTCATTGGCTTGTTGGATCGCCCGACCAGTGGAGAGTATTTTCTAGAAGGTCAGGAGGTTGGAAATCTCAGTGAGAAAAAATTAGCACGTGTTCGTAATGAACAGATCGGTTTTGTCTTTCAACAATTCTTTCTTCTCTCTAAGCTCAATGCCTTTCAAAATGTAGAACTGCCTCTCATTTATGCAGGAGTTCATCCTGCTAAACGGAAGAAATTAGCTGAGCAGTACCTTGAAAAGGTAGAGCTCCATTCTCGCATGCACCATTTGCCTTCAGAGCTCTCAGGGGGTCAAAAACAGCGGGTGGCGATTGCTCGAGCCCTTGTCAATCAGCCAGCCATCGTCTTAGCAGATGAGCCGACTGGAGCCCTAGATACCAAGACGGGGGAGCAAATAATGGACTTGTTAACCAAGCTAAACCAAGAAGGAAAAACCATTATCATGGTTACACACGAGCCAGAAATTGCAGCCTTTGCGCATCGTCGCATTGTCATTCGTGATGGAGTGATCTCCTCAGATAGCAAGCTGGAAAGGGGGACCTAATGCAAAATTGGAAATTTGCGATCAGCTCAATTATGAGCCATAAATTACGGTCTTTCTTGACCATGGTAGGGATCATTATTGGGGTCGCTTCTGTGGTTGTCATCATGGCTCTGGGAGATGGTATGAAAGCTGGTGTCACCAAGACCTTCACCAAGGACCAAGAGTATGTACAAATCTCCTATTCTCCCAACAAGAGTGGCTATGTGACTGGGATCAATATTGGTCCTTCTGATGATACTGGAGAAGGAGAAGACGGAGGCGAAAGTGGCCCTGCAGCTGAAGACCGAGGGATGGCTGCTCCATCGGATATCGATGGGGAAAACGCTGAAGATGTTGATGGTCAAGTCCAAGAAGCACCACCAGTTGTGCAAGAATCTTGGGTTAAGGAATTAACCAAGATTCAAGGCATCGATGGTTACTATGTTAGCAATACCTCCAATGCAACCATTGCTTTTCAAAAGAAAAAAGCAGAAGGGGTAAACATCCAAGGAGTAAATGAAACCTATTTTTCTGTCAAAAAGGTTGAGCTCTTATCTGGACGAAAATTAACCCCTTCAGACTATAGTAATTTCTCACGGGTGGTGCTCCTTGATGAAGGATTGGCCCAACAATTATTTGGAACGGAGAATCCGCTGAATCAGGTGGTCTCTGTTGGGGACAACAATTATCGTGTTGTTGGAATTTTCAAGGATCCGAATGCAGGGACAGCCCTCTATGGAGCTTCTTCAGGTGGCAGTGCCTTGATGGCCAATACCCAGCTGGCATCTGAATTCGGAACGGATGAAATTCAAAATATTGTCGTCCATGTGCCAGATGTGAAGCAGATTAAAACCGTTGGGATTGAGGCTGCTCAAAAGTTAACAGAACTTTCAGGTGTTCGCCAAGGAGAATTTCAAATCTTTAATTTGGATAGCATCCTAGAGGAAACCAATAAAGTAGTAGGAATTATGACGATCAGTAATCGGTGCTATTGCAGGGATTTCCCTCTTAGTTGGTGGGATTGGAGTCATGAATATCATGTTGGTTTCTGTGACAGAGCGGACGAGAGAAATTGGTCTTCGCAAAGCATTGGGAGCAACCCGAGGTAAGATTTTGGTTCAATTTTTGATTGAGTCGATGGTCTTAACCATCATTGGTGGGCTGATTGGCCTTGGCCTTGCTTATGGTGTGAATAGCTTGATTACTACACTCGCAGCAGCCTCCCTAGAAGGACCACCGATTATTTCCTTAAATGTCGCCATCGGCAGTATTATTTTCTCTGCTTTTGTAGGCATCATCTTTGGAATTTTACCAGCGAATAAGGCTTCTAAGTTAAATCCGATCGAAGCACTGCGTTATGAATAAAAAATAGGAGCGAGTCAGGATGAATGGTTCAAGATTCTCCACGCTCCTTTTTGATGCTGTTGTGGAATAGTTTGTCGAAACCTTTTCAATCATCTCGTCCCTATACAGGTCAAGCTAGTTTAGGTAGTCAACGACAGTTTTCAGATATTTTTTGAGTATTCATTCAAGAGGTTACATTTTACCTAGCCTTATTTTTGTTTAATTGGTAAATATTAGTGAATTTCTGGTCTAAATATGATAGAATAGGGGAGAATAACTTAGGAGGTTCCAAATGACTACTGAACATATGGAAGAATTGAATGACCAGCAGATTGTCCGTCGTGAGAAAATGGCGGCCCTTCGTGAACAAGGAATCGATCCATTTGGGAAACGATTCGAACGTACTGCAAATTCAGGTCAATTAAAAGAAAAATATTCAGAATTAGATAAAGAACAACTCCACGACTTGAACGAAACAGCTATTATTGCTGGTCGTCTCGTAACAAAACGTGGAAAAGGAAAGGTTGGCTTTGCCCATCTTCAAGACCGTGAAGGTCAAATTCAGATCTACGTTCGTAAGGATGCTGTTGGAGAAGAAAACTACGAAATCTTCAAAAAAGCAGACCTTGGTGATTTCCTTGGTGTTGAAGGGGAAATCATGCGCACAGACATGGGTGAACTTTCGATTAAAGCAACTCATATCACTCACTTGTCAAAAGCCCTTCGTCCTTTGCCTGAAAAATTCCACGGACTTTCAGACGTTGAAACCATCTATCGTAAACGTTATTTGGATTTGATTTCAAACCGTGAAAGCTTCGAACGCTTTGTAACCCGTTCAAAAATCATCTCTGAAATCCGTCGTTATTTAGATGGTCAAGGATTCCTTGAAGTGGAAACACCAGTGCTTCACAATGAAGCTGGGGGTGCGGCTGCCAAACCATTTATCACTCACCACAATGCGCAAAACATTGACATGGTGCTTCGTATCGCGACTGAGCTCCACTTGAAACGTTTGATTGTTGGTGGGATGGAACGCGTTTATGAAATCGGACGGATCTTCCGTAACGAAGGAATGGATGCCACTCACAACCCTGAATTCACTTCGATCGAAGTGTATCAAGCTTACGCTGACTTCCATGATATCATGGACTTAACAGAAGGCATTATCCAACATGCTGCGAAAGCGGTCCATGGTGATGGTCCAATTGACTATCAAGGAACAGAAATCAAAATCAACGAACCATTCAAACGGGTTCACATGGTTGATGCGATCAAAGAAATCACAGGTGTTGACTTCTGGCAAGACATGACCTTTGAAGAAGCTGTAGCACTTGCAAACGAAAAACATGTACCAGTTGAAAAACACTACACAGAAGTGGGACAAATTATCAATGCCTTCTTCGAAGAATTCGTTGAAGAAACTTTGACACAACCAACTTTTGTTTATGGTCACCCAGTAGCAGTATCACCACTCGCTAAGAAAAATCCGGAAGATCCACGCTTCACTGACCGTTTCGAACTCTTCATCATGACCAAAGAGTATGCCAATGCCTTCACGGAATTGAATGATCCGATCGATCAATTACAACGGTTTGAAGCGCAAGCGCGTGCGAAAGAATTGGGAGATGACGAAGCTACAGGCATCGACTATGACTATGTTGAAGCCCTTGAATATGGTATGCCACCAACAGGTGGACTTGGAATTGGTATTGACCGTCTCGTTATGTTGTTGACCAATGTAACAACCATTCGCGACGTCCTTCTCTTCCCAACTATGAAATAAGCTAAAAGAAAACACTGATCGCAAGATCAGTGTTTTTTAGTCTTCCATATAAGAGGTGTCGTTCCAAGTATCTAAGTGATAATGCTCAAAATCATCTGTTGTCAGAATCGTCACGCTGGCATTATCTAGTCCGCCATTTTTGCGGAGTTCTCCTGTTTCATAACCGAGCAAGGTTCGAATAGAAGCTGTCAAATTAGCCCCATGTCCAACGATGAGAACAGTATCGAGCTCTTTTCCTTTCAGGCTTTTTACAAAATCACAGGTACGTTTGGTCGTTTCATAGACAGATTCTGCATCAAAGATTTCATTTTGAAAGCGGGCTAGGTTATGGCGAAAGGCATCCATTTGTTGGGGATAGATAGCTGAAATGGTAGAAATTTTAGCACCTTCCAGTTTTCCCAAATTCCATTCACGAAGAGCAGGCGTTGCTTGCAATTCTAGAGGTGTCTCCAATTGATCGAGGATGATCTGTGCGGTATGGACTGTTCGTGGCAGATCACTTGCAAAGGCTGCATCAAAAGGGACACTAGCTAGGTGCTTTCCTAATTTTTCAAGCTGATGAATAGAGGCTGGTAACAACGGAGAATCGCCATTTGATCCCTGAAAACGTCCTTCTTCATTCCATTCTGTCCGTCCGTGTCGAATAAAATATAGTTTCACAATCTTGTCTCCTTCTCTGTCTTTATTCCTAAAATATCTGCAAAAGTCGCTTTGTACGAAGTCTGCTAGAAGTTGTGGTTTGATTTGAATACTATGGCCGATTTCCCCAGCAGATACGATCATGGTCTCTAACTGAAGGGCTGATTCATCGATAAAGATTGGGAAAGGATGCTTTTGACGAATGCCCACCGGATTATTGGCACCATGAATATAACCTGTTGTTTTTTCGAGATCCTTTTGAGGAATCATAGCCACTTTCTTATTTCCCGATAATTTGGCCAATTTTTTTCTGAAAGATGCTCTGTGATAGGAATGATCCCAATCACTGGGACCCGTTTTATCTCCTTTGAGAGCTAGGGTTTTGAAAATAGTAGAGCGATCAATTCCCTTCTGGTAAGATCCCTTCTAAAGCGTTGATTTGTAAGCCTATGTGCTCAATTTTTGCTTTTGTCAAGATCTGCTCGACCAAGGTTTTTTTCACTTTATTTTTTTTTGCCATGGCTTTCTCCTTTTCTCTTTTTCTCTACAAAATCAGATTTCATTAGACCATTATAACATATAATAGCGAGCGATATTGTCTTCTCCTTAAAAATAGAAAACAGCAGAAAAAGTGAAGATCACTTGATCTGCTGTTTTAAGGCTATGAGGAAGAGCCATCTTTTTGTACCTTGAAAAGTTTCCGATAAATCGCTTCTTGGTCTTGCGTCGGAGCAATTTGGTTGAGATCCAAGTAGTGTGAGAATCCATTTAATTGCCCTTGAGAGGTATATTGATGCAAGTCGTATTCCGTGTTGGTATCTGGCGCGGCATTATAGTAGCCATCATCAAATCCATAAGTAGGAATCCAAAGAGCCGTAAATTTATCAGTGGAGATACTATGTTCTTCCATGAAGTAGGTTCCGATATAGAGTCCAATATTTTTTGCACCCAAAGCTTGTAGTTTTGCTCGGAAAGCTTCAACACCTGCATTCATATCCTTCATGGTTTTTTCCTCAACGTCTAACCAATAGTAGGTCGGTTTGTAAGGAGAAGCAGCCTTGTAAAATTCTTCTGCTTCTTTTTCCATTTCTTTTTTATCCTTAGCAGCGACATAAGCGTAGACTGCAACAGGGATATTTCGTTTTTGGAATTCTTGAATATGGGTTTTAAAAGATTTATCCAGACCATTTAAGTAGGTTGCCGCATTTTCCTTTTTAGCTTGAGCCCCACTATGGACACGAACGATCACACCTCCCACATTTTGGGAGAGGACATCGTAATCAATTTCACTAGGCAATTGCCAGCCTGAAATATCAATGATCGGGCGGCCAACCAGTTCTGGATTGATGTCTTCTTCTTTTTTTGAAGAAGAGCTTGCAGTAGTTGTTTTTCGAGGTGTATTGGAGTTCGGAATGGTTTTGGTTGTTTCTTGTCGCTCTCTTGCTTGCAGATCGGCAATCGTTCGTGAAAGAACGAGAAAAGAAATGATACCGATAAAAAAGACCAGGAGAACAACGGGTTTTATCCTTTTTCTCATACAGAAACATTTTACCGTAAAAAAACGGAAAAGGCAAAACTTAATGCTTAAAAGATGCTGATTTCAGCCATTATTTTCAAAAAAAAGGAATCTTTTCATCGAAAAAGGATAAAAATATATGAAAATAAGAAGAATGATTAGAATATTTCTTGAAAAATAGGGAAGAAGCCGAATCTTTTCTGGCCTTTCCTTGGTTTTGCTTCTTAAAAATGATATAATGAAGGTTGAACATTAGGAATATGGTGAATTATGAAAATTGAAAAAAGACATCTTTTAAATTATTCCATCCTCATTCCCTATTTGATTTTATCCATCATTGGCTTGATTGTAGTCTATTCGACAACAAGTGCCTTGGCAATTCAAAGTGGAGTGAGTTCGATTCGGATGGTCCGGACACAGGGGCTCTTTTTCATCCTAAGTCTCCTAACCATCGCCTTGATTTATAAATTTAGCTTAAACTTTCTTCGAAATAAAAAAGTGCTGGCTTTTGTCATTTTTATTGAAGTGATTTTGTTGATTCTGTCTAGGTTTATCACAGATACGGTCAATGGAGCTCACGGTTGGTTGACGATTCCTGGAGGGTTTAGTATCCAGCCAGCAGAATACCTCAAGGTGATCTTAGTCTGGTATCTAGCCTTGATCTTTTCTAAACGACAAGATGAGATACGCGATTATGATTATCAAGCCTTGACCCACAATGAATGGATTCCAAGGAATTTAAACGATTGGCGTTGGCTGACCTTGATTCTGATTGGAATCGTTGTGATTATGCCGGACTTGGGAAATGCGACGATCTTGGCCTTAACGGTCTTGATCATGATTACGGCTAGTGGAGTGGGCTACCGTTGGTTTACCTCTTTACTTGGTTTAGTTGTTGGAGCATCGTCCATTGTCCTTGGTTCAATATGGATCATCGGTGTGGACCGTGTCGCTAAAATTCCAGTCTTTGGTTATGTAGCCAAACGTTTTAGTGCCTTCTTTAACCCCTTTAATGACTTTGTCTGGCGCAGGTCACCAATTAGCTAATTCCTACTATGCCATGAGTAACGGTGGTTGGTTTGGCTTGGGGCTAGGAAATTCCATTGAAAAACAAGGTTACTTACCAGAAGCGCACACAGACTTTGTGTTTGCGATTGTGATTGAAGAATTAGGTTTTGTTGGAGCTAGCTTGATCCTTGCTCTCTTATTCTTCTTAATTCTTCGGATCATTTTAGTCGGTATTCGAGCAAAGAATCCTTTTAATTCGATGATGGCCATTGGGATCGGTGGGATGATCTTAGTGCAAACCTTCATTAACATCGGAGGAATTTCTGGTTTGATTCCGTCTACAGGAGTGACCTTCCCCTTCTTATCCCAAGGGGGAAATAGCTTATGGGTCTTATCCGTAGCGATTGCTTTCGTTTTGAATATCGACGCTAGTGAAAAACGGGCTAAGATGGAACAAGAAGGCATGGTTTTTGAAGAAAAAGGTAAAATCAAACCTTATTATTAAAAGGGAATTGTTGAATGGCTATTCAAAAAGGAGAAAAATGGTCTTACAAAAATTAGAGAATTTCACAAATAAAGATATTATCAAAGAAGAAGCCGAAATCTTAACCAATTTATTAGATGATATTACGAAAAATTTGGTTCGTCCGGAAACCTTTGATAAAATTAGGCAGTTGAAGGATCTATCAAAAACACAGAACTATCGTGAGTTGAATCAACTAGTGGAACAATTGACAAATGAAGAAATGACAGTGATTTCACGTTATTTTGCCATTTTACCACTCTTGATTAACATTTCAGAAGATGTTGATTTGGCCTATGAAATCAATCATTTGAATAACGTGGATGGTGAATACCTCGGAAAACTTTCTTCAACCATTAAAGAAGTTGCGAAAAATGAAGATGCACAAGAAATTCTTGAAAATCTCAATATTGTCCCTGTTTTAACAGCCCATCCAACTCAAGTGCAACGAAAAACCATGCTGGATCTAACCAATCATATTCATGCTCTTCTTCGTCAGCACCGGGATGTTAAAGCTGGTTTAATGAATGAGAATAAGTGGTATAACAACCTTCGTTGTAATATCGAAATCATGATGCAAACGGATATGATTCGTGACAAAAAATTGAAGGTTACTAATGAGATCACCAACGTCATGGAATATTACAATAGCTCTTTCTTACAAGCTGTTCCAAACCTGATGTTGGAATACAAACGCTTGGCAAAAGAGCATGGATTAGAGCTTGAACAACCACGTCCGATCACAATGGGCATGTGGATTGGGGGAGACCGGGACGGGAATCCGTTTGTAACAGCTGAGACCTTGAAGCGTTCAGCAACTATTCAAAGCGAAGTCATTTTGAACTATTACATCGAAAAGATTTCTAAAATTATACCGTCATTTCTCCCTTTCAACGAGTCTTTCTAAAACAAGTGAAGCAGTAGCTGAAATGGCAGCCCTATCAAGTGATACATCCGTCTTTCGTGAAAAAGAACCTTACCGTCGAGCTTTCCACTATATCCAATCAAAATTGATCCAAACCTTGGTCAATTTAAAAGAATGGACGATGGTGGGAGAAACCAGAGAAGATCGTTATGCGGTAGAGAGATTATTAGGGAGCAAATGCTCATCAACAAGGGCCAGTTTCTGATTATATCGGCAATCGTATCTCTGGAGCTTTAAAGAAAATTTCTGAGAAAGAAGCTCCAGCTTATGCCTCTGCTCAAGAATTCAAAGAAGACCTTGAAAAGATCAAAGATTCCTTGTTAGAAAACAAATCAGAGTATTTAATTTCTGGTGAGTTTGCAGAACTTCTAGAAGCCATCGATGTTTTTGGATTCTATCTGGCCTCTATTGATATGCGCCAGGATTCGAGTGTGCATGAAGCCTGTGTGGCAGAATTATTGAAATCAGCAGGGATTGATGACCATTATTCTGATTTATCAGAGGATGAAAAGTGTCAAGTTCTCTTGAAAGAACTTTTAGAAGATCCACGTATTTTATCAGCAACTCATGCTGAAAAATCTGAACTGCTTGAAAAAGAATTAGCGATTTTCCAAACGGCCCGTGAATTGAAGGATCGTTTAGGAGAAGAAGTCATTCGTCAAAACATCATTTCTCATGCAACAAGTGTGTCAGATATGTTAGAATTGGCTGTGATGTTGAAAGAAGTGGGCTTAGTCGATACGGAAAAAGCTCGCGTTCAAATCGTACCGTTGTTTGAAACGATCGAAGATTTGGATCATTCAGAAGAAACCATGAGAAGTTACTTGTCTCTTCCGATTGCCAAACGTTGGATTGCTTCTAAGAACAACTACCAAGAGATTATGTTAGGTTATTCTGATTCCAACAAAGATGGTGGATACTTGTCTTCTTGCTGGACCCTCTTTAAAGCTCAACAACAATTGACCGCTATCGGAGATGAGTTTGGAGTGAAGATTACCTTCTTCCATGGTCGTGGTGGTACTGTTGGCCGTGGTGGAGGTCCTACTTATGAAGCCATCACGTCTCAACCATTGAAATCCATTAATGACCGTATCCGCTTAACTGAGCAAGGGGAAGTGATCGGCAATAAATATGGAAATAAAGATGCTGCCTACTACAACCTTGAGATGCTCGTCTCTGCAACCATTAACCGAATGATTGCCGAACAAAAGAGTCCATTCTCTATGTTTGATCGTTTCGGGGAAGTCATGGATAAAGTCGTGAATCGCAGTTACGATATCTATCGTGATTTGGTCTTTGGAAATGAGCACTTCTATGATTACTTCTTTGAATCAAGTCCGATCAAAGCAATTTCAAGCTTTAATATTGGTTCACGTCCAGCTGCTCGTAAGACCATTACAGAAATCGGTGGTTTGCGTGCTATCCCATGGGTCTTCTCTTGGTCACAAAGTCGGGTGATGTTCCCTGGTTGGTACGGAGTAGGTTCTAGCTTTAAGGAATTTATCGATGAGGATCCTGAGAATATCGAAACCCTTCGATACATGTATAAAAACTGGCCTTTCTTCCAATCTCTCTTGTCAAATGTGGACATGGTCTTATCCAAAGCCAACATGGATATTGCCTTTGAGTACGCTCAATTGTGTGAAGAAGAAGAAGTCCGCAATATCTATCAGATTATCTTACATGAATGGCAATTGACCAAGGACATCATCTTGATGATTGAGGAACAAGACGAGTTGCTCGCGGAGAAACCCTTATCTGAAAGAAAGTTTGGATTATCGGATGCCGTACTTTAACGTCTTGAACTATATTCAGTTAGAATTGATTCGACGTCAACGGACCGGCCAATTACCAGCCGATCAAGACAAGCTAATCCATATCACGATCAATGGAGTGGCTACAGGATTACGTAAATTCAGGTTAAAAAAATCGGAACGATTGTTCCGATTTTTTTATTCTCTGAAACAAAGGAGATAGAAGATGCGTAATGAGCTTAAATAGAAGATTTTAAATGAGAATTTTCAAAGCTAGATCAGGATCTTTCAGCAAGATGACAAAATAAAAGAAAAGAAGAGGAATAATTAAGAAAATATAGGTAAAAGGCTTGCAATTTTATCTAAAATTCGATAGAATAGTAAGGAAAGTTAGACTGTATTGCCTACTGTCTATCTATAAAATATATTTTATTGGAGGCTTTTACTCAAATGGCAAAAGAAAAATACGATCGTAGTAAACCGCACGTTAACATCGGTACAATCGGACACGTTGACCACGGTAAAACTACCCTAACTGCAGCAATCACAACTGTTTTGGCACGTCGCTTGCCTTCATCAGTTAACCAACCTAAAGACTATGCGTCTATCGATGCTGCTCCAGAAGAACGCGAACGCGGTATCACCATCAACACTGCACACGTTGAGTACGAAACTGCTAAACGTCACTACGCTCACATCGACGCTCCAGGACACGCGGACTACGTTAAAAACATGATCACTGGTGCCGCTCAAATGGACGGAGCTATCCTTGTAGTAGCTTCAACTGACGGACCAATGCCACAAACACGTGAACACATCCTTCTTTCACGTCAGGTTGGTGTTAAACACTTGATCGTCTTCATGAACAAAGTTGACTTGGTTGACGATGAAGAATTGCTTGAATTGGTTGAAATGGAAATCCGTGACCTTCTTTCAGAATACGATTTCCCAGGTGATGACCTTCCAGTTATCCAAGGTTCAGCTCTTAAAGCTCTTGAAGGTGACTCTAAATATGAAGACATCATCATGGAATTGATGGATACTGTTGATGAGTACATCCCAGAACCAGAACGCGATACTGACAAACCATTGCTTCTTCCAGTCGAAGACGTATTCTCAATCACTGGACGTGGTACAGTTGCTTCAGGACGTATCGACCGTGGTGTTGTTCGTGTCAACGACGAAATCGAAATCGTTGGTATCAAAGACGAAATCCAAAAAGCAGTTGTTACTGGTGTTGAAATGTTCCGTAAACAACTTGACGAAGGTCTTGCAGGGGATAACGTTGGTGTGCTTCTTCGTGGTATCCAACGTGATGAAATCGAACGTGGACAAGTTATCGCTAAACCAGGTTCAATCAACCCACACACTAAATTCAAAGGTGAAGTTTACATCCTTACTAAAGAAGAAGGTGGACGTCATACTCCATTCTTCAACAACTACCGTCCACAGTTCTACTTCCGTACAACTGACGTAACTGGATCTATCGAACTTCCAGCTGGAACTGAAATGGTAATGCCTGGTGATAACGTGACTATCGACGTTGAGTTGATCCACCCAATCGCCGTTGAACAAGGTACTACATTCTCAATCCGTGAAGGTGGACGTACTGTTGGTTCAGGTATGGTTACTGAAATCGAAGCTTAATTCGATCTAGTTCCCAGATTAACAATTATATAGACAGACAGAAAACCCCGTGAAGACGGGGTTTTTATTTTGGTAAAAAGTAAAATGAGCTTGTGCAACCTTTCATTATGACGAAAATTATGGTAAAATAGATAGTATAAAATTAGAAAAAAGAGGTATGTGAAATGTCACGTAAACCATTTATCGCTGGTAACTGGAAAATGAACAAAAATCCAGAAGAAGCAAAAGCATTCGTTGAAGCTGTAGCATCAAAACTTCCTTCAGCTGACCTTGTTGAAGCTGGTATCGCAGCTCCTGCAGTTGACTTGACAACTGTACTTGCTGCTGCTAAAGGTTCAAACCTTAAAGTTGCTGCCCAAAACACTTACTTTGAAAATGCTGGTGCCTTCACTGGTGAAACTAGCCCACAAGTTTTGAAAGAAATCGGTACTGACTACGTTGTTATCGGTCACTCAGAACGTCGTGACTACTTCCACGAAACTGATGAAGATATCAACAAAAAAGCAAAAGCAATCTTTGCGAACGGTATGCTTCCAATCATCTGTTGTGGTGAAAGCCTTGAAACTTACGAAGCTGGTAAAGCAGCAGAATTCGTAGGTGCTCAAGTTTCAGCTGCTCTTGCTGGATTGACTGCAGAACAAGTCGCTTCAACAGTTATCGCATACGAACCAATCTGGGCTATCGGTACTGGTAAATCAGCTTCACAAGACGACGCACAAAAAATGTGTAAAGTTGTTCGTGACGTTGTAGCTGCTGACTTTGGTCAAGAAGTGGCTGACAAAGTACGTGTTCAATACGGTGGTTCAGTTAAACCTGAAAACGTTGCTGAATACATGGCTTGTCCAGACGTTGACGGAGCTCTTGTAGGGTGGTGCATCACTTGATCCAGAAAGCTTCTTGGCATTGCTTGACTTTCGTTAAATAATGACATATAAAAAGGCGAGAGGTTTCTCGTCTTTTTTTATAGTAGAAAAGACCAGCTACAAAGCTGGTCTTTTAAGTTAGGAACGTCCTAATAGTTTCTTAATGAGAGAAATCAGTTTGTATTTCAGAGGACTTGGGTAATAACGGAAGGTCCCCATCTTACGGACGATGTATCCGTTGAAGTTTTGTTTGAAACGAAGAACACCGTCTGACCCGTCAAAGATTCCTTGAATACCAAGGAAGTTATATCTTGGGATACCACGTTTGATGGTTTCAAGCATCATATATTCTTGGAGAACAGCAGGAGCATAGAACTTATTAAATTCTGTATAAGAGCCACTGAATAAATAGGTGGATTCTTGTGGCATATAGACGAAGAGGCTTCCTGCAAGAATGACGTCTTGATCTCCATATTTTTCTATATATTCTTTCGCTTCCTTCTTTCTCACCTCAAAGGTATCAAACTGGCTAGAGAATTCACGAAGTTGATTTTGTTTTTTCTCTGAATTGGGGTTGACTTCAAGATCTTTCTGTAATTTCTCAATCTTCTGTGCTAGTTTTCCTTGGTCTTTTTCAAGATTCGTGTAGTAATGGTGGAAGTTCAGTGTTGCGATCATGAAATCTGCATTGTCGCCAAAACTGTCATAGAAAGTTTGGTAATAATCCAAGGTCTTATCCTGATAGTCGCGACGGTCACTGGTAGAGGAAGTAATATCCTTAAAGAGTTGCAGTTCATCTCGGTTTAATCGTTTCAGTTCAATACCGAAAGATTTGGCTTTCTTGACAAGTGGCTTTCCTTTTTTACTGAAGCTCTTGAGAAGATTTTTTTCGGTGATACCCTCCATATCTTTCACATAATGCCAATCACCTTCTCCACCTGGATAACCTGTTGTTAAACCATCATGCTGATAGCCCAATTTTTTTAGGGTATCCATGAAATGGGTTTGCTCTTCACTGGTTGGATTGCCGTCACTGTCAAAGGTTTGATAGGTATCATAGGGCTTGATAACGAGTTCAATAGCCCCATTTTCTTTCGCATAGTCTTTTAAAGCTGCATAGAAAGGTTCTAGCATAGCTTCCTCTTGGTAAAGGGGGCCAGAATTGATTTCCATATGGAGACCACCTGTCATAGGAAGACTGTACAAGATCGCTGCCACTTGGACTTGATCTTCTTGTTTCCAAGCGATAAATTGGACCGTGTTTCCTCGCTTTTCAAGCAGATCTGCCATTTCAGCAGACTGGATAAAAGAGCGATGGGAGACAGTATTTGCAAATGAGGTAAATTCTTCTTTTGAAATTGTCGTAAGAGTCATGTAACTTATTTACTCCTTAATTTTTTCCGGATCTTGTAGACTTTGTTTACAAGTGGATAGAGTGGACTGGTTGGGAGGTTGAATTCCCCAACAAATTCTTCAATGACAGGATTAAATTTTGATTTGAAATGATAGAGACCACCATCGAGTGAATTTTCAATGCCCCCCCATATTTTGCCAAGAAGCACCACGGTCGAAAGCGTGTTGAGCAGTTTCATACCAGGTGAGGATAGCAGGTTGGTAACGGCGAAATTCTTCATCCATCCCTGCATAAACATTTTCAGACGTCCCACCGAATTCAAGGGTTAAGGTCCCAGATAAAGGAACGATCTGTCTACCTGCTTGGAGATGCTGTTCAAGAAATTGCAGTTCTTCCTCTATCCGCTCTTTTTCTTTTTGATTATTGTCAACCTTGCCAGGCTTTGTTTTTTCTGTGAATTTTTCAGCCTCGGCCTTGTTTTTCTCAAGATCTTTTATAAGGGAGCTTTTCCGTTCCTCGAGATCTAGAGTAGACAAAGTAATGTAGGATTGTCCTGGGTAGGTAGTGAGCAGTTTTTCGTAGTAGTCTTTTCCACGTAAATGAATGCTTTTACGAGCCTCAGTCTTTTTCATGAGAGAAGCAAAGTCCTCTAACAATTCGGTTCCGCCAAATTGGACTTGGATTCCTTTGTTTCGAGCAGTTCGGATGGCTTGTCGAGTAGATTTTGAAAGATCTTGCTCGGTGAAAAACTCTTTGTGGATATTCGCTTGAAAGCGTGGTTGGATATTTTCTGCCATATCACTGGTTCGGCCAGTCCATTCAATCCCTTCTTTTGTTAGGGTATCGATCACTTCTTGCACGGCAGGAGCTTGCGTCTGTTCTTGTCCAATCAATTGTTTACTCAAGAAAAGACTTGGATCAAATTTCACAAACAAGGCCTTGCATTGTTTGGCTATCTTTTTAAGGGACTGGATCACATATGAAACCAGCTCCTTGTTTTGGTAATCCATGATGGGGCCTCGAGGAATGTAGAGCATGGAAAAGCCAAGTGGCAGGGGTTGAATCAAGATGCTTGCAACAGCGACTAATTGGTCTTCTTGATAAAAACCAACCCGTTCATTTCCCCAATTATCTTTAATTTTTGCCCATGAACTGCTTTGTAAGAGATTGGTTTGATCACTCTGAATAACAAAGTCATCATGCTCACTAGCAGAAATTCCTAGCTGGTAATGGTACATTTCTTATAATACCCACTTTCTAATGGCGTATGCAACGCCAGATTCATCATTTGATTTAGTAATAGTTGTAGCAATTTTTTTAAGAGCTGGATTGCCATTCTCCATAACGACGGCATGTCCCACGACTTCTAGCATGGAACGGTCATTTTCCTCATCTCCGATGGCCATGGTTTCTTCTTGCTGGATTCCAAGTCGTTCAGCTAGATGAAGAACAGCTGATCCCTTATTGGTTGTTTTCCCTAGAATTTCTAAATAAAAAGGGGCTGATTTGACCATAGTGAAGCGGTCCTCGAATTCTTTAGGGATTTTTGCAATCGCAGCATCTAGAATGTCTGGTTCATCGATATACATGGCCTTGACAAATTCTTTCTCAAGAACTTCTTCAGGCGTCCGGTAATAAAGGGGCATATTGACCAGTTGAGATTCATGAATGGTGTAGCGTCCGATATCGCGGTTGCTGGTATAGATGCCGTCTTTAGTAATTGCATGAGAGTGGATTTGGAGTTTGTTAGCAAGAGACTCGATATCGAGATAGTCCTCATAATGCAAAAGGTCTTTGATGAGTTCTTTTCCAGTAGCGGTTTCTTGCACCAGACCGCCATTAAAGGTAATGACATAGTCTCCAGGATCCATCAAATGGAGTTCTTTTAAAAGTTTTGAGACCCCTGCGATAGGACGACCAGTTGTGATCACGATTTTAACGCCTGCGGCTTTAGCGTCTTGAATGGCTTCAAATACGGAAGGTGTGATCTCTTTTTTTGAATTGAGAAGTGTACCGTCGATATCGATCGCCACTAATTTAATGGACATCCGTCTCTCCTGTAAAATAATCATTGGTGATATAGGAAGTGAATTCCTCTACCTGCTTACTGAAAAAGTCCATTAACCTCCAGCATTTCTTTTGGGGAAATAGAAGCGGTTGTCCCCATAGCGAGTTCCTGCAAGAGCAGCGACGAGTGGAGACAACTGAGACAATTCAGCGAGACTCCCATCTTTTCGGATCATCTCGATCTGGGTCCGCGGTTTTTTTCAAGCTCTGGTCGATAAATATCGTAGGGCAGGTCGAAAATTTTTGATGAATAGCGGTGTAGTAGGTTGGATTAAACCCAACCTCTTTAATCAGTTTTTTTCAAGGATTGCTAAGTCTTTTCGCTTTATCTTCTGTAAATAGAATCGATTTAAAGACTTTCCGATTAATATAGCGCTGAGCAAGATCAGACAAGATGGTATCCGGACTATCCATCCAGACTTGGAAATAGGTATTCATCACACCGTCATCTAGATTTAGGTAGTCTTGAATGGTGACCTCTTCTTCAAAAAAATGGAATCAAGCGAGGTGAAGTCAGTTGAAAATACTCTTTCTGATCTGGATAAATGGTTCTAGCGCGTTTGAGTAGATTTTGAAGGAGGACTTCCATGGCACGAGTAGCCGGGTGGAAGTAGACCCTGCATATACATTTGGTAACGGCTGACCACGTAATCCTCGACAGCATGCATGCCATTTTTGTTGGAAGGCAATGCCATTTTCAATCGGTCGAATGACGCGCAAAAATACGGGTCAAGTCAAATTTTTCCATAGGAAGCACCCTGTAAAATAGGCATCCCGCAGTAAATAATCCATCCGGTCCACATCAATTTGACTAGAAATCAATTGCACCACTTGTTTATTGGGGTAGGTATGATCAATGACGCTGGCTACACGATTTGGGAAATCAGGTGCTACCTGTAAGAGGATCTGATTGACCTCCGTCTCTGGACTGGTGATGATCAGCTGGGTCATTTTTTCATGATCGGTCCCAAACAGTCCTTCAAAGGTATGGGAATAGGCACCATGTCCAATGTCATGAAGAAGAGCGGCTGTCATGGTCAGTAAGTTTTCATCAGAATGCCATTGCTCTGCATACTTTTCATCAAAAATGGATAGAATGCGTCTTGAAATTTCATAGGCGCCAAGACAGTGAGAAAAACGACTATGCTCCCCACCGTGGAAGGTAAAACCAGATGTCCCCAGTTGTTTGATGCGGCGTAGTCGTTGAAATTCTTTACTATTAATTAATTGATAAATGATGGGATGATCCACATGAACGTAATCATGCACGGGATCGCGAAAGACTTTTTCATTCATGGGTCTATTATAGCAAAAAAAAGCCTATTTTGCGATCTAGAGGCTAATAGGGGCAGTCAAAATGCGTAAAATTTGATAGAATAGTAAGGCAAGAAAAGAAGAGAAGGAGACAAAGATGCAGATTCGCATTCAAATACCATTCGATTTGGAGAAGAAATGGAAATCGTTGATCAGTACTATCAAGGTGAATGGAAGGAAAAAGCAGGTTTTCAATATCTCTTGTATACCAATGAAGAAGATGAAAAGGTTGCTTTGAAATTTTCCAATGACGAATTGGTCATGACACGTTTCTCAAGTCCTAAATCCATCATGCGTTTCTACAAAAATGAAGATGGTGGGGCAATCATCCCAACTCCAATGGGCATTCAGCAGTTTTTGATTACAACAGATCTCTTTCAATTAGAAGCAGGTCATTTGCAAGTCTCTTATCGCTTGTTAACTCTCGATGGCGAACAGGAATTTGCCAATTATCAATTGCTGGTGGAATGGGAAGAATAATCCTCATTAAATTATTCGAGATCCTGCTTGCTTTATTCTATAAAAATGGTATAATAAAACCACTCAAGGGAGTAGCTGGCGGTTTTCCGCGATAGTGTCGTCATTACGAAATTATTTCCGGCACTATATTAAACGGCGAGACTTGTTTTTTCAAACAGGTCTCTTTTTTGTGCAAAAGAGACCTAGTAGAAAGCTATAAGGAGGAAATTATTTTGTCAAAAGAACAAAATAAAGCTTTGTTTTATACACAGAGTAAAGAAGAAGTTCTAAAGGAATTGGACTCTTCAATTGAAGGCTTGTCAACTGTTCAAGCTCAAGAACGTTTAGCGACTTATGGTCATAATGAACTGGACGAAGGTGAAAAACGTAGCCTCTTGTCTAAGTTTATCGATCAGTTTAAAGATTTGATGATCATCATCTTGTTGATCGCCGCAGCTCTCTCTGTGATCACAGAAGGAATGGACGGCCTTACAGATGCCATGATCATCTTAGCCGTTGTTGTTTTGAACGCAGCCTTTGGTGTCTACCAAGAAGGACAAGCCGAAGCAGCTATCGAAGCACTGAAAAACATGTCTAGTCCATTAGCGCGTGTCCGCCGTGATGGTCACGTGATTGAAATTGATTCCAAAGAATTGGTCCCAGGGGATATCGTTCTTCTGGAAGCTGGAGATGTGGTTCCTGCTGATATGCGCTTGTTGGAAGCAGCTTCTCTTAAGATCGAAGAAGCAGCTCTTACAGGGGAATCGGTTCCAGTTGAAAAAGATGTGACTGGCCTTGTTGAGGCAGATGCTGGTATCGGAGACCGTGTCAATATGGGTTACCAAAACTCGAACGTAACCTATGGTCGTGGTACTGGGGTTGTGACCAACACAGGTATGTATACAGAAGTTGGTAAGATTGCAGATATGTTGGCCAATGCCGATGAAACGGAAACACCGTTGAAGCAAAGTTTGGAACAACTCTCTAAAGCCTTGACTTACCTCATTGTAGCCATTGCTGCAGTGACTTTCCTTGTTGGTGTCTTCGTTCGTGGGGAACATCCATTGGAAGGCTTGATGGTAGCAGTTGCTCTTGCGGTTGCGGCGATTCCAGAAGGACTTCCTGCCATTGTAACCATCGTTCTCTCTTTGGGAACAACAACCCTTGCCAAACGCAATTCGATTGTTCGTAAATTGCCAGCCGTTGAAACACTTGGTTCAACAGAAATCATTGCATCTGATAAAACAGGTACTTTGACCATGAACCAAATGACGGTTGAAAAAGTCTATACCAACGGTCAATTACAAAGCTCAGCAACTGAAATTGGTGCTAGCAACAATACGCTTCGCATCATGAACTTTGCCAATGATACCAAAGTGGACCCATCTGGCAAAGTTGATTGGGGACCCAACAGAGACTGCTTTGGTACAGTTTGGTTTGGACCACAACTTTGATGTTCGTGAAGTCTTGAAGGATGAGCCACGTGTGGCTGAATTGCCATTTGACTCAGACCGTAAGCTTATGTCTACTATCCATAAGGAAGCAGACGGTTCTTACTTTATCGCTGTCAAAGGGGCTCCTGACCAATTGCTCAAACGTGTGACGCGTATTGAAGTCAATGGGGAAGTTCGTCCTATCACAGATGAAGATAAGAAAGCTATCCTTGCTACCAACAAAGACTTGGCTAAACAAGCCCTTCGTGTCTTGATGATGGCTTATAAGACAAGCAACGAAATTCCAACCTTGGAATCTGAAATTGTTGAGTCTGACCTGATCTTCTCTGGTTTGGTCGGTATGATTGACCCTGAGCGTCCAGAAGCTGCAGAAGCTGTCCGTGTCGCTAAGGAAGCAGGTATCCGTCCGATCATGATCACTGGTGACCACCAAGATACAGCAGAAGCTATTGCCAAACGTCTTGGGAATCATCGATCCAAATGATACAGAAGACCATGTCTTCACAGGGGCTGAGTTGAACGAACTCTCTGACGAAGAATTCCAAAAAGTCTTCAAGCAATACTCTGTCTATGCGCGTGTATCACCTGAACACAAGGTTCGGATCGTTAAAGCTTGGCAAAATGAAGGAAAAGTTGTTGCCATGACAGGGGACGGGGTCAACGATGCACCATCACTTAAGACAGCTGATATCGGTATCGGTATGGGGATTACAGGTACAGAGGTTTCTAAGGGAGCTTCAGACATGGTCCTTGCAGATGATAACTTTGCAACCATTATCGTAGCGGTAGAAGAAGGACGTAAGGTCTTCTCAAATATCCAAAAATCTATCCAATACCTCTTGTCTGCCAATATGGCTGAAGTCTTTACCATCTTCTTTGCAACCCTCTTTGGATGGGATGTTCTTCAACCAGTACATCTTCTCTGGATTAACCTGGTTACCGATACTCTTCCAGCCATCGCTCTTGGTGTGGAACCAGCTGAGCCAGGTGTCATGACCCACAAACCTCGTGGACGTAAATCTAACTTCTTTGACGGTGGGGTCTTCGGAGCTATTCTTTATCAAGGTGTCTTCCAAACCATGCTGGTTCTTGGTGTTTATGGCTGGGCCTTACTCTATCCAGAACATGCGACTCGTGCCGAAATCCATGCAGACGCTTGACCATGGCCTTTGCAACTCTTGGTTTGATCCAATTGCTCCATGCCTTTAACGTTAAATCGGTTTACCAATCCATCTTTAAAGTGGGACTCTTCAAGAACAAGACCTTTAACTGGTCGATTCCAGTTGCCTTTGTTCTCTTGATGGCGACCATCATTGTCCCTGGATTTAACAAACTCTTCCATGTCTCTCATTTGAGCTTGACACAATGGTTAGCTGTTATGATTGGTTCGCTCTTGATTGTTGTTCTCGTTGAGATTGTTAAAGCTGTTCAACGTGCACTTGGAAAAGATAAAAACGCCATTTAAGCATAAAAAAAGTCATCTTCGGATGGCTTTTTTTGCGTGCAAAATAGACTGGGCATATTTCTTGAGGTACGTGTGGATTTTTGATAAACTAGTCAACAGTTTGAAGAAAGGAAACTTAGTTATGAAAAAGTTTTTTGCTGAAGTAATCGGCACATTTATGCTTGTCTTTATCGGGACTGGCGCAGTTGTTTTTGGAAATGGAACAGAAGGTCTAGGACATTTAGGAATTGCCTTGGCATTCGGTTTATCCATTGTTGCAGCAGCTTACTCAATTGGGACTGTTTCTGGTGCCCACTTGAACCCGGCTGTTTCGATTGCCATGTTTGTAAACAAACGCTTGTCATCTAAAGACTTGGTTAATTATATTGCAGCGCAAGTAGTGGGTGCGGTTCTCGCATCTGCAACAGTACTCTTCCTCTTGTCAAATTCAGGTATGTCAACAGCTAGTCTTGGTGAAAATGCCTTAGCTAAAGGAGTGACTCCATTTGGCGGTTTCTTGTTTGAAGTAATTGCTTCCTTTATCTTTATCTTAGTCATCATGACAGTGACATCAGCTACCAAAGGTAATGGGAAGATCGCTGGTCTTGTGATCGGTTTGAGCTTGACTTTGATTATTCTTGTTGGTTTGAACATTACAGGACTTTCTGTTAACCCAGCTCGTAGCTTGGCACCTGCCCTCTTTGTTGGTGGTGCAGCCCTTCAACAAATTTGGATCTTTATCTTGGCTCCAATTGTCGGTGGTGTTCTGGCTGCAATCGTTGCAAAAAATCTCTTGGATACAGAAGAGTAAAAAAATTGGTTCCCAGAAGGGACCAATTTTTTTTTATAGTTCAAGGATCGTCATGGCTTGAGAAAATTCATGAGCGAGCTGTTTTTTCTTGTATGCTTTAAATTCGGGGAGGTCTTTAATTCTGCGATAGCGTTTGTAGGGATCGTATCGTTTTGAAAAATCATATTCAGGAAAAGCTTCGAAAAATTGTTTGCAGAGCTCCCATTCTCGGACATAGCCTAAAGGTCTGGCATGATAGGTGATGGTGTCAATCGTTGTCGCTGGCATTCGGTGGTGGCTATGACCAAAAATCACTTCTCTGACAGGATATTGTCTAAAAAGCTCATGAAAGGCTTGGCTCCCTAGAAAAGCATTAAAGCGTTCAAAATAAGGGTGGCGCAGGAGAAACTGACTATGAGGAACAAAGTGCATGGCGATAATCAAGGGTTGATTTACACGCATGAGCTCTTGTTTCAGCTCTTGCAAAAGATTTTTGGTAATGGCTGGATCAGATCCCATTCGTTGGAGGCGTCTGTCAAACCAAAATAGATTTTTGGTTTGGAGATGTTTTTGGGGAGAGATGGTAGGAACAAAGCTGTAGTCATACCAGCCCAGAAAAAGGCAAGAAGCGTATGCTTTTGGAAAAAGGAATCTTTTGAAATTCAAAAGGTCTTATGGCTTCTTCTGATAGGCCCAGCATATCATGATTTCCCTAAGCTAAAGGTCACTGGAAGGTGACATTGAAGTTGGTCTAAAAATTCCTGTGAGGTCTTTTCAAAGCCATTGGCAATATCTCCTGCAATATGGAGATGTTGAATGTTTTGTTGCTGGAAAAGAGTGATCAGGGTCTCTAATTCATCTTTCGCCGAAGTTGTTCGAATCAATATGTAAATCGGACATAAAAGCTACTGTTGTCATGCTACCAGTCTAGCATAAGAGGATCTTTTTTTCTAACAATTAGGTTACAAATGAATAGAAAAAATGCTGAAAATCAGCTGGGATTTAGTGGTGGTCAAACTAGCAGATCCAATATTGGAAGGTGGGCAAATAGTGAAGGTTATGATATAATAGACTAGATACATAGAAAGAGGTACTTATGGACATTTCAGAAATTCGTCAAAAAATTGACGCAAATCGTGAAAAATTAGCTTCTTTCAGGGGGTCTCTTTGACTTAGAGGCATTGGAAGAAGAAATTGCCATTTTAGAAAATAAAATGACAGAACCTGATTTTTGGGATGATAACATTGCTGCGCAAAAAGACATCTCAAGAATTAAATGAACTCAAGCAGACCTATGAAAATTTCCATCAAATGGTGGATCTCTTTGATGAGTCAGAAATCTTTACTGGACTTTTTGACCGAAGATGATTCGGTCAAAGAAGAATTGATCGAGAAGTTGGAGGAGCTGGATAAACGCATGACCAGCTATGAGATGACCTTGCTATTGTCTGAACCCTATGACAATAATAATGCCATCCTAGAAATCCACCCAGGTTCAGGAGGGACAGAAGCTCAGGACTGGGGCGATATGCTTCTTCGGATGTATACTCGTTTTGGAAATGCCCATGGCTTTCAAGGTTGAAGTCTTGGACTATCAGGCTGGAGATGAGGCTGGAATCAAGTCTGTGACCCTTATCCTTTGAAGGGCCTCATGCATACGGTCTTCTGAAATCTGAAATGGGGGTTCACCGTTTGGTTCGGATCTCTCCATTTGACTCTGCTAAACGTCGTCATACCTCCTTTACATCTGTTGAGGTTATGCCAGAATTAGACGATACCATCGAAGTCGAAGTTCGTGACGATGATATCAAGATGGATACCTTCCGCTCTGGTGGAGCTGGTGGACAAAACGTCAACAAGGTTTCTACAGGGGTGCGCTTGACCCACATTCCGACAGGGATTGTAGTGGCATCCACTGTGGACAGGACTCAGTACGGAAACCGTGATCGAGCAATGAAGATGTTGCAAGCCAAACTCTACCAATTGGAGCAAGAGAAAAAGGCAGCAGAAGTGGATTCTCTAAAAGGGGACAAAAAAGAAATTACCTGGGGAAGTCAAATCCGTTCTTATGTCTTTACCCCATACACCATGGTGAAGGATCACCGGACCAACTACGAAGTAGCGCAGGTGGACAAGGTGATGGATGGAGATATCGATGGCTTTATCGATGCCTACCTTAAATGGCGTCTCCAGTAATCTACATGGAATAACCCAGAAAAGAATGAAAGGAATTTCATTACATGTCAATGATTGAAATGAAAGATGTTGTCAAAAAATACGACAACGGGACAACAGCTCTTCGGGGAGTATCTGTTCGTATTGAACCAGGAGAATTTGCCTACATTGTAGGACCTTCTGGTGCAGGAAAGTCGACCTTTATTCGACTTTTATACCGTGAAGTAAAACACGATAAAGGAACACTGAAAGTTGCTGATTTTGATTTGGATAAAATCAAAAAACGTGATGTTCCAATGTTGCGACGCAATGTGGGAGTGGTTTTCCAAGATTATAAATTACTGCCTAAGAAGACTGTTTATGAAAATATTGCCTATGCTATGCAAGTTATTGGAGAGCGTCGTCGCAATATTAAAAAGCGCGTTATGGAAGTTTGGATCTTGTTGGGTTGAAACACAAGGTCCGCTCATTCCCGAATGAATTGTCCGGTGGGGAGCAACAACGGATCGCGATAGCGCGAGCTATCGTCAATAATCCGAAAGTCTTGATTGCGGATGAGCCAACGGGTAACTTGGACCCAGATAATTCATGGGAAATCATGAATCTTTTGGAGCGAATTAATTTGCAAGGGACTACAGTATTGATGGCGACCCACAATAGTCAAATTGTAAATACTTTACGTCACCGTGTCATCGCGATTGAAAATGGTCGTGTAGTGCGTGATGAAGCGGAAGGAGAGTACGGATACGATGATTAGAAGATTTTTCCGACACTTGATCGAGTCGCTTAAAAGCTTGAAACGAAATGGTTGGATGACGATTGCAGCGGTCAGCTCGGTTATGATTACACTTAGCTTGGTTGCTATTTTCGCCTCAGTTATTGCCAATACCATCAAGCTTTCAGATGATATTCAAAACAGTGTGCGGGTTGTAGTATACATGCGCAAAGATATTCAAGATCAGAGCGAGCAGATTGAAAAAGACGGTCAAACCGTGACCAATGAAAACTACCATAAGGTCTACGATGCTCTGACAGCCATGAAACATGTTGACAAGGTTGATTTTTCTAGCAAGGAAGAACAGTACGATAAACTGATCAAAACGGCTGGGAACAACTGGAAGATTTTTGATGGAGATGCCAATCCTCTCTATGATGCTTATTATGTAGAGACAACAGCTCCTAAATATGTAAAGCAAGTTTCGGCTGATGCCAAAAAAATTGAAGGAGTTTCTGAGGTTAAAGATGGTGGGGTCGATACCCAACGCTTGTTTGCTCTTGGAACCTTTATCCGAAACTGGGGCTTGATTGGTGTAGCTTTATTGATCTTCATCGCAGTTTTCTTGATTTCTAATACCATTCGGATTACCATCATTTCACGTAGTCGTGAGATTAAGATTATGCGACTGGTAGGAGCAAAAAATGGCTATATTCGTGCACCATTCCTTTTAGAAGGTGCTTGGATTGGTCTCTTGGGAGCCTTAGTTCCTTCAGCTTTGGTCTTCTATGTTTATAATGTTGTCTATACATCAATGAACAATAACTTGGCAGATCAAAACTTGTATCTCTATAGTCCACATGTCTTGGTACCGATCATGGTCGGGTGGCCTCTTTGGATTAGGGAAATTTTGATCGGGAGCGATTGGTTCTTCAATCTCCATGAGACGTTTTCTTAAGATATAATAAAAAAGCAAGTTCACACTTGCTTTTTTTGTCTACTTTATGAGGACAGGAAGGATGATACAGGACTCTTTAGGATTGTCTAAAGAAAGGGATTGAACATCTTCTCGTGACCAATAGAAGTTTCAGGGCCATGACCGGGATAGACAGTGTAGGAAGATGGAAGGGTAAAGAGTTCTTCTCTGATACTGCTAAGTAACTGTGTCGCGTTCCCTGTTGGAAGATCGGTCCGTCCAATGGTTTCGCGAAAAAGGGCATCACCGGATAGAACCAGGTGATCCTCAGGAAAGACGATAGAGACCCCTCCTGCAGAGTGGCCTGGTGTCTCCAGAACATAAAAGTGGAAATCAGCTATTTGGTAATCGGAGCGAATGTCATAAAGGAAGTCGGCCTCCTTACATACAACATCTTCTAAATCCGCATGACGATCCAAACCAGATAAATTATCGACAGGAGAAGACAACCAACTGGCTTCTGCTGAATGGACATAAACAGGTGGGAAATGATAGGTCTGACGAACCTTTTCAAGACTCATAATGTGATCGTAATGCGTATGGGTTAAAAGAATTGCTACGATTGGTTTTCCGATGCGATCAATTTGTTTTTGAATGGTCGCCCAGTCGCTACCTGGATCGACAAGAATGAGGGAGTGGTCATTTTCAAGGTAGTAGGTGTTTTCATAAGCTACAGGATTAACAGTACGATAGATTTTCATAAGGACTCCTTTCTAGAATAGTGTATCAAATTGCGAGGAAAATAACAGGATTGAAGTCAGCATGAAAGGAGAAAAAAATCTGCAGAGCTTGCTCAAACGTGATATAATTTTAAGTATTATGACAAGACAGAAACGGAAATATGCCATTGTGGATCTGGAAGCGACCAGTGCTGGAAGCAATGCTAAGATCATTCAGGTTGGGATTGTCATCATCGAAGATGGGAGGATTACGCAATCCTATGAGACGGATGTGAATCCCCATGAACGATTGGATGAGCATATCAAACAATTGACTGGCCTGACAGATGCTCGCTTACGAAAAGCTCCAGAGTTTGCACAAGTGGCAAAAGAAATTTTTGAATTAATAGAAGATGCCGTCTTTGTGGCCCATAATGTCAAATTTGATGCGAATTTATTAGCAGAAGCCCTCTTTTGGGAAGGATTTGAGCTAACGACTCCTCGGATTGATACGGTTGAATTGTCTCAAATTTTCTATCCGACTTTAGAACGCTACAATTTAGGAGCGCTTGCAGCTGAACTAGAAATTGAGTTGCACCATGCTCACTCCGCTTTAGCTGATGCTATGGCAACAGCCCAGCTGCTGTTGAAATTGAGAGAGAAAATTGCGAGCTTACCAAGAGGATTGATCGAAAAACTTCTTTCGATGGCAGATTGTTTGATTTATGAATCACGACTCTTAATAGAAGATGCGCTTGAAGACAGTAGCCTTTTTTTACCAGCTCATTTAGCAGAAGTTCATGGTCTCTATCTGCGCAAGCCACAGCAGTTTTTAGAAAGTCGTCATTTGTCTGAACAGTTTGAACTCAATATGCAGCTGTTGGGAATGGATGCTTATCCGGAGCAGAGAGAATTTGTTGCCTATATCGAGGACAGTTTGCAACAGCCACTTCCAAGTTTTATCGAAGCGCCAACGGGTATTGGGAAGACCTATGCCTATCTATTAACGCTTTTGGCTAAAACCTCCAAGCGCATTCTTGTCAGTGTTCCGACTAAAATTCTTCAGGATCAAATTATGAAGAAGGAAGGAAAGACTATCCAAGATCTTTTCCAAATTCCCTTTCATAGCCTGAAAAGTCCCAAGGATTACATCCAACTCGATAAATTTTATGAGGCCTTACAGAGTGAGTCAGATAATGGGATGATTCGACGCTTTAAAATGCAACTCTTGGTTTGGCTGACGATGACAGAAACAGGGAGAGTTCAGTGAAATTGGCCAACTCTATCGTCATCTTCATTTTTGTAGCTGACATTTGCCACGATGGCCAATTGTCGAAAGCGTTCACTTTTTTTATCAGGAAGATTTTTGGCGTCTCGGCCAGGAAAAAGTGAAAACCAGCCGGGTGATTCTGACCAATCATGCCTATCTGTTAACCTCGTCTAGAAGATGATAAGAGTCTACTTCAAGAATCTGTTCTGGTAGTGGATGAAGCGCAAAAAAACTCTTCTTTGCTTTAGAACAGTTTTCACAGAGAGAAGAAAACCTTGCAATCTCTTCTTCTAAGCTTGCAACACGCCATCGAAGAGGAAAAAGATCTTCTGCAGCGACGGTTTGCTGGAGAGTATTCAATTTGAACTAAATGCCTGCTCTAAAAGGAAGTTGTACAAGGAAAAAGCAGCGATCTTATCAGATCAAACAGTGGCAAAAAAATTCGACAGGATGTATCGGAATTAAAAAAACGAATCTCTAGAGAATCTAAAGGGAATTGTTTGATGAGCGCTACCAAACCTTTTGGATGGACAAAGAAGTGGTCGAAAACCACCAGATTCTTCGTCTCCATGGAGGAGTTGAGGACTTGCTATCCTTTAAGGAGTTTGTGCCTGAAGAAGTGCCCGTGCTCTTTGTATCAGCGACGATCGCGATCAGCAAAAAGGTGCATTTACCTGCCCTTTTGGGATACCAAGAGCAGCAGATCTACCGGGTGCCAGTAACAGTCAAACAACACCAGGAATTGTTGGTGCCGATAGATTTTCCAGATGTCGTTTCTTTATCTTCCGTGGAGTATGCAGGAGAGATTTGTCAGCTCATCGATGAACTCCTTCCTCTAAGAAAACCAATTTTTCTTTTGTTTACCTCAAAAGAATTGTTACTGGAGACGTCAAACGCATTGAAGTTTCCTCATTTGGCCCAGTATCGAAATGGAGATGCAGCTAATATTAAGCGACGATTTGACCGAGGAGAAAGCTCTATTTTATTGGGAACAGGAAGCTTCTGGGAGGGAGTCGATTTCTCCCAACAAAAAGAAGTGATTCAAATCATCACGCGCCTTCCTTTTGATAACCCCAAAGATTACATGGTTCAAAAACTGAATACCCAACTCAGAGAACAGGGGAAAAACCCCTTTTATGACTATAGCCTTCCGGTCGCGATTTTAAGATTAAAACAGGCTATTGGGAGAACCAGCCGTTTTCAAGACCAGGAATCTTTGGTCCTCTTATTGGACCAGCGGGTGGTGACCAAACGATATGGAAAACAAATTTTAGATGGTTTGCAACAAGTGCTGCCCCTTCACACGACAGTGAGAGAGCGACTTGTTGAGCAAGCAACTGACTTTTTTGAAAGGAATTGAGAGAATGAAAAATAAAGGATTTGGACTAGCAATTGCATTTGTACTGGCTCTTTGTGCCATGTTTTTGGGAAATTTCTTTCCCATCATTGGCTCCAGTGTCTTTGCTTTGATTTTAGGAATTGTCCTCAATGAATTAGTAGATTTACCAGAGAATTCACGACCAGGACTGAACTGGTCCGGTAAGAAATTATTGCAGTATTCGATTATCTTTATGGGATTTAGCTTGACCGATTGCGACGGTTGCCTCTACAGGCTTGTCTTCTTTGAAGATTAGTCTGCCAACGATAACAGTTGCCTTTCTAGCAGCGATTATCTTTGGGAAAGTCTTCCATCTGAAATCTCATCTACGGACCTTAATTGGGTTTGGAACAGCTATTTGTGGTGGATCTGCTATCGCAGCAGCTGCGCCGATCATTGAAGCAGACGAAGAGGAAATTGCCTTATCTATGTCAACCATCTTCTTCTTCAACATTTTGGCTGTCTTTATCTTTCCAGTATTAGGGCATATATGGCATATGTCTAATTTTCAATTTGGCCTCTGGTCAGGAACAGCCATTAACGATACGTCATCTGTTGTAGCAGCAGCAGTTTTCCTACAGTAAAGCAGCGGGTGAAATGGCTACAATTGTTAAGTTAACACGCGCCCTGATGATTGTACCAGTTTGTTTGGGCTTGATCGGTTTAAAATGGTATCGGAGTAAACAACAAGGAAGAAACAAAGGAATGTTAAAGAAAAATTATTCCTTGGTTCATCATCTGGTTTATTGTGGCTTCTATTCTTTCATCTATCGGCTTGGTACCTAAAGTGGTTCTTCCTTACCTAAAGGACCTTTCTCACCTCTTTATGGCCATGGCCTTGGTCGGAATCGGAAGCAAGGTTTCTTGGAAACAGTTCCGTGCAGCAGGAGCAGCCCCCCTTCTAGTAGGTTTGATTGCTTGGTTTTGTGTAGCAGGATCTAGCTTGATTCTACAGATGTTGTTCTATTAATTGATTTTGATGATTCTCACAGAAAGGAACGTGAATGAAGAAAAATCATTTTTGGACGATCCACCTGGATTATTCGATCATTGGGATTGTCTCTCACCCTTCTCATGATTGGGATTTTATCTGTTTATGTAGCAGTTTCTCATGACTATCCCCAAATGGTCTGGCCTTTTTTAGGGACAACAATTGGCCTGGATTGGTGTGGGATGTGTCATTTGCCTGATTGTGACGATATTTTAGTACGAAATTTCTTTGGAAAATCACTCCCTTTCTTTACCTACTAGGCTTGAGCCTTGATGGTTCTTCCTCTTGTTTTTTATAATCCCAACTTGGTAGCTTCAACAGGAGCTAAAAACTGGGTGGCTTATGGGAACATCACCTTATTTCAGCCCTCAGAATTTATGAAGATCCCCTTCATCCTGATGCTGTCACGCTCTATTGTCCGATTTTTGCAAAGAAATAAGGGGCGTGAGCGATTATTGCGACAAGATTGGTTTTTGATTCTAGAGTTGACCATCTATACGATTCCGGTCTTTGCCTTATTGGCTCTCCAACAGGACTGGGAACGGCCTTAGTATTCTTGGCCATTTTTGCGGGCTTAGTGCTCGTTTCAGGAGTTTCCTGGAAAATTATCTTGCCGGTCATCTTGCTTCTGGCAGGTGGATTAGCAGGCTTTCTCTTCCTCTTTCTTTCAGAAGGGGGGCGAGCTTTTCTGCACCAGCAAGTAGGGATGCCAACCTATCAGATGAACCGTATTTTAGCCTGGTTAAATCCTTTTGACTATGCACAAACCACCACCTACCAGCAGGCACAAGGACAGCTAGCTATTGCTAGTGGTGGTCTCTTTGGGCAAGGCTTTAATGTCTCCAATTTATTGGTTCCCGTACGGGAAAGCGATATGATTTTTACGGTCGTAGCAGAGGACTTTGGCTTTGTTGGAGCTCTGGTACTGTTGATTTTATATGTGTCCCTGATTTACCGCATTTTAAAAATTACCCTCCAGTCCAATAACCAATTTTATACCTATATTTCCATCGGATTTATCATGATGCTGGTCTTTCATATTTTTGAAAATGTCGGAGCAGTAACGGGTCTTCTCCCTTTGACGGGGATTCCCCTCCCCTTTATCTCACAAGGTGGATCGTCTATTATTAGTAATCTGATTGGTATTGGTCTGGTCCTCTCAATATATAATCATAGCAGCAAAAAGAAAGAGCCAGAAGAAGGGCCTCCAATCCGTAAAAAAGTAGTCCTTAAAAAGGCGCAATAGATAGAAAGAAGGAATGAAAATGAAAAAAATAGCAACGATTTTAGCAAACGGTTTTGAAGAAATTGAAGCCTTGACAATTGTCGATGTATTGAGACGGGCTGGAATTGACTGTGACCTCATTGGCATGGAAGAAACGGTCACAGGTTCTCACCAGATCACAGTGGAAGTCGATCGCCTCTGGAATGGGGACCTGTCAGATTATGATGGAATCTTCTTACCAGGTGGGATGCCAGGAGCTGCGAATTTGCGGGATAATCCGGAATTGATTGCAGCTCTTCAAGAAGAAAGTAGAAAAGGAAAAATCATCTCTGCGATTTGTGCAGCACCAATTGTCTTGGCGCGTGCCGGCCTCTTAAAAGATAAAACACTATACGTGTTACGATGGTTTTGAAGAAGAGATTCAAGATGGGCACTATCAGAAAGAAACAGTGGTGAAAGACGGTAATCTCTTGACCAGTCGTGGTCCTTCAACTGCGCTTGCCTTAGCCTATGCCTTGGTAGAGCAATTTGGAGGAGATGCCCAAAGCCTTCGTCAAAGGAATGCTCTATCAAGATGTCTTTGGAGATGCTTAAAAGAGCTCTTTTGGACACCATATTTTTCTGGTGAAAGATCACATTCTATGACGGGAAAATGACTTCTCTATGATTTAAAATGAAATGACCGTAAAAAATGGCTAAAATCCCCCCTAAATGAGGGTTTTAGCTTATTTTTTTTGTCCATTTGTGGTATAATATTGACTATGAATTATCATGATTTTATATGGGATCTTGGTGGGACGCTATTGGATAATTACGAAACGTCCACAAATGCCTTTGTAGCGACATTGAAGGACTTTCACATCCAAGCCGATCATGATTCTGTTTATGCAGCATTAAAAATCTCAACACAGGATGCAATTCAAACCTTTGCACCTCATATTTCCAATTTTCGTACGGAATACAAGAAAAAAAGAAGCCTTGGGCTTGCAAGAGCCGGTCTTATTTGAGGGAGCAAAAGAGTTACTAGAAGAGATACAAGCACATGGAGGACGCCATTTTTTTGGTATCTCATCGGGATCGCCAAGTTTTGACCCTTATTGAACAGACAGGCATTGCTCCCTTCTTTACGGAGATTGTAACAGCAGACGAGGGCTTTCCTCGAAAACCAGATCCCAGCCTCTATGCTTTTATTTGAAGGAAAAAAATATGGCATTCAAGACGGTCTGGTCATCGGAGATCGTCCGATCGATATAGAAGCTGGGAAGGCTGCAGGGCTTTCGACCTATTTATTTGATTCCATGCCACACTTACACCAGTTTATATTTGAATAGAAAAAGGGAAATTATGACAGAGGATAAACAGCAAGAAAATCAAGCACAAGAATATGATGCCAGTCAGATTCAGGTCTTGGAAGGACTAGAAGCCGTTCGGATGCGTCCGGGGATGTATATTGGATCGACCTCAAAAGAAGGTCTTCATCATCTGGTCTGGGAAATCGTTGATAACTCGATCGACGAAGCCTTAGCTGGTTTTGCTAGCCATATTGAAGTTTTCATTGAAGCAGATAATTCGATCACGGTTGTCGATGATGGTCGTGGGATCCCAGTGGATATCCAAGAAAAGACAGGTCGACCTGCCGTTGAAACTGTCTTTACCGTGCTTCACGCCGGAGGAAAATTCGGCGGAGGCGGCTACAAGGTTTCTGGTGGTCTTCACGGGGTAGGATCATCCGTCGTCAACGCCCTCTCCACATCCCTCGATGTTCGCGTCTATAAAAATGGCAGTATCCATTACCAAGAGTATCGACGTGGACACGTTGTGGATGATTTGAAAGTCATCGGGGAGACAGATCGGACAGGGACAACCGTCCACTTTATTCCAGACCCAGAAATCTTCACGGAAACCACCGAGTATGATTTTGAAAAATTAAATAAACGGATTCAAGAATTAGCCTTTTTGAATCGTGGCTTGCGTATTTCTTTGACGGATAAGCGAGAAGGCTTAGAGCAAGAAAAGCATTACCACTACGAAGGTGGGATCTCTAGTTACGTCGAATACATCAATGAAAACAAGGATGTCATCTTTGAAAAACCAATCTACACAGATGGTGAAATGGATGATATTACAGTTGAAGTAGCTATGCAATATACCACAGGCTACCATGAGACGGTCATGAGTTTTGCTAATAACATTCATACCCATGAAGGTGGGACGCATGAACAGGGCTTCCGTACAGCTCTCACTCGTGTGATCAATGATTATGCTAAGAAAAATAAGCTCTTAAAAGAAAACGAAGACAATCTAACTGGGGAAGATGTTCGAGAAGGCTTAACAGCAGTTATCTCGGTTAAACATCCTAATCCACAGTTTGAAGGACAAACCAAGACCAAACTTGGAAATTCAGAAGTTGTTAAAATTACCAATCGACTCTTTAGTGACGCCTTTTCTGATTTCCTTTTGGAAAATCCACAAATTGCTAAGAAAATCGTCGAAAAAGGGATTTTAGCGGCGAAAGCTCGGGTGGCTGCTAAGCGAGCGCGTGAGGTGACCCGTAAGAAATCAGGGCTTGAGATTTCCAACCTACCTGGTAAATTGGCAGATTGTTCTTCAAATAATCCACAAGAAACAGAACTCTTTATCGTCGAAGGGGATTCAGCCGGAGGATCTGCAAAATCTGGTCGAAATCGGGAATTCCAAGCGATTCTCCCAATCCGTGGTAAGATCTTGAACGTTGAAAAAGCAAGTATGGACAAAATTCTAGCCAATGAAGAGATCCGTAGTTTATTTACTGCTATGGGAACTGGATTTGGTGCCGAATTTGATGTTACAAAAGCGCGTTATCAAAAATTAGTGATCATGACCGATGCCGATGTCGATGGCGCTCATATCCGAACCCTTCTATTGACCTTGATCTATCGCTATATGAAACCAGTCTTGGAAGCGGGATATGTTTACATCGCGCAACCACCAATCTATGGGGTCAAAGTCGGTAGTGAAATCAAAGAATATATCCAACCTGGTGCCAACCAAGAAGCTGAATTAGCTGCAGCTTTGGAACGTTATTCAGAAGGTCGCTCAAAACCAACCATCCAACGCTATAAAGGTCTTGGAGAAATGGATGATCACCAATTATGGGAAACAACCATGAATCCAGAACACCGCTTGATGGCACGAGTATCAGTAGACGATGCTGCGGAAGCAGATAAGATCTTTGATATGTTGATGGGGGACCGTGTGGAACCACGTCGTGAATTTATCGAAGAAAACGCTGAATATAGTACACTCGATGTATAAAATTCAACGAACGCTTCCCATTAATGGATATTTTATGGTATAATTACTAGGATTACGTTCAAGTAATACGATGAAGGAGTTTTTATATGTCTAGTGGACTAATTGTTCTCATCTTTATTGTCGCCCTTATCTTGATTGTAGGATATGTGGTTGCAGTCATTTTGAGAAAACGAAATGAAGCCTTACTGGCAGCACTGGAAGAACGAAAAGAAAAGTTATACAACCTTCCGGTCAACGATGAAGTAGAGGCCGTAAAAAATATGCATTTGATTGGTCAAAGTCAAATTGCATTTCGTGAATGGAATCAAAAATGGGTAGATTTATCCTTAAATTCATTTGCTGATATTGAAAACAATCTGTTTGAAGCGGAAGGCTATAATAATTCTTTCCGTTTCATGAAGGCTAAACAAGCCATTGACAATATCGAAAGTCAGATCCAATTGATCGACGAAGATATCAAGGCGATTCGCAAAGCCCTTTCTGATCTGGAAGAGCAGGAACAAAAGAATAGCGGTCGTGTGGTTCATGCCTTGGATATGTTTGAAGAACTTCAAAAAGAAGTCACTTCAGACCCAGATCGTTATGGCAGTGCGCTTCCTGAAATTGAAAAACAAATTGGAAATATTCAATCTGAGTTCTCACAATTTGTAACCTTGAATTCTTCAGGTGACCCTGTTGAAGCGGCTGAAATCCTTGATACAGCTGAAAATCATATTGTAGCCTTAAAACAAATTGTTGAGCGAGTGCCAGAAATTGTCACTGCTCTTCAAGCAAAACTTCCTGATCAATTAGAGGATTTGGAAAGTGGCTACCGTCAAGCTTTTGGAATCTGGTTACCACTTCACTGAAACAGATATTGAATCTCGTTTCCAACAATTGCATGCTTCCTTGAAGAACAATATGGCAAATGTATCTGCCCTTGAATTGGACAATGCCATTTACGAAAATGAACAAATTCAAGAAGAAATCGATGCCTTGTATCACATCTTTACCCGTGAAATTGAATCACAAAAAGTTGTGAAGAAGTTAGTGAAACAACTGCCTGGCTATTTGAAAACATGCTAAAGATAACAATAGCAACCTTGCGGCAGAAGTGGAACGTCTTGGTAAAACATTTGTCTTGAATGAAAGCTTCAGCCAACAGTTAAAAGAGTTGGAAGCTGAGCTATCTTCACAAGAAAATGTGGTAGAAGATGCCTTGAAAGATTCATCTGAAACACAAAAAGCTTATTCTATCGTAGAAGAAGAGTTAGAAGCTATCGAGGCTCGCTTGAAAGAAATCGAAGATGAGCAAATCAGCTTAAGTGATTCTCTTTCAAAAATTGAAAAAGACGATGCCAACGCTCGCCAAAAAGTCAATATCTATGCCAACCGTTTGCATGCCATTAAACGCTATATGGACAAGCGAAACTTGCCAGGAATCCCTCAAGAATTCTTGGAATTATTCTTCACAGCAAGCAACAATACAGAGGCTTTGATGGATGAGTTGGAAGGGGATAAAATCAACATCGAATCAACCAATCGTTTGTTAGAGATTTTGACAAATGATATGAATGAATTGGAAGAAGCGACGTATCGAATTGTACAAAATGCTACTTTAACGGAGCAGTTGTTGCAATACTCAAACCGTTACCGTTCATTTGATGATCATGTGCAAGCAGCTTTTGATGAGTCGCTTTATATTTTCGAAAGAGAATATGACTATGCGGCTTCCTTCAAAGTCATCTCAGATGCTTTGGAGATGGTAGAAGCTGGAGTGACTGATCGCTTTGTTACTTCATATGAAAAAACACGGGAGCAAATTCGCTTCTAATAACAGAAAAATGACCTTTTAGGAGGTCATTTTTTTTATCTTCAAATGATCATTGAAACTTGAAATTTAAACCCTATTTTTGTATAGTAAGGGAGAAATAAGAAAGGAAAGCGATGAAAGAAGTAACAGGTCTCCTCGTTATGGATGTAGATGGAACCTTGATCCGACAGGAAGGGATTGATCTACTAGCTCAAGAAGCTGGCGTGGGAGAAAAAGTGGCAGAGATTACAGCACAAGCAATGAATGGAGAGCTGGATTTTGCAGCATCTTTAGAGGCGCGTGTCGCTTTATTGAAAGGATTAGAGACCTCTATCTTTCCGAAAATTTTGGAGCAGATGGAAGTCACACCGGGTGCTGATACATTGATCACGGAACTTCATCAAAGAGGTTACAAGGTTGGTCTTGTTTCAGGGGGATTTCATGAAGTCATCGATCCCATCGCGAGGTCTTTAGGAATTGATCTGGTCCGTGCCAATCGTTTGCAGACTTTTGATGGCCGTCTGACAGGGGAAGTCCTCGGTGAGATTGTGACTCCTGAAATGAAAAAAGAGTCCCTCCTGACATGGGCGAGAGAAAATCATGTCCCACGAAGTCAGACGATTGCTATGGGAGATGGTGCCAATGATCTTCCGATGATTGAAACAGCTGGTATCGGGATTGCCTTTATGGCAAAGCCAATCGTAGCTGAGCGAGCCCCATATCGTATCGAGAAGAGGGATTTAAGCCTTGTTCTTGAAATTTCTAGACCAGCATAGAAAGGAAACAGCATGCATATCCTACTAGCACCGGATTCATTTAAAGAATCATTATCTGCCAAACAAGTAGCAGAAGCCTTGAAAAAAGGATTTCAAGAGGCTCTACCAGATGCAACTTTTGACCTCCTTCCCTATAGGGAGATGGTGGCGAAGGGCACCATGGAAACTCTAGCTGGAGTTCTGGATGTAACGGAGTACCAAACTCAAGTAACAGGACCATTTGGACAGCCTGTTTCAATGTCTTACTACCAAAAAGATGAGATGGCTTTTTTTGAGATGGCCTCACTTGTCGGTTTAGGCTCCATTCCAGCTGAAAAACGAAATCCTCTTGAACTAGAAACACGAGGGCATTGGTGAACTTATTTTGCAATTGGTTGACCAAGGGGTTAAAACGATCTGTGTGGGAATTGGTGGTTCTGCAACGAATGATGGTGGGATTGGGATGGCAGCTGGACTAGGGGTAGCCTTCTATGATGAACAAGGCCATCTGCTTCGTCCTGTCGGGGCTTCGCTCGGTCGTGTGGCTAGAATAGATACCAGTGCGGTTCCAAAAGCTTTAGAAGACATCGAGCTCCAAGTCTTAACGGATGTAACCAATCCTCTCTGTGGCAGTCAAGGAGCGACCTATATCTTTGGTGGGCAAAAGGGATTGAATCCCCTTCTGTTTCCAGCTGTTGATCAGGCTATGCAGGGTTTTTACCAATTAGTAGATGCACGAATATTGTCCATGGCTGGCGCCGGAGCTGGAGGTGGCATGGCTGCTGGCTTGGTCGCTTTTGCGGGAGGTCAGATTTCCTCAGGAATTGAGAAAAAGTCTCGATTTGATTGACTTTGATCACAAAGTACAAAAAGCTGATCTGGTCGTGGTCGGGGAAGGTAGGATGGATCTCCAATCCCTTTCTGGGAAAGCACCTGTCGGGGTGGCCAAACGAACACCAGAGAAGATCCCAGTGCTTGCTATTTGTGGTAGCTTAGCGGAGGATTTGCCTGCTTTTCCTAGTCATCACATTGATGCTGCCTTCTCTATCGTACCTGGGTCCTTGTGAGGTAGCAGATGCACTCGCTCATGCTGAAAGAAATCTGATTTCCTGTGCTCGAAATATTGGGAACCTTTTAAAAATGAAAGCAAACTAAAAAACCAATGGAAAAGGGATGTTCCCTTCCATTGGTTTTTCTTTAGCTAAAGAGACGTTTCCAAAATGATTTCTTTTCTGGACTGGCAGTCTCTTCTTTCTTTTCAAATAAATTTGGATACTGGAGACTCATATCTGTTGGTGAAATTCCAGATGGGTGGTCAGTATGGATGATGAGACCAAATGGAGAATGGCGACAGTCATCCGAAACGATGCTTGCCACAAGACCAAGATCCTTTGTTTTTTTCAAATATTGAAGTTGGCTGCTTTCATCCAAGGCAGGCGAAATCTTGACCAATACAGGTTCAAAGCGTTCTGAAATGTTCGTAAGAATTGAAGAATAGTGCTCCAAATAGAGATTGTCCCTTGCCTCCTCCAAGGTACATGATGCAATCACACGCTCCTCATAAGTCTCCAAAAATCGACGCTGTTCATCAGGATTGAACCGAGTAGGACCAGCAGCTTTTTCTAAAATCGTTTTATTAATATCTGTCATAAGTTTAGTATAGCATAAAGCGTAGCAGAAGAGTAGAAGAATGCTGAAAAAATTAAATAAGGAGGGAAATGGAAGAAAATAAGATAGTGGAACCGTTTTCTTGTTAAAAACTTCTCAATTTTCGTAGATTTCCTTGTTTTTTCTTGAAAAAATAGCCTAATTACGATATGATAGAGGAGTAAAAAATATAACTCAATAAGGAGAGTAAGAAATGTCAATTATTACTGATGTTTACGCTCGCGAAGTCCTAGACTCACGCGGTAACCCAACACTTGAAGTAGAAGTTTATACTGAATCAGGTGCTTTCGGACGTGGTATGGTTCCATCAGGAGCTTCTACTGGTGAACACGAAGCAGTAGAACTTCGCGACGGTGACAAATCTCGTTACGGTGGTCTTGGAACTCAAAAAGCTGTTGACAATGTAAACAACATCATTGCTGAAGCAATCATCGGCTACGATGTACGTGACCAACAAGCTATTGACCGTGCAATGATCGCTCTTGACGGTACTCCTAACAAAGGTAAATTGGGAGCAAACGCAATCCTTGGTGTGTCTATCGCTGTAGCTCGTGCTGCTGCTGACTACCTTGAAATCCCACTTTACAGCTACCTTGGTGGATTCAACACTAAAGTTCTTCCAACTCCAATGATGAACATCATCAATGGTGGATCTCACTCAGATGCTCCAATCGCTTTCCAAGAATTCATGATCGTACCTGCTGGTGCACCTACATTCAAAGAAGCTCTTCGTTGGGGTGCTGAAATCTTCCACGCACTTAAGAAAATCCTTAAAGGTCGTGGTCTTGAAACAGCCGTTGGTGACGAAGGTGGATTCGCTCCTCGTTTCGACGGAACTGAAGATGGTGTAGAAACTATCATCGCTGCTATCGAAGCTGCTGGTTATGTTCCAGGTAAAGACGTATTTATCGGATTTGACTGTGCATCATCAGAATTCTACGATAAAGAACGTAAAGTTTACGATTACACTAAATTCGAAGGTGAAGGAGCTGCTGTTCGTACTGCTGAAGAACAAATCGCTTACCTTGAAGGATTGGTTGACAAATACCCTATCATCACTATCGAAGATGGTATGGATGAAAACGACTGGGACGGTTGGAAAGCTCTTACTGAACGTCTTGGTGGTAAAGTTCAATTGGTTGGTGACGACTTCTTCGTAACAAACACTGACTACCTTTCACGTGGTATCGAAGAAGGTGCTGCTAACTCAATCCTTATCAAAGTTAACCAAATCGGTACTCTTACTGAAACATTCGACGCTATCGAAATGGCGAAAGAAGCTGGTTACACTGCCGTTGTATCACACCGTTCAGGTGAAACTGAAGATTCAACAATCGCTGACATCGCAGTTGCAACAAACGCAGGACAAATCAAGACTGGTTCACTTTCACGTACAGACCGTATCGCTAAATACAACCAATTGCTTCGCATCGAAGATCAACTTGGTGAAGTAGCTGAATACCGTGGATTGAAATCATTCTACAACCTTGAAAAAATAATCTAGTTTACTAGACTAGAAAAGGTCCTTGAGTTTTCTCAAGGATCTTTTTTGCGATCAGCTCAAACAAAAACTCCTCAACTAAAGTGTTGAGGAGTAGTTCTATTAGAACAAAGCCTTTGATTTTGTCCAAGGCACCGCTGACCATTTCATTTCCAGAAACAAGCCCTTTTGGCTTGTTCAAGATAGTCACCGAGGTTGTCTTTGTTGTCATCAACAAATTTCTTTTGCAGCGTCGAAATCTTTCTTTTCGATCATTTCTTTCACTTGGTTAAATAAGTCCAATGGATTCATGTTATGGCTCCTAAAATATAAGTTGTGAAGTCAGGCTCGCGCCTTTTTCTCATCTATTTAATCATTTTTTTAGAGGTTTGACAACTAAAACGACTTAATGAAAAACCGTACAAACGGCCTCTGGGAACATAGAAGTCGTCGGATAGAAGGGTCAATTTTCCGCTAGCAGAATCTCGTTTGAAGACGGTGGCATTAGGTGAATCTTGATGGGCTGCGATCAAATAGTTTTGATCAGGACTAAGCGTGAAATCACGTGGATTGAGGCCTTGACTTGGAACAATTTCAATGAGTTCTAGGCTACCATCAGCCACAACTTTGAAGACAGCGATGGAATTGTGAGCACGGTTAGATGCATAGAGGAATTTTCCATCAGCTGAGAGCTTGATCGCAGAAGCCCATTTTTGACCATCGTAGTCTGATGGAAGTGTGGAAACAGTTTGGAAGTGTTCGAATTCACCCATACCGTCATAAAAGAGCACATCGATCGTAGCATTTAATTCATTGATGAGATAGGCAGTCTTATAGTGGGGATGAAAGACAAGGTGACGAGGTCCTGCCCCTGGAGCTGTTTGGTACTGATTGATCAGGGTCAGTTTTCCTTCCTCACTGACATCATAGACATGCAAACTGTCTGTTCCTAGGTCACACGTGATCAAGTACTGATCTGGCGTAAGGTCTGCATAGTGGGTATGTGGACTTGCTTGATTGGCATGGGGGACCACTTCCTTGGTGGGTGTCTTGATCGACAAAGGACAAATGTCCATCTGCCTCTAGCTTATATACGAGAACTTGGCCTTTGTGATAGTTGGCTCCATAGACCAGTTGACGCTTGTCATCGACAGAGACATAGCAGAGTGGAGCCCCCTCTTCAACAACGTGATTGAGCGGCTGAAAATCAGCTGTAAAGCTTGCGATTCCTCCTTTACCCTCTTCAGCTCCGACACTGTAGAGGTTGCCTTTTTCAGAAAAAGCGATATAGGTTGGATTGGGCTCAGCTGCCACTAGCTCAAGATGGCTCAATGTCCCTGTTTCAGGGTCAAATTGTGCCTTGTAAATTCCTTTAGATTCTTTTTTGGTATAGGTACCGAAATAAATAGTTTGAGACATAGGTCACCTCGTAAGATTTGTTAGGTTTATTATATCAAAGGTCCTATTGGAAGGCAATTGCTAGTTGAAAAGGCGAGGGGCTTTCTTTCTTATTTTGCTAGTTTTTCGTAACTTCACGCTCAAAAAATGCTAAAATAGAAACAGATTGAAATGAAAAGGAGTTCTCTGTGGATAATAAAGAAAAACAGTTTAGTATGTCCTGGTTTTTTAGATGGTTTTTAGACAACAAGGCCATTACTGTATTTTTAGTTACCTTACTGTTGGGCTTGAATCTTTTGGTCCTGAGTAAAATCACCTTTATTTTTATTCCTATTTTTGAGTTTGCAGGAGCAGTCATGCTGCCTGTCATTATTTCTGGTTTGCTCTATTACCTGCTCAACCCCATTGTTGACTTTCTTGAAAGAAAAGGACTCAAGCGGATTTTTGCGATTTCCTTAGTCTTTTTCTTGATTGCAGTGCTTTTAATCTGGGGTCTAGCTGTAGTGATTCCAGCTGTCCAACGACAAGTGGTGAGTTTCTTTCATAACTTGCCAACTTATTTGGAAAAGGCCAATGCAACCATCGATGATTTTCTAGATAATCGCGTCTCTTCTGATATCAAACCCCAGCTAGATGAGATCACCAAGGAATTGTCTGCAAACATTACTTCTTGGGCCAGTTCGATCTCTGGGCGGGCTGTCAATTGGGTCAGCAACTTGATCGGAGTGGCATCGCAAGTCATTGTTGCCTTGATCATCATGCCTTTTATTGTCTTTTATCTTCTTCGAGATGGAAAAAATTTAAAGGGCCACATTGTTCGCTTCTTACCGACTAAGATTCGTAAATCGGCTGAGCAAGTTCTCTCAGATGTCAATACCCAACTCTCCAACTACGTTCGAGGGCAAATTACGGTAGCCATTGTCGTCGCCATTATGTTCATCATCTTCTTTAAGATCATTGGCTTGCGCTATGCGGTGACACTGGGGATCTCTGCGGGGATCTTGAATTTGATCCCTTACTTGGGTAGTTTCTTAGCCATGTTACCTGCCTTAGTATTGGGCTTGGTAGCAGGACCAGAGATGTTTATCAAGGTCTTGATTGTATTTGCAGTGGAGCAAACCATTGAAGGACGTTTTGTATCACCTTTGGTTTTGGGAAGCCAGTTAAATATCCATCCGATTACCATTTTATTTGTGCTCTTGACGTCAGGATCTATGTTTGGAATCTGGGGAGTTTTCCTTGGAATTCCAGTCTATGCATCTGCTAAGGTGGTGATCGGAGCTATCTTTTGAATGGTATAAGGTCGTCAGTGGCTTGTATGAAGAACACAATGAAGTAGAAGAGGAAACACACAGTGAGTCATAGTCAACAAATGGTAGAGGCTCTCGATCGGCAAGAGCTAGAAGAGGCAGAAGTTCAATTTCAACAGGCCTTGTTAGAAGATAGTGAAGCGCAATTATTGGATTTGGGTCAATATCTTGAAAGTATCGGTTTTTACCCTCAGGCAAAAGAGATCTATGAACAGATTGCAGAAACCTATCCAGAAGTGTATCTAAGTTTGGCAACCATCCTTGCAGAGGAAGGTCAAATGGAAGAGGCCTTTGCTTATTTAGAAGAAATTGGCCCTGAGTCTAACTGGTATGTAGCCAGTCTCTTGGTCAAGGCAGATCTTTATCAGCTGGAAGGCCTAGCAGATGTGGCGCGTGAAAAAAATTAGTTGAAGCTGCTCATTTCTGTCTGATGATCCCATCATTCAATTAGGGCTAGCTGAAATTGATCTGGAATTGGAACGCTATCAAGAGGCTATCCAAGAGTATGCCCAGTTAGACAATCGGGAGATTTTGGAAGCAACAGGAATTTCCAACTATCAACGAATTGGTTTTGCCTACGCCAATCTTGGTAAGTTTGAAGCAGCTGTTCCCTTCTTAGAGAAAGCTCTGGAGATTGAGTTTGATGACCAGATTGCTTACGAATTAGCGACCTTATTGTCTGACCAAGAAGAATTCCAAAAAGCCCTGATCTACTACAAACAAATTGATACCTTGTCGCCTGATTTTGAGGGCTATGAGTATGGTTATGCCTTGGCTTTACAGGCTGAAAATGACCGTGAAAAAGCGCTTGAGATTGCTAAACAAGGGATCCAGAAGAATCCCTTTGATGCCCAATTGAAGCTCCTTGCTTCTCAGCTTTCTTATGAACTTCACCAGCCTGAACAGGCAGAAGCTTATCTATTAGAGGCTAAAGAAGTGGCAGATGATCTCGAAGAGATTGCTCTTCGTCTGACTACCCTTTATTTGGAACAGGAACGCTTTGACCAAGTCTTGGCTTGGCAAAATGAAGAAGTCGAAACAGTTGTCACCCGGTGGAACATTGCCCGTGCCTTGGCTGCCTTGGAGAAAACAGAAGAGGCCGTCTCAGCCTACCAAGAGCTCTATGAGGATTTAAAGGACAACCCAGAGTTCCTCGAAGCCTATGTTTATTTGTTGCGTGAGGCTGGAGATGTGACGAAGGCGCGTGAAGTGGCTAATCAGTATTTGGCGATCGTACCAGACGATGTGCAGATGCAAACCCTCTATGATAGCCTCTAATCAAAAACCATATCGTGAAGATTCGGAATAGTTTGTGGTATACTGGTAGAAGATAGAATGAGGAGAGAAAAACATGGAACCAGTGAAACTTTTTCAATACAATACCTTAGGGTGCCCTAATGGCGGGTCTGTACGGGGGTTCATTTACGATTGGAGAACTCTTGGAACACGGAGATCTCGGAGTTGGGACGCTTGATTCTATTGATGGAGAGTTGATCGTATTAGATGGTAAGGCATATCAGGCCAAGGGATCAGGGGACCATCCTGAAATAGTCGAAGTTTCTCCGGATGCCAAGGTTCCTTATGCAGCAGTCGTCCCTCACCAAGCAGAAGTGATTTTCCGCCAACGCTTTGAAATGACGGACGAGGAATTGGAAGCCCGTATTGAGTCTTATTATGATGGGGAAAATCTTTTCCGCTCCATTAAGATTCGTGGTGACTTTTGCCAAGATGCATGTCCGTATGATTCCAAAAATCAACACCAGAGATGAAGTTTGCAGAGGTTGCAACCCATCAGCCAGAGTATACACGGGAAAATGTCACTGGAACCATCGTCGGTTTTTGGACACCAGAAATTTTTCCATGGCGTGAGCGTGGCTGGTTATCATTTGCACTTTATTTCAGATGACCACACCTTTGGTGGCCATGTCATGGATTTTTGTCATCACAGAAGGGATTGTAGAGGTGGGAGCCATCGATCAGCTGGATCAACGTTTCCCAGTTCAAGACCGTCAGTACCTCTTTGCCAAATTCAATGTTGATGAGGTCAAAGAAGACATTAATAAAGCAGAATAAAAAGGTTGAGCGTAGCTCAACCTTTCGTATTGAAGATAATGTTATTTAAGAAACTTTCCTTAGGTGAGAACGGACGTCAGCGAACTTTGAAGAAGTTCCATGACTTAGTTTTGAGACTAAAGTCTCAAAACTCCCGAGTGCTTGAAATGATTATATTTCAAGCACTTTTCTCACGGCGGAAAGTTTCAATATATGTTGAATGATCCTAAAAGTAGACCTCATTTTTTTTCAGCATACGTAGAACAGTTTGTCTACATTCTAAAAGGTTGAGCGTCGCTCAACCTTTTATTTTTGAAATCAGTCCGTTAGTTTCATGGCTTTGATTTTTTCTTCTTCTGGGGTGACCCGCAGAGTCTTCTGGCCTGTGTAGGTGACAAAGCCGGGCTTTCCACCAGTTGGTTTATTGAGTTTCTTAGCTTCGATCATATCTACTTGGACCAGGTTTGAGAGACGGGCCTTGGAATAGTAGGCCGCCAACTCTGCAGCATCGGTTTTCACTTCATCCGTCGGATCGAGATTGCCAGTAATGACGACGTGGCTTCCCGGGATATCTTTGGCATGGAACCAGAGCTCATCTTTCTTAGCAATCTTAAAGGTTAGTTCATCGTTTTGCAGATTATTGCGACCCACTAAAATAATGGTTTTTCCATCACTAGCCAGGTATTTCTCAGGTTTTTTCCGTTTATGAATTTTTTCACGGTTACGCCGCTTGATAAAGCCGGTCTGGATTAGCTCTTCTCGAATTTCTGCTACCTCAGCCAGGCTCGCTTGAGAAAGGGCTGTTTCAACCGTTTCAAGATAAGAAATGGTTTCCTTGGTTTCTTGAATGAGGATGGTCAAATGTTTGACGGCTTCTTTTAACTTCTGGTAGCGTTTGAAGTAGCGTTGGGCATTTTGATTGGGGGTCAGGGCCTTGTTGAGTTGGATGGTGATGGGTTCGTTGGTATAGTAATTGTCCAAAACAACCTGGTCTTGGTCGTTTGGTACCTGATGGAGGAAAGGTTGTCAGCAATTCTCCTTTTTGGCGGAATTCTTCCGCATTGTCGGTCGCTGCTAACTCGGCTTCTTGTTTGGCTAATTTTTTCCGGTTCTTTTCAAGATCGTTTTCGACCTTGCGGATCAATTCACTGGCCTGTTGTTGCACCCGATCGCGCTCAGCCTTGTCTCGGTAATAGTCATCCAGCAGATCAGAAAGTGTTTCAAAGGTTTGACTGGTCGCATCTGCAAAGGGGATAGCCGAGAAGGATTTGGTTGTTAGGTGAGGATCAGAGGGTGCCTCGAAAAAGGCACGGAAGGTTTTTAATTTTTCATCCGTCTCAAGTCGCTTAGCTAATTCTTGAGCCGTATCTCGCCCCAAACCTTGGAAACATTTTTGAAGGTTTTTTGGGCTTAACTCTTCCTTGTGAAGAAGGGCAAAAAGGGCTTCATCTCCAATTGTAAAAGGATTAACCGCGTCGGTTTTCGGAGGAGCTATATAGGTTGATCCAGGGAGAATGGTCCGGTAGCTATTTTGTGAGAAGCCGACATGTTTGATGGCTTCGATGATTTTATTGCTGGTGCGGTCTAGGAGAATAATATTACTGTGCTTGCCCATGATTTCGATCATGAGGCTGACAGAAATGGCATCTCCAATTTCGTTTTTATTGGAGACACGGATTTCGAGAATCCGGTCGTTCTCCATTTGCTCAATCCCTTCAATGACAGCGCCTTGAAGATATTTGCGCATAACCATAATAAAGGTATTGGGAAAGGCAGGATTTTCAAAGTTGGTCTGGGTCCGTTGGATCCGTCCGAAAGACAGAATGGGCAGAGAGCAAGAGTTTTTGGTTTTTCCGATTGCCTCGGATTTGGAGCACCAATTCTTGCTCGAAGGGTTGGTTAATTTTTTGAATGCGACCACTCAAGAGTTCGGCCTTCAATTCTTGCACCATATGGTGTAAAAAAAATCCATCAAAAGACATGGGATTCCTCATCATTCTAGCGTTTATTCTAGTAAATTATATCAAAAATTAGAGCGGAAATCCCAGAAAGAAGCTAGAGGCTGTTCAATGAAGAGAAAATGCGAACGTTTTCAAAAAAATGCAGAAAAAGTATTGACATTTTTGAAAGAAAACTTTTAAAATGTAAGAAATTAGAAAAGTAGTAAATGAAAGTTTCAAGAGAGCCCACGGTTGCTGAGAGTGGGTAGCGGCAGTTTATGAAATTGGACTAATGATGAGATGAATTTGAAACAATAAAAATTCGGTTGGCACACCTTATCGTGCAACTTGTTGCTAGACAAGACAGAGATATGGGGGAGACTATCCTTTTCCCATAAGTGAGGTGGCACCGCGATGACACGTCCTCACATAGCTTTTGCTATGTGTGGGCGTGTTTTTTGTTTTAGATGAGAAGGGAGAAAAGATATGAAGAAACGATGGCGTCGCAGTCTTTAGATGATGAGAAAAAAAGAAGAAAATGAAAAAATAGAAGAGGTATTAAAAATGAAAAATAAACGGTTAATGGGAATTATTGGTTTGATTGCAGCAGCAGTCATTGGGACAGCGATCTATTCAGCTACAGCAGGCAAAGACAACAAGGCAGCAAGCAGCAATGAAAAGGCTAAAGTTGGGGTCTTGCAGTTGGTCAGCCACCCTTCGCTTGATTTGATCTACAAAGGGATTCAAGATGGTTTAGCTGAAGAAGGTTATGACAAGGACAAAGTGGACATTGATTTCCTCAATGCTGAAGGCGACCAAAACAAAGTTGCAACCATGAGTAAACAATTGGTAGACAAGGATAACCAAGTCTTGATTGGGATTGCAACTCCATCTGCTCAAGGTTTGGCTAGTGCAACCAAAGACAAACCAATCGTCATGGGAGCCATCACCGATCCAGTCGGCGCAAACTTGGTCAAAGATTTGAAAAAACCAGGTGGCAATATCACTGGGGTATCTGACCACAATCCAACTGAGCAACAGTTGAAATTGATCAAAGAGTTGACTCCGAACGTGAAAACAATCGGTGCCCTTTACTCAACCAGTGAAGACAATTCTAAATCTCAAGTAGAAGAATTTACAAAATTGGCTGAAAAAGCAGGTTTCAAGGTGATTCCTTATTCAGTACCTTCTACAAACGAAGTTGCTTCAACAGTTTCTGTCATGTCAGGTAAAGTCGATGCCATCTGGGTTCCAATCGATAATACCATCGCATCAGCCTTCTCAACTGTTGTTGAAGCCAACAAAACAGCTAAAAACCAATCTTCCCAAGTGCGACAGCCATGGTAGAAGCGGGTGGCCTTGGTTCAGTCGTTGTCGACCAACATGATCTTGGGGTAGCAACTGGTAAAATGGCTGCGAAGATCTTGAAAGGTCAAAAACCTGCAGACACACCTGTTGAAATCTTTAGCCAAGGAAAATCTGTCATCAATAAAAAAGTAGCAGATGAATTGGGTATTACTATTCCAGAATCTGTCTTGAAAGATGCTGGACAAGTCATTAAATAAAAAGGAAACGAATAATAAGAATAGCAGGGGAATTTAGCATTGGTAAGTCTTTAAATCGTGACATTTAAAAATGTTTACCAGTGCTCACGACCAGCTTTGTTACTCATGATAGAGGAGAAAGAAGTGGAAGTCAAGATAACAGATCTTCATCCGACCCAACTATATTTATCAGAAAAGAAGTTACATGATATCCAGATGCTGGATCAGTCGGCAGAAATCATCAATGTGGATCCAATTAGTGTTCTTGCATTTGGAAATCGCTTCTTGATTACAGACGGGCATCATAGGGCTTATCAGGCTTTATTGGCAGGTCGGGATACGATTACTGCTGAGTTTGATAGAGATGGTGGCGATGAGTTGTATGCTCTCTATGCGCAAGCTTGCGAGGAAAGAAAGATAACCTCTGTTTTGGATTTAAAACATCGTATCTTACCTCAAGATGAGTATGAAGCAAAATGGTATAACTGGTGTGATGGTTTTAACCAAGCAGCAACTCTTCTATTGGAAAAGGCAAGCAGATGAAACAGACAAGGCAAATAGATAATGCACTGCCTCTTGTTCCTTTTTCTAGTGAATTAGTCTCATCTAACTTGTTTTTTAACTAAAAATCTGATAAACTATGTAGTAATCGAATAGAAATCTGCAAGACTAGTATCTCAAGGGAAGTGCGACAGGGAGAAGAGCCGTGACTGAAAGCTCTTTGCATGAAAGCTGAGTGAATTCACTTGCGTAAAGGATTTAGAAATTAAGGTCTGGTTTACGGATAAAAAACGGATGGTACCGCGTGTCAACGCTCCGAATGTGGGTGTTGGCGCGTGGTTTTTTCTATGTCTGTAGAGGGACCATGATGGAGGAAATATGTCAACGATTGAAGAACAATTAAAAGCGCTTCGTGAAGAAACGCTGGCAGCTTTGAAGCAGATCTCTGCTGAAAATGAAAAAGAATTGCAAGAACTACGGGTCTCTGTCCTTGGGAAAAAAGGATCTCTGACTGAGATCCTCAAAGGGATGAAAGATGTCTCTGCTGAGATGCGTCCGGTTATCGGGAAACACGTCAATGAAGCCCGCGATGTCTTTGACGGCTGCCTTTGAAGAAACAACCAAACTCTTGGAAGAAAAGAAAGTCCAAGCGCAAATTAGCTAGCGAAAGTATCGATGTGACGCTTCCATGGTCGTCCAGTTGCTAGTGGTTACCGTCATATCTTGACCCAAACCAGTGAAGAAATCGAAGATATCTTTATCGGGATGGGCTACCAAGTCGTGGACGGCTTTGAAGTGGAGCAAGACTACTACAACTTTGAACGCATGAATCTGCCTAAAGATCACCCAGCGCGGGATATGCAGGATACCTTCTATATCACAGAAGAAATCTTGCTTCGGACCCATACCTCACCAGTACAGGCGCGGGCGATGGATGCGCATGACTTTAGCAAGGGACCATTGAAGATGATCTCTCCAGGGCGTGTTTTCCGTCGGGATACAGATGATGCGACCCACAGCCACCAATTCCATCAGATCGAAGGCTTGGTCGTTGGGAAGAACATCTCAATGGCAGACCTTCAAGGAACGCTTCAATTGATCGTGCAAAAGATGTTTGGTGCAGAACGTCAAATCCGTCTTCGTCCTTCTTACTTCCCATTTACCGAGCCATCGGTAGAGGTGGACGTTTCTTGCTTCAAATGTGGTGGAGCTGGATGTAACGTATGTAAGAAAACTGGTTGGATTGAAATCATGGGAGCCGGTATGGTTCACCCACGCGTCCTTGAGATGAGTGGTATTGACCCAACAGTTTATTCAGGATTTGCCTTTGGACTTGGTCAAGAGCGTGTGGCTATGCTTCGTTACGGAATCAATGATATCCGTGGCTTCTATCAAGGGGATATCCGTTTTTCAGAACAATTTAAATAATCATGTTAGTTAGAGTAAAAATCGACCAGGCACAGACCTTACGTGACCTAGAGGTGGAAACCTACCGAGATACCTTTGGTCCCTATATTGTTGAGAAAGATTTGGAAGATTACTTCTCTACAGTGCTCTCTTTGGAGCAAATCGAGAAGGATCTGTTAGAACCAGAATCTGAAACCTATTTTGTCCTCAATGAAGATCAAGAAATCTGTGGTTTTCTCAAGATCAACTGGGGTCAAGCACAAACGGAGCCAGTAGAGATGGAAAAGTCCTTTGAGATTCAACGGATCTATGTCAAAAAGGAATATCATGGAGCTGGTTTTGGCAAGGAAATGTTTACCTTTGCGCTGGATCAAGCCAAGAGCCGTGGCTTTGAGTGGGCCTGGCTAGGTGTCTGGGAACGCAATTTTAAGGCACAAGATTTTTACTACCGCTTTGGATTTGAACGATTTAGTGAACACCAGTATATAACCGGAGATACCGTGGATACAGACTGGTTGTTGAGAAAGAAATTGATCTAGAAGGAACAAGAAACTTCTATTCTAGAGAAGGGGAGGTTACTAGACCTACCTAAGCCAGCCTCGAGCTGGAAAACACAAAATGAAAGGATCAAAACGAGGGTGACTGAAAATCTAGGAAAAGATCATCTAGATTTCAGCTTAGCCCTTGGTATCTTACATATGTTAGTTAGTTATAAATGGTTAAAAACAATTGGTGGACGTGGATGTGCCATCAGAAGAGTTGGCTGAAAAAAATGTCAACCACAGGGATCGAAGTAGAAGGTGTGGAATCACCAGCTGCTGGTCTCTCAAAAAAATTGTCGTCGGAGAAGTCTTGTCTTGTGAAGATGTGCCAGAAACACACCTTCATGTCTGCCAAGTCAATGTGGGTGAAGAAGAAGCCCGTCAAATCGTCTGTGGAGCACCAAATGTTCGAGCAGGCATCAAGGTCATGGTGGCTCTTCCAGGTGCTCGCATTGCGGACAACTACAAGATTAAAAAAGGGAAAATCCGTGGTTTGGAATCTCTCGGAATGATCTGTTCCCTTGGTGAATTGGGAATTTCTGACTCCGTTGTACCAAAAGAATTTGCAGATGGCATCCAAATCTTGCCAGAAGATGCTGTTCCAGGAGAAGAAGTCTTCTCTTACCTCGACTTGGATGATGAAATCATCGAACTTTCCATCACTCCAAACCGTGCAGACGCTCTTTCTATGCGTGGGGTAGCGCACGAAGTAGCAGCGATTTATGACAAGGCAGTCAATTTCAAAGATTTTTCTTTGATTGAAACAGACCAAGCTGCAGCAGCTGCTCTTTCTGTCTGCATTGATACAGACAAGGCACCTTACTATGCGGCTCGTATCTTGGACAATGTGACCATCGCACCAAGTCCACAATGGTTGCAAAACCTCCTCATGAACGAAGGTATCCGTCCGATCAATAACGTGGTCGACGTGACCAACTATATCCTACTTTACTTTGGTCAGCCTATGCATGCCTTTGACTTAGATACCTTCGAAGGAAACGATATCCGTGTGCGTGAAGCGCGTGCTGGTGAAAAATTAGTAACCTTGGACGGTGAAGAACGTGAGTTGGAGACAACTGACCTCGTGATTACAGTAGCTGACAAACCAGTAGCACTTGCAGGTGTCATGGGTGGAGAAGCTACAGAAATCTCTGAAAAATCTACTCGTGTTGTCCTGGAAGCAGCTGTCTTCAATGGCAAATCAATCCGTAAGACCAGCGGTCGCCTCAACCTTCGTTCAGAGTCATCTTCTCGCTTTGAAAAAGGCATCAACGTGGTAACTGTCAATGAAGCCCTTGATGCGGCAGCGAGTATGATTTCAGAATTGGCTGGTGCCACAGTGCGTAAAGGCATCGTTTCAGCAGGCCAGCTCGATACTTCTGATGTGGAAGTTTCTTCTACACTTGCAGACGTTAACCGTGTCCTTGGAACAGAGCTTTCCTACGCAGACGTAGAAGATGTCTTCCGTCGTCTTGGATTTGGTCTTTCTGGAAATGCAGAAAGCCTCACTGTCAGCGTTCCACGTCGCCGTTGGGACATCACCATCGAAGCGGACCTCTTTGAAGAAATCGCTCGGATTTATGGTTATGACAAATTACCAGCAACTCTTCCAAAAGATGACGGGACAGCAGGTGAATTGACAGCGACTCAAAAACTCCGTCGCCAAGTTCGGACTATTGCAGAAGGAGCAGGCTTGACTGAAATCATTACCTACGCTCTGACAACTCCTGAAAAAGCCGTCGAATTTACGACTGCCCCAAGTAACTTAACAGAGCTCATGTGGCCAATGACTGTGGATCGTTCAGTCCTCCGTCAAAATATGATCTCAGGGATTTTAGATACCGTAGCTTACAACGTCGCTCGTAAGAACAAAGATTTGGCCCTCTACGAGATCGGAAAAGTCTTTGAACAGACAGGCAATCCAAAAGAAGAATTGCCAAACGAAATCAACAGCTTTGCCTTTGCTTTAACTGGTCTAGTCGCTGAAAAAGACTTCCAAACTGCAGCTGTTCCAGTTGACTTCTTCTATGCCAAGGGAATTTTGGAAGCTCTCTTTGCTCGCTTGGGTCTTGATGTGACTTATACAGCAACACAAGAAATCAAGAGTCTCCACCCAGGGCGGACAGCCTTGATCTCACTTGGTGATCAGGTGATTGGGGTCTTGGGACAAGTCCACCCTGTAACAGCTAAGGCTTATGATATCCCAGAAACCTATGTGGCAGAATTGAACTTATCTGCTATTGAAGCAGCTCTTCAACCAGCCGCAGCCTTTGTGGAAATCACTAAATTCCCAGCCGTGAGCCGTGATATCGCCCTTCTCCTCAAAGCAGAAGTGACCCACCAAGAAGTGGTTGATGCGATTCAAGCTGCTGGCGTGAAACGCTTGACAGACATCAAACTCTTTGACGTCTTCTCAGGTGAAAAACTAGGACTTGGCATGAAGTCTATGGCCTACAGTTTGACCTTCCAAAATCCAGAAGATAGCTTGACGGATGAAGAAGTCGCACGCTATATGGAAAAAATCCAAGCTTCACTTGAAGAAAAAGTCAATGCAGAAG
>BNJV01000400.1_pt1 | contig 213985 bp, 211 predicted proteins | sample 8540591 | NCBI WGS metagenome assembly BNJV01 (sample SAMD00202457, study PRJDB9452) | human saliva metagenome | host: Homo sapiens
ATCCAGCCCCTTCAACCTCTACATCGCTGACTCTTACGGAACCACTCCATAAGTTTGACCTAGTAGCTGTAAAAGAGCTTCAAACTAGGTAAATTTAAGCTACGGCGACGGTGGTGTTGACTTCCGCCTAACATAAATCCAGGTGCCATAGTTAGGCAGGGGGTGCACCGCCGTCGTCGTTACCCTAAAAACCCGCAAAACAAGAGGCTGTCCCTAGAGGGACTTCCCCTATGGGCGGGCCATACCAGGCTGGCAATGCTGACGGCTGGTTAACTTACGGCTAATCATGTGGCAAGGCCGGGCAGGTAAGAGGTCGGGCGCGTAAGGAGAGTTAGGGAAGGGGGCCTACAGATACGGGGTTTTCGTCCGTTGCCTATAAAACCCCATGAAAAAATCATAGGGAAGGGACGATTTTGCCTGTATTTACCTTTGCCTGTATGTGCATGAAAAAAGACTCTCTGAAACCAGAGAGTCTTTGGTGGTGTCCGAGAGGGGACTTGAACCCCTACGCCCGTTTAAATTAGGCACTAGCACCTCAAGCTAGCGCGTCTACCGATTCCGCCACTCGGACTTGGTGCTGCCATTCGCATTTAATGCGATCGACTCGTGAAAATGTATCACGTTCAGATGGATAGCACCAACTAGCTAGCTATGGTTCACACCACAGCTACAGTTTTTGGGTCAGCTATGTGCCCATGCCAATCAGGGCGCGGCCACACACAAAACCGCAAACGTACCCGCACGCAGCTAGGGCCGCCGTCGTCCCTCAAAGAGCTGCACACGCTAAAGCCCAAAAAGTGCGCCACCAAAGCTGCTAGGCAAAGTGCCCACCGAAAGTACCTTTAAACACGTCAGCCGTAAACTCACCTGAGCTGCAAGCTCACCCTAGCTACCTTGCTCTAGCTACAGACTCACTCAACCGAGAGCGTCATAGAAATGCTAAAGCTCTCCCCCGGCTCAAGCTTGGCGGCGTTTTCGCGAATGCGGCCAGGCTCTACGCACAGGAACTGCACCCACTCGTCGGGAGCCATGTCAGAAAATTCAGCAGCGCCACGCGGACCAGGATTCCACACCACAGTGTTGGGGGCGTCGTACTTGGTAACCACGATGGTGCGGCGGTTGCCACTATCGCGCACACGCACCACATTGCCGGCCTCGCCGGTGGTGAAAATACGGTCGCAAGAGCCGGCCACCTTCAACTCATGTTCCTGCTTAGCACGGGTGGCGCCAGGCTCGTTATCGATATACTCGCCTCCAGCCAGGCCGCTAAGATCCGTTGCGGTCAGGTCATATAGGCGCAGGTAGGTGTGGAAGGTAAGCTCGCCGACAACCGGTTCGCTTTGCACATTGCGCAGCGACAGGTTCAGCTCCAGCTTCTCACCCACGGTTACCTCATATAGGGCGTAAAAACCGTTCTTTTCCAAGCTTAGAGTTACGCGTACACCGCCGTCGTCAGTGGTAACTACACTGCGTAGCTGCCACACGCTGTTACGGGCCCAACCATGTGCGGGCGGAGCCTGGTGTAAAGCCCCCACCCCGAACCAAGGCAGGCACAGCGGGATACCACCGCGAATAGCCTTTTGGCCGTTAAAGACAGCGCGGCTTGAAGTGAACAGAACTTCCTTACCACCGCGCGGCACCCACGAAGTGATGTGCGCACCAAACAGGTAGATTTCTGCGTATCCTGCGGGGGCGTCGATCAGTAGGCGTTCCAAACCGCCGTGACCAGGGGTTAAGGCTACGCACGAGGGTAGCGAGACTGCGTGACTAATTTGACCGGTAGGGCTAAACAAACTCATACCTACCACGTTAGTAAGATTGGGGCTGTTAAGGGGCAGTTTCAGCAAACGAACCGCCAAGATTTATTAGCAACTAGAGGCTGGCATGGCTGAGAACTCTGAGCACAAAGAAACACAACCGCAAAAACCAATTCTCACCCAGCATCGTTGGGTGACTAACACGGCTGGGGCCATACGCAAGGCCCGCGAGCAGCATCGGCGTTTTATGGACTCGCGTCAAAACGAGCCACAGATGCCACCGATCCCTACCACGTATGTGCTGGCCAAGCCGGCACAAACAGAGAAACAAAGCGGCCTAGCGCTCTTGCCTGAATGGTTAGTGCGCGCAGGGCTTAGTTCCTGGCTTATTTGGGCGTATTGGCAATCGTGTGGGTGATTATTTTTGCCACCTCAAAGATTGTCCCGGTTTTTATTGGTGTCTTTTTAGCACTAGTTATTACCGCCATTTTGCACCCCATTGTTAAGCTTATAACAAGGTATTACCACGTTATCCTGCCACATTCTTAGGATTATTGACGGTGCTGGGCATTGTGGGCGCCATGTTCACTTATGTGATTACCTCTGTAACGGGCCAATGGGATTCCCTGGCACAGCAATTTACTAATGGTGCGCACACGATTGTGGACTTTCTTGAGCACGGCCCTTTACCTTTCCATATTTCTCAGCATGACTTGAATATGCAGGTAAATGCGGCCCTGGATAGAGGGCAAGCATATTTGCGTTCTAACGCGCCTTCCCTGGCCGAACAGCTATTATCTAATGCTTCTGCTCTGGGTGAGGTTATGGCCGTGCTGGCTTTGGCACTGTTTACGGCAATCTTTTTCCTGGGTTCGGGTAAAAACATGTGGCGTTGGTTCTTAAATGAATTACCCGAGGAGCGTCGTTACCGTACTCACCGCGCCGCTAGCGCCGGCTGGTTCACTTTCTCTGGTTATGTGCGTGGAACCATGATGGTGGCATTAACTGATGGAATTTTTGCTGCAATCTTTTTGCAAATGATTGCGGTGCCTTTAGCCGCTCCCCTGGGTGTGCTGGTGTTTATGGGTGCTTTTATTCCAATGGTGGGTGCGCCAATTGCCATGTTTGTGGCCATGCTGGTGGGCTTAGCTTCTGGCGGTATCGGAAAGTTCTTGCTGGTGGGTATTGGCGTGGCCGCAATCGGTCAGTTTGAGGGACACATTTTGCAGCCGCTAATTATGGGTAAGCAGGTTTCCTTGCACCCGGTGGTAGTAGGTATTGCAGTGGCTGCCGGCTCATTCTCCGCTGGTTTGCTGGGTGCGGTAATTGCTGTGCCCCTGGTCAGTGTGGCATGGGCGGTATATTCTGAGCTGCATGTGCGTGACACACCATTGGATGATGAGGATATAGCTAAGCTAAATCAAAGTTGCTGAAGATTTAGAAGCTATCGAATAGTCAAATACAGGCAAAATCGTCCGTCGCCTATAATTTTTCCGTGGGGTTTTATAGGTAACGGACGATTTTTCAGTATTTGTAACGGTTGCAGTACTTACACCCCACTCTCCTGAAACTTTCGCAGCTAACTACGACGACGCCGTCGGCCCCCTGCGATAGTAACCGGCGTTGGCTGGCAGGTGACCTGCCCTAATAAAGCCAATACTGATTAAGGCCAGACACACCGGCAAAAGTCGAGTATCGGCTAGAACCAACCTCTATGGCTCCTCTGCTTGCGCACTCCCCCAGTTTCCAAGGATTTAATAGTCATGTGTCGCGGCAAGGCTGCAAAAACTTATGCTCGTTTGTCTAAACAAAAACTTGCGCCCTACTTCTCCCCATTTCCCCGCCCTTTCTCGCACTCCCCTGTGCTTTCCCGCACTTCCCTGTACTTCACTTACATTTTCCCTGCACTTCTCTAGACAAAGCTCACTCTCCCCCTACTTCCCTGAGGAATCTGCCTGACCAATTTCCCAACATTCGACCTAAATTGTCCAGTATTTGACCAGTCAAATTTTTAGCCGGTTATTTACATACAAAATCGTCCGTTGCACATGATTTTCCGCTGTATTTTTATAGGGAAGGGACGATTTTGCCTGTATCTGTGCCAAGCTGTCACACAAATTTTAGTTTGGGCATACTATGTAGGTATCCACCATCGTCCAGAACCACGATGTAGTTGTAGCTCCAAGCTCACTAATTCCATACCCCACAGGAATCACCATGAAGTCAGACTTTTACCGGCATCGTCGTTGGTGCATCGCGTTAAGCCTGGCCTTGTCTATGGGCGCGGCAGGCGGTTTAACAACTGTCTCTACCGCCCCAGCTCAGGCCGCTAACGTAGGTACTACGGCGCAGCAGCCTCTAGCTCCAGCGCCAGGCCAAGAGACCAGCCAGCCGTCGTCGGGAGCCACGCCCTCGGCTGAGCCCACCACTCCAGGGGCTTCTCCCTCACAGCCAGTGGCTCCGGCCCCTTCGGAAAGTGCCGCCCCCGGCCAACCTAACCCAGGCCAACCTAGCCCAGGCCAGCCTAACCCCGCTCAGCCCTCCCCCGGCAACCCATCTCCTGGCAACCCATCTCCTGGCAAACCGGCTGATCCATCTCAGCCAGCTGACCCACAACCTAACCCCGGCCAGCAACCTGGCGCTAAGCCAAGCGCCCCAGCTGCCTCGGCTACCCCTACAGGCTCGGCCACTAAGTCACCTGGCTCAGCTGCGATTACCCCGCCGCGCACAGACCTACCGAATATCCCTGACGCCGACCCCAAAGGTTACTGGCTAAAGGATCCCAAGGGCTGGTGGTGGCGCAACTCTGACGGGACTTGGCCCAAATCCCAGTGGCTGCGCGTTCAAGGCACCGTCTACTACTTCAAAGCTGACGGCTACCTAGCCAGCGGCTGGCTGAAGCTAGACAAAGACTGGTATTTCCTCTCCGGCTCTGGCGCTCGAGTAACCGGCTGGATCACTGTCAGCGGCCGCCGCTACTACCTAGACCCTGCCACTGGGGTGATGCTCCAGGGACAAATTAACCTCTCGGGCAAGTACTACTACTTCTACGGCCTAACCGGGGATATGGCCACCGGCTGGACCAAGCACAACGGCGTGTGGCACTACTACGACAAGTCCACTGGCGCCGCCGTACTTGGTTGGCTCAAGGATGGCGGTAAGTGGTACTACCTAAACCCCTCCACCACCGTCATGCATGTGGGCCCGCTAAAGGTGGGCGGCAAAGAATATTTCATGCAGTCTTCAGGCGCAGCCTTTGTAGGCTGGCTTAAGGTAGGCGGCAGCTGGCATCTGTATGGTAGTGACGGTGCCCGGGTAACTTCGGGCTGGGCTAAGGATGGCTCAGACTGGTACTACTTCAACCCGGCCACTGGCAACTACGTCACCGGCAACACGGTAATTAACGGTACAACTTACCGGTTCTTGCCCTCAGGTAAGTGGATTGGTTACACCGCACCCGGTGGTTACCTCCAGCCCAGTCAGTCGATCACCTCACTTGGCAGCCAAACCAATACCCTCACCTACGGTATGAACGGGGTGAAGGTGCGCATTGTGCAGCAACGTTTGGGTTTGTGGTACTCCACTAAACTGGCCAGCGTTGATGGAGCGTTCCAAACTGCGGTGCGTTCTTTCCAGCGCCGCATGGGGTTAAGTCAAACCGGTGTTGTTGATAAGACCACTTGGGACGCTATGCAAACCGGTTACAGCTGGTATGTAGACCAGTATCAAGCCGCCCCGGTGTCTATTTCCGCCACGCGTTCAGAGCGCATTGAGGCCATGATCGGCTACGCCTACAACCAGCGTGGTTCTTCCTACACTTGGGGCGGGGCTGGTCCTTACGGTTTGGGTTATGACTGCTCAGGCCTTACTTTGCAGGCGCTTTACCATGCCGGTATGGATCCGCAGCCGATCAATGTGGTCAAGCATGGTTGGCCTAGCTACCGCACTTCGCAGGAACTTTACAAATACTCTAAGTTCCAGCATGTGCCGCTGTCTGCACGCCAACGCGGTGACCTGATTTTCTACACCACCGACGGAGTGGTTACCCACGTAGCTATCTATCTCGGTGACGACCAGGTAATTCACACCGACTGGATGGGTAGGCCCGCCCGCATTGAGCACATTACGGTCTCTTATGGTTGGGGCAATATTGCCAGCCAGGTGGTGCGTCCCTTCCCGTAAACAGCACCTTTAGTCGTATTGTTTACGACGACGTCGCCCGCCTAGTTTCGTGACTTAGGCGGGCGATTTTTTGTGGCTGGGACTAACTAGTTAGTGAGCCTGCTAGTTAGTGACCTTAGGGATTGGTGCTATCTAAAGCCCAAGTCCGTCTAGAAGGCTACCAGTCACGCAAAGCTGGTAATCCAGAAACTTCAGCCTGGTGCCGATAGAAAGATCCCCTTTTAAATCCAGACACCTGACAGCGTCTAGAAGGCTACCGGCCAGTGCGGCATGCATTTAGCTAGGGTTGCGCCAGCATCGGCCAGCTTATTAACCGCCTGCACATAGGTGGGGTTAGGGGTGGGGGTGCGACCAATCTTTAGATCTGCCTCAGCTTGGGTGGGGTTAGCGAACTCGCTTAGCTTGCCGTCGCTAATTTGGGCAGAAAGTGTCGCGTAGGTACCCAGCGCCCCCAGGGCGGCTTGGGCAGTCTTGTCTTTAGCTGCAGCTTTAGTAAACTTCGCGCGATAATCCGTATTTAAAGTAACCGTGAAGGCTTGCCAGGAGGCTTGTTTAACTTCTGGGGAAGCATCCTTAGGCAGTGAGCTAAAAGTCTTACCGGTACTAGATTCTTTAAGGGCGCTGACGTACACCTTATCCATGGCAGCGCAGCCATCGGAGGCTGGCTGTGTGTTAATGGTTCCGGCCTTAGGGGTTCCTGAGCTGCAACCAGTTAAGACAGATGCGCAGATCAGCGCCATTACTGATGCAGTTGCAATAGGCTTAAACATACTTGCGATTGTATTGCACCAGCTTGATAAATGTCGGGAATTTGGACCCTTAACTGGCAAAAGTGGAAAAACTAGAGATTTTGTGCCCTAAACTTATGGCGCACCCCCTAAGTGCACCTTCATCCCCCACCCTTAGAAGGTTAACAAATGATACGCCCTAGTTGCAATTCGGTTATCACCACACCGCTAGTAGCCTGTCTAGCTCTGATAACTCTGGTTTTGGTTGGTTACCTATCTAAATTGGATTATTCCGTACGCAACTGGGCTTTGGCTTCACGCACCCACACCGCTACACGTGTCTACACAGCTATCACCGTCTTGGGTAATACGCTTACTTTGACTGTGGCCACGATTTTGATCTGCCTGGCCCTGCTGGCTGCCAAGCAGTGGCGCATGGCTATTTTAATTAGTGCCACTATGGCGGTTTCCTCGGGTGTGAATATGAGTTTGAAAGCACTGGTGGGGCGCGAACGACCGCCGCGCGCTCAGCTGTTGGGGGTACCTGAGCACACCATGTCTTTCCTTCTGGACACACCCTGTGCAGCTTAGTGTTTGCAGCCTTGCTAAGTTTCTTGATCGCTACTTTTTGGCCTAAACGCTGGCAAACCCCGCTTGGCAAAGTAGCTTTGTCAGTTCTTTACGTATTACCTTGGATGGTGGCTTTAGCGGTTGCCTATAGCCGCATATACTTGGGTTATCACTGGCCCACAGATCTGTTAGGTGGTTGGCTGGTGGCCGCACTGATAATTATGTTGGTGCAGTTACTAGCCCCCTGGGCCGCGCTAGTAGTAAACCCGTTCCAGAAAAACTCTACGACATGAGCACTCTTCCAATCGCCCTGATCACCGGCGCCACCAGCGGCATTGGCCTAGCCACTGTCCAGGCACTAGCAGCCGATCACCATATTATTGCGCTAGCCAGGAACCGTCAGCGCCTAGACGATTTGGTGGCTTCACTACCCAGCGCCCAGGCAGTTTCTGTGGATCTTAGCGACGCCGAGGCAGTAGCTAAGGCTGTAAGCGAGCTAGGTCTTAAGCGCCTGGACGTACTGGTTAACAGTGCCGGGGTGGAAGCTGCTGGAAGGCTCGAAGAGCTCAGCGTTTCGCAGTGGCGCCAGGTACTGGATTTGGATCTGGTGGCCCCAGCTCAGCTAACCACCCTGCTGCTGCCAGCTTTGCGTGAAGCTCACGGTTTAGTGGTGATGCTAAATTCTGGTGCGGGCACACGCGTATGGCCTGGTCAAGGTCTATATTGCGCCGCCAAGCATGGTCTGCGGGCGCTAGCTGATGCACTGCGAGAGGAAGAGCGCGGCCACATCCGTGTCACCACTATTTACCCAGGTCGCACCGACACTGCTATGCAGCAGCGCCTACACAACTTAGGGGCAACCGCCGGGTCTGGCAAGGGCGGGGATTACTGCGCCGCCGACCATATGCAGGCCACCTCGGTGGCTAAAGCTATCCGCCTGGCTGTAGATATGCCGCTTGATGCCACCATTGAAGATCTACATATCCGCCCCTCTGACCTGCCTAAAAACTGAAACCGATTTCCTCCGGCTTACCTCCAGACTCAACCAGGAGAGACCATGGATTTAACCCGCCCTCAGGCCCCCTACCCATACGATTTACTACCTAAAGTTCCGGCTGCTTTCACTATCACTAGCCAGGACATGGAAGATGGCAAACCTCTAGCAGATAAGTTTGCTGCCCCGCATGAGAATATCTCCCCCGCCTTGGCTTGGCATGGTTACCCCGAGCGGACCCAGTCTTTTGTAGTGACCTGCTTTGACCCTGACGCACCCACACCTTCAGGTTGGTGGCACTGGGCGGTGCTTGATATCGACGTCGCCACTCCATATTTGGCGCAAAATGTGGGCCGCAGCGATCTTTTCTTGGAAGGTGCTTGCTTCCACGCCCGTAACGACTCGGGCACCTGGGCCTACTATGGCCCTTACCCGCCTGCCGGAGATGGCCCGCACCGCTATATCTTCACGGTCTATGCCTTGGATGTGCCCACACTGGAACTTGATGGTGACACTTCAATCGCAGCTGTAGCTTTCCACGCCCTGTCACATACCTTGGCGCGGGCCGAGCTAACTGTCACCTATGAAATCAAGGCCTAACCAGACCTTAAGTTTTCGCCAACCAAACCGCAGTTTCCAGATAAGTTAGCTTTCCAGAGCTGACCTAATATGCAGGCAAAGCCAGTCTTAAACCTGTAAAACTAAGCTTATGCAAGGTAAGCGTGGGGATCCTAGATATTGTCTAGGATCCCCACTTTTTACACCATATGCAGCTAAAACCTAGTTCACTCCCCAATGTTCACTACTGTCTCGAAACAATCAAGGTTAGAACGTGAGTGGAGTACAACCACAGCTTGCTTACCAGTACGGTCTAAAACCTGCTTCATTGACTCGATCTCACTACGTTCTTCAACAGGGTTAAGCCCCTTCAAAGTCTCGTCAAGTAAAACAAGCTGCCAGGCACCATCTTCTAGCACAGAACGCGCAAGCTCTAACCCGCTTAAGTCAGATACTTCAACAGCTAACGGATCTACCTCAGGGATAACCGTAACTTTATCCTCACCATAGTTACGGTAAAGGGCATCAAGCATGACAGACTTTCCAGCACCAGTTGACCCAATCAAAGCGATTAAAGAACAACCTGAATCAATAAGACTCTTCAACTGTTCCAACTCAGCATGACGGACCGGAACCTGGGAACGTTTTGTTTGAAATTCTTCAAGCATCCTCACACGCTCAGCCGTCAAACTGACCACACCCACTTCCTGTAATGTCTCCACCACAGATTGCAAGCCAGATGACAAGGTCAACGCAAAATAAATCACGGCCGCAGGAGCTATCAATACGCTAACTCCACCGCTTAGTGAAACTAGAAGAACCGCAGAGATTTTCAAAGTCAACACAAGCAACTGAATAAGTCCGCTGCGAAGCGCGTAGGCATCAGCTAACTGAATAGAGCTAGCAACATAGCTGGTTTCCAAATCAACATAGGCACGCTCTCCTGCTTGACGCAGACCAACACTAACCGGCGCAGTATGCGCGCTAGCCTGCGCACTAACCACCCCAATAAATTCCCCGCGCGCGTTAGCACACGCCGTCGACGCTGGAAGAATCCATTTAGAACCCTGACGCCCAACAAGCCAAGCAAGTGGAGCTACCGCACAAACTACAACTATGAAGAGAGGTGCGCCGGCCACAGCACCAGCAATAAGCAGAGCAGACTGCACCCAAACTAAAAACACCGACCCCACAGCGCCAGGCACAGACATTTGTAAATCAGAGAAATCTTCCCCTAGCCTCCCCACAACCGCACCACTAGTTCTAGGAGATGCGAATTGCTCAAGCCTATAGACAAGCCGCTCATGTAGCGCAGTCAATCTAGTAATTGGTGCTCGATAAAGTGCCCCAAAAAAGATGATAGAACCAAGCACTGCGGCCAGTATGCAACCTAGTGAAACTCCCACAATCTCAGAGTGCAGATTGCTTTGAGCTACCGTAAGCGCAAAAGCAACCGTGGACCCGCTAAGCAGCAACGCACCTAACCCTATCCAGACAATATGCGGCCCAAACAAAAGCTTTAGTGTTCGCTGGAATGTTGCCTTTTCTGTCTGAGGATCAGGCAGGTCGACTACTTCCTCCAAGCTCCCCAGTTCTTGGCTTGCTAGCTGCTCAGCATGTAACTGACCAAGTGACGGCTCGCGATGTGTTAGGGACAGTCGATTAGCTAATGCGTCTGGAACATACTCTTCAGAGCTCGCTAAAAGCGTGCAGTTTGGCACACTGGCTAAGATTTTTTTAGCAACGATTTCTCGCATCGCTGGGTCTAGAGCTGCGAATGTGTCATCCAAAATTAGCCAGTTAGGCTCATCAGCCAAGACAATAGCTACCGCAGCCCGGTGTCTTTCCCCTGACGAAAGGGTTTTCACGTCCCGCCACAACCGTGAGACCACCTCTTGGTTAAGTCCCATAGCCTCAGCCAGTTCAGCAAACAATGACACTTGACGCGGCGAAGCGCCAGTATGCCAGGCAGATAAAATTGCCTGTGACAGCTCCGGGTTACGTGGAACAAACGCAGAACCTGTCACGCTCACGTATTCACGTAACTTATTGGCTCGTTTAGAATCAGCTGGGATAACCTCACAGGCACCTAGAGCCTCGAGTGAAGCCTGGTCTTCTACAGTGTTTTGAGAACTTTCTCTAACTTATCAAGTTCACGCATCATCGGCAGGGCTAGACGGATAACTCGATAGTTAACGACGTTGTTTTGTACCGCCGCATACAAGTAGCGAGCTGCCAGGATAATTCCCAACCCAAAACCAGCGTTCGGCCAGAGCCAAGCACCCCCTATTGCCACCAAGGCAAGCATGGTGGTTAGCGCGCCTTTCTCAAGAAAACCGTTTAGAACCTGCAGGCGCACTCTTGCATGTAAGAGTTTTTCTTCGCTACTCCTGATGCTAGAAATCTTGTCTAGCGCTGCGCCCCAACTGGGGATATAGCGTCCTCTGGGTAATGAGTCAGCTACCTTCTGGATCCAGCGTCTGCGTTCCCCTTCAAAGCCAACGTATTGTTCCCATAGGCGACCAATTAGGTTGATAAGTCGGAGACTGACGATTACCAAGGCAACGATAAGCAGCGTGGCAATGATACCGTTTGCCCCGTAAAGCATAAATGAAGCGATAACAAAGATAATGATTTGAATCGTTGAAACAGCAAAATCTACAACGTAGGCAAACTGGCTGATCTGTCCGGGATAGGTTAGAACATGCTCGCGAGCTTCGGCTGTAGAACCTGAAGTTTGAAACAACTGTCGGAAACGACGATAGGTTAACTGCCGCACTACTAGCGTAAGCAGCATTTCGTAACGGTCTTTGACCCAACAACTTAGGGATTCAACTAAGAAAGCTAAGATCAGTAACCAAGTTACATAGGAGACGCCTTCCCTAGTAGCTGTCACATGATCTATACCTGCCGTGACCACCAAGGCCCCAGCCATGTTCAATAGACCGGCGCTAAACGATAAGGCTGATACCTGCCGGGGCGAACACTAAAGCAAACCAACGCATACACCTTGGTAGACTCTGAGCTAATCGCTTGTAACGCTTATACAAAGTCTCTATAGACAGGGCTTTCAAAGGCAAAATATTAAGCTCTGACACTGATTCGTTTCCTTGCCTATAAATCATCCTCACCCATCTTAAACATACAGCGCTGGATTCATGCCGCCCGTACTTGTTTTAGCAAGGCCGTCGTCTGCAAACAAGCTGGGTTCGTAAGTTAAAGTTAGTACACGTTGCTACTGAGAATCTACAGCAATCTAGGATTTAGGTCCTAGCTACCATGTAAACTACATGATTCCTGCAAAAACCGTAGGGCCCCTAGACATTGTCTAGGGGCCCTACGGTTTGCTAGTTGTGGCTATTAGTTGGGGTTAGTCCAACGCTGCGAGGCGCCACTGTGGCAAGTCCACAGGTGTACTGGCGCTCCGGTTTGCTTGGAGTCACCACTTACACCCAGACACTTACCGGTTTCAGGGTTACGGTATTGACCTGCAGAGGTGTACTCCCACTTTTGTGACTTCAAAGCACTGTTGCACTCCCAGGTGTGGATACCGGCTCCGTCAACGTTACGGTGTTCCTTAATATCCACGCACAGGTTCTTGCCAGCCAAACGCAGCTGACCGTCAACATACTGGAAGTTCTGGCTGTAGGAATTAGCGTCGCAGTTGACCTGCTCTACCTGGGTTCCATTAGCCAGCTTGCCGTCACGCACGTTCATGCACAGGCCAGAGTTGGCGTTAACTACGCGAGTGTTAGCCCCCTCGCCGTTGCCCTTAATCATGTAGATAAAGTCCCACACCTTCAGGCTAGAAACCGTGAAAGTAATGTAGGTGCCCTTGGCGTCAGTACCCTTGGTGAAGCTCAAGTCCTTGGCGGCGCCACCATTAATGTCAGGGCTGACCAGGTTGATGCGGGCAGGTACCCCATCTTGACCTACGTAGTACTTAACCTTGAGGTTATTTTGCTCCTTAATCGCACCGGTAGCGTTACGCCACTTGCCGTCGTCGCCCTTAAGGTTAATCAGGTGCAGCACGTCACCGGTGGAGTTACGCATGGTGTTAGTCCAAATGGTGTTAGCGGCGCCGTCGGTAGAAGTAGGCTGGCCCTCAATCGAAACCGTGCGCCCCGTGCTAGTCAGCTGCGGGCCGTAAAGTACCTGCTCGTAGGCGGTAATTACGTTGTAGTAGCTGGGCAGCCAGTACTTAAGGTCTTCCTGCATGTAACGGTTGCGGTCAGGGAAGTAAGGCCCTTCCAGCATCTTGGTGTAGTTACCAGGCTTTACCTGCGGGTCACCATTTTGGCCCAGTTCCAGGTGAGTGGCACCGTTAGCGGCAAAAGCGGCATCAGCAAGCTGCACTGAAGCAGTGTTGAAAGTCTGCTTACCATGACCGTCATCGATGTTCTCGCCCTTGTTCATATAAGCCGCAATAATCGCAGGCTTACCTTGTGAATCAATACGCTGCTGCTGCAGATACTGCTTTACTTGGGCGTTAGTTTCGTGAGCACCCCACAGCTCGGTGTAGAGGTAGCTAGCGTTTGACTTAGCCAGCTCGCTAGCACCAAAACCATCAACTGCGTTAAGACCTACCGGCTTACCAGTGGCTTTGGCAGTGTCGTTAACGAGCTGCGCAAAACCCCAAGGCAGGTTAATGACCTCACCGCGACTGTTAGTGAAGGTGGTCTGAGCCCCGGAACCAAGCTGGTCGATGTGAGTGCCCTTGAAGCCTAATTTAATTATCTGGTCATTGAAGCGAGGCACAATCAGGTTGCGCCAAGCAGCATCACCGACGTCGACAATGTGTTCTTCTGAGCGCCACTTCTCTACACCGTTTTCTTTGTAGATGAACATGACTTCGGTGTAGGGCTTGGTTTCCATCTGCCCTTTATTGGGCTGGGTGCGGTTGATCAGCCAGCTTTTTTGCACGCCGTGCTGTTCATAGTCATCATTGAGAGCTGCGTAAGCCATCGAGTAAGGCAGGGAGGCGATGCGATTAGTCTCTGCGGACTGGATAAACCCCTGCACCACGCTTTTCTCAACGGGACGGTGCAGCCAGTCTTGCCACCGGTCAGCAACCTGACCGTTTCGGTTTTTACTGGGTCATCGTGACGCCACATCCAGTCATAGAACTGCACTGAGTTGATGTGGTACTTCTGAGCCAGCTCACCCATGGTTCCCAGCTGTGCTTGGCTAGAAACTGAGGAGCTGTAATCGCCAACGTAACCCATACGCGGGTAGCGGGTCCAGCTCTTGGAGGCATCAATGCCGGTGTAGGCGTGACCCCCACCAGCCTCAGCATCTACCAGGTAGCCACGGCCGTCTGCGCTTGGCACAGCAAATTCAATGGCAGCAATGCCCTTGCTATTTGCGCGGGCTTTGGCTTTGGCTTTGGTTGCACCCAGGTTAGAAACCGTGAAGTTAACTTCCACATTTGGCTTAGTTTGAGCCCAAATCTTGATTTTCTCACCGGGCGTGGCCATGGCGGTGTTAATCCAGACGCTGTCAACATCTGCTTTAGCGTCTTCAGCATAAACCGCCGGCCCGGCCAGGCCCAGCATCGTAAAGGCACAAACCCCAGCCAGCGCGCCACGCAGGGCGCGAGGTTGAGTTTTCATTTAATTCCCCTTAGTGAATATCGGCGGCATCCTTGCCCACCAGGAGTCTTAAGCCTGGAAGACTGGACACCATCTACGATGCTCACTTACAAAGCTGGGAATTAGCCGAACATACTGGCAAAATAATCTAAGAATCTTGAAACGGCGTATCGCATTGTGAGACGGTTGCGACGACGTCGAACCCGTCAGCTAGTCAACGCTAGTAGCAGATCACTCAGTGTCCCCCCGCAAAACCCAGCTGACGCCAAGCCTCATACAGACCGATAGCCGCAGAGTTAGCTAGGTTTAGCGAACGATTACCATCCACCATCGGGATACGCACCAAATCAGTCACCCGTTCATGGTGCATGATGTGGTCAGGTAAACCGGTGGGTTCAGGGCCAAACAGCAAGGCGTCGCCGTCGACGTAGTCAACCTCTGTGTACAGCAGCTCGGTGTGAGCCGTAAAAGCGAAGATACGGCCCGGTAGTTGCTCTAGGCATTCTTCCCAACTGTCGTGAACCACGGTATTAGCAAGGTCGTGGTAGTCCAGACCCGCGCGGCGCAGCTTCGAATCCTCCATTTCGAACAACGGATCCACCACATGCAGCATAGAGCCAGAGTTGGCAGAGAGCCTGATTGCAGCCCCAGTGTTGCCCGGAATCCGTGGCTCAAAGAAAACTACATGCAACATGCTTATACCTAACTGCTTAAGTGTTTTGCGTGGCCTTAGCCGGGCTCTACCTTATCAGCCTTGGATGTAGGCCGATTCTAGCCCCTTGTTCAAACTTCCATATGCAGTTATGCAGTGGCCATAGAACATGTCATCATCACCAAAGAACACGCAGAAACTACCGTCTGGTTCCATGGTGATTGAACCCATGGCAATCCTTTTAGCGAAAGTTTCCTCGGTGATTTTAGCTGCGTCTTCCTCGGTTTCGCTCCAGTCACGTGCTAGCTCAGTGAGCTCTTTAGCAGCAAAGCTTCGCAGCTGTGCATCCCACTTGTCTTGGTTCGTGACCATGGTTCCCATTGCTTCGCGCGCCAGCTTTATGCCGTCAGCATCGCCTTTCTCTACCTCAAGGCAAATGTCAATCTCCTCCCCTAGCCAGTCCACACTGCCTTCAAAGAAGTCAAATTCGCGAATATAGTCCAGTTCCCCCAGTACGTCATCTTGTAAAACCACTGGCTGCAGATACTGTGTAAGTACCTCTTCTAGCTGCGGACAAGGTGCCTGCTCATCCAAAGTTTCTACAAATAGCAGTTGGTTGTGCAGCTGCGGAATAAATTCTTCTAGCTGCCAAGGTAACCTAGGACGTACTTTTAAGCGATAAATTGTTTCAGGTTTAAGATGCAGGTAAGAGATCTTATCAGGCTCGTCATCAGCCACCGGATACACTATGCGACCAGGTAGATTGTGTAGCACTCCGGTTTCACAGTCTACATAGGCCAAGAAATGCACAATGTTTTCCCAAAAACCGTTTGACTTGGCAGCCCCGCTACTTCCCCCGGCAATGAGCACCAAAACTTCACGCGGCTGGGCTTCGAAAAGATTTTCCCATTCTTGCTGCGTTAGGCTAGCGACTGGCTTTACTTGTTCCAACAGATCCACCTGCTCTTATTAGATTCATAGCTACATAGCAACTTTGGCGTTCAATACGGCGCTTGCAGCGCTGACGCCAGCTTGGCCACTAGCGCCAACACCGCTTATTTAGCTTCTTTGGTTGTAGCACGCAGTTCAACCAGTTCAAATACCTCATTGGCATCCAAGTCAAACATCTTTGTTTCAAGATCGATGGGAGCAAAGTAGTACCTGACTGTCTGCTCTCCAAAGTTATCTTCCAGCTTTTGCCATTCAGCTGCTGGTAGCACGATGAAGCCAAGCGTGTCATCGCCTAGACTTTCCACGAACCACCTGACCCCATACTCCTCTTTAACGAAGTCGTTGAAGTATTTAATGGTGGTGTCTCGATCCTTCTCCTGACCATAAGGAATCTGGAGTTGTTTGCCGTCCTTGCTTAGTACGATGTCAGGCCCGTAGGGCTTAGCGTTATCTACGGTTTCAACTTCTACCTGCTCTTCTAGCAAGTCGTTGAAGTAGCTGATGATATCTTCATCATCTTCACGCCAGTCAATCCAGACGATATCCTCAGAATCCCAAAGATCGTCAATCGTTTGCTCATCTTCAAACAAATTTTTTAGCTGTTCATAGGTATCAGTCATTTTTACCTCACAACGTTTCAATTAGATAGTTTAGTAAATACCAACTAGTACGTTACTGTTCGTTTCTAGTGCTTTACGGTAGAAAGCACGCATGTTTGTGAAGCAGTCCAGTAGTTCTTCTTTGATCTCTTCGGTTTCGTCTTCACGATCCCAGATATAGGGGTATAGCTCTTCTACTGCGCACGCTTCCATGCTGAACGCTTCCATAGCTTTGTCGATGTTGAAGGCATTAAGCGCCGCTACGATTGCAGCAATTTTGGACTTATCAGTGTAGGCAACGTGATTTTCGATGTCTTCGATCGGGGTCGCCCCCATCACGGCTTCGCTAAGCGGCTTAACATACTCTGGCATGTTGTCATCTGCCTCGGTGAGTGTGAAGTGCAAAACGTCCCACATTTTGTCAATGTCGAGCATATCTGCAAAGTCATCATCCGAGTCTGCACAGATAGCTTCCAGGTAATCGAAGACTTCTTCATCACCGCTACAAGCTTTAAGCTTCGTTAAGTTCTCGTCGCTTAAATACTGGTAGCCTGCTCGCAAACCCATCTTTGTGGCCTCCTGGTAGTAACTTCAGTACCTGCTAGGCATTATACATGCCTAGCCTCAGCTAACTTTTCTAATTCTGCAACGTCGTGGTGATGAGCGTGCTTATCTTCGTTTAGGTAATGACTGTGCCTATGTGAGTGGCTTACTGTATGTGCATGCGGTGTGCCATCATGCGTATGCACAAAGGTGTGTTCGTGGCTATGAGTGTGGCTAAGTATTAAGGTATCGGCCACCACTAGTACTGAACCAGCAACCATTACCGCCAAAGCAATCAGATACATCCACGACAAGCTTTCACGTAAGAACACGAAAGATAAGAAAGCCCCAACAAATGGGGCAACTGCATAGCAAGCGCTTGTTTTCGCAGCCCCCAGCACATTTTGGGCGCGCACATACATGAATATGCTCATTCCATAAGCCACAAATCCCAGCAGCATCGCAGCTAGCACGTAGCTAAGTTCAGGCATGGCCTCCCCCTTTATAAGGGCTATGGCCAGCGCACCCAAACCCGAGAAGATTCCTTTCAACACCACAATCTGATAGGTGCTTTTTGAGGCAATACTTCTAGTGCAATTATTTTCTAGGCCCCAACAAGTAGTAGCTAGCAGCACAAATAGTGAACCGATAGAAAATTTGAAACTATCGGCGCCTTCAAAGGAGAGCAGTACACTAGATAAGCTAATTAATGCAATAGCACCCCAGAGTCTTTTACTTACTGACTCTTTGAAAATTAGTAGGGCAATTATTGCGGTTGCTACGATCTCAAAGTTTCCTAGTAATGAGGCGTTAGCTGAGGTCCCATAGCTAATACCCAGCATAAGAAGTATGGGAGCTACTATGTCTAACACAATCATTCCGATTACATAGGGAAGATCCTGTCTGGAAAGCGACTCTGCCTGCGCAGCCTCTTTTCTGTTAACTAGTGCCAACATGCACACACCTATACCTGCACCCAAATACAGCAAGGCAGCCATGGTGGTTGGCCCAACTTCGCGCAGCAAAAGCTTTGACGCCGGGATATTAATGGCATAGAACACTGCCGCTAGCGTGGCATATACCAGCGCTTGATATTTTTTACTACCCATAAGTTAATATCCACTACACCTGGACCGTCTTAAACTCAAATAAGTGTAAAGTTTTAAGCTTTCTTCACAGGGTGCCTAATTACGGTTTTCCATTTTTCTGGAGCAACCTTCCTAGCATCAGATAGATAAATCTCGTGGTGCAGCCTATCTGCATTTAGATCATTAACATATCCGTGTTGCTTAAGGTATTCATCCATAACTGCAACGGTTGCCGGCTCGTTAGCGAACGGCCCTAAATGCATCATCTGCACACACAGGCCCTCAGCGATAGTCATGAACTGCGCCGATGAGCAATCTAGTTTTTTCTTTTTAGTTGCAGTCTCAACCGCCCAGTCAAAATCTTTTTGACTGACAAAATCGGGTAAACGAATAACTGATATCCAGTTAAAACTTGACTTGTCAGCGTAATTTACGCCAACAACATTATCCTGCCACCAAAAGCCTTCAAGTGGAGGAACTACATATTGAAAGAAACCTTCTATTTTATAGTCGGTTTTATAGCTCATTTTCAAAGTGTAGGCGACAGCATATAGCACGCTAATTGCCTGCTGATACGCTCCCTCTGCCTCATTTGGATCGCCCTGTCCACTCAAGCCAATATAATTTGCACTGGGCACATCCACGATCTCTGGCCTGTTCTTAGGCCTATAGAGCTCTTTGCATTCTTTCTTAAAGTCAAAGGCCATGATTGCACCAAATTAGCTACCACAACATACATAAAGTGTTGGCAGCCCGTTTTCTTCGTCTTTAACTCCGGTTTCCTTGTTGTATAGGCCTACATAATCAAGACCCTCAAAGAAAACGTGGTCACCAAGTTCCTTGTTTGCCATGAGGTTTTGCAGCTTAAACAGCAGCTCTTCGATAGAGAAGGCAACTTTGTCATCCGGTTCAAGGTAGGCAATTACTTCTACCTGCCACCAACCATCGTCGCTCTCATCCTCTAGGAGTTCTTCACCCTCAGCAAGCAGCTCGTTTTGATGAAGCTGATCAAGCCCCTGAATCCAAGCGTCATATACGACTAGCAGCACTTTTTCTTTAATGGGCGTATTAACCTTGTGTTCACGCCAATTTTCACCAACACGCTCTGTTAGAATCTCATTAAATTCCGCTGCGAAAGACTCCCTGGAGTACTCATCTTGGTTAAATATCCAGGCGGCCTCAAAGTAGGCCTCATTGTCTCGATAGTCCAACTGGCCGTCATTGGTAGCTTGATTTAGTTTACTCATGAAGACCATCATACCTTGTTATGCAGGCCCTTCAAACGATTCACACAATCTGCCCAGACTCATTGCAAAGACCTTTAATCAGCCTTCGAAATTTACTCCAGGCACAACCTACCGCTACAACAAACCTATTAAGCTTAACTATTTCCACGTAAGATGTAGTTACAGGCTTGACAGCACACAAACCGTCTCAAAGCGAAACGAGTAACACTAAGTATGTCAGGTAGTCTTGTCTGTATATGTAAACATATACACATACTTTTTAACGATAAAATTAGGTTATCATTAAAAGGTATTACCTCAACAAACTGGGATTTGCTAATCTCATTAAATCAGCTATTTCTTTCCTCCCATACGCCTTTACATTCTGAATTACATCCTGTTTCCTCTTTATTGATTCAAGCAATGACATATCTAGCGCATTTACGAATTCTTCAAACTGAACCTGTCCGATTCTTCTTATTTCTTTAAGTTTCTCGGCATCTCTTATCTTTCTCTCTGCCTCACTTTTGGGGTATCCTTGCCCAAATGACTCCGAGAAAAGAGCTTCTATTGTTTTTTCAAGATTTTCAGTACCTGACCATGTATAATCTTCGCCTAATGGTAATGATATCGCATTTCCATTATTAATCTGAGCAAATAAATAGGCATCCTTCGGTGTAGGTGCATACCCGCAGATGACGTCTGGCACACTATTACAAGCAAGCATCATTCCCTGTCCGGAAGAACATCCAGTAACAACGAAATCAACTGTCCTACTTGCCAACAATATACCTACAAGAATAGAAATTTCTATATACGAGTATTTTTCATTTTCTTCCATCGTGCAGCCAAAATTTATAACCTCAGATTTCTTTGGAGCATACTTTAATACAGCATCATAGATTATTTGATTTTTAGTCGCTTGCGAACTTGCTTGAATAACTCCGATTCTCATTCTTCCCCCTACAACTTCTAATGTGATTATTTCTTTTTCTTTGGTTTGGGTGCAGGTAATTCATCATACATTGAATTGAATAAGCCAGTTAAAAAATCTTTGTTGTCAACATCATCTACCAACAGCATTTCCTTTGCTCCATCATACGGTACCTCGTACTTTGCATTTAGCATATATGCTATTGCAGATTTAACAGGCTTCACCAAAAATCTATCATCATAAATTCCACCCACAATTTTTCCGCGATAATAAACAATATATTCGCCCATCATTGATCTATATGTTATTTCTTCCAAATCGGATAGTTGTTCTAAAATGAAATTTAAATATTCTTTACTTGAAGCCATTTTTTCTATCTCCCTTAATTACTAAAATTTCAATAGTCCATTTCCGTCAAACTTAAAATTTGGACCCCATGCAACTTCCCAATAATATCCATCTAAATCAGAAAAATATGCATGATATCCACCCCAAAAAAACTTCCTGTGGCTCTTTTATAATTTTTCCACCCGCTTTTCTTACTAATTCAATTAATAAGGCTCACTCTAAGCTACCGACACCTTTTAACAATAGCTTTAGGATAAGCCTTTGTTTTCTACATTTTATTTACTTAACTGGTGCAACTTTTGACAGCACACAAACCGTCTCAAAGTGGTGAGTATGCGGGAACAGATCAAATGCTGCCAGGCGCTCCAGCTGGTAGCCCTGGGCCACAAACAATCCCAGGTCACGGGCCAAAGCCGCCGGATCACAGGCCACTAGTACTACGCGCTGAGCTTGCAGCTGGCCAATTGCCTCCACCACTTCACGCCCCGCCCCAGCGCGCGGCGGGTCTAGCACCACCAGCTGGGCGCCGTCGCCGTATTGGCTTACCGCAGCGGCGTCAACATTAGCCTGCACCAAGCGAGCACCCTGATCATGCAGGTTACGGCGCCCATCACGCACCGCCTGCAGAGAGCCTTCCAGAGCAGTAACCTGCGCCCCCAGCAGCGACAAAGGTAGCGTGAACAGTCCCGCCCCACTGTAAAGCTCCAAAGTTTTAGGGTTATCCATACCCGCTAAGCCCTGGCCTACCACCTCGCGCACCAGCGTCGTCGGCGCTAGCGGGTGAACCTGCCAAAAACCATTTACATGCACCTGATAGTGCAGCTGCCCCAAACCCAGCCCGGAGGCGTCAACAATCTCCTGAACCCGGCGTCTAGAACTGGGCTTAGCGTTAGAACCATAGACCTGCTCACCCACGCTAACCATGGCCTGCCCGCCGCTTGGCGCCACTGCCCGCACTCGCGCACCCGGCTTGAACAAATGACGCCAAGCCTTACGGCTAAACAACTCCAGATCTCTAATGGCCGGGGCAGCTAGCGGCATAGAGTCCAAGGCAATAACTTTTTTGGAGCGGTAGCCGTGCATCCCCAGCTTGCCCGCAGGTGAAACAGTTAGCTCCACCCGGGAACGTCGCCCCAAGCCCTTAGCGTGCTCATCGCCGTCGGCACCCAAAGCCTGCACCTGGGGCAAACCCACCTGGCTAAGCTGCTCGGCCACCTGCGCACCGCCCAAGCGAGTTAAACAGTCTTGCAGCACCCAGCGTTTCCAGGTGCGTTGAGCCTTTAGGGATACGTGAGCTAGCTCCCCTCCCCCCACACCGCCCGGCCCAGCTGCCGGCCAGACGCTGGGCACGCGGTCAGGTGAGGGGGTAAGAATCTCAATGGCGTCAGCGAACAAAACTCGCTTCGAGCGATTCGTGATGCGGATACGTACCTTTTCACCAGGAAGAGCAAAGCGCACAAAAACCGTGCCCTGATCAATATGGGCCAGGCAGTAACCGCCGTGAGCGGGCTTGCCAGCTTCAATTACCAGTTCACTACCAACCAGCTCGCTCATGGCTTCTTCCTTAGGGTTAAAGGTACTTAGGGTTATAAACGCAACTGCCCTATTTTAACTGGCGCGGTAGGGCAAAGCAGCCGGCTTACTTACCGGCGCGGCCGAACCAATTAGCCACGGCACCGAGGCGGTAACCACTCCTGGAATGAACAGTAGCGCAGCCTTTAGACGCAGGGCGCTTTGGTTATGCAAAATCTGCTGCCACCAGTGACGCACCACGTATTCAGGCAGGTAAATAACCACCAGGTCACGCGGGGAATCACGGCGAATTGAACGCACATGGGTGAGGATGGGGCGCACAATGTCGCGGAAAGGTGAATCCAAAATGGTCAGCGGCACATCAATTTGATCTTCACGCCACAGCTTAACCAGCTCGCGGGCTTCATCCCCACCGGTATCAACATTTACCGCCTCAATCGAGGTGGGGTGGGTGCTAGCGGCGTAGGTGATAGCGCGCATGGTGGGCTTGTGTAGACGCGAAACCAGCACAATGGCATGCACGCGGGCCGGGCCCACACGCCAGTCATGCAGGTCATCGATGGCCAGCTGCTCGCCCACGCTGGTGTAGTAACGGCGAATTGCGTTCATGATCAGGTACAGCACTGCCATAACCAGCAGGGTGATCCAGGCACCACGGGTGACCTTAGTCAGCAGCACAATAATGAGCACCACGCCGGTACCAAACACGCCAATTGCGTTAACTACGCGCGAGCGGCGCATCTGCTTACGTCGAGTAGCGTCCGTGGAGGTTTTAAGTTGACGCGTCCAGTAACGCACCATGCCCACCTGGGAGAGCGTGAAGGAAATAAACACGCCCACGATGTAGAGCTGAATCAGGCGGTTAACGTCGGCAGCAAAACCAATAATGAAGGCCAATGCTCCCAGCCACAGCACCGCAATACCGTTGGAGTAAGCCAGGCGGTCACCGCGCGCAGCCAGCTGACGCGGCAGCATCTGGTCGCGGCCCAAGACACTGGCTAGCACCGGGAAACCGTTAAATGCGGTGTTGGCGGCTAGTACCAAAATTAGTCCGGTCACGGCCGTGACCAGGTAGAACATAGGTTTAAAGTCAGCAAAAATAGTGGCAGCCAGCTGCCCAATCACCGGGTCTTGGTGGTATTTGGGGCCTACCGGCTGGCCGTTAAGCAGCAGCTCTGTGGCCGGGTGCTCAGCCATTTTGACGCCGGTGCTGCCAGCTAGGTGGATCACGCTCATAAGCATGACGGCGGCAATCAGCCCCAGCATCGCCAAGGTGGTGGCGGCGTTTTTGGACTTAGGACGGCGGAAGGAGGGTACCCCGTTGGAGATAGCCTCAACCCCAGTCAGCGCCGCGCATCCGGAAGAAAATGCGCGCAAAATCAGGAAAACACCGGCCAGTGAGGTCAGCCCCTGATCCCAGCTGCTTTCTAGGGTGTAAGCGCCAGAAGGAGCCTGGCCCAAATGCCCAGTAAATTCCTGGGCAAAACCGACCACGGCCATAATCCCAATGGCCGCCATATACAGGTAGGTGGGGATAGCAAAAGCTGAGCCGGCGTCCCTGGTGCCACGCAGGTTAATGATGGCCAAAATCGAGGCCACTGCCACAGCTATCTGCACCTTATAGGGTGCCACTGCCGGCACGGCCGCAGCCAGGTAGGCTGTGCCCGAGGAGATAGACACGGCCACGGTCAGCACATAGTCACTAAGTAGCGCTGAGGCCACTAAGGTACCGGCACGCGGACCAAGGTTGTCGGTAACTACCTCATAGTCGCCACCACCTGAAGGGTAGGCGTAAACGGTTTGGCGGTAAGACATCACCACAATCGCCAAAACTGCCACCACGGCTAGGCCAATCCAAGGCGATAGGGTAGCTGCTGCGGCGCCGGCAACGGAGAGGGTAATTAGTACTTCATCAGGCGCATAACCTACTGACGAAAGCGCATCTGAGGCAAAGACAGGCAGTGCCACACGCTTAGGCAATAAAGTCTGTCCTAGTCCTCGACTAGAAACAGGGCGGCCTACAAATAAACGCTTAGTCCGGTCTATAAAGTCACGCACGTAGCGTCATGGTATGCCAATTGAGGTAAATAAGGTAGCGTTTAACCCGTGCATTTCGTCATTATGGGATGCGGCCGTGTGGGGGCAACCCTGGCCGCACAGCTAGATAGTTATGGCCATTCTGTGGCAGTTATCGATCGTTCCAGTGATGCTTTTAGGCGTCTACCAGCCGATTTCTCTGGTCGCAAAGTCAAGGGCATGGGCTTTGACCGTGACGCGTTAGAGCAGGCTGGCATCGATGACGCTTACGCTTTTGCTGCCGTATCTAACGGTGATAACTCCAATATTTTGGCCGCCCGTGTGGCGCGCGAGACTTTCGGGGTGGAGCATGTGGTGGCACGTATTTATGACGCCCGCCGCGCCGACGTCTATGAGCGTCTAGGTATTCCCTCAGTAGCTACCGTGCGTTGGACTACTGAGCAGATAATGTCACGTATGCTGCCTAACACCACCTCAACTCCCCTGCCGGGCGATGAAACCGCAGTGGTGATGGTGCAGCTAAGCCCACACCCGGCCTGGGTGGGGATGAGTATTGAGCAAATTGAGCGGCGTGCTGAAATGCGCGTGGCTTGGCTTACGCGCGGTTCAGCCATGATCGTGGCTAGCGATAAGAAAATTTTGCAAGATGGGGATCTGCTGCATTGCGCAGTGACGGTGGCTCAGGCCAGTAAGCTGCGCCGGACCTTATCTAAAGCGCCTGTTAAGGAGTTCTGATGCGTATTTTAGTTGCTGGCGCCGGCTCGGTGGGGTGTTCTATTGCGCGTGAGCTGATTTCTCACGGCCATGAAATCACCTTGGTTGATAACGCTCCTGACGCTATGCGCGTGGCTTCTGTGCCCGACGCCGACTGGTTGCTGGCTGATGCCTGCGACATTGATTCTTTAAGCCAGGCAGATGTTGACGCTTGCGAGGTGGTTGTGGCCGCCACTGGTGATGACAAGGTAAATCTGGTTATTTCCCTGCTGGCTAAGACTGAGTTTGGGGTGCCGCGTACGGTGGCACGTGTAAATAACCCTAAAAATGAGTGGATGTTTGATGACTCTTGGGGCGTGGATGTGGCCGTGTCTACCCCGCGCATTATGACTTCCCTGGTGGAGGAAGCGGTTTCGGTGGGCTCTATGGTGTCCATTTTCCGTTTCCACCAGTCAGGGGCGCATATGCATGAGTACACTTTGCCTGCCGATGCACCGGTGATTGGCTACTTAATCAGTCAGATGCAGTGGCCCCCGCACACCGTGTTGGCAGCGATTTGCGTGACTACCGGCCGGTTAATCCCGACGAGGATGAGCGCTTTGAGCCGGGAGATGAGCTTATTTTCCTAACCGCCCGCGAGGGTGAGGATCAAGTTGGGCTAATCCCCCAGATTCTAAGTACTCAGCCGGCTCTACCTACTGGTGCGATCTATCCCTTGAACCAGAAGCCAGATCAGCCAGACAGCGAGCAAAAATAGCGGCGTCCCCAAAGCCAGGCGGGCAATGCTCAGCGCGGTTAGGGCGCTGGCACCCGCCAGGTAGAGGGGTACTTCTACAACTAGACGTAGGCTAAACATGCCCGCCAGCAGCCAGGTGGCCAGGTAGTAACGACGACGCCGCTCACCGGGCTGCTTGCGCCAGTCCATCCCGCAGCCGGTCACCACTGCGACAATTACTCCCACCAGCGGGTAGCGCATAAGCATTGAGATCAGCACTACCGCCAGCCAGACCACATTAACTAGCAGGCCCATGGCATAGAACTGGCCGGCGTCCTGGTTATACCAGGCCAGGGCCGCTGAGATGATGGTGATAGCCCCACCAGCTAGAGCTTGCAGCAGGCTTTGGCGTTGGCACAGGCGCGCCACAATGGCCACGCCAGACACCATTAGTGCGGCAATAACCGCTATTTTTAGGTTTTGTCCGCTTAAGGCTAGGGCACCAATGAACACCACTACGGGCAGTACTGATTCGGTAATTCCACGCCAGCCGCCTACTGCCGCTTTGGCATCGAAATTTTGGGAGGCGATTTGGCTCAGCCCCGCATTTACAGGCAACGACGGCGCCAGGGCGTCTGCTTCTTGCGCGGCGTCGTCGTTATGGGGGGATTTAGGCAAAACCACTAAGCTTCATCCACAATCTCGTAGGCGGGGTTGAAAATAGTTGGCCGGGTACGTCCAGCTACCACGGTACCGTTAGCCACCAGGTGAATACCGGGCCAGATACCGGCAACTTCGCGCCGACCCATCCAGGCCAGGTCGATTGAGGCGGTGCCGTCATATAGACAGGCCACAAAAATAGGCCTGGCTTTTGCCGGCGAGTAGGTTACTGAACGCACTACCCCCGCAATTTTGACGGGCTGGCGTTCTTTAACCTCAGCAATCTTGGTTTGTGCGTGAGCACCGGCAACCTCTTGCTCATCGGCGGCCTCAAGGTCGTCTCGAGAAGTCGTCAGCAAGTGCTTTAACTTGCGGAAAAGACTCAATTTCCTCAGCGTACCTCTGCAATAGTGGGGCCGGGAGCGAGAATGTCCAGGCCGGAATCTGCTTCACTGTTTACTGCTCCAGGAGCGTGCAGGGGCAGTACATCACGCGGCGGGTGTGGGGCGCCGTCGCGATAAACCACCATGCCGCACACAATCTCATCAATAGCTGCGCGGGCACGCTGCTCGGTGGCAGCCGGGCCGGTGATAACTGCCCGCAAGAACCAGCGCGGGCCGTCAAAACCTAGCACGCGCATGGCAATGTTGCCGTCAACGGCGGGGTTTTGGGCTGGTACCAGGGCAGCGAGTTCAATTCGCTCACCAATCCTTAGCTCTTGGGTGCGGGCCCCAATGCGAGCTAGTTCAGCTACTAGATCTTCACGTACCTGTGCCCAAAGTTTCGCTGCGCGGCGCTGCAAAGGCACGCAGCTCAATGCTTGAACCTCCCAGGGCGGCTACAACAGTGTCGAGCTCGGTGCCGGTACTAGGAATCAAGGTGACCTGCATACCTTCAATTGCCGGTAGGCGAATAGCCCCCATGTCAACTAGGTCTTCGCTTTCGTCAGCATCGGCCCAGTCGCGCGGCCCGTAAGCCAGCGGGATTTCCTTTTCTTCCTTTTCGAGCTTGTCTGATTCGACCTGCTCTACTTCTTCGTCACGCTGACGACTTTTGCGTAGCCAACCCATATGGGAGCCTCATTTCTTTTTGTCCTTTTTAATTGCTTAGGCCCAGCCGCTTGGGCTCAGCCTGCACAATCGGTGCACACAGGCAGGTTGGTGGCGTCATCAACATACGCCAGCTGGCTGCGGTGGTGTACCAGGAAGCACTCAGAGCAGGTGAACTCATCCTCGAGTTGGGGAACTACGTGGACACTTAGTTCTTCACGAGACAGATCGGCCCCGGGGAGCTCAAAGCCTTCAGCAATCTCGTTTTCGTCTTCTTCGATCGCCGCAGAAGACTGGTCTTTTTGATGAGTAGTAAGCTCTTCAAGGGAATCGGCTTCCGGCTCATCCTCGTTGCGACGCGGGGCATCGTAGTCAGTTGCCATAGCGCTTGTCGCTCCTATCTTTATTGGCCGTGAAGGGTATAGCGCCGGGTGCGCGATACCATATGTAAGCACGCGGATAGTAACACATTAATAAGCGTTGTCAAAGCTCGATTTGGCATCGCTTATGTGAACGCCTATGCAGTGTTTAGCCAGGTAAGCTTATGTGTGTGCTTTGGTTGGCGCCACACCGGTAAATTAGTCTGTTTTTACTTAAGGTTAGTGGCACTCTATTAGCGCGTGCGTTTATTAGGAGGCCACATGATCGAGCTTGAGCTGCTGGGTGTGAATGGGGATTCTATCGTCCTCACTGATGCCCAAGGGCAGCGTTTCACCCTTGTTATCGACGACGCCTTGCGTTCGGCGGTTCGTCGCGACCGGGTCAGTGTGCCTATCCCCCCTCCTGAAGCTGCCGCCAATATGTCACCTAAGCAGATGCAGGTGTTGATGCGGGCGGGGGCCAGCGCCCAGGAAGTTGCTGACCTTACCGGTTTCCCCTTGGCGCGCGTGCAAACCTATGAGGCCCCAATTATTGCTGAACGTAATTGGGCGGTAAATCGCGCCCAAAAATGCCACATTGGTTGGGGTAAGGATTCCCCGCTGCTAGGTGAACTGGTACTGGACCGCCTGGCTACGCGCGGGGTTGACCCTGAGCTGGTGACGTGGGATGCGGTGCGTGAAAACCGTGAGCCCTGGCAGATTATGGTTACTTTCGTGCAAGGCGCTGAAGAAAAGCAAGCCAGCTGGAGCTATGACCTGCACACCAACTCGGTGCGCGCCCTTGATGAAGAAGCACGTTGGTTAACTGAAAATGTGGCCTCCGCGCGCCCACAGGTGTTTGACCAAGACTCTAAGGCTCCCGGCGCTAACGCAAACCCTAAAGCGGTCATGATAGAGCCCATCGTGGTGGAAGATACTTCCACTGAGGCTTTAGTGGCTGAGCTAAACGCCCAACGTGGTCAGCCACAGCGTATGGACTTATCTGAATTTGCTGACGAGGATTTCACTGGATCTATCCCCACCGTTTCGGATGAGACAGGACAGATTGTCCCTTTTGGCCGAGGCGAGACTGATCCACAAACACATTCAGCCCCTGAAGCTATCTCTGGTGCAGAGGCTTTACGCCAGGATTTGAAGGAGACAGTCTCGCATTCTCTATCGCCAGCTGATGCTGACAGCGAGATTTACCTGCCCACCTCCACTATTGCTATCACTAAGCAAAACTCTAAGGTCAGAAGTAACTTAGAGGCTTCAGAGGCGCGCAATCGCAGTAAGGGCCGTCAATCCGTGCCGCCTTGGCATGAGATCATGTTCGGCGCTAAACCCGAGTAAGAGCTAGCACCGCTACCTCCCCCAAATTCCCGGCTAGTTCCCACACTTTCTTACGACTACTAAACCACTGCCTTGATTAGAGGTACCTCCAGCTCAGCTGGGGTTAGTGAGCCATGCACCCCAATTAGCTGGGTGGCGTGAAAACTTTGCACGCGCGAATCGACTACGGTCCAGTTGTCGTTTAGTGCAACTAGTACGTCACCCACTGCGGCGCGCGCGCCTGAGCTTAGTGGTCCCATAAGTGGGGCTGGGTTGGTGCCTACCCAAATGGCTCGGTCACCTAAAAATTCGGCCCAGCGTTTAGCCACCCTTTGGGCTAGTTCTTTGCGCCCGTTATTTTCGACGACGCCGCCGGCCTCCTGCATGTCAGCCGTAGCACCACCAGGGCCTGCGATCATCTGGACATGGCCGCTGGCTGCCTGCATGTCAGCCGCGCCCCGGGCCGGGCCGCTAGCTGCTTGGGCACTAGCGACGTCGTCGGGCACGTAAAGCTGTAAGAAGCGAGACTCCCCCGCTACCGCCACCACGTCTTTAGCCAGTTCTTTTTCTTTAGCCAGATCAATGCGGTGATGCCGGTCGGTATCAACCATGCCGTGATCAGCGGTGAGCACAATCCGGGTGCCGGCAGGTAGACGCCTAAACAGCTGCCCCACCATGGCATCTAAAGCTTCTAGGGCCTCTAACCATTTACCTGAATGCCAGCCGTGGTTGTGTCCGGCATGGTCAAGCTCGCCCACATATAGGTAAACCAGTTTGGCCCCCTCTTTAATGGCCCGGTAGGCCTGGTAGGGACGCTGGTCCAGGGCGTCTACCCCAATATGTTTAAAACCGCGCCAAGCCGCCAGGCTTAAACCTGAGCCGGCGAACTTTGAGCGTCCAATGCTTACCGCCCCTAGCTGCGGCCCATAGCCAGCATTAGCTTTAGCGTTAGCGCGTTCAATTAGGGTAGGTACGCTCTGCCAGGTGAGCGGGTCATGGCTAGAGTTTTTAAAGGTAATCAGGTCAAACACGTCGCCCGGGCCGGGCATATGCCCTGCGGCCAGCTGCCCGCGCAGTAGTGGGTCACGCACCGCATAGCCCACCATGGCGTGAGCGCCGGGATAAACGCCGGTAGCCAGGGTAGTTAGCGCTGCCGCCGTGGTGGAGGGCGCGCAGGTATGTAAATAATCAGAATCAGCTAGTAGCCGACGCAGGTTAGGGGCATGCCCAGCGCGCTCGCGTAGCATCTGCCAGCCCAGCCCATCCACTAGCACCATCACTAGCGGGGCCTGCGCATCACCTAGCTGGTCTAAACCCAAGCGCTTAGCGGCTTGGGCGGCCTGAGCATTAGTTACCAGGCTAGTAGTCGGGCAGGTAGCCCCATCGTTGACAGTGTCTACAAGCTCGATATCTGCCCCCAACGCACTGCAAATACCCACCAGCACGTCAGCTAAAGCTCCCCGCGTGCCCAGGGGGGCGGTTAAAGCCGCTAATTTATCAGGTACTACGCTCATAGTCCTATTATGCTTCGAGGCACTAAAGTGGCGTAAATTCGCCTAAACTGGGAAAATACCGGCTATGGCCAAAGGGACAAGCACTCATACTGATGGCGCTATCGTAGACATCGATCTGTCTAAAGAGATGCGCTCGAGCTTCCTGGAGTATTCCTACTCAGTTATTTACGCGCGCGCCCTGCCCGATGCGCGCGACGGCCTCAAACCCGTACAGCGACGCATCTTGTTCCAGATGGACCGCATGGGGCTGCGCCCTGAAAAGCCGCACGTCAAATGCTCGCGCGTGGTTGGTGACGTGATGGGGCGCCTGCACCCACACGGAGACGTAGCTATTTATGAGGCACTGGTGCGTCTAGCCCAGCCTTTCACTATGCGTTTGCCGCTGGTTGATGGTCACGGCAACTTTGGTTCTCTCGACGACGGCCCGGCCGCCCCGCGTTACACCGAGTCACGTTTGGATCACCCGGCCCTGGCACTAACCGCCGACATTGATGAGGGCACCGTAGACTTCTCCCCCAACTATGACTACACGCTGCAAGAGCCTGAAGTATTACCGGCTGCCTTCCCTAACCTGCTAGTTAATGGCGCTAGCGGCATTGCGGTGGGTATGGCCACCAATATGGCTCCCCACAACCTGGTGGAGGTAATTGGCGCCGCCCGCCACCTGGTAACTCACCCCGAGGCTAGCCTCGAAGACCTGATGGCGTTTGTGCCCGGGCCTGACCTGCCCGAGGGAGCCATGATTGTGGGCCTCGACGGTATCCGCGACGCCTACCGCAGCGGCCGAGGAGTTTTCCGTACTCGCGCCAGCGCTCACATCGAAAACATCACCGCCCGCAAAAAAGGCATCATTGTCACCCAGCTGCCCTACCTGGTAGGGCCTGAACGGGTAATTGAAAAAATTAAGGACGCCGTCGGCTCTAAAAAGCTCCAGGGCGTAACTGACGTCGCCAACCTAACTGACCGCAACCACGGCACACGCCTAGTTATCGGGGTTAAAACCGGCTACAACCCTGAAGCTGTGCTAGCGCAGCTATATAAGTTCACTCCGCTAGAAGAATCTTTCGGCATTAACAATGTGGCCCTAGTCGATGGCCAGCCACGCACTTTGGGGTTAGCTCAGCTGCTACGAGTATTTGTTGATCACCGCCTCAATGTGGTGCGCCGCCGTACCCAGTTCCGCCTAGATCGGCGCCTAGAGCGACTACATCTGGTGGAGGGGCTACTGGTTGCCATTTTGGATATCGATGAGGTAATTGCGGTAGTTCGCTCTAGTGATGACAGTGCTAGCGCCCGTACCCGCCTGATGCAGTATTTGATTTAAGCGAAGCCCAGGCCAACTACATCCTGGAGTTGCAGCTGCGGCGCCTAACCAAGTTCTCTGTGATCGAGCTGGAAAAAGAGCGCGATGAGCTAAATAAAGATATTGAGCAGCTGCGCCAGATTCTGGGCTCTGATGAGCGCCTGCGCGCCACGGTTTCACTGGAGCTAAAGCAGATTTCTGACCGTTTTGGCACGCCGCGTCGCACTATTTTATTGGAGGCTGACGGCACCCCGGGACCGCGCAGCAAAGCTACCCGCAGCCGCGCTGCGAGTGTGACCCCAGCACTGACCCCTGGCGCTAGTGTCGCTGAGTTGCCACTAACTATTCCTGATGATCCTTGCCAGGTGGTTTTGTCTACCGGTGGCCTGGTAGCGCGTGTTTCTGGCTCCCAGCCGCTTAGCCGTGAGGGCGCGCGCCAAAACAGCGATGCCTGGGTTAGCACAGTTGGGGCCACGGCCCGCGCCCAGGTAGGGGCCGTCACCGATCAGGGGCGCCTAGTTAAACTTGATGTGGTGGCCGTGCCTGAACTACAGCGCAGCGACAGTCTTAGCCTCAGCGGCGGCACACAGGTCTCAGCACTGGTGGAGCTGGCTGACGACGAGCAGGTAGTTGGGCTGGTGTCTTTGGATGAAGCCACCCAAAGCCAAGCCCCGATTTTCCTAGCTAGCGCCCAGGGCGTAGTTAAGCGGGTAAAACCGGGCGATCACCCGGCGCGCGGGCAAGCATGGGAAATTATTTCCCTCTCCCCCACTGACCGCCTGGTTTACGCCTCTCACGCAGCTGATACTGCCAACTTGGTTTTAATTACCGACGACGCCCAACTGCTGCGTTTCGACGCCGCCAAGGTGCGTCCCCAGGGACGCGGCGCGGGCGGCATGGCCGGTATTTCTTTGCACGCAGGCGCCAAGGTTATCGCCGCCGGAGTGGTGGCTAGTGAGGAACTGGCACAAAGTCAAGTAGTCACCGTGGCTGGCGCAGCTATCCAAAGTGAAGCTGAAGCCGGCAGCGAAGCTGAGGCAGACAGCCAGATGGGGACTAAGGCTCAGTTAAGGTAACGCCGCTAGACCGCTTCCCCAGCAAGGGACGGGCCACAGCCGGGGTGCGTTGCCAACGATTCTTAGCTGGCGAGCAGGCTCTAGCTTTAGCTTGGGTGGGCCTAGAACCCGCGCGAGCACTGGATTCTAATGGCGATCCAGTGGCTTTACCTGACAGCGATGAGCGCCGTGACGGATCGGGTCAGGCCCTTAGTGAAACGATTGTGGCCATCGGTTAGTTGTGACTGGACAAACAGTCCAACTTTTTGCATTAGTTTGCATACCAATGCATAGAACTATCTATAATATTTCTCAGCGGTGAATAATCACCGCATAGAGTAATATTCACAATCATCCTCGGGAGAGGGAAATGAAGAAGTCGCTTCCCGTTATCGCTTCACTACTAGTAGCCACCTGTGCCTTGGGGCTTTCTGGCTGCACCGACGCTGCGAAGGAAATGGCACAGCGATCCGGTTCCACCGCCTCCGCTTCAGTTCCCACCGTGGATCTTAGCGGCGTCACTAAGCAAGATGACATTGCCTCACTGCTACCTGCTTCGGTTAGCGGCGACGGCACTTTGACTATCGCCACCAGCGCGGACTACTCACCGGCTGAGTTCTTGGATGCTAACGGCAAGCCCATTGGTTACGAAGTTGACCTGGCTACCGCCCTATCTAAGGTTTTGGGCCTGAAGGTTAAGTTCGTTAACGCCGAATTTGACTCCATCATTCCGGCAGTTGGCTCTAAGTACGACATGTCCGTCTCTTCCTTCACGGTAACCAGTGAGCGGACTAAGTCAGTCAATATGGTGGCCTACATCAAGGTAGGTTCACGCTTTAACGTGGCCAAGGGCAACCCCTCCAAGGTTGACCCCTCTAACCCGCTAAACCTGTGCGGCCTAACCATTGGGGTACAAACTGGCACCTCCCAGGAAGAGGCCATTAACACCTACTCCACCAACTGCACTAAGGCTTCCAAGAAGGCTATTAACGTCAAGTCTTACGCCAAGTTCGGTGACGCCACTACGGCCCTTGCCGGCAAGGCTCTAGACGCTACCTTCGCTGACTCGCCGGTGGCGGACTACGCCGCCAAGCAGACTAACGGGGCCGTCGTCGCCGTAGGTGAGCTGGTTGATCCGGCCACTCAAGCCATCGTCATTAACAAGAACGACGCCGCCACCACCCAGGCCGTACAAAAGGCCATGCAGTACCTGATTGATAAGGGTGTGTGGAACCAAATCCTGACCGCCTGGGGTATCGACACCTCCCAGGCACTCAAGACTGCCACCATCAACCCCGCTGAATGATTATTCAGTCGAATATAGGTAATCATGAATTCTAATAGCGATGTAGAGCTTATTAAGCTCAAGCGTCTGCCCAGGCCGGGCACATGGCTGGCAGCTGCCGTAGTCTTAATCCTGGCTGCCATGTTGGTTAATGGTTTATTCACCAATGCCAACTACCGCTGGGACGTGGTGTGGCTTTATGTCCGTGACGTTCACGTGGTCCAGGCTGTGGGTTGGACATTAATGCTGACCGTGGCCGCTATGGCTATCGGTATTGTGCTGGCCGTGCTCTCTGCTGTGGGCCGCAAAAGCGATAACCCGGTACTGCGCTGGGTTGCCTACATTTACATTTGGTTCTTCCGTGGCACTCCTATTTACACCCAGCTGGTGTTTTGGGGTTTGCTGCCTACGCTGTACAACAAGCTTTCGCTAGGTATCCCCTTTGGGCCAGAGTTCTTTACCTTCTCCACTAAGGAGCTGTTTGCCGGTGCGTTTGCAGCAATCCTAGGTTTGGGTCTTAACGAAGGCGCCTACCTCAGTGAGATTGTGCGCTCAGGTATCGACTCGGTTGATAAGGGCCAAACTGAAGCCGCCCAGGCCCTGGGCATGAGCAAAGGTCAGACTCTACGGCGTATTGTGCTGCCTCAGGCTATGCGGGTGATCGTGCCTCCTACCGGTAACGAAACTATCTCCATGCTTAAGACCACCTCACTGGTTTTGGCAGTGCCTTTCACCAAGGAGCTCACCTTCGTTGCCAACGCTGCAGGCACGCGTCTATTCCTGCCCATCCCACTGCTGATCGTAGCCGCGATCTGGTATCTACTGATCACCAGTATCTGGATGGTGTTCCAGTACTACATTGAGCGCTACTACGGACGTGGATTTGCCCCCGATTCAGGCAAGAAGCTGCGTAACACTTCTAAGCGCCAACAAGCGATTATTCGCTCTGGCACTACGCCAGCTAAGCCCGTAGACAAGATCCTGCCCTGAAAGAAGCATAATGGCTGCCACAAATGAGACCACCGCAATGGTTGAGATCCGTGATGTGCACAAGTTTTTTGGGCACCTACACGTCTTGCGCGGCATTAATCTGAATATTGAACCAGGTCAGGTGTGCTGTCTGCTGGGCCCCTCGGGTTCAGGTAAGTCCACTTTGCTGCGCTGCGTAAACCAGCTGGAAACCATTTCTGCCGGCCGGATCTATGTTGAAGGCCAGCTACAGGGAATGCGCGAGCAGGTCCACGCCGATGGTTCAGTTACCTTGCACGAGCTGCGCCACAGTGAAATCGCTAAACAGCGTAGCCGTATCGGCATGGTGTTCCAGCGGTTCAACCTTTTCCCGCATATGACTGCGCTTGAAAACGTCATGGAAGCCCAGGTGCAGGTGCTGCGCCGCTCCAAGGCCGAGGCCGCCCAGGCCGCCAAAGTACAGCTTGAGCGTGTAGGTCTAGGTGACCGCATGGACCACTACCCCAGTCAGCTCTCGGGTGGTCAGCAACAGCGTGTAGCTATTGCCCGGGCTCTGGCCATGGATCCTGAGATCATGCTGTTCGATGAACCTACCTCAGCTTTGGACCCTGAGCTGGTAGGTGAAGTGCTAGCCGTCATGAAGGAACTAGCAGATGACGGCATGACCATGATGGTGGTTACTCACGAAATTGGCTTTGCCCGTGAAGTAGCCGACCAGGTGGTGTTCATGGATCAGGGCGTGGTCTGTGAAGCCGGTAGCCCCGCCCAGGTGATTGACAATCCCCAGCAGGAGCGCACTGCCGCTTTCCTAGCTAGCGTGATCTAAAATCACTTCTTAAACCAGGTTTAGTTGGTGGCCAGCGCCTAAAGGCGCTGGCCACCAACCGTTTAGTCATGATTTGCCCAGCTTTAAACCGTTTCGTATAAAACCCGGCTAGCTGGCTAACAAACATTTCTACTATCCGCGAGCGCGTTTTTGCTGTGGCTGGTTTGTTTGCTGCGGGCGCTTTTGTGGGTGCTTGGTGGGTGCGCTAGTTTTTGGGGTTGGCGTCAGTGGGTTGGTGGTTTAGTTGGCTAGTGAGCTGGTGGCGCCTTCGTAGCCGGTGGGGATTGGGCCGTGGTAGTTGTCGGCTACCCATTGGCCGTTGTTCCATACTTTTAGGTCCCAGCCTTGTAGTAGGTTGCCTTGGGCGATGCAGATGCCGGTGTTGGCGATGGGTTGGTTGCAGAGCCAGTTTGGGTCTGCTCCGTGTGTGCCTACGCAGCCGAATAGGCGCAGGATGGTGCCGTGGGCGGTGATGATTATGGTGCCGTCTTGGGGGGTGGTGGCGGCGGCTTCGCGTACTACGGCTTCGAAGCGTTGGAATGTTTCTACGCCGGATTGTCCTGCGGGCATGCGGCTGCGCATGCGTCCGGTCATCCAGGCGCGGGTGGTGTCGATGTAGCAGCCTACGCTGTCGTCGTCGTTGCGCATTTCTAGTTCGCCGGCGATTACTTCGCGTAGGCCGTGGCGTATGTTGGCTTGTAGTCCTAGGGCTTTTTCTAGGGGGGCGATGGTTTGGCGGGTGCGTAGGATGGGTGAGACCCATAGGCTTACTTGTCCGCGTAGTAGGGGGGTTACGCGTTGGGGTAGTGATTGTGCTTGGGCTTGGCCTGTTTCGGTTAGGGGTGCGCCGGGGATGGCGGTGTCTAGGGCGCGTAGGAGGTTGGCTTCGGTTTGTCCGTGGCGTATTAGGATTAGTTGCATTTGGCCTATTGTGTCAGTTGGTTTGGCTGGTGTGTTAGGTGCTTGGGGTGTGGTTTGTGCCTGGTGGTGTTTGGTCTGGTTTTAGGCGGCGAATAGTAGTTTTTCTACTACTGTGCGGGCGTGGCGGGCGGCTCGTAGGTAGTCTTCTTCTACTTGGGCGTCTTGTCCGGCTGGGTAGTAGAGCAGGCGTGCGACCATGCGTAGGTCGAGGGCTGTGTTGGGTAGTAGTTCGAGGCGGTAGCCGCTGGTGCGTCCGGTGGCTAGTACATTGGCGCTGCGTAGGCGTGAGGCGGCTAGCCAGGCTTGGCGTAGGGTTTGGGTGTCTGTTTGGTTGATTAGTTGGGCTTGGTTGGCTGCTTGTAGGGCTTGTAGGGTTGAGGTGGTTTGTAGTTCTGGGTGGGTGTGGGCGTGGCGTAGTTGTAGTAGTTGTACGGCCCATTCCACGTCGCTTAGTCCGCCGGGGCCTAGTTTTAGGTGGCGTCTTGGGTTGGTGCCGCGTGGTAGGCGTTCGGTTTCCATGCGGGCTTTGAGGTGGCGTACTTGGCGTAGTTCGTCTGTGTTTAGGCCTTTGGTGGAGTAGCGTAGGGGGGCGATTAGTTCGGTGAATAGTTGTCCTACGGTGTGTGAGCCGGCTATGTATCTGGCTCTTATTAGGGCTTGGCGTTCCCATACTTGGCCCCAGCGTTCGTAGTATTCGCGGTAGGCGTCTAGGGAGCGTGATAGGGCGCCGTTGCGTCCTTCTGGGCGTAGGTCGGCGTCTAGCACTAGGGCGTGCATTGCGTCTGCTTTGAGGGCGCTGATTAGCCAGCGTGCTAGCTGGTCGGCTTCGGTTTGGGCTTGGGTGGTGGTTGCGCCGGGGCGGGGGCGGTGTACGAATAGTACGTCTGCGTCTGAGGCGTAGGATAGTTCTGCTCCGCCTAGGCGGCCCATGGCGATTAGGGCGTGTTCGGCGTGTGCGGCTAGTAGGTGGCCGGCTTCGTCTACGCCTTTTTCGAGGGCTTGGGGGCCTTGGGTTTGGGCGATGGCGACGGCGTGGGCTACTCGCATGGCGCCGTCGAGGACTACTTCGGTTACTTGTGATAGGGCTGCTGCGCCGCGTAGGGGGTCTACGCCGTCTAGGGTGTCGGCCATAGCGCTGCGTAGTTGTTCGCGGCTGCGGATTGCTAGTAGGGCGCTGATGGCTTCGGTGGCTACTTGTTCGTAGTTTTCGCTGCGCATTCCTAGTAGGCGGCGGCGTAGTAGTGAGGCTACTTCTCCGGCTAGTACTTCGCGTGGGCGCATTTGTAGGTCGGCGTCGTCGTCGAGCCAGGAGACTGCTTGGGGGGTTTCGCTGAGGCGGTCGCTGGTCCAGCGTGAACCGGAGCAGATGTAGCTGAGGCGTTTGGCTACTAGGCGTGAGTCTCGGAGCATGCCCATGAACCAGTGGGAGGAGCCGATGGCGTCGGAGAGGCGGCGAAAGGATAGTAGGCCTTGGTCGGGGTCGGCGCCCATGCCCATCCAGCCGATCATCACTGGTAGTAGTTGGCGTAGGATGGCGGCGCGTCGTGAGAGTCCTTCGGTGAGGGCTTCGATTTGGCGCATGGCCCCGTCTGGGTCACGGTAGCCGAAGGCGGCTAGGCGTTCGCGGGCGGCTTGGGGGCTTAGGCGCATTTCTGCCTCTGATAGTGAGGCGGTGGCTGATAGTAGGGGCCGGTAGAAGATTTCTTCGTGTAGGGTGCGTACTTGGCGGCGGGTGCGGTTGAAGGCTTTTTCTAGTTCGGTGGCGTTGGTGAGGTTTTTGCCTTCTAGTCGGTGCTAATTGAGCGGGCGATGCGTCTTAGGTTGGCTTCTTTTTTGGGTAGGTCGTGGGTGCGTCGTAGGCGTGAGAGTTGGGCGCGGTGTTCGATTAGGCGTTCGAAGCGGTAGCAGCGTGACATGGCCTGGCCGGCGCTGCGGCCGATGTAGCCACCGTCGATGAGTTCGTTTAGGGCTTCTAGGGTGGCGGCTGAGCGTAGGTGGGTGTCGCTGCGGCCGTGTACTAGTTGTAGTAGTTGGACGGTGAATTCTACGTCGCGCAGTCCCCCGGGGCCGAGTTTGATGCGGCGGTCGTCGCGGGTTTTGGCTGATTCTTTTTCTACTCTGCGGCGCATGGCTTGGGCATCGCTGACGAAGTTTTCGCGGGCGGAGGCTTGCCACACTAGGGGGGCGGTTAGGTCTATGAATTGTTGGCCTAGGTTCATGTCGCCGGCCATGGGGCGGGCTTTTAGTAGGGCCTGGAATTCCCAGGATTGGGCCCATTTGGTGTAGTAGGAGCGGTAGGAGTTGATGGAGCGTACTAGTACGCCGTCTTTGCCTTCTGGGCGTAGTGCGGCGTCTAGGGGCCATAGTGGGGCTAGGGTGCCTACTCCGCTGATTATTTCGGTTAGTGCGCTGGCGACGGCGCTACCGGCGGCGGTGGCTTGGGTTTCGTCTAGTGCTCCGCCTACTACGTACATGACGTCGACGTCGGAGATGTAGTTTAGTTCACGGGCGCCGGTTTTACCCATGGCTATGACGCAGAAGGCTAGCTGGTCGCTTGCCCCGGCTTTACGGTAGGCGATTGGTAGGGCGGCGGTGACGGCGGCGTCTGCTAGTTGGGATAGTTGCAGCCCCACCTGGGGCATGTATTGCAGCGGCTGGGGGTGGGTTAGGTCGCCTGCCGCTATGGCGCATAGGGCCTGGTAGTAGCCCAGGCGCAGGGCTTGGACGGCGTCGGGGATGTTACCGGCTTCTAGGGCGCTTTTAACCCGGCTGGTCATGGTGGCGGCTACTTTTTCGACGTTAAATTCTTGGTCGAGGTAGGTCACCGAGTCTGGGTGGGCGATTAGGAAGTCCCCTAGGGCACTGGAGGCACCTAGTAGTGCCAGTAGCCGACGACGCAGACGTGGACTGTGTTTTAGGTCTTGGGCTAGCTGCTCTGGTCTTGGACTAGCTTCGCATAGGCGCACTAGGGCTAAGGTGGCCTGGTCAGGGTCGGGGCTGTCAGATAGGTCGCTAAGCAGTTGGCCCACTGGTATGGCTTGTAGCAGTGGGGTTAAAACCGTCTCTGCTAGGAGGCGTTGGGCCCGGGTGGTGTTGATGAAACCTGCCCGGGCTAAATCTGCCCGGCTAGGGGCCTGGCCAGCTGCGTTTTGCTCACGGCTAGAGAGCATCTAGGTCCCCTGTTAGAACTGGGTGATGAACTGGTTTAGTTCAAAGTTAGTGATTTCGCGGTCATAGGCGCGCCATTCACTTTCTTTGTCACGCATAAAGAACGCGAACGCATCCTCCCCCAGGGTGTCTGCCACTACATCAGAGTTAGCCATTTGGGCTACTGCGCTCTTAAGTGAGGTGGGTAGGGCCTGGATACCTAGGGCGCGGCGTTCAACTTCGCTTAGCGCCCACACGTCGTTATTGGCTTCGGCGGGCAGCTCGTAGCCCTCTTCGATACCTTTCATGCCGGCGGCCAAGATCACCGCGAAAGCCAGGTAAGGGTTGGCGGCTGAATCAAGGGCGCGGTATTCAATGCGCGCTGACTGGGCTTTGCCCGGCTTGTGGGTGGGTACGCGCACAAGTGAAGAGCGGTTGGTTTGACCCCAGGAAATATATGAGGGGGCTTCGTCTTCTCCCCATAGGCGCTTGTAGGAGTTGACGTGCTGGTTGGTGACAGCGGTAATTTCACTGGCGTGACGCAGCAGCCCTGCCACGAAGGAGCGCCCCACGGCAGAAAGCTGGTATTCACCTGCCGGGTCAAAGAAAGCGTTGCGTTCACCTTCAAATAGTGAAAAGTGGGTGTGCATACCTGAGCCGGGCTGGTCTTTGAAAGGCTTAGGCATGAAGGTAGCAATATAGCCTTCTTCCAAAGCGATTTCTTCTACCACCGCCCGGAAAGTCATGATGTTGTCGGCCATGGATAGGGCGTCAGCAAAACGCAGATCAATCTCGTTTTGGCCAGGTCCCCCCTCGTGGTGGGAGAACTCCACTGAGATACCCATCTGCTCTAGTACTTCAATGGCGCGGCGGCGGAAATCGTGGGCGGTGCCGCCAGCCACGTGGTCAAAGAAACCAGCCCTGTCACTGGGCACAATCTGCCCATTAGCGTCACGTTTAACCAGGTAAAACTCAATTTCAGGGTGTACGTAGCAGGTGAAACCAGCGTTAGCTACCCGCTCTAGCTGACGCTCAAGTACGGCGCGCGGATCGGTGCGGGCCACCTGGCCGTCAGGGGTGAGCACGTCACAGAACATGCGCGCCACGCCCTCGTCGCGCCCCAGGTAGGTAGGCAGCACCAGGAAAGTTGAGGGGTCTGGAGCCAGCAGCATGTCTGACTCATAGACGCGGGTTAAGCCTTCTACCGCTGAGCCGTCAAAACCGATACCTTCCTCAAAGGCCCCCTCTACCTCAGCTGGGGCGATAGCCACAGATTTGAGCTGGCCTCGCACATCCGTGAACCACAGGCGCACAAAACGGATATCGCGTTCTTCAATTGCTCGCAGGACGTACTCTTGCTGCTTGTCCATGGGATATCTTTCAGCTGGTTGGGATGGTAGGCCGCTGGGCGGCTATGCATGGTTGCTATGACTATTGTGCCCGGCGGCAGGTAACGGCGCTGTAATATGGCCAACCTCAAACAACCTTAGCCCCCCATTAGCTTTGCAAGCCTAAGACTTAGCTCCTAGCCAGCGTAGAATCCGGTATATGTCCACCTATTCGGAGAAATCAACTAAAGTCCAGCGTTTACGCGTCCACCATCTAGCCCAGGCTAAGCAGCGCGGCGAGAAACTAGTTATGCTCACCGCCTACGACGCCGTCACCGCCCGTATTCTCGACGCCGCCGGCACAGACCTACTGCTGGTAGGCGATTCAATTGGAAACACCATGCTGGGGCGCGAAAACACCCTAGAGGTAACCCTGGACGAAATGGCGGTAGCTACCCGCGCGGTCGCCAGTGCCACCACCCGCGCCATGGTGGTAGCTGATTTCCCCTTCGGCACCTACGAGTCTGGCCCCACCCAGGCGCTAGCCACCGGCGTGCGTCTGCTTAAAGCCGGCGCCCAAGCCGTCAAGCTAGAAGGCGGCGCCACCCGCGCCAAGTCAGTAAAGGCCCTAACTGAAGCGGGCATCCCGGTGGTAGGCCACCTGGGTTTCACCCCCCAGTCAGTTAACCTGCTGGGCGGCTACCGCGTACAAGGACGCGGTGACGCTGGCGCGCAACTACTAGCCGACGCCCAGGCCCTCCAAGAAGCCGGCGCCGTCGCCCTAGTGCTAGAAATGGTGCCCGAACCCCTAGCCGCCGAAGTAACCCAGATGCTGTCTATCCCCACCATCGGTATTGGCGCCGGGGCCCAGGTAGATGGCCAAGTACTGGTGTGGACCGACATGGCTGGCATGACCCAATGGACCCCACGTTTTGCTGCCCGCTTTGGTGAGATCGGCGCGCAGCTAGAAAAGGCCGCCGCCAGCTACGGCCAGGCCGTACGTAGCGGGGCTTTCCCTGACGCCGACCACTGGTTCGCCAAGTAACCACTTAAATAAGGATTAACTTATGTCGCTTGCAGATCGCGCCCCGCGCGGAACCCTAAAGCCGGGCACGCTCAGCCCTAAACGCGCAGTACCAGCCCACATTGACCGCCCCGAGTACATGTTTCACTCGGGCCCCGAGGTAGTTACCGCTTCAGACATTAAAACCCCCGAAACGGTAGAAAAGATTCGCCACGCCGGGCGCATCGCCGCCCAAGCCATGGAGGCTGCCGCCGCCGCCATCGCCCCCGGGGTAACCACTGATGCGCTGGACAAAATCGCCCACGAGTACCTGTGCGACCACGGCGCCTACCCCTCCTGCCTGGGCTACATGGGTTTCCCCAAATCCATTTGCACCTCAATTAACGAGGTGATCTGCCACGGTATCCCCGACTCCACCGTCCTAAACGAAGGCGACATCATTAACCTGGATGTAACCGCATACATTGACGGCGTCCACGGAGACACCAACGCCACCTACGGCGTAGGCCAGATCGATGAGGAAAGCGCCCTACTAATTGAGCGCACCCGCAACTCCATGATGCGCGCCATTAAAGCAGTGCGCCCGGGGCGTGAAGTCAACGTGCTAGGCCGCGTAATCGAGTCCTACGCCAAGCGTTTCGATTACGGGGTGGTACGCGACTACACCGGTCACGGCGTAGGTGAAGCCTTCCACTCAGGCCTGATCATCCCCCACTACGACTCCGCTCCCCTATATGACACCGTGATGGAAGTAGGCATGGTTTTCACCATTGAACCCATGCTCACCTTGGGCACCATTGACTGGGAACAGTGGGATGACGGCTGGACTGTGGTCACCAAGGACCGCTCACGCACCGCCCAATTTGAACACACCCTAGTGGTAACTGAAGACGGAGCCGACATCCTAACCCTGCCCTAACTTTTCTTTTCTCTACGCATTGGCCCCATCAGTTTTAAATAGGCTGATGGGGTTAATTTTTATAAGCAATTGTGAGCTAAACTAAGCCAGAGTATGCTGTGTCTCACTGACACATTTTTCTATCTTCAGGAGTAGCTTCGTGAGCACCAAAATTGCGTTAGGTATTGACGTCGGCGGTTCGGGTATCAAGGGTGCCCCGGTAGACCTAGAGACGGGTCAGCTGCTGGCCGAGCGTGTACGCATTGACACCCCCTCACCTTCCACTCCGCAGGCTGTGGCGCAGGTGTGCGCCGAGATTGCCACCACTTTTAACCTCGACTCTGAGGTGCCCGTGGGCGTGGCCATCCCGGCCCCGGTAAACAACGGTCACATTCCCTTCATGGCTAACCTGGACCAGTCCTGGACCGGGGTAGACGCCAACGAGATTATGCGTGACATTATGGGCCGCCACGTCACCGTCATTAACGACGCCGACGCCGCCGGTTACGCCGAAGCCCGTTACGGCGCCGCCCGTGGGGTTAAGGGTCTAGTTATTGCCACCACCCTAGGTACCGGCATTGGCTCAGCCCTGATCTACAACGGGGTACTGATTCCTTGCAGCGAGCTAGGTCACCTAGAAATTGATGGCTACGACGCCGAAAAGCGCGCTGCCGCCTCGATCCGTACCCTCGAGAAGCTGGACTGGCCTGAATGGTCTGAGCGACTACAGCGCTACTACGAGACTGTAGAGATGCTCTTTAGCCCCAGCATCTTCGTGGTGGGCGGTGGTGTTTCGCGCAAGCACGACAAGTTCTTGCCGCTGCTCAAGCTACGCACTCCTATCGTGCCCGCCGTGCTATTTAACGGCGCTGGTATTGCTGGCGCGGCAGCCCTAGCTGCAGCAGACGAGTAAAAACAAACGTGGTTTCGCGGCTACCATTGGTGGCCGCGAAACCACGTTCAAACCGGGTTATTTTTGGCGCTGCGGCGCCAAAAATAGTCTTATAGCCCTGGCGTCACTTTTATAGCTCTAGTCAGTCATCCATGCGCACAATGATGGCTTCGGTTTCTTCCGAAATAATCACCGCGTCACGCTCAGCGGCGCGAATGGCTGACAGTTCCTGGGGGCTAATTTCAATGGCAGGTTCACTGCGGGCCCCGTATAGTCCAACCACGCCTAGCCCGCCAGTGGCTTTACGGGCCCGCTCATAGATCTGTACCAGGCTTTGTGACAGTGAGGCAGCCAGCTGTTCGCGACGCTGGGTAACCTGGCTAGTTTCGCTGTCAATGCGCGCAAATTCGCTGTCACGTTTGGCGGTTAACTCACGGCCAAAGGCACGGATTTCGCCTTCGCGCACCTGTAGTTCACTATATTTGCCGCTTAAGTCCTCATAGGTTTCCAGGGCCTGAAGCTGCTTAGTTTCTAGTACGCTCAGGCGCTTACCGAGCTGGTCTAGCTCACCTTGTAGGGCCCCCAAATCGCGGGCGCTTACAGTGCCTGAATGCAGACGCTTACGCAGCACCTTGGCACGGTTGTTGGCCTGCTCAACGTCGTCGTCGGCACGCTTTAAAACCTGTTTAGCTGCACCAGCCTCAGCCTGGGCTAAAACCTGCAGACGCTTGTTTTCTTTAAGCTCTTTAACCGCGTTTTCAATTTCGCCCTAGCACCGGCAGGTTACGGCGCTTAGCCGCTAGACGTGAAAGCTGGTTGTCTAGATCTTGCAGCTCTAGTAGCTGACGCTGCTGACTTAAAAGGGGCACTAGTCATTGATCGTTCCTTAAATTAATTCTTGGTGGAAATACGTGCGTTCCAGGGGTCGGTTACTAACTGTGAAACCTCAACCTGTAAATCATGGCCATTTTGAGTGGACCACTGCTGTAGCGCCTTAGCTAGAGGCGGCAAGCCCACCCATTCACTAGCCCAGTGGGTGGCGTTTAGCAGGTAGGGTTTACCAGCCTGCAAATGCTCACTGGCCGGGTGGTGACGCAGATCGGCGGTAAGGAAAAACATCCACACCCGCCTCACGCGCCGCCTGTAGCAGAGAGTCTCCCGCCCCACCACTAACCGCTACTTTAACTACCTGCGCTTGCAGGTCTCCCCCAACTAGCAGGCCCGGGGCGCTATCGGGTAAAAGCAGCGGCAACCTTGTAGGCAAAAATCTTGCAGGCTCATTGGCTGCTCTAGGCGCCCCGATGCGACCCAATACCCTAGCTCGGGGCGGGCGGCGTCGGCTTCTAAAGGCCGGGTGTCTACCAAACCCACCACGTCAGCCAGGGCCTTAGCCACCCCGTCAGCGGCGGCGTCGAGATTAGTGTGGCAGTTATAAAGCCCAACCCCAGCGCGAATAAGGCGATGAACCACGCGGCCTTTAAAGTTACTGGCAGCCACCGTGTTAGTACCACGCAAAAACAGCGGGTGGTGGGTGATCACTAACTGGGCGCCTTTTTCTATCGCCTCATCAACCACCTCTTCCACTGGATCAACCGCAAGCAAAATACGTTTAACCTCTTCATCAGGGTCACCGCAAATAAGCCCGTTTGAATCCCAGCTTTGCGCCAAATCCAGTGGAGCTAGCTCCTGCAAAAAGTCGGTCACCTGTGCTAGACGTACCATGACACAAGCCTAACTGGATCAGGGCCCTGTGCGCAGCCAATCACTGCCCCAACCGGCACTCAATTCCCGCTAAAAAACAATTTAAAACCAAGCTCCACGCTAAAACCGAAACCAGCCGGAGAATTTTATCCATTAACGGTACCCCCGGTGGGATTCGAACCCACGACCATGTGCTTATCAGGCACGGACGAGGTATAAGCTCGCTGCTCTAACCACTGAGCTACGGGGGCGCAGGCTGCCTTCATCACAGCCCAGTGCCCCTGGCGGGACTCGAACCCGCAAGCATAAAGCGACGCATTTTAAGTGCGTTGTGTATACCAATTCCACCACGGGGGCACTTTGTGACGGTTTAAGCCACGAGCGACATACTACCGTGTTTTTACCAAAAATACATATTCAAACCGGCACTTATTAGAGCACCAAAGTCACTTTGGCCTGCCCACGTGCATCTAGCGGGGTTATTTCCACCTCTTTAACCCCCTCCAGGCCAGCGGCCACCTGCAAAATCTCATCCACATCGCCCTCGCTACCAGATAGCTGCCCGCCTGCCACCGCCTCCAGCAAAGCTCCTGCTAGCAGGCCGCGCGTATGTTTAGCCCAGTGTGAGACCACCGAGCGTTTGCCGGTTGCAGGGTTAACTTTAGCCACCGCAATATTTAGCGTCAGACACTCGCCCCCGCGCGAGGGCCGATACATTGCGCCATACTCAGCCGAGCGCAGATCCACAACCACATGCCCACTTAGCTGCTGGGCCAACAGCTCTTTTAGAGGTTTGCTCCAAATTGAGGCTACGCTGCCCTGCCCTGGCAGCTTCACCGAGCCGCTTAGGCGGTGGGGCGTAATTAGGTCAGTTAACCGCACCGGCCCAAACAGGGCCGAAAACACCAGTGTCAGCTCCTCCAACTGGCGCTGCCCGCCCTGAGCGCACGCACCGGAGCTAAAAATCTGCGCAAACTTAGCTGCCTCCTAAAGCACGCCGTCATAAAGCTGCCAAGCCGCGAGCGCCGGGGCGTCATAGATTTCTAGGTTTTGGCTGATTTCGTGGGCGTTTTTGGGGCCGAGTTTAAAGATTTGTGCGGCGTCGGCCAGTAGGGCGGTGTTTTGTACATCGCTTATTAGTTGGCGGCGGGTTTGGGTTAGGTGTTCTGCTTGCCAGAGTTTTTCTAGCTGTAGGTGGTTGGTTGTTTCTTTGGTGGTTTTGCCGGCAGATGGTGGCAGCAATATACGCATATGGGCATTGTACGGGTATAGTGCATAGGGCGGACGAGCCAGCCGGGCGGCCGCGGTACCACGTTTGTGGATCGAGGAAAGTCCGGGCTCCTTAGGGCGCGGTGGTGGCTAACGGCCACCCGGGGTGACCCGCGGGAAAGTGCCACAGAAAGTAAACCGCCAGTGGTTTAGGCCGTTGGTAAGGGTGAAAGGGTGAGGTAAGAGCTCACCGCAACCTAGGTGACTGGGTTGGCATGGTAAACCCCACCGGGAGCAAGATCGCACAGCGGACGTTTGAGGGCTGCCCGCCCAAGTTCGCGGGTAGATCGCGTGAGGCCAGTGGTGACGCTGGTCCAAGATGGATGGTCGCCGCCGCCTGGCCGGTAACGGTGGGCGGTAACAGAACCCGGCTTATGGCTGGCTCGTTTCCGCGTTTTGTGTTTGGGGCCTGCTTTTGTGTTGGGGGCCTATTTAGTTGCCGAAGTGGTCCCAGCCTAGGGGTAGGTTTGTGGGTTGGCCGGCTACTAGTACGGTGCCTGCCTCTAGGCCGTCTGCTGGTAGGATTCGCCCGATTGGGCGTGCTTGTGGGTGGCCTTTGAGTTTGGGTTGGTCGGCTGCGGCCAGGGTGGCTAGTAGGCCGTGGTCTTCTCCCCCGCTTAGGATCCATTTGCGCACTAGGCTGAAGTCGCCTAGGAATTTTGCTAGTGGGCGTAGGGCGGCTACGTCGCCTGTGAAGGCGTCTGTTTCTAGGGGGTCGTCTATGTCTATGGCGACGGCGCTGGCTTTGGCGATGCGGGTGGCGTCGCGTAGTAGGGAGTCTGAGACGTCCATCATGGCGTGGGCGCCGCACTGTGCTAATAGGGGCCCGTATTCGAGTGGGCATTGGGGGGTGCGGAAGGCGGTTAGGCATTCAAAGGCGCTGCTTAGCAGTTCTTGGCTGATGCGGGTGTGTCCGTCCATGCGCCAAAAGATGCGTTCCATGTCTTCGCGTTTGCGCACTGCGCCAAAGTCTGGGCAGCGTTGAAGTAGTTCCAGGCCAGCTGCTGAGTGGCCTAGTTTACCGGCGTGCACTAGTACGTCGCCGGGTTTGGCGCCGGAGCGTAGCACGGGGTCGCGTCCGCCTAAATCTCCGTGGACGCATACGCTTACGCAAATGTTTTGCCCGCCTGATAGGTCGCCGCCTACTACTTGGGCTCCGGCTTGGGCGCAGGTGAGCCCTAGTCCTCGGGTGAATCCTTCTAGCCAGGGTAGCGGCGTCGTAGTAGGCATAGCTAAGCCCACTACGACGGCGCTGGGGCGGGCCCCCATGGCGGCGATGTCGGCTAGGTTTTGGGCGGCTGCGCGTGCGCCGATTTGCTCGGCGCTTGACCAGCTGGTGCGAAAGTGGTGGCCTTGCACTAACACATCGGTTGATACGCAGTAGCGTCCATCTGAGGTGGCTAGCACTGCGCAGTCGTCGCCGCTACCCACCAGCACGTCAAAGCTATCTACACTGCCCTGCGCTTTAGACAGTTCAGTGTTAATAACTTTGAGTAGTTCAGCTTCGCTGAGCTGTCCTACTGTGAGCGTAGCCATGGGTAGCCCTTCCTTGCTGGCTTAGCGGTTGACGTTTAGCGGACGGGCCAAGGCTAGGTCGATCAGCTCGCTTACCAAGCTGGTGTAGTCCACTCCGGCTACCTGCCACATGTAGGGGTACATGGAGAAGGGGGTAAAGCCCGGCATGGTGTTTACTTCGTTGACGATTGCTCGCCCGTCCTCGGTTAGGAAGAAGTCCACGCGGGTTAGGCCTTCGCAGTCTAGGGCGGTGAAGGCTTTGGCGGCGGTGGCGCGGATCAGGTCGCGGGCGGCGTCGGGAATTTGGGCCGGGCACACCATCTGTACGGCGTCGTGGGCCAGGTATTTGGTTTCGAAGTCGTAGAACTCGCCGGCGCCCTGGTTGGCGTCCATGACTACCTCACCGGGCGGGGCTACGCGCGGGGCTTCACCGTAGCGGCCACCTAGCACTGCGCATTCAACTTCGCGGGCTTTAATGCCGCTTTCTACCAGTACCTTGGGGTCTACTTCAGCTGCGGCCTCGATGGCCTGCTCTAGCTGGCTAAAGTCGTCTACCTTGCTGATACCTAGGGAGGAGCCGGCGCGGGCTGGCTTACGAATAGGGGCAAGCTTAGCTGGCGGCAGGCGTTGACTAGCTGCTCGCGTTCGTGGCGCCAACGCAGCGGGGTCACTAGCTCATAGGGGGCTACCTCAATGCCGGCGTCGGCTAGCAAAACTTTGGTGACGTGCTTGTCCATGCCGGCAGCTGAGGCGGTTACGCCGCAACCCACATAGCGCACGTTTAGCATCTCCAGCATTCCCTGGATGGTGCCGTCTTCACCGTAGGGCCCGTGCAGCAGCGGGAATACCACATCAATTTTGCCTAGCGAACTTGAGGTGCCGTCTGCGTTACGGGCTACCAGTTCACCGCCGTACTCTAGGCTTACTTCCTGCACCCCTAGGCCACCTAGGGTGATTTCGGCTTCCTGGTTGTCGTGTAGTTCTAGGGCCTGGGGGTTGTCTTCTACCAGCGCCCACTTGCCCTCGCGGGTAATGCCCACGGGTACGACGTCGAAACGTTCACGGTCGATGGCGCCTAGTACGCCGGCGGCGGTGGCACAAGAAATACCGTGCTCACCACTGCGGCCACCAAAAACTACTGCGACACGAGTTTTTACTTCACTCATTAGTTTTCCTCATAAAGCTGGCCGGGCGGCCAAATTCTCTTCTGTTGACGACTGTTTTAGGCGCCCATCTGTGATGGGCTGCTAGCTAGCTTTGCGGGTCAGGCTTACGCACACCGATCTTGCCCTTACCCGGGTCGCCGTCGTAGTGCATGTCGTAGGGGCGCGGAGCCTTTTCACCACGCAGATCCTCAACCAGGCGGGTAATTGCCGACATGATCGCAGCGGTACACTCACGTACCTTCTGGCGGTCTTCAATGTCGCTACCATACTGGCTTAAATCCAGGGCCGGGCCGATCTTTACCCGCACATCTTTACGCTTACCTAGCTTTAGGTGGTGCGAGTAGGTGTCCAAAATAAAGTGGGCACCCCACTGGCCCATAGGAATCACGGGCACACCCGACTGCATAGCCAAACGCGCCGCCCCGGTTTTACCAACCATAGGCCATTTAAGCGGGTCACGGCTAAGGGTCCCTTCAGGGAAAATAATGACGCAGGAGCCTTCTTGTAGACGCTTAGCGGCTTCAGCTAGGGCGTCAGTGGCGTGCGCAGTGCCGCGCTGAACCGGGATCTGCCCGCCGGCAGCTAGCACCTGGCCCACCACCGGAACTTTAAACAGACTGGCTTTAGCTAGCGAATACACCGGAATATCAGCGTCCACCAAGGTGCGCATAGCGGTTAGCGAATCTAGATCGGTTAGGTGGTTGGCCACCACAATGAAGCCACCATCTTTAGGTAGATTCTCTAAACCTTCCACATGCTGACGTGAAACCAGTTTTAGAAATGGAATCAGCACTCCGCGCGCTGCGAAGCGGTAGAAGGGGGTAAATTTACGAGTCACGTCTAAGCCTATTCTGCGCGTGCTGCTAAACCTCCCCCATTGTAACGGCCGTGCGTCACTGATAGTTAACACACGGCCGTCTTTAGGTTTTGCTAGGGTTAGGCCCTAACCCCCAGCTGAGGTGGTTTTAGCCCCAGGCAGGCGCCAGTTTCACCCAAAAGCAAGGGCTACTCTAGGCGCTGGACTTGAGCGTCTAGGGCGTAGAGCTTGTCCATGAAGTCAGCGTAGCCACGGTCAATAAGGTTAATACCTTTAACGTGGCTGATGCCTTCAGCGGCCAGGGCCGCAATCAGGTAGGAGAAGCCACCACGCAGGTCGGGCACCACAATGTCGCTGCCGTGCAGCGGGGTGGGGCCGGCGATAACTGCCGAGTGGTAGTAGTTGCGGGCCCCGAAACGGCATTCAGCGCCGGTTAGGCACTCGCGGTATAGCTGAATGTTGGCACCCATCTGGTTTAGGGCGTTAGTGAAACCTAGACGGTTTTCGTAAACAGTTTCGTGCACGATAGACAAGCCTTTGGCCTGGGTTAGGGCCACTACCAGGGGCTGCTGCCAGTCAGTCATGAAAACCGGGGTGCACGTTGGTTTCCATAGCCATGGAGTGCAGCTCACCGCCGGGGTGATAGAAGCGGATGCCTTCTTCTTTAACTTCAAAGGCGCCGCCAACCTTACGAAATACGTTCAAGAAGGCGCTCATGGCGGTTTGGCGCGCCCCTAGCACGGTGATGTCACCGCCGGTGGTTAGCGCGGCGCAAGCCCAAGAGCCCGCTTCAATACGGTCGGGAATAGCGCGGTGGTTAAAACCTTCAAGGGCGTCTACGCCTTCAATGGTGATGGTGCGGTCAGTGTCTACAGAGATAATTGCACCCATCTTCTGTAGCACATCGATTAGGTCAATGATTTCCGGCTCAACCGCAGCCCCGGTGAGCACGGTTTTACCTTCGGCGCGCACAGCGGTCAGCAGGGTCTGCTCAGTGGCCCCCACACTGGGGTAAGGCAGGTCAATGGTGGTGCCCTGCAGGCGGCGACCATTAGTGGTTAGGTGTAGGGCGCCGTCGGTGCGGTCCACCTTAGCCCCAAAGCGACGCAAGATCTCTAGGTGGAAGTTAACCGGGCGATCACCAATGTGGCAGCCTCCCAGGTCCGGAATGGTGGCTCGACCTAAGCGGTGCAGCAGCGGGCCACAGAACAAAATCGGGATACGCGAAGAGCCGGCGTGAGCGTTAATTGAGGCACTAGAGGCAGTCTCAATAGCGCTAGGGTCAATGCTGAGCACCCCCGCTTTGGCGTCAAAGTCCACGGTAGCCCCGTGTACTCGCAGCAGCCCGGAGACCACCTCAACATCACGGATGTGAGGAACGTTGCTAATAACTGAGGGGGTGTCACCTAAAAGCGCGGCCACCATGGCTTTAGGCACTAGGTTTTTAGCTCCGCGCACGTTGATCTGTCCGCGCAGCGGCTTACCGCCTTCTACTCGCAGTAGTCCATCCACTGGTTGTCCCCTTTTCTTGCTACCTAATATCCAAAGGTTAACAATAGCCGCAACTGCCCTTAAACCCGCTATTGGATTTGCTCACGGCGCGATTGGCAATTGGCTCACCCTTTTTGGGGAAAATCTCCAAAAAGTTTGCGTCTTATATACCGAAATGGCAATATCGGACCATGGACAGTGGACCGGTTGAATCCCCCAGCGGCGTCGGCGTTATCGACAAGGCCGCATTGGTCTTATCCGCGCTAGAATCCGGCCCTGCCACTCTAGCGCAGCTAGTTAGCATCACACACTTAGCTCGCCCCACTGCGCACAGAATTGCAGTTGCACTAGAGCACCACCGGTTAGTTAGCCGCGATGCCCACTCTCGCTTCACACTAGGCCCACGTATTTCTGAGCTGGCCGGGGCTGCCGGTGAAGACCGCCTACTAGCCTTAGCCGGCCCGGTCCTAAACGCCCTGCGCGACAAAACCCATGAATCCGCCCAGCTTTATCGCCGCCAGGGAGATATGCGTGTATGTGTAGCCAACGCCGAGCGCCCCATTGGGCTGCGTGACTCAATCCCAGTTGGGGCAGCCCTATCAATGCTGGCTGGCTCAGCCGCCCAGGTGCTGCTGGCTTGGGAAGAGCCCGAGCGCTTGCACCGGGGCCTGCAAAATGCTCGCTTTAACGCCACAGTGCTTTCAGTAGTACGACGGCGCGGCTGGGCTCAGTCCGTTGGCGAACGTGAACCTGGGGTAGCTTCAGTCTCCGCTCCGGTGCGCGGGGCCGGCGGGCGCGTGGTGGCCGCTATTTCTATCTCCGGCCCCATCGAGCGCATGGGGCGCCAGCCCGGAGCCCTGCACGGGGCTGCCGTGATCGCTGCGGCACGTCACCTATCTGAGCTGCTAGCAAACAGCGAAGCCCACTAAGACTGAAGCCCACTAAAACTGGAGGCAGCCGTGAACCGCACTTTACTGGTAACTAACGATTTCCCGCCGGTAGTGGGTGGTATCCAGTCTTATCTAGATGACTACACCAAACGTCTAGATCCAACCTCACTGGTAGTACTAGCCTCCACTCCCCCTGAAGGCATGCAGGTAGCTAAAGAATATGACGCCACCTTGCCCTATAAGGTAGTGCGGGTAGATACCACCATGCTGCTGCCAACTGCCAAGGTGCGCCGGCGCATGCAGGAGCTAATTAAAAGCGAAAACATTGACATTGTCTGGTTTGGGGCGGCTGCGCCGCTAGGTTTAATGGCTAAAGCCGCTAAAGAAGCCGGGGCTAAACGCGTAGTTGCCACCACCCATGGCCACGAGATCGGTTGGGGTAAAATCCCCGGCGCCCGCCGGGCACTGCGCACTATTTAAGCACAGTGATGTGGTCACCTACATTTCAAACTACACCCTTGAGCGTCTGCGCCCACACCTGGCCTCTCACAACCAGCTAGTGCAGCTACCTAGCGGCATTGACCCAGCCCGTTTTGAGCCGGGCAATAAGCTAACCCCTATGCTGCGTCAGCGTTACCGGCTCGGGCAAAGCCCAACGGTGGTGTGTATTTCGCGCCTAGTGCCACGCAAGGGTCAAGATACTTTGATTAAGGTGTGGCCAAGGGTTGTGGCCGCCGTACCCCAGGCGCGACTAGTAATTGTGGGTAAAGGCCCCTACGCCCAGGATCTAGCTAAAGCCCGTCAGCGCTCTAGCGCCTGCCAGGCCATTACGCTAACCGGCCAGATCCCCTATGAGGAGCTAAGCGCACACGTAGACATGGCCGATGTATTCGCCATGCCGTGCCGCACCCGCTGGGGTGGACTAGATGTTGAAGGACTAGGCATTGTCTACCTGGAGGCTTCAGCCTGCTCAAAGCCGGTAATTGCGGGAGACAGCGGCGGCGCCCCCGAAACTGTTATTGAAGGCGAAACCGGCTATGTGGTGGGCGGGCGCGATGAAGACGCGTTAACTAACCGCCTAGTGGAGCTACTTAGCTCCCCCCAGCTGCGCGAACGTATGGGCGCTGCTGGACGTAGCTATATGCAGCAGCAGTGGACCTGGCCGCATCTGGTAGAGCGTCTAGAGCAAGCCTTAACCCTGAGCTAATTAAATTAGCCCAGCTAACCCTAGTTTGAGCCCGCTAAAGCCAACTAGCCCAGTTCCAACTAGCCCAGTTGGAGCCTTGCCTGCTAGTTTCAATCTGTCTGCTTACGCTTACGTAGCTCCTCAATGGCCTTGGCAAAGTCATCGATTGAGTTAAAGGATGAATACACTGAGGCAAAGCGCAGGTAGGCTACTTCGTCTAGCTCCCGCAAAGGATCCAAAATAGCTAGACCCACCTGGTGTGAGTTAACTATGGCTTGGCCACTGTTGCGGATACTTTCTTCTACTTTCTGAGCTAGCAGGCTTAGCTGATCGTCAGTTACTGGGCGTCCTTGACAAGCGCGGCGCACCCCAAATTACTTTGTCGCGACTAAAGGGCTCAATTACCCCCGAGCGTTTGCGCACTGATAGTGAGCAGCTTTCGAGCGTGGTGAAGCGGCGCCCGCAGTTGGGGCACTCACGACGACGTCGAATCGAACTGCCATCTTCAGCGGTTCGTGAATCTACAACGCGAGAATCAGTATGGCGACAAAAAGGGCAATGCAAAGCGAGCGTCCTTGAATAGTAAATATTCCTATCCCTAGACACTAAGCGTTAAGGCCTAGCCTTAGCAACCCCTTTTTTACTTAGCAAAATTAGTCCCGGCAAGCGCGCCAACCAGCCCAGCTAGGGGCAGCTAAAGATTTTTGCTTAAGGTTTATAGGCGAGCATCTAGGGGCAATAAGGCAGGTTATTTTGACTAGCGCTCACTAGATCTGCAGTGCAGATAGATTGGCTGTTACTTAAGGCACTTACCCCAATAACCGCGCAGCCAATAACGCCAATAAATACCGCCAACATCACCAAAGCCGTATTTAGCTTCTCAATCCAGCCCACTAGACGGGCCACATTAGCCCCTACCCTTACGTTAGCGGCCACACTGGACTTCCCCGTTCCAGCATGGCAGCTAACGCGCGGGCGGCTAGATGCTACGGCGCACCTAGCTACGTTAGAGGCAGCGGCGCCACCCCTAACGCGATCTTTAGCACCGGCTCGATTGGCCGGGCGGGCACTAGCGGCTCGTTTAACCGCAACATTTTTAACCGACACACTTTAACCGCATGGGGCTGATCCCAACGGCGCTCTTGGCTAGCTAGCTGCTCGAGATATTGGCTATCTACCAGGCATAACTTGGGGCGAGTAGTAGTTTTAGTAGGCACGGATGCCGGTAGCTGGTGCGCGTTCATTGCCTAGCCTTTCTGTTAAGGGGGGAACCAAAGCAAGGTCAACTCGATTTCGAACGTCTGTTCGATAGCCTAGCGCATACTTTCCTTCAAGTCCAACATTTGTCGAACAAATGTTTTACAATTAAGGCAAGTCTTAGGGACTAACACCAGCACACCACACCTTGGCCACGCGGAAACTGTCAGTTTTTGCAAACGCCTTTATTTGCAAGGAAAACTCGATGGACAGCAAGCGCCTGATCTACAAAAACCTAGATAAGCGAGCCCAAGCCGTATACGACTTTATCCGGGAAGCAGTTAGCACCAAGGGCTATCCCCCTTCGCTTAGGGAGATTGGGGCTGGAGTGGGGCTAACCAGCCCCTCATCAGTAAAGCACCAGATGGACAAGCTTGAGCGTTTAGGACTGCTGCGCCGCGACCCTAACCGCCCGCGAGCTATTGAAGTGGTTGCCCTGGACACGGGCCACGACACCTCTGAGCACGCTATAGGCAATGTGGTGCATATGCACGCAGGCCAAACTGAAACCGTCAGCGTCCCCCTAGTTGGCCAGATCGCTGCCGGTAGCCCCATTTTGGCTCAGGAACATTTGGAGGAATACTACGAAATCCCTAGGGCTTTAACCGGCTCTGGAGATTTATTCATGCTCAAAGTACAAGGTGACTCCATGATCGACGCCGCCATTTGTGACGGCGACTGGGTGGTAGTGCGCGCCCAGCCTGACGCCAATAATGGCGATATTGTGGCCGCGCTTTTGAACTAGACGAAGGCCCAACTGCTACCGTCAAGACACTCTCGCGCCGCGATGGGCATCAGTGGCTACTACCGCGCAATAACGCCTATGCCCCCATTGACGGCGATCAGGCCATGATTATGGGCAAAGTGGTAACGGTATTGCGTTCACTCTAAGTAGCTACTGCCCTGGCCTAACAGGCACCTAGCGCAACAGCTAGCGGCGCCGTCGTCGGCAAAAACCTTAGCGGCGACGGCGTTAAAAACGCGCTACAACCAACGCTAGCGCGCCACAAAGCAAGCCAGCACAACGCAAACCGGCATAAACAAAAAAGGCTGACGCCCCAAGCGGGCGCCAGCCTTTTTAAGTGATCAGCTATTTAGATCAGTAGCCCAGCGAGCGAGCCACGGCGCGCAGACGGTCTGCAGACTCGGTCAGCTTGTCGCGCTCTTCCACGGTCAGCGGCAGGTCCAGACGACGGCCAGCGCCCTCACGACCCACGATGGTGGGGACGGACATGCACACATCGGAGATACCGTGCCACTGCTCCAGCAGCGGGGAGATGGTCAGTACGCGCTGCTCGTCGTTGAGGACGGCGGAGATGATGCGCTGTACAGCCAGACCCACAGCGTAGTTGGTGACGCCCTTGCCTTCGATGATGCGGTAGGCGCTGCGCACTACGTCGTAAGCAATGCGGTCACGCTTCTCCTGGTCGAAGTGACCACCGTCAAGGGTGGGGCCCCACTGGGTTAGCGGCACGCCACCAATCTGGGCGCTCGACCACAGAGCCACCTCAGAGTCACCGTGCTCACCAGCGATGTAGCCGTGGATGTTCTGTACGGCGGTGCCGGTCTCCAGGGAGACCAGGTAACGCATACGGGCGGTGTCCAGTACGGTACCGGAACCGAAGATCTGGTTCTCGGGTAGGCCGGTGATCTTCTTGGCGCAGTAGGTAACTACGTCAACCGGGTTGGCAACCAGCACGAAGATAGCGTTAGGAGCAACCTCGACCAGCTTGGGCAGAATCTTCTCCATGATGCCCACGGTAGCGCCGGCTAGCTCAATACGGCTCTGGCCGGGCTTCTGCTTGGCACCAGCGGTGATGGCGATTACGTCAGCGCCACGGCAGATCTCCGGGTCGTCGCTACCGGAAACGGAGCCAGCAGAGGTGAACTGAATACCCTGGGCGATGTCCATCGCCTCAGCCTCTACCTTTTCCTTAGCAATGTCCTGCAAAACGATTTCGCGGGCAACACCCTTGTTGACACAAGCGTAGGCAAGAGTGGAACCAACTGCACCGGCGCCGATAATGGCAACCTTAGAGGGGCGACCCTGCGCGGTAGGGTAGCCACCCTGTGCTGCGTTGGTAATGGTGTCTGACACGGTGAACTCCTAAATAAGCTGAATTCGGTCTGACAAGGTATCCCTTGTACCTGACAAGTACAAGCCTAAAGCGTAAATCGTCTCTTGCTAAGCCCCTAAAACAAATTCCTAATTATTTCTTAGGACTTTGACAGATCAAATAGCTGCAGTAAGTGAAGCCTAATAGGACGTTAGACCGCCAAACGCTCCAAAGCAGCATGAACCAGCTGCGAGTCGGTAGTGCGCCAAAAATCTGGCATCGATTTAATTAGATAACTCCCGTAGCGGGCCGTACGCAGACGTGAGTCCAGCACTGCCACCACTCCCCTATCACTACTGGAGCGAATCAACCTGCCAGCAGCCTGCGCCAATAACAGCGCTGCATGGTTGGCACTAACCTGCATGAAGCCATTACCGCCCCCATCTTGCACCGCCTGGATGCGTGCCTGAGCTAGCGGGTCATCCGGACGCGGGAAAGGAATACGGTCAATCACCACCAAACGGCAGGTTTGTCCGGGCACATCCACCCCCTGCCATAGGCTCAAAGTCCCCAGCAGGCAGGCATTTTCATCGGCCTTAAATTCTTCCACCAAAGTGGGTAGCTGCTCTTCTCCTTGCACAAGCACCGGCAAATCAGTGTGTTCACGTAAATATTTGGCGGCTTCCTGGGTGGCTTGGCGCGAAGAAAATAAGCCCAGCATGCCCCCATTTGCAGCCTGCGCCAATTGGCACATTTCTTCCAGTGCGGCCGGAGAAATGCCCTGGGTGGGTTTTGGCAGGTGCGCGGCCACATAAAGAATGCCCTGTTTGGGGTAGTTAAATGGGGAGCCCACATCTAGCTGATCCCAGCCACCGGCAAAGCTTAAACCCACCTCATTGGCCATAGCGTTAAACGATCCGCCCAAAGTGAGGGTAGCGCTGGTCATGATGACATTGTGGTCTTCAATCAGGGTGTTGGCCATGGTGGAGGCCACCTCGATAGGCGCTAGGCGTAGACGCACCGGGTCTTTAGAGCTGGTGGTTTGTTCACACCAGAGTACGTCTTTGGCGCTAGCAATCGAATTTGATAGCAGCCGCGAGAGTGCTTCATTGATTTTAGTTAGCTCGCTTTTAGCCAGCACCAGTTCAGGGCTGGGAGCTTCGCCAGGTTTTTTACCGTCTTTTAGGTCTTCTAGTGCTTGACGCACCGCAGCATCTAGCAAGATAAGGGCGTCTTGCAAGCTGGGGGTCAGCGCGGCCAGGCGCCCCTGCGGCAGGTTTTCTAGGGCCTCCTGCAAAGTTTTGGCGGCGCCTTCTAGCTCTGTGGCGATTATTTGGCAGCGGCGGGCGGCTTTAGCAGCTTGGTTGATGGAGGTAGCTGACAAGGTAATAGCACCTTGGCTGCGTACGCGTGAGGCCAGTTCATGGGCTTCATCAACAACTAGCAGCTGGTGTGGGGGGATTAAGCCAGTGTTGCCGGCGGCGGCTACCCCCAGCATGGTGTGGTTGGTGACCACAATATCGGCTTGGGCGGCTTGCTCACGGGCAGCGTAGGCAAAGCACTGCTCATAGACTGGGCAAGTTTTACCCAGGCAAGCGGTGCGGTCTAGAGACACCTGCGCCCAGGCCCGGTCACTAACCCCGGGAACTAGATCATCGCGATCCCCGCTTTGGGTGAGGCTAGCCCACTCGTTTAAGCGTAGGACTTGGTCACCTAAGCTTTCTTCACCTTTGCGTTTGCGGCGCACATTAAGGCCGGCGGCGGTAAATAAATCATCGTCGCTTGGTAGCCGCCGTTAACCTTATGGACGCATAGGTAGTTTTGCCAGCCTTTAAGTAGGGCCAGGGTGGGCTGTTTGCCGGTTACCTGCTCAACTACCTCAGCCGCCAAAGGCGCGTCTTTGGTGACGATTTGGCGCTGCAGTGCCAAGGTAGCGGTGGAAACTACCGCCACCTGCTCGTTTTGCACTGCGTAGACCATGGCCGGGATCAAGTAGCCCAAGCTTTTGCCGGTGCCGGTGCCCGCCTGCACTAGCAGATGCCCACCCTCATCGGCTATTTCCGCCACGGTTTGGGCCATTAGCTCTTGGCCAGCACGCGGGGTGCCGCCCAGCTTTTCGACTGCTTTTTCTAGGGCGGCCAGGCTAGTGCGAGCTAGCTTACTAGAGCTTTGGACACTGTCTGGTTTTTTCATTAGTTTGGTTCGACGCCGCCCCGGCCAGATCCACGCGTACCACTACCAGCTAGGGCTGCCTGCTTAAGTGCAGAGGCCAAGCCAGGATGTACGCGAGCGCGCAGGTGGGTGCCGGCTTCTACATATTCGAGGATTTCGATGTCGCCGTCTTCGTGTACTCGCGCTAGTAGGTCTCCGCGTGAGTAGGGTAAGATCAGGTCCACCATTATTTCGGGGCGCGGCAGTAGCTGGGCGATGCGCTCTACTAGCTGTTCGATGCCTTTGCCGGTGTAGGCCGAAACTACGACCGAGTTGGGTTCGCGGGTGCGTAGCCCCACCAGGTCTACTGGGTCAGCCAGATCGGCTTTGTTAAAGACGACTAGTTCGGGGATGTTCTCGACGCCGTCGATATCAGCTAGGACTTGGCGTACGGCACTGATTTGGCCTACCGGGTCAGGGTGGGCAGCGTCTACCACATGTAAGATCAGGTCGGCTTGGGCGACTTCTTCTAGGGTGGAGCGGAAGGCTTCGATTAGTTCGTGGGGTAGGTTGCGTACGAAACCTACCGTGTCGGTGAGGGTGTAGACCCGCCCGTCTGGGGTGCTGGCGCGGCGCACGGTGGGGTCTAGGGTGGCGAATAGGGCGTCTTGCACCATGATTTGGGCGCCGGTGATGGCGTTTAATAGCGAGGATTTACCGGCGTTGGTATAGCCGGCGATAGCCACTGAGGCAATGGCGCCGCGTTGGCGTGAGCCGCGCTTGGTTTCGCGCGCGGGGGCCATGGCTTTGATTTCGCGGCGTAGTTTGGCCATGCGGTCACGGATGCGGCGACGGTCTAGCTCAATTTTGGTTTCCCCTGGGCCGCGCGAACCAATACCTTGACCTGCGGCTACGCGTCCACCGGCCTGGCGTGACATGGATTCACCCCAACCGCGTAGGCGTGGCAGGAGGTATTCAAGCTGGGCTAGTTCTACCTGGGCTTTACCTTCACGGCTTTTAGCGTGTTGGGCGAAAATGTCTAGGATCAAGGCGGTGCGGTCTACTACCTTGACTTTGACTACGTCTTCTAGGGCGCGTCGCTGTGAGGGGGCTAGGTCGCCGTCGGCGATTACGGTGTCTGCCCCGGTGTCGGCCACGATTTGGGCCAGTTCTTTGGCTTTACCTGAGCCCAGGTAGGTGGCTGGGTCGGGGGTGTCGCGTCGTTGTAGGAGGGCGTCGAGTACCTGCGAGCCGGCGGTTTCAGCCAGCGCGGCTAGCTCACGTAGAGAGTATTCGGCTTCTTGGGCGTTGGTGCTGTAGATGCCGATTAGCACTACTTTTTCGAGGCGGATTTGGCGGTATTCAACTTCGCTTACGTCTTCTAGCTCGGTTGATAGTCCGGCCACGCGGGTTAGGGCAGCGCGTTCGGCGCGTTCTAGTGCACCGGCGTCGTTTTTTTCGCCGCGTTCATGTTGAGCTGCTGTGGAGGCTAGGGCGGTGCCCGAGCGTGATAGCACTCGGTCAATGATGTCGCGCGCCTGTGCGCTAGAGTCCCGGCTGGGCACAGCCTCGCTCGAAACTAAGGGATTGCCGGCAGAGAAATTATTTGTTTTAGTCATACGGCACAGACGGTACCACGCAGCAAGCGCAGTGGGATAGCGTTTAGCTGTGAGCCAGGAACATTACTTTTCTGCCACCCCTGCGGTGGAGCTAACTAAGCATGTACGCACTTTAAATATTCGCGGCACTGAGCATCAGGTGACTACCGCTTCAGGAGTTTTTAGTGGGGGCCGCGTGGATTTGGGTACCCAAGTACTGCTTTCGCATGTGCCTGATCCTCAGGCGGGTTTGGCTTTGGATGTGGGCTGTGGTTGGGGGCCGATCACCCTGGCGCTGTGTGATGCGCTTAAAGGCAGTGACAGTGAAGTTTTAGCGGTTGATATCAACACTCGCGCCCTGGAGCTTAGTAGCGAAAATGCTAAAACTGCCGGCTATAGCGTAGCCACTTTTACCCCTGAGCAGCTGGAAAAGTATCTGCTAGACAATGACCTAAAGCTACGCACTATTTGGTCTAATCCCCCGGTGCGTATCGGTAAGCAGGCCCTGCATGAGTTGCTGCTTAAGTGGCTGGCTTTTTTGGTCGACGACGGCGCCGCCTGGCTGGTAGTGCAGCGTAACTTGGGTGCGGACTCGCTAGCTAAATGGCTGAGCGCCCAAGGCTGGCAGGTTGAAAAGGCAGCTTCTTCCAAGGGGTTTAGGGTTTTTAAAGTAACCCGCTAGCCCCCTAGTGCTAGAGCAGCCGCTAGAACAGCATGGCTTGAGCCACCACATTGGCCCGCATACTGATAAGGGCGCGCTCGCCAGCAAAGGGGTTGCCGTCTAGGTGCACAGCCAGGTCATGGTCAGCGATTTTCACTAGGTAATCACTAGGCGCGGCGCTGGTCTCGCAGGCGCCGCTAGTCTCGGGCGCAGCGCTGGTCTCGGCGACGTCACCGACAGAAACATCCGCGAGCGCAGCTGGCTGCGGGCTGAGCCAGCAGTACATGGCGCCGGCGGCGGCTAGGGCTAGCTGGCTGGGCCAGGGGGCGCTAGCGGTGTTTTGTGCTTGGTTGGGCACTAGGTGAGTGTAGATGTGGGTGAGGTAGTTGGTGGTTTGGCTGCTAACTAGTAGGGCCCAGTCGCCTGCGCCGCTGAAGGTTTGAGTGCTTTGGTCTATCTCGCTTTGGGCTACCACGTTAAGTGTTTGGGGTACTTGTAGGCCAAGTGAGCCGTAGGTAGTGCCTTGTAGTTCACGGCGCTATCCATGCCTGCTTGGGCAGCTAGGGCTGGACGGGCATAGTTAATGGGCTGGCCGGCCACGCTCCAGACATTGTCTAGTTTGGATACGCTGCGCACCCCTGCGCGGGTGGCGAAGTCGATGGGGGCTTTGACCAGGGCTTGTTCTACTAGGGCGCAGGCGCTGGCTACCAGCAATTCGCCGCTGACATCTAGCACGGCGCCATCAGGGGCGTAGGCTTCAATGAACCATTCGGCTTGGGGAGCTAACTCTAGTAGTCGCGCAGTGCCGGGTACGTACTGGGTGTATAAGCAGCGCACTAGGGCGTCGGCCCCTAGCGCGCGCGGCGAGCAGGCTAGCGCAACCTCAGTGGTGTTTAGCTGTAGCTGTTTGGAGGGGTCAATGAGCACCAGTACACGTTTGCCAGCTACTTCAACCTTTACGGCGTTAGCTTCATGCAGCGCGTCAAACATGGCTCACCTTTCTAAAAGCGCAAAGGCCTTAGCGTAGGCAGCACGGGCCTGGGCGGGCTCAAGATAGCCCTGCTTAGTTAGTTCTACGTCTATCCAGTTTACCCGTGGATCGCGTCTAAACCATTTGAGCTGCCGGCTTACCAGCTGATTAGTGGCCAGCGTTACTGCCTCGCAGGCTTGCTCTTGGCTCATTTGGCCATCGATTACCGCTATGGCTTGGGCGTAGCCAATGGCGCGTGCGGCGGTTGGTGAGTTACGCAGGCCTTTATCTAGTAGGGCGCGGGTTTCTTCAATTAGGCCGGCGTCAAACATTTTGCGGGTGCGTCTAGCGATAGCTAGGCGTAGGCTTTCGCGTTCTACCCGTAAGGCCATGTGCACTGTGGGTACTCGGTCGCGGTAGGTGGGTAGGGAGGCTGAGTAGGGTTTGCCGGTTAGTTCGATTACTTCTAGGGCCCGCACTACGCGGCGCCTGTCAGTGGCTTGGATGCGCGCGGCGGCTAGGGGGTCTAGGCGTTCAAGTTCGCTGTAAAGTAGCTGGCCGCCTTCGTTTTGCCAGCGCCCCTCAAAGCGTTCACGCACGCTGGCATCGGTAGCTGGGAAGACGAAATCGTCGGTGACTGCGCGTAGATACAGCCCAGAGCCACCCACCCAAATTACTCGTTTGCCGCGTTTAGTGATGTCTGCGGCGTCGGCTAGGGCGTGACGCTGGTAGGCGGCCACTGAGGCTTCCTGATCTACTTCCAGCACGTCAAACTGGTGGTGCGGGATGCCGCCTCGCTCAGCTGGAGTGAGTTTAGCGGTACCGATATCCATGCCTTTATAAAGCTGGTAGGCATCAGCGTTAATAATTTCGGCAGCGTCGGCGCCGCCTAGGTGCTGGGCAATGCTTAGGGCTAGCTGGGATTTGCCGGTTGCGGTGGGGCCGACGACGGCGATTGACTCACTCACGTATGCACCCTAACGTTTAGGCGTATCATTGCATAGTTAATTGTTATCACCACGCAGGAGCTATTTAGATGGCCTTAAAGCCAGATGACCTGCCTGAATTACCTCCACTATATTTAGGGCCGCAGATACGTGCGCGGGTGCATCAAAATCGTGACCTGTTCAGCCTGTTTGTGGCCGCTATTTGTGTGGGGCTACTAGCTGGGGCAGTGGCGGGAAGTTTTCGGCTTTGCTTAAACTATGGGGCCCAGTGGCGTAACTGGTTGGTTAGTTTTCTACACTCCCAGGGCCTAGTTGGTTTACCGGTACTGGTGCTGGTTTGTGCCTCTTTGGCAGGGCTAGCTGGGTTTTTGGTTTCACGTCTAGAACCAGCTGCTGAAGGCTCAGGTATCCCCCACACTGAGGCAGTGGTGCAAGGTAGGGCCGAGCCCAACCGACGCCGGGTGCTGCCAATTAAGTTCTAGGTGGGGTGCTGGCCATTAGTAGCGGCATGATGCTGGGGCGTGAAGGTCCCATGGTGCAAATGGGTGGCACTGTTGGGATTTTTATTGCTCGCGGTATCGGCTCTACGCGCGCCCAGTTGCGGGTGCTTATGGCGGCCGGAGCTGCCGCTGGACTAGCCACCGCTTTTAACGCCCCAATTGCCGGCGGCGTGTTTGTGCTTGAAGAACTACTGCAAACTTTCAACCCACGCTATGCCATAGCCACCCTACTGGCCTCAGCCAGTGGCTTTTTGTCTGCCCGCATGCTGGTTGACACTAACCAGGAATTTGTTACCGGCCCTATCTCTGGCTCAAACCTGACCGATATTCCCTGGTATCTGGTGGCCGGGCTGGTGTGTGGACTGGCTGGTACCGCCTACACCCACTACATTTTGGCCACTTTAAACATTGCCGACCGTATCGGTATTAGCCGCGCCAAGCGCTGCATGATTGTGGGTGCCGGGGTTGGGCTGCTGGCCTGGTTCTACCCCACCGTGGTGGGTGGGGGCGACAACCTAACCCAATCCGCCCTGCTAGGCGCGGGCACGCTCGGGGGCGTAGCGCTAATGCTAGCTATCCGTATTGTGTCCGCCCCTATCTGCTACGCCGCCGGCACCCCGGGTGGAATTTTCGCCCCCATGCTGGTGGTGGGCACCGGCATAGGGCTACTACTTACCCGCCTGGGGGAAACCCTGTTTGGCTTTGGGCCAGTTGGTGGCAGCCTAGCGGTGGTTTGTATGGCCGCGTTTTTCGCAGCCGTAGTGCAGGCGCCGGTAACCGGCCTGGTGCTTACTGCGGAGATGACTGGGGCTACCGCTATGCTGCCCGCCTCACTGGCGGCCTGCGCGATTGCCATGTCAATCCCGATGCTGCTGGCCTCTCCCCCGGTTTATGAGGCTTTAGCTAAACGCAAGTCTCGTTTAGCTAAACGCCGCAAAGTGTATCTATTTGCTAAAAAGTAGTGTTAAGCCCGGGCCTTAAGACCCGGGCTTAACGCCATAAGCTTTGAATCTAAAAATAGCTTTGAAGCTTTACAGTCCTGGGCGACGCCCAATCGTGGGGATCCCTAGCGCCACCGGAGCACTGTCGGGCTCGGGCGCCCCAGAGTGCTTTTGGGCCTCCAACCAAGCATCCCCAGCGCGAGTGCGACGCACCTCGAATAGGCCGCCGTCAAGGGCACTGTCAGCGATCAGGTTGTGGGGGGCGCCGTGAGTTACCCGGGCACGCACCATGTCACCTGGACGTGGGGCGCCGGCGTCGTAATCACCAGCATGAACCCCCTGCGGTAGGGCCACATGCACCAGGCGGTTATCAGCGGCGCGACCAGAAACACGCTCAGTGGCCAGGTCTTTACGACCCTCCCCCTGGGCTACCAGCACCTCAACGACTTTGCCTTCCTGAGCCTCGTTTTCCTCCTGGGTGATGCGGCGCACCAGCTTATCTAGGCGGGCGTAGCGCTCCTTCATAACCTCTTGAGGAATCTGGTCTTCACGGTCCGCTGCGGGCGTGCCCGGGCGCGGGGAATACTCAAAGGTGAAGGCTGAGGCAAAGCGGGCTTGCTCGACGACGTCGAGGGTGGCCTGGAAATCTTCCTCAGTTTCCCCCGGGAAACCCACAATAATGTCGGTGGTAATGGCCGCCTCAGGAATAGCCTTACGTACCCGCTCAAGGATGCCCATAAACCGCTCAGTGCGGTAAGAGCGCCGCATAGCGCGCAGTACCCGGTCAGAGCCTGACTGCAGTGGCATGTGCAAGCTAGGCATCACGGTGGGGGTGGTGGCCATAGCTTCAATGACGTCGTCGGTAAAAGCAGCCGGGTGCGGGGAGGTAAAACGCACCCGCTCAATACCCTCAACGCTACCCACGGCGCGCAGCAGCTTTAGCGAAAGCTTTACGGTCGCCAAAACCAACCCCATAGGAGTTAACGTTTTGGCCCAGCAAAGTAACCTCGACAGCGCCCTGGGCAGCCAGGGCCTCAACTTCAGCCAGAATGTCACCTGGGCGCCTGTCACGCTGCTTACCGCGCAGTGAGGGCACAATACAGAAAGTACAGGTGTTGTTGCAGCCCACCGCGATAGACACCCAACCTGCATAAACGCTTTCACGGCGGGTAGGTAGGGTGGAGGGAAAAACCTTCAGTGACTCTTCCAGCTCCACGGCGGCTGCGGCGTTGTGGCGGCTACGTTCAAGCAGTGCCGGCAGCACGTCAATATTGTGGGTACCAAACACCACATCCACCCAGGGGGCCCGGTCAATAATGCCCTGCCCCATCTGCTGGGCTAAGCAGCCGGCCACGGCAATCTGCATCCCCGGGCGGTTGCGTTTGACCTCAGCTAGCTGGCCGAGGTTACCAAAGAGTCGGTTAGCGGCGTTTTCACGCACCGAACACGTGTTAATAATGACCACGTCTGCACCGCCGTCACCGGCCTTAGTGGCGCGCGCGGCGATTTCAGGTAGGTCCTCAACTTTGGTGTAGCCGGCCTTTTCAAGCAGACCAGCCATACGCTCAGAGTCATGTACGTTCATCTGGCAGCCCAGTGTACGTACGTGATAAGTGCGGGGGGTGGGAATACTTACGCTCATCGGCGTCAGTTTAACCCACCCCCCAAAGCGCATTAGTGTAGACCGTGGATCTCTCCGGTAGTGGTGTCTACATCAATGCGGGCAGCTCCCGGCGTGGAGGGTAGGCCCGGCATGGTGGAAAGATTGCCGCTAATGGCGTACACATACCCGGCCCCAGCCGCTAGGCGCACCTCGCGAATGGGCAGGCGCCAGCCGGTAGGAGCACCCTTAACGCTGGGGTCAGCGCTAAGCGACATAGGCGTCTTAGCTACCACTACGTTTAGCTCACCAAAGCCTTCAGCCTGGTAGGTGGCCAGTAGCTTGGCGGCAGCCGGAGTGTAGTCAACACCATCAGCGCCATACATGGCGGCGACCTTAGCGATCTTAGTTTTTAGGTCATCTTCGCGTTCGTAAAGTGGGCGCGCCTGGTTTTGACCTTCGCTATCCTGGCAGGCCTGCTCAACCGCCTGGGCCAGTTCAATGCAGCCTTCTCCCCCGCGTACCACACCATAGGAGCGGGCCACGCGGGCGCCAGCTTCGCGGGCAATGGCTTCGATTTCTGCCAGCTCGCTTTCGTGGTCGGTGGGGAATACGTTGATAGCCACCACCGGCTCCATCCCAAAGCCGCGAACAATCTCAATGTGCTTGAGCAGGTTAGCTTGGCCTGCGCGCACATCCTGGGGGCTTTCGGCCAGCATCTGCTCAGGCAAGCCCTTACCGGCGGTAATCTTGAACTTACCCGAGTGGCTCTTAAGTGAACGCACCGTGGTTACCAGCACCGCTGCGTGCGGACGTAGCCCAGAAACCGCGCACTTAAGGTCAAAGAAACGCTCAGCACCCATATCGGCGCCAAAGCCCGCTTCGGTTACCACATAATCAGCGTGTTGGGCGGCGATTAGGTCGGCCACTACTGAAGAGCAGCCGGTGGCAATGTTCCCAAAGGGGCCGGTGTGGATCAGCACCGGGGTGTTTTCGCTGGTGCGCAGCAAGTTAGGCTGCAAAGCGTCACGTAGTAGGGCGGTCATGGCCCCGGCGGCCTGTAGGTCTTCAGCGGTAATCCACTTGCCCGACTTAGAGCGACCAATCACGATGCGCCCTAGGCGCTCGCGTAGATCCTTTAGGGAGGTGGCCAGCGACATGATCACCATGACTTCACTGGCAGGAGTGATATCGAAGGAAGACTGACGGGTTACGCCATCAATGCGGCCACCTAGGCCGGTAACAATGTGGCGTAGGGCGCGATCATTTACGTCTAAAACCCTGGGCCAGGTAATCGAGCGCTCTTCAATTTCTAGCTCATTGCCCTGGTAGAGGTGGTTATCAATGATTGCGCTTAGCAGGTTGTGAGCTGCCGTGATAGCGTGAAAGTCACCGGTTAGGTGCAGGTTAATTAGGGTGGCTGGCTCAACCTGGCTGGCCCCGTTACCGGTAGCGCCACCCTTGATACCAAATACCGGGCCCTGGGCAGGCTGGCGAATAGTCAAAACTGCGTTGCGATCAATCTTGGCCATACCCTGCACCAGGCCGATAGCGGTAGTGGTTTTACCTTCACCAAAAGGCGTGGGGCTAGTGGCAGTAACTACCACATAGCGGGCTTTGCTCTTTGGAGCCAAGGGCTCCTAACTCAATTTTGGCCACTTCGCGGCCGTAGGGAACTACATATTCGGGGGCGATACCAGCCTTTTGGGCTAGCGCTTGCAAATCAACGGTAGGCTCGCTCATGGGCTAAGTCTAAAAGGCTAGCCTTAGCGCAAACAACGCTTTAGTTTGTTAGCTGCTCCCCCATAACCACTTCAATGGCATGCCAGGTATCTGCCGGCCCATAGCCTTTACGTTGCAAAGCCCCAGCTAGCCTACGTTTAGCTACTGCCGGCTCCACATTAGTTAAGGTGGCGGCCTTTTTGCGGGCCAAGGCTAGTGCGGCCTGGGCCTCATCGGCGTCATCAATTTGTTCTAAAGCAGCGGCAATATTAGCGGCGCTGATGCCTTTAGTTTTTAGCTCGCTAGCAATAGCGCGACGGGCTGCAAATTTTTCACGAAACCGGGTGCGGGCCAGGGTTTGGGCGTAGGCCAGGTCATCAAGCAAACCTACTTCTTCTAGGCGATCTAGCACCTGTTCAATGAGGTCTGGATCAACCTGTTTACGCTCTAAAGCTTGCTGCACTTGCGAGCGGCACGCCAGGGAGCGCTCGAGGCGGCGCAAGGCAATGTCTCGCGCCGCCTCGAATGCAATAGTGTGTTCGTCTGCTTCAAGCCAGACCATTAGAAGCCGGCGCCCTCTTCACCAAAGGCGTCTTCAGCTTTTTTGCCGCGCTTAGCCTTGGCAGCAGGCTTTTTAGACACTGTCTTGGCCTCCTCGCTCTGCTCAGTCTGCTCGTTTGCGCCAGCCTGGGCAGCCTGAGCAGCCTTAGCGGCTTCCTCCTTGGCGCGACGGCCAGGCTCCCCAACACCTAGGGCAGCTAGGATCTTTTCTTCAATCTCAGCTGCTAGCTGCGGGTTGTCTTTAAGGAAGTTACGTGAGTTTTCTTTACCCTGACCTAGCTGATCTGTGCCATAGGTGTACCAGGCCCCGGATTTACGTACCACGCCGGTGTCTACACCCAGATCCAGCAGGCCACCTTCACGTGAAATACCCTCACCGTAAAGAATGTCGAACTCGGCTACCTTAAACGGCGGGGCCATCTTGTTCTTAACTACCTTGACCTTGGTGCGGTTACCAACGGTTTGGTCACCATCTTTAAGGGCGCCAATACGGCGAATGTCGATACGCACCGAGGCATAGAACTTAAGGGCTTTACCACCGGTAGTGGTTTCGGGTGAACCGAAGAACACGCCGATCTTTTCACGCAGCTGGTTAATGAAGATGGCGGTGGTGCCGGTGGCAGATAGGGCGCCGGTGATCTTACGTAGCGCCTGGCTCATTAGCGGGCCTGCAAACCTACATGAGAGTCACCCATTTCGCCGTCGATCTCAGCTTTGGGCACCAGGGCCGCCACTGAGTCGATCACGATAATGTCTAGGCCGCCAGAGCGGATCAGCATGTCGGCAATTTCTAGGGCCTGCTCCCCCGTATCTGGCTGAGAGACCAGCAGGTTATCTACATCCACACCAAGCTTGCGTGCATATTCAGGATCTAGGGCGTGCTCGGCGTCGATAAAGGCAGCGTTACCGCCAGCTTTTTGGGCGTTAGCAACTGCGTGCAGGGCCACGGTGGTCTTACCGGAAGACTCAGGGCCGTAAATTTCTACCACGCGTCCACGCGGCAATCCGCCTACACCTAGGGCGACATCCAAAGCCACCGAACCAGTGGGGATAACCGCTACCGGCGGGCGCGTGTCATCACCAAGGCGCATAACAGAGCCTTTACCGAAGTTCTTATCAATCTGAGCCAGTGCTAGCGAGAGCGCCTTAGCACGATCCTGGGGCTGATTAGCGGCCATGGGTCTACCTTCTACGAGTTTGCGGATAGGGCTGGTCTGTTTACTTCAGCTCCCTCTCCGAGAGCCTGCCAACAACGCTATGTCCGACCAGCGACATATTTCTTAGCCCCTGTGGATAACCAGGCTGGGACATCAAAGAAATGTTGTCTGTGAAAAACTATATCCGAACCTTTGTTCGAAAGCCAAGCGGCTTTGTGCAACTAGCTGGCCGTGACCCTGGCCACCACCAGCCCAGCTAGGCCAATGTTGGCAAGCACCATTTCCACCTGTGCACAAAAAAATGGGCGCCTGGTGGGCACCCATTTATGTTTTAGCGCTTAGCGCGCCGGCGTTGTTTAGGATCCATCCGGTAGACCCAACGTTGAGTCTCGCTGACCTGCATTTCATCGCATAGTCGGTCCCAAACTTCGCGCGGATCAACCCCTTGAGCTAACGCAGCACTGGCGCTTAACCCCCAGGGGCTAAGCACTAGGTCCTGGGCCAATGAGTTACCAAAAACCGGGCCAAAAACCTCTTCCAGTGCCAGCGTAAACTCAGAGTTTTTCATCAGTGGCTTAGTGCCGACTGGCTGCGCACCAACTCATCGGGCACAGTGTCGGGAACCATGGAGCGCTCTGCGCGAGCGATACGGTCAGACACTTCACGTAGCACCACATATAGCGGCACCTGTAGAGCCTGACAGATTGAGCCTAGTAGTTCAGAGGAAGCTTCCTTCTGGCCACGTTCTACCTCGGATAGGTAACCCAGGGAGACACGCGCCTCAGCGGAAACCTCACGTAGGGTACGCCCCTGGTGCTGACGTACGGCACGCAGCACCTCGCCAATTTCCCGGCGAAGCAGGACGGGTTCATTCAACGAAGCATCCATAACACCACGGTAGTGCATAGGGGCACCAGGGCGCGAAACGCCACGGTTAACCGGACGGACGCTTGAGCGGGGGTGGGTACTGTTGTTCACGTCTACTCCAACCATTCATCTAGGGCCATTATTTCCGTGAAGCTGGAAAGTGGTTGACGTCTCAACTTCTTTTCTTAAACTATCAACTTCATAGTCAAGTAAACCCTCTCAGGCTATGTTTTCGCTGTGAGAAGCTAATGGATAGCTATAGGTTTTTTACTCCCGCTAGCTTCGCTAAACCCTAAGTGTTAAGCCTGATCAAGCAGTTCTAAAGCTAATACCAACACCTGGTGCACAGTTTGGGTGCGCACCTGCGAGCGCTGCCCCTCTAGCTCCAGTAGGCGCCATACGCTTCCCCAAGGGGCAATGGCCGCAATATAGACGGTGCCCGCCTCGTGTCCGTCAGCTGGGCCTGGCCCTGCCACGCCGGTAGTAGCCACGGCGACGTCGGCCCCTAAAAGCTGCGCCACGCCGTCGGCCATTTCCTGGGCCACCTGGGCATCTACCGGACCAACGCTAGCCAAACGTGCAGCATCTACCCCTAAAACCTGAGCTTTTAGTTCAGTAGCGTAGGCGGTGACGCTACCGCGTAAAACCGCGCTGGCCCCGGGCACATCCACTAGTGCCGAGCACACTAGTCCCCCGGTGAGTGATTCAGCTGCTGCAATGGTTAAATCGGCTTGAGTTAGTCGGGCCACCAAGCTTTGGGCTAGTTCGTAGGTGCTCAGCTGACTGTAGGTCACTTAGCTTCCTTTGCGCGGTTAAGGGTAATTGCCTGCTGCACATAGTCGACGCCGGTCACCACGGTAACCAGTAAAGCCACCATCATGATGCAAAGTGCGGTAGCAATCAGGCCACTGGCAATAGCATCTGGCAGGAACATCTGCCAGGGCATCAGCAAACCAACAATGGCCACCATTTGCAGCGTGGTTTTAAGCTTGCCGCCTTTAGAGGCCGCCATTACCGCGCCTTTACGCACCATCGCCATGCGCATGAAGGTGATCCCTAGTTCGCGCACAATAATCACAATGGTCACCCACCACCACAGCTGACCCAGATAGCTGAGCAGCACTAGCGCGCTCATGGTAAGGGCCTTGTCGGCAATGGGGTCAGCTAACTTACCGAAGTTAGTGATCAGGTTAAGGCGCCGCGCCAGGTAGCCATCAAGCTTGTCGGTTAGCGCAGCCACGGTAAACACCAACGTGGCTAGCAGCATGCCCATGTCGTTGCCGTGCAACACCATGGCAATAAATACTGGCACCAAAATTAAACGCACCACGGTCAGCGCGTTAGCTATGTTCACTACTGGCACGTCGGCACTAGATTGCTTACTCATCTGTTCCAATTTAACCGCCTTTGGCTCTAGCTGGAGTGGTTTTCACCCTCGTGCACGCCGTCAGTAGTGTTGGCCTGCACGTTCGTGGCTTGAGCTACCTTATCGACGGCGCCACCAAAGCGGCGCTCGCGGCCGGCGTAGTCGGCACAAGCTTGCCATAGCTGGCGTCGATCAAACTCAGGCCAAGGTAGATCTGAAAAATACAGTTCTGCATAGGCAGACTGCCACATAAGGAAGTTAGAGGTGCGCTGCTCGCCACCGGTACGGATAAATAGGTCCACGTCACTCATGGAGGGGGCATATAGGTAGCGCGAAATAGTGCGCTCATTAATCCCGGAGGCTTTTAGCTTACCGGCGGCCACATCAGCCGCAATACGTGCGGTGGCGTCGGCTATTTCAGCGCGGCCACCATAGTTAATGCACATATTCAAAATCATGCGGTCATTGTTTTTAGTTAGCTCTTCAGCTGCCCGCAGCTCACTAAGCACACTGCGCCAAAGCTTAGGGGTGCGTCCCACCCAGCGTACGCGCACGCCCCAGGAATTTAGCTCATCACGCTGCTGGCGCAGCACGGTGCGAGTAAAGCCCATAATGAAGCGCACTTCGGCAGGAGAACGACGCCAGTTTTCGGTTGAAAATGCGTATGCGCTTAGCTCTTTAACGCCTAGCTCTACTGCCCCGGCGGCCACGTCCATGAGGGTGGCCTCCCCTACTTTGTGTCCCTCAGTGCGCGGCAGGCCGCGTGCATTGGCCCAGCGCCCATTGCCGTCCATAACTACGGCCACATGGCCGGGGACTTTAGCTAGCTGCGGGGCGACGGCGCCACTAGGGTGCTTGGGTGGGTCAATGTAGGTGGGCATTTTAAGCTCTTTCTACCAGGGATAGAGAAGCCAGCCGGCGCTCTAAGTGCCAGGTTACGTAGGCCGATACGATAGCGGAAACCTGTCCACGCACTAGCTGTGGACACGCATAGACTGTAGGCCAGTCGCCACTAAGTAAAGCACCCAGTAGCACCATAGCCTCACTGTCAACATGAATTGAGCCAGGTTGGCGGCAAGCGTCGCATAGCGCCCCACCATTTTGCACCGAAAAATATTCATGCGGGCCCTTAGCCCCACATAAAGCGCAGTCAAAACAGCTTGGGGCCCAGCCTGCAAGCGATAGTGAACGCAGCAAATATGAGTCCAGCACTAAACCGCTAGGGTGGCGGGCGCGCGCTAGTGCATTTAGCGCACCTACCAGTAATAAATATTGGGAATTAGCTCCCTCGTAGGCGTTAACTTCTTCAGTTAGACGCTGGGCGGTTTCAGCCATGGTGGCTGCGCAGGTGTAGGCACTGTAGTTGCCCATAATGGGGCCGGCGTAGGCCTCCAGGGTTTGCACCTGGGTGACAGTGTCTAGATTACGGCCTTTGTGTAGCTGCAGATCAACCAGGTTAAAGGGCTGCAGGCGCCCACCAAATCTTGAATTAGTGCGGGCCACGCCTTTGGCCACGGCGCGCACTTGGCCGTGCTGCCTGGTCAGCAGCACCAGCAGGCGGTCAGCTTCACCTAGTTTGTAGGTGCGTAAAACTACCGCTTCATCCCGATAGAGCTTGCTAGCCACGGCTAAAGTTTGCCAGATTCTGCCTGTTTAGCGCGCAAAGCGCGGTTAACAGCGGAAATCACGGCTTTAAAGGAGGCGGTAGTAATGGATTGGTCAATGCCTACTCCCCAGTAGGGGACCCCATTTACTTCGCATTCAATATAGGTAACGGCCCGTGAGTGGGCGCCTTTACCTAGGGAATGCTGACTGTAGTTAAGCACCTGCACATTAACCCCAAGTGAGGCTAGCGCATTAGCTAGAGCCTCTAGGGGTCCTTTACCTTGGGCACTAATAACCCTAGGAGCGTTTAAAGTGGCGTCACTAAGCTCTACCGTAAGTAAAGTGCCCTGGCCACGATCAGTTGAAGACACCGCCGAGCCACGCAGCCCAAAGCGCCCCCACTTTGGGGTTAAGGTGGCGCGATTGCGCGGGGGCTCACTGGTGACCCCAATTAGCTGGGTGTCAGCGGGTAGGTATTGGTCTACGAAAAGCTGCCAGATAGTGTAGGCATCAATTTCTGCCCCCGCCCCGTCGGCATAGCGCTGCACCTGGGCAGAAAACTCTTTTTGCAGCCGTTTAGGTAGACGCATCTGGTAGTGGGCGCGCATCAGGTAGGCCACCCCGGCTTTACCTGATTGGGCGTTAACTCGCACCACTGCTTCGTAGGAACGGGCTAGGTCGTGAGGGTCTACCGGCAGATACGGCACCTGCCAAGCCACTGCGGCGTCGTCGTCAGCCTGCGCCACCGCAGCGCTACGCACCATCATGACCTTGCGGATAGCATCCTGGTGGGAGCCGGAAAAAGAGGTGTAAACCAGGTCCCCCGCGTAGGGACTGCGCGGCCCTACCTCCATGCGGGTGACTACCTCACACTCGTGGCGTACGCGGTCAATGTCGCTTAGTTTCAAGCAGGGGTCAATGCCCTGGCTGTAAAGGTTAAGCGCCAAAGTCACCAGATCTACGTTCCCGGTGCGCTCGCCTTGGCCAAACAGGCACCCCTCAATACGCTGGGCGCCGGCGCGCATACCCAGTTCAGCTGCGGCCACAGCGCTACCGCGATCGTTGTGGGGGTGCAGGCTTAAACATACGTTTCACGCTGCTCTAAATTATCGTTTAACCACTGCACCTGGTCAGCAAATACGTTAGGGCTACAGCGTTCCACAGTGGCAGGCAGGTTAATAATTAACTCCCCGCGCTTTTGTGGCTGCCAGGCGGTAATTACTGCGTTGCACACTTCCAGCGCAAATTCTGGCTCAGTGTCGTTAAACATTTCGGGTGAATACTCTAAACCGAAATGTGTATCGTCATCCAAATAGCGCTCGGCAGCCTGGCAAACCAGCTCAACTCCAGTTACTGCCAGGGCTTTTACTTCTGCTTTAGTTAACCCAAAAACATGTTTACGAAACACCGGTGAGGTGGCGTTATAGATATGTACGTTAACCCGTTTAATACCCTTAACGCTTTGCAGTGTGCGCTCAATTAGATCGGGGCGGATCTGGGTTAACACACTTACATTCACATCGGGGATTAGCTGCGGCTGGGCTGCTAAAGTGCGCACAAAATCGTAGTCTAGGGCGCTGGCTGAGGGAAAACCCACCTCGATTTCTTTAAAACCCAAGCCCACTAGTAGGCGCAGTAGACGCTGTTTGCGTTTTAGATCCATGGGCTCAGCCAAAGCCTGATTACCGTCACGCAAATCTGTGCTCAGCCACCGTGGCGCCTGGGTTAAATTGTTTATCTGGCCAGGTACGCTGCGGGTAGCTAAATGCGGGTGGCCGCAGGTATTTGGCCACCGGCATTAAACTAGGTTCAGGAATAGGTTTTTGCGCCGGACGCAATCTTCCAGCTGCCTTTCTTAATTTTTAAAAGCCGAGTTTACCCAGCTGTTTAGGGTCTTGCTGCCAGTCTTTAGCGGTACGCACATGCAGATCTAAATAGATTTTGCGGCCCAAATAGGCCTCAATTTCACGGCGCGAGCGCATACCTACATGCTTTAGCCTAGAGCCACCTTTACCGATAATAATGGCCTTTTGCGAGTCGCGTTCAACTACCAGCGACACGCGCACTTGCAGTTTACCCCCGCCTTTATAGGCTCCTTCATCAACCTCGGGATCCATAACCTCATCTACCACCACAGCCAGTGAGTGGGGCAGCTCGTCGCGTACGCCTTCTAGGGCTGCTTCACGCACTAGCTCCGCAATCATCACGTCGCGCGGCTCATCAGTGATCTCCCCGGTGGGGTACAGCTGGGGGCCGTGGGGTAGGTAGGAGGACAAAACCTCAGCCAAAGTATTCACCTGAATGCCACCTACGGCGCTTACCGGCACAATCTGGGCCCACTGGCCTAGCTCATGTACTGCCAGCAACTGCATAGCTAGCGCTTTTTTACTGACCTTGTCGGCTTTGGTTACTACCGCCACCACGGGGACGCGCAGGTCGGCTAGGTCACGGGCAATGAAACGGTCACCGGGACCAATTTTTTCATCTGCCGGAATACAAAAAGCCACCACATCCACGTCGGCTAGGGTTTCACGCACCATGTCGTTGAGGCGCTTACCTAGTAGCGTGCGTGGGCGGTGCAGGCCGGGGGTGTCTACCAGCACCAGTTGGGCCTGGGGTAGGTTCACTACCCCGCGTACGTTGTGACGGGTGGTTTGTGGGCGCATAGAGGTGATGGCTACCTTAGTTCCCACTAGTGCGTTGGTTAGCGTAGATTTTCCGGCGTTGGGGCGCCCCACCAGGCAGGCAAAGCCGGCGCGAAACTCTGGGTCAGTTTCGGGCATTTCAATAGCTTCGGGCTCGGGCAGGTCACTAAGCCCAAACTCGGCGGCGAAATCTGCCATCTGAGCATCGATTTCATCGGGCTGCGCGGCGTCAGGCTCTTCCTGGCTGCCAAGTTCTTCGGCGTCAGGTTCCTGGGCTGCTAGTTCTTCGTGGTCCGGGGCGGCTTTAGTCATTGTCTACTTCTTTCTGCTGGGGTAGGGCCCAAGCTAAGAGGGAAAGTATTTGTCGACGTCGTCCTACTAAGTCTTCTGCTTCTAGGTGCAGTCCCTGAATTTCCCCACTGGATCCCGGTAACGGCACCCGCCCCAGGGCCTTAGTGAGCAAGCCGGCAGCGGTGTCTACGTCGTCGTCGGAGATTTCTAAGTCAAACAGGTTCCCAAGCTCATCTAGCCCCAGCCGGGCGGGCACGCGCCAAACCCCGTTGCCTAGATTTTCTACCTCGGGTTCACGGTGGTCGTGTTCATCGGTTAGTTCCCCAACCACTTCTTCGACCAGGTCTTCCATGGTTACTAGCCCGGCAGTGCCGCCGTATTCATCCACCAGCAGCACCATGTGTACATGCTCGCGTTGCATTTGGCGTAGCACGTCGTCGGCGGCGTTAGTTTCCGGGTAGTAGGTAGCTTCACGCACCAGGCCGGCTACGTCCTGGTTAACTATGGTGGGGTCTTGTTGACGACGGCGCACCAGGTCTTTTAGGTACAGCAGGCCGCGTACGTCGTCGGCATCAGAGCCAATTACGGGAATACGCGAGTAGCCTGAGCGCACAAACAGATCAAAGGCGTCCTCCACGCTGTCTTGGCAGTCGATGGTGACCATGTCAGGGCGCGGCACCATAATTTCGCGCACCAAGGTTTGGCCCAGCTCCACCACCTGGCGCATCATTTGCCTATCTGCGGCCTCAATACTGTCAGTTTCACCGATTTCATCAATCATTTCACGCAGGTCATCGGTTACTTCTGCGCGCTGCTCAGCCTCAGTGAGTTTGGCTTGGTGACCATAGTTTTGGTGCCACCAGCGCAGCGGGGCGCACAGACGATAAATCTGGATTAGCGCCGGGGAGCTAAAAAGCAGCACTGCTTCAGGGCGGCGTCGGGCCAAGGATTTGGGGTAAATACCCACAATGAAACCCAGCACCAGCGCCCCACATGCTAGGGCAATCAGTAGCACCTGCCACCAGGCGGAAGCTAGGGATGATACCGCCACGGTTAGCAGCACGGCGCTACTCATATCCACCACTACCCGCACGCCCGAGAGGATTAGCAGCATCTGGCGGCGATTATCAGCCAGGAAAGCTACTGACTTGCCGCGTCGGCGCCCAGCCTGTACTAGATCCTCAGCGCTAGCTTTGGTGATACGGATCAGGGCTGTTTCACTGGCGCTTAGCAACATGCCAAGTAGCAGCAGCGCCGCGCAGACTGCTAACAAGATTGCAACTGGAGCTTGGTGCATCAGCTGGCCGGCGGGAAGTTAATGGAGGCGGGACGCGCTGCTAGGAAAGTCAGCAGTAGGCGGCGCTGCAGGTCAAACATTTGGCGTTTTTCTTCCGGCTCGCTGTGGTCATAGCCCAGCAAGTGCAAGATCCCATGCGTGGTTAGCAGCAGCATTTCTTCGGCCGCGCTGTGTCCGGCTTTAAGTGCCTGCGCGGCGGCCACCTGCGGGCAGATCACCAGGTCACCTAGGATACCGGCAGGGGTAGGGCTATTGGGGTGGCCCGGACGCAGCTGGTCCATAGGAAAACTCATCACATCTGTAGGCCCGGGCAGATCCAGCCAGCGCAGGTGTAGTTCCTCCATGGGTTCAGGATCGATGAAGGTAATTGATAGCTCCGCGTCTACCGACACATGCATCGATTCCAGGACAAAAGCAGCTAGATCAGCGAATTCGGTGCCGTCAATGTCTACCTCGGTCTCGTTTAAAACTTCTGTGCTCATGCTTTCCTCGTTTGCATAGTGCGACGGCGTGAACGATTTTGGGCTACTGCAGCGGCCTGGCGCGCATCCCAGCGGCTATAGGCATCAATAATGTCGCCAACTAGTCGGTGGCGCACCACATCGGCACTGGTTAAATGGCAAAAACTAATGTCATCTACACCCGGCAAGATTTTGGAAACCACAATTAGGCCACTGGTTTTACCCCCGGGTAGGTCCACCTGGCTGTCATCGCCGGTAACTACCATTTTTGACCCGAACCCTAGACGGGTTAGGAACATGCGCATCTGTTCGGAGGTGGTGTTTTGGGCTTCATCCAAAATCACGAAAGCATCGTTAAGGGTGCGTCCACGCATATAAGCCAGCGGCGCCACTTCGATTGTTCCCGCAGCCATTAGCCTAGGCAGGGCGTCGGCCTCGAGCATGTCATGCATGGCATCATAAAGTGGCCGCAGGTAGGGATCGATTTTGTCGGTTAGCGAGCCAGGCAAAAAACCCAGGTTCTCCCCCGCTTCTACAGCTGGGCGGGTGAGGATAATGCGTGAAACTTGCCGACGACGCAGCGCATCTACCGCCTTGGCCATAGCCAGGTAGGTTTTACCGGTACCAGCCGGGCCAATGCCAAAGGTGATGGTGGAGTGGTCAATGGCGTCAGTGTACTGTTTTTGGCCCAGGGTTTTGGGGCGAATTGTGCGCCCCCGGGCGGTGAGAATATCGTCAGTGAAAACTTGGGCGGGGCGCTGCTCAATGTTTAACAGACCGATAGCGCGCTCTACGGCGTCGGCGTCCAAAGGCGTGCCGGTGCGGGCCACGTCAATGAGCTCACTTAGCAGGGTGACGGCAGTGTTTACAGCCCCGGCATCACCCGCCATGGTCACCTCATTGCCGCGCAGATGGAAGGATACTTCGCGCATACCGCGTTCCATGGCGCGTAGCACTTCATCACGAGAGCCGAACAACACCACCGGGGCAACGTCGTCGGGCAAGGTCACCACACGTACAGAGTTGTCACTGTTTAAAGCGTCAGTCATATTGCCCGTTATTTTACCGAATTTAAGCCGCCCCTGCCCACCCGCACCCCTTACTCATAACAGGTTTTATAAGTCCCTAAGCCATACAATTGGCTCAGCGTAGCTAAACGCTAAAAAACCCTAAACATTAGCGGCTTATATTTTAAGGAACGCCATGTCACCAGCATTGTTTAGTCCCCTACGGGTAGGGAACAAAGTAGCTCGTAACCGCCTGTTTGTGCCTCCCATGTGCCAGTACACGCTGGAAAATCGTGACGGCGTCGCCAACTACGAAACCGCCCAACACTATGGGGCGCTAGCACGCGGCGGCTGGGGCGCAATTATTGTGGAGGCCACCGCAGTAGCCCCCGCAGGCCGCATCACCCCCTGGGACCTGGGGCTGTGGAATGAGCAGCAGGCGCAGGCACTGGAGCCGATCGTGGCCGATATTAAAGCTCACGGCGCCCTGGCAGGTATCCAGCTGTCTCACGCCGGCCGTAAAGCCTCAACTTACCGTTGGAACCAAGCAGCGGCACTATCCCCGCCGATCAGGGCGGCTGGCAGCCACTGGCCCCCAGCGAGCTAGCTCTAGCCGATCACGCCCGCCCGCAGGCCCTAAGTGAGTCGGAAATTGAGCAGATAATTGCTGCTTTCGCTAAGGCCGCCAAGGTAGCTAGTGAGATTGGTTTTGACATTATTCAAATCCACGGCGCCCACGGCTATTTGCTGCACGAGTTCCGTTCGGCGCTTAGCAACCAGCGCAGTGATGCTTGGGGTGGCAGCCAAGGCGCCCGTAACCGCATGAGTGAGCAAACCGTGCAGGCTGTGCATGAAGCTTTGGCCGGTACCGACACTGTACTTTCACTGCGTTTAAGCGCCACCGACTGGCTGGAGGGCGGCCTAGAGCTAAGCGACACGGTGGCTCTAGTGCGCCAGCTACCCCAGGTGGATTGGTTTGATATCTCTACCGGCGGTTTGGCCACGGCTCCTATCCCGGTGGGGCCGGGCTACCAGGTGCGTTTTGCTCAGGCGGTTAAGGCTGCCCTAGCTGGCACGGCTGGCAACGGCTCTAGCGGGGTTGCCAGCGACGGCGGTGAGACTACTAACGACGGCGCCGCTGTCAGTGCTAGCGCAGCGGGTAGCGCCCCGGTGGTTAGCGCCGTCGGCCTAATCACCAACCCGGCCAGTGCCGAGCAGATCCTAGTTACCAACCAAGCCGACATTGTAGAAGTTGGCCGCCCAGCCCTAGCCAACCCGCGCCTAGCACTAGCTTGGGCTAAAGAGCTAGGCACCAAAGTGGACTACATGCCGCCCCAGTACGCGCGCGGTTTCTAGCCTTCGCTGGACTTAAAACCACACAGGCCTAGCCCCACAAGCCTGCACGTTGTGCCAGTACCGCGAGCGCCACTGCCCCGGCGCTCGCGGTGCGCATAACGTGGGGGCCTAGGCGTACCAGCTGGGCGCCGGCGTCAACCAAGGCTTGGGTCTCGCTAGTGCCAATGCCGCCTTCGGGGCCCACAATTACGGCAATCTGGCCGCTTTGGGGTAGCTGTACGCTAGCGATTGGGGCACTGGCTTCTTCATGTAATAGCACCACTACCTGGACGGCGGCGCAGCTGGCACGCACCCAGTTAGCTAACTGAGTAGTGCTATGCAGCTGCTCTACCTGGGGTAGGTAGCAGCGTCGGGCCTGTTTAGCGGCTTGGCGGGCGGTGGCTTGCCAACGCTGGCGGCCCTTATCTGCTTTAGGGCCTTTCCACACTGACACGCAGCGTTCACCTTGCCAGGGCACGATCAGGTCAACGCCCACTTCAGTACAGGTTTCTACGGCTTGTTCGTCGCGCCCGCCTTTAGCCAGGGCCTGTACTAAGGCTAGACGTAGCGCTGGGGGTGGAGTGTGGCTTAGTGATTGCACCTGCACGCTCAGCGTATCTTTCGCTACTGCGCTAACCGTGCAGGTGGCGCGTAAACCTTGGCCATCTACCAGATCTAGCTGTTCACCTACACGCAGGCGGCGCACGGAAATAGCGTGGCGAGCTTCCTCCCCGCGCAGCTGGGCTTGTTGGCCCACTTTTAGCTGGCTTGGGGCGGGTTGCAAAGTGTTGGCGTCAGCTAGAAATACTGGCAGTGTCATGGTTATTTACCTAGTGCCCCTTTAAGTCGGTCTAGAACGGATTCATCCTTAACCGGTTCGTAGTTGTCTTCGCCGCGTGCCTGGGCTAGCTGCATGAGTAGGTCACGCTGGTGATCGTCGAGCTGGGAGGGGGTCTCAACGACGATGCGTACCTGCAGGTTGCCACGGCCGGGGCGACGCATGTGGTTAATACCTAGCTGTTTTAAGGTCACCACCGTGCCGTTTTGGGTACCGGGGCGGACGTTGATTTTCTTGGTACCGTCTAGGGTTTCAAGGTTGATGGTGGCGCCTAGGGCGGCGGCAGTCATGGGTACGCGCAGCTCGGTGACTAGGTCGTCGCCGTCGCGGTCTAGGAAGGGGTGTGAGCGCACCTGGAACTTGATGTATAGGTCGCCGGCGGGGCCACCGCCTGGGCCTACGTCACCTTGGCCGCGCATGCGTAGCGTCATGTCGTCGCTAACACCGGCGGGTACCTCAACTTCGATTTCCTTATGGGACTGTACGCAGCCGGTGCCTGAACAGTTTTGGCAGGGAGTAACGATCACGTCACCAAAGCCTTCGCAGCGCGGGCAGGGTTGGGAGGTGAGCATTTCGCCAAACAGGGAGCGTACGGTGCGCTGCACGTTCCCGGTGCCGTGGCACTGGGTGCAGGTAACCGGGGAGGTGCCCGGGGCGGTGCAGCTACCCTGGCACTGCTCGCACACTACATAAACTTCAATGTCCTGTTTGAGCGTAGTGCCAAAGGCTACATCCGCCAGGTCTAGCTCTACTGGCAGTACGCGGTCACTGCCGGGGCTTTGACGTGAACGCGGCCCGCCGCCACCAAATGCGCCCCCAAACATGGAGCTGAAAGCTGAGGCGAAAGCCCCGAAGTCGCCAGCACCAGCGGCCGGGCCGCGTCCGCTAAGCGCATCTTCTCCACCCAGATCGTACATCTGGCGTTTTTCTGGGTCAGAGAGAACTTCGTAAGCCTTGTTTACCTGTTTTACTTCTTCTTCGTGGCCAGGGCCGGCGTAGTCGGGGTGAATTTTACGTAGACGCCGGTGATAGGCCCGTTTAATTTCCTTATCAGTGGCCTTACGGTCAACCCCAAGTAGCTGGTAATAGTCGCTCACTAAGATCTTCTCTCGTTTACAGTAAAAGGCTTGCAAAATTCTAGCTGTTGGCGGGCCCATGCAGCGCGTTTAACGGGCCACTATTAACCCGTATATGGCTACTGGTTTTGGGCCCCTTGATTGAAATAGCGGCTTAAGTAATTGGCTACAGCCTGCACACTGGCCATGGCTGCTGGGTAATCCATGCGGGTGGGTCCCAGTACACCCAGGCGAGCCACGCCTCCCCCTTCAGCGGTTTGGTAGCTGGTGGTGATTACTGAGGCTTCAGCCAGAGCCTCTTGGCCGTTTTCTTCACCGATGCTTACGCTGACACTTTGGCTCGGCTGATCGGTGGCGCCGGTCAGTAGCCGCAGTAGCACTACTTGTTCTTCTACCGCGTCTAGCAGCGGCTCTAGTGAGGAAAAATCTGCAGTAGTGCGCGCCAAGTTAGCCGTACCTGCTACCACTAGGCGCTCTTCGACGTCGGACTGTAAAGCCGCGACGAGCTGGGCCGCAATCTGATGCATGAGCGAGCGCATATCGGGCTCAGTCTGTTTTAGCAGGGTGGAAACCACGGCGGAAATTTCGCTTGAATGGGTTCCTACCAAGGCTTGATTTAGGCGCTGACGCAGAGTTTCTAGGCTGGTCAGGTCGTTTAAGTATTCCTGTGCAACCGCTAAGGTGCGCTGCTCTACCTGCCCTGAATCGGTGATAATCACCAGCAGCAGTCGCCTAGGCGGCAGTGGCACTAGCTCTAGGTGACGCAGGTGCACGTGGCGCAGTGAGGGGTATTCAATCACAGCCAGCTGCCCGGTTAGCTCAGCCAGGGCCCGCACGGCACCTTCGACGACGTCGTTAAGATCCACTACCCCCGCTAAAAGTCGGTCAATAGCTGCCCGCTCAGGTCCGCTAAGTGGTTTGATGGCCGCAATATGGTCCACAAATGAGCGGTAACCCTTATGGGTGGGCACGCGTCCAGCTGAAGTGTGGGGCTGGTTGATGTAGCCCTCTGCTTCTAGCGCTGCCATGTCATTACGGATAGTGGCTGGTGAAACCCCTAGACAGTAGCGTTCAGCTAGGGCGCGTGAGGCTACTGGCTCGCGGGTGCGCACATAGTCGCTAACGATCGCGTTAAGTACGGCCATTCTCCTGCCTTCAACCATGGCGCCTCCCTTCAATAGCTTGCTTCTACTATTAGCACTCTACGTCCCAGAGTGCCACCTGGCTATCTGATTCGCTCAGGGGTGAGGGCTGCTTGCCAAGCCGACTCACTTAAGGATCAGCTCCCCTTGCAGGTAAACGAACCGGTCTTCTTAGACTCTAGCGTCAGCCGGTGAGCTGATTTACCCCGTGCAGGTATGCTAAAACGCATGCAGGATCGCTATGGCAAAAACGTTTTGTCCTCAAACCCCCATCGTGAGGGGCGTTTTGCGGTGCGCCCGCGCTCGCAGCGACGCCCGGTGCGTATTGGTGAGGTGGTTGAGGATGTGGCCACGGGTTTTGTGGGTGCGGTGATCCGGGTGGAAAAGTCCGGTGGGCGCCACATTATGGTTTTGGAGGACCGCCGGGGGGTGCGGCGCGGTTTCCCGCTAGGGCCAGGGTATTGGGTCGACGGCGCCCCAGTGGATCTGCTGGCCCCTACCGACGGCGGTATTGCTGCCGGCCACCTGGCTAAAGCCGGCCCAGCCCCAGCGCGTTCAGCGGGCGGAAGGAGGCTAACTGCCTCAGGTTCCTATGCGGTAGCGAACCAGCGAGCCAAAGTGGCTAGGGCTTCACGCATTTGGGTTGAAGGGCGCCACGACGCCGAGCTGGTGGAGAAAGTTTGGGGTGACGACCTGCGCCATGAGGGCGTGGTGGTGCTGCTTTTAGAAGGCGTAGATAACCTGGTGGAGGTGATGCGCGAGTTTGCCCCCTCCCCTACTCGCCGGGCCGGGGTGCTGGTTGATCACCTGGTGGCTGGCTCTAAAGAGTCACGTATCGCCGCCCAGGTGGCCAAGCTGCCAGGGGGTAACAATGTGTTGGTCACTGGCCACCCCTATGTGGATGTGTGGCAGGCTGTTAAACCTAGTCTGTTTGGTTTATCGGCTTGGCCTGATGTGCCCAGGGGAACTGATATTAAGCATGGCACGCTGGCAGCTTTAGGATGGCCCCACGCCACCCAGGCAGATATTGCCCAGGGCTGGCAGCGTATTTTAGCCCGCGTTAACTCCTATAAGGATATTGAGCCCGGACTGTTAGGCCGCATGGAAGAAATCATCGATTTTGTAACTGCGCCTGGCACCCACTAAAAGAACCCTCAAACCCAGTAAAAGAGCTCTACACGCCAGCAAAAGAACCCAGCAACTAGCCCCCGGTCGAAATTGTTTTTGACCAGGGGCTAGAACCAAGTTTTGCCTACATAGCGGCGCTATAGGGTAGGCCTTAAACTGTCAGGCGCTGGCGCTGTCAGCTAATTGGCTGCGGTGCGAGCTGAAAATCAGCCAGGCGGCGCGGGCCAGCAGCAACGCCACAATCACTGCGCCCACAACCTTGGCAATGGTGCTAGGCCAGATGGTCAGGCACAGCATGGCCGCCAGAACCGGGCCCAGCAGGGTGAAGGAGTCAAATACGTATCGGCCAAAGGAGGGCATTTCTACGCCGTCGGCCTCCGCTACTGCCTTGACCATAAAGTTAGGCCCGTTGCCAATGTAGGTCAGGGCGCCACAGAACACGGCACCTAGCGAGATAGACACCAGATAGTGCTCGGGCACGCCAGCCACCATTACCTGGTGGGCGCCACTGGCACCCAGGTGCGAGCCCATCTCGAAGAAAGTGGCGTAGGTGGGGGCGTTATCAAGTACTGAGGAGAGCCCACCGGTAAACAGGAAGAAGGTAACTTCATTAAGCGGCAGCTTGGGGGCCACCTCGTCGAGCACCAGCAGGGCCGGCACCATGGTCAGGAAGATACCGATGAACAGGTAACCCACTTCCTGCACCGGAGCCCAGGAGAACTGGTTGGCTACGTAGCGTACCTGCTTGTCACCAATGAAGTAGGAGCAGGCGGCAGCGCTCAGCATGATCAGCTCACGGATGGGCAGGTAATCCATGACACCAGCGTGCCCAGCCACAATGGCTTCCTCATCAATGGAGGGCAGCAGCGCCACGGCGGCCACAATCACCGCAAACCACAGGAAATTGAGTTTGCCTTCAACACGCAGCGGCTCAATGTGGGTGCGGTCTTCAGCCACGGCAGCGGCTGGCTCTTTGGCATAGTAGGCCTTATCCAGGGCGTAGTAGCTGATCAGCAGCAGGCTGTTAACCAGCAGCCATTCAGGAAACAGGTGTAGCGTCCAGGCAAAAGGCACGCCGCGCAGCATACCTAGGAACAGTGGCGGGTCACCCAGGGGGGTGAGCAAACCACCGCAGTTAGCCACAATGAAGATGGTGTAAAGCACCGTGTGTACACGGTATTTACGTTCTTTGTTGGTCGCCAGTAGGGGGCGGATGAGCAGCATGGCGGCGCCGGTGGTGCCCACAAATGAGGCGATGGTGCCACCGATAGCCAAGAAAATGGTGTTGTTCTTGGGGGTGGCTTGAATATCACCGCGTAGGTGGATGCCCCCGGCTACTACGAATAGGCTCAGGATCAGCGAAATGAACTGGATATATTCGACGACGGCGCCGCCTACATGCGACCAGCCTACAGCCAGCCCGGTGGCTATTGCGGTAGGAACACCTAGCGCAGCAGCTAAAGTGAGCTGACTTGAGGGCTTTTCCCACCAGTGTTTAGTGGCTCCCACCAGCGGCAATATCGCGATTGAAGCCAGCATCACCACGAATGGGGTGATGGACCATAAGGGCAATTGCATTAGGTGTCCTTTTATGCTCGGCCAACAAATTATCTTGCCTGCAGTAGGGCAAGGATAAAGTAATTGTCTGTAATTGTGGCAGGAATAAGTCTAAATGTCAGCGCGTATCCGCTCCTTGAGCGGTGTAAGGTGACTGTTATGAGTCCTATCTACGATTCACTACAGCGCATCCTTGAACGTATTGACTCAGCTCGCCAACGTGCTGGCCGCAGCGATCAGGTTGGGCTGATGCTGGCGGTTAAAACCCAAACCCCACAAACTATTGTGCAGGCCACTAATGCCCTGGCTACTTTGCGTCCAGGCCCGGTGGTATTGGGGCACAACCGGGTGCAGGAAATGGTGGCTAGTGGCCCGGCTCTAGCTGAGCCTGAGGTGGCCGCCCACCAGATGCGCCTAATTGGGCCCTTGCAACACAACAAAATTAACCACATGCTGCGTTGGGCTGATGGCATCGAAACTATTGCTAGCTTGGAGCTTGCTAACCGCCTGGAGGCCGCTTGTCAGCGTCAAGAGCGTCAGCTAGATGTGATGGTGCAGGTAAACGTTTCGGGTGAGGAAACCAAGAGCGGGGTTAGCCCTGAGGCAGCCCTAGATTTAGCCTGCCAGGTGGGTGAGTTAAAGTACCTGAACCTAATTGGTTTAATGACGATTGGGCTAAATTCTTCCCAAGAGGCACCGGTGCGCGCCGGCTACGCACGTCTACGTGAGCTAGCCCAGGAAATTGCCGCCAGTGGCGCGCCGGGCACAGCCGCTTGCACCCAGCTATCTATGGGCATGACTAATGACATTGAGTGGGCTATTGCTGAGGGCAGCACCCAGGTACGCGTGGGCCGCGCCGTATTTGGGGAAAGAAACTAGCCAGCCTTAAAACTAGAAACCCACTAAAACTAGTTAGACCCACTGTTAAAACTAGTTAGACCCACCGCCAGCAGGGCTAGTGGGTCTAATTAGGTTTACTCACGCAGCATTAGCAGCAGCTTATTGGCGATAATCGTTAAAGCGCTAACAGATGCGATCAAAAAACAAATTCCACCAAAAGGCGCTAGACCGATTACAAAAAGCCCCAAACCAACAATAGCCGAGGCAATTAACACAGTTGCGGCGTTTTGAATCTGCTTTTCATAGCGATTACAACGATCATCCATTTGCATCCTGCTCACCGTCCTTCATTGACTTAATTGTGGTACAAGTCTCCCCTCTATGATAGGGGTCAACCTTACAAATAAGCAAGCTTTGCTATTGACAAAATAGTCCAACAGGTCTAACTAAACTGCACCCAAAAAACAGCCGGTGCGGGTGGTCGGCTAATGCCAACCACCCGCACCGGCTAGGTTGTAAATGGACTCAGACTACTAGCGCAGCCTAATCCAAGTCTTTAAGCAGGCCGCTGCCCGCTTAGGCCAGACGGTACATCCAGCCAAACTCGTCTTCCACCTTGCCAAACTGGATGCCAGTTAGGCGCTGGTGAATGTGGCTAGTAACCGGGCCAGCCTCAAGCTTGACCTCAAAGTCTTTGCCCTTTAGGGCGCCGATCGGGGTTACTACCGCCGCCGTGCCGCAGGCAAAGATTTCACTTACCTGGCCACTGCGTACATCGTCAAGCAAACTAGACAGCGTCAAGTCTGCCTCGCTTACGCTAGTGCCTTCACTCTTGAGTAGCTCAATGATGGCCGAGCGGGTGCAGCCTTCCAAGATGGTGCCGCTTAGACGCGGAGTTACCACTGAGCCGTCAGCGCGCACTACAAATACGTTCATGCCACCTAGCTCCTCGATGTGCGAGGCGGTGACATCGTCTAGGAAGCAAACCTGCTTGCAGCCATTGGCATAAGCCTCTTCCTGAGCGATCAGCGAGGCAGCGTAGTTACCGCCGCACTTAGCTGCGCCCGTACCCCCCACACCAGCGCGGTGGTAGGAGGTGGTTACCCAAATGTCTACAGCCTGTACCTTGTCACCAAAGTAGGGGCCCACCGGTGAAGCAATCACGTAGTAATCAGCCTCATGGCTAGAGCGCACCCCGAGGAAAGCCTCCGAGGCGATCATGAAGGGACGCAGGTACAAGCTTGAACCGGGCTTAGAGGGCACCCACTGGTTATCAGCACGTACCAGGGAGGCAATTGAAGCCACAAAATCTTCATGCTCTAGCTCAGGCAGGCATAGGCGGCGGCATGAGGCGGCTAGTCGGGCAGCGTTATAGCCGGGACGGAAAGTCCAGATTGAACCATCCTCATGACGGTAGGCCTTAATACCTTCAAAAACTTCCTGGCCATAGTGGAACACGGCAGCTGCTGGGGAGAGCGTAAGCGGGGCGAAAGGCACTACTTCACGCTGGGACCAGCCTGCTTCATGACTCCAGTGAGCGTGGGCCATGTGGTCAGAAAAAACCGTACCGAAACGCAGCTCATCTAGGGCCTGCTGGCGCTGGGTGTCACTGGCGCGGTGATCGCTGGCGCTTAGTGGAAAACGCTTAGCTAGTTCAGCAGCTGGTGCTAGCGGCTGGGCCGCAGCCTGGGCCAGAGCGCTTACCTCAGGGGTAGCTGCGTGGTTTGCACTCATCATTTTCTCCTGTTCTAACAACGGTGGCCACCTGCTTTCGCGGTGGCCACCGTTATCATCTTGACTTAAATAGCGCGCTGCGCTCAGCGAGCTACAGAACCCTCGTGGTAGTCAGTGTCAATGTCCTTGCGCCATGCGAACAAGGAACGTACTTCACGACCGGTGGTCTCGATCGGGTGGCCTTCGCCCTCAGCGCGTAGACGCTTGAATTCAGGGGCGCCAGCAGCCTGGTCGTCCATGAAACGCTTGGCGAAAGCGCCGCTTTGGATGTCGCCGAGGACTTCCTTCATGTGCTCCTTGACGTCAGGAGTGATCACGCGCGGGCCGGAAACGTAGTCACCGTACTCAGCGGTGTCAGAGCAAGACCAACGCTGCTTGGAGATACCACCCTCGTTGATCAGGTCAACGATCAGCTTCATCTCGTGGCAAACCTCGAAGTAGGCCATCTCGGGCTGGTAACCGGCCTCAACTAGGGTCTCGAAACCGTACTGGATCAGCTTGGAGATACCACCGCAAAGCACGGTCTGCTCACCAAATAGGTCAGTTTCGGTTTCCTCACGGAAGGTGGTCTTGATGGCGCCGGCGCGGGTACCACCAATGGCCTTGGCGTAGGAAAGCACTAGCGGCCAAGCCTGGCCGGTGGCGTCCTGCTCAACGCAAACTAGTACCGGCACGCCACGGCCAGCTTCAAACTCACGACGCACGGTGTGGCCCGGGCCCTTGGGGGCAACCATAACCACGTCGATGTCGGCACTGGGCTTGATGTAGCCGAAGTGGATGTTGAAGCCGTGGCTGAACAGCAAAGCTGCGCCAGGCTTGATGTTGGGAGCAATTTCAGCCTCGTACAGGGCTGCCTGCACCTGGTCGGGGGCTAGCACAGTGACGACGTCGGCCCAAGCCACGGCCTCAGCGATGGGCTTAACGGTCAGGCCGGCTTCCTGCGCCTTAGTGATAGAGGAAGAGCCTTCACGTAGACCCACAACTACCTCAACGCCGCTGTCACGTAGGTTCAGCGCGTGAGCGTGGCCCTGGGAACCGTAACCGATTACGGCTACCTTCTTGGACTGGATAACCGACAGGTCTGCGTCTGCATCATGGAATAGCTGCGCCATAGTGGCCTCTCACTTTTCTTTGAGTTCTTCGGTAATGGACTGGGAACCGCGACTAATAGCTACGGTGCCAGACTGAACGATCTCACTCACGCCATAAGGGCGCAGGGAGTTGAGCAGAGCCTGGACTTTTGACTCAGAGCCAACCATTTCGATCACCACTGAGTCTGGGTGCACGTCTACGACGTGGGCCCTAAATAGGTCAACGATCTGTAGTACCGCAGTACGTGAAGCATCGTTAGCCAAGACTTTAATTAGTAGTAGCTCACGTTGAACAGAGTCTGCCGGATCTAGTTCAACGATTTTGAGCACATTTACTAGCTTATTAAGCTGTTTAACCACCTGGTCCATGGCGGTGTCATCAGCATTGGCGATTACGGTAATACGCGAGATCTGGGGATGCTCGGTGGGGCCTACCGCCAAAGAGTGAATATTGAAGCCGCGTCGAGCAAATAGTGCCGACACGCGGGTAAGCACGCCAGGCTTGTTCTCAACTAGCACGGAGAGGGTGTGTTTAGTGGTGCTCATGTATTACTCCTCATCCCAAACCGGGCGTAGGCCCTTGGCATATTCAATGTCGCTGTTGTCGCTACCTGGCGCTACCATCGGCCACACCTGAGCATCAGGCGAGCAGACAAAGTCGATTACCACCGGACGGTCCGTGATGGCGTTAGCCTGGGCAATAACGTCCTCAATGTCCTCGGCTCGCTCACAACGCAGTCCCACTGCCCCGTAGGCCTGTGCCAAGGTCACGAAGTCGGGGATGCGAATCTCATCGCCAGTGTGTAGCGAAGTGTTGGAGTAGCGTCCGCCGTAGAACAGCGTCTGCCACTGGCGCACCATACCTAGCGAAGAGTTATTGATAATAGCCACCTTGATGGCGATACCTTCCAGCGAGCAAGTAGCTAGCTCCTGGTTGGTCATCTGGAAACAGCCATCGCCATCAATTAGCCACACGTCGCGCTCGGGCGCACCCACTTTGGCACCCATAGCGGCAGGAACGCCGTAGCCCATGGTGCCGCTACCAGCTGAAGACAGCCAGGAACGTGCGTGACGGTGATCGATCAAGTTGGCCGACCACATCTGGTGCTGGCCCACACCGGTAACCACAATGGCGTCGTCGGCAATAGAGCGGCCGATCTTAGTGATTACTTCCTGGGGCGAAAGCTTGCCGTCTTCGGGCTGAGCCCAGCCAGCGGGGTAACGACGGCGCAGCGAAGCAGTGTAGTCAGTCCAGCTAGCATATTCCGGCTTCTCCCCCACCTGGGCGCTTAGCTCGGCAATGGCCTCGGTTAGCTGCGGCAGAGCGTATTTAAGGTCTGCCACTATGCCTAGGTCAGCGGCGCGGATCTTACCGATTTCAGCCGGGTCGACGTCGATGTGAATGACGCGGGCGTGCGGGGCGAAACAATCAAGCTTGCCGGTTACGCGGTCATCAAAGCGTGCACCCAGGGCAATAATTAGGTCGCTTTGCTGCAGAGCCCCTACTGCTGCCACCGTGCCGTGCATACCGGGCATACCCAGGTTTAGTGGGTGGGTGGCTGCCAGCGCGTCAAGGGCGTTTAGGGTGGTTACGGTCGGGATGGGGGCGACGTCGAGCAGAGCCTTAAGTGCTGCAGAGGCGCCGGCCCTGGTGATACCACCACCGGCGTAAATAACCGGCTTGGAGGCTGCGAAAATCATGTCGGCGGCGACCTGGAACTTATCCTCACGCCCCCGGGTAGGAATGCTGTAACCAGGCAAATCCAGTTCTACCGGCCAGCGGAAGTCAACTTCACCCACCTGCGCATCTTTGGTGACGTCAACTAGTACCGGGCCAGGGCGGCCGGTGCTAGCCAGGTGGTAGGCCTCAGCAATACGCTGAGGAATGTCTTGGGCGCGGGTGACCAGGAAGGAATGCTTGGCCATGGGCATGGTGGCGCCTACGATGTCAGCTTCCTGGAAGGCGTCGGTGCCAATTGAAGCAGAGCCCACCTGGCCAGTGATGGCCACTAGCGGAACCGAATCCATCATGGCGTCACCTAAAGCGGTGATCAGATTGGTGGCACCAGGGCCAGAGGTGGCGATGCATACACCAGTCTTACCGGTAGCCACGGCATAGCCTTCAGCAGCATGCCCAGCGCCTTGTTCGTGACGCACTAAGACGTGACGGATTTTCGTCGATGCATACAACGGATCATAGAAGGGGAGGATAGCGCCCCCAGGCATCCCAAACACATCCGTTACCCCTAATTCCTCCAGGGCGTGCACTAAAGCTTGTGCACCGGTCATGACGGTCATGCTTGTAGCCCTCCTTTTGATTTTCCGCATGGTTAAGCCTAAGTAAGACTAGTGCCAAGCTTTAAAGCAAACAAGATCGTCTCAAATTTTAAGTTCATGTCTTAGAATGCAAGATAATTATGGTTGCGCTACACTTTGTTTGACATGACATTTCTTGTCCGACAAGAGGGACCTACGCCCTGAAGTCCCGGCACAGCCACGTTGTAACGTGAAGGTTGGCTTTGGCGACAAGGTTTGTCGCCACACTGCTTATATTCAAAGGAGACTAGGCCTTGCACGAGATAATGGAGCACCTAGCTAAAAACCCAGTCTTGGTGCTGTTCCTACTAATCGGCGTCGGCATGCTGGTGGGACACATAAGGATTAAAGGCATCAGTCTAGGCGCAGCTGCCGTACTGTTTGCAGGTATTGCCCTGGGTGCGTACGCAGACTTCCTAGGCGTTGACCTAAAACTACCACAGCTGCTGGGCACGCTGGGCCTAGCTATCTTCACCTTCTCAATTGGTGTTTCTTCCGGCCCGGGTTTCTTCCAGGTAATTAAAACTGCCGCTGGTCCGCTGCTGGCCATGCTGGGCGTATTTATCGTTTCCGCTGGCGCTGCTCAAGTTTTGGGGCGTGCCTTTGGGATGAACTCTGCACTTATTGCCGGCACCTGGGCAGGCGCCATCACTAACACCCCGGCCCTAGCGGCTGCGGGTGACGCCGCCCAAAACGCCGGTAATCAAGATGGGCCTGCCACTGCAACTGTGGGTTATGCGGTGGCCTACCTATTTGGGGTTATCGGCATGCTGTTCTTTGCCTCGCTAGCCCTGCACTACCGCGCTAAGGACACTGACGCCCCCACCCCTATCATTAACGCCACTATCCGCGTCGACCGCCGCGACAACCTCACCCTGGCCCAGATCCTTAAAGATATCGACGCCGGCGGTGACCTGCGTTTCTCGCGTCTGGCTCGCGGTGAGGACAAGCCCATTAAGACCCCGCATCTAACTGACCGTGTCTACCACGATGACCTACTGACCGTAGTAGGTACCGAGGACAAGGTTAAGGCCGCTCAGGATCTACTAGGCCACCACTCTTCACACTCGCTTATTGCTGACCGCCGCTATCTGGACTTCCGTCGCATCACCGTATCCAACTCCAAGCTGGCTGGACGCACCCTGGCTGAGGTTGACCTGGACCACCGCTTTGATGCCTCGGTATCACGTGTACGTCGTGGTGACGTAGACCTGATGGCTGATCCGCGTCTGGTGCTACAGATGGGTGACCGTCTGCGTGTAGTAGCCCCCACTCACCGTCTAGCTGAGGTCACCAAGTACTTTGGTGACTCTGCGCGCGGCCTATCCTCTCTCTCCCCTGTGGCTCTAGGCCTGGGCATGGCATTGGGTATCTTCATCGGTGAGTACAAGTTCTTCACCCCCACCGGTGCTACATTCTCCATTGGTTCAGCTGCCGGCACGCTAATTGTGGGTCTTATCTTTGGACGCCTGGGCCGTATCGGCAAGATGGTTACCTCTCTGCCGGCCACTGCTACGCAGGTGTTAGCTGAGCTTGGTCTGCTAATCTTCCTGGCCCAGGCTGGCACTAAGGCCGGTACTCAGATTGGCGTGGCTTTCACCAGCGGTAGCTGGATTAACATCCTGATTGTTGGCATCGTGGTAACCACTATTGTGGGCGCTGGTCTGTATGCAAGCATGCGCTGGCTGGTCAAGATGGGTGGCACGCGCCTATCTGGTTTGCTAGCTGGTGCCCAGACCCAGCCTGCTGTACTGGCCTTTGCAAACGACCGCACTGGTATGGACCCGCGCGTGGCCCTGGGTTACGCCATGGTTTATCCGGTAGCTATGGTGGCCAAGATCTTCATCGCCCAAATCATGGGTGGCCTGTAATCTGCGGGCCTGCGGATAATAAAGAGCAGGTCAGTAGATAAAATAGAGACAAAAATCGGGGAGGCTAATGCCTCCCCGATTTTTGCTCTCTACAGATCGTTTTAATGCAGGTCAGGTAGAGACGAAGTAGAAAAGTCGTGACGCCAGTTGCGGTCAGTGATTACACGCGCCAATGCCAAGCCAGCACCGATAGCGGTAATAACTAGAACCACCTCAGCAATGTTTCCAAAAGCAGTAGATACAGCCACTGAAGTGTCAATGGTGTGATCGTTAATCGCGCTCAGAGCCCGATAGAAGGGAACACCCGGAATCATGATCACTACTGCAGGCACAGACAAAGCCACACGTGAAAGTGAAGCTGAAGAAACAAACAGCTGCGCCATCAAACCAATCACCAAGGCGGCTAGGCCTACTGCCAAGTGCCAGGGCAAGCCAGTTTCATTAATCAAATAATACGGCCGGTGTTAGCCACGGCTCCGGTAATAGCGCTTACTAGGGCGGCTCGCGCAGGGGCGTTAAACAGCATGGCAAAGCCATAGGCGGCCACAAAAGAACACACCAGATCTAGCGAGTAAAGCGCTAGACCTGTGGGGCCAGCCGGCTTGGGGCCATCTACCGGCCAGTTCGCTACGTAGCTGGTAACCCACACAGCAATACCGGCAGCAGCCATCACCATAATCACGTAAGACATCCTGGTAAGCGCCGATAAAAAGTCTTGGCGAATCATATCCAGCATGGCGGTAACCATTGGGAAACCAGGAATCAGGAACAAAATCGCGGAGATAACCCCGGCCTGGTGCGTGTTGTCAGTGATGCCCGCTAGATCCATACCGGCTAGCACCGCCATATAGGCGCCAGAACCTAGCAGACCGCACAGCAGCCAGGTCACAAAGTGCTGCCAGCCACGGTGCAGCAGGAAGCGACGTAGGGCTTGGCCCAAGAACGCTGCAATCAACACTCCTAGGCACTCGTAAAGGCCGCCCTTATTTAGGAAACAGAAACCCGCACAGGCCACACCTGAAGCTGCTGCATTAGCGAAGGCCCCATATAGGGGTTTAATGCTAGCTACTTCATCTAGCTTGGCATTTAGATCCTCAACTCGCTCGTGAGCTTCAAGGTTTTCTACCACAGTGCGTAGACGCTCAAGCTTGTCTACATTTACGCCTACTCGACGCTGCTCTACAGCAACCGTGCGGAACCTTTCTTTACCTACAAAAGCGCTGGCCACGATTTCATTCATGGTTACTTGCGCTTCGTGGCGGTCTAGGCCCACAGCTGCAGCCGCGCGAGCCATAGCAGACTTAACGCGGTAGGCGCCGGCACCGCAAGTGAGCATCATTGAGCCCAGTCGCAGCACTACGTTAGATTGCGCCATTAAGCGATCCGCATCTAGCGGAGGATCTTGGAATTGTTTGGGGTCTTGGCTAGTCACCGTTAAATTTTAGCCGACTTGGGCCCCCACAACTCCAGTAGGAAGGTCCACTATTACCTTATCGCCAGCGTTTAAACGGTGCCCACGACGCGTCTCTACCTCGCCGTTTACCTTCACATCCCCGCCTTGAATAGCGATGGTGGCATTGGCACCATCTTCAACCAGATTAGCTAGTTTAAGAAACTGACCTAATTTAATCTGGCCGGTAACCGGGATAATTTCCAGTTCCACTTTAACTCCTATGCTCAGTGATTTAGACAGTTGGGCCCTAGGATAGCTTTAAGGTCGCTAAACAGGGCGGTTGTGGGGCTAACGCGCCAGCGCTCATCGAGCTGGGTGCGCACCTCACGGCCCGGGCTGGTTAGTGTCATGCGCACATTGGAAGGACCACTGTGACGCTCTAATACCTCACGTAGCTGCTCCACCAAAGCGGTAGTGCAGCGCGAGGCTGGCACGGTAATAGTTATTGCTTCATGGGTTGCAGAAGATACATCCGGCAGCGTCATCTCTTGAGCGTAGATAGTAGTTTCGCCGTCGCGACGGTTAACCTTACCGCGCACCGTAACCACCGTGTCTGGAGCCAACATAGTAGACACTGTCTGGTAAGTCTGTGGGAAGAACATGACCTCAATCGAGCCACCCAGATCCTCAACCGTGGCAATGGCCCACAAGTTACCGTTTTTAGTGGTTTTACGGTTCAGTGAGGTAATCAAACCAGCAATAGTGACGTTTTGCGGGGTATTTTCTTCATCCTCGCGCAAAGTCGAGATTTCAGTATCGGCCAGCTGGGCAAGGATATGTTCAATCCCCAGCAGCGGGTGGTCAGAAACATACAAGCCCAGCATTTCACGTTCAAAGCCAGTTTGTCTTTCTTATCCCACTCGGGCACATCAGGCACCTGAGTAGAAAATACCGGACCAGCCCCGATAGAGTCACCGCCGCCGTCGAGCGCCGCAAACAAGTCAAACTGACCGGCAGCCTCATTACGCTTAATCCCAATAACCTCATCTACCAGGTCCTCATGCACCAGGTGCAGGCTACGGCGAGAACCACCCATAGAGTCAAAGGCACCGGCTTTAATCAGCGAGTCAATGGTGCGCTTGTTACACACCGTAGAAGGCACCTTATCTAGAAAGTCGGTGAAGGAAGTGAAGGCCCCTTTTTCCTTACGGGCCTTAATAATTGCCTCCACCACGTTGGTACCAACGTTACGGATAGCAGCCAGGCCAAAGCGGATATCATCCCCCACAGCGGCGAAGGCTGCGCGCGACTCGTTAACATCAGGCGGCAGCACCGTAATCCCCATGTGACGACATTCGCCCAGGTAAACGGCAAGTTTGTCCTTATTGTCTTTCTGCGAGGTTAGCAGCGCCGCCATGTATTCGACCGGGTAATTGGCTTTAAGTAGGCGGTCCAGTAGGACACCACGCCATAGGCGGCCGAGTGGGCCTTGTTAAAGGCATAGGCACTGAAGGGCACCACAATGTCCCATAGGGTTTTAATGGACTCTTCGGAGTAGCCATTGTCTAGCATACCCTGGCGGAAGCCCACAAATTCTTTAGCTAGAATCTCGGGCTTTTTCTTACCCATGGCTTTACGCAGTTTATCTGCTTTACCCATGGAGAAACCGGCCAGTTTCTGGGCAATTTGCATAACCTGCTCCTGATACACGATCAGGCCGTAGGTGGTAGACAAAATTGGCTCCAGCACCTGGGCTAGCTCAGGGTGAATAGCCTCAATCTTTTGCACGCCATTTTTACGCAGCGCATAGTTAGTGTGTGAGTCTGCGCCCATAGGTCCGGGGCGGTAGAGGGCGCCCACAGCCGAAATGTCTTCGAAGTTGTCGGGGCGCATTAGCCGCAGCAGGGTGCGCATACCCCCACCATCTAGCTGGAAAACACCCAGGGTTTCACCGCGTGAGAGCAGCTCATAGGTTTTTTTATCGTCCAGTGGCACATTATCTATGTCCAGGGCGGGTTTACCGTTGCCGGTGATATTCACTAGCGCATCGGAAATCACCGTTAGGTTGCGCAGCCCCAAAAAGTCCATTTTGAGTAGCCCCAGGGTTTCACAGGTGGGGTAGTCAAACTGGGTGATGACGGCGCCGTCCTGCACACGCTGCATCATGGGGATGACATCCGTGAGCGTCTTAGAGGACATGATTACCGCGCAGGCGTGCACGCCCCACTGACGGGTCATGCCTTCCAGGCCGCGCGCTAGGCCCACAATGCGTTTAACGTCGGCGTCTTCCTCATAGAGTTTGCGGAATTCTTCAGCCTCGCTGTAGCGCTCGTGTTCTTTATCGAAAATACCGTTTACGGGAATGTCCTTGCCCTGCACCCCTGGCGGCATGGCTTTAGTTAGCCGCTCCCCCATGGCGTAGGGGTAGCCCATGACGCGGGCGGAGTCTTTAAGGGCCTGCTTGGCTTTAATGACACCGTAGGTGACCACCTGGGAGACGCGGTCTGAGCCGTATTTACCACGTACGTATTCGATTACTTCATCACGACGGCGCTCGTCAAAGTCGACGTCGATATCAGGCATTGAGATACGTTCAGGGTTTAGGAAACGCTCGAAAATCAGGCCGTGTTCCAGCGGGTTTAGCTCAGTGATACCCATGGCGTAAGCCACCATGGAACCGGCACCCGAGCCACGACCTGGCCCTACACGGATACCGTGGCGCTTGGCCCAGTTAATGTAGTCGGCTACCACCAGGAAGTAGCCAGGGAACCCCATCTGCACAATCACGCCAATTTCGTATTCAGCCTGCTTGCGGCACTCCTCTGGAATGTTGCCGTTGAAACGGCGGTCCATGCCTTTCCAGCATTCCTTAATGAACCAGCTTTCGTCAGTCTCCCCCTCGGGCACGTCAAATACCGGCATGTAGTTGGCGCCCTCATCGGTGGTGGTGAAGTGAATGTCGCACTGCTGGGCTACTAGCAGCGTGTTATCGCAGGCGCCGGGAAAATCAGCAAATAGCTTGCGCATTTCCGCAGCTGGACGTAGGTAGTAAGAGTCGCCGTCGAACTTAAAGCGATCCGGATCAGAAAGCACTGAGCCAGAGTTGATGCACAGCATGGCGTCTTGGACTTCGCGGTCTGTGGGCTTTACATAGTGCGAGTCGTTGGTGGCCAGCAGCGGGGCGTTAAGGTCAGCTGCCAGACGCAGCAGATCCTTGGTTACTCGGCGCTCAATTTCTAGGCCGTGGTCCATGATTTCTACGTAGAAGAAATCTTTGCCAAAAATGTCTTGAAATTCGCCGGCCGCGCGCAGGGCTTCGTCATATTGACCCAGGCGCAGTCGGGTCTGAACCTCACCACTAGGGCAGGCAGTGGTACCAATTAGGCCCTTGCTGTAACGCGAGAGCAGCTCGCGGTCCATACGCGGGCTTTTACCCCACTGTCCTTCTAGGGAGGCATAGGAATCTAGCCGCATGAGGTTGTGTAGGCCCTCATTATTGCGGCTAAGCAGGGTCATGTGGGTGTAGGAGCCGCGTGCGGAGACGTCGTCGCTACGCTGGGATTCATCGCCCCAGAACACGCGGGTTTTATCGAAGCGGCTGGTACCCGGGGTCATATAGGCTTCGACGCCGATAATTGGCTTGATCCCCGCCTTTTTGCAGGCATTGTAGAACTCGTAGGCACCAAACATGTAGCCGTGGTCGGTGATGGCTAGTGCGCTCATTTCTTGGCGCGCCGCCTCAGCTACATAGCTAGAGATTTTGCCGGCTCCATCCAGCATGGAGTAGTCGGTGTGGACATGGAGGTGCACGAAGGAATCACTAGCTGCCATAGGTGCCATTGTATGGGCCCTAAGCCAGCTTTGCCCCAACGTATCGCGTTGAGAAATACCTGGTTAGTTCGGCGCGGCTTTTCTACGCCCCTGGTTTTAAAGCCGCACTACTTCTAAGGCGTGGGCTAGGTCTGCGCTGTATTGGCTGGTGAAAGTGACTCTTTGGGCGGTGGCCGGGTGGGTTAGGCTCAGCTCGACGGCGTGCAGCCACTGGCGTTTTAAGCCGGTTTCTTGGCTTAGCTGCGGGTCTGCCCCATAGGTTTCATCGCCTACGCAGGGGTGGCCAACTGCGCTCATATGCACCCTGATCTGGTGGGTACGGCCGGTTTCCAAATGAATTTCTAGCAGTGAGGCGCGCGGCATGGCTTCAATCATGTCGTAGTGGGTACGCGAGGCACGGCCACCTTCAATAATGGCCATTTTCCACTCACGTGAAGGGTGACGCCCGATTGGCGCGTCGATTGTACCGCTGGTGGGGTCGGGGTGACCTTGCACTAACGTGTGGTAGATCTTGTCTACGCTGTGCTCACGAAATTGCTGTTTTAGGCTGGAATAGGCGTATTCACTGCGGGCTACCACCATCACTCCACTGGTGCCCACGTCTAGGCGTGAAACAATACCTTGACGCTCAGCAGCCCCGGAGGTGGTTACCGAAATATTGCGGGCTTTAAGGGCTCCTAATACATCAGGTCCTTCCCAACCCATAGAGGGGTGGGCGGCAATTCCGGCAGGTTTATCAACCACCACCAGGTCATCATCAACATAGATAATGCCCATATCGTCAACCTGGCGAGCCACCGGCTCAGGGCTGCGTGGCTGAGGCAGATCCACCTCCAGCATTGAGCCACCTAGCAGGCGATCAGATTTAGTTAGCACATTGCCCTCAGACACTACCCGTCCTTGAGCGCATAGCTCTCCAGCTTTGGTGCGGCTAAGGCCTAACATGCGTGCTAGCGCGCTATCTACACGCTGACCATCTAGGCCATCGGGAACCGGAAGCACTCTGAAGCCCATGCTAACTCCTGATAATCAATCTAAAGTTCACCGCTGTTTATGACTTGTTTTGGCTACCATCAAGGTTACGCCCCACAGTGGTAAGCCACACTACTGCGACGCCGGCGGCCACAATCGCTATATCAGCTACGTTGCCTACAAAAGCGCCGTTGTAATCGATAAAGTCCACCACATGTCCGCGTCCAAAGCCGGGGCTACGCAGTAGACGATCAATAAGGTTTCCTACCGCTCCCCCCAGCACTGCTCCCAGGATTAGGGCCCAGGGCAGGTAGTTGAGTTTGCGACTTAGGTAGATCACGGCTGCGCTAACAACTACCGCTAAAACCGTGATCACCCAGGTGTATTGACTACCTAATGAGAAGGATGCGCCGGCGTTATGCACCAGCACTAAACCTAAGAAATCTCCTACTAGTTTGATCTGTTGACCCTGCCCCAATGCGTTAAGGGCCCAGATTTTGCTTAGCTGATCAGTGGCCACTACAACTAGGGCCACTGACCAAAACCAGATGAGATTTTTTAGGTGTGCATCCATGGCTGTTCCCTACTAACCAGACACGCAAACGGCGAGGGCTTTAAAAAACCCTCGCCGCAGCAATTTTAAGCTTGGGGTAGTCTCACAGACCCAGGTTGCTCTGGCCGCCGCCGGAAGCGTCCTCGACGTTGTTGAGCAGGTTGGTCAGGTAAGAACGCAGGCGAGTGCGGTAGTCGCTCTCGAAGCGACGCAGCTCATCGATCTTGTGCTCCAGGTTGGCACGTTCCTTCTCAAGCTGAGATAGGGTCTGGTTACGCTGGTTTTCAGCTTCACGGGTGAGCTGTTCACCGGTGGCGCGAGCCTCGGTAACGATACGCTCACGCTCAGCCTTACCCTTGGCGACGTACTCGTCGTGCAGGCGCTGGGCCATCTCGAGCATGGCAGCGGCAGACTCGGCGTTGTTGCCACTGGGCTCGATCTTGGGGGTGTCCACAATCGGGGACTCGACCACAGGAGCAACCGGGGCCACCGGGGATACCGGAGTGGCGGTTACTACCGGAGCGCCTTCGCTCAGCTCGGCAACGCGAGCGTTAGCAGCCTCGAGCTTAGCCTTGAGCTCAGCGTTTTCGTTCTCCAGGTCGCGCATAGCCTCGACGATTTGGTCAAGGAACTCGTCAACTTCGTCCTGGTCGTAGCCCTCACGGAACTTGGTGGGCTGGAACTTCTTGTTGAGGACGTCATCAGCGGTTAGCTGCGTCATCTCGTTACCTCGCATTTGCTTTGGGGTCTTTGCAGGACTCCAGCGCGGAGCCCACTTCCTTTAGACTACAACAAGATACACAATTGTGACACTTGTTGTTTTTGTTACCAGTGGGAATTGGGATAATCCCCAGCTGGTGGGATGGGAGTCAGCACAACCCGCGCATATACTTCCCCGGCCAGCTAGGTAGCCGGCAGCTATATACAACGGTTTGTACCACTTAAGGCTACCTCAAGGCTGCGCCTTATGGCAGGATTTACGCGCTTAAGCGTGTTCTTCCCAGTACTCAAGGCTGGCCACTACCCGATCCAAGAACTCATCAACGTAGTCCTGTTCGTAGCCAACTACACCAAACCCAGTTGGCTTAAACCGGGCAGCTTCCACATCCTTTGAGCTAAGCAGTTTAACGTTGGAACCGCGTTCATAGCTAGCCAACGCTTCAACTACCTTAGCTAGTAGGTCATCAACTTCCCCACAAGCATAGCCTTCGAAAAATTTATGCTTAGGGAACTGAGCACTACTAACTGCACTAGAACTTAGCACATTAATGTCGGTTGCTTGGCGCATAGCGCCAGTTGGCTGCTCAGATCGCTGAGCGCCGACCGCATTATCTGGCTGCGCATACTTATCGGCGTAACGTGTTTCCCAAGCTCCTAGCGCCTTAGCTGCCTGGTGCAGTAGGTCATTTACCGCTAGGCGGTCGTAGCCTTTAGCGAAGCTAACCGAGTTGAAACGGTAATTTAGCACTTCGCTAGCTCGAACAGCACGTGAGGGCAGGGTCGGCATATCCAGCTCGTAGGCACTTAAGGTAGCAGCTATACGATCGATCAGGTCATTTACCTGGCTCTGGTTGTAGGCCTGGCGCATGAAGGTGGTGGGCAGCTGGGTATCACGTACCTGTACGGCAGAAAGCACATTTCCTCCTTTAAGTCAGGTAAATAATAAACCCCGCAATGTCTTTATGACACTACGGGGTTTATACCAAGAGTGTAAAGGCCTCAGTACACCGCGCGAAATAACATGCCGATGATGTTCTGAGCGACGTAAATAATGAAGTACAGCGCCAAAAACGCCATATCGATTCCAACTCCACCGATCCCTAGCGGGGGGATCACCCGGCGCAAAGCCTTCAACGGCGGATCAGTCAGCGTGTACACTACGTTGGCCAGTATCAAAACCAGACCCTTGGGACGCCAGTTGCGCACAAAGGCGCTGACCAGGTCGATCACCACACGCAGCAGCAAGATCAGCACATATAGGTTTAGTAGGCTGGAAATTATGGACAAAATTGGGGCTAGCACAAATAAACTCAGCTCTGGTTGAAGGGGACAAAGCGACTGCCGGCGCTGTCCCCATTGCTGTTCTCGATAGCTACGCTATCGGGAGTAAGCAGAAATACTGCTTCAGATACACGTTCGACAGCACCGTTTAGGCCGTAAACCAGGCCCGAGATGAAGTCCACGATACGGCGGGCTTCCTTCGGGTTGATCTGGGTCAGGTTAACGATAACCGGCGTCCCCTCCCGGTACACCGTGCCAATGTTGACTACATCGTTGTACTTGGTGGGGGTTGCGGTCACAATACGAGCCAGATCGGGGTTAGGTTCCCGGTCTTCGATGATTGCGTCGTCATAGTAGTCCGTAGAATCGTCTTCGTTCACGTACTCATCCTCAGTTTCCGCGAAGGGCTCAACCAGATCGGTCGCAGGTTCAATTTCACTATATCCGAATGCGCTACTCATGCGCTTAAGGGCCTTCATTTATGCTCCTCTTGGTTGGGCTGGTTAGGGGTGGGGACTTCCCCTGCTAGTTGACGTTACCGGTAGGGATTTTAAGGTCACGGATTTGTTTCGGCGTGTCCTATAGGTGCGATTAATAGCGCGAAACGCCCGGTATGGCAGTTACGTCTATAGGAAAAATAGGACTTGTTTTCAAAAGTGCATACCTGCTCGCTAGCAATGTTGGCGCTAGGTAAGCCGGCTTCTAAAAGTTGGCTACGTACCAGGGCTTCTAGATCGATTGCCGGGGTGTCTTGGCGCGTGCGGCTAGCCGCCTGAGGGCTGAGCTTAGCGGCCTGGGCTGCTAAATCAGCAGGTACTTCATAGCATTTGCCGCAAATATGGGGACCAATAAACGCATGGATAGCGCTAGCGTTAGCTCCACGCTCCACCATCTGGTCCACAGTTTTGGTTGCAATAGCTGCCATGGCCCCCCGCCGCCCGGCATGTACCGCCGCCACCAGGGCGCCGTCGTCGCTAGCAAGTACCAGCGGCAGACAGTCCGCCACCATTACCGCCGCCGCATCAGCGCAGCTGGCCCCTAAATCGGAACGCTGCAGCAATAAGGCGTCGGCTTGTCGGGTGGCAGCACTGTCAGCCAGGGCCACCCGATCGCCATGGACCTGATCCATCCAGGCAATACGCGCCGGGCGACCTAAACTTAGGTCTGCCCCAATCAACTCAGCTACCCGCTGACGGTTAGCCAGAACCTTTGCAGGGCTATCACCAACATGCGGCCCCAAGTTAAAGCCCAGCTCATAGCTTAGGCAGGGACGGTCATAGGCGACGGCGGTAATCCACAGTCGTGCTAAAGGGCCCACGGCCCGGCGAAGCACATGGCTAGGCCGGGCCGAGTAGCTAGCTTCCATTTCAGAGCAGGAAGTCAGGCAGGTCGAGATCGGTGCTGTCGTCGTCAACGCCGATCACGCGCGGAACCTCCAAAACCGGAGAGGTGGAGGTAGCGGTCTCATCCACGTAAGCAGGTACCTCGCTGGTGGCGGTACGCGGCGGGATGGAGGGGGCTACCGGCTCGGGACGCGGCCTGGGCTTGGGCTCGGGGACCACAGGCACAGGGCGAGTAACCGGCTTGTCGGCGCGGTGAATCCCAGTGGTGCGCGGCTGGCTGGTGGTTACCGCCGGAGCGGGAGCCGGGGCCGGGGCTGAACGGCGAGCCGGGGGCTGCATGGCTAGGTCGCCCTCGTCCTCCTCGTCGAAGCCAGCAGCAATGACGGTCACGCGCACCTCATCGCCGTAAGCGGGGTTGGTAACCGAACCAAAGATAATGTTGGCGTCGGGGTGGGCGGCTTCACGCACCATCTCGGCAGCGCGCGAAACTTCCATAATGCTCAGGTCAGAGCCACCCTGGAAGTACAGCAGTACACCCTGGGCGCCGTTGATGGAGGTTTCCAGCAGCGGCGAGGAAACTGCCTGCTCGGTGGCGCGTAGGGCGCGGTCGTCACCGGTGGCGGTACCGATACCCATAAGTGCAGTACCGGCACCTTGCATAACCGACTTGACGTCGTTGAAGTCAACGTTAACTTCACCGGGCGTAGTAATTAGCTCGGTAATACCCTGTACACCCTGCAGTAGTACCTTGTCGGCCTCAATGAAGGCCTCGGTCATAGAGATGTTGGGGTCAGAGATAGCTAGTAGACGCTCGTTAGGAATAACGATTAGGGTGTCCACCTCTTCGCGCAGAGCCTTAATGCCATTTTCGGCCTGGTTCATACGGCGAGAGCCCTCAAAGTTGAAGGGGCGGGTGACCACACCAATGGTCAAGGCGCCTAGCTCACGGGCTAGACGAGCCACCACCGGAGCGCCACCGGTACCGGTACCACCACCCTCACCTGCAGTTACGAAAACCATGTCCGCGCCCTCAATGGATTCACGGATCTGGTCTTCATGGTCTTCAGCGGCCTTACGGCCGATGGTCGGGTCGGCGCCAGCGCCAAGGCCACGGGTGATCTCACGGCCGATGTCTAGCTTCACATCGGCGTCGGACATGATTAAGGCCTGAGCGTCGGTATTGATGGCAATAAACTCGACACCTTTAAGTTCGGAATCGATCATGCGGTTAACCGCGTTAACGCCACCGCCACCAACGCCGACTACCTTAATAATCGCCTGGTAGTTCTGTGTCTCAACCAAAACTGTAGCCTTTCATTAAAATTCTAAACCTTAACTTTAGGTTTAGAATTTGTTTCCTAGATCACTCGCGCATGGATAACGCTACGTGCAAAATCGCTCCAAGTCATTATTTTCCTCGGTGTGTCTTGCGTGTTCCTAACCGCTATTTTTTAGTGGTCGGGTTAAGCGGATACGAAACATCATAAACCGACGCTTGTATGCTCAACAGCGTTTTTAACACACGTGCTTTGAGGGCCGGACGATCGTTGTCACCCCAAATCACACTGGCCCCGGAAGACAACTTAAAACTCACATATCCGCTTTCAGTGGCGCTTGCTGAAGCTACCTGTGAACGCACACTTTCATCAAGCGCACCCATTGCAGTAGTTATTGACTGCACCTGCACAGAATTAATTTTGCCGCTTGATTCGATAAGCGCTAAACCAGATGGCTGACTTGAGCGAGTCTCTAAAACCACCGCGTCAGCATCAAGTATCTGGTAACCCTTAGCGGTTTTTAACACGGCCACGGGCACGCGCATAGTCACCATTACATTTAAACCGCGCGGCCAGTCACGCTCAATACTTACGCTGCGTACTCGCACAAAGGCTTTATCTACCCGCTTGGCTTGTTTGGCGACGTCGATCAGCAGCAGACTGCGCCCCTCTTGATCACCAATCACTTTGGCTACTGAAGCTGGCGAAAGCTGGCCACCTGAGCCACTAACCCTAATCTCACTCATGCGCAGGGCAAACAGTGGCGAGGCCAGCGCCACCCAAACCACCAGAGCCAGCGCCACCAGCACATAAACCAGGCGTTTGAGCTTGTTAAAGCTGCGCTTACGGTTTGCTGCACGCTGTTCTTCATAGCGCTGCTGCAAACCATGAGAGACCACATGGTCATCAGTGCTAGCTAGGCTAGCTTCAGCCACTTTGGCACTAGCAACTACCCCAGAGCTAGTGCGGGTGACGGCTTTACTAGGAGCTTTAACTGCCTCACTGCGCACTGGACGACGTCCAGGAGCAGGGCGTGAACGCGCTGAATCTTGACGTCCACTTTCACGCCTGCGAGAAGTTTCTGGTTGCTGGCTACCCTCTCGCTGCCGGCCACTAGCAGCTGAGCCAGTTTTAGCAGGCCCAGCGCTAGCGTCAGTGGCTGCAGAACGCTGCCTTGGCTGCGCAGACTTAGCCGCCCCACGGGCAGCCCCGTTACTGCCATCCTTATTGATAGGCAGTGGGCGGGGAGTCTGGGGCCTTCTCACACGTTAAGTCTACTCACCGATAGCATCAATAATCACATTAGCAAGCTCAGTAACATCTCCGGCCCCGACAGTTAACACCAGATCACCAGGTTTAGCTTCACTAGCTAGCTGCAGGGCCCCAGCTTCACGCCCGCTGACGTATTGCACGTTAGTGCCATTAGCTAGCAGAGCCGAAGTGACCTGTGGGAAGTCTGCCTGAGTTTCACGAGCCGGGTAAATATCAATCACGATACTCTTATCGGCCTTAGCTAAAGCCGCGCTGAAACGCTGGGCAAAGTTGCGGGTACGCGAGAACAGGTGGGGCTGGAAAAGTACCAGCAGTCGGCCGCCGCGCGCGTCGGCAACTTCGCGAGCTGCGCTCAGCAGTGCCTCAACCTCGGTGGGGTGGTGGGCGTAGTCATCCACTACCTCCACTCCCCTAGGCTCGCCGCGCTTTTCAAAGCGGCGCCCGGTGCCAGCAAAAGTACCTAAAGCGTCAGCCATCTGCTGAAAGTCAACTCCCAGCTCAATACCTGCAGCCCAAGCCCCACAGGCATCTACAGCCACGTGGTCGCCGGGGGTATGCAGGTTAAGTTGAGCTTGGCCGCGCTCGCCGTTGGGGCCAACAAATTCCAAGCTGGCCTGGGTGCCGGTAGCGCTACGGGAAGTAATAGTCAGCTGCGCACTGGCGCAGCCGGGCACCTTAGCCTTAGCTTCGAGCGCGGTTAGGCCAAAGAAGGTTACGCGCTTACCAGCCTTAGCAGCCGCTACCCCCAAAGCTCGCGAACCGGCGTCGTCGGCGCAGGCCACCAGCAAACCGCCGGGCACTAGACGCTGACTAAAGTCCACAAAAGCCTGCTCGAAAGCTTCCCGGGTGCCGTAGTGGTCTAGGTGGTCGGGCTCTACGTTAAGCACTACCTCCACACGCGGGTGGTAGTTAAGGAAGGAACCATCTGACTCATCAGCTTCAGCCACCAGCATGGAACCATTACCCAGGTGACCGCCGGTGCCCAGGGCGGAAACTGTGCCGCCAACCGCAAACGAGGGCTCTAGGCCTAGCGAGCTAAAGGCCTGGGCCAGCATTCCTGAAGTGGTGGTTTTGCCGTGCGCACCGGCCACCGCCACAAAATCTTTGCCTTCAGAAGCTAACGCCAAAGCTTGTGAGCGGTGCAAAATGCGCTGGCCTCGGGCGCGGGCGCAGGCCAGCTCCGGGTTGGCGTCCTTAATAGCGCTGGAAACCACCACAATTGCCTGCGGATCAACATTTTCGGCAGCCTGGCCGATGTAAACCTTGATGCCCTGCTGTTCAAGCGCCTCGGTGACAGCGCTGGCGCGGGCGTCAGAGCCACGTACTTCAAAGCCGGACTGGGCTAGTAGCTCAGCCACTACGCTCATACCTGCCCCACCGATTCCAATCAGGTGAAACTGCGTCATGGTTACTCTCCTACTACCGACTCGATCAGGTCCACGAATTTTGCGGTGCCGTCGGGGTTACCGCAGCTGGCGGCCGCATGTGAAGCTACTTCCAGGCGGCGAGTGTTATTGGTTAGGTTAAATAGGTCAGCGATGTGGCTGGCGTTTAGCCTGTCATCAGCCACCAGCTTGCCACCGCCGGCAGCAACCACAGCGGCGGCGTTTAGGCGCTGCTCACCGTTGCCAATAGGTAGGGGCACATACAGCGCCGGCAGGCCCACAGCGGTTAGCTCACTGACTGTGCCCGCGCCGGAACGGCAAATCACCGCATCGGCTGCGGCGTAAGCGTATTCCATGCCGTCAAGGTATTCGAGCACGTGGTAGTGGGTGGTGTCGGCGCCCTCTAGCAGCTGCAGCACCTGCTCGTTCTTGCCTTTACCGGTTAGGTGCAGCACCTGCACTTGGCCCTGGTAGTCGCGGTAGGCCTGGGCGACGGCGCGGTTAAGGCTCAAGGCCCCTAGCGAACCGCCGGTGACCAGCACGGTGGGCAGCTGGGGGTCCAGGCCCAGTTCTTTGGCGCCCTGCTGGCGTAGCTGGGCGCGCTGGATCGGATCTTGGCGACTGCGGGCCAAGGTGGTGATAGCTGCACGCAGCGGCATACCGGTAACCTCGGTGACGCCGTGGCGGGCCTGCAAGGGTGTGTCGGGGAAGCTTAGTCCCAGCGCCACGGCCTGCTTAGCGCCCAGCTTATTGGCAATGCCGGGGCGGGCGTTTTGCTCCTGGATAACTACCGGCACGCCCATGGACTTAGCGGCCCAGTATGCCGGCAGGGATACGTAGCCGCCGTAGCCTACGACGACGTCGGACTCGTTTTCTTCAATGGCCGCCTTGGCGCCGTCGATAGCCTCATGCAGACGGCCCGGCAGACGCAGGAAATCAGTGGAGGGCTTACGCGGCAGGGGTACCTTGGGGATGTAGCGCAGCTCAAAACCGGCGGCAGGCACTAGTCGGTCTTCAAGACCTTCATGGGTGCCTAGCACCAGCACCTGGGCGCCACGTTCACGCAGCTGCGCGGCGGTAGCCAGCAGCGGGTTGACGTGACCAGCGGTACCTCCACCGGCTAGCAGGGCATTAATTTTTTTAGCCACGATGCCATATCCTCCATTTACTAAGGGCCTCAAGCACCGTGCGGCGGTTAGCTTGAGATTGTGAACGCAGTACAGCGATAGCGCTGGGCTCGTTTCGAGCAAAACAGGTAAGTACCCCTACCGCCAGCATGATGGCCACAGTTGATGAGCCACCTTTAGAAATTAGCGGTAATGGCACCCCCAGAACCGGTAGCAAACCGGTAGCCACCATGATGTTAATCAGGGCTTGACCCACCAGCCAGGTGCAGATCCCAGTGGTGGAAAACAGAATGTAGCGGTTACGCACATGGGCGCGCATCACGCGCATACAGCAGTAGCCGATCAGTAGGAAAATGACTAGCACCGCCAAAGTACCCACCAGGCCGTGTTCTTCGCCTAAAACCGCATATACATAATCGGATTCGGACTGGGTTAGGTAACCCCATTTTTCACGTGAACCATCACTGCCCACGCCTAGCACTCCCCCGTGGGCGAAGGCGTATTCAGCGTGGTGAGGCTGGTAGGTCAGGCCCGATTCGTCATCGGCCAAAGAAGGCATATTCCACCAGGCGGAGATGCGGGCGCGACGGTTGGCACTCATATAGGTAAGGATGCTGATGCCCACTGCTCCCAGGGTACCGGTTATGGCCATGTATTTAGCCGGGAATTTAGCCATCACTAGCATCGCGGCCACAATCACCACCATCACCAGGGCTGAGCCTAGGTCTTTACCAAGCACCACTAGACCGGCTGTGGCCGCAACTATAAAGCCCATAAGTGCCAGGGCCACGCGGGAGGTAATCGCCCCCGTGTAGCGGTCTAGCACTGCGGCTAGCGCCAAAATCAAAGCCAGTTTTGACAGCTCAGCAGGCTGCACTGGACCAATTCCGGGCAGCTGCACCCAACCGGCGTTACCACCGATGGTTACCCCCAGACTGGTGAAAATCAGCGTCTGTAAAATCGCTGCCGGCACCAGCATCAGCCAACCGTAGCGGATAATAATGGCTGGTTTTAGGCGGGAAACTCCCCAAGCTGCCGCGATACCCACCAGATAGATCAAGGTGGTGCGTAAGTAGGGTTCATACAGTTGGGTAAGTGAGGCGGAGCCTTCTGAGTCGCTGGCGATCTGCACCTGCTGGATAGAAATATCCATATACAGGCCAATTAGCACCAAGGTGGTGGCGCAGATGATTAGCAGATAGTAGCTAAGCGCATCAAACTGGTCTAGCCAGCTTTTAACGCCTCGATAGCGCCCGCGCACCCAGAAATAAGCTCGCTTCACATTAACCTACCCGGCCCGCACGTGCCGCAACCTCCTGAGCAAACAGGTCACCGCGCTGGTTGTAGGAGACAAACTGATCCCAGGAGGCACAAGCCGGGGACAAAATTACGCAGTCGCCACTTTGAGCCATGCTAGCTGCTTGAGCCACCATGGTTTTAGCCAGCTCAGCGGGGCTACCCTGGCCAACAATCGTGTAGGGCACCTGGGGTGCGTATTTAGCTAGCGGCTCAGTGATGAACTCTGGGTGCACTCCCAGCACCACTACCCCACGTAGCACCGGGGCCACTTGGCGCACCAGTTCGCTAAGGTCTGCGCCTTTAGCGTCACCGCCAGCAATCCACACCACCGAGTTGGGGGCGTGTGAAGCTAAAGCTGCGGCGGTGGCGTGAGCGGTGGTGCCTTTAGAGTCATCCACCCAGGCCACGTTGTCTATGGTGGCCACAGTCTGCAGGCGGTGGGCCCCGGGGGTAAATTCGCGTAGTCCCTTAGAGACAGCCTCTGGTTGTACCCCCGCTGCGCGCGCTAGGGCAGCGGCAGCTAGCGCGTCAGAAATAATATGGCTGGGCAGTGCCTCTAGCTTGCCGCCGGGGGCCAGGTGAGCCAGGTCTTCTAGTTCAGCCACAATCTGGGCGTTCTTATTGCGGAAAGGCACAAAAGCGCGGTCCACAATGGCGCCGTTGTCAATACCAAACTGGCCGTCGAGAATGCCAAGCTGGCTGATCTCAGGCACGGTGCGGCTTAAACCAATAGCGCGGCAGCCTTCACGCACATCTGCCTCTTGCACCATCTTTAGGGCAGCCTCGCTGGCTAGATCATAGATAGCAGCCAGCTTAGTGTTGGTATAAACCTTGGCTTTATCAGCAGCGTAAGCCTCCAGCGAGCCATGCCAGTTAAGGTGGTCAGCGGCCAAGTTTAGGCAGATAGACGCTAGCGGCTCTACTGACTTAGTCAGGTGCAGTTGGAAGGAGGATAGCTCCACGGCCAAAGCATCATAGCCGCCTTCATCAACCACCTGGATGATGGGTTTACCAACGTTGCCTACCGCCGGGGCGTTTAGCCCTTGGGCCTGCAAAATGGAGGCCAGCATATTGACGGTGGTGGTTTTGCCGTCAGTGCCGGTAATGGTTAGCCAGGGGCTGGCTGCGTTGGGGCCGACGGCGTGCAGACGCCAAGCTAGCTCCACCTCACTAATCATTTCTACCGGAGCCGCACTAGCGGCCTGGTACAGTGCAGAGGCGGGGGCAATTCCCGGAGAAATAACTAGCAGGTCGCGGGCATGAGTGCGAATCTTGTCAGCCAAGGAGTCAGGGTCAGCGTCAATAAATAGGCTGACATCCGCGTTATCAACTGCGTTATCAAGCTCTTTACTAAGCGCCTCGCCAGCGCCAGCTTTAGCATCAAAAGCAATCACCTTAGCGCCGCGACGCGCCGCGACCTTAGCCACGGCACGCCCAGAAACCCCTAGCCCAACTACGCTTACGGTACGTGAGGCTAGAGGCTCAGATGCAAAATCAGACATGGTTGGCTGCCAACCATTCCGCATAGAACAGGCCCAAACCTAGGGCCACACCCATAGAGGCCACAATCCAAAAACGCACCACTACGGTAACTTCAGGCATTCCGCCTACCTCGAAGTGGTGGTGGATGGGGGCCATCCTAAATACACGCTTATGGGTGGCCTTGAAGTAACCAACCTGGATGACGTCACTCATAACCTCAACCAGGAACAGGAAGCCCAAGATTACCGCCAGGAATTCGGTGCGGGTAAGCACTGACAAACCAGCTACCGCGCCACCTAGAGCCAGGGAGCCGGTGTCACCCATGAAGATCTTGGCCGGAGCAGCGTTCCACCACAGGAAGCCCAGGCAGGCGCTCATCAGCGAGATAGCAATCATGGTCAGGTCGCGCGGGTCGCGCACCTCGTAGCAGCCCAGGGCCTGGGCGTAGCCGCCTTGGCAGGACTGGTTGGACTGCCAAATCCCGATCATGGTGTAGCCGGCAAACACAATTGTGGAGCAGCCTGCAGCCAAACCATCCATACCGTCAGTTAGGTTAACCGCGTTAGACCAAGCGGTTATCAGGAAGTTACACCACAGCACAAACAGCACCAGCCCCAGGGCAGTGCCCCAGGCGGCCAGGTCAAAACCAGTGTCGCGAACTGTGGAGATAGCGGTAGAACCGGGGGTGATACCCGCCTTGTTAGCGAAGAACAGGCAGCACACAGAGAAGGTGATACCCACAAAAGCCTGGCCAATGATCTTCTGCATCGGCTTTAGACCCAGTGAACGCTCATGCGAAATCTTGACGTAGTCGTCAAAGAAACCAATTGCGCCCAGACCCACAATCAAAAACAGCAGCAGCAGACCTGAGGCGCGCGGAGCGCGCATATCAAACAGGTTAGCGGCCAGGTAACCCAGCACCGTGGCAACAATCATTACCAAGCCACCCATGGTGGGGGTGCCGCGCTTAGTGAAGTGGCTAGTAGGGCCATCTTGACGGATGAACTGCCCATACTGCTTCTTATGCAGAATACGGATCAGTAGCGGGGTGCCGGTTATGGACACCAGTAGGGATACAACCGCTGCTACCAGGTATGCAACCATTTAGGCGCGAACCTCCTTGAGATAGTCGGCAATTCGCCAGGCCCCTGAGGAGTGGGACCCTTTAACCAACACTGCATCGAAGTCTGCCACGATCTGATCAATCATGGCCAAAGCCTGATCAGCATCGTCAACATAGGTAGTGGCAATGCCTAGCTCGCGGGCGCGGCGAGCAAGTGGCCGGGCAGCCTCGCCAATGGCCAAAATGTCGCTCACGCCGGCCTCTTGGGCCAGCTCGGCAGTGCGCATATGCACTTGCTCAGAGGTGTCGCCTAGCTCTAGCATCTGCCCGGCTACAAACACCTTGCGGCGCTTCCCAGCCAGCTGCTTAAGCGCCACTAGGGCGGCAGTTACAGAGTCAATATTGGCGTTGTAAGAGTCGTCAATTAGCAGCAGCTGTCCGCTTAGACTGCGCACATCCATACGGTGCGGGCTAAGGGCCTGCGCCTGGCTGAGCACCTGGGCGGCGGCTTGCAGGTCAATGCCCACCACTAGGGCAATGGTCAGCGCCGCCAGGGCGTTAGCCACATGGTGTGCGCCCACCAGCTGTAGCTGGACGGGGGCGCTAGCGCCAGCGGTGCGGGCAGTGAAGCTGGCGCGTCCGTCGGGGCCGATGACGACGTCGTCGGCACGTACGTTAGCGGGCTCACCAGAAGGCGAGAAGCTAAATACCGGGCCGGGAGCTAGCTCAGCCATGGCCATGGTGCGCGGGTCGTCAGCGTTTAAAATTGCCACCCCGCTACTACGCAAGCCCTGAATAATCTCACTCTTAGCACGGGCCACGGCCTCAACTGAACCAAGCCACCCATGTGGGCATGACCCACCATAAGCACTGCGGCTACGTCCAGGGGCGCGATATCGGTCAGGTAGGCGATGTGCCCAGGCCCGGAGGCACCCATTTCCAGCAATAGGTAGCGGGTGTCATTGTCGGCTTCCAAAATAGTTAGCGGCAAGCCGATCTCGTTATTGAAAGAGGCCTGCGGGGCTACCGTGGGGCCCTGAGAGGCAAAAATCTGGCGGGTTAGATCCTTGGTGGTGGTTTTACCAACTGAGCCAGTCACGCCGGCCACATCAAAGGGCAAACCGTTAGCTTCACGGTACTGGCGGATCTCGCGCAGGTAGCTGTAGGCAATTTTACCTAGCGCATCAACAGTGTCTTGAACGCGAATGTGGGGCACGTCCAGATCCTTGGAGCTGATAATCACAAGCCCCTTGGTGGAGTTATAAGCGGCGGGCGCGTAGTCATGCCCGTCTACGTTTTCACCCACAATGGCCACAAAACAGCCGTGGTCACTAACCTGGCGTGAGTCAATAACTACCGGGGCGCTAACTAGCTCCGTGCCCTCAAGACCCACCAGCTGACCTTCACAGGCGCTAGCTAGCCAAGCGGCGTCGCGGCACATGCCACTCATTTGTCACCCCACTTGTCAGCGACCGCAGCGGCCATAACTGGAGCGTCGTTGTAAGGATCTTGTCGTCGCCAACTTCCTGGTAGGGCTCGTGGCCCTTACCGGTGACGATTACGGTATCGTCAGGGCCGGCTAGCTCTACGCAGCGGCGTACAGCGTCAGCGCGGCAGGTGGTGATTTCTTCAACGCCAGCAAAATCAGGGCGAACCTTGCGCACACCAGCCAGAATTTCAGCGCGGATCTCGCTAGCTACCTCATGGCGCGGGTTTTCGTCAGTTACTACCAGCAGGTCTGCTTCACGGGCGGCAATTTCACCTAGCAGCGGGCGCTTGCCCTTGTCACGGTCGCCGTCAGAACCAAAGCCAATAATCAGCTTGCCGGGGGTGATCTCACGTACTGCCTCCAGGGCCAGCTGGAGAGCCTCGGGGGTGTGAGCGTAGTCCACGATGGTCAGGGCACGTACCCCGTCACGGTTGGAGATGCGCTGCATACGTCCAGGAATGTTGTGGGCGTGGCGCATGGCCTCAACCGCTTCATCCACGCTTACCCCGCTGCGTAGCGCCATGACCAGGGCCAGGGCCGCGTTTTGTACGTTCACCAGGCCCGGCAGCGGACAGTAGGCCTTAATTTCTTCGCCCTTGGGACCGTGCAGCACGAAGGTGGTGGCCACATCCTTAAGCGAAGCGTGAGCCGAGCTAACCCACCAGTCGGCCTTACCTTCACCGGCATAGGCGCTGACAGTGTCAAAGGGCAGGCCGCGCTGGGCGCACATGTCGGCTAGCTTGACGCCCCACTCGTCATCTACGCACACAACTGCGTGGCGGGCACGCTCGGGGGTGAAAATGCGTGCCTTGGTCTCTAGGTACTCCTCCATGGTGTGGTGGAAGTCCAGGTGGTCGTGCTGCAGGTTGGTAAAGCCGACGACGTCGTAGGCCACCTGGTCTACACGGTTAAGAGCAATGGCGTGGGAGGAGGTTTCCACGACGGCGGCACTATCGCCCCGCTCGACGGCGGTGGCCAGCAGACGCTGGAGCACCGGGGACTCTACGGTGGTGCGCGGCGAAGGGTAAAGTTCGTCACCAACACCTAGCAAAACCGTGCCAGCCAGGGCTGAAGTCCCAAAGTGGGTGTCTAGCATGGCGCGCAGCAAGAAGGTGGTGGTGGTCTTGCCGTTGGTGCCGGTAACCCCAGCTACGAATAGCTTCTGGCTGGGATTGTCATAGATAGTGGCGGCAATCTTGGCGGTTAGTTCGCGTAGATTCTGCTCGCTAGTAACTACCGCAGCCTCTAGACCTTCGAGGTACTGCACACCGGCGGCGTCGGTAAGCACAGCTACAGCCCCGCGCGAGACGGCGTCGGCAGCATAGCGGGCCCCATGTGAACGCAGGCCAGCAATAGCAACAAAGAGATCACCCGGGGCAATATCACTTGAGTCAACACTTACACCCGTTACTTTCAGGTCTCCAACGGGGGCAAGCTCGTGCAGCTCAAAGGTCTTTACAAACTGAGCCAGGGGTACGCCCTCCACCTGCGTGGGGCGCAGCGCATCGGTCTCTTCGTAAGCTTTCATGCTCATAGCTTCCTAATTTAGCGCTATTTCCGTTAACTGCGGCAATCGGTTTGCCACACCTAGGTAATAGTCTCTTATTTACCTGCTTATTAGCTGGGAGTTTGGCTCGGGTTAGAAGTGGGATTCTTCTCTACCAGCTGCGGATCTGGAGCCAAGCCCAGATTATGCATGGCAGCGGTGGCCACCTGGCGAAATACCGGCGCAGCCACATCACCGCCATAGATAGCGGCTTGCGGGTCGTAAATAACCACCGACACGGCCACAGCCGGCTTACCTTTAGAAAGCCCGGCAGGTAGGAAACCCACAAAAGAAGCTACCGTGCCGCCACTGGCTTCTCCCCCAATAATTTCTGAGGTACCGGTTTTACCGGCCACTTGATAGCCGTTAATGGCAGCGCTTTCAGCGGTACCGCCCTTTTGAGTGACGGCAACCAGCATTTTTTCTAGCGTAGCCGCGCTAGCCTCACTAATTACCCGGACGGGTGTAGGCGCCTGCGGTTTGGTGACTTTACCGGTGTAATCGGTGTATTGCTTGATTAGCCTGGGGGGCACGCGCACACCCTTGTTAGCCACTGTGGCCAGGGTGGATACCGCCTGCAAGGCAGTGGTAGAGACACCTTGACCAAACATAGTGGTGTAGCGCTGGCGCCCATCCCACTTGCTGTAGGAGGTCAGTAAACCGGCGCTTTCGGAGGGCATTTCAATGCCGGTGAGACTGCCCCAGCCGAATTTGCGCATGTAGTTATAACGAACTTCGTCACTAATAGTGTCGCCAACGAAAATTGTGCCGATATTGGATGATTCAGCCAAAATTTGGGTGGCGGTATAAGACTTTGTTTCGTGCTCGTGAGAGTCGCTAAATGATTGCCCGTTGGCGCTAGTCCAAGCATCGGGCACCACCCAGCTGCGCTCGGGAGTGATTTTGCCCTGGTCTAGCGCGGCCGCAAAGGTAACCACCTTGCCCACACTACCGGGGTCAAAGACAGCTTCTACGGTGCGTGAACGGCGGTTAGCTTCAGGGGTTTTAGATGGCTGGGAAGGATCCACAGAGTTGGAGTCAGCCAATACCAGCACGTCACCGCCAGCTGGATCCATGACTACCACTGAGCCCCAGCGCGCGCCCATCTTTTTAACCTGCTCATCTAGCGCTTTTTGGGCCAGCATTTGCAGGTCACGATCAATGGTGGTGGTGATGTTTTGGCCACGCCGGGCTGGCTTGTCCTCAATAACCCCGTTTGGCAGCACGTCTGAGTTGATAGAAATTTCTACACGCTCAAGCCCACGCGAGCCGGTAAGGATTTTATTGCGGCTAAGTTCCAGCCCGGCCTGACCTACGTTACGCAGCTCACGCGTGGCATATAGGGTGCCGGAGTTGATGGCGCTTGCCTGAGCTTCGGTAAGGTCATCTTGGTTGACCTCAACCATTTCCCGGATTCGTCTTGGAAGGTGTAGAAAGCCTGCTCAATTACGTACCCCAAAATGTTGCCTGCCACTGCCCCCGAGGGGTAGGTGCGGCGCACATGGGAGTCAGGCTCAACACCAGGGATCCCCAGCACTTTGATTGAACGCCACTCGTCAGGAGTGATGTCCTTGGCCAGGATCTTATAGGTGGAGTCACCGATGAGCTGTCCACCTAATTCGTGGCGATCCATTTGCAAAATCGGCGCCAGTTGCTTAGCAACTTCAGCCGGTCCATAGCCCACCACTTTGTATGTGGTGGAGCCATCGGCATTTTTAAATGGTGAGGTGTGGACGTAACTACCCAGTTTGATCTGGTTTACGCCGACGTCGTAGGTAATGGTTGAGCCAGCCAGTATCTGTCCCTTACGGTCCTTGATCTGTCCGCGCTGAGCTAGTTTTTCAATTACTTTGGTGTAAGCGCTGGCGCCCTCTTCACTAAGGGCTTTGGCTTCTAACACCTGTAGTTGTACTAGTCGCGCAGCGATTAAAGTAGCGCAACCGCCGCCAATGAACTTTAGTACTTGACGGCGATCAAACTCTTTACCACGGCTAGGCATAGGAAACAGTGTAACTGGCTGCTAGCGTCACTTAGCGCTATCTGAAGTACTGCCGCCGCTGACAAGACCCTTATCGAGCTGGACTACGCCGGAGGAACCTGCCGGAACCATACCCAAAGGAGCGGGCCCGCTGTTCAATGACTACGGGAGACTCGGCCTTTTCCAGTTCCTGACGCAAGGTGGTGGTGTGGTCGCGGGCTACTTCCAGTTCCTGGGTTAGCCGCGAGGTTTCAATCGCTTCAAAGGTGGTGCGGGCGCTAATCAGTAGCGGACCACCAATGGCGATAACTAAACCGAGAATAACCATCATGATTACTCCCAGGTGACGACGCTGAGCTGGGGCGATCCCAGCTACTACGGACAGTTTTGGCTGTTGCGAGGGCGCTGCTTCACTGGCACGGGAGGCAGCACGCTTAGCCTTTACAGGCTCAGTTTTGAGGGCAGCTGAACTACTCACCGGTGTTTCCTTTGCTTTGTGTTGAGGGAGATGTGTTGGGAGATGGGAACTTGACGCAATTTACGAGCAGCACGCAAGCGAACTGAAGCGGAGCGGGAATTGTGCTCCAGTTCTTTAGCGTCTGCGCGTTCGGCGCCACGGGTAGTAACTCGACGACGGGCAGAGCGTCGTCGGGCACTACAGGCATATCCACGGGAGCTGCAAGGGAGGCAGCCTTTGTGAATGTTTGCTTAACAATGCGGTCTTCTAGTGATTGGTAAGACTCAACCACAATCCGCCCGTCCACACGCAGTACATCAACTGCGCTAACGATTGCGCTGGAAAGGACTTCAAGCTCGTTATTAACGGCTATACGCAAAGCTTGGAAAGTACGCTTAGCAGGGTTACCTCCTGTACGTTTAGCTGCTGCTGGTAATGCGTCACGCACCAGTTGAACTAGTTCACCGGTAGAAGTTACGCGCTTGCCGGCTTCACGACGGCGCACAATGGCGCTGGCGATTTTGCTGGCAAAACGTTCCTCGCCGTATTCACGCAAGTAGCGGGTCAGCTCCTGGACACTAGCGGTATCAAGCAGCTGCTGGGCGCTAACCCCGCTGCTTTGATCCATGCGCATGTCCAAAGCTGCGTCGTGGGCGTAGGAAAAGCCGCGCTCAACTTCATCTAGCTGAAGTGAAGATACGCCTAGATCCATTAGCACGCCGTCGACGTAGCCACCGTGACCATAACGACGAGCTACCTCGTCAATGTGGTCATAAGTGGTGTGCACTGCCTGAAAACGACTTCCGAAACGCTTTAAGCGCTCGCTAGCCAAAGCAATGGCCTGCGGGTCACGATCGATACCTATTACGGTTAAGTTTTCAAACCGCTCCAAGGCCCCTTCGCTGTGCCCACCCATACCCAAAGTGCAGTCAATCATCACCGGGTTTTGGCCGGTGAAGGCTCCTGCAAGCAGATCTAGACAGCGCTCAAGTAGGACCGGTGTATGTAAAACACCAATGTGTTCCATAGCTGTCCTATCTGAGGGTATAAGTCGGGCACAGTACGAAGGGAACGGGGAATTCTGCGGCCTCAGGTCTGCGCCCGTCGATCCGAGATCGGGGAAGTGAACTCGGAGCGTTCAGGCTCAGGCCTCAAGCAACAGGGTTAGAAGAAACCTGGGATGATCTCTTCCGCAGTGGAGGCGAAGACGCTTTCTTGTTCTGCTAGGTAAGCATCCCAAGTTGCCGCATCCCAGATTTCCAGTCGCGAACCAACACCGTTGACCGCTAGCTCCCGACTCAGTGAGGCATAAGCCCGCAGGGGCGGCGCGATTGTTATACGCCCCTGTTTGTCAGGAGTTTGCTGGTCAGCTCCGGAGAGCATGACACGCATGTAGTCGCGAGCTCGTTTCTGAGAGATAGGTGCCGCTTGTAGCTGGGCGTACATGCGCTCGAACTCACGCATAGGAAAGGCGTAGAGACAATGCTCTTGGCCGCGCGTAAGAACTAGCCCATCGCTCAGCTCCTCACGGAACTTAGCTGGCAGGATTAAGCGTCCTTTGTCATCTAGCCTCGGGGAGTAAGAGCCCATGAACATGGACGCTCCCTCCGCCGCACTATTTGACCCCTCCACAATACCCCACTTCCCCCCACCAATTACTACATTTTGGTAAATTACACGGTTGTAACTTTGAGCTAAGTTGTGCAAAACATACAAAAGCTAAAAACTGCTTTGTGCGTCTTCAACAAAAACGCACCCCGACCTGGTCGGGGTGCGTTGTGGAGGGAAAATTTGGTGCTAGACCTGGGCGCCCAGATGGGCTATGGGAGCTCAGGAGTTGCGCTTGTCCCAGCGCTCCTCTTGGCGAGCCATGAAGCTAGATTTCTTAGCCTTGGCAGCCTTAGTGCCACCCTTACTTAGGGTGTTGGCGTTGGTTAGTGCGATCACCACACCCCACACGGCCAGGCCAAAGCAAATCAGAGCCCCTAGCACTGACCACACTGAGTGGAAGAAGGCCACACAGGCAATCATGCCTGTAAAAGCGACGATAACCGCAAAAACACCCATACCAATGTGGCGCGGCGAAGGCCGCCAGCCAAGTTCAGAGCGCTCATCCATGGCGTCAGACATAGAGGCAGCCAGGTCCGGATCCGTGCTACCCAGCTGCGCTTCAAGATCACGCAGGACTTCCTTTTCCCGTTCTGATAGTGCCATGTTTGTTCACCCTCTCTATTTACCCAAACTCTAGGCCGGCTTAAGTCTCGCTGTCACCTTAGTGTGCAGGGACGGCTAAAAACTGGAACCTAAACCCACAGCTTACTCGCGCTTAGCGGCTTAACTACGCCCGTGCCAGTTATACGCGCGCAGCTTATGTGCTAGTTGCGTTTTATGCACTAGTTACGTTTGGGCGTCCCCAGCAGCGCAGCTGGGCCAATGAGGCCTGCCCCCCAGCGTTCACGGATCGCGTCGGCAGCTTTTTCAGTTTTAGCGCTGCGCTCGTCACTGTCGAAGCTGAGCTGCACGGCGCCGTCGGCACGTACCAAAGACTCAGTGCGCACCCCCAGCAGCCGGATCCCCTGGGGCGGCATCGGCAGCGCCGCAAACAGCTCAGAAACCTGCTCCCATAAGTAGCGGGCTGTATCTGTAGGCTCAGCCAGGGTACGTGAGCGGGTGAGAGTCTTGAAATTGCCATCACGTACCTTTATGCCCACTACCCGCGCCTGCCAGCCGTGTTTGCGCAGGCGGATAGCGCACTGGTGACACTGATCCAGCAGTACCTGCCTAGCTTGGGCACGCTCGTGAATATAGGTATCGAAAGTGGTTTCGGTGCTGATGGATTTTTCTTCACGCACCGGGCTAACCGGGCGGTTATCAATGCCGCGACTGAGGTTATATAGGTGCCAGGCGGCAGCTTTACCCAAAATACGTTCAAGCTGGGCGCGCGGGGTGCGACGCAGATCCACTACCGAGTCGATACCCCACTCATGTAGTTTGCGCTCGCTTTTGTCCCCCACTCCCCACATGGCTCCTACCGGCAGTAGGTCCAAAAATTCTTGGGTGGCACTGGCTGGCACCAGCAGCATCCCGTCGGGTTTGGCGTGGGTGGAAGCCAGTTTGGCGATTAGTTTGTTAGCGCCAATACCTACTGAGGCGGTGACCCCCAGCTGCTGGGAAATTTGCTGGCGCAGGTTAGCAGCAATTTGGCTGGGACTACCTAGACGGCGTCTAGAGCCAGAAACATCTAAAAAGGCCTCATCGATACTTAACTGCTCTAGCTGCGGGGTAATCGCCCCTAAAATACCCATTACCTGCTTGGATACTTGGCTGTAGAGCTGGTGACGCACCGGCAGCACAATAGCCTGGGGGCAGCGACGCAGCGCTTGGCCTACCGGCATGGCTGAATGTACGCCGTAGCTGCGAGCCTCGTAGGTGGCCGCACACACCACTCCCCTGCCGTTAGATCCGCCCACAATTACTGGCTTGCCGCGCAGGGAGGGATTTTCGCGTAGCTCCACGGCGGCGAAGAATGCGTCCATATCCACATGCAAAATCGGGGTGGCGCTATCATCGTCACCCCAAAAGCGGCGGGCTTGGTCACTACGCGGCGCTTTGGACACGCCTACAGGGTAACTTGTGTAGGTGAGTAAACGCCGCCGATCTAAGCCTGCCGCCAAAACTGGCGATAGCTTGTCACTGTCTAGTTTGCCTACCGAGCCGGTAGCTACTTCTTTTGCCAGCGCCCGCTTAGAGGCTCGCGATCAGGGTATTTTGCTGTATTTGGATGAAACTGAGTCATCATTTATTGATTTGGCTGATCCAGCGTATTTGGATTTTGAATATCACCAGCATATGGATGCGGCCGTGAAAGTATTGCTAGGTGAAGATCTACCTTTAAATGCAGCGCATTTAGGTGGGGCGGCTTGTGCTTTAGCGCGCGCTTGGGATACAACCCATCCAGGTTCTGCGCAGTTGGCGGTAGAAATTGACGCTAAATTAGCCGCTTATGTGCGTCAGTGGTTTGATTTGCCACGTTCGCCGCGTCTGCGTATTCGCATTGACGACGCCGTAGTGGCTGCTCCCAGCTTAAAGGCTCAGTTTTGGGACGTGGTTGTGCGCGATATTTTTAGCGGCGGCACGGTACCTGACAGTGTCTGCACACCGGAATTTATGCACTCGTGCATGAATGCGCTTAAGAGCGAGGGGCTGTTTTTAATTAATGCTGCCTCCGCCCCAACTAGCCAAGTGCAGGCGCAGTTTGCGGCTTTAGCCCAGATAAGTGATTTTTTGGTTATTAGCGACGCAGCCGTGGCGCGTGGCAAGCGTCGTGGCAATTTGGTGTTAGTGGCGCGCAAAACTGGTTTTAGCGCTGAAGATTTTGACTGTCTTTCTCGTGCGGTACGTAAATTGCCGCTACCAGCCCAGCTTTACCGCCACAGTGACGGCGCCCTCTCGCGCTACAACTAGCCAACCAAAAACGTGCGGCGCCACCAAACAGTACTGGGCAGCAGTAGTTAGCGGCGCCGTCGTAGTTAGAACCTACTGAATTAGAACCCACTAAGCTACCAGGTGCTTACCGGGGTGGGATAAGCGGCCATATCCGGGCTGCACACTAGATCGGCGCGGCCTGCCAAATTTGGCCGTTCGAGATGAGAAAGACCTTTCTCCCCTGATCAGTAGCAGTTTGTTTGCTGCATCCTAATGGGATTACCCCGTCGGTGGCGTAAGTGTTTACTTCCCTGGTGCTGGGCACTTGCACATCTACGGTCCCAGTGGCGTCATTGAGAATGAAGCAAACCCAAAAGGGTTGGTTGTTTAACTTGGGCACCTGGCTGAGGGTAAACGTTTTTGCCTCACTGGCATGTTTTACACACCAGTTAAAAACTGCAGCCTCCTCGGCCTTAGTGTAGTCGCGGCGCGGATCGGCAGACGGCAACGTAGTGGTATTGGCAGTGGAGCTTGCGGCAGCCGCTGCGCTGGTAGACGCCGTAATGCTAGCGCTAACCGCACCAGAGGGCGTTACAGTTTTTGTGCCAGCGCAGGCACACAGCAACACTAAACCCAAAGCACTAGCTACAACGCTAAGTACCGGTTTTTTAAGTAGCCACTCATGAGTGGTTTAACTTTCTTGAGGAATACCTACCTGAGGGTGCAAGCGGCGTGAAACAATCAGCAAACTTACTACCAGTACTGCAATGATAACGCCCATAGCGCCAAAAGCAACGATAAAATCGTCGCCGGTGCGCGCTCCCCCACGCAGGTCAAGAATTAATCCCACCAGCTCAACAGCAATAATTGAGGAAACAAAACCACCGGTATTAACCGTACCAATAGCCACGCCCCAACGTGAACGCTGGGTATATTCACGCACAATATCAAAACCTAAAGCGCCCACACATGAAGCAATAGCAGCCCCAATAATCACAATTAACGCTGCCGCCGCTGAAGGCGACAAAGCTAGCCCCACCACCCAGGTCAAAACACTTATCGCATAGGCAGCCAGGCAGGTTTGTAGCCGGCGCCTAGGCCAACGTCCAGAAATAATTCCAGCCGGAATCCCGGCGGCCACCAAAAACAAGCCCTCTAAGCTAAGCATGGTGGCACTAACCGTGTCGCTTAAATGCATCCCTTGACGCATCCAAGCCGACCCCCACATCAGGGCAATCACGTTAAAAGGGAACGCTGCCGTAGCGTGAATCATCCAACCCACCCAGGTGGCGCGGTTACGCAGCACCGCCCCCATAGAGCGCCTAACCGACTCAGTTTGCGCTACCGGCGTCTTAGCGCCTGAAGGGTCATCGCGCACCAGCACCGCCGTAGACACGGCAGCTATAAACACCGCCAAAGCCACCAGGTTAAAGCTGGTAGACCAGCCGTAATCATGCAGCCACCACACCACTGGGAAAGCACTGATCACCTGCCCAATCTGGCCCCCCACGTTAGTTATCTGGGTTAGTAGCGGCACCCGTGAAGCACTAAACCAAGCCGGCAAAAACCGCACCACACCAATAAAAGCAGTGGCGTCGCCTGCCCCCACCAGGGCCTGGCCGCGAGCGCAGTGGGGAATGTGTGGGCTTGGGCGAGGGCTAGTTGGCCTAGGCCCACAATGATTAGGCCGCAGGTGAGTACTTTGCGTGAGCCGTAGCGGTCTAGTAGGAGGCCTACGGGGATTTGGGCGGCGGCGTAGACGGCTAGCTGGCCCATGATGAATACGGCTAGTTGGGCTGAGGATAGGCCGAAGCGTTGGTCTGCCCAGGGTACGGCCACGCCGAAGGAGGTGCGTGCGCACATGGCCATGCAGTAGGCCAGGCCTCCGCCTAAAAATACGATCCAGGCTTTTAGCCCGTCTTTTTGGTTTGTGGGCTGCTGGGTGGGGGCTGGTTTTTTCACGGTATTAGATGTTAGCCGTGTTTGGCCTTCCGGCTGGTTTTGGCCTTCCCGCTGGTTTTGGCCTTCCCGCTGGTTTTAGGCTTCTGGCTGGTCGTGGTTGGGCTCTTGGTTGGTGGCGTTTCCCGAGTTGTTGGGGCCTTGGCGGGAGCCGTTGCCTGAGTTGTTGGATTCGAGGAAGGCTTCGAGCTGGGCGGTGAGGGTGTCCAGGTCGGTGTCATTGAGATCCGCGTTTTGCAGACTTAGGTCTGGTGGCGGGGATAAGACGCTGTCTAGTGACTTGTCGTATTGCTTCTCCAGGGCTTGCACGAGGGCGGCGACTTCTGGGCGGTTAGCGACTTCAGTTTCGATGGCGTTTAGGTTGGTGATGGAGTTGGCTTCCAGGTCCCCTACCGGCAGGGCCAGGTTGATGGATTTGGCGATTGCGCGCAGCAGAGCTGAGGCGCTTTGGGGGAAGTCGTCTCGTAGTAGGTAGTGGGGTACGGAGGCGCTGACGCCGCGTGAGTCGAATCCGGCTTGGCCTAGGCGTAGTTCTAGGTAGTTACCGTAGGCGGCAGGAAATTCCATGTAGCCGAAGGTTTTGGGGTGGTTTGGGTCGTCTGGTACGTGTTGGCCGTGTTCGTACACCTGGGTGGGGCGAGTGTGTGGCACAGGCATGGGGATGCCGGCCATTCCCATGGCGGTGGTTACGCCTAGGGAGCGGGCCAGGTGGATGATTGCGTTGCTTAGTTCGTCCCAGCGGTAGTCAGGCTCGTCGCCGTGCAGGAAGAGGAATTCTTCGCCGTTATCGTCGCGTAGTAGTTCTAGGACCAGACTGGGGTGCGTGGCTTCTAGGAATTTGCCGTGGTCGTAGCTGATGGTGGGGCGCCGGGAGCGGTAGTCGATCAGGGCGTCGATGTTGAAGGTGGCCACTGCCTTGCCCGGCAGGGTGGTTAGTAGCTGCTCGGTAGCGAGGTTGGCGGCGTTACCGGCGTCGATGGCACCGTCGAATTGGTGCAGTAGTACGCGGGGGTGGATCTGGGCGTGGCGCTCTAGATTCATGGTGTATAGCGTCTGCATGGTTCCCCCTTGTGTGTGGCAGCTTGTAGATTTTATGGCCGCTATTAGTTTTTTGCTGGTTTTGTTTCTTTGTTTGGCTAACTGGTTTAGCTGGTCTTTTGTTCCATTTGTTTGGTGTCGTAGTGCTCACTGTGAACAAGTTGCAAGATTTGCTCGCGTTGTGGCTTTGAAACAAGAATAATGGATACTCGATTTTTACTGGCGTAAAGCGTGAGGTTTGTAGTGTCTGATGTGTCTGTCTCTAGTGCGTTGGCGCAGGCTATTGCCGATGAGCAGGTTGTAGTTGACCGTGCTTATAGGGAGCTTGATAGCCAAATTGCGCAGGCTCGCAAGACTTTAAGTGCTACTGAGGCTAGGGGTGCTTCGGGCACGCATCAGGCGCGCGGGGAGCGTGACGCGTTTGCGGCCCACTATGCCAATCGGATTGCCACCCTTGAGGGGGTCGAGCACCGGCTGGTTTTTGGACGTATGGATAACAGTGACGGTTCGCGTCACTATGTGGGACGCGTGGGTTTGCACGATGATCAGCGCCGTGAGGTGCTGTTGGATTGGCGTGCCCCGGCGGCGCGGGCTTTTTATCAGGCTACCGCGCGTGAGCCTTTGGGGCTGCGACGACGTCGTCATATAACCACCCGGGGCCGCACGGTTAGCGGGGTTGAAGATGAGCTGCTGGTGGTGGATGCTGCGGCGGCTAGTGACGTGACGCTTCAGGGTGAAGGTGCTTTGATGGCGGCGCTAATGAGGCCCGCGCGGGGCGCATGGGCGATATTGTGGCCACTATCCAGGCTGAGCAGGATCGGATTGTTACTGCTGATGGGCCGGGGATTTTGGTGGTTCAGGGCGGCCCGGGTACGGGTAAGACGGCGGTGGCTTTGCACCGGGTGGCTTATTTGTTCTACACCGAGCGGGAGCGTTTGGAGCGCTCAGGGGTGTTGTTGGTGGGCCCGTCACGGACGTTTTTGCGTTATGTGGAGCAGGTTTTGCCTTCTTTGGGTGAAACGGGCGTGGTTTCGACGACGATCGGGGATTTGGTCCCGGGCTACCATGCCACGGTTAGTGAGCCTAGCAAGCTGGCGCAGCTTAAAGGTTCACTGGTGTTTAAAGACATTTTGTATTCTTTGGCGCGTGCTTTGCAGCGGGTGCCGCAGGAGCCTCGCCCAATTGTGGTTAATGAGGTGGTTTTGCAGCTTACTCCCGAAGATGTGCGTCAGGCTCGTTCGCGGGCGCGCCGCTCGGGTAAGCCTCATAACCAGGCGCGGGAAACTTTTGTGCTGTGGCTACTAGAGCGACTAACTGACCAGTATGCGGCTAAGAAGGAGATGCTTGATCCTTCTGACCCCGACACGCGGGCTTGGATCCGTGAGGATATTCGTACCAGCCGTGATGCGCGCCGGGAAATTAACCTGTGCTGGATGCCTACTGATGCGCAGGCTTTGCTCGATAAGCTGTTTTCGCGCCCGCAGCTGCTAGATAAGCACGCTAAGCAGCTAACTAAGGCGCAACGTAAGCTACTGCTACGCCCGGCTGGCTCGCCGCTCAGTGAGGCCGATATTCCTTTGCTTGATGAGCTGTTGGAGCTGCTGGGCCCCATGGATGATGTTTCGGCCCGCCAGGCGCGCCAGGCTGAGGCGGAGCGGGCCCGTGAGCTGGAGTATGCCCAGCAGGCTATTGCTTCCCAGGGCCTAGGTGGAGGCATGGTTAGCGCCCAGACTTTAGTTGACCGCTACAGTGGCGGCGGGGCTATTGCGCCACTGGCTGAGCGCGCCCGGGCGGATCGGACCTGGACTTATGGCCATGTGGTGGTTGATGAGGCCCAGGAGCTGGGGGCGATGGCTTGGCGAGCTTTGGCCAGGCGCTGCCCGCTGCGTTCGTTCACGGTGGTTGGGGATTTGGCCCAGTTCTCTGGCACGACGCCGCCGCGTTCTTGGCGCCAGGTGCTTACTCCCCTGGGGGTGCGTGCAGATGAAGCTGCTGATATTCAGGCTGCTAAGGGAGCTAGTGGCACCCCTATGCGCCAGGAAGTGCTAACGGTGTGTTACCGCACCCCCAAGACCATTATGAAGGCAGCTGAGGCGGCTGTGGCCAGCTATGGTTTGCAGGTGCCTTACCCGGTTACTTCGGTGCGCGACTTGGATGATGCCCTGGTAGTTGAGGCGGTTACGCCGCAGCTTTACGCCCAGCGTTGGCGTGAGGTTGTGACCGCTAAATGCGCTCAGCTTGATGAGCAGCTGGGTAAGGATCAGGGCACTATTGTGGTGATTTCTAATGACCCTGCCCGCCTTGAGGCATTGCTGGGCGAAGATGAGTATTTAGCTGAGCAAATGTTTTGCCCTGAGGGGGATTTGCTACGGGCCCGCGTGGCGGTTATGAGCCCGCTGACCAGTAAGGGCCTGGAGTTTGATGTGGTGTTGCTTGATCAGCCGGGCCAAATAGGTCAGGTTTCTCCCGGTGACTTGTATGTGGCCATGACTCGCCCCACTAAGCAGCTGCATATTTTGCATACTGGCGAGTTAGGTTTTTCCTTGCAATAGGCGGATACCGGGCGCTACCAAACTGGTTTTCGATAGGCGATCTTGACGCGTTTTTTCTCTAAGTTGCGGCGCAAAAGGAAAAAATACGCTACCGTAACTTACGCAACCGTAAGTTACGTTGCCTATCGAGCCAGTTGGCACACTCTTTAGGAGGAACCTTGAGCGCCGCAGACTACCAGCGCCCTCACTACGCCCCGGGCGTTCCCGCAGTGGTGGCCCTACCGACCCAGCCGCTTAGTACTGTGCTCGACGACGCCGCTAAGCGTTTCCCGCAGCGAATCGCGGTGGATTTTTTAGGCGCCAACATCACCTACGGACAGCTACACGCCCAGGTGCAGCACGCCGCTGAGGCGCTACGGCGTTTAGGGGTACGCAAGGGTGACGTGGTTGCCGCTATTTTGCCTAACTGCCCCCAGCACTTGGTGTTGGCTTACGCCACCTGGCGTATTGGTGCGGTGCTAGCTGAACACAACCCGCTTGCCCCCTCCAGCCAGATTGAAGAGCAGCTTAAGCTACACGGCGGCAAGCTAATTATTGGTTGGGAAAAGTCTCTAGCCCAGCTAGATAAAGACATCAACCTGCGCGATTACAACGTTTACGCCGTCAACATGACCTCAGCGCTACCGCGTCACCTACAGGCGGCGCTGCGTCTACCGCTTAAAGCTGCGCGCGCTAAACGTGAAGAGATGCGCGCCCCGGTACCTAGCTGGATTGGCTCCTGGGACCGTCTGGTTGCCTCCAGCCCGGCCCTACCGGCTGATACTGCCCTACCTGACGTTAATGATGTAGCAACGCTGCTACACACCGGTGGCACCACCGGCACCCCTAAGGCGGTAAAGCTAACCCACATGAACCTGGGTTCTAACACTGCCATGGGGTTGGCTTGGGCCGGCCCGCACGTTAAGGACGGGCAGGAAGTGTTCTACTCGGTACTGCCCTACTTCCACGCTTTTGGGCTAACCCTATCCATGCTGTGTGCAGTCGCTTTGGCGGCCACCCAGGTGGTATTACCCAAGTTCAGCGTGTCGCTAGTAATTGAGGCCTGGAAGCGTCAGCCCTGTACTTTCTTCCCCGGCGTACCGGTTATTTTTGACCGCCTAGCTAAGGCCGCAGCCAACCCGCGCCCCGGCCAGGTAATGCCTGATTTCACTTCTTGCTCCATTGCTCTTTGTGGCGCTGCAGCTACGCCCCGGGAAGTGGCTGCTGCTTGGGAGGAGCTAACTGGCCACTACCTCATTGAGGGCTATGGCATGACTGAAACCTCCCCCATCATTATGGGTAACCCCATCACTGATGAGCGCCGTCCGGGGGCTTTGGGTGTGCCCTTCCCCTCCACCGACATTTTGCTACTCGACCCTGAAGACCCAGACCCCTCCCGCCCGGTAGCCAGGGGTGAGGTTGGCGAGATTGCGGTACGTGGCCCCCAGGTGTTTGCCGGTTACCTGAACAACCCTGAAGAAACCGCCCAGGTGATGCTTGAAGGCGGCTGGCTACGCACCGGCGACCTGGCCCGTATCGACACCGATGACTTCTATGTCATGACTGATCGGCGTAAAGAACTGATCATTTCTGGTGGCTTCAACATTTACCCCACCGAGGTGGAGGCCGCCGTGCGCTCCATGCCGGGGGTTGAGGACGTCGCCGTGGTGGGTCTGCCCGAGCAAAGCGGTAACGAGTCAGTAGTGGCTGCGATTGTGGCCCAGGCCGGCGCTAACATCACCCTGGAAGAGGTACGTGCCTGGGCTGAAAAGCACATCGCCCACTACGCCCTGCCACGCCAGATCGCTATTGTGCAGGAGCTACCGCGCTCCCAGATCGGCAAGGTTATGCGCCGCGTGCTGCGTGAAGAGCTGCTAAACGCCCGCGAATCTGCCGGCCAAGCCGCCTCCAAAGCTCAAGAAGCTGCCGGTCAGGCCGCCGTGCGCGCCCAGGACACCGCCTCTAAAGCCCAAGAGGCAGCCGCTCAGGCGGCCGCTAAGGCTCAAGGAGCCGCTGCCAAGGCGCAGGAGGTAGCTGGCCAGGCTGCCGGCCAGGCTGCCGCCAAAGCCCAAGAAGTAGCTGGTCAAGCCGCTGCTAAGGCGCAGGAAGCAGCGGCCAAAGCCCAGGAGGCAGCTAAGAAGCTCAAGCGCTAAGCATCCCCTGGTTTAAGACCACTTACTAAGCTCCTATTGGGACCTTAGTAAGTGGTCTTTCAATTTCTAAAGCGCCAGCCATAGTACACTTTGGCCCATGACTTCTCAGGCCAGTGATAGCAACTGCTTTGTACGCCCCGCCCGGGTTGAAGACCTAGAGGCCATGGGCATAGCTCACGCCGCCGCCATGTTAGCCACCTTGCAGGCCGGCAGCAGCCAAGAGCTACCGGTGAGTGTTAGTGCCATGATCACCCCTGCAGTACTGGCTTCAGGTTGGCAAGAGGCGGTTACTAATCCGCCCTCCCCCGCCCACCACGTGCTGGTAGCTACCCAGGCGGGCGCCGTCGTCGGCTTAGCAGCCCTAGCCCCTGACAGCGACGGCGACGGTGAAATCACCGCCCTGGCCGTACACCCCGCCTACCAGCGCCACGGACACGGCTCACGCCTCCTCGCCGCCTGCGCTGACCTGGCCAAACAAAATAAGATGGCCAATATTTCCATGTGGGTTATTCGCGGGGACGAATCGTATGTGCGCCTGCTAACCAGCGCCGGGCTGGCCCCCATGGCCGGGGCTCAGCGCAAACTGAGCGTGGGCCAAGACGTAAGCGAAGTATGCTGGGGCGCCAGCCTCTAGACGCCAACGCCCCACACCTAGGTGCCCTAAAGCGAGCACCCCAAATTAGGCAGTTAAAAGTGCCAGCTCAGCGCTGGCCCACCACCACCTGGGCGCGCGGGCCACTAGCCAACCAGGCCGCAACCTGACGCACCTGCTCGGCGTCAACCGCATCAAGTAGACGCAGGTTTTCAGCCATTGAACGCAGGCGACCAGTGCTAACCTCAGCCCGGCCTAAACGCCCCATACGTGCCAGGGAGTCCTCTCCCCCCAGCACCATGGAGCCGCGCAGCTGGCCACGTGCCCGCTCTAGCTCCTGTTCGCTAACCCCGTCGCTAGCGAGACGCTCCCACTGCGCGCTCATCAGCTCCAGCACCTGGTCAACGTTTTCCTTGGCGCAGCCGGCGTAGATCCCAAAGGCACCCGCATCGGCGTAGCTAAGGTCAAAAGCGTAGGTAGTGTAGGCCAGTCCGCGCTGCTCGCGGATGGACTGGAACAGGCGCGAAGACATGCCGCCACCCAAAATCGTGGTCATCACGCTAAGGGGCCAGCGCCGCTCATCACCGATAGCGATGCCGGGGGTACCCAAATACACGTGGCTTTGTTCGCTTTCGCGCTCCACATACATGTCCTGGGGCTTTAGCTGCTGCAGCTGGCTGGCCTCACTGCGGCGAGCACGCGGCACGGCTTTAGTATCGACGCTCCAGCCCACCTGGGCTAGCTGATCAGACACCTGCTGGCAGATCTGGTCATGGTTAACATGCCCGGCTGCGGCCACAATCAAAGTATCGGAAGCATAGTTGCGCTGATAGTGGTCCCACACGGCGTCGCGTGGCACATCCACCACGGCCTGGGCGGTGCCGCCTACCGGCCGACCCAGCTCAGTGTCTTGGCCGAAAACCGATTTAACGAAGGTTTCATGGGCCAGGTCGCTGGGGTCATCGGCGGCTTCAGCTAGCTCTGAGACAATCACGCCGCGCTCAGTTTCCACCTCTTTGGGATCCAGCAGGGAGCTGGTAACCATGTCGGTGACAATATCTAGAGCCACCGGCATGTCACTGGCCTGCACCCGCGCATAGTAGGAGGTGTGTTCTTTTGACGTGGCCGCATTGGATTCGCCGCCAATCATGTCAAAGGCGGTGGCAATATCGGCGGCGCTACGGCGCGCGGTGCCTTTAAACAGTAGGTGCTCTAGGAAGTGAGTGGAGCCTTCTTGGCCAGGGCGTTCGTCGCGGCTACCCACCCCGAACCAGTAGCCCACGCTGGCTGAGCGCAGTCTGGCACGTCCTCGGTAATGACCCGCACGCCGCCAGGCAAAATTGAGCGACGCAGGTGGGCGCCGTCGTCGTCAAGGAACAGCTCTGTGTCTGCTTGGCCGGCGACTCCGCGAAGCAGCTCGACCTCACTATAAGACTGAAATTCACTCACTAGGTGAGCATATCAAGCAAGCCACTTAGCCCCGAAAACGCGCCTAAAAATGGTTGCGCTATGGTGCCGGGCTAGCTGGGGCCGACGGCGCACGCTGGCTTGGTGATTGTTGCGGGCCCTGTACGTGGGCTGGCTTGTAACGGTGGCGGCGCGTTGGGGCAGGCCGGGCTGGCTCGCTGCCTAGCTGACGGGCAATGGGGGTTGGAGGCAGGGCTGGCGGGCGGCGTCGGCACATAAAAAAGGAGGGTGAGACGTACCCCTAAAACGTCCCACCCTCGACTTTTTCGGCCAAAATTGACCGCATGTAAGCGCAAGCGGCTTAACGGGTTACATGTTAACGCATGCAAAGGCCCTGGTCATAGATAGTTGGCAGATAAGTGAGATATGTCCACCTAGCGGAACACTTCCCCCTAGCAAACCATCCCACTTTGCAGGCTAGCGCTGACAGCGATAGGCAAGTTTCTGCTGATCACAGGGATGGTTGGCAAGCTCTGGCGATATTTACGACGACGGCGGGGCGCTTACGTCATTGCGCCAAGTGAGCGTGTTAACCTACCTGATGAAGCAGATTACATGCGTTCCTTTAGCTCAAGTTACTGAGAGCAGGTAAATAATGACGCTAGAGTTGCAAGAGATTGGTTTTCACTACCGTAGCGGTGAGCAGATTTTAAATAATTGCTGCCACACATTTGAAAACGGCATAACCGCACTAGTAGGCGCCAATGGTGCGGGTAAAACCACTCTCTTGCGGCTACTAGCTAGTTTGCTTAAACCAAAATCTGGGCAGATAAATTACTGCGGTCACTCTATTCACGCCTCAGCCAGTAAGCTAGCTGAATATCGCAAACTTTTAGGCTGGCTCCCCCAACAGGCCAGCCTAGCTAAAAATATAGTAGCAATAGATTACTTGCGTTATCTTTGTTGGCTTAAACAAATTCCTAGCCGCGAAGCTGAAACCGCTATAACTAACCTGGCCCAGCAGTTAGAAGTTGAGCAAGTTTTAGCTCGCCCTATGCGCCAGCTTTCAGGCGGTACTCGCAGGCGTGTCACTCTGGCCGGAGCTATGCTTGGTAACCCTAAAGTGTTGCTACTAGACGAACCGTCTGTGGGACTTGACCCTACGCAGCGTCAAGCTTTCCTAAATGCTTTAACGCCGCTTAGCAGCAAGTGCATTATTATCTTATCAACACACATCCTTGAAGATGTTTCTTAGCCGCTAATAGCTGCGTAACTATAGCAGACAAAACCATCAAATCTGCTTTTTCAATAGATGCTTTACGCGAGCAAGACGCATTAACTTTAGAGCTCCTTCGCTCCAAGATCGGTATGTAATATGTTTAAAGTATTGCTGCCTCGCCAGCGGATAGCTTTCGTCTTAGTTTGCGCAGTGCTATCTAGTTACTTTGTCTGGGAATTATTTAAATCGCGTGCTAAGTGGCTTGGCTGGTATCCGGCTGTAAGTGGCGTTTTGCTTGGCACCACTTTGCTGCCCATGTGTTTTGCTGCCACCTTTGCAGCTTGGGCTGGCGGCTACCTCAAAAATCAGCCTCTACCAGACCTGATCAAATTAAGCCCCCACCAGCCCTATGCCCCTGCACGTGAGCTTTTTGCAGCCATAACCTTTACCTTCACTGCCATCACCTGGATGATTTTCATTCCAATCCAGATTTATGTCTGGCTGACCTCTGCACAGACTCAAAACCTATTGCTTCCTTGCCTTATGGCACTGCTAAATGTGTTGGTAAGTTACGCAGCGATGACCGCTTTAGGCCTTGCTTTAGCCCGATATTTGGGGGCTGTGCCCGCGATCTGTATAGCCCCTTGCCTGCCCTATACGCTGATTGCGCTTACTTCAGCCTATGATGGGGGGCGCTCTCCCGGCTTGGCTTTCACTTTTTGGGATAGCTTGCCTTGGCTGTACCTGCGCACTAGCACGGCTACTCTTACGCTGCGTTTGCTTTTTTGGGCGGCTGTCACCTGTACACTGCTGGCCTTTGTTTCCAAGCAAGCGGGCTGCTACGCAGGTGTGCGTTAGCACTGCTGGTAGTTATCACTGTCCTAACCGGTAGCTACGGTATAAACAGCACAGCTATTAGGGGCGCCGATAGTGCAGTTTGTAAATCTAACGCCACACTTACGGTATGTAGCCCCGCCTATGGGGCACAGGGGCTGGACGCTTACTTGGCTTATGGCTCTTCGTTAATTAGTACGCTGCCTGCTAATTTACGCCCCAAAACCCTAGTTGGCGCAGTAACTGACCTTGAAGCTACTTTAGCTAGTGCACCTCAAAAAGCTATCTATGCACCAAGTGGCTTTGGTGAGTATATGGATACGACTTTAGTTGATAGAGATGCTCTAGCTGCCAAGCTTGCCAGCAACTATCTGCTGGCTAACTGTACATATAAGTCGGCAGGTAAAGACCTAAATTTAGGCTTGTCACTGTGGTGGTTAAAGCGTAGTGGCGTGAGCGAAACTAGTTTGCCTGACTATGCCCAGCTACGCCCCTATGCCACTAGCGAGGCGTTAGGGGCTGAAAAGTATCTTAGCTCTGTGCCTTATGCTTCCCTTGAGAACACTTTGAACCGTAAAGCCCAGAAGATTCTTGCCTGTGAAGCCACACTTGACGATATTAAAAAATAGCTGCCATCGTAGTACAGTTATCGGCATTTTAGTTAGCCTTACTGCTTGGCTAACTTCAGTTGTGCTCAGTGAAGTGCAAATTCGAGTCCACCCCGACACCACTGCCTCCATTGCCTCCCAAGAGCAGTTGGGCACGCTAGCGGGCGCCGTCGCGATTAGTGCCAGCACCATGATGCTTTCCCCAAGCGTGCCCTGGGCTGAATTTACTAGCAAGAGTGGTGTACTGCGTTTACAACTGCTACGCACCAGCGTGTTTAGCGTTAAATCTTGCCTTAATAGGTTTAACAAATCTGCTCTTACCAGCCAATATAGATACTTGGTTTCGCACTTGGCTGCTGCTAATTCTTTGCGCTTTAACTGCATTAAGCGCTAGTTGGACTAACCGCTATGTAGCTGCCTTAGCTCCTATTGCGGTAGTGATGATAATGTCCCTGGCTGGGCTTGTACCTTGGCAGTTTAATTTTGTTTTTAATCTAGACACTGCCCCCTTCCAATCTCCCCTAGCAGCGCTGCTTACAGTGTTGGCAGTGGTTGATAGCCGTCTGCACCTTAGTCGGCAATATTTTTAAGCGTCAGGTTAAAGTAAGTAGCGTGCAGCTTAGAGCACTTAGAGACAAGTTTGGGGCCGGAAAATTCCGACCCCAAACTTAAGCTCCTTGAGTTTGGCTCAAGGTGCAGGCGTTTCAGTCCTGAGTTTCTTCGCTCAGGGTGCGGGTGCGACGACGACGGGGACGACGCTCACGTACCGGGGCGTCACCCTCCTCGCGGGCGCCACGCTCGGCGCGGTGAGCCTCGCGGGCCTCGTTGTTGGCGGCCTCAGCAGCCAGCTGCTCTTCGTTCAGCACGGCGTGCAGGCTGAGCTTGCCACGCGGGTCGATCTCGGCCAGTTCAACCTGGACCTTGTCGCCAACCTTGAGGACATCCTCAACGTTCTCCACGCGCTTGCCACCAACTAGGCGACGAATCTGGCTGATGTGCAGCAGGCCATCCTTGCCGGGGGTCAGGGAGATGAAAGCACCGAAGGTGGTGGTCTTAACAACCGTACCCACGAAACGCTCGCCCACCTCAGGCATCTGGGGGTTGGCGATAGCGTTCACGGCTTCACGGGCGGCCTCAGCGGAGGGGCCGTCAGAGGCGCCAATGTAAACGGTGCCGTCGTCCTCGATGGTTAGCTCAGCGCCAGTGTCTTCCTGGATCTGGTTGATCATCTTGCCCTTGGGGCCGATAACCTCACCGATCTTGTCAACCGGGATGTTAACGGTCAGCACGCGCGGGGCGTAGGGAGAGAGCTCGTCCGGGGTGGAGATAGCTTCGTTGAGCACGCCCAGGATGTGCAGGCGGGCATCGCGAGCCTGACCCAGGGCGCCGGCCAGAACCTCAGAGGGTAGGCCGTCAAGCTTGGTGTCCAGCTGCAGGGCGGTGATGAAGTCAGCAGTACCGGCAACCTTGAAGTCCATGTCACCGAAGGCGTCCTCAGAACCGAGAATATCGGTCAGGGTGGCCCACTTGGTTTCGCCGTCGATTTCCTCGTGCATTAGACCCATGGCAATACCGGCAACAGGGGCGCGCAGCGGCACGCCGGCCTGCAGCAGGCTCAGGGTGGAGGCACACACGCTACCCATGGAGGTAGAGCCGTTAGAGCCTAGAGCCTCAGAGACCTGACGGATAGCGTAGGGGAACTCTTCGCGGCTGGGCAGCACCGGCACCAGGGCGCGCTCGGCCAGGTTACCGTGACCGATTTCGCGGCGCTTGGGGGCACCCACACGCCCGGTCTCACCGGTGGAGAAGGGCGGGAAGTTGTAGTGGTGCATGTAGCGCTTGGCGGTGACGGGCGAAAGGTTGTCCAGCTGCTGTTCCATGCGCAGCATGTTCAAAGTGGTCACGCCCAGGATCTGAGTTTCGCCACGCTCGAACAGGGCCGAGCCGTGTACGCGCGGAAGTACCTCAACCTCAGCAGCCAGGGTACGGATGTCCTTGGTGCCACGGCCATCCATACGGATGCCCTCGGTCAGGGTGCGGTGACGCACTAGCTTCTTGGTGACGGACTTGAAGGCGGCCTTGAGGGCCTTCTCGTCGTCTTCCTCGGGGAAACGCTCAGCTAGCTGGGCCAGGACCTGGTCGCGGATAGCATCCACGGCCTCGTCGCGGGCCTGCTTGCCTTCGGTGCTTAGAGCCTGGGCTAGGCCGGCCTCCTTAGCAGCGGTCTCGACGGCGTCGTACTGCTCGTCGGTGTAGTCCAGGTAGAGCGGGAACTCGGCGGTGGGCTTGGAGGCGTGGGCAGCAACTTCCATCTGGGCTTCACACAAAACCTTGATGAAGGGCTTGGCAGCCTCTAGGCCCTCGGCTACTACAGCCTCAGTGGGGGCCACAGCGCCGGCCTTGATCAGGTTCCAGGCGTGCTCGGTGGCGCCAGCCTCAACCATCATGATGGCCACGTCGCCGTCTTCAAGCACACGACCGGCCACAACCATCTGGAAAGTGGCGCGCTCAATCTCGCTGTAACGAGGGAAAGCTACCCACTGGCCGTCAATCAGGGCGATGCGGGTACCAGCCACCGGGCCCGCGAAGGGCAGCCCAGCAATCTGGGTGGACATGGAGGCGGCGTTAATAGCTAGAACGTCGTAGGCGTCGTCGGGAGCAATAGACAGTACGGTCTCAACTACCTGAACCTCGTTACGCAGGCCCTTAACAAAGGAGGGGCGCAGCGGGCGGTCAATTAGACGGCAAGCCAGGATAGCTTCGGTACCGGCGCGGCCTTCACGACGGAAGAAAGAACCGGGGATGCGGCCGGCGGCGTACTGACGCTCTTCCACATCTACAGTGAGGGGGAAGAAATCAAACTGGTCTTTGGGGTGCTTGCCAACAGTGGTGGCAGACAGGATGGCGGTCTGACCATCCAGGTAAGCCATAGCGGAGCCAGCGGCCTGCTTGGCTAGTCGTCCGGTTTCAAAACGGACTACGCGCTTACCAAAAGCGCCATTGTCGATTACGGCTTCAGCCGCAGTGACCTCAGGGTCATCAATGAACATCTAGATTCACTTTCGTCTTCTCTTATGTATCCCTTCTAGCTTAGCGGCATTTAGGCCATTTGTGGGTTTGGCCGCGCGTGAACTAGGCAATTCAAGCAAAAACGGCAACCTCTAAACGAGATTGCCGTTTGTATGCTTATGCGCCAGTGATCAGCGGCGGATGCCCAGACGAGCGATGAGGCTACGGTAGCGCTCAATGTCCTCTTCGTAGAGGTAGTCCAGCAGGCGACGACGCTTACCAATTAGCAGGTAAAGACCACGACGGGAGTGGTGGTCGTGCTTGTGGGACTTGAAGTGCTCGGTCAGGTTAGAGATACGCTCGGTGAGGATAGCGACCTGAACCTCAGGGGGAACCGGTGTCGCCCTCGTGGGTAGCGTACTCGGCGATTAGCTGCTGCTTGCGCTCAGCGGAGATCGACATATATTTACTCCTCATGGTCGTTACACGGAGCCTGGGGCAGGTTCTCCCAAGCATGACGCGCCGTGGCCGGCTTTGACGGCCCTGCAAGCTTAGCAGCCTCAAGAGCTAGCAACCACCCTTAAAGCGTGCTTTTGCCACAAATCACCCCTAGTTGATAATCAGTATCATTATAGTTAAGCTTTTAGTGGCATTTCTCTGCACATTTGGAAAGACCCGCTATGAAAATACGTTCGCGTATCGCAGCTATGGCCTTAACTGCCGCTTTAGCCCTCTCCCCGCTTGCTGCACCTTCCCTGGCCAGTCCTGACGACGGCAAGATCGTAACCACCGCCCACCACATTGACGCCCCTAAGGTGTATTGGCGCGATAACAACTTTGCCTGCTAAATGAAGCCAATGGGCAAACCTATGCGCTAGAAGACACGGTTAACTGGGTGGGTACCGGCTATAAACGCAGCGGTGAGCAGCTGTATTTCTTCAACTTTGAGGGCTCACCCAACCCCGGCATTGACTTTATTCGTTCTGTTGGCGACCTGTGGTATCGCGCCCCAGCTATTCCCGGGGTTAATAAGGAACCCCTGTGGGCTGGTTTCGGGGCTGATAGCGAGATTCCCACCGAGCAGTTCAGGAACGCTTCCTTCAGCCTAGACCTGGTTGGTTTTGATGGTCCGGGCCGCATGGAGGCGCTGGTTTATTACGCTGACGACGACGGCGTGCGGCGCTACCTGTCCTCCCACGACGAGGGGCGGCGCTCAATCTTCCTAACCCCGGGCAACCACACCCACAATGACACGATTTTCTCTAAGCCTGGCCGCTATGTACTGACCTACCGGGCTACTGCGCGCGCTAAAGATGGCTCACTGATTGCCTCTAAAACTGTGCCTTTTGTGTGGCAAGTTGGTGGCACGCGCCCCTCTGACACCGCCTCTACCCCGCTGAGCCAGCAGTTTGCCGCCGCTCCTTCTGGTGCCCCGGCCACGCCCTACACCTTCACGCTCTCAGCCCATGAGGGACGCCAAAAAGATGGCGACGACAAACTCACGGACCTGACTTTTGATGCGGGAGATGCTAAAGCTGGCGGAAACGTAACCTTCTTCATTGACGGCTACTACCTGGCTCAGGTGCCGGTGGTTAACGGTAAAGCCACTTGGAAAGAAATGATTGGTTCTACCACCAGTGCTTTCCAGGCTGTCTATATTCCCGACGCCGCCAGTGGCCTGCCGCGTTGGGTTTCGGCTTCGGTGGAATACACCACCGGCGAGGAATCCCCTGCCTCCACCGATTCCACCCAGGCGGTTTCGCGTCTGCCCGAGCCGGCCTCCAGCGACCCGGCCCCGGCTTTTGACACCCAGCCTTACACCCCTAAGGCGCTTAGCTACACCGTGGATGTTAAATCCATTAGCGACAGCCGTCTAAACACCACCATCACGCTGTCAGACAGCAAGGTTAAGGCCTATATCAATGGCGGCTACTATGACTCGCCTACCGAGCAGTACCCCACCTGCATTTTTGAGGGGGTAACGGATGTAAATGGGCAGTTGAGTATTAATGACTCCCACTCTGACTGCTCAGGTAAATATCTGCGTATCAACGTTATCCCCCACGCCCTAATTGGCTCTGCTGGTGGTAGCGCTGATTCTCCCGGCCCGGTTGATACTCGCGCAGGTCTGAGCTACTCGGGTGCTTTGGCGGTCGATGGCGCCAACGGCACTTCTGAGCCCACCCCACAGCCGACCGCTCAGCCTGCCCCTGAGCCGGCCCCGCAGCCCACTGCCGCTCCTACTACGACGCCGGCCCCCTCCCCTACAGCTAGCGCGGCCCCTACGGCTACCCCTGCGCCTAGCCCGACGGCGTCGGCCCAACCTACCGCTAAGCCCACTCCCACGCCGGCACCGACCAGTCAACCGACCACCACGCCGGCACCCGGTAAGCCCACACCTACGCCCCCTGGGACCAGCCCGGCACCCACCCCCACTAAGCCCAGCGGGCCGGTGAGTGAAAAGGTGATTTTGCAGCGCGGTCACGTAGATATTGCTGGCTCACTAAACGCCGATGGCACCGCATTAAGCGCCAGTTTGCATGATGACACCCTCACCAACGCTAAAACCTCAGTTGACCGCGATATCAACTCGGTAGCTTTAGCTTTGGACGACTCAGCTCGCCACACCCGCCCCTCTAGCGGCCGCCTAGCTGGTAGCCAGTATGACTTCCTGGGTAAATCCGCCAGCCAGTTCTACTACACTGACGCGATTAATGACGGCGTACACATTTGGCCTGGCTGGTCCACCAACGGCATCAGTGACTCGCTAGCCCAAGGCAGCGTCAAATTCATTGTTAAACCCCACTCGCTGCCCGAGGGTGCTAGTGCGCACGTGTTTAACAGTGACGCTTTAACCGGCAAGGTGGAACATATTTTTAACACCTCCACCTCGCTTAGCGAGCTGTCTATTCCTGAGCACACCCACGCTCACGCCAACTGGGCTTTTCACCAAGCCCGGCGTGTATCTGTTCGAGGTTAGCTTCACGGCCACAGTCAAGGGCCAGGCTCTGGCCTCACCCACTAAATGCCTGACTTTCTTAGTGGGTAACCAGGCTATTGCCGATTACCGCGCCGGCAAGGTTAGCGACTGCAAGCTAGATGGCAACTCCCCAGGGCCCGGGGCCAGCCCCACTAACCCAACGCCCACTAGTCCAAGCCCCACCACCCCTATCAATAATGTGGTTGGCTCTAACCCCACTAGCCCGGCTGGCGCTAGCGCATCTAAGCCGACGGCGTCTGGCTCCCAGGGCGCTAAGAGTTCTGGCTCTCTAAGCGGCGCCTTAGGCAGCTCTAGCAGCGGCGCAAAACTGGGCGGTTCTGGTTCGACCGGAGCTTTAGGCAGCGCGGGCGGCGCGGGCGGCGCCAGTGCAAGTGGAGCTGGTGGCAAAGCTGGCGGCTCGCTAGCCAAAACCGGCTTCGAACCAATACTGGCAATGCTAGGAGCTGGCCTGTGCCTGGCCTCGCTAGGTTTTAGGCGACAGCGCCGCACCAACTAGTGAGCGCCACGTCAACTAATGCTCGTGCCCCCTGGTTTTTTAAACCAGGGGGCACAGTGTTTAGACAGCAGGTGCCTAGACAGCATCTAAGCCGCACGCAGAATGTAGCTTTTAGCAGGCAGTAACTTGCGCTGGATCGATCGGCTCTGGCACCGGCACGTTCAGCACCGCCGCACTGTCAGCAATATCTTTGTGCATCTGCTTTAACAGCTCATCCAAGCCGGCAAAACTGATCATTGGGCGCAGATAGCTGACCAGATCAACCGCCACTTCTTGGCCATACAGGTTCAAGTCGGCGCGGCCAAGCACGTGGGCTTCAACCGTGCGTTTGGGTACATCCTTAAAAGTTGGGTTAGTGCCGATCGAGATAGCCGCAGGCATTTTACGTAGCCCACTGGCGCCGTCGTGAGCCCAAAGCCAACCGGCGTAGACACCGTCAGGGGGCACTACCCCGGCAGTTTCCGCATCCAAATTAGCGGTAGGGAAACCTAACTGGCGTCCACGCTGCAAACCATGCACCACCGTGCCTCGCAAGCGATGCGGTCGGCCCAAAATCCGCGCCGCCTCAGCCACGTCACCCTTTTCCAGGGCTTGACGCACCCAGGTTGACGACCAGCGTTTACCGCTGTGTCCGCACACGTTATCTACGATTTCAACCTCAAAACCAAGCTTTTGGCCCAGCTGCTCCAAGCTGTGCCTGTCGCCCGCATTGCCGGCCCCAAAACGCACATCAGAGCCCACCACCACCAGGCGAGCCTTAAGCAGATCCACCAGCCAGGTGCGCACAAAATCCTCGGCGCTTTGGGCGGCAAACTCCAAGGTGTAGTTAACCACCAAGGTGGCATCCACCCCCTGCTGCCCCAGCGCCTCAAAGCGGTCAGCCAAAGACGTGATCAAGTGCAGGTGGGTGTCAGGATCATGCACCAGGCGCGGGTGAGGATCAAAAGTCAGCACCACGCAAGGCACGCCCATTTGCTTAGCGCGCCGCACAGCATGAGCCAAAATCGCCTGATGACCACGATGGACGCCGTCGAAAATACCGATAGTGAGCACGCAGCCAGCAGCTAAATCAAAGCTGCGCCACCTGCTTGGGCGAATGTAAAACTTTCACGCGTGTGCGCCACCATTGCAGCCGCATCCACCAGCGCAACCACAACCGCCAGAGCGGGGCTTAGCATCCACCGCACGCAACCCCAAAATATTGCCAGGTTTACGTCCCGGAACCGGACTGGCCTGCGCCATGGGGCCCTGAGGTACCTGAGCTTTAGGCTCCTGCGGCTGCGAAACCTGCTGAGTCAAACTTTTCTCCTATTTCACGCGCCCGCAAAAACTAGCACCGGTCGCAAATGTTTACCTTGATGTTTCAACAATGCCACGGCCTCACCCTGCATGTCTAACGCGGCTAGCACCTTTTGCTTAGCGTTAACAGGGGCCTTGGCCACTTGCACATTTTCTTCCAACTGACGCGGCAAAAACTTACCTTGACGCACGTCCTTAACCTGACCGGGATCTAAAACCAGCCAGTTGAAAGCCTGCCTGAGCACCAGCGGCAGGGGCGTTAGGGCCAAACCCTTAGGGTCAGCGCTGTCAGCATCCTCAGCTACCTGCGCCGACCAGCCGCTAAGAGTGCGTGCGTCGCTGACTTTAAACGGACCCACCAGGGTGCGTCGCAGCGTAGTCAAATGCGCAACTGTTTGCAGCGACAGACCAAAATCGCGAGCCAAAGCCCGAATATAGGTACCTGACGAGCAGCTAACTTGCACCTTCACATCCACCACTGGCACTTGGCCCCAGCCCGGGTAACTGGCGCTAGTGGAGTTAACTTGACCCAGATCAAAGCTATGAATGGTGACTTGCCTAGCTTCCAGCTCCACCTCCTGACCGCTGCGGGCCAGGTCATAGGCGCGTACGCCGTTAACCTTAATGGCACTAAAACTGCTGGGCACCTGGCTAATCGGGCCGGTTAGCTGAGCGGCAGCAGCCTGCAGGCGCCCCAAATCAACCTGCCCGGGAGCTATCACCTGGGTTACCTGGCCGTGAGCATCCTCAGTGTCTGTGCCCACCCCCAGGCGGATGGTGGCCTCATAGGTTTTATCGGCCCCCAACTAGGTAGTTCAGCAGCCGGGTAGCTTTACCAACGCCCACCGTAAGCAATCCGGTAGCCATGGGGTCTAGTGTGCCCGCATGGCCCACCTTGCGCGTGGCCGCCAGACGCCGCACCCGGGAAACCACATCGTGGCTGGTGATGCCCAGGTCTTTATCAACCAGTAGCAGCCCGTCGGGGGCGGTTACGGCCCCCCGGGCTACATCCACTGGCCGCACGCGCTCAGTTGCGCCCGGGCCCTGGCTGGGCTCGCCTTGGCTGGGCCTGTCTTGACCGAGCGCAGTTTGCTTTTCGCTCACTTATCAGAGCTGGTCGTGACTAGAGCGGCCCTGGGCGTCAGCCTGAGCAGCCTCAGCCATGGCCTGTGCCTGCAGGGCGGCAATCTGGCGGTTGTCGACGCCGCCCTCCTGCTCGTCAGCAAAAACGTCCTGCTCGTGCACGGCCTCCTCAGGGCTAGCGGCACTTTCGGCGCTGTCGCTGCTGGTGGCGCTGTCGCTACTGGCGGCGTCCTCGTCCTCATCCTTAGTGCGGTAGGGGTTAGCGTCCCCAGCGTAACTGGCCCCCTCAGCGGCGCGGGCAATGGCGGCGTCGCGCGCCTGAGCCTGAGCCAAAGCATCCTCAATGCTGCGGGCTGTGGTGGGCAGCGAGTCTAGCTGGAAGCTGATGGTGGGGGTAAGGCGGATACCCAGGGCTTTGCCTACCTCAGAGCGGATTAGGCCGGTGGCGGACTTTAGGGCGCTGGCGCTACGACGGCGCTCGCCCTCGGTGCCGTAAACCGTGTAGAACACGGTGGCCTGCTGCAAGTCACCGGTGACACGCACATCGGTGATAGTTACGAAACCTAGACGCGGGTCTTTAATGCGGCGCTCAAGCACCTGGGCCACAGTCTTGTGGATTCGGTCAGCAACTCGACGGGCGCGGGCGGGGTCAGCCATGATGGCTCCTTTTCCTGTGAAAGTTTTAGGTGATCTATGTACTTAATTTAATGCTAGTAAAGTGGCGGGCCATTGCTGACCCGCCACCTGCCGCCTTAGGTGGCGACTACCGTTTAGCCTAAGACGTCAGTCTCGCGGCTTTTCGCGCATCTCCCAAGTCTCAATGACATCGCCTTCAGCAATGTCCTTGAAACCTAGGTTAATACCGCATTCGTAGCCTTCGCGTACTTCGGTGACGTCGTCCTTCTCGCGGCGCAAAGACTCGATGGAAAGCTCGTTAGCAACCACCACGCCGTCGCGCACCAAACGGGCCTTAGTGCCACGCTTGATAATGCCGCTGCGGACAATCGAACCAGCGATGTTACCGAACTTGGAGGAACGGAAGACCTGACGAATCTCGGCGCTACCCAGAGCGACCTCTTCGTAGATCGGCTTGAGCATGCCCTTCATCGAGGCTTCAACATCTTCAATGGCGTTGTAGATGACGGAGTAGAACTTCATCTCTACGACCCTCGCGGTCAGCCAGCTCCTGTACACGCTCAGCCGGGCGTACGTTGAAGCCGATGATAACCGCGTTGTCGACGGTAGCCAGGTTGACGTCGTTCTGGGTGATGGCACCCACGCCACGGTGGATAACGCGCAGCTGTACTTCTTCGCCAACATCGATCTTGAGCAGCGACTCTTCCAGGGCCTCAACGGCACCGGAGGCGTCACCCTTAAGGATGAGGTTAAGGGTGTCGACCTTACCTTCCTTAAGCACATCGGCGAGGTTTTCCAGCGATACACGCTTGCGGCGCTTAGCCAGCATGAGCGTTACGGGCAGCAGCTGCACGCTTGTCAGCGATCTGACGGGCAGTGCGGTCCTCAGAGGCCACCAGGAAGGAGTCACCAGCGCTAGGAATGCTGGTCAGACCCAATACCTGAGCCGGGCGAGCCGGGCCGGCCTCTTCCAAAGACTTGCCGTATTCGTCGAACATGGCACGCACGCGACCGTAGGCAGAACCAGCCACGATGGGGTCACCCACGCGCAAGGTTCCACGCTCAACCAGTACGGTTGCCACCGCACCGCGACCGCGCTCAAGCTTGGCTTCAATAGCCACACCGCGAGCATCAGCGTTGGGGTTGGCGCGCAGGTCCATACCCGCATCTGCCTGCAGCAGTACGGCTTCGAGCAGCTCGTCAATGTTTAGGTGCTGCTTGGCGGAAATGTCGACGAACATGGTGTCGCCACCGTATTCCTCAGGGCACCAGACCGTATTCGGTGAGCTGACCACGGATCTTCTCCGGGTTAGCGCCTTCCTTATCGATCTTGTTAACCGCCACCACGATCGGCACGTTAGCGCTCTGGGCGTGGTTAAGGGCCTCAACGGTCTGGGGCATCACACCGTCGTCGGCAGCAACCACCAAGATGGCGATGTCGGTTACGCGAGCACCACGCGCACGCATGGCGGTGAAGGCCTCGTGACCAGGCGTATCAATGAAGGTGATAGCGCGCATCTGGCCATCGTGCTCAACTCGCACCTGGTAGGCACCAATGTTCTGGGTAATACCGCCAGCCTCAGAGTCCACCACATCGGTGGAACGGATGGCGTCCAGCAGCTTGGTCTTACCGTGGTCGACGTGACCCATAACGGTGACAACCGGGGGACGTACAACCAGCTCAGATTCATCGTCTTCAGCTTCTTCAGCTTCAAGGTCGATGTCGAAGGACTCTAGCAGCTCACGGTCTTCATCCTCAGGCGAGACTACCTGGACATCGTAGCCCAGCTCCTCACCTAGCAGCTTGAAGGTGTCCTCATCCACCGACTGGGTGGCGGTAACCATCTCGCCGAGGCTGAACAGAGCCGTAACCAGGGCTGCGGGGTTGACGTTAATCTTCTCAGCCAGGTCGGTTAGCGTGGCACCCTGACGGACGCGAATTGCCGCGCCGTTACCGCGCGGAATAGCTACGCCGCCAATAATGGGTGCGCTCTGCTGTTCGAATTCCTGGCGCTTAGCGCGCTTGGACTTACGACGACGCGGGGCGTTACCACCGCCGCGACCGAAAGCACCCTGGGTGGAGCCGTTACCGCCACGTCCGCCGCGCGGGCCGCCGAAGCCGCCGCCGGGACGAGCGCCGCCGCCACCGTTACCACGGCCACCGCCGCCGTTACCGCCACGGGCGCCGCCGGGGCGAGCGCCACCGCGAGCAGGCGCACCAGGGCGTCCAACTGAGGACTGACCAGGCATCATGCCCGGGTTGGGACGCGGAGCACCACTGGGACGAGCAGTTGCCGGAGTGGGGCGCGGGCCACCATTGGCAGCCGGACGCGGACCACCGTTACCACCAGGGCGCGGACCACCAGAACGTGGAGCGCCGTTACCGCCAGGACGCGGGCCACCAGAGCGGGGAGCACCTGGACGCGGAGCGCCAGAGCGGCCACCACCCTGCGGGCGCGGGCCACCCGGGCGGGGGGCGCCATTACCGCCAGGACGCGGAGCTGCCGGGCGCGGACCGCCCTGACCGGGCTGAGGGCGAGCGCCACCAGGACGGGGCATACCCTGCGAGGAAGCGAAGGGGTTGTTACCCGGGCGGGGGGCGCCATTACCGCCAGGACGCGGAGCTGCCGGGCGCGGACCGCCCTGACCGGGCTGAGGGCGAGCGCCACCAGGACGGGGCATACCCTGTGAAGAAGCGAAGGGGTTGTTACCCGGGCGGGCACCACCACGCGGCGCCGGAGCAGCCGGCTTAGGTGCGGCGGGCTTAGCAGCCTCAGCAGGAGCCGGCTTAGCAGCAGGCTTAGCGGGCTTGGGGGCCGGCTTAGCAGCCGGCTTGGGCTCCTCAGCTACCGGGGCCTTGGGGGCCTTAGGTCCGGGCTTAGGAGCAGCAGGCTTAGCACCCTCTACCTTGGGGGCCGGCTTAGCAGCCGGCTTAGGTGCGGCGGGCTTAGCCGCTTTCTTAGCACCAGGCTTAGGAGCGTCACTCTTAGCCTTCTTGGCGCCGTCGCCCTCAACCATCGGGGCGAAGTGTTCGCGCACGCGGCGCGCTACCGGGGGTTCAACAGCACTGGAGGCTGCCTTAACAAACTCCCCCTGGTCTTTTAGCCAGGCCAGAATGATCTTGCTGGTGACCTTCTTGCCTGAGGGGTCGAGCTCCTTGGCGAGCTCATGTACACGTGGTTTAGCCACTATTCTCCTGTTCCAGTCTCCCACCTGAAACAGGTGGGTGTGTTTACTGCTGGCAGCTCATCGCTGGGTACTCATCGGGTGCCCATCGGCTCTCTACCCGCTTTCATGTCTCGTAGTTAGTGCCGCCAGGCGGCAGTGGTTTACCCGCGTGGGTATGGGAAAACCAGTTGTCTACAACGTCAAGGTTGAGCGTCCCTTTGCAGCGCAATGCACGCTCAATACTACGCCGTTTGAGGGCGGTGCCATAACATTGCGGATCGTCATGCATCCAGGCGCCTCTTCCCGGTGCGCAAGCACCGGTATCCACCACCACACGAGTATCGCGGCGAACGAGGCGAATTAACGCGCTACGCGCGTCCTTAGCCCGGCAACCTACACAGGTACGTATAGGTTGACTCATATCGCTCATTTTAACGTCTATTTGGGTGTTTTTCAGCCTTGGTAGCCTGAGTCGCCGCTCACGTCAGCACTTGAAGTGCGACCGGGCTGAATATCACCCTCATCAGTGTCAGAACGAATGTCGATCTTCCAGCCGGTTAGGCGGGCAGCCAGGCGGGCGTTTTGGCCTTCCTTACCGATCGCTAGCGACAGCTGGAAGTCCGGAACCACTGCGCGAGCAGTCTTTTTCTTCCTCGTTTAGCACGGTCACGCTGGAGACACGGGCGGGAGAAAGTGCGTTGGCCACATACTTAGCCGGGTCAGCTGACCAGTCAACAATGTCGATCTTTTCATCGCCCAGCTCCTGGTTTACCGCGCGCACACGCGTACCCATGGAGCCAATGAAGGCGCCCTTGGCGTTAATGTCGCGGTTGTTGGCTCGAACCGCCATCTTGGTGCGGTGTCCAGGTTCGCGTGCCAGGGAGACGATTTCTACCTCGCCCTTAGACAGTTCAGGTACTTCACGCTCAAAGAGCTGACGCACCAGGCCCGGATGGGTGCGCGAAAGGATGATCTGAGCGCCGCGCGGGCCACGGGAAACTTCAGTTACGTAAGCTCGCACGCGGTCACCGTGACGGTAGCGCTCGCCGGGCACCTGCTCAGCGGGAGGAATAATGCCTTCGCGTTCTTCGTCTAGGCGCACGTATACGGTGCGCGGGTCGCGCCCCTGCTGCACAATGCCAGAGACCAGCTGGCCAGTCTTGTCCTTGTAGGCGCCAAGCACTTCCATGTCACGGCGGTCGTGGATGCGCTGGACCACTACTGAACGGATAGAAGCCTGAGCGATACGCCCAAAGTGCGGGGGCGTGTCGTCAAAGTATTCACCGGTGGGCTGGTCGTTTTCATCTAGCTCAGGGGCATAAACGTTCATCTCGCCATTGCGGCGGTCTATACGCACGTAGGCACCCTTAATAGCCCCGGGCTGCTTGAGATAAGCGTTTAGGATCGCTTCTTCAATAGCAGGGACCAGGTTATCTAGGTCTATTTCCAACTCATCTGCGGCAACGCGCAGTTCAGTCATGTTGATTTCCATGTGTGCTCCTTTTATTCAGTTATGGTTACAGCGCGCCGCTGAGGTCTACTACCTGCTGAGCCTTGATGATCTGCGTAAAGGGTACTAGCTGCGTGGCGGTTTTGGTTTCTACCTCTACCCCGGTTTCGCTGACGCTTAGTACACGTCCGAATACCTCACCGGCTTCGGTCTTAATTTGTGCTAGGCGGCCTACTGCACGCCCAAATTCACGTGCGTCACGTAATTCACGCTCAGCGCCGGCGCTAGATACTTCAAGCTGGTAGGAGCCCTTAATTGGGTCAGCTTCATCTAGCGCGTCGCTGATTTGACGCGCCACCTGTTCAATTGTGTCCAGGTCAACATCTCCGGGGCCTTCTGGTAGGTCCACGATGACTCGCAGCGTCGAGTACTTTCCAGCCTTAGTTAGCTCAGTTTCCAGCAGCATTAAGCCGTTTTCACTAACCACTGGGGCCAGAATTTGGGTCACTTCAGCCGGTGCCTGCTTGCGGTTTCCCTTAGCCTCGGGTGCCATTGCTGATCCTTCTGTCGATAATTACCTGCCCATATCTTACCTGTACGTGGGAAGATCAGGGGGTGAAGTGCCGCGTAATCACCCCCGCCCTGCGCCCGTTTAGTTTTCGCGCTACCGCCCGCAATTGTTCAATCATGGCCCTGACCTGCGTTTTAGCACTGTCAGGTTGTGGTTTACGGATAGGTGAGGGCACGCGCGCATCTCTGCCTACGCTTTCAGCGTCACAGCAAACCCAAGATGCTTTGGCTCGCCGAACGGCTTTGATTAACTCTGCCGCCCAGTTGCTAGCTAAATCTGGCTCAGCTGAGGTGGCTGCCGTAGCTAAAGGCTCGGCTATTCAACTGCGTTCGCTAGGTGGGGTGTGGCAGCCTTGGCACACCACTCCCCCAACCGGTTATCCCACTGTCTCGCCAGTTCCTACGGCTGGTTCTGATACGACGACGGCGCAGCTGGTTATGTATCTTAAGCAGGGCACTGGTGAGGCCCTTAAGGCTGCGACTGAATCTAGCGGTAAAACTGCCCAAACCTATGCTGCTATTGGTTTAACTTGGGCTAGCTGGGCGCGTGCCCTTGACGGCACGAATTTTGACAAGCTGATGGCCCTGCAGCCGCGCACTAGCGTTAATTTAACTACTCCCCTGCAGGCGAGCACGCTTAGCGCCTATGACCAGGCCCGTTACGGTTTAGAGGTGATTGCGGCGCAAAGCGGTGACGACGCTACCGGCGCCCAGGCTAAAGCTGCCGCCGCCACAGTAGACGCCTGCCTGGCGGTTAAATGCCCTGATCAGCGCCTAAGCAGCTACCAGCTACCCAGCGGTAATTCCTACGAGCAAGGCGCTAGCCTATGGCTAAATGTGGTTAGCGCAGAGCTTAGTGAAGTGGCCAACGCCAAGGATGAAGCGCAGCGTAAACAGGCTATTAGCGCCGGCGCTTGGGCCCTGGTACAAGCTCAAAGCTGGAATGCATCCCTAACTCAAACAGAACAAGCCCTAGGGGTTAAGTAGCTTCCAAGTAAACGTAGGGGGGCGGGCTGGTTAACCAGCCCGCCCCCCACGCTTTTTGGGTTCTTTAAGCACTTTATAGTGCTTAAAGCCCACGCTAAGCGCTTAAGGCCTGCTTTGTTAGCGTAGCTGGGCTGCTAGCAGCTCGTTTAGCTGGGCTACAGCCTGCTCGGGGCTAACACTGATGCGCTCGCCGCTGCGACGGTTGCGGATTTCTACAGTGCCGTCCTTAGCTAGATCGCGCCCTACCACCACAATGTAGGGCATACCTAGTAGTTCAGAGTCAGCAAACTTAACGCCGGCGCTAACCTTGCGACGGTCATCAAATAGCACGTCGTAGCCTAGGCCATCTAGCTCGCTGGCAATGGTGGTGGCAGCTTCAAATACTGCCTCATCCTTACCGGTGGCCAGTACCTGCACGTGGTAGGGGGCCAGGTGCACGGGCCAAGCTAGGCCGTGCTCGTCGCAGTTGGTTTCAGCCAGGGCCGCTAGTACACGTGAAACCCCGATGCCGTAAGAACCCATGGTTACCACCTGGGCTTTACCGTTCTGGTCGAGCACCTTTAGGTCTAGGGCGTTAGCGTACTTGCGCCCCAGGGCGAAGATGTGACCGATTTCGATGCCTCGGGCTAGCTCTAGCGGACCAGAGCCGTCGGGGGCCGGGTCGCCGGGGCGTACCTCAGCGGCCTCAATTACTCCATCAGCCTTAAAGTCGCGCCCAGCTACCAGGTGGTAGACGTGGCGCTGGTCGGCGTTAGCGCCGGTGATCCAGCTGGTGCCCTCTACTACACGCGGATCTAGCAGGTAACGCACGCTGCCGCTAAGCTGCTCGACGCCGTCGACCACCTGAGCCACACGCTTAGGCGAGTTGGGACCCACCACCTGCGGGCCAATGTAGCCAGCCACCAGCTCAGGGTGCTTGGCTAGCTGCTCGTGACCAGCCATTTCCACCTCGGCCGGGGCCACGGCGGCCTCTAGGCGTTTCATATCCACTTCGCGGTCACCGGGCAGACCAATTACCAGCAGCTCCTGGGAGCCGTCGGGGTGGGTCAGGTTAACCACTACGTTCTTAAGCGTGTCGGCGGCGCTCCAGGGGCGGTCGGCGCGCGGGTATTTGGTGTTGAACAGCTCCACTAGGGATTCAATGGTGGGGCATTCGGGGGTGTCTACCTCCACCGGGGCCGGCTCGTTGGAAGCATCCACAGCCTCGGGCACCGGGGTGGTGACGGCCTCAGCGTTGGCGGCGTAGCCACCGGCAGAGCGCACGAAAGTGTCTTCACCAATGGGTGAAGGGTGTAGGAACTCTTCAGAGTGGGAGCCACCCATGGCCCCGCTCATAGCGTTAACGATTACGTATTCAAGGCCCAGGCGCTCAAAAATACGCTGGTAAACGGCGCGGTGTAGCTGGTAGGAGCGTTCCAGGCCGGCGTCGTCAATGTCGAAGGAGTAGGAGTCCTTCATGATGAACTCGCGCCCACGGATCAAGCCTGCACGCGGACGAGCCTCGTCACGGTACTTGGTTTGGATCTGGTAAAGGGAAACTGGCAGATCCTTGTAGGAGGAGTACATGTCCTTGACTAGCAAGGTGAACATTTCCTCGTGGGTGGGGGCCAGCATGTAGTCCCCGCCTTTGCGGTCATGCAGCTTGAACAGGGTGGGGCCGTATTCTTCCCAGCGGTCGGTGGCCTTGTAAGGGTCGGCGCTGAGCAGAGCCGGGAAGTGTACTTCCTGCGCGATAGTATCCATCTCTTCACGCACCACCTGCTCCACCTTGCGCAATGTGCGCAGTCCTAGTGGCAGCCAGGTGTAGATTCCCGGGGCAGCGCGGCGAATATAGCCAGCACGCACCAGTAGTTTGTGGCTGGCTACCTCTGCGTCGGCAGGATCCTCACGCAAAGTACGGATAAAGGCGTTGGTCATTGTCTGAAGCACACGTATATGTTACGCGTAGCCAAGCCCAGTAGCTAAGTGAAGCTGGTGTTGTCTGGCCTACTTAGCTGTTTAATAGCAGCCCAGGTTTATAGCAGCATTTACAGCAGCACTGTGCTCATGGTACCCACCTGGCTAAAACCTAAAGATTTATACAGGGCCAAGGCAGCCGCGTTAAAGTCATTAACATACAAGTTGATCTGGCTGACCTGGTGTTGGGCGTAAATCAGGGCTAGTACTTGCCCCAGCGCCACTTTAGCCAGTCCCCTACCGCGCAGGTCCGGGCGGGTCCATACGCCGGTTATTTGGGCTACCGAGTTCCACAAGCTACCCACATCGGCTTTAAAAGCCACCTGCGCGTCACCTGGGTGACCGGCGCCGTCGTCGAGAAGTACGTAGCTGCGCCCCTGCTCAATTAACTGGCCGATATGGCGCTATAGCCAGAGCCGCTAGAGAGCGGGTCAAAACCCACTTCTTCTTTAAACATGGCCACCGCCGCCGGCAGTACCAGCGACTCCATTTCTACCTGGGCCGCTTGGGTTTGGCTAGCAGCAGCGGCCACCAGCTCATCGCCATAGCTAGAGCTAGCAGCTGCCAAAGTCTGAGCTACCTGCTTGGCCGGCGGGGCTAGCAGCAAAGGCTGATTCCAGCGCGCCTGGCGCACCGCCAAATGGCGCTGATCCAAATACGGCCATAGCGCGGCCACATCATCAGCCGGCCCCATCACTGAGCCGCGCCTAGTTAACCGGGGGCGCCCGTGGCTGGCTAGGGCTTTTAACTCACTGGGGCTGCAGTGGCGCTGGCCGTAGAGGATAAGCGAACCGGTAGCCCAGGCCCCGGCGTGGGGTTGGGGGTTGCCGCAAGCGACTACGTCTCCCCTACCCCAGTAATTCCAGCGGCTAATTTGCGCCCCTAGTTGCACCCCGGCTACGGCGTCGCCCGCCAACAGCTGCATTAGCGCAGTGCTATTGGCGGGCGTTAGCGGATGCGGGTCGCGATGCAAACGCAGCATCAGGCTGAGGGCACCATCACCTGCGGGGCGGAGTTTGCTAGTGCTTCCTCGCCCATTTCGGCGGCCATGTCTGCGGCCATGTCGTTGGCGTAGCGCAGCACGGTTTCTACAATGCGGTCTTCGGGCACAGTCTCTACAACCTTGCCGCGCACGAAGATCTGGCCCTTACCGTTACCTGAGGCGCAGCCTAGGTCAGCTTCGCGGGCCTCGCCGGGACCGTTAACTACGCAGCCCATAACGGCTACGCGCAGAGGGGCCTTGACGTCTTTGAGGCCTTCTTCGACCTTTTCAGCTAGGGTCCACACATCCACCTGGGCGCGGCCGCAGGAGGGGCAGGAGACGATCTCTAGCTTGCGCGGGCGCAGACCCATAAACTCAAGCAGCTTAGTGCCAACCTTGACTTCCTCTACCGGCGGGGCCGACAGGGAAACGCGGATAGTGTCACCGATGCCTTCAGCCAGTAGCACCCCAAAAGCGGCGCAGGACTTGATCGTGCCCTGGAAGGCCGGGCCGGCTTCGGTTACGCCCAGGTGCAGGGGCCAGTCACCTTTTTCGCTTAGCAGGCGATAGGCCTGGACCATGGTGACCGGGTCATTGTGCTTAACGGAGATTTTGAAGTCGTGGAAGTCGTTTTCTTCAAACAGGCTAGCTTCCCACACGGCCGACTCCACCAGGGCCTCGGGAGTGGCTTTGCCGTACTTCTTGAGCAAGCGCGGGTCTAGCGAGCCGGCGTTTACACCGATACGTAAGCTGACCCCATAGTCGGAGGCCATCTTGCAGATTTCAGCTACCTGGTCATCGAATTTGCGAATGTTACCGGGGTTTACGCGCACTGCGCCACAGCCGGCCTTGATGGCGGCGTAGACGTATTTGGGCTGGAAGTGAATGTCAGCGATCACCGGGATGCGTGACTGCTTGGCGATAACGGGCAGCGCTTCGGCGTCCTTATCGGTGGGGCAAGCTACGCGCACAATATCGCAGCCGGCAGCGGTCAGCTCAGCGATCTGCTGCAAGGTTGCGCCGATGTCGTGGGTTTTGGTGGTGGTCATGGACTGCACGCTGATCGGTGCGTCGCCACCTACCGGTACGGATCCCACCATGATTTTACGAGTGGGCTTACGCTTACCTAGAACAGGCTGTTCTTCACGGAGCGTGGGGATTCCCAAAGCAATCGAAGCATTATTCACGCCTGACATTATTGCACCTAAACCGGGGCAGCTATATCTGCCCAGATCAAGAGACATCCCACAATTAGCAGTAAGATAAACACACCCTGCCCAATTGGTAGCAGTTTAGCGGTGTCAACTGGCCCCGGATCTGGGGCTTTACGTGCCTTAGCCCACATGCGGCGCAGGCCTTCCCAAATGGCCCCGGCAATATGTCCACCGTCTAGAGGCAGCAGTGGGATCATGTTGAATGCGAACAGGGCTGCGTTGAGGCTGGCTAGTAGCATCAGCATGGAGTATGCGCGCACCGATAGGTCCACTACCCCACCGCCGCCGCTTGATACCTGCCCGGCCATACGCCCGACCCCCACAATTGACACCAGCGACTGGTTTGAGGTGGATTCTTGCCCCAGGGCGCTTAGCACCCGGTGGTAAAGGCCCGCCGGCAAAGTGACGATGGCCTTGAGGGTGGAGACGTTAACCAGCCAGGTAGTTTTTAGGGCCGTTCCCAGCGAGACAGGTTGGCCACTAATTTGCGGGCTGATACCCACAAAGGTGGTGGTGCGGGTTAGGGCTGAGCCGTCAGGGGCGGCTAAAGCTTTACCCTGAGCATCTTGCACTACCCGGGTCACTTGGGTGGGCACCACGTTTAGCTGCTGGCTGTGGTTGCCTCGCTTTACAGTCACGACGACGCCGGTGCCGGCTTTGGTGCTAGCGATAGCGGTTTGCAGCTGGGTCCAGTCATTGATTTGCTGGCCATTCCAGGAAGTAATGGTGTCGCCAGCCTTTAACCCGGCGGCCCGGGCAGGGATGGTGGCTTTGGCATCGCATGTTGACTGACCAGATTCAATGGTGGGCAAGCAGGTAGATACCCCGGCCAGAGTGTTAGTGGCTTTAGGCACCCCAATGAAACTCATTGAAACAACGATTAGCAGCCCTGACAGGAACAGGTTCATCACCGGTCCACCAAACATGACCACCAGTTTTTTAGGGGCGCTTAAATTGTAGAAAGCCTTGTGTTCTTCACCTGGCTCTAGTTCAGCTAGTGACTCCTGGCGGGCTTGGCCTACCATGCCTAGCTCGCCTTTAGAGTTAACTTTGTCAGGGTGACCGGGTTTAGCTGGCGGCAGCATACCGGCCATACGCACATAGCCACCCAAAGGCAGAGCTTTTAGCCCATATTCGGTTTCGCCTTTTTGACGCGACCAGATACGTGGGCCAAATCCGATGAAGTATTCGTAAACCTTAACGCCAAAAGCTTTGGCCGGAATCATATGTCCCAGCTCGTGCAAGGCCACTGAAATCAGTAGCCCCACAATGAAGATAACTATGCCCAGCCAATACATGCGTGTTTAGCCTTTCGCCGCAATCAGTTCATCTGCGCGTGCACGCGCCCAGCGGTCCACCGCCAACACATCATCCAAACTGGGGGCACTGACCCCCTCATGCTCGTTTACTACCGCAATGTCGATATCTACGATATCCACCCACTTCAGGGACCCCTTTAGGAAAGCGTCTACGGCCTGCTCATTGGCGGCGTTAAACACTGCCGGGTGGGTGTCTGAAGCGCTGACAGCATGGCGAGCCAGCTGCAGAGCCGGGAAGGTGTGGTTATCTACCGGCTCAAAATCCCAGCTGCTTACCTTAGTGAAGTCGGTGGGTTTAGTCAGCTTACCCACCAGGCGTGGGCGCTGGGGCCAAGTCATGCCCAGAGCGATAGGCAAACGCATGTCGGGCGGGCTGGCCTGGGCGATAGTGGCGCCGTCGACGAACTCCACCATAGAGTGCACGATCGACTGGGGGTGCACCGCCACATCAATGTCACTGGCGTCCACGTCAAACAAAAGATGGGCCTCAATTAACTCCAAACCCTTATTGACCAGGGTGGAGGAGTTAACTGTAACCACTGGCCCCATTGACCAAGTGGGGTGAGCTAAAGCCTGGGCGGCAGTTACCTGGCTAAGCTGCTCACGTTTCTTACCCCTAAACGGTCCCCCCGAGGCGGTCAGGATCAGACGTGAGACCTCGCTGTAACCGCTAACTACCGGACTGGTTAGGCCCTTTTCGTGGCGGCCACTTAGCAGGGCTTGGGCAATAGCGCTGTGCTCAGAGTCAACCGGCACCACCTGGCCTGGGTAGGCTAGGGCCTGCTTTACCAGGGCCCCACCCACCACTAAAGATTCCTTATTAGCCAGTGCCAGGCGGGCGCCGTCGGCCAAAGTAGCTAAAGTGGCAGCTAAACCAACCGAACCAGTGATGCCGTTAAGTACTGTGCCGTCTTGCCCCATAGCTAGGCTACGCACCAGTTCAGCGGCCGCGTCAGGGCCACTAAGAATCTGTAGCGGCTGCTCACCGGCACCATAGTGCTTAAGTAAATCCGGTAGCTGCGTAGCGGCGTTAGGATTAGCCACCGCCACTGCGCGCGGGCTAAACTCTGCCACCTGCTGAGCTAGCAAATCCAGCTGTGAGCCACCTGCTGCTAAGCCAAGCACCTGAATATCGCTTTGGCCGCTAGCTTTAAGCTCACGCACTACATCCAGGGCCTGGGTCCCAATTGACCCAGTAGAACCCAAAATGATTAGTTGGTTTGGAAAAGTCACGACACTCCCTAGTGTTTATTCCACGCGCATCAATACTTCGATGGCTCGCTCAATAAATGCGTCCACACTGGCCTCGTCATAGGCCTTATTTGCTTTGGCCGCAGAGAAAGTAAGTTTCCGCAGCTGAGTAGACTTAAGCGGGTCGCCCTTGTCAAAAAATGCCGCTAACCGGTCCATAAACCGGTCCACTTCAGCAATCGAATAGCCGCGCTTAGCTGGCGCGAAACGCTTACCTTCCGGGCGTAGCAAACGCGGATAAAGCGTGGTAGCTAGATTAGCTGCCTCATCCATCCAGGCTTGGCGGCCCCTGCGGGCCACAAATGATTCACGCATTTTACGCATCAAAGCCACTTCAAGACGGTCCATAGCCGCATCTACCGCGTGAATGTCATAGCCGCCACGGGCCACATCAAAACAGTTGATGCGCACCTGGGTGGGGGTCAAGCTAGTGGTGTCGCCAGCTTCGTAAAGATCGTGGGCACGGTTGAAGAACTCGTCAACTTCGCTTTTACGGTAGCCCTTCTGGTTCCAGGCTACGGTCTCGAATAAGTCGCTCATGCTTTAACTCAAGCGCCTTTCTTGCTGCAGCACTTCGGCGGCCAACTGGCCGCATGCACCATCAATATCAGAACCGCGAGTATCTCGCACAGTTGTAGTAATACCAGCCCTACGCAGGGTGTTTACAAACTCCTGCTGCACCTGGGGGCGTGAACAAGTCCAAATTGAGCCCGGGGTGGGGTTAAGCGGGATGGGGTTAACGTGAGCCCAGCCGTGACCGCGCTTGTTGAGCTCGTCAGCTAGCAGCTGGGCGCGCCAAGCGTGATCGTTCATGTCCTCAATCAAGGCATATTCAATAGATACACGCCGGCCGGTGGCCTCAAAGTATTCGTGGGCGGCGTCAAGCAGCTGCCCCACCTTCCAGCGGGAGTTAACCGGGATCAGGTCATCGCGCAGCTCGTCGTCGGGAGCATGCAAAGAAACCGCCAGCGTAACCGGCATACCCTCGGTTGCCAACTTTTTAATTAGCGGCACCAAACCCACGGTAGAAACCGTGATGTTGCGGGCGCTAATACCAAAACCCTCAGGGGCACTTCGGGTTAGCCGGTGCAGGGCCGGGATCAGGTTCTTGTAGTTGACCATGGGTTCACCCATACCCATAAACACAATATTGCTAAGCCGGGCCGGTCCCCCAGCTAACTCACCGTCACGTGAAGCCGCCGCGCCTTGACGCACCTGCTCAATGATTTCGGCGGTAGACAGGTTACGGGTCAGGCCCATCTGCCCGGTGGCACAAAATGGGCAGGCCATACCACAGCCAGCCTCACTAGAGACACACAGCGTGGTGCGGTCCTTGTAGCGCATCAACACGCTCTCTACCCGCACCCCATCAAACAGCTCCCACAGGTACTTAATGGTTTTACCCTGGTCAGCTTTCAAAGCCCGTACCTGGCTGAGCAGATCCGGCAGCAGCTCATCACATAGCGCGGTGCGCTGGGAGGCCGGCAGGTCAGTCATATCAGCCGGGTTACGGGTGAAATGCGTGAAATAGTGGCGCGAAAGCTGGTCGGCACGAAAAGCCGGCAGCCCCGCCTCTTTCAGGGCCTGCTTACGCCCAGATAAATCCAAGTCAGCCAAGTGACGCGGGGCTTTACCCTTAGCTACCGGCACTGCGAAAGATAGACGCGGCTTGGCATCAGGGCTAGTAGCACCCTCTGGTGGCTGGTCCGTGGGCAGCACCTGACGTCCCCGACGACGGGGGGCGGCAATTGATACGGGGCGGGAGTCAGCCATTAAAATCCTTGGGGCTTGGACAGTAGGGATTAGTGGGCGGCGGCGTCGTTAACAACTAGTGCCAACGCAAGCTACCACTATAAAGCTAGCACTGAAGCAATATAGAGCACGGGGGCGGTAGTGAGGATCGAGTCGATACGATCAAGCAAACCACCGTGTCCGGGCAGTAGGTTAGACATGTCCTTTAGCCCCAAATCACGCTTAATTAGCGACTCACCAAGGTCACCCAGGGTGGCGCTAATAACCACCGCCAAAGCTAGTAGTGGAGTCGACCACAGCGTACCGCCAAGCACCCAAAGCGCAGCGCCAGTGCCAAGGGTGGTAGCAATTACCGAGCCAACGAAACCCTCCCAGGTTTTCTTAGGCGAGATCTTGGGGGCCATGGGGTGCTTGCCGAAAGTAATCCCCGCCAGCCAACCGCCGGTGTCGCTGAGGGCAGGTAGCGCAATTAACGCCACAATCTTGCCTACGCCCTGATGCTGGGCCAGCAGCATAACCGCAAACCCAGCTAGGAAAGGCAGGTAGCAGACAGAGAAAATAGCTGCCGCCGCCTCCAGGGTACGTGAGCGGCGCACCACGTCGTGGGCGTAGGTACGCGGATCTTCCGGGTGAGCAATCTCCAGGGCGGTGCCGTAGTCGTACTGGGCCTGGGTGGTAAAACTCCACACCAGGCAGGCCCCAGAAGTGGCAAACACGGCTGCCAGCAGCCCCTCCGGGCCAATCACATAGGCACAGGCAACCGAGCCAAAAGTACCCACCCATAGGGGTAGCAGCGGCAAACCTACCGCGCGCCTAGCGAAAGCCCCGGCCAGCTCCCACAGGGCCACACAGATAGCTACCGCCACCAAAAGCGCGAAGTAAACCTTGTTGAAGATCAAGCTGAGCGCAACCAGCCCAATCAGTAGCACGGCCACGCCCACCGCTGCGGGCACATTGCGTCCACCCTTACGGGCAGGGCCTTCAACCACCCGGTTCTGGGTAGGACCGGGGTAGAACAAGCGCACAAACAGGCTGCGTTTAGCAGGCGGCGCCGAAACTGCGGTATTTGTGGTCATGGGCTCACTTCTTTACGAGACATGAATTTGGGCCGACCCAAGCGAGCCGGCCCAGTCATGTCAGACTTCCAATAGCTCGGATTCCTTGGCGGCCAGGGCCTTGTCGACCTGCTCGACGTAGCGCTTGGTTAGAGCGTCAAGCTCCTTTTCTGCGCGCTCGACCTCATCCTCGCCAGCTTCGCCGTCCTTCTTGATCTTATCTAGCACATCCTTGGTCTTACGACGCACGTTGCGCAACTGCACGCGAGACTCCTCGGCGCGTGAACGGGCCAGCTTTACGTATTCCTTGCGGCGCTCTTCGGTTAGGGCCGGCAGGTTAACGCGGATGACGTTACCGTCGTCGGTGGGGTTAACGCCCAGGTCAGACTCACGCACGGCGGTGACAATGTCCTTGGTGGCGGTGCGGTCAAAGGGGGTGATTAGCACGGTGCGGGCTTCGGGCACAGTCACTGAAGCTAGCTGCTGCAGCGGGGTGGGGGCGCCGTAGTACTCCACGCTCAGGGAGGTGAACAGGGCCGGGTTGGCGCGGCCGGTGCGGATGGAAGCTAATTCGTTCTTAGCGGCCACTAGGGCCTTTTCCATCTTTTCTTCGGCTTCTAGCAGGGTTTCTTCAATCACTTGAGGGCTCCTTCGTCGTTAGTGACAAGTGTTCCGATCTTTTGGCCAACTAGGGCGGCGGTAATGTTACCTTCGCCTTCCATGCCGAACACGCGCATGGGTAGGGCGTTTTCACGGCACAGTGAGAATGCGGCAGCGTCAAGCACCTTCAGGCCGTCAGCTAGGGCTCGGTCGTAGGTGAGCGAGTCTAGCTTGCGGGCGTTTGCGTCCTTGCGCGGGTCTGCGGTGTAGATGCCGTCGACGCCGTTCTTACCCACCAGCAGCTCGTCGCAGTGGGTTTCGAGGGCGCGCTGGGCAGAAACGGTGTCAGTGGAGAAGTAGGGCAGACCAGCGCCGGCCCCGAAAATAACCACACGACCCTTTTCCATGTGACGAATGGCGCGTAGCGGAATGTAAGACTCGGCTACCTGACGCATAGAAATGGCGCTCTGGACGCGGGCAGGTACGCCTGCCTGCTCAATGAAGTCCTGTAGAGCCAGTGCGTTCATCACTGTGCCCAGCATTCCCATGTAGTCGGCGCGGGCGCGGTCAATACCACGCTGTGATAGCTGGGCGCCACGGAAGAAGTTACCTCCGCCCACCACAATGGCTACCTGCACGCCCTGGCGCACTGCCGCAGCAATCTGCTTAGCAGCATCTGAGACGACATCCGGGTCTAAACCGATGGAGCCTCCGCCAAACACTTCACCGGAAACCTTTAACAGCACTCGGCGCTGATGGCCAAGGTGCCCTGAGTCGCTCGCGCTCATGCATGCTCCTGTAAGTTGTTGACTTAATTGCAAGCCCACATAACTGGGGGCCTAGCAAAGTCTATCGCGCTTTAGCTTGGCTAACGACCTTAAAAGCTGTGGGGACTCGCAGCAACGCTGCGAGTCCCCACAAAACTATGGTTTAGATCAGGCGCCTACGCGGAAACGGGCGAAGCCGTTGATCTTACCACCGGTAGCGGCAACAACCTTGCCGACGGTGGTCTTGGGGTCCTTGGCGTAAGCCTGGTCTACGAGGCAGTTCTCCTTGTAGAAGGCGTTCATGCGGCCCTCGACGATCTTGGGCAGAGCCTTCTCGGGCTTGCCTTCGGCGCGGGTGGTCTCCTCGACGATGGCGCGCTCCTTCTCCACGTCCGCAGCGGGCACCTGGGTGCGGTCGAGGTACTTGGGAGAGTAAGCAGCGATGTGCATGGCCACGTCGTGGGCAACCTCTTCAGCAGCCTTGTCGGTGCTTACCAGCACGCCTACCTGAGCCGGTAGGTCAGGGTTGGTGCGGTGCAGGTATAGGGAGACAACCTCGCCGCTTAGGCGGGCTAGGCGACGCACGACGATCTTCTCGCCGATGACGGCCTGCATGCCGTCGGTCAGGGCCTGGACGCTCTGGCCCTCGACCTCTACCTTGGCTAGCTCCTCGGCGCTGGTGGCGCCGGACTCAATGGCGGCAGCTAGAACGGTGTTGGCGAAGTCGATGAACTTCTCGTTCTTGGCTACGAAGTCGGTCTCAGAGTTGATCTCCACCAGGACACCAACCTGGCCTTCGGCCGAGTCGATTACCTTGGCGACGACCAGACCAGCGCTGGCGCTGCGGCCTTCACGCTTGGCGATACCCTTTAGACCCTTAACGCGGATGATCTCGACGGCCTTCTCGCGGTCGCCGTTGGCCTCTTCCAGGGCCTTCTTAACGTCCATCATGCCCGCGCCAGTGGCCTCACGCAGGGCCTTAATGTCGTTTAGGCTGTAGTTAGCCATTTAACTGCTCCTAAAGTTTCAAGGTGACGGCGCCCCCGGGCAAACCCGGGCACGCCGTCGTTAAAAATTCTCAGGCCTGCTCAGCCTCGGGGGCTGCGTCTTCCTCGGTGGTGGTCTCGCCGGCTAGCAGCTCGGCTTCCCACTCGGGCATGGGCTCAGCGTTGTCGCCGGCCTTGGCCTTGCCACCGGAACGGGTCAGCAAACCGTCTGCCACAGCGTCAGCGATAACGCGGGTGAGCAGGGTGACGGCGCGGATGGCGTCGTCGTTGCCGGGGATGCCGTAGGTAACCTCGTCGGGGTCGCAGTTGGTGTCCAAGATGGCCACGATCGGGATGTTGAGCTTGTTAGCCTCGGCTACAGCCAGGTGCTCCTTCTTGGTGTCAACGATCCACACGGCGGCAGGCAGCTTGGCCATGTCACGGATACCACCCAGGGTGCGGGCGAGCTTGTCCTTCTCGCGACGCATCATCAGCAGTTCCTTCTTGGTGCGGCCAGAGGCGGCCACGTCGTCGAAGTCAATCTGCTCTAGCTCGCGCAGACGCTCTAGGCGGGCGTGCACGGTGGAGAAGTTGGTCAGCATACCGCCGAGCCAACGCTGGTTGACGTAGGGCATACCCACGCGCTGAGCCTGCTCAGCTACGGCTTCCTGGGCCTGCTTCTTGGTACCAACGAACAGGATGTTGCCACCGCGAGCCACAGTCTCCTTAACGAAGTCGTAGGCGCGGTTGATTTCCTCAACGCTCTGACGCAGGTCAATGATGTAGATGCCGTTGCGCTCGGTGAGGATAAAGCGCTTCATCTTGGGGTTCCAGCGACGAGTCTGGTGTCCGAAGTGGACACCGCTCTCTAGTAGCTGGCGCATGGTTACAACGGCCATGATGGTCCTTTCACTTTGTGTGCCTGGAGGTTGCCAAGCATACGGTTATCCGGTGGCCTTGCCCGGTTGGCAGGGCCGAGAGTTTTGGTTTATGTAGGTTTGGTCAGCATTTAAGCTGATCAGAGGCCTACCCTGGCGCCCACTGCATGTAACAGCTAACAGACCGAAGCTACACGCCCGAAAGGACGGGGTGGGCACGCGAAGTCAACTGTGGTGACACAGCTGCACGCGCGAGGTTATCACACTTTAGCCACAACTCGTTCACGGATTTTGAAGGTAATTACTGCAATAAGTGTCATAGTGGCGATAACCACCAGATTGCCGCGACCACTTGCTGTGGTAGCTAGCAGCCCAAACACCGCTACCACACCTGCGAGCGCTGCCCAGGACAGCCAGGGCCATAGCGGGGTGCGGATAGCAATAATGCCGAGCTTTTCGAGTTTGTGGTGGAGGCGGATTTGCGAGATTACGATGAACAGCCAGGCCACCAGCAAGATCAGGCCGATAGCGTTTAGCAAGATACCTAGCAGCTGATCTGGCACGTACCAGTTGAGGGCCACTGACACTAGGGACAGCAGGATGGAGATCCATACTGCGCGCCTGGGGGTGCGCCCGTAGGTCATGTCGCCGGTGAGTTCTTCTTCTTGGGTGAGGATGGCGGAGGTGTCTTGGTTTACCGGCTCATTTTGGGGGTTTTGTTCACTTTGGTCGCTTTGGGCACCGGCTTTTTTGCCCAGTAGCCAGGTTGAGCCCATATTGCGGGCGCTTAGTGAGTAGGCCAGGCGTGAGGAGGCGTAAACGTTGGCTGAGAAGGAGGAGATCAGGGCAATGAATACGATTATCTCCATGATTAGGCCGACGGCGGGCACGCCAGCCATGTTTAGCACTGCCGCTAGTGGGTTGTTTTTCATCTCTGCTGAGTTCCAGGGCAGCAGCAGTACTAGCAGGGTGACGGTGCCGATGTAGAACACCATGATGCGCCACACGACTTGGCGGATGGCGGTGCCCATGGCGGCTTTGGCATCTTCTGCTTCAGCGGCGGCGATGGTGACGATTTCAATGCCACCAAAGGAGGTCACTACTGCCAGTAGGCCTAGCACGATGCCACCTACGCCGGCGGGAGCGAAGCCGCCTTCACCTAGGAGGTTGTGGCTTAGGGACAGGGTGCGTCCAGGGATAATGTTGAATACTAGGCCTAGACCTACAAGTAGGAATACGGCGATGGCGGCGACTTTAATTCCGGCTAGCCAGGCTTCGATGGTTCCAAACTCGCCGGCGGTGCGTAGGTTTACACCACCGAGCACCACCACAATGGCTAAGGCAATTACCCATTGGGGCACTTGTGGAAACCAGCCAATGAATATGGTTGCGGCACCGGTAATTTCTAGTCCGAGCACCATGATTAGCATGAACCAGTACATCCACCCCACAGTAAATCCGGCCCAGCGGCCAATACCGGCTTGGGCGTAGGTGGAAAAGGAGCCTGATGAGGGTAGTGCTGAGGCTAGTTCAGCTAGGCAGTACATTACAGAAATGGCGATTAGGGCCGCGATCGCATAGGAAATAAGTACCGCTGGTCCTGCCTGGGAGATAGCAACTCCGGTGCCTAGGAAGAAACCGGCACCGATTGCGCTGCCCAGGGCCATCATGGACAGGTGGCTGTTTTTTAGGTTGCCACGGGGTGCTTTTGCGGGGGGTGTCACCTGAAAATCTTTCCGTTTGTGATGATGTATATGCACTTTAGGTGTGGGTTTTTTATACCATTTTCGTCACAGGTTGAATATATGGGTCCGTATTTCGGTATTTTCCACAGCCCCCTTACCCTTATTGGCTGCTAAACACAATTATTGTTTAGGTGCGTAACCGTTTTATTTCTTCTCGTTTAGTTGTTTGCATTAGCCTATTTACCCTGGTGGCAAGCTCATTTAGCGGCGTTTATGCGTCCGGCGCGCGCCGTCATCAGTGGCCTACCGGGGGTGCGGTGGCGGTTTTAGAACGTTTTTCTCCCCCAGCCCAGCGTTGGTTGGCAGGTCATCGCGGCGTGGATTTGTCTCTGCCTGCTGGTAGCCCGGTAATGGCTAGCTATGAGGGGGTGGTGGCTTTTAGTGGCGTGGTGGCCACTAAGCCGGTAGTTTCTATAGACCATAGCTACCCGCCGGGTTTACGCACTACTTATGAGCCGGTGGCGGGCATAGTTAAGGCTGGCCAGAGCGTTAGGACTGGGCAGGTGATTGGGGTTTTACAGGCAGGTCACCGCAGCGACGGGCGCGACGCGCTGCATTGGGGGGCGCGTTTTGGGCGCGATCGTTATATTGACCCGCTGTCTTTGTTGCGCCGGCCCCGCATAGTTTTAAAGCCGCTTGCCCGCGCGGGTGACGTTGCTGCAGGCAGCATTGGCGACGACGTCGCTCCAGCCAGCTTAGTCAGCGAGGCACCCCGCTTGGGCAGCAAGGCGCCTGGATCAGTGAGACAGGCCTGGCCGCCAACGCAGGCAGTTTGGATGCTAAAGCACGGCGCTGGACCGCCAACGCAGGCATTGGCTGGCCAGGCAGCCAGTTTTAGGCGCGTGGATGGGCTTGAGCATAGATGGCGCGCAGACGCTCACTGGTCACATGCGTATAGCGCTGGGTGGTGGCCAGTGAGGAGTGACCTAGCAGTTCTTGCACCGTGCGCAGATCTGAGCCACCTTCAAGCAAGTGCGTGGCGGCGCTGTGGCGCAGGCCGTGAGGGCCCAGCTCAGTGCCGATACGGGCAGAGTTGCGGTGCACAATTTGGCGCACTGCCCGCTCCCCTATGCGCCCGCCGCGCACCCCCAAGAACAGGGCTTGCCCTGAGTAGTCGTTAGCTAGCTGCCAACGCTGGTTAAACCAGTTTTCTAGGGCCCTAGCTGCCGGTAGCCCGTAGGGCACTACGCGTTCTTTATTGCCTTTACCGAGCACCTTGATAGTGCGCTGTTCACGGTCTAGATCACGCAGATCTAAACCCACTAGTTCAGATACGCGCACGGCGGTGGCGTAAGCAGCTCCAAAATAGCTTTGTCACGAATATCGGTGATGCTTTCGCCTTCAATGTCTTCAACCAGGTGCTTGGCTTGTTCCACACTGAGCACGGTGGGTAGACGGTTGTCGATTTTGGGGCTGCGCAGGCGTGAGGCCACATCATGGGGCAGGTAGCCTTGCTGGTAAGCCCAGGTGGAGAAGGTACGCACGGCCACGGCCCGGCGTGCCACCGTGGCGCGTGAACAGCCATTTGCCAGCATGTGGGCCAGCCAGGCACGTAAATCGTTCAAATCTAGGCTTTTAGCTAACGCAGTTGCCGGCGTATCTGGCTGCATGTCTAGAAAATCCACCAGCGTCTCTAAATCGCCGCGATAGGCGCGCACAGTGTGTTCAGAGCGGCCTTTAGCTAGCTCCAGCCAGCAACAAAAGGCGTCAATTAACTGCCCGCACGTGATCGCAACCGATTTCATGGCTATCAGCATAGCCAGGGCCTATGTTTAAGCCCGTTTATACGCGCCGCCTAAAGCTTTTACCTTGCCAGCTAATTGCAGCTGCCCTAAAGCCGCCAACACATCGGCGGCATCTAGCCCACTTACCTGCACTAACGAGTCCACACTGGCGCAGGCTCGGCGCGGCAGGCTGTCATAGACGCGGGAGGCGAGCGGATCTAAACCATCTAGCAGGCCTGGCTGTTCAATACGGGCTTTTTCTTGTTTAGCCACTTCAGGGAAAAACTGTCCCAACGGGGTGACTAGCTCATAGGCTTCATCGGCGTCGGTTATACACACTGCCCCTTGGCGGATCAGACGGTGACAGCCTGCTGAACTAAAACTGGTCACCTGCCCGGGCACCGCCCCCAGTGGGCGCCCCAACTCTAGGGCGTGGTTGGCGGTAGATATGGCTCCTGAACGCCAGCTGGCTTCCACCACCACTGTGGCCGAGCTTAACGCCGCAATCAGGCGGTTTCTGGTTAAAAACCGGTGCCTAGCCGGCGCGCAGCCAGGCGGCACTTCACTGATCAACGCCCCCTGGGTGCAAATTTGACGCAGCAACTGCTCATTACCTGAAGGGTAAAGATAGTCCACTCCCCCAGCGCACACACACAGCGTGCCCGTAGCCAGGGCGGCGCGGTGAGCGGCGGCGTCGACCCCATAGGCACCCCCAGAAATAATGCTCACCCCCTTAGAGCCCAAACCACCAGCTAACTCGCTGGCCACCCACTGGCCGTAGTTAGTGCAGGCACGCGAGCCCACCAAAGCTAGGCTCAACTGACGCAACTGGTCTGGGTTACCCCTCCCCCACAGGCAAAACGGTGGCCAAGCCAAATCAGCAAGGCACTTGGGCCAATTAGCGTCACTGGGGGTAATGATCCAGCCCCCTAAAGCATTAATGGCGTGCAGTTCACGGCGAATATCGAGCTTATCTAGGCGCCCTTGCCAACGTTTAGCGCCCTTATAAATCCCTTGGATGGTTTTCGCGTCTAAACTAACCAGGGCCGCGCCGCTGGGCTCACAAACCCAGTCAAGGGCCGCGCTTGGCCCCAGCGCCCGCACCAGCTCAATAGCCGCGTTGTCAGTGGGCTCCACCAAGCGAGACCAGGCCGCCCACGCCAAGTGCGGATCAGCGGTATCAAAAGGCAGCTTAACCATCACAAATCCCCTTACTGCGCAGGCTAATAGCGCTAGCCACATCGGTTTTTGTTAAACGCTCATGGCCTTGCAGATCAGCGATACTCCAGGCCACACGCAGCACCCGGTCAATTGCCCGTAGCGACAGCCCCGCCCGCATAGCCAGCTCTAGCAGTCCCAAAACCTGCGTATCTAGATCGGCCTGCGGCCCGCGCAGCCAGTGACCAGGAACCTGACTGTTCAGGCTCCAAGGCGTATCAGCTAGGCGACGGCGGGCGTGGGCCCTGGCCTGAGCCACCCGCGCGGCCACCTGGCTACTGGACTCGCCCTGGCCCAGGCCGCGCAGGGCTGAGCTACTAAGGGCCATAACCTCAATTTGGATGTCGATGCGGTCTAGCAGCGGGCCAGATAAACGCTGTAAATAGTTGCGTCTGCGCAGCGAAGAGCAGGTGCATTTATCCCCTTTAGCGCTGGCTTTACCGCAAGGACACGGGTTAGCGGCCAGCACCAGCTGAAATTTAGCCGGATAGGTGGCCCGCCCGCGAGCGCGGTCGATGGTGATGGTGCCCGACTCTAGCGGCTGGCGCAGACAGTCCAGCACTGAGGGGGCAAATTCTGGAGCCTCATCTAGTAGCAGCACCCCGCAGTGGGCTAGTGAAATATCCCCCGGCCTGGCCAGCCCTGAGCCTCCCCCCACAATGGCTGCGCGGGTGGCGCTATGGTGTGGGCTGCGCAGTGGGGGCCGGCGCAGTAGGCCTTTTTTGGCTTCCAGTGTGCCAGCCAGGGAGTGTACGGAGGTGACGGTGACTGCGTCGGCGTCGTTTAGATCCGGCAAAATTCCTGGCAGGCGCTGGGCCAGCATGGTTTTACCGGCGCCGGGTGGGCCTATCATCAGCAGGTGGTGCCCGCCGGCGGCGGCTACTTCCAGCGCGTAGCGGGCTTCGCTTTGGCCCACCACCTGGCTTAAATCCAGCTCACTGGCCTGGCTGGCCTGGATTGGCGCGGATGGGGCTGGGCTAGTTTGGTTGACTTTGCGTCCCCGGGGCAGGGCCACCTGGTGGTTGCCGTAGTAGCGCAGCACCTGGGCTAAATTACTGGCCCCAATCACCTGCGCGGCGGGCACCAAGCGCGCTTCATCAGCGCATTGGGTGGGCACAATCACCGTGTTGTAGCCGGCAGCAACTGCCGCGTTAACTGCCGGCAGCACCCCACGCACGGGCCGCAAAAAGCCGTCCAGGCTCAGCTCCCCGATATGCACTACGCCGCGCGCAAGAGCTGGGTTTATGTAGCCGCCGGCGCTTAGCAGGGCCACAGCCAGCGCCAGGTCAAAGCCGGTGCCGGTTTTAGGGATGTCAGCTGGGGAAAGGTTTACGGTTACGCGCCGCTCGGCCCAACTAATGCCGACGGCGTTAATGGCTGCCCGCACCCGCTCGCGGGCTTCTTTAATAGCTGTGTCAGCTAGCCCCACCAACACAAACGCGGGCAAGCCGTTGGCACAGTGGGCTTCTACCTCAATGATGGAGCCGGCTAGGCCGTTTAAGGCCACGGCTAGGGTGGTGGCGCTACTCATTGCTCTACCGCCCGGTGGTGGCGTAGTTGGGCGACGTCGCCAATTAGCAGGGAGATTACATCCACCCTAGGTGGGGGCCAGGAGCCGGGATGCTCTCTAAACCAGGCGGCCACCAACAGGCGCAGTTGGTGTAGCTTGGCGTGGGTGACTGCCTCAGCGGGCCAGCCGTAGCGGGTGGAGCTGCGGGTTTTAACCTCCACAAACACCAGGGACGCACTAGCCGCCCCGCGCGGCTCGATTGCTACCAGGTCAATCTCGCCGCGTAGGCCTTGGGCGTGGGGACGCCAGTTATGTTCAAGTTCAATCCAGCCCTGATCAGCCAGGTAACGGCTGGCTATGGCTTCACCGCGTTTACCTAAATCTTGCGGGCTTTGTTTTGCGGCCACCTCGACCACCTCCTGCCTCCATGATGAGGGCAGGTACAAGCCTGGCGTTTAAGGCCTGTGGCTAAGTGCTAGGGGGCTAAAAAGTTTTCCACCTGTGCAAAAATAGGCAAGCTTGAGGCAGGCTGGCGCCTCCTAGGGCCTGACTGCTTTAAGGCCCTAGTGCTTTGGCGGCGTCTTAGCGCCCCACATCGGGTAGATCTAAGGCTTTTAGGAGCGGGTTTAGCTGCACCCACCGCACTGCCAGCTGCGTGATCACTTTGGCGTCGTCGTTATCCATACTGCGTGCCTTTAGGGAGGCAACCGCCACCTTGGCGCGGGCTAAATCAGCAGGGGCCAGGGCTTGGCCAGATGCCACAATGGTCAGGTACTGCCTAAGCAGGGCCGTGAAGCTGCGTCCCCAGTTGACGCCACCATTGTTGTAGATTTCGTAGCCCACCTTGCCGGCAATGCGGATAACTTCACCTTGAACCGTTTCGCATTGGCCACTAGTGGGCACCAGCAGTTGCCACAGCTGATCAAACTGCTCAAACACATCCTCGTTTGCATCCAGCGTTAGCTGCTCGCCCGGCTTAGGGGCCCGCCTAGCTTGCTGCATCTGCACCCCGAAAAGTTCGCACAGCTGCGCAAACGCATCTGAAATGGCAGCGAATTCGGCTGGCGAAATATGGTCATGACCGTGGCTGATAAATGTGCAGCGCTGCCGGTCCATCTCCTCTAGCGCCACAGATATGCGCTCATCTACCGGCGCGCCGTGAGAAAGCAACAGCTGCATAACTTCCAGCGCTCGCACAGAGTCTACAAATGAGCGACGGCGCAGCGTATAGCCGGTGAGTGTGGCTTTACCGTACACCCGTGAATCAGCAACCACTCGCGGATCGGCTCCCCAGGCAATCATTTTTTCCACATCGCTAGCCCGCTTGTATTCAACCACCCCAAACAGCGGGGTTTGATCATCTGAGCTGCTGCGGGCGTTGATATCACCGCCGCGTTCAATCAGGTAAGGGATCTGCTCAAGGCGCGAATACCATACGCGCGAATGGATAGGCGTGCGCCCATAGTGGTCACGTGAGTTGATGTCTTCACCGCGCTCTAACAGAAAAATCAGTGATCTGCTTAGAGGCCGGAAAGTGCATCAGCCGCAGCTCAAAAAGCGCTACTACGCAGGTAGGCCCCCAATCTCGCAGCGCTGCACTGCCCGCGCCAGCGCCTCAACGTCACCTGAGTCAATGATTTGTTCAATATCGGCAGGCAGGGTCTTACGCAGGCGCATGCGCTGCTCTCCTCTCTGAGATTTAACGTGCCCTGTCAAAGCCAGGCTGGGGTTTAAAGGGCGCGGGCTAAAGCTAGCTGGTTTAAGGCTGGGGTTTAAACCTGGCTGGGCGGCATTTCAATTTCGGGTTTGTTTAGCTCTTCAACGTTTACATCCTTGAAGGTAACTACCCGCACCCGCTTAACAAAACGTGAAGGGCGGTAAATATCCCACACCCACACGTCATCCATGACTACCTCAAAATAGATGTCGCCGGCGGCGCTTTGATGCATCTGGACATCTGCGTAATTAGCCAGATAAAAACGCCGCTCAGTTTCCACTACGAAATTAAACAGGCCCACCACGTCACGGTATTCGTGGTAGAGCTCTAACTGCTGCTCGTTTTCGTAGGCTTCGATATCGTAGGCACTCACCTTTACATAATGCCTTGAATTAACAGTTTTCGCTTAGTTTTCGCCCGTGGCGAGGCGCTGGCGATATTGGTCAAGTCCGGGCAGATGCCAGCTACGGCGATGGTGCTCGCTAGCGCCCAAAGTGGCGATAGCTTCACGGTGGGCCGGTGCCGCGTAGCCTTTATTGGAGGCCCAGCCGTAGCCGGGGTCTGGCAGGGCGGCCATTAAACTGTCACGCTCCACCTTGGCTAGCACCGACGCCGCAGCCACCACCGCACAGTTAGCGTCAGCTTTAACTTGCATTGTTACCGGCGCCAGCTCACCTGAAATTGCCATTAAATCTGCCATTTCGGCGTCGGCCAAAGAAAGAAATAAGTCAACGCTACTAAGCCAGTTATCGCGACCATCTAAAATAATGGCATCCGGGTGGTGGCCCCGCTTGGCTAGCTGGGCTAGGGCCCGAAAACCAGCCAGGCGCAGCGCCCCCACAATCCCAAAACGGTCAACCTCACTGGGGCTGGCGTGGGCTACTTGGCTGTCAACCAGCCACTGTTTAACCGGCTCCACCAGGTTTTGGCGGCGGGTGGGGCTAAGCAGTTTAGAGTCTTTTAGGCCGCTGGGGAAAGCATCGCTGGTTGAGTTATCAACCAGAGCTACCCCCACAGTGGCTGGGCCGGCTAAAGCTCCACGCCCCACCTCATCCATGCCGGCCACCAGTGGGTAGGTGGATAGCAGGGATTTCAAGTACGCGGGTAGGTACCTGGCTCACTGGCCGCTGTCTTCTTCGCTCTGACTGGAGTCAGACCCACTGCTGTCGCTGCCCTGGCTACCATCACTGCTCTCGCCTTGGTGACCCTGGTCAGGCTCAGTTGACTCAATGTCAGTGGGGCTGGGAGTGTACGGGGCTGGATCTTTAGGGACGCGGTTGGTAGAAATCGGGTTCAATGTGGAGTTAGGCAGGCTGGTGGGGGTGGATTTAGCGCTGGGTACAGTGTTAAAGACGCCCTTAGAGTCAACTGAGCTCCAGTGGCTTAGCGGCCAAACCACCATGCGGGTTTTGCCCACAATGTTTTTAATCGGTACCAGGCCGTGGTGGGCGTCGCTTTGGTGCATACGTGAGTCGGCAGAGTTGTTGCGGTTATCGCCCATAACCCACACGTAACCGGCCGGCACGGTGATATCAAAAGCCATATCTGAAGAGTGCACGCCTTTAGCCAGGTAGGTTTCGTTAACCTTAACCCCGTTAATAGTCATGGGGCCTGAGCCATCAGCCACAATGTGGTCTCCGGGCACACCAATAACGCGCTTAATTAGGTGCTTGCCGGAATTTTTTGGCAGCAGGTGCACATATTCCAGGGCGGTTACGGCTGCGCCTTTAACGCCGCTGCGCTGCAGCTGAGGCAGCCAATTGTCGGGGTCTTCAAAAACCACCACGTCCCCGCGCTTTACATCTTCACGGTCCCAGACGCTAACAATGATGCGGTCTCCCGTCATCAAAGTGCGCTCCATGGAGGCTGAGGGGATAGAGAAGTTTGCACGATAAAGGTCTTGATCAGCGCCACCACGGCGATGATCACCACCATGACTACCACGCTGCTGATATTGCGCCTGATAAATCCCTGCCGGGGAGCTTTATCTGAGTGTCGTTTTGGTGCAACAGTTTCAGACTGCGGCGAGTCCATCACGTCACGTTCAAAATCAGTTTCAGAATTAGCCAAGACCCTTACCTTCCTTAAAGCTCGTAGTGGGAGCTTAAACCTTGGGCTAGCCAAGCACCCTAAGGATACGGCACTTAGCTTAAAAACAAGGCAGCGCCTGGAACTAGTGTGTTCCAAGCGCTACCTCAAGAGCGATTAAGCTTTAGGCCTCACGACGCTCGCGAATCTTGGCAGCCTTACCACGCAGCTTACGTACGTAGTACAGCTTGGCGCGACGCACGTCACCGCGGGTGACTACCTCTACCTTCTCAACGGTGGGGGTGTGTAGCGGGAAAGTACGCTCAACGCCAACACCGAAGGAAATCTTGCGCACGGTGTAGGTGGCGCCCAGGGTGGAGCCACCGTTACGGGCGATTACTACGCCCTGGAAAACCTGTACACGAGAGCGGTTACCTTCGATAACCTTCACGTGCACCTTGATGGTGTCACCGGCGCGGAAAGCCGGGATGTCTTCGCGCAGCGAGGCGGCGTTAATCTGATCGATGAGGTTGGTCATCTATTTACTCCAACGTCCATGCCGCTGGTCAAGAACGTTTGTCACGGCACCTGCATGGGTGCGTTACGGACATTGTCTATACCCACTATGAACCAAACCCCCAGCGGCAGGATAAGTTCTAGGCAGACAACCCCTTAAGGTTACTACAAGCTGGCCACCATAACTACGTCTCGGCAGGTAGCGCTGCCCACTTTAAAGCTGCGTTTGCCGGCGTTTTTAAAGCCGTAGCGTTTATAGAGTTTTTGGGCGCGGCGGTTGGTTTCATGCGTGGCTAGCCACATGGTTTTAACGCCCCATGCGGCGGCGGCTTTTTTAGCCTGGTCCATAAGGGCGCCGGCGATTCCGCCTCCACGCACGCTGGGCAGTAGATACAGTTTGCACACGTAGCCCAGTTCGGCTTGGCTGTAACTTTCTAGGCAGCGTGGGCGCGGATCTGTTACTAGCTCATTGGCCCCGTCGGGTAGGTCGCGTTCTACCAGCACGTATCCCAACAGCTGCCCGCTAGCTACACGCTCGGCCACAACCAGGGCGGCGTCGTCGCTATTTACCCAGCTAGCCACCTGCTCAGGGGTGAAGGTGGCATCCATGAAGGCCTGCACGTCGTCGTCGCTAAGGAAGGCGGGGCAGGCGTCAGGGAAAGTGGCCCGACCCAGCTGCACTAGAGCTTCGATTTCTTCTCCGCGCGCCGGGCGTAGCTTAATGCGCTCAAAGTGCTCGCCGTCTAGCGCCGCCCATCCCAGCTGGGCTAGCAGGGCGCGGTCGGCGCGGTCCAGGGTGGCGGGGTTTAGGCGCGCAATCATGTCTGGGCGCCTGGTTGCGGTGCGGGTAAGGGCCTGGTCTCGACGACGCCGGGCAATGAGTTTGTGGTTGCCGCCTAGTAGGTCTGGGTCTAGCTCTAACCCCCGCCAACTGACTGGGCGGGTATAGACCGGATATTCCAGCAGGCCACTGGCTGCATGGGATTCTTCTACCAGTGAGGTGGGGTTACCGATAACGCCGGGAATTAGGCGGGCAATGGCTTCAACCATAACTAGGGTGGCTACTTCCCCACCGTTTAGTACGTAGTCGCCAATGGATAGTTCACGCACCTGGTAGCCGGCGCTTTGGTAATGCTCGGCTACGCGCGCATCGATGCCTTCATAGCGCCCGCAGGCGAAAACTAGCTGGTCGGCGTCGGCTAATTCTTCCGCCACACGCTGAGTAAAGACCTGGCCTGAGGGGGTGGGAATAACCAGCACGCGGCGGTGCAAGGGCTCTTGAGCGCCATGGGGGGCGATTTCAGCGGAAGGCGCGGCCGTTAGGGGTAGGGCCAGGACCTGATCTAAAGCTTTACCCCACACGTCAGGGCGCATCACCATACCGGCGCCGCCTCCGGCAGGCGTGTCATCAACCGTGTTGTGGCGGTCCTGGGTCCAATCGCGCAGGTCATGGATGCCCAACTGGAGCTTTCCGGCGTCGATAGCTTTACCAATTAGGGATAAATCCAGCGCCCGCAGGTAGTCGGGAAAAATGGTGACTACGTCAATACGCATCAGCGTGCGTCCTCCGCCTGGCCCAGGCCCGGGAACAGGCCACCGGGCGGGTTGATTACAACCACCTGCGCCTCAACATCAATTTCGGTGACAATCGCTTCCACAAAGGGAACCTCAATGCGCTGGTCATCCTCGGTGAGCACCACCAGGCGGTCTTGGGCAATACCGGGAATCAAATCCACTACTTCACCAAGCACCTCGCCGGGCTCAGTTTGAGCTTCTAGGCCGATCAGCTCGTGGGCGTACCAGCCTTCTTCGTCGCTTTCTTCATCATCGTCGGTTTCCACCACCAGCATGGTGCCGCGTAGCTGCTCAGCGCGGGTGCGGTCGTTAACCTCAGCGAATTTAGCGAAATAGTAGCGCCCGTCGTAGCGTAGGCGCTCCACGGTTAGGGGGCCGTTGGCCGCCGGTCGGGTGGGTAGGGTGTTACCTACCGCTAGGCGCCCCTGGGGGTCAGAGGTGCGGATCTCTAGACGCACCTCGCCCTTAAGGGCATGCGCCGGTCCGATAACTGCTACGTTAAGCTCCACGTTTCCTTAAAAGAATGGGGAATTGCTACATACACAAAACCCGGCTCCTTAACTTAAGGTAGCCGGGTTAGGTGCTAATGCCTAGTTAGCGGCGGTCAGTGTCAACTACGTCCACACGAACCGGACCATTGGCCAGGGCCGATACCACCGTGCGCAAAGCACGGGCGGTGCGACCTGAACGGCCAATGACTCGCCCCAGATCCTCGGGGTTCACACGCACTTCCAGCAGCTCGCCGCGACGCAGCGAACGGGAATTGACGGTGACATCGTCAGGGTTATCGACAATGCCGCGAACCAGGTGTTCTAGGGCATCAGCTAGCATCTCAGGCCTCCTCAGAGGCCTGTTCGGATTCTTCAGCAGCCTTCTGCTCGGCGGCCTTGGCCGAAGCCTCAGCCTTGAGCTTCTCGGCGCGGTCAGCAGCCTCAGCAACTGCCTGAGCAGCGGCATCGGCGTTAACTTCCTTGACCTTCAGGCTACCCTCGGCACCCTTTAGGCCCTTGAAGGCCTGCCAGTCACCGGTGATCTTAAGCAGGTTGTGCACGGTGTTGGAAGGCTGGGCACCAACACCTAGCCAGTACTTAGCGCGCTCGCCGTCGATCTTAATCAGTGAAGGCTCCTGCATGGGGTCGTAGATACCGATCTCTTCGATAACACGACCGTCGCGACGCTTGCGGCTGTCTAGGACAACCACGCGGTAGAACGGCGCGAACTTCTTACCCATGCGCTTTAGGCGGATCTTTACTGCCACAGTTATGAACTCCAGTTCAAAGTAGATTTGGTCTATGCCCTTCCCCGGTGGGGTTAAGCAACGGTTTCAGGCACACACCTGGACGCGACCGCACCCGAGAGAGGGGTCGTGTACGGTCGAGTACAACTGGTTATTTTGCCAGAAACCCGTATTTAAGCCAATTAACCTGCGCCACCAGCCCGCTGCGATTTACCGCACAGCCCGCGACGACGCCGCCGCCCCGCTATCTGCCAAGCGCCACTTGGATCGGTGGTTGCGCCCCTACCTAGCAGCCGCTTTTAACGCAACCAGGCGCCGCCGTCGTCGCCAAAAAAGCAGCAAAACCCGCAAGCCGACCCCCATGACAAATGTCAGTCCAAGCCGGTGACAAGGCACCTTAGTAGCCCCCAGCCCCGGCGGGCATTATGGATACATGAGCACTTACGCAGATCAGGGCGCTAACGCCAGCGCCACGCACGCCCTTGAGGTAAAGCAGGTAACTAAATACTTTGGCAACGTACACGCGGTTGACGGCGTAAGCCTAGAAATCCCCACCGGACAGGTAGTTGCCCTGCTGGGAGAAAACGGCGCCGGCAAAACCACCCTGCTGGACATGGTGCTGGGGCTAAACCAGCCCACCAGCGGCACCATCAAGGTACTGGGCACCGGCGTGAAGGACGCCGCCAAAAACGCAAAAATCAGTGCCGTGCTACAAACCAGCGCTCTGCTAGGTGACGTTGATGTACAAAGCAACATTGAAATGATCGCGGCCCTTAACCACCTAGGACGCCGCGAAGTCATGCAGGTCATGGACCGCGTAAACCTAACAGAGCTGCGCAAACGTAAGGTAGTTAAGCTCTCGGGCGGTGAGCGCCAGCGCGTGAAGCTAGCTATTGCCCTGGTGGCAGCGCCGCAGCTGCTGATTTTAGATGAGCCCACCACCGGCATGGACCCGCTGTCACGTAAAGACTTTTGGGACACCATGCGCGCCCAAACCAGCACCGGCCGCACCCTGATTTTCGCCACCCACTTCCTGCAAGAAGCCGCAGACTTCGCAGACCGCATCATCATCATGAACCACGGCAAGATCGTGGCCGACGGTTCACTAGCTGACCTGCAGGCCATGGCCAGCGATAACGTGGTCACCATTACCTGGCCGGGCACATTAGAGCAGGCCAAGCAGGCCCTGAGCAGCTACGACGAAGCAATTTCTGCCCTGGAGCTGACCGGCGCGGTGCTAAACGTGCACACCAAGGCCTCCGACAGCGTTGCCCGCACCCTACTGGATCAGCGCGGCGCCAAGGACCTGCGTATCAGCGCCTCCACCCTTGACGACGTATTTGCCGCTCTGATCGCCTAAATCTTTTTGAATTTTTATAGGAGCTTGAAATGATTAACCCCCGTTACATTGCTTTAGTTGCTAAACAGCGTCTAACTGACACCAGTTTCTACTTCTTCACGCTGTTTTTACCCCTAGGTATGTACATCTTCTTTGGCGCCGCCCAGTCATGGTCTGCGGCAAGGGCCGGGCACGGCAATGTGGCGGCCTGGATTATGGCTTCCATGTCGGTTTACTCCGCGATTACCTGCGCCACTTCCAGCGCCAGCGAGATCAGCGTGGAATTATCGAACGGTTGGGGACGTCAAGTGGCCCTAACCCGTGGGGGCCTGAGCAGCTACCTATTCACCAAACTACTGGTTACCGCAGTTATTTCGGTGGTGCCAGTGGCCGTTATCTTCACCGCCGGGGCACTGACCACCGCCGTAATTGACACCCCTGGACGCTGGGCGGCCGCTTTTGCCCTGTGCTGCCTGGGCGGCATTCCCTTCACCCTCTACGGCATTATGTCTGCAACCTGGCTGGGGGCACGCAACTCTGCAAGCATTTCTGGCGCAGTGTTATCACTACTGGCTTTTATGGGCGGTCTGTTCCTGCCCCTGTCTGATGGCTTAATGAAGGTAGCCCGCTTCACCCCGGTCTATGGTGTAGCCAACCTGGTGCGCTACCCCATTCAGGGCAGCTATGTAATTACCACCTCCGGTATCCACCACGAGCAGCTGTGGATGCAGATTGTTAACGTAGTGGCCTGGACGCTCATCTTCGCGGTGCTTTGCTACGTTGGTCGCAACCGCTCTACCAGCCGTAAGTGAAAGGTAGTCATGTTTAATCGCAAGCCAGCCGCTCTAGGCCGCAAACTTAACTGGTATGCCGTTATTTGGCTAGTTATCTTGCTGCAACCAGTATCAATGCTCTGGCATCAGAGCGGCTCGCTAGCGTTAAAACTACTAGCCACTTTTTCCACCCTAGCTTTTTGTGGCTTCTACATTGAGCTAACCCGCTTTAAGACCGGCAGGCAAATTGGCAGCTCCGAAAACCGCTGGCAGGCACTAGCCAAAGTGGCGCTTCTACTTTTGCCCTGGGTGGCTTTGGCGGTGCCAGCGATGAACTGGATGGCGGCATTCTTCCTACCCTTCGTAGTTTCTGCCACCATCTTCACCACTCCCCTACGTTTTGGTTTAACCGTAGCTGTGCTTGAATGCGCGGCCGTCTGTCTAGGCGCTGGCTTCTGGGATAAAGCCTTGCTAAGCAGCGGCAATATTTGGGGCAGCACCCTGTCAGCCTTCTTTGTGATGCTGATTAGGGTTTTGACTGAGCGGCAATATCTCGACAATGAACGCGACCGCCGCGAAGCCGCCCTTACTGCAGCGTGAAGCCATCAGCCGCGACGTGCATGACTTGCTGGGCCACTCTTTAACTGTGCTAACCCTTAAAGCCGAGGTGGCCAGGCGCCTGGTGGAGGTCAAACCTGAAGCCGCCGCCAAAGAACTAGATGAAATCATTGAACTATCACGCACCGCCTTTAGCTGATGTGCGCGCCACCGTCACCCGCCTGCGCACCCCGGATCTGGCCAGCCAGTTAGCCACCAGCGTGACCGCCTTTAAAGCCGCCGAAATTGAATTCACGGTTGAGGGCCAGGTGGAGCAGGTGCCCGAGCCCCAGCGTGAGATCCTGGCTTGGGCGCTGCGTGAAGCCACCACCAATATTTTGCGTCACGCCCAGGCCAAGCAGGTAAAGCTCGTTTTGCGTGAAGGCTACCTTTCTATCAGCGACGACGGCGTAGGCTTTAGCGGCGCACAGTTCGGTAACGGCCTGAGCGGGCTGCGCTCGCGGATCGAAGCTGAGGGCGGTAAATTCACTGTTATCGTCCCCGCCACTGGCGGCACTAGTTTGGAGATTGAACTGCCATGACTATTAACGTGCTTTTAGCTGATGACCAGGCTTTAGTGCGTGGAGCTTTAGCCACTTTGCTGGGGTTGGAACCTGACATTGAGGTGGTGGCGCAGGTGGGTACTGGTCGCCAGGTGGTGGAGGCGGTGCGTGCTAGCGGCGCTGATGTGGCGCTACTTGATATTGATATGCCCGACGGCGACGGGCTCAGTGCCGCTGCGGCCATACGTGAGGCGCGCCTGGATTGCCGCTGCCTGATTGTGACTACTTTTGGGCGCCCTGGTTACCTTTCGCGCGCTATGGAAGCTGGGGCCAGTGGTTTCATTGTTAAAGACACTCCCCCACAGCAGCTAGCTGACGCGGTACGTAAAGTTCATGCCGGTTTACGAGTAATTGACCCATCCCTCGCGCAAGAATCAGTGTTTTTAGGGCCTAACCCGTTAACTGAACGCGAGCAGGAAACTTTACGTGAGGCCTTAACCGGCTCGGGAGTTAGCGAGATTGCTAAGCAACTGCATTTAAGTGAAGGCACTGTACGCAACTACCTCTCCAGCGCGATCGGTAAAACCAATTCGCGTAACCGCACTGAGGCTGCGCGTGTAGCCGAAACTAATGGCTGGCTTTAAACCAGCCAGCCGTTAGTTTTGCTTAGATGTTTGCTAAACGCTAGAGCGCTTTAGAAACGCACTGGCTGCTCAGGGATTTGGGTGGCGCCTGCGCCAGAGAGGTTAACTGCCAATGGGTTTAGCAGGTATTGCAGGTTTTCAGCTGGGTTTGCCTCATAGGTGACGCTGCCCAGCCAGTGGGCTTCCAAACCTAGAAACTCGCGCACACTAACCGTGGCTAGACGCATGATTTCACTGTCGCTAATCCCAGCGCGGCGCCAAGCCAGCAGTTCACGCGGCAGGCTGTTGTGGGGCAAGCTGCCGCCAGCGTCAGAGCCCGGCAACAGACGCACCCCCGCCTCATACATGGCGGCCACCTGCTGCTCATGGCCTGCATGCAAGGCCGTAACCGTGGCAGCGTAGCGCGGATACTTAGCCCCAGCCTGGGCGGCAAACTCGGGGAACTTATCCACCTGCAAGAAGGTGGGAGTTACCGCAATTGCGCGAGCGGCCATTTCTTGAATCTGGTCGCTGTCGGCGCCGGTGGCGTGCTCAAAACAGTCCACCCCTGCCTCAATCCAGGGGTTCAAGGTGGCGTGCGCGAAAGTGTGCACGGTTATACGCGCCCCATTTTCGTGGGCGGCAGCGACGGCGTCGGCAATTAGGGCCTGATCCCAAAGCGGGGTGATGTCGGCGTCGGCTCCCAAAGAGCGGTCAATCCAGTCCCCCACAACCTTGACCCAGCCATCCCCAGCGCGGGCCTGGGTGGCCACGACCTCAGGTAGATCCTGGGGACGCTCAAGTTCCAAAGCAAAGCCGCGCAGGTAACGCTTAGGGCGGGCAATGTGGCGTCCGGCGCGCACCAGGCGCGGCACTAAAGCCCCCGCTTCACGCTGAGCATCTAGCCAGTGGGTGTCGGTTGGGGCGCCGCAGTCGCGCACCCCTAAAATACCGGCGCTAACCGCACTGGCCGCCTGGTCCAAGGTGGTTTGGCGGTCAGTGGCGCCCTGAGGTCCCAGCCCTAGGTGACAGTGCACATCTACCAGGCCACCGTCTAGGTCATAGCCGGTTTGCGCAAGCTCAATGCCGTCTAAATCCACCGCGCTCAGCTGGCTGGGCTTAGCGCCACCAGCAAGCACCTGGTCAATGCCGCTGTTGCGTAGGGCTTGGCGCATCGAGTCTTCAATGTCACCTGGGCGCATTTACTACAGCCCCAAACGACGACGTAGGTCTTCAGGCAGACCAGCCATGGCGGAGTCCACATCCATCGGCTGACTGGGAGCCTGGGGCTGAGCCACCCCAAAAGCACTGCCGGCGGCAGGGGCCTGGGCTTTGGCGGCTTCACGCGCGGCTACCGCGCCCTGCTGCATCAAGCTGCCTTTCTTCTTGCCCTTCTTGCCCTTCTTGTTCTTGGACTTGGCAGGCTGACGTCCCTTGGAGTGCTTACCCATGCCAGGCAGCGAACCCATACCGGGCATGGCGCCGGGGCCAGCGCCCAGGCCGCCGCCGCGAGTCATGGCCTCCATCATGGTTTTCATCTTCTCGAACTGCTGCACAAACTGGTTGACTTCAGCAGTGCTGGTACCTGAACCGCGCGCAATACGCTCGCGGCGAGAACCGTTAAGAATGGTCAGATCAGCGCGCTCACCGGGAGTCATAGAGCGGGCAATGGCCTCAATACGGTCAATTTGGCGCTCATCGAAGTTGTCGATCAGCTCCCGGTACTGGTTCATGCCGGGCATCATGCCCAGCAGCTTCTTCATAGAGCCCAGCTTGCGCATCTGCTGCATCTGCGCCAGGAAGTCGTCAACAGTGAAGGTGCCTGTGGCCATCTTCTGGGCGGCCTTTTGGGCTTCTTCCTCGTCAAAAGCCTTCTGGGCCTGCTCGATCAGGGTGAGCAGGTCACCCATATCCAAAATGCGCGAGGCCATACGGTCGGCGTGGAAACGCTCAAAGTCGTCCAGGCCCTCACCGGTGGAGGCGAACAACACGGGCGCGCCGGTAACCCCACGTACAGATAGGGCCGCACCACCGCGCGCGTCGCCGTCGAGCTTAGAAAGCACCACGCCGGTAAAGCCCACCCCGTCGCGGAAAGCAACCGAGGTATTAACCGCGTCCTGACCAACCATGGCGTCTAGGACGAACAGGATCTCATTGGGCTTAATGGCGTCACGGATCGCTACCGCCTGAGCCATCATTTCCTGGTCAATACCCAGGCGACCGGCGGTGTCAACAATCACCACGTCGTAGCCCTTAGCGCGGGCCTGAGCCACACCGGAGCTAGCTACCTGCACCGGGTCACCGATGCCGTTGCCCGGCTCAGGGGCCCACACGTCCACGCCGGCACGTTCGGCGACGACGCTCAGCTGGGTTACCGCGTTGGGGCGCTGCAAGTCCGCAGCCACCAACAGGGCCCGCTTGCCTTCACTGGCCAGCCACTTACCTAGCTTTCCAGCCAGGGTGGTTTTACCGGCACCTTGCAAACCAGCCAGCATGATAATGGTGGAGCCACTGCTAGCCCAGTTCAGTTCCCGGCTTTGGCCGCCAAGAACCTCAACCAGCTCGTCATTAACGATCTTAACTACCTGCTGGCCAGGGTTTAGGGCCTTAGAGCGGGCCACATCCTTAGCCTTTTCACGCACCTGGGCGGTGAAAGAGCGCACCACCGGCAGGGCGACGTCGGCTTCTAGGAGGGCTCGACGAATCTCACTGACTGTGGAGTCAATATCCGCTTCGCTTAGGCGGCCTTTACCGCGTAGCTGGTTAAAAGATGCACTAAGGCGGTCAGAGAGGTTACCGAACACTTGGTTAGCTTTCCGTGTTGAAACAAAATGGCTGGCAACAGTCTAGCGCCTTGGGACGCTAATCAGCGTGTTAGCGCTTTTGGTATAGGCCCTTGGACTGGTAGACGGGGTCATTGGTGACGCGCACACCCAGGGAGCGGAAAATACCCTCATCTACCGACCCCAGGATCACTGAGGTGTGTACCTCGCAGCCGCGCAGCTTTTCTAGCTGCTCTAGGGCCAGCTGGGCGGTGGGGTTCATCTGGGCGCTTACCGACAGGGCAATTAGCACCTCATCGGTGTGTAGGCGCGGGTTGCGGCTACCCAAATGGGTGGTTTTAAGGGTTTGAATGGAGGCAATGGTGGCTTCGTTGAGCAGCTTAACCTCAGAGTCAATACCGGCCAGGTGCTTAAGCGCGTTAAGCAGCACCGCTGAGGAGGAGCCCAGCAGCGCAGTGGTTTTACCCAGCTCAATGGTGCCGTCAGGCAGTTCCAGGGCGGCGGCAGGGGCGCCGGTTTCTTCAGCTAGCTTCCGGGCGGGGGCCACCACCTTGCGGTCTAGTTCGTTTACACCCACCCCGGCCATCAGCAAAGCGATCTTGTTGGACTGTACCGGCTCGCTTTGGTCTTTGCGTTCTTGCACCAGGGCTTTGAAGTAGCGGCGAATAATTTCCTGTTTGGAGGCTTCACGACAGGCTTCGTCGTCGCTAATGCAGTAGCCAGCCATGTTTACACCCATGTCAGTGGGTGACTTGTAGGGGCTGGCACCCAAGATTTTTTCAAATAGGCGGCTAAGTACCGGGAAAATTTCGACGTCGCGGTTGTAGTTGACGGTTTGCACCCCGTAAGCAGCCAGGTGGAAGGGGTCAATCATGTTGACGTCGTCGAGGTCGGCAGTGGCCGCCTCATAGGCCACGTTAACCGGGTGGTCTAGGGGCAGGTTCCAGATCGGGAAGGTTTCAAACTTGGCGTAGCCTGAGCACAAGCCGCGCTGGTGGTCTTGGTAAAGCTGGGATAGACAGGTGGCCATCTTGCCTGAGCCTGGCCCGGGGGCGGTGACTACTACCAGGTCACGGGTGGTTTCAATGTACTGGTTGCGGCCGTAGCCCTGCTCGGAAACGATTAGCTCCACATTGTGGGGGTAGCCAGGAATGGCGTAGTGCTCAAATACGTTTACGCCTAGTTTTTCTAGCTTGTTTTTGAAAGCTAAAGCCTGCTGGTTTTGCTCGCTCATGCGGGTGATAACCACTGAGCCTACATACAGCCCGTAGGAGCGGAAAGCGTCAATGTGGCGCAGGACGTCGTCTTCGTAGGAGATCCCAAAGTCGGCGCGCATCTTGTGACGCTGGAAGTCTTGGGCGTTCACCGCCACCACGATCTCTACCTCATCTTTGAGGCGCTCAAGCATGACGATTTTGTTATCCGGGGTAAAACCAGGCAGTACGCGCGAGGCGTGTAGGTCATCTACTAGCTTGCCGCCGAACTCTAGGTAGAGTTTGCCATCAAACTGGGCGCGGCGTTGGGCGATGTGCTCGGACTGTAGCTTTAGATATTTATCGTGATCAAAGCCGATTTTATCCACAGTTAGCTCCCAGATTTAGGTGATGCGATGCAAGAGAGGGATTGGAAAAACAAGCCAATTCTATTAGCTCTAAGTTTTAAGTAAAAGCTTGGCAGGCCCGGGTTTACCCAGACCTGCCATAACTTTGGAACCTAGCTTGGTTAGAAGCTAGTGAGGCTCACATGGAGCCCATGACATACATCACGGAGAGCACCACGTTAAGGGTCACAACCACGCCGCCAGCGATTACGGCGTACTTGGCGTACTTGGCGGCCTCGACGTCACCAACAGACTTGGCCTTATTCAGGACCATGATGCCCATGATTAGGCCAACGATTGCCAAGATACCGAAGAGCAGACCACCAATGGATAGGCCCAGCGCTACCGTGCCACGCTGCTTTAGCTTCGGGTCAGCCGGGGGCTGGTAACCATAGCCGCCGCCGTAGTTCATGTCACCGGAGTAACCGGGGTCAGTCATTTTTCCTCCTAAGGCTTGCAAAGCCTAGCGAACGATAAAAGTATGAGGGCAGTGCCCCTCCGAGGGTGAGCCTACCATCCTAGAAGCTGGGAAGTGACGCCGTCAGCCAATAAACGACCTGACAGCGTCAAGACAACTCTTCCAGCAAGGGCTTGGCGCGGCTCTATCAGGCCGGTAGCAATCAGTTTAGCCACCACTTGAGATAGACCCGCACCTTTATCTTCACGCAGGTGACGCAGCTGGTCGATGTCTAGACCCGCGCGGGTACGCACAGCCAGCATCACCACTTCAGTGGCGCGCTCACCCGCGCCTAAATGCTCCCAGCCAGCCACCGGGATTTGCCCTGAGTTAATTTGGTTAGCCCAGGCCAGAGGGTGTTTAGTGTTCCATAGCCGGGCGGCGCCCAAATATGAGTGCGCCCCTGGACCCTAGCCCCCACCAGAACGTGTCTTGGCGCCAGTAGGCTTGGTTGTGGCGGCACTGGTAGCCGGGGCGAGCCCAGTTGGAAATTTCGTACCAGTTGTAGCCTGCGTCCTTTAAAAGCTGATCAGCCAGCTCATATTTACTGGCTTCATCATCGTCACTGGGCATAGGCAGCTCGCCGCGACGCACCTGGCCCCACATTTTGGTGCCCGGCTCAATCACCAGGGCGTAGGCGGAGATGTGGTCTGGTTCCATGGCCACGGCCGCCTCCAGGGAAAGACGCCAATCTGCCAGCGACTCACCGGGGCTGCCGTAGATCAGGTCAACTGAGGTTTGCAGACCCGCTTGCTTAGCCCAAGCCACCACTTGCGGCACGCGCGCCGGGGTGTGGGCGCGGTCTAAAGTTTTAAGCACTGCGGGAACAGCCGACTGCATCCCAAACGACACCCGCGTAAACCCGGCGCTTGCTAAAGCTTGCAGGTAGGGGGCATCTACAGTTTCGGGGTTGGCTTCTGTGGTGATCTCGACGTCGTCGCTCAGGCCCCAGGTTTGCGCCACCGTATCCACCATCGCCTCTAAATCTTTAGCAGCCAACATGGTGGGGGTGCCTCCCCCCAATAAATACGGTAGAGGCCGGCGGTAAGGACAGTCCGGCGCGCTGCATTGCCCCAGCCACCAGGCGCGCTTCAGCGGCCAGGGTTTGGGGATAGTCACCGGCATTAGCCCCCGGCCCCATGGTCAAGTTGGTGTAGGTGTTGAAATCGCAATAACCGCAACGCACCCGGCAGTAGGGTACGTGCAGGTAAACCGAGAAGTTTTTGGCCTGGCCTCCCTGGCTAACTGCGCTTGGTAGGGCGTAGGGGTCGGGAAGTTTTTGACCTTCAGGTTGGCTAGGCACTAGGCGCCCTCAACCCCGAAGCGCCATTTTCCGGCTGTGCCACCTCACGCTGTGGCACCTCGCGCGACTCAATTAGCGCAGGGGCTAGTTTCTGGTTAGTGCGCAGCGCGGTTAGGTCGCGAATAGTACGCCCTTCAGCAATGCCGCGCGCTTCAAAACGGGTCAGTTTACGCCCGCTAAAACGCTGGCTCCACCCGCCCATGACGCCGCGCGGCGAACCCGGGTCTGGGCCGTTTCCCTTATCTCCCTCAACCCAAGTGTCACTACCCAGCTGGGGGCGAGCGCCGGCGTCGGGATAATCAAACAGGCCTTTAGCACTTACTGCCTCTACGACGTCGCGCATTTGCCAGGCGTAATCAGCCCAGTCGGTAGCCAGTCGCCACACTCCCCCAGGTGCCAGCACCCGCGCCACCAAGGCGGCGTAAGCTTCATTAACTAGGCGACGCTTACGGTGACGGCTTTTACGCCAAGGGTCCGGGAAGAAAGTCCACACCTCACTAGCGCAACCAACCGGCAGGGCGGTGGCTAGAAGCTGTGAAGCATCAGCCGCAACCACCTTGACATTGTCTAGTTCCTGAGCGGCGGCTGCGGAAACAATTTTAGCGATGGCGGTTTCCCACACTTCTACCGCTAAAAAATCGGTATCCGGGTTAGCTTTAGCAGCCGCCAGCAGGGCCTCTCCCCCACCTGGGCCAACCTCCACAATCAGCGGGGCGCTGCGGCCAAAAACCTGCTGGGGGTCAAGCACAAAGTCTGGATCTACCGTGCGAACAGCGTCGTGGCGCGGCACCTGGACCAGGTAGCTGTCCCCGTGACGCTCCAAAGCAGCATGCTGACTAGCACGCAGGCGCCCACCGGCTCGCGAAAAAGAGCGCACCCGGGCATGAACCTCATGCGAGCGAGCCGGATGCATCTGGCCGGTGGCCGCATCAGCCCAGGCACTAGTGTGCTTAGCCGCCTTATCCATTACTTTTCCTTGCCAGTGGGGGTGTCTGCACCCAAAGCCGCAATGAAAGCTTCCTGAGGCACATCCACGCGACCGATGGCCTTCATGCGCTTTTTACCTTCCTTCTGCTTTTCTAGCAGCTTGCGCTTACGGGTGATGTCACCGCCATAGCACTTGGCCAGCATATCTTTACGCAGTGCGCGGATGGTTTCACGGGCAATAATGCGGCTACCCACAGCGGCCTGTACGGGCACCTCAAACTGCTGGCGCGGAATCAGGTCCTTTAGGCGCTTAGTCATCATCAAACCGTAGGAGTAAGCCGCATCCTTGTGCACAATGGCACTAAAAGCATCCACCTTGTCGCCGTTAAGCAAAATGTCAACCTTAACCAGGTTGGCGCTTTGGGTACCCTCGGGTTCATAGTCCAGCGACGCATAGCCGCGAGTGCGCGACTTTAGCTGGTCAAAGAAGTCAAAGACGATCTCCGCCAGGGGCAGGGTGTAGTGCATTTCCACGCGGGTTTCGCTCAGGTAGTCCATGCCTAGCAGGTTGCCGCGACGTGACTGGCATAGTTCCATTACGGTGCCCACAAATTCGCTGGGGGTAAGGATAGTGGCGCGCACTACCGGCTCGCGCACATCTAGCACCTTGCCTTCAGGGAATTCTGAGGGGTTGGTGACTAGGTGCTCGGTTTTGTCTTCCATGGTTACGTCGTAAACCACGGAAGGGGCGGTGGAAATGATGTCTAGGTTGAATTCGCGCTCTAGGCGTTCACGAATAATTTCTAGGTGCAGCAGGCCTAGGTAGCCGCAGCGGAAACCGAAGCCTAGGGCCACGGAGGTTTCAGGCTCGTAGGTTAGGGCGGCGTCGTTGAGCTTGAGCTTGTCTAGGGCGTCGCGCAGGTTGGGGAAGTCTGAGCCGTCTACCGGGAATAGGCCGGAGAACACCATGGGTTTGGGTTCTTGGTAGCCCGCTAGCGGTTCGCTGGCGGGGGCGGCGGCGGCGGTGACCGTGTCACCCACCTTGGATTGGCGTACGTCTTTAACGCCGGTGATCAGGTAGCCTACTTCGCCGGCGCCCAGGCCCTGGGTAGGCTGGGGTTCGGGGGAAATAACCCCGATTTCTAGCAGCTCGTGGTGGGCTTTGGTGGAGAGCATTTCAATGCGCTGGCGCGGCTTTAGCTGCCCGTCAACTACACGCACATAGGTGACCACGCCTCGGTAGGTGTCGTAGACGGAGTCGAAAATCATGGCGCGGGTGGGGGCGTCGGGGGTGCCTGCCGGGGCGGGCACCTGGGCCACGATCTGGTCTAGTAGCTCGGGCACGCCCTGACCGGTTTTACCTGAAACCTGTAGTACGTCCTCAATTTCGCAGCCGATCAGGGAGGCGATTTCGGCGGCGTGGCGCTCGGGCTCAGCGGCGGGTAGGTCGATCTTGTTGAGTACCGGGATGATGGTCAGGTCGCCTTCCATAGCCATATATAGGTTGGCTAGGGTTTGGGCCTGAATGCCCTGGGCGGCGTCTACTAGCAGCACTGCCCCCTCGCAGGCGGCCAGTGAGCGGTTAACTTCGTAGGAGAAGTCCACGTGACCGGGGGTGTCGATCATGTTTAGGGCGTAGGTGGTGCTCACCCCGTCAGCCTCAACGGTCCAGGGCATACGCACAGCCTGGCTTTTAATGGTGATGCCGCGTTCGCGCTCAATATCCATGCGGTCTAAGTATTGGGCACGCATGTCACGCGGCTGGACCACGCCGGTGGCCTGCAGCATACGGTCTGCCAGGGTGGATTTACCGTGGTCGATGTGGGCAATGATGGAGAAATTACGCAGCAGGTGCTGGGGGGTGGAGGCAGGCTGGACGTTTTTTAGCTGCTCTGGGGTGGCAATGGGGGTCAACGCGACACTTCCGACGGTTTAGCACAGATTATTTGGCATTATCCCATGCGCCCCGCTTAGCCCTCAAAGCTAGCGACCAAAGTCACCAGTGTGTCTTACGTTTGTTTTACGACGACGCCGCCCGGCTGGCAACGGGGGCGCAGCTGGGGGCGCCACGTGCCAGGTGCTGCGCGTCAGGTGCTGCGCGCCACTGCTTAGGTGAGCATTAGAGGCCAGGCAGTTAAATAGGATTAGGCCATGGCTAATTTATCCGAAGTGTTTATTGCTGCTTTACGCCTGGCGGCAGCCTTATTTGGGACCAATAAGGACCACGCTAACAGCAGCTCACAGGCGCCTGAGCCCAGCCAGGCTGCTGCTCAGGAAGCATCGCGCCCCTCGACTAGTGGGCGCTCCTCAGCTAGTGGCCGTAGCTCTGCTAGTACCCCCAAGCCTCGCCCTACTAGCACCCCCAAAACTCCCGCTACCCCTAAGGTCGCCGCTAGCCGCGACGTACATATCAGTGGTAACCAGGTGTGGGATGTAGCCAAGCGCGGCCTACCCGAATTTAGCTACCAGCCGGTCGCCGATAACGACGCCGACCCGGGCGAAGTGGTGTGGACCTGGATCTCCTATGAGGAAGATCCCACCCAGGGTAAAGACCGCCCGGTGGTGGTGCTGGCACGCACTGGATCCGACGTCGTCGTAGCCCAGTTGACCAGCAAAAACCACGATATTGACCGCGAGCAGGAAGCCCACTGGGGGCGTTACTGGCTGGCTATTGGGGCTGGTGACTGGGATCCGCAGGGGCGAGTCAGCTCGGTGCGCCTGGACCGACTACTGCTTGTCTCCCAGCGTGACGTGCGCCGCGAGGGAGCCAGCCTGGATAGGGCCACCTACAATAAGGTGGTTACGGCCATAGCTAAGCACTGGGGCAAACGCTCGTAATTATGCTAATGTTTCCTCTTGGACCTTGGGCCTGGCCGGCTTCGTAGGTCCAGCAGGAACCTTAGCCAGGGCAACCCCACGCCTGATAGTCAAGGTTATTGCGTACCCTCTTACCGGCCATTGACCATATCCGTCTGTAAGAAAGATTAATCGTGGCGAACATTAAGTCGCAGATCAAGCGCATCAAGACCAACGAAAAGGCCCGCATCCGCAACCGACACGTCAAGTCGGAGCTCAAGACCTACGTGCGCCGTGTACGCGAGGCTATCGCCTCCGGCGACAAGGCTGTAGCTGAAGCCGAGATGCGCAAGGCCGGCCGCAAGCTGGATAAGGCTGTCTCCAAGGGTGTTATCCACCGCAACCAGGCTGCCAACCGCAAGTCCAAGCTGGGCAAGCAGATTGCTGCTATGTGATCTTTGCTAGTTAACTAGCTGCAAATGGTCGATCCCCCATGGGGGTCGACCATTTTTGTTTGTAAATACAGGCAAAATCATCCCTTCCCTATAAAAAATTCATGGGGTTTTATAGGGAAGGGATGAAATGTCAGTATTTGTGAACCAATGGCTTGCGCCCTAGTACAGGGGCGCGGCAATGCAAGCCTAATGAGGGCACTAGTGCCTGGCTAAGGCCAGTGTCTAGCGGGCGCGGCGGGCGTGCACCACTTTTAGTACTGCCCGCTCTAGAGCGTAGACGGCGTCGCGCTCTTCACCTTTAACCTGGGCGTCGGCGTTAGCTACCGCCACAATCGCATCCGCCAAACCGTCGTCAGACCAGCCGCGCAGCTGACGGCGCGCGCTATCTATCTGCCAGGGAGCCATGCCCAGCTTTGCGGGGGTGATGTCTTTCCTGCCGGCACTTGCGGCCACCCGCGCTAGCTGGCGAATTTTGATGGCCAGGGCTGAAACAATCACTACCGGGTCAGTGCCGGTAGCCAGGGCGTGACGCAAAGTAGTTACTGCCTTGGCGCCGTCGCCGCTGATTGCCGCATCGGCAACAGCAAAGCCACTAGCCTCAATGCGCCCACCATAATAGGTGTTTACCTGGGTGAGAGTGATGGTTCCGCTGGTATCAGCAAGCAGCTGTTTAACCGCGCCCAAAAGATCAGTTAAGTCACTACCCAGTGCTTCAACTAGGGCTTCTACGGCGTCAGGGTCGATTTGTCGCTTGGCTCGGCGCACGTCACCGATCACTAAAGAGCTCTTGTCGCGGGCTGATTTTATTTGCGCGCATTCAACCACCGGCATACCTGCCTTAGCAATAGCGTCCAGCAGTTTTTTGCCACGATTACCGCTAGCGTGGCGCAGCACCAGGTTGACGTCCTCTTCTGGGGCTTGCAGGTAGTTAAGCAGATCCTCAATCAGGGCGTCGGTGGCATGTTCAAGATCGTTAATGATGATCAATCGCGGCTCGCCAAATAGCGAGGGCGAAACCAGCCCAGCTAGCTGGCCCTTGTCGTATCCGGCTGCTTCTAGGCGGCTGACCTCGACATTTGGGTCTTTGGCACGTGCCTGGGCTAGCAGCCGGTCTTGGGCACGCTGCACCAGGACAGACTCACTCCCCCGCAGTAACACTACGGGGGCTAAATCCACCCGATCCCAGGTAGTGCTACCTAGCGCATTGGCTGAGCGTGAGCGCGTGGTGGCACTAGAGCGTGAACGTGGGGCTGAGCGTGAGGCGGCCATGATCCAAGGTTGCCACTAACGTCGCATACGAACCAACAGCAGCCAGATGCCCGCGTTTAAAGCCGCCAGGGAGCAAACACCACTGGCTTTACCCGGCCAGTTCACTTGGGCACCGGGCAGGTGCGCAAAAAAGTGGGCAATACACTCCAGCCAGGCACACCCCCACAGCGCAGGTAGCACCAGCAGCTGCGCCAAGGATGGCAGCGCCGTGGCCAGGGCCGTGGCCGCCAATCCGGTGTAGGTCACCACCGCCACCACGGGAGCCGCCAACATATTAGCCACCACGCCCCACATGCTGATATGCGGGTTTAAAGCGATCAGCAGCGGGCCGCAGGCAAGCTGCGCAGCCAGGGGAATTGCAGCTAGCTGCGCAAAAAAGGTTGGCATTAGCCGCCCTAGTTGACGCTCTAGGCCTGGCGCCAGCATGATCAGGCCGCCGGTGGCCGCAATGGATAGGGCAAATCCCCAGTCGCAGGCCTGCCAGGGGTCAATTAGCAGCAGCACGATGGCGCCGGCGGCCCAAGCTGGTAGGGCTGAGGCTTGCCGGCCCGCGCTTAACCCCACTAGCTGCACTGAGCCCATGGCGGCTGCGCGTAGCACTGAGCCGCTGGGTTGAACCAGTAAAACTAGTCCCAACAGGGTAAATAACCCGATCATGGTTTTTAGGCGCACTGGTAGTGGCCCGCATAGGGTGAGCGTAGCCGCTAAAACTAGCGCCACGTGTTCGCCTGAAACCGCAGTTAGGTGGGTGAGGTTAGAGGCGCGCATGTTTTTGGTGGTGGCGGCTTCCAGGCCAGTGTCGTCACCGAGCACCACGCCGATGACCAGCTCTGGCGCATCAGCGCCCAGGGGCAGTTGACCCGGCTCAGCCGCCGCACTCCCCTCATCTGCCTCGCTCTCCTCAGCCGTTTGACTCCCCCAGCGCGCCAAGGCTCCTGGCACCGGAGGTGGATGGGCGTGATTAGCGTTGCGCGCAGCCCCAGCTAGTTGCCGCCGAGCCGCGTTGACCAGCCGATATATACCGCCCGGTGGTTTTAAAGTGTGGGGCAGGCGGTTGTGGCTAGCGATAGCCAAGGCTCGCCCACCTGCTTTTGCCCCGCGCAAGTTGGCTTGAAAACTCACCATTTCCCCTGGTTTAACCCCCGACCAGGCCGAAGAGGCAAACAGGGTGATTAGCGCCCGGCTAGGACGCGCGTTTACGCGCATAACTTTGAGGGTCACCAGGTAGCGCCCCGGGCGCGTAAGCGGTTTGGGGACGCTACGCACCTGCGCGGTTAGGTTCACCGCCCCGGCGCCGTCTGCCTTAGCGGCGTTGGTTGTCGTCTCAGCAGCGCCTACCGCCCCGGCGACTGTCTCATTGGCGCTGACTCTTTGGCTTTGCGACGACGACGGCGCCCTGGCCTGCTTTTGGCCCTGGCTTTGGCTAGGGCTCTGAGCTGCATCAATGTAATCGAGTATGGGGTCACGTGAGCGGTTATAAACCTGGGCTGCGCCACTTAGACTCAGCGCGCATACGCTTAGCAAACAGGCACCAACACTAAACCAGAGGTGGCTATGGGTTTGCCCGGCGCCGGCTCGCTTGTCTAAGCGGTGGGTGGGCTGACGCGGGCGACGGCTTACGCACACCAGCCCAGCCAGGGCGCAGATAACGGCTAGCAGCAGCCAAAATTTCCAGGCTTGTTTTGAGCGCGCATCTACTTGCACTAACGCCCAGGCGCAGCCCCAACACAGTGCCATGGCCGGGCATAAGCGCAGGTCCCAGGGCTGGGGTGCTTTAGGTTGGCGTAGTAATTGCAGTTCGCGTTCGCGCTCACTGACATGCGCCTTGCTAGCGCGCACTTTGGGCACTGAACTAGCATCTGTCTCCCTTTGCGTCGCCGGCTTGAGGCATAGCGCCACCACCGCGAGCACCGCGCGCCTTGTCAGCACTGTTAGCCCCGGCAGCGCCGTTAGCACTGTTAGCGCTGTCAGCGCCGCCAATCCCGGCAGCTGTTTTAGACGCAGCAAGTGTTTTAGACGCGGGCATGGCTTTTGATCTGGGCTAGCTTAGCCGCGCCAATACCGGGCACTTTAGTCAGGTCATCTACGCTGGTAAAAGGCCCATTGGCGGTGCGATAGTCAATAATTTTTTGGGCGATGGCCGGGCCTATCCCGGGTAGTTGGGTTAGCTGCGTGGCGTTGGCGGTGTTGATGTTTACAAGGCCTTGCCCTTCAGCATCACTGCCAGCGTCGGCGCCGTCGGCGCTGGTACAAGACTGCCCTTCACAGCCTTGGCCATTTGAAGCAGCCAGTGGCGGGGCGCTTTCACCTTGGGAGAGCACATAGAGTTTTTGGCCGTCATGGAGTTTGGCGGCGCGGTTTATGCGGTGAGCATCTGCTTGCGGACTTAAACCTCCAGCCGCTGCCAGAGCGGCTTGCACTCGCGAGCCAGGTGGAAGTTTGTATAGGCCAGGGTGAGCCACGGCGCCGTCGACATCAACCACTATTTGCCCCGAGCCAGCCGCGCCGTCTCCACCAGCCGCACTGCCCCCGCTGGCACTAGCTGTAGCCCCACCTGAACTGGCCGGTCCCGCTACCCCACCTCCTGACCTGGAAGTAGGAAGCGGGACTTCTGGCAGAGGCCTGAGCCGACGCCGCCGCTACGCCCGTCCCTAAACTCTGAGCGCGAGTGGTGGCGGCTCTTGCCCCGGTTTGAGCCCGTCCTGACTCTGGGCCGGCTATGAACAGCTGCCAGGCAGCAATCAGCAAACCCAGCGTTATCAGCGTTATCCCGCCCCACAGCGCGGCTTTTGCCCCCATGGCTACCCGGTAGGGACGCTCAACCTGCTCATGGTCGCCGCTGTAGGCCACGCGGATGAAATCTTGCATGGCCCGTTTTTGTCTAGTGCCCATAGGCACACTATGAACCTGGCTAGCAATCGCCAGCTACCGGGGTGTGGATAGCCCTGTTTGGGCGAAAAATTTATCCCCCTGTGCAAAAAGTGGTTAGTCACGACGGCGCCGCTAACTGCCGCAGGTAACGCACACTCCCTAGCGACGGCGGCTTACAGCTTGCGCCGCCGTCACCCTAAACGAAATACGGCGGGCACCCATAAGGCACCCGCCGTAGTTACTAGTCAGTGAAAAACTAGCTCACGTAGTCAACGCTGGTGTGCAGGCTCCTGGTCTGGCCTGGCTCTAGCTCCATCACCTGCGGGATCCGCTTGAAAGCGTTGGTCATTGCCCAGCACGGCTCTAAAGCAAGACTTTGACGCTTACGCGTGGGCAAAGTGTCGCCGGTGAAGGCGTGCACAACTGAGTGGGCCACGGGCGTGTCTTGGGTGAGCACCAAGTGCCCCTGCGAGCCAACCACATAGCTGCGGATCAGGCCATCTTTATCAGTCCAAAGATCGGTCCAGGAAGTGTCTACCTCCCAGCCTTTAAGCTCCACAATGATGCGTCCGCACTGGCTGTGAGCGTAGTCAGCCTCTTTAAAAGCCTGCGAGCCCTCCAGCGGAATCAGCATGTCGTCGCTGACAACCTCAGTTTTTGCCGGCAGTTCCATGTAAAGCGAGTCCAGGCCCTGGTCGGTAATGGCGTTGGCGTGGAAGTAGGGGTGCCAGCCCAGGCCCACCGGCACAGTAACATCGGCCAGGTTGCGGGCGTTTATCTCCAATTCGAGGCGGTAGCCCTGGTACCCATGTTCAGGTGCCTTTTCGTGGATCCGGTAGGTGACCCTCACGTCAACTGGCCAGGGGTAGCCTTCTACGCCGCCGGTAACGGTGTGCAGGGTTAGGCTGGCTGGGTCCTGGCCGTCGTCGATGCGCTCAAAATCGGTGTTTAGCATCAGGCCGTGGTTGGCTTCGCGGCTACCGTCAGGGGCTGGGCCAAGGTCGTATTCTTGCCCCATCCAGGTGTAGCGGGCGTTTTGGATGCGGTTTGACCAGGGGGCCATGACGGCGCAGCGGCAGCCCGCACCGCTTTCTAGATCAGCTTGGTCGCTGTAACCATCAATTACCGGTACGCCTGCGCAGTTCCAGTCCAAAACCACCGCGCCCCGGGCGGCGATTAGGGCGCTAGCCTCGCCGGCGTTAAGGCGCCAGGTAGTGCCGGTGAAAAGGCTGGAATCTAGGGGTGCTTGGGCGGGGCGGCTGAAAGCTGCTGGGGCTTTAGTACCGGCGACGTCGCCAATGCAGCTAGTTTTGCAGCTAGGCTCAGGCGTGTTCTGGGCTGATGATTCTGAGATGGAATCTGGGCTAACTTCTTTGTGCATGGCATCACTTTAGCGCTTTTATGGTTCGCGATAAAAGTCTTTGACGCCGCCACTTACGGGCCGGGTTTGCTTGCGTCAGGACCCGGTGTGTGAGGTGCCCACCCTTTAGGCACCACAAAGCCCCGAACGTCGCAGTGGCTGAACTAGCCCCCGAAAGTACCCACCCTGACGGCGGTTTTACCAGTTTTTGTCCACAATCCACCTAAAAGTGTCGCAATCATGTTTCACCTAAAATGTCAATAGTTTGGGGTAAAGTTGCCTGCATTTTTTGGTAGTACGAAACTCTTACAGTTAAGCATGTATGGTGTTAGGCTGGGTCTTGTAAGTGGTGTGCAAACATAAAAGTGCGCCACCGCAGAGCAGGAACTCTGTGATGGCGCTTGCGTACCAAACCCTTGTAGTGGAAGGGGGTTGGTAGCCGTGGCTATATCTACCTCACGACGGGCCCGATGCTGGGTCTGATGGTCCTGCTGTAGACCTGAAGCGGACGCTGCTGACAAATGTCAGCAACTTTAAATCTGTCTCTAGATCTGCCGCTTGGGTAGATGAGATGCTGGCGCTGCGTTCTTGAACTGGGCTATGAGTTTTGGGGCTGTGGCTGTGGTGGCTTAATCATTGGTGGTGTGATGATCGCGATTAGTCAGCGTCGTGGTGAGCCTAGTGAAAAGCTTGCTTATGTTGCGTGGCCGATTATTGGTGGAATTATTATTTTGTCTGCTACTGGTATTGTTAAAACGCTTTTTAATTGGTGATATGTTATGGAAGCACAAAAAAAGTTGCGTTTAGCCCTTGTTGGTGCGCTTGTTGTTATTCTTGTGTTGGTTGGCGCCCTGGTTTGGTCGTTGACTAGCGATGGTGGCGAGGTTAAAGCCGGGCCTGCTCCAGCTCCGGCGGCGACGACTGGGAGTGGTCGCGCTGATTTGAGTAAACCGCGTTCTGGTAATTCAATTCTGCTACTAGCCAGGCTTCCATTAATCCTACTGGGAAAGTTGATACCTGGGGTTCGGTGTGTGGCCTTGCTGGGGCGGAGTTGAAACCCACAAGGGAAGTAAACATGCCGACTATGCGCACCAAAGTTTTTGTTGATAGCACCTCCTACTATTACAACAACCTGACCGGTCCGGCTAAGCGGGCTGATGGTGATGTGCCCACCTGCTACGCCCATAGCAGTGAGGGTGCAATTCTGGCTGCCGCTAATTTTCAGGTATTGACTGCTGGTGGTCACAAATTAATTGATGTAGTTAAAGCAACTACCTATGAAAATGATAATCAAAAACGCCTGCTAGCTAAGGATCAAAATTCGGGAAATAGCACAGCTGTACAAAATGTTGGCTACAGCATTCAGGTGATTGATGAAAATAATGTTGTTGTGCGTTTAGCCGTACGTGTCCCTCAGTACTCTGCCCTGGCTCAGAGCACCTTTACTCTAATTTGGGATAAAGGCGATTGGAAAATTAAGCTTGGCTCAAAGGCGCTAGATGTAGTACTAATTAGTTCTGTAGAAAGCGCCGGCATGGCTCCATGGCTCCTGTAATGATTTTACCCCTAAAGGACTAGACGGTATTCAGCAGGTTTTAACCCCCTACTACCGCATGATTATTTGGGATACCGGTAACGATGAAGGCGACAACCTCTGGCTACGCATCGTCAGCCACGACGAACGTAGCGCCACCCTGGCAGCTAACGCGGTCGTAGTTATCTCACAAGCAGACCGTGAAGAACCCCCGGCTACTTCACTAGTAGACGGTTTCGCTGGTATCGCCCGTGAAGTAGTCACTATCCCCTATGACCGGGCGATGCGTGAACAATGGCTACGCTCAGACAAACTAGCCCCCACCACCCGAGCAGCCTGGCTACACGCAGCCGCCGCAGTCGCACGCGGCCTATAAAATCACGAAACTATGAATAACATTGAACTGCTCCCCTTTAGTTGGACTGAGAAATCAGACACAGACTAATGGGGAGCAGTTCAGTCGCAGTGACGATCGGGGCTTTATCCCTCTTAATTAGCTCTCTTAAGGAGTTAGTACCCGCATCTAAAGCGGCTAGTACTTTCTCCCTAGGGAGCGCCTAAATCAGGCTTGCGATCAGGCCTGCTCTTCGGCGGAGACGCGCAGCATCCAAGCGTGCTTCTCCAGGCCGGTGGCAATGGCGATCAGCATGTCGTTGCTCAGGTGGTCGTACTCGTCGACCTCGTCCAGGGTGGCCTTGATGCGGTTGGCAACGCCCTCCAGGCGCTCCTGGATCATGACGGTGGCCTTGTCGGTGGGCAGCACGCCGCCGTCGATGGGCTCAACCTGGGAGTCGGCGGCCACGGTAGCAGCGCGACCGTCCGGGATGGCCTGGATGGCAGTCATACGCTCGGCAACGTCGTCGGCGGCTAGGCGAACCTCGTCGACGATCTCGTCTAGGTGCAGGTGTAGGGCACGGAAGCCGGAGCCGGCAATGTTCCAGTGGGCCTGCTTGGCCTGCAGGCTTAGGTCGGTCAGGTCAACGAGGGCCTGCTGTAGGGCCTTAACTACTACGGGGTTGGGCTGAGTCATCTTCATTCTCCTCTTCTTAAAAGTCTTTGGCGCCTCTGGTGAGGTGGGTGCGGCTAGCTAGCTGCGGGCCATCGCCTCACGAAAGCGTTAACTCAATCTAAGCCCATTTAATTCCCACTGTGAAGGGCTCGTGCTGCTTTACTCATCTGGGACTAAGGTCCATCTGAGGTTGTTAAGCCTTACTTGACCCGCAGATTTTCAATAATGACGCCGACTTACGCCCCCTGCCAGGCTTATTCCCACCCCTATGCTGAATAGCCTTACCTTTTACGCTAGTTTTTTCGGACGACGCCGCCGCTCGCTCTGCTTGCACCCAGCCACCCAGCCCGCTTGCGCCCAGCCACCCAGCCGCGAGCGCCGTCGGAACTAAGTCCCCAGCCCACAGATGTCGCACCCAGCCCGCAGGCGTGATGAATAGCCCGCAGCTGCCACACCCAGCCCCACAGGCCCTGCCAAACCAAACGAGTGACGCCGACACCACCCCAACAAATAGTTAAATCTAGCTATAAATACAGTATTGAAACATAGTCAAAAGATCACTAAAATATCTTTAAGTAGAAAGGGAAGCGCCGTGGACACAACCTTAAAAGTCTGCCTATCAGGGCGAGCAGACCAGATAAGTCCAGCAACTATGGCCGCAGCATTCACCGCATTCGTCGCCCTTTTAGATGCCCCAAACAACGGCATTCGTTGGCAGATGACACAGGTCAGTATCGGTTCTCTTACGTTGGCGGCAAGTCCATGCGGACAAACCAGGGATGAAGAAGTAGAAGGATTCACCGAACTGGTCTCTGGTCTTAAGCTTCACGCAAAGACTGGTAAGGTACCAGAGTCTTGGTCAGATAAAGGTCGTGAGGCGTTGAAAAGCCTTGGCGATTTAGCCACTGAACCAGGAGTAGAAAATGTTACTGCTACTGCCGGCAGCCAAACTATTACTTTCCACGCTTCACCTAAAAACAACCCTAGAACCCAAGTAAAAACCTCAATTGGATCGGTGACGGGAAAGATTGATCGCATAAACACGCGTGGCGGATGCGAGTTTGGTCTTATCGATGAGACTGAAAAGCATCCGGTCAGAGTGATTTTCCAAACCAGTCAACTAGAAGAGATTAAGCAACTAGTAGGAAAACGGGTATGTGTCCGTGGGGAACTAGCCCGTAATCAACAGGGACGCAAAGAATCATTGCAGATGCGCCGCATTGAAGAGATAGAAGATCACGCAGATCTACCCACGGTTGATGATCTGGTGGGTATCTGGCGGGCTCCTCGCAAGGCAATGAGCGCTGAGGAAATTGTCCAGGAGATGCGCCGTGCCTAGCAGCAAATCGGCTAAGTCAGCGTTTCTGTAACCCCGCACTCATTCAGCGGATGGGGCAACAGCACCACTCATGGCATGAACTACACTTATGCCATTAAATATCTGCAGAAAAGGAAGTACCGATGCCTGCAAGCGCCGACAACCCCACTCCTTATCGTTACAACGCAGCTCTGGCCGAGTCTATTGAGCTAGATTGGCAGCGTTACTGGGATGAAAATGGCACCTTCTATGCTGACAACCCGGTAGGGCCGCTAGCCGGAGAGCGCTCTCAGCGTGAGAAGTTCTTCCTCCTGGATATGTTCCCTTACCCTTCGGGTAAAGGCCTGCACGTGGGTCACCCCCTGGGCTACCTGGCCACTGACGTGGTTGCCCGTTTCAACCGCATGCAGGGCAAGAACGTGCTTTACACCATGGGTTATGACGCCTTTGGTTTACCTGCTGAGCAGTATGCCGTGCGGACCGGCCAGCACCCGCGCATTTCCACCGAGGCCAACATTGCTAACATGCGTCGCCAGCTGCACCGCATGGGTATGAGCCACGACCCGCGCCGCTCTATTGCCACCATTGACGTTGACTACGTGCGCTGGACCCAGTGGATTTTCTTGCAGGTGTTTAACTCCTGGTTTGACCCCCAGGCGCCGCGTCGTGACGGTCGCGGCCTGGGTGCGGCCCGCCCGGTCAGCGAGCTGCGTCAGAAGCTGGCTAACGGCGAGGTTGAGCTGCCTAAAGACATTGCTGACTCACGCAGCTGGGATGAGCTCAGCGCCCTGGAGCAGAGCCGTGTGGTTGACTCTTTCCGCCTGGCTTATGTGGCTGAAGTGCCGGTTAACTGGTGTCCGGGCTTGGGCACGGTGCTGGCCAATGAGGAGGTCACCGCTGATGGTCGCTCTGAGCGCGATAACTTCCCGGTTTTCAAGCGCAACCTGCGCCAGTGGATGATGCGCATCACCGCCTATGGTGAGCGTCTGGCTGATGACCTGGACACTGTGGACTGGCCTGACAAGGTGCGCTCTATGCAGCGTAACTGGATTGGTCGCTCTGAGGGCGCCCAGGTTGATTTTGCGGTTAGCGGCCAGGGCGTGGACGGCGGCCAGATCACCGTGTTCACTACCCGCCCTGACACTCTCTTTGGTGCTACCTTCACGGTTGTGGCCCCTGAGCACCCGCTTTTGGGTGGCACTTACCCTGCTGCTCCCGACGACGCCGCCGCACTTAAGGTCCCCTCGGTTTGGCCTGAGGGCACTCGTGAGGAGTGGAAGGGTGGCTACGCCACCCCGGTTGAGGCTGTAGCCGCCTACCGCTCCCAGGCTGCGCGCACTTCTGACGCTGACCGCACTGCGTCAGACCGTGAAAAGACTGGCGTGTTTACCGGCCTGTGGGCCACCAATCCGGTTAACGGCAAGCAGCTGCCGCTGTTCATTGCCGACTATGTGCTGATGGGTTACGGTACCGGCGCGATTATGGCTGTGCCCGCCCACGACCAGCGTGACTGGGAGTTTGCCCGTGCCTTCAACCTGGACATTGTCCAGACCATTGGTCCGGCCAAGGACCCGCGCGGCATTGACCTGGGCGAAAAGGCTTACGTGGGCGACGGCGTCGCTGTTGACTCAGCTAACGCTGAGGTGAGCCTGGACGGCCTGGGTAAGGACGCAGCTAAGGCCAAGATGACCGCCTGGCTGGAGGAGAAGGGTTATGGACGCGGCGCTATCACCTACCGTCTGCGTGACTGGCTGTTCTCGCGCCAGCGCTACTGGGGTGAGCCCTTCCCGATCGTGTGGGATGAGGAAGGCGGCGTGCACGCCCTGCCTGAGTCGATGCTGCCGGTTGAACTGCCTGAAGTTACCAACTACTCCCCCACCACCTATGACCCGGAGGACGCTTCCTCCTCACCTGAGCCGCCGCTGGGGCGCGCTCGCGAATGGGTTGAGGTTGAGCTTGACCTGGGTGACGGCCCGCGCGTCTACTACCGTGAAACCAACACCATGCCCCAGTGGGCCGGTTCTTGCTGGTACGAAATGCGTTACATTGACCCGCACAACTCTCAGGCTCTAATTGACCCGGCTAACGAGGCTTACTGGATGGGTCCGCGCCCCGAGGTTGGTAACACTTCGGGTGGTACCGACCTCTACATTGGCGGCGTCGAGCACGCGGTGCTGCACCTGCTGTACTCGCGTTTTTGGCACAAGGTGCTGTTTGACCTGGGCTTTGTCTCTTCCTCTGAGCCTTACCACAAGCTGTTCAACCAGGGTTATGTGCAGGCCTACGCCTACAAGGACGAGCGCGGCCAGTATGTGCCCGCAGATGAGGTTGTGGAGGAAGAAGAAGGCAAATTCACCTGGCACGGTGAGCCCGTTAAGCGTGAATACGGCAAGATGGGTAAGAGCCTGAAGAACATCGTCACTCCTGACGACATGTATGAGGCTTATGGCGCCGACACCTTCCGTGTTTACGAGATGAGCATGGCTCCCCTGGACATGGACCGCCCCTGGGAGACCCGCGCGGTGGTTGGTTCGCAGCGTTTCTTGCAGCGCCTGTGGCGTAACGCCATTGATGAGGTCACCGGCGAGCTGGTGATCAGCGAAGACGAGCCTGACTTGGCCACCAAGAAGCTGGTTGCGCGCACTATTGATGGGGTAACTGAGGATTACACCAACATGCGCCTGAACACTGCTATCGCCAAGCTGATTGTGCTCAACAACCACCTGACCTCCATTAAGGCGGTGCCGCGTGAGGCTATCGAAGCCCTGGTTTTGATGGTTTCCCCGGTGGCTCCCCACATTGCTGAGGAGCTGTGGAAGCGCCTGGGTCACGAGAACTCTTTGGCTCGCGAGCCCTTCCCCACTGTTTCCGACGCCGCACTGCTTAAGGCTGACGCGGTCACCTGCGTGATTCAGGTGGCCGGTAAGGTGCGCGACAAGCTTGAGGTTGACCCTGACATTGACCCGGCTGAGCTTGAGCGCCTGGCCCTGCAGGCTCCTGGCGTTAAGCGCACCCTGGGTGACAGCGAAATTCGCAAGGTGATCGTGCGCGCCCCCAAGCTGGTTAGCATTGTCCCAGCCAAGTAGGCAGTTTTTGCTAGCTCAGGCGCTTTGGCCGGCTAACCGCTTTGGCTGGCTAAGCGCTTAAGCTGGGCGGGGCGGTTAACGCGCCGCCCACGCAGGCCAGCTAGTAGCTAAACATGGTGGCCCCGGCTAACAGCCGGGGCCACTTATTTTGGTATTGGCGCCGCTTTGGCACGGTTTGGGCCGGCGCTGGTTTTGTCCGCTCTGGTCCAGCTTCGCGCGCCGGCCTGGGCCAGCTTCATGCGCCCGCCTGGGCCAAGCCCCTGGGGCCGGCCTGGGCCAGCGCGGTTTTAGGCGTCGCAGGCAGGAGCGATGTCTTGGCGTTGGCGCCATTCGCTTTCCAATATGCCCATCAGGATTCGGTCAAAGTAGCGTCCCATGTGGTAAACCACTTCGCGGCGGCAGCCTTCAGTGACAAAACCTACAGATTCATATAGACCAATGGCGTGCTGGTTATAGTCGTAAACTTCCAGCTCAACCTTGTGTGCGTTGTACTCTTCAAAAGCTAGACGCAATGCGATTAGCAAAGCCTCGCGGCCGTAGCCACGGTTTTGGTGGCCAGGGGCGATAGTTATTCCTAACGTAGCGCAGCGCACGGGAGATTTAATTCCATAGATGGAGATAGTGCCTACCACCTGGCCATCTAGGGTTTCAATGGTGCAGGTAAAACCGCTGGCGGGGTCTTCAATCCGCCACATTTTAAAAAGGTTTTCTAGTTGGTCTGCGTTGAAAGGCATAAACAGATCGTTTTGCCCAACGCTCACCTCGGCGTCGTTATTCCAGGCGCCGTAAATGTCCCAGTCAGAATCTTTAACGGGGCGCAGGCGAACCTTAGCCCCTTCAAGCATGGCTTGGCGCCAGCGGAGCAGGTTCTTGTACATACTCTAAGTGTACAAAGACTGCGACAATAATTTGTCAGACATTTTTCTAAAGGGGGATATGTGCATTATGTTTGCCAAGTCGTGGCGGTAACAGTCAAAGACCATGTGGGCATACCTATACGAATGTATGTAAGGATTGAGGCGTGAGCCTGCCCCAAAATTTATCTGCCACCCCAAGCAGCCCCTCTGAAACACTAAGCCACCGGGCGCAAGTCAAAATCGGCCCCCACACGCTGGCCACCCCGGTGGAGTTAGCGCCGATGGCGGGGGTTACTAACGCTTCTTTTAGGCGTCTTTGCCGCGAATTTGCTGAATCGGCCCTGCCTGAGCAGCTGCGCCCGGCTAGCAGCGGCCAGATCCACTACGACGGCGGCCTACTGGCCCCGGCGGGCTTGTTTGTTACCGAAATGGTCACTACCCGCGCCCTGGTGGAGCGCAACCCTAAAACTTTGCAGATGGTGCGCACTGACCCCACTGAGCGTCTGCGTTCAATTCAGCTTTACGGGGTTGACCCTAATGTAACCGCCCAGGCGGTAGAGATTTTGGTGCGCGAAAACCTGGCCGATCATATTGATTTGAACTTTGGTTGCCCCGTACCCAAGGTGACGCGTAAAGGTGGCGGTTCAGCCCTGCCTTGGAAGCGTGACTTGTTTAAATCCCTGGTTAATGCGGCAGTGCAGGCAGCCAAGTCCGCCAGCGACAGCCGCGACTTTGAGGTGCCGGTAACCATCAAAATGCGTATCGGCATTGATGATGACCACATCACCTATCTAGACAGTGCCCGGGAAGCTGAGGATGCGGGCGTGAGCGCCATCGCCCTACATGCGCGCACCGCCCAGCAGCACTATTCGGGCAGCGCCCAGTGGGATTACATTGGCACCCTTAAGCAGGCGGTTAGTGTGCCCGTGCTGGGTAATGGGGATATTTGGGTTGGTGACGACGCCGTTAACATGCTGGCTGCTACCGGCGCCGACGGCGTCGTGGTGGGCCGGGGCTGTCAGGGGCGCCCCTGGCTGTTTGCTGACCTAGTACATGCTTTGCACGGCAGCAGTGAACGCACCCACCCTGATTTGGCGGCGGTGCTTGAGGTGATCCGCCGCCACGCGGATCTGCTTAGCGACGAGATTGGCCCAGGCCGCGCCATTCGGGACCTACGTAAACACATTGGCTGGTATTTGAAGGGTTACAGCGTGGGCGGCGAGGCCCGTAACGCCCTGATGCGGGTGAGCACCCGTGAAGAATTAGAGCAGCGCCTATCCGCCCTGGATGCTTCAGCCCCTTACCCCGGCGACGCCGCTGAGCGCCCCCGAGGCCGGGCTGGTCACGCTAAACGCCCGCATCTGCCTGATGGCTGGCTGGACTCGCCTTACTTAACTGAAGCCCAAGCCCGCCAGCTGCATCTGGCAGAAAGCGACGTTTCTGGCGGCTAAACGCCAGCGCGCGCCGGCGCCGTCGGCACCCCTATTGCTAGCGCCGCCATTGTCAGCGCGGTGGGAGCCCCTATGGGAGGAGCCCCGATGGGAGCTGCCGGCGTTTACAGTGTTAGCGCCAGAGCTTTCGGTTGGCACACCGGCGCCGTCGGCAATGCCAGCTTTGTCGGCGGTGCGCACGCTCAAGAACGCCGCGATGAGCGTCGTCGCCGGGATAGCCAGCACCAAACCAATAGAGGAAACCAGCGTACGCACTACCTCCTCAGCTATTTCCCCACTCAAAATGGTGGCCCAAACTGAGCGGTCAATCAGGGCCGCCACCATAATCAGCGGCAGGGCGCTACCGGCGTAGGCGAAAGCCAGGGTGTAGACGGTGGAGGCAATATGGTCGCGACCAATACGCATCGCCACCCGCGCTAGTTTCCAGGTGCCCATAGTGGGGTTGGCGCCATGCAGCTCCCACACCGCTGAGGCCTGGGTGATGGTTACGTCGTTAAGCACACCCAAACCAGCCAGCACCATGCCGCACACCAGCAGCGCCGACATGTTAATCCCCGGCACGGAGGTGGTCAGCGCAATGGCGTCCTCACTACTGGCCCCATTTAGGTGGGCGTAGATGGCGCTCAGCTGAGCCAAAAATACCGTCACCACCAGCCCGGCCACGGTTCCCAGCAGCGCGGTGGTGGTGCGCACACTGACCCCGTGGGCCAGGTAGAGGGCCAAAATCAGCATGGCTAGCGCGCAAACACACACCACCACTACCGGGTTGGTGCCCGCCAGCAGGGCCGGGATCATTACCCCCACCAGCACCGCCAGCGCCGCAGCCAGGCCCAGGATGGAAAGCACACCCTTACGCCCAGCTACGGCCACCACAACCACCAGGTACACCAGGGCTAGGATCCCCACCGGCTGGGCGCGCTCAAAATCAATGAAAATGAACGGCGTGCCGGCGCTGATAGCAGCCGGAGTGTACATGGCGTTGACCTGATCGCCCACAGAGACAAACTTGCGTGACTCGGTGGGCACGTGGATTGGCACCACCAGGCCCTTGCCCTTGCCTTTGATGACTTTGGCGCACACGGCGTCTTTAAGCAAGCTACTGTCCGCGCTGGAAGTGGCCCCGCTAGTGCCCGCGTTGGTCCCGGCCCCATCAGCGCCGACGCCGCCCGAGCCGTTAGAGCCAGAGCTACCAGTCCCGGCGCCGTCGGCCCCGCTAGAGCCAGCGGAACCAGTAGTGCCGTAACCGCTTTGCATACCCCCAAAAACACCCTGGCAGCCAGTCACATCCAAACTAGTGACCTCCAGGCGCGCCAAAGAAGAGCCCTGAGACAAAAACGCCCGCGAACCCATCTTGGTGTTTGTGCTTGGGTAGATAGCCACCAGGCCAACAAGGGCCACCAACACCAGTGGGACAACAATTGCCGCTAATAGCACACGCACCCGTTTAGCCTGTTGGGGGGCTAGTTCGGGTGCGTGGCCATGCCCGTGAGCATGAGACATTTAGCAGCCTACAAGACGCTCAGCTAGGTAACGCTGCACCTGGTCGAGCGCGATACGCTCTTGAACCATGGTGTCGCGCTCGCGGATGGTGACGGCGCCATCCTCCAGGGAGTCAAAGTCGTAGGTGATGCAGAAGGGGGTACCGATCTCATCCTGGCGGCGGTAGCGGCGACCCACCGCACCGGCGGCGTCGTACTCCACGTTCCAGAACTGACGCAGCTGGTCAGCTAGCTCAGAGGCGGGGCCGGTCAGCTCAGGCTTGCGCGACAGCGGCAGCACAGCGGCCTTAACCGGGCTCAGGCGCGGGTCAAGCTTGAGCACCACGCGCTTGTCTACCCCACCCTTGGTGTTGGGGGCCTCGTCCTCGGTGTAAGCATCCACCAGGAAGGCCATCAGCGAGCGGGTCAGACCGGCGGAGGGCTCAATTACGTAAGGCACCCAGCGCTCGTTCTTGGTCTGGTCAAAGTAGCTCAGGTCCTTGCCGGAGTGCTCAGCGTGGGTCTTGAGGTCAAAGTCGGTGCGGTTGGCGATACCCTCCAGCTCGCCCCAGTCGCTGCCCTGGAAACCAAAACGGTATTCGATGTCCACGGTGCGCTTGGAGTAGTGGGAGAGCTTCTCCTTGGGGTGCTCGTAGAAACGCAGGTTTTCGGGGTCAATGCCCAGCCCCACGTACCAGGCCTTGCGGTAGTCAATCCAGTACTGGTGCCATTCTTCGTCCGTGCCCGGCTCCACGAAGAACTCCAGCTCCATCTGCTCAAATTCGCGGGTGCGGAAGATGAAGTTACCGGGGGTGATTTCGTTACGGAAAGACTTACCTACCTGGCCAATACCAAACGGCGGCTTCTTACGCGCGGCGCTCATGACGTTGGCGAAGTTAACGAAAATGCCCTGCGCGGTTTCAGGACGCAGGTAGTGCAGGCCGGCTTCGTCATCTACCGGGCCCAGGAAGGTCTTAAGTAGCCCGGAGAAAGCCTTGGGCTCAGTGAACTGGCCGCGAGTGCCACAGTTGGGGCACACCAGGTCGCTTAGCGGCACCTCGTCGGGGTTTTCCACGCCGTGCTTGGCGGCGTAGGCCTCCTGCAGGGTGTCTTCACGCAGACGCTTGTGGCAGGAGGTGCATTCGATTAGCGGGTCGGTGAAGGCCTTGACGTGACCGGAGGCCACCCACACCTCGCGCGGCAGGATCACGGAGGAGTCTAGCCCCACCACATCTGCACGGCTGCGCACCATGTACTGCCACCACTGGCGCTTGATGTTTTCTTTCAGCTCCACGCCGAGCGGGCCGTAATCCCAAGCTGAGCGGGTACCGCCGTAGATCTCTCCACAGGGGAATACGAATCCGCGTCGCTTAGCTAGTTGATTACGTTATCTAGACGCGAGGGGGTTGAAGCCACGAGTTCTCCTTTTAGTTTCGTTGTCCACGCCTGGCTGGCGGGAACGATGCGCCCGGGCCAACAAACCCGCAGCGCTCTCTCTAGTTTAGTGGCTTTTACTTATTGCCGACGACGCCGCTCGCGCCTGGGCCTGTGAGCTTGCGCCTGTGGGTGGCGGGCTGCGCCTTTGCCCGCGCCGGGCGGGCCGAGCGGGCAGCCTCGCGCTCGCGGTCTAGGCGCCCGCGCCGCAGCGCCCCGCCCAGGCCGCAGCGCCCCGCCCGCGCCACAGCACCCCGCCCGGGCCGCTCGCACCCGTGTCCACATTGGGGACACAAATTGACTAACCCTAAGCTGTTACTGATAATGATTGTCATGAGTATTAATCGCACTGCTTTACGTCGCCTGGCAGCCGCCACTGGAGTTTTGGCGCTGACCTTCTCAGCGGCCGCCTGTGGCTCTTCCACTACCTCTGAGGGTTCTTCCTCCGGCAAGATCAAGGTGGCCACTTCCTTCTACCCGGTTAACTACCTGGTGCAGTCGGTAGGTGGCAGCCACGTTGAGGCCAACTCGGTAACTCCCGCCAACGTAGAGCCGCACGACTTTGAGCTCTCCCCCCAAGGACGTCACCAAGCTATCTGGCGCCAAGATGGTGGTTTATGTAGCCGGCTTCCAGTCCTCCCTAGATGATGCGGTCAAGCAGGTTTCTGGCCCCACCGTGGTGAACCTGGCCAGCTCGGTTAAGCTGGAAAAGCACGCCGACCACGACGGTGACGATCATGACCACGAGGCTGCGGCGTCGTCGTCGGCCACCGAAGCTGCCCACGACGATCACGACCATGACCACGGCAGCACTGACCCGCACTTCTGGCTCGACCCCACCCGCATGGCTGACGCCGCCAAGCAGGTGCACGCGGCGCTAGTAAAGGCTGACCCCTCCCACAAGGCTGACTACGACGCCAACCTCAAAACCACCCTGGCTAAGCTGACCAAACTTGACACCAGCTACAAGCAGGGCCTGAGCCAGTGCACCCGCAAGACTTTCGTCACCAGCCACGCCGCATTTGGCTACCTAGCTGAGCGCTACGGACTAACCCAGGTTTCAGTCTCTGGTATTGACCCCGACTCCGAGCCCTCCCCCGCAGACATCGCCAAGGTCAAGCAGGTGGTTAAGCAAACCGGCACTACCACCATCTTCACTGAAGAGCTAGTTTCCCCCAAGACCGCCCAGGCCGTAGCTAAGGAAACCGGTGCTAAGACCTCGGTACTCAGCCCCATCGAGTCCGCCCCCGAAAAGGGTGACTATGAGGGCGCCATGACCACCAACCTGACCAACCTACGTGAGGCTTTGAACTGCAAGTGAGCGCTGCACTTAAGCACGCCCACGCCAACTCCCCCACTCAACCACCCCTGAAGGTGGATTCCATTGATGTAGTCATGGGTTCCACACATATTTTGCATCAGGTGTCGCTAACGGTTGAGCGCGGGGAGTCTGTGGCGTTATTGGGCGCTAACGGATGTGGAAAATCAACCCTAATTAAGGCCTGCCTGGGGCTTTACCCTTTGGCGGGTGGTGACGTGCAGCTTTTTGGCGCTTCGCTGTCTAAACGCCGCCAAGTGCCCTGGATGCAGGTGGGGTATGTGCCCCAGCGTGTCTCGGCCACAGCGGGCGTGCCCGCCACCGCCCTGGAGGTGGTGCGCTCGGGGCTACTGGGCCCGGGGCGGCCTTTTGCCAGCTGGGGCGGGGGCGCTAAGTCGCAGGCCATGGAGGCTTTAGCCCAGGTGGGGCTGGCTAAACGCGCCAATGACCATGTGCAGGTGTTTTCTGGTGGCCAGGCTCAGCGCGTGATGATTGCTCGCGCCCTGGTGCGCCGCCCGCAGCTACTGTTTTTGGATGAGCCCCTGGCGGGGGTGGACCGTGCCAGCCGTCAGGGCCTAGCTGACTGCCTGGCCCAGCTGCGTGAGCAGGGCATCACCCTGGTCACGGTGCTGCATGAGATGGGTGAACTGGCCGGTTTGGTCGATCGCACTGTGACTTTGGCTGATGGGCGCGTGGTTGCCAGCCGCCCCTTGGCCACCCATGCGCCAGAGTGTGAGCCGGACTGTGACCACCTAGACCCGCACTCGGCCGCCCCAGCCTATGTGCACCACCACGCCCCTAACCTGCATCTAAACCAGGCTGATTGAGGAGGCCGACATGATCACTGAAATGCTTGCTTCCCCACTGATGCAGCGGGCCCTGATTGCCGCCGTGCTGGTGGGCCTGGCCGCCCCGGTGGTGGGCACATACCTGGTGCAGCGTGGCCTGGCGCTGATGGGTGACGGTATTGGGCACGTCTCCCTAACCGGTGTGGCCCTGGGCTGGCTGGTGGGAGCCTGGCTGGGAGTTAGCCCCGCCGACGCTTTGGCGGTTCCCGGCGCGATTGTGGCTTCCCTGGCGGGGGCGCTGCTGATTGAGCTGATCCGTCAGGCTGGGCATACACGCGGGGATGTGGCACTGGCGATCTTGTTCTATGGCGGCATTGCCGGGGGCGTGATCCTGATTAAGTTTGCTGGCGGCACCACCACTAATTTGAACAGCTACCTGTTTGGTTCTATCGCCACAGTTTCTGAAAACGATGTGCGCACCACCGCCGTGTTGGCGCTGTTGATTTTGGCGGTGGGTATTGGCTTGCGCGGCCCTCTGTTTGCGCTATGCCACGATGAGGAGTTTGCGCGCGCCTGCGGCTTGCCGGTGGGTGTGCTCAACATTTTGGTGGCTGTGGTTTCTGCCTTGACAGTGTCTGTTTCTATGCGGGTGGTGGGCGTACTGCTGGTGAGCGCGGTGATGATTGTGCCCGTGGCGATTGCCCAGCTGGTTTCGCATTCTTTTGGGCGCACCATGAATCTGGCCATGGTTTTGGGTGTGTGTGCCTGCCTGGCTGGCTTGTTTATCACCTATGCGGTGGCGGTCTCGCCCGGCGCCATGATTGTGTGCTTGCTGGTGGCCACCTACGCGTTGACGGCTGTGTTGACGTGGGGCGCTAAGCGAGTTTTTAAACGCAAGGATTTGGAGGATGAGCGTCTAGTGGATGGACGTTTACCTGAGGTGGAGGCTAGCCGTGGCTGAGGTTAAGCGCCGCTCTACTTGGCAGCGCAGCGCGATTGTGGATTTGTTGGAGCGCAGCCAGGTGTTTCTTTCTGCCCAGCAGATTCACGCCGAGCTTGAGGAGGAGGGCACTAAGGTTGGTTTGGCTACGGTCTACCGGAATTTGCAGTCTTTGGCTGAGGAGGATTTGGTAGATACGGTCCGCTCCGACGACGGCGAAGCCCTGTATCGTCTGTGCACTAACGAGGGCCACCATCACCACTTGGTGTGCCGCAGCTGCGGCAAGGCGGTGGAGATTGCCGGCTCCCTGTTTGAAAACTGGGTGAATGACATTGCCTCAGCCAATGGTTTCACCAAGGTAGAGCACGTGGCCGAATTCTTCGGCCTGTGCAATGGCTGCTCCCAAAAGCAGGCCAATAACTAGCCAACAAACAAAGCTCCATCAACATTCTCGTCGCATCCCCACGATTCACGCGTGGCCCTCTGTATCCCGGCTGACATTAATCGTGGTATCCTTCGTCCGCCGCAGGTGTGGCAATGTAATACGCGGATCGAAGAGCGACGACCAGGTGAAGCTCTCATAAACGTCCAGCCCGCGACCAAGATCGATCACCCAGCCGGTATCGGTCACGATGCTACGGTCGTGGAAGTCATCAACGATGCTCCAATCGATGACGATCCCGAACTGTCCCCACGATTGCTGTAGCTGTTCGAACGTCGCTTCCTGCTTCGCGCGATAGTCATCCTCATCGCTCGCGCAGGTCTCGATAACAACGCGCGGCAGCCTAGCAGCGTCAGCATGCTGGATCAGCAGTAGCAAAATCTCGTGCACGTTCCGGATTTGGTGAGGCTTCCGTAAGTACGGATCGCGGATTTGAATCTCAGCCGCATCGAACAGGTACGGAAGTAGGATGCCCGGCATGGAATGACCCATGCTCGGCTCGATCTTGTAGCGCCTGGGGATGGCGCGCGCTTTCAACAGGGCTCGACGGTCAAAGACGGGCGAGGCCGGCCTGCTGTCTCCGCTTGCATTGACAACGCCGTCCGACTTCGGAAGACCGTCGGAAAGCTCCTCGCCACCCCGTTGACCGCTCCCCCGCTCATCAGCATCGCTGTGCGACGTGAAGTACTGCAGGTAATCCAGCTCCTCCTGAGTGGGCACCATGCACGCACGCGCAGCGTCATAGTGATCCTGGTCCACGCGCCCGAGCATGTACGTGAAGTGAGAGCCGGACGCAGCCATCGTG